>Ga0222420_100032_pt1 | contig 407706 bp, 380 predicted proteins | sample 3A2ome_FD_182470 | JGI IMG/M metagenome (GOLD analysis project Ga0222420, IMG submission 182470) | Enriched microbial communities from leaf-cutter ant dump, University of Wisconsin, Madison, United States - 3A200A (version 2) | ecosystem: Environmental > Terrestrial > Nest > Insects nest > Nest... | reverse complement strand
AAACATGCTCCGGACTAAGCTCTTCGCTAAGCTCCAAAACCACCTCTTCCGAGGCAATCCCAAAGCCGCATGAGCCCAAGCGCCGGCCACGTTTCTCCTTCTTCCTATCCACTTGTCAAAGAACAGAGAGGACTAAACCTCTCAATACCCGAAACCGGGCGAGCCGACTGCCGAACCATGCCGAACTTCGATCCGCCAAACCCGCCAACATGGCGACCCCGACTGACCAAAACGCCCGGACATATCCTTGACGTCCGCTCCGGAAGATCACGAATGAACCAGCAGACAAACCGCCGATCCATCTCCCTTCCGCGTCGTCGCTCCTGGCGACAACCATTCCGCCGGCACCACGTCGCCGCAGCGCCGCCGTCGATGGAGCGGGTTATATGAGCCTGCCCCCGGCCTGTCAACGCCTTTTCTTCAAAAAACCGTCACAGACGGCCGAAGCGCAAAAAACCCCGGATTTCCAAGGTTCCAGACAGTGCGGCGCCGGCATTCGCCGACCGTTCGCCAGGACACTCCCGGCATTTCCGGGCTTTTCCGCCCGCCATCCGGCAGGCTTGCGGCGACCTTCGGCAGTTTCCTCGGCGTCGTGATGCGGATATGGTAAACAAAACGGAAACGACAAGGAGTCGCTCGTTGCCCGAAACCAGTTTTTCCGCCGTTCTCGCCAGGACGGCGCCGATGCTGCCAGTTATTGCCGTCATCGCCGTCCTCCTCTTCGTGACGGTACTGAGCCTCGCCGGCCGGCGTCGCCTTGCCGCCCGCGAGGCGGCCGGCCGGCTGGAGCTTGCCCGCCTCGACGAACGCCTCACCCGGCTCAACGACGCGGACAGCCAGCTCTCCGCCCTGAAGGAGCGCCACGCCGCGCTCACCGCCGATCTCGCCCGCACCCGCGCCACGCTCGACGAGCGCGACACCGAGGCGCGGCGGCTCAGGCAGGAGCTGGAGGCGGCGCGTGCCACCCTCACCGAGGTCAGGGCCCGGCACGACGAGGACGAAGCCGACATGCGCGAGGCGCTCGGCACGGTGCAGTCGAAGCTCAGCGCCGCCCACGCCGACCTGCGCGCCAAGTCCGAGGAGGCCGAAGCGCTGAAGATCGAGTTTGCCCGCGCTCGCGAGCAGCGGGAGGAGGCGCAGCGCCTGCTCGGCGAGGCGCGTGTCGCCCTCACCGACATGCGCTCGCGCACGGATGCGGAGCGCGAGGCGGCGAGCGAAAAGCTGGCGCTGTTGCAGGAGGCGCGCGTGCAGTTGTCCGACCAGTTCAAGGCGCTGGCCGCCGACATCCTGGAGGAGAAGTCGAAGTCCTTCTCCGAGGCCAACCGCGCCTCGCTCGGCACGCTCATCGATCCGCTGAAAGTCCAGCTCGCCGACTTCAAGGGCAAAGTCGAGGAGGTCTACATCAACGAGGCCAAGGAGCGTTCGGCGCTCGGCGAGCAGGTGCGGCAGCTGTTCAGCCTGAACCAGCAGCTGTCGCGCGACGCCCACAACCTCACCACCGCCCTGCGCGGCCAGGCCAAGAGCCAGGGCAACTGGGGCGAACTGATCCTCGAACGGGTGCTGGAGGCGGCCGGCCTCGTCAAGGGCCTGCATTTCGTGCCGCAGGAAAGCCACGCCCGCGACGACGGCAGCCGCATCCAGCCGGACATCGTGCTGAACCTGCCCGGCCAGCGCTTCATGGTGATCGACAGCAAGGTGTCGCTCACCGCCTACGAGCTGTTCTCCTCGGCCGAGGACGACGGCGCCCGCGAGGGCGCGCTGCGCCGCCATCTCGACAGCATCCGCGGCCACATCAAGGATCTCTCGGCCAAGAACTACCAGGAGATCCACGGCGTCACGGCGCTCGACTTCGTCATCCTGTTCGTGCCGATCGAGCCGGCCTTCCTGGTCGCCATCACCCGCGACGCCGAACTGTGGCATCAGGCGTGGGAGAAGAACATCCTGCTGGTCAGCCCGTCGTCGCTGTTGTTCGTGGTGCGCATCGTCGCCCAGCTCTGGCAGAAGGAGCAGCAGAGCAAGAACGCCCAGGACATCGCCCGGCGCGGCGCCGAACTCTACGACAAGCTGGCCGGCTTCGTCGAAGACCTCGACAGGGTGGGCAAGGGCCTCAAAGATGCCCAGGGTGCCTACGACCGCGCCTATGCCAAGTTCGCCACCGGCCGCGGCAACGTCGTCCGGCAGGCCGAACTGCTGCGCGCCCTCGGCCTCAAGACGGCCAAGCGTCTCGACGCCGGTCTCGTCGAAACGGCTGCCGACGCCGACGAGGAGGCGGGTGCCCTGCCGGCGCCCGAGGATCAGGTCTCCTAATCAGGATCAGTCGTCGCCGCCGGGCGGCCGCCGGTCGCGCTTGATGGCGCCGCGCTTGGTCTTGGCGTCGACGCGCCGCACCTGGCTCGCCCGCGTCGGCCGGGTGGCGACGCGCGGTTTCGGCGGGACGGCCGCCTCGGCGAGGATGGCCTTCAGCCGTTCGAGCGCGTCGTCGCGATTGCGCTCCTGCGAGCGGAAGCGTTGCGCCTGGATGACGATCTCGCCGGCCTGGGTGAGCCGCGAGGGGCCGGCGATGCGCGAGGCGCGCACCTTGGTTTCCCATGCAATGCCGGCGGCGTTGTAGAGGTCGTAGCGCAGCGCCACCGCCGTCGCCACCTTGTTGACGTTCTGCCCGCCCGGCCCCGACGCCAGGACATAGGAGAAGCTGAGGTCCTTCTCGTCGATGTAGAGGCCGTCGGCAACGTAGATCATGGCAGCAGGATATAAAGATCGTCGACGACCTCCGCAAACCCCTCGTCAGACCTTGAGGAAGCGGCCGCTCGCCGCCACGCCGATCAGGAACACCGAGATGATCAGGAAGGCGGCCGGCAACGAGGCGACATGGGCGACGAAGCCGATGGCCGCCGGGCCCAAGAGGATGCCGGCATAGCCGAGCGTCGTCACCGCCGGCACGGCAACGCTCTCGGGCATCAGCGTCTGCTTGCCGATGGCGCTGTAGAGCACCGGCACGATGTTGGAGCAGCCGGCGCCGACCAGCGCGAAACCGAGCATCGCCGCCGGCACCGACGTTACCAGCGTGGCGATCATCAGGCCGGAGGCGGCGAGCAGGCCGCCGATCAGGATGATGGTGGTGCGGCTCACCCGCCGCACGATGGCGTCGCCGCTGAGGCGGCCGATGGTCATGGTGGTGGCGAAGGCGGCATAGCCGAAGCCGGCGTGCGCCGGATCGGCGCCGCGCGAGAAGGTGAGGAACACCGCGCTCCAGTCGAGGATGGACCCTTCGGTCAGGAAGACGATGAAGCAAAGGATGCCGATAAACAGCACGGCGCCGCGCGGCAGCGCGAAGGCCGGGCCGGAGGTGTCGCCGCCGAAGCCGAGGAAATGCGGCGCCGCCCAGATCAACATCGCCGCCGTGAAGACAAAGGCGATCAGCGACACGCCAAGCGGCGAGGCGCCGAGGCTGAGCGCACCGGCGCAACCGGCGGCACCGACGATGCCGCCGACGCTGAACAAACCGTGGAAGCCACTCATCAGCGCCCGACCAGCCGCCCGCTCGACGATCACCGCCTGGATATTGACGACGCAGTCGACCGAGCCGACGCCGGCGCCCAGCACGAACAGCGCGGCGGCCAGCAGCAGGGGGTCCGATAGCGTGGCGAGCGCCGGCAGGGCGACGCAGACCAACAGCGACGAGACGATCAGCACCCGCCGGCAGCCGTAGCGGCCGGCCAGCGCGCCGGCCAGCGGCATGGCGATGATCGAGCCGATGCCGAAGGCAAGCAGCAACAGGCCGAGACTGCCTTCCGCGAGGCCGGCCCGCATCTTGGCGAACGGCACCAATCCCGCCCAGACGGCGCCGCCGAAACCGGCGATGAAGAAAGCGACGCGGGTCGAAAACTGCTCGGCGCGGCCGATGGCAGGCGCCTCGAAGGCGGCGGTAGACATGATGGACAATCCCTAGAAAACGGCGGCCTTCTCCTGAGGCGGCGGCAGTTGATTCGATTCAGCGATCGTCGTCAAGAGCCGCCGTGGTCGCCCCGACCGGAACCGGATGGCCGACCGGGCGTTTCCGGGAGGCCGACGGGATACGGCGATCGCTCCGACATGGATGGGAGCCATCGCGCGCCGCCCCGCCTGACGCCGGTTGATCCGGAACACCCGTCCGTTCGGAGGCAAACGCATGACCGTCCCTGGCACTTTCCGCCGGCCGCACTGGCTGGTTCTCCTTCTCGCCGTGGTGATCGCCCTGATTGGCCTTACCCTCATCGTCGGTGGCCTCTATCTGATCTACGTCGGCGGCTCGCCCTATTACGCGCTGGCCGGTCTCGGCTTGCTGCTGACCGCCGGGCTGCTCTGGCGCGGCAGCGCGCTGGCGCTGTGGGTCTATGGCCTCGTCTATGTGGCGACGCTGGTCTGGGCCGTTTGGGAGACCGGCCTCGACGGCTGGGCGCTGGTACCGCGCGTCGTCGCGCCCACCGTCATGCTGCTGTTCATCGTCGCCGCCATGCCGGCGCTGAGACCGCGCCACGCCGGCTGGCGGATGGCGCTTCTCGCCGATGTGGTGATCGTCGTGGCGGCGGCCATCATCGGCCTGACGTTGCCCAACGCCCATGTCACCGACTACGCCGGCGCCCTGCCGCCGGCCGGCCCGGCCGATGCCCAGGCCGATCCGTCGCTGCATCTGGCCAGCGCCGACTGGCCGGCCTACGGCGGCAGCGACAGCGCCCGCCGCTATTCGCCGCTCAGCCAGATCACCCCTGACAACGCGGGCAAGCTCCGACGCGTCTGGGACATCCACACCGGCGACCTGCCGCAATCGGACTTCGCCAGGGGCAAGTATGGCGCCGAGACGACGCCGCTCAAGGTCGGTAACGGGCTCTACCTCTGCACGCCGAAGAACGTGATGATCTCGCTCGATCCGGCCACCGGCAAGGAACGCTGGCGCTATGACCCCAAGGTCAGCGACGACTGGATCCCCTACACCGCCGCCTGCCGCGGCGTTGCCTACTACGAGGTGCCGGGCGCCCGCGCCGGCGAGGCCTGCGCCGCCCGCATCATCGAAGGCACGCTCGACGCCCGCCTGATCGCCGTCGATGCCGCCACCGGTACCCCGTGCGAAGGCTTCGGCGACAACGGCGCCGTCGACACCAAGCTCGGCATGGGCGAGGTGGAGCCCGGCATGCTGTCGATCACCGCCGCGCCGACCATCATCCGCGGCGTCATCGTCACCGGCCATCAGGTGCTCGACGGCCAGATCCGCAGCGCGCCCTCCGGCGCCATCCAGGGTTACGACGCCGTCACCGGCGCCCTGCGCTGGGTCTGGGACATGAAGCAGCCGGACATCACCGGCCTGCCGCCGCAAGGTCGCAGCTACGCGCGCGGCACGCCCAACATGTGGACGGCGGCGAGCGGCGACGAACAGCTCGGCCTCGTCTACCTGCCGCTCGGCAACTCGGCCGTCGACTACTGGAGCAGCCAGCGCAGCGACGTCGAGAACGACTTCGCCACCTCGCTGGTGGCACTCGACGTCGGCACCGGCCGGCCGGTCTGGCACTTCCAGACGGTGCACAAGGACGTCTGGGACTACGACCTCGGCTCGCAGGCGACGCTGGTCGATTTCCCCACCGATAGCGGCCCGGTGCCGGCGCTGGTGCTGCCCTCCAAGCAGGGCGACATCTACGTGCTCGACCGCCGCACCGGCAAGCCGCTGACCCCGGTCGAGGAACGGCCGGCGCCGGGCGGCGGCGTCGAACCCCAGCAGCGCGCGCCGACCCAGCCGCATTCGCTCTACCACACGCTGCGCAAGGCCGACCTCACCGAGAAGGACATGTGGGGCATGTCGCCGATCGATCAGATGGTCTGCCGCATCGAGTTCCGCACCGCCACCTATCAGGGCTTCTACACGCCGCCGACGTCGGCGACCCACAGCATCGAGTATCCCGGCTACAACGGCGGCTCGGACTGGGGCGGCATCGCCGTCGATCCGGGGCGCGGCATCATCGTCGCCAACTACAACGACATGCCCAACTACGTCCGCCTGGTGCCGCGCGACGAGGCCGACCGTCTCGGCTGGACGCCGCGCAGTCAGGCGCGCGGCGCCATCGGCGGCGCCGAGGGCGCCGGCGACCCGCAGGCCGAGACGCCGTTCGCCGTCAACGTCAACGCCGGCTGGCGCCTGCCGGTCACCGGCCTCCTGTGCAAGGAGCCGCCCTACGGCGGCATCCGGGCGATCGACCTGAAAAGCGGCAAGACGCTGTGGGACCGCCCTTTCGGCACCGCCCGTACCAACGGCCCGTTCGGCATTCCCTCAATGCTGCCGGTCGACATCGGCACGCCCAACAACGGCGGCGCCGTGGTGACGGCCGGCGGCGTGGTGTTCATCGCCGCCGCCACCGACAACCTGATCCGGGCGATCGACCTCAAGACCGGCAAGACGCTGTGGACCGACACGCTGCCGGGCGGCGGCCAGGCGACGCCGATGACCTACGAGGCGAACGGCAAGCAGTATGTGGTGATCATGGCCGGTGGCCATCACTTCATGGAGACGCCGATCAGCGACGAACTGATCGCCTATGCCCTACCCTGACCGGTCATGATCGCTCGTCCGGCCGGGCGCCAGGGTGCTCGGCCCCCTCCCCGCCAGCCCGCCGGAGGCTCAACTGTCGCTGTTCCAGGTCTTTGCGCTGCTGATCGTCACCACCGCCGCCTTCAGTTGGCTGAACCGGCGCTTCCTCGGCCTGCCCGAGCACATCGCGCTGCTGCTGATGGGGCTCGGCGCGGCGGTGGCGCTGGTGCTGGTCGAGCGGACGGTGCCGTGGCTGTGGCCGGTCGATGCCGTCGAAGCCATGTTGCGGCGCATCGACTTCGAGGCGACGCTGATGCAGGGCGTGCTGGCTTTCCTGCTGTTCGCCGCCGCCATCACCATCGACTGGCAGGAGCTGAAGCGGCGCAGCCTCGCCATCGCCCTGCTCGCCACCATCGGCGTGGCGCTGTCGGCCGTGCTGGTGGCGGCCATGCTGTGGGCGGTGGCCGGGGTCGTCGGCGTTCCCCTCTCCTTCGCCTGGTGCCTGGTGTTCGGCGCGCTGATCGCCCCCACCGATCCGATCGCCGTGTCGGCGGCGCTCGAGCACGTGCCGCTGCCCGACCGGCTGCGCGTCGACGTGGTCGGCGAGTCGCTGTTCAACGACGGCGTCGGCGTGGTGCTGTTCTCGCTGGCGCTGTCGGCGGCCACCGGCGACGGCGACACCGGCATCGCCGTCGCCACGCTGGAGATCCTGGCCGAGATCGCCGGCGCCCTGCTGCTCGGCGTCGTCGCCGGCTTCGCCGCCGTGTACGCCTTCCGCCAGATCGACGACTATTCGGTGGAGGTGCTGATCTCGCTCGCCCTGGCCATGGGCGGCTACGCGCTGGCCGACGCCATCGGCGTCAGCGGCCCGATCACCGTCGTCGCCTCCGGCGTGCTGATCGGCAACCTCGGCGCGCCGCGCGCCATGAGCGAGCGCACCCGCGCCTATTTCTACGGCTTCTGGCGCCTGATCGACGACCTGCTCAACGCCGCGCTGTTCGTGCTGCTCGGCCTCGAGGTGCTGGTGCTGCATCTCCGGATGACACCTCTGTTGTTCGGCCTTCTCGCCGTGCCGGTGGTGCTGATCGCCCGCTCGGCCACCGTCGCCGCCACGCTGGCGACGCTCGGCGGCTGGCTGCGCTTCGACAAAGGGGCCGGCGTCATCCTGACCTGGGCGGCGGTGCGCGGCGCCATCTCGGCGGCGCTCGCCCTGTCGGTGCCCTACGGCGACGAGCGCGAGCTGATCCTCGCCGCCACCTACGCGGTGATCCTGTTCTCGTCGGTCGTCCAGGGCCTGACGCTCGAACGGGTCATCCGCCTGACGACCCGGCCACCGCCCGACGACAAGTCGACATGAGCCACGGAACCAAAGCCACCGATAGGCGTTAACCACATGGGGAATTTTCCGTACGGCCGCGCGACGTCCGCCTTTGCACGCGTCTGGGAGATCTCCCCGGAGAGATGCCGTGTCCGTTTTTCGTCGCCTGAGACCGAAGCCCACCGCCCTCCGCCGTTTGCGCGCCGCTTCGTTCACTGTAGCTGTTGCCCTCCTCTCCGCCGGCTGCCGCTTCGCCGTGCTCGATCCCAAGGGACCGATCGCCGCCCGCGAGAAGGAACTGATCCTGATCTCCACCGGGCTGATGCTGATCGTGGTGATCCCGGTGATCGTGCTGACGATTGTCTTCGCCTACTGGTACCGCGCCTCCAACACCCGCTCGAAATCGCTGCCCGACTGGGCGCGCTCCGACGCCATCGAGGCGGTGGTGTGGGGCGTGCCGCTCTTGATCGTCATCGTGCTCGGCTCGCTTGCCTGGACCACCACCCACGCCCTCGACCCCTACCGGCCGCTGGCCGCCGATAACGAGACACTGGTGATCGACGTGGTGGCGCTCGACTGGAAATGGCTGTTCGTCTACCCCGAGCAGAACGTCGCCGCCGTCAACGAGGTGGCCCTGCCGGTCGGCACGCCGGTGCGCTTCGAGATCACCTCCGACTCGGTGATGAACTCCTTCTTCATCCCCGGCCTCGCCGGCCAGATCTACGCCATGGCCGGCATGCGCACCGAACTCGGCGTCATCGCCGACGAGGCCGGCACCTTCGACGGCCTGTCGGCCAACTTCAGCGGCGCCGGCTTCTCCGGCATGAAGTTCAAGGCGCTGGCCATGTCGCGGGCCGACTTCGACGCCTGGATCGGCAAGGTGCAGCAGGCCGGCCGGCCGCTCGATGCCGCCGCCTATGCCGATCTCGCCAGGCCCAGCAGCAACAACCCCGTCGCCTATTACGCGCCGGGCAGCCCCGCCCTGTTGCAGAGCCTCGTCGACAAGTACCGCAACGCGCCGCCGCCGGCCCATCCGGGCGACTGAGGACGGTGGCAAGGAGAGCGCGACGTGAACGCCATCTTCGGAAAGCTCACCCTCGAGGCCATTCCCTACGACCAGTATGTCACCATGGCCGCCGTCGGCCTCGGCGGGCTGGCAGTCCTCGCCGTCGCGGCGGCGATCACCTGGTACGGCCGCTGGCAATGGCTGTGGGACGAGTACATCACCTCGGTCGACCACAAGAAGATCGGCATCATGTATGTGGTGCTCGGCCTCGTCATGCTGCTGCGCGGCTTCACCGACGCCATCATGATGCGCCTCCAGCAGGCGATGAGCTTCGGCCCCAACCAGGGCTACCTGCCGCCGCACCACTACGACCAGATCTTCTCGGCGCACGGCGTCATCATGATCTTCTTCGTGGCCATGCCGCTGGTGGTCGGACTGATGAACGTCGTGGTCCCCCTGCAGATCGGCGCCCGCGACGTCGCCTTCCCCTTCCTCAACTCGCTGAGCTTCTGGCTGACCTTTGCCGGCGCCATCCTGATCAACGCCTCGCTGGTGTTCGGCGAATTCGCCAAGACCGGCTGGGCCGCCTATCCGCCGCTGTCGGAATATTCCTTCAGCCCCGACGTCGGCGTCGACTACTACATCTGGAGCCTGCAGATCAGCGGCATCGGCACGCTGCTCACCGGCGTCAACTTCCTCGCCACCATCCTGCGCATGCGGGCGCCCGGCATGAAGCTGATGCGCATGCCGATCTTCACCTGGACGGCCTTCTGCACCAACGTGCTGATCGTCGCCGCCTTCCCCATCCTCACCGTCACGCTGTCGCTGCTCGCCCTCGACCGCTACGTCGGCACGCATTTCTTCACCAACGACGGCGGCGGCGAGCAGATGATGTACGTCAACCTGTTCTGGGCCTGGGGCCATCCGGAGGTCTACATCCTGGTGCTGCCGGCCTTCGGCGTGTTCTCGGAAGTCGTCGCCACCTTCTCCGGCAAGCCGCTGTTCGGCTACAAGTCGATGGTCTGGGCGACGATCGCCATCACCTTCTTCTCCTTCGTGGTCTGGCTGCACCACTTCTTCACCATGGGCGCCGGCGCCAACGTCAATGCCTTCTTCGGCATCGCCACGATGATCATCGCTATCCCCACCGGCGTGAAGATGTTCAACTGGCTGTTCACCATGTTCCGCGGCCGCGTGCGCTTTTCGGTGCCGATGCTGTGGACGCTCGGCTTCATGATCACCTTCACCATCGGCGGCATGACCGGCGTGCTGCTGGCCATGCCCGGCGCCGACTTCGTGCTGCACAACAGCCTGTTCCTGATCGCCCACTTCCACAACACCATCATCGGCGGCGTGGTGTTCGGCGTGTTCGCCGGCATCACCTACTGGTTCCCCAAGGCCACCGGCATCCGCCTCCACGAGCCGCTCGGCAAGGCGGCCTTCTGGTTCTGGCTGATCGGCTTCTACGTCGCCTTCATGCCGCTCTACGTGCTCGGCTTCATGGGCATGACGCGCCGGCTCAGCCACTACGACAATCCCGACTGGCACCCGTGGCTGGTGATCGCCGCCGGCGGCGCCGGGCTGATCGCATTGGGTATCCTCTGCACGGTCCTGCAATTCGCCTGGAGCATCTGGAAGCGCGACGAGCTGCGCGACCTCACCGGCGACCCCTGGAACGGCCGCACGCTCGAATGGTCGACCGCCTCGCCGCCGCCGGCCTACAATTTCGCCGAGACGCCGCACGTCACCGAACTCGACGCCTGGGCGCGCATGAAGGCGAGCGGCGGCGGCATGTTCGTGCCGGCCTCGCCCTACGGCGACATCCACATGCCCAGCAACACCGCCGCCGGCTTCCTGATCGGCATCCTCAGCATCGGCCTCGGCTTCGGCCTCGTCTGGTACATCTGGTGGCTGGTCGCCGTATGCGCCCTCGCCATGTTCGCCGTGCTGCTCCACCGCCTGTTCGAGGCGGAGACCGCTTTCATCCTGCCGGCCGCCGAGGTCAAGGACCTCGAACTCAAGCGCCTTGAAGCCGGAGCCGGCCAGCCATGACCATGGATCTTCCCGAAGCCCATTCGGTGCACGCCCCGCAACTGCCGCCGGCCTCCGAGCACGACATCGAACTCACCGAGAAGACGGTATTCGGCTTCTGGCTCTACCTGATGAGCGACTGCGTGCTGTTCGCCTCGCTGTTCGCCGTCTACGCCGTGCTCGGCCGCAACTATGCCGGCGGCCAGACCGGCCGCGACATCTTCGACCTTTCCTACGTGCTGGCCGAGACCGCCATCCTGCTCCTGAGTTCGGTCGCCTACGGCTTCGTGACGCTCTCCGCCCACGACGACCGCCGGCGGACGACCCTACGCTGGCTGGCGCTGACCTTCGCCCTCGGTCTCGCCTTCGTCGCCATGGAGGCTCGCGAATTCCACCACCTCGTCGGCGAGGGCGCCGGCCCCAGCCGCAGCGCCTTCCTCTCCGCCTATTTCGCGCTGGTCGGCACCCATGGCCTGCACGTCGCTTCCGGTCTCGTCTGGATGGCGGTGATGGCCGTTCAGCTCGCCCGCGAAGGCCTTACCGCCACGGTCCACCGCCGCATGGCTCTCCTCGGCCTGTTCTGGCACTTCCTCGACATCATCTGGATCGTCGTCTTCACCGAAGTCTATCTGACGGGAGTCCTCTGACATGACCGATGGCAGAACCCAGCATCTCCCCGGCGCCGCCGCATCGCTCCGCCACTATCTCCGCGGCTTCCTGCGGTCGGTGCTGCTGACCGGCGCCGCCTTCGCCCTGGTGATGACCGAGGCGCTGCCGCGCGATGCCACCATCTACGTGATCTTCAGCCTCGCCGCCGTACAGATCCTGGTGCATCTCGTCGACTTCCTGCACATCGACGGCTCGCTCGAACAGCGCTGGAACGTCTACGCGGCGCTGTTCGCCCTGCTGGTGGTCGGCATCCTGGTCGGCGGCAGCGTCTGGATCCTGTTCAACGCCCAGGCCAACATGAGCCACGGCATGCCGATGCCGCCGGAGGCGTTCTGAGGTGACGGCCGGCCGCAACCCCTATCTGCGCCTCGTCAAACCCGGCATCGTCACCGGCAACCTGATATCGACGGCCGGCGGCTTCCTGCTCGGCGCCCGCGGCATGGTCGACGGCCGGCTGCTGGCCGCCGCGCTGATCGGCGTGGCGCTGGTGGTGGCCGGCGGCTGCGTCTTCAACAACGTCATCGACCGCGACATCGACGCCCTGATGAGCCGTACGGCCAGCCGGCCGATGGTGACCGGCGAGGTCGGCGTCGCCACGGCCACCGCCTATGGCGCGGCGCTCGCCGCCGCCGGCCTGCTGCTGCTCATGCTGATTGCCGGCCGCCTACCGGCCACAGTGGCGGCGGCCGGCCTGTTCGTTTACGTCGGTCCCTACAGCCTGTGGTTCAAGCGGCGCTCGCCGGTCGGCGTGATCGTCGGCAGCTTTGCCGGCGCGACGCCGCCGGTCATCGGCTATGCCGCCGCTACCGGCCGGCTGGACGGCGCGGCGGCGCTGCTGTTCCTGATGTTCGCGCTGTGGCAGATCCCGCATTCCGACGCCATCGCCATCGTTCGCCGCGACGACTATGCCGCCGCCGGCGTGCCAGTGCATCCCGTCCGCCACGGCGTCGCCGCCACCAAGCTGCGCATCGTCCTGGTGATCGCCGCCTTCGGCCTCGCCTCGGTGCTGCTGCCGCTCGCCGGTTTTGCCGGCGGCGCCTATCTCGGCGCCGCCGTGCTGTGCGGCACCGGCTGGCTCGCCGTCGCCCTGTCCGGCAGGACGGCCGACGACGGCCGCTGGGCGCGGCGCATCTTCCTCGCCTCGCTATGCTGCCTGCTCGTCCTCTGCCTGATGATGGCCGTCGACTATCGCTGATCGGCGAGCGCGAGGCGCAGGCCGAGCAACACGAAGGCGCCGGCGAACAGCCGCCGCAGCACGGCGAGCACCGCCGGCCGCGACATCACCCGGTCGCGCGCCTGCGCGGCGGCAACGCCATAGACGACGAACACGGCGAAGGTCATCACCATGAACACGCCGCCGAGTTCGATGAAGCGCAGCGTCGGGGCGGCTTCGCCGGCGCCGACAAACTGTGGCAGGAAGGCAAGGAAGAACACGGTGAGCTTGGGATTGAGGAGGTTGAGGAGGATCGCCCTAACCGTGATATCGAAGGCCGAGCCGTCGCGGGCGTCGGCCGCCACGGCGAATGTGCCGGTCTCCTTCAGCGTCATCCAGGCCATGTAGAGCAGATAGGCGACGCCGGCGGCGCGCAGGATCTCGAAGGCGACGGCGCTGGTCTCGATCATCGCCGAAAGGCCAAGCACGGCGGCGGTGAGATGCGGCAGGATGCCGAGCGTGCAGCCGAAGGCGGCGATCACCGCCGCCCTGGCGCCGCGTCCAAGACCGGCGCCGAGCGTGTAGATGACGCCGGTGCCCGGCGAGGCGACGACGATCAGCGAGGTCAGGAGGAATTCGGGCGACAGGAGAGCGGACATCATCGGGGCTCCGGTGGTTTTGCCCAAGCTGCAACCGCCCGGCGCCTCAAGCCACCCGATTTCCGAACTCCCGCCTGACCAAGACAAAGCCGGGCGCCCCATAGGCCACCGGCTCGCTTGAACTCTCAAAGTGGCAACATCAACCCGCCGAGAGATCATCCTCCAGCGCAGGCCGTACGACCTTGCGCGTCAGGACCATCGCGGTGGGCCAGGCGATCATGGTCAGCACGAAGGCAGTCGGCCAGGCGATCAGGAATATCTTCGGCCAATGATTGAGCCAAACCATCGTCGGCCCCAATTCGATCAACGACATGATACCCGACATGGTCAGGGCCATCATAAAGGTCATGAATACTTGGGAAATCAAGGCAGATCTCTTATCCATCATTCCAGTCTTCTCACGTTCCGGATCGACGGCGCCGCAGAAAAATCGACAAACGACAGCGGCACCATCCATCTCCATGGGTGGCGCCGTGGGTTCACACCTTGTCGAGTGACTTCATCCCGCATTGCGGGGGCTGGAATAACCACACCAGCCAGAATCTTTCCGGCATCCGCACCATAGAATATTTCGCCGGGCGGATCAAGGTACCGGGCCTGTTCACAACTCCGTGACGCCGGTGTTTTCTCAAAACAAAACCGGGCGGCCTCGCGGCCGCCCGGCTCTCAATCAATCCTACGCGTCAGCCGATCAGACGAGCGACTTGTAGACCGGCTCCCACACCTTGGCGGTGATGGCGGCCTTGATGGCGGCGTCGTCCATCTTCGGGGCAAGGCCCTCGGCCATCGCCTGCTTGGCGACGGCGACGGCGATGTGCGAGGAGACCTCGCGCATGCGGTCGAGCGTCGGCAGCAGCTTGTCGCCGGGGTTGGTCTTGGCCGGCGACAGCTCGGCGAGAGCACGGGCGGCGGCCAGGAACATGGCGTCCGTCACGCGCTTGGCGCCGACGGCCAGCGTGCCGAGGCCGACGCCGGGGAAGATGTAGGAGTTGTTGGTCTGGGCGAAGTGGTAGGTCTTGCCCTCGAACTCGAAGGGCAGGAAGGGCGAGCCCGTGCCGATGATGGCGCGGCCTTCGGTCCACTTGATGATGTCCGACGGCTGGGCCTCGACGCAGGAGGTCGGGTTGCTGAGCGGGAAGACGATCGGGCGCTCGGTGTGCTTGCCCATCTCGCGGATGATTTCTTCGGTGAACATGCCCGGCTGGCCGGCCACGCCGACGAGCACGGTCGGCTTGGCGTTCTTGATCACTTCATAGAGCGACGCCTTGCCGGCCTCGGCGACGTCCCAGCCGTCGATGATCTTGCTGTCCTGACGGAAGCCAAGCTGGAAGGTGTCGAGGTTGGGCGTCTTCTCGGTGACGAGGCCGTAGCGGCCGACGATGAAGAAGCGCTTGCGGGCCTCCTCGTCGCTGAGGCCTTCGGCGACCATCGCCATGCGGATCAGGTCGGCGATGCCGACGCCGGCCGAGCCGCCGCCGAGGATGGCGACGCGCTGGTCCTTGAGCGGCTTGCCGGTAATCTGGATGCCGGCCAGGAGCGTGCCGGTGGCCACCGACGCCGTGCCCTGGATGTCGTCGTTGAACGTGCAGAGCGCGTCACGATACTTGTCGAGCAGGCGGTTGGCGTTGTTCTTGTGGAAGTCTTCCCACTGGAGAAGAACGTTCGGCCAGCGCTTCTTCACGGCCTCGACGAACTGGTCGATGAAGCTGTCGTACTCTTCGCCGCGGATGCGCTCGTGCTTCCAGCCGAAGTAGAGCGGATCGGCGATGCGCTCGGCATTGTTGGTGCCAGTGTCGAGGGTGATCGGCAGCACGGTGTCGGGGGCGATGCCGCCGCAGCCGGTGTAGATCGCCAGCTTGCCGATCGGGATGCCCATGCCGCCGACGCCCTGGTCGCCGAGGCCGAGGATGCGCTCGCCGTCGGTGACGACGATGCACTCGACGTTGTCATAGCGCGGATTGGCCAGGATCTCGTCCATCTTGGCGCGGTTCGGATAGGAGATGAACAGGCCGCGCGGACGGCGGAAGATGTGGTGATACTGCTGGCAGCCGGCGCCGACGGTCGGCGTGTAGATCATCGGCAGCAGCTCGTCGAGATTGCGGGTGATCACCGCGAAATAGAGCGTCTCGTTGGTGTCCTGCAGGTCGCGCAGGTAGACGTAGCGGTCGAGGTTGGTCGGCAGCGCGCGGATGGTCTCCATCGAACGGGCGACCTGCGTGTCGAGCGTCTCGACCACGTCGGCGAAATAGCCGTTCAGCTTGAAGGCGTCGCGTTCAGCCTGGGTGAAAGCGGTGCCCTTGTTCAGCAACGGGTCTTCGATGAGGGCCTGGCTCGTGGGAATGGCCTTGACGGCGGCGCCGTCCTTGAGGGTCACGTCGTTCATCTCTGTCTTCCATCCTTCTGGCTGTCGAACCGGGCCCGCCATCTCGGCGGAACACCATGAGGTCGGCGCGGTCGCCGGCCTCGCTTTTTCGGGGCACTTACTGCCCCTTTTGCATCATAAAATCTTCCGTAGAAACACGATGTCGTCTTTGCCCGAGGAGCTTAAACGCGTAAACCCCGCCCTGCCCGACTACTATATCGATATAGTTGGAAAGTGTTGTCGGGAAAGTGACTGCGATCAGGCGGAAAACCTGTAGCCCTCCGGCGGTCTTTCTTCCGGAAAACCCCGGATATCCAGGGTGTTTCGCGAATTTCCATGGTAGATCGCCGCGATGCCCGCCGATCAACGTAGTGGCGGAGGGATCCGCCGCTCTCCCCCGTCACGGCAGAGCCGGACGACGGCCACCTACGTATTCGGAGCCGGTAAACAAAGCATTGACACCGGAAAGCTCTGCAAGACGGGCAGAAAACTTAGGCGGTTATTGATAATAGCATGGCCCGACCCGAATGTCATAGCAAATTCAGTGATTTATTCTTTCACCTTTAGGCATAATCAACCCCGCTCTCCGTCGCCTATGCGCTTCGGCCAGAGCATTACGGCACAACTCTCGCTCTTCGCCCTGCTGCTGGGTCTGCCGGCCGGCGCGGCGGGCGGCGCCGGCTTCTACGGTCTGATGCGCACCGGTGACGTCGTCGACGCCGTATCCCATGCCTCGACAACGCTGGCCACCACCGTCTGAGGCAGGCGGCGGGCGATCTCAGCCCTTGCGGCCACCCGGCCGGCGCGGCCGGCCGCTGCCGGCAAGCCCCTTGGTCAGGAAGGTCTGGGCGCCGTTCTTCGCGCCGACGCGCCGGCCCTCGCCGCCGCCCATCCCGGTGCCGGCCGGCTGGAAGCTGGGGATCAGGTGATGCTTGCCGTTGCCGATCAGGTCGGCGCGGCCCATCGCCTTCAGCGCCTCGCGCAGCAGCGGCCAATTCTCCGGATCGTGGTAGCGCAGGAAGGCCTTGTGCAGGCGCCGCTGTTTCAGGCCCTTCACCGTCTCCACCCGCTCCGAGGCGCCGCGCCGCACCGGCTTCAGCGGATTGACGCCGGAATGGTACATCGCGGTGGAGAGCGCCATCGGCGACGGCAGGAAGGTCTGCACCTGATCGGCGCGGTAGCCGTTCCGCTTCAGCCAGAGCGCGAGGTTCATCATGTCCTCGTCGGAGGTACCGGGGTGGGCGGCGATGAAATAGGGGATCAGGAAGTATTTCTTGCCGGCCTCGGCCGTTGCCGCGTCGAACAGCTGCTTGAATCGGTCATAGGCGCCGATGCCCGGCTTCATCATCTTGGAGAGCGGGCCGGGCTCGGTGTGCTCGGGCGCGATCTTCAGGTAGCCGCCGACATGGTGGCGCACCAGTTCCTTGATGTAGGTCGGGCTCTTGACGGCGAGGTCGTAGCGGACGCCCGAGGCCACCATCACCTTCCTGATGCCCGGCACGGCGCGCACCTTGCGGTAGAGCCGGATCAGCGCCTCGTGACTGGTGTCGAGGTTGGGGCAGATGTCGGGATAGACGCAGGACGGCTTGCGGCAGGCGCGCTGGATCGCCCCGTCGCGGCAGGCGATGCGGTACATGTTGGCGGTCGGGCCGCCGATATCCGAGACAATGCCGGTGAAGCCCTCGGTCCTGTCGCGGATCTTCTCGATCTCCCCGAGGATCGAGTCTTCCGAGCGGTTCTGGATCACCCGCCCCTCGTGCTCGGTGATCGAGCAGAAGGCGCAGCCGCCGAAGCAGCCGCGCATGATGGTCACCGAGAAGCGGATCATCTCCCAGGCCGGAATGCGGGCGCCGCCGTAGCTCGGGTGCGGCGCCCGCGCGTAAGGCAGCTCGTAGACGGCGTCCATCTCCTCGGTGGAGAGCGGGATGGGCGGCGGCGTCACCCACAGCTCGCGGTCGCCATGGCGCTGGACGAGCGGCCGGGCGTTGCCGGGGTTGCTCTCGCGGTGGAGAACGCGCGAGGCGCGGGCATAGGCCTCGGGATCGGTCTCCACCTGCTCGAAGGCGGGAAGGCGCAACACCGTGTCCGGGCCGGTGCGGCGGGCGCCGTCGTCGGCGCCGTCGAGATCGTCGGCGGCCAGCTCGCTCCAGCCGTCGGGCACGGCGGACTTCATCAGCGCGACGCCGCGCATGTCGTCGAAGCTCTGAGGGTTACCCCCCCTGGCGATGCGGTGCGCCACCTCGGCGATCGCCCGCTCGGCGTTGCCGTAGAGCAGGATGTCGGCCTTGGCGTCAACCAGGATCGACCGGCGCACCTTGTCCGACCAGTAGTCGTAATGGGCGATGCGCCTCAGCGACGCCTCGATGCCACCGAGCACGATCGGTACGTCGCGAAAGGCCTCGCGGCAGCGCTGCGAATAGACGATCACCGCGCGGTCGGGCCGCTTGCCACCCTCATCGTTCGGCGTGTAGCTGTCGTTGTGGCGGATGCGGCGGTCGGATGTGTAGCGGTTGACCATCGAATCCATGTTGCCGGAGGTAACGCCCCAAAAAAGATTGGGCTTGCCGAGCGCCTTGAAGGCGTCGGCATTCCGCCAGTCCGGCTGGGCGATGATGCCGACGCGGAAGCCCTGGGCCTCCAGGAGGCGGCCGATCACCGCCATGCCGAACGACGGATGGTCGACATAGGCGTCGCCCGTGACGACGATCACGTCGCAGCTGTCCCAGCCGAGCGCCTCCATCTCGGCGCGGCTCTGCGGCAGGAACGGCGCCGTGCCAAAGCGGGCGGCCCAGTAGGGCTTGTAGGAGAAGATCGGCTTGACGGCGTCCATCATGGCCCTGCCGTTAGCAGATTTGCCCCGGCGTGAAAACGGCGGCGGCCCGCCCTACGGGATGGCCCGCGCCCGGCGGAGATCCGAAGGATGGAAAGCCGGATACGTAAAAACACCCAAAAAATAACGCCGTTTAGTTCAAATGCGTTTGTGTCGGACCGCATTTTCCGCTAATATTCACTCATGGTCAGGTTATAGGCAGCTGCCGCGAGATATAGCAATAACAAGACATCCCGGAAACGCCCTCGGCCGAGCGAAACAGAAAGAGCGACCTGAAAAGTTCTATTTTTCATGACGTGAAACTAGACGCCCCGAGCGAGCAATCTTATTTTAAGCCATACTTCCAGAAAAAGCCGGAACAATTTTGTTCCGGCTTTTATTTTGCCGACTGTTCGGCCCATAAAGCGCGGGCGCGTCCGGCAACCTCGGCCAGTTCGGCCGCCTTGTCGGAAAACCAGCGATCGAAATCGGCCAGCAACCGGTCGGACAGGCAGACCGTGCGCCAGGCCGGCGCCGCCGCCGTCAGGAGGCCGCGCGCCGCCGCCTGCAACAGGCTCCACATCTGGCTCTTGGAGACGCAGAAGGCGGCGGCGGTTTCCGCCACGTCGAAGCCGACACGCGTCGAGCCGCCCCGCTGCCAGGCGCGCAGAAGCTCCAGCAGCATCGAGTAGCCGCCATCGCGCATGATGAAGAAGGCGATGGCCGGGTGCCGGCCGACGAAGGCGGCGGTTTCCACCGGCATCATCGGCGAGGCGGCGCGGAAGGCCAGCACGAAGCCAGGCGAGCGCTCGTCGTCGCGCGGGCTGAACAGGCCGAAGGCTTCGAGCGAGCGAAGCTGTACCGTCAACCAGCGATGGTCCTCGGCCACCATGCGGTCGGTCACCTGGAGGATACGCTGGCGGCGATCGGCCGCTATTCGAGTTTCGAGGAAGCCGAGCTTGCGCAGCAGCAGCGTCTGCGCCGCCACGCGGCCGGGGCTGAGGCCGCCGTTCTCGGCCGTCATCTTCTGCAGGCGGGTGAGCGTCAGCGCCGGTGCGTCGTCGTCGAAGGCGTGGCGGGCATGGATATGCAACGCGCAACCGAAGATGGCATGGCGAGGCAAGGTATTGACCGCCTTGTTAAGAAGGCCGGTGTTCCGGTAGAGGGCGCTTGCCCCCTCGATGTAGATGGTTCTTGCTTCCGCAAATCCCATGGCTACCTCGCCCGCGGACTACGCAATTTTACTATACTCCATCGGTATGATTTTTCAAAGCATGGTTGTCCGCTGCAGAATCCGCTTGCCTGAACCGGGCGACCACCGCAGATGTTCCCCGCCGGGAACAGCGGAGACGGCAATGGCGGAAGTGGCAATCGTCGGCGGCGGACCGGCCGGCCTGATGGCGGCGGAGGTGCTGGCCGGCGCCGGCCATCGCGTCACCGTCCACGACGCCATGCCGAGCCCGGCCCGCAAGCTGCTGCTCGCCGGCAAGAGCGGCCTCAACCTCACCCACAACGAACCCTGGGAACGCTTCGTCGGCCGCTACCGTCCGGCCGCGCCGATGCTGCTCGCCGCCCTCGACGCCTTCCGCCCGGCCGATCTCGTGGAATGGGCCGACGGCCTCGGCGCCGACTGCTTCGTCGGCTCGTCCGGCCGGGTGTTCCCCAAGGCGATGAAGGCGTCGCCGTTGCTGCGCGCCTGGCTGAGGCGCCTTGCCGACCTCGGCGTGACGATCCGGACGCGCCATCGCTGGACCGGCTTCTCCGATCACCGCCTGACGTTCGAGACGCCCGACGGCCGGCTCGATATCGCGCCCGACGCGGCGCTGCTGGCGCTCGGCGGCGCCTCCTGGCCGCGCCTCGGATCGGACGCTGCGTGGGTGGCGCCCCTCCGGGCGATCGGCGTCGATATCACCGACCTCCGGCCGGCCAACGCCGGCTTCGACATCGACTGGGACGCCGCCTTCGTCGAGCGCTTCGCCGGCGCACCGGTGAAATCGGTGACGGCGACTTCAGATGCAGGAACCATACCCGGCGAATTCGTCATCTCCCGCCACGGTATCGAGGGCAGCCTCGTCTACCTCCATGCGGCCGCCCTGCGCGACCGGCTCGACGCCGAGGGCAAGGCCGATTTCCCCGTCGACCTGGTCCCCGGCCGCAGCGTCGAGCGCCTCACCCGCGACCTCGGCCGGCAGGACGCCAAGGCGTCGTTCAGCAACCGGCTCCGGAAGGGCGCCGGTCTCGACGGCGTCAAGGCGGCGCTGGCCCGGCTGTTCGTCACGGAAAACGAGCGGCGCCATCCGGACAGGCTCGCCGCCCGCCTCAAGGCGCTGCCGATCCCGCTCGGCCGCATGCGGCCGATCGCCGAGGCGATCTCCTCGGCCGGCGGCATCCGCTTTGCGAGCCTCGACGACCGCTTCATGCTCAAGGCGCGGCCGGGCACCTTCGTCGCCGGCGAGATGCTCGACTGGGAGGCGCCGACCGGCGGCTACCTCCTGACCGGCTGTTTCGCCACCGGCCGGGCGGCGGCGCGGGGCATCATCGACTGGCTTGGCTAGCCGGCGATGCGGCGGGCCGCCGAGTCGAGCGTGTTCAGCATCAGGCAGGCGATGGTCATCGGCCCTACGCCCTTCGGCACCGGCGTGATGAAGCCGGCCACCTCGGCGGCCGAGGCAAAATCGACGTCGCCGCAGAGCTTGCCCTTGCCGTCCACCTCGATGCGGTTGATGCCGACGTCGATCACCACGGCGCCCGGCTTCACCCAGTCACCCTTGACCATCAGCGGCCGGCCGACGGCGGCCACCAGCACGTCGGCGGTGCGGCAGAGGCCCGGCAGATCGGCGGTCTTCGAGTGGGCGATGGTAACGGTGGCGTTCTTCCGGAGGAGAAGCTGGGCCATCGGCTTGCCGACGATGTTGGAGCGGCCGATCACCACGGCATGCTTGCCGGCGAGGCCGGGCATGACGCGATCGATCAGCAGTTCGGCGCCGCGCGGCGTGCAGGGCACGAAACCCGGCAGGCCGATCGACAGGCGGCCGGCGTTGACCGGATGGAAGCCGTCGACGTCCTTGTCGGGATCGATCAGGCCGAGCACCTTGTCGGCGTCGATCTGCTTCGGCAGCGGCAACTGCACCAGGATGCCGTGCACGGCCGGATCGGCGTTGAGCTTGGCGACGAGGGCGAGCAAGTCCGCCTCCGAGGTGTCGGCCGGCAGGATATGCTCGAAGCTCCTGAGGCCGCATTCGGCGGTGGCCTTCAGCTTGTTGCGCACGTAGACGCCGCTGGCCGGATCGTCGCCGACCAGCACCACGGCGAGACCCGGCACGACGCCATGCGCCTCTTTCATCGCGGCGGCGCGAACGGCGATGTCCCGGCGAAGCTCGGCGGCGATGGCAAAGCCATCGATAATCTCTGCGACCATGGCGGTGTCCCCTCGTGGCTGGAAACCGGGCCTAACCAGATAAGCCCGGCGATTGCAAGCCGCCGGGCGAGATCAATCGAGTAAGATCGTCGTCAGCTTTCGAGCGCGCCGCCATCCTTCGCCGTCGGCGAGCGGTGGTCGCCGACAATCTTCAGGAGATCGTCGCCGACGCGAACGGCGCGGGCGAGCACCCGCGTCAGCACGACGCCCGGCGCCACGGCGCGCACCGGCACCACCGTGTCGAGATCGCCCGGCGCCGGGATCAACTCGGCCACCAGTTGCCCGGCCGTCACCGTGTCGCCCGGCTTGACGTGGAAGAACACCACGCCGCCGACCGGCGCCCTGACCATCTCGACATAGGATTGCGGCACGCCCTTGCCGGTGAACGGCCCGACCGGCGCCTCGGCCGCATCGTCGATCACCCCACGACCGACCAGGAAGCGGTAGAGGCCATCGCCGTCCTTCCTCGCCGTCTCCGGCCCGACGTCGTGGATGCCCTTCAGCTCGACGGTGGCGACGACGCGCTTCTCGAAATTCCCCGCCGTCAGATGCGGCCGGAAGGCCGCCTCGTCGAAGGAAGCGTCGGTGCCGCCCTCGAAGGTCAGCACGGCGGGAGCGTCAAGCGCCGCCGCGAGGTCGGCGCTGTGCGGCCACAGCTCCGAGGGCATGTAGAGATAGTTCGGCCCCTCGTTGTCGCAGTGCAGGTCGAGCACCAGATCGGCGTCGAGCGACAGCTTCTGCAGGATCGCCTTCAGGCGGCGATCGCAGGAGACGCCGTCGGCATCATCGGTCAGCAGCGCCGGGTCGGGCCGGTCGAGCAGCGCGAAGGCGCGGTTGAAGTTGACGCGGTTGCCGTAGAAGAAGCGGCCCTGATGGTCGTCCCACTGGAACTGGTTGAGGCCGATCGGGTTGGCGAAGGGCACCACGGTAACCGCCCCCCGGAGCCGCCCCTCGGCCTCGGCCGCCTTGAGCCTCGTGATCAGCACGTGCAGCGCCGCGACGCCCGGCAACTCGTTGCCATGCAGCGCCGCCTGGAGATAGGCGGTGGGCGCCGCCGGGTCGGAGCCCGAAAAGCGCAGCACCGTCAGGGAGTAGCCGAGGCCCGGCAGATCGCCGGGAATGGTGATGATCGTCTTGTCCATGCCGTCCGTCCGTGAAGAATTCGGACGACACCTAGCACTCCTGGCGGCGGCAAGGCGATGGAAATCAGCGGCCGCCGGTCGCGAACACCCTGCCGATGCCGATCACCAGCGGCTCCGCGGTCGGCACCGAACCGAAGACGACGAGGTCGGCGAGGCGGTGGCGCTCGATGCGCTGGCCCGGCTGGCCGACGCCGAAGCCGAACACCACCGGCGTCTCGCCGGAAAGCCCTTCGGCGATCAGCCGGGCAGCCAGGCGGCCGGCGGTGCGGCCGCCCATATAGACCACCAGCGTGGTGTCGGGATCGGCAAGGCCGCGCCAGTCGAGCCCGTCGTCGAGTTCGCCGCTCTTGGCGTGGCCGGTGACGAAGCGCAGCGAATGGGCGGCATCGCGGTGGGTGAGCGAGGCACCGAGCGCCGCGGCGAGCGCGATGCCGGCCGAGATGCCCGGCACCACCTCCACCGGGATGCCTTCGGCGGTGAGCCGGTCGATCTCCTCGCCGGCCCGGCCGAACACCATGGGGTCGCCGGCCTTGAGGCGGACGACGCGCTCGCCGGCCCGCGCCAGATCGACCATCAGGTCGTTGATGTCCTCCTGCCGGCAGGAAGCGCGGCCGCCGCGTTTTCCCACCACGACGCGCCGCGCTTCGCGGCGGGCCAGTTCCAGCACGTCGGCCGAGACGAGATCGTCGTAGAGCACCACGTCGGCCGATTGCAGCGCCCGCACCGCCTTGAGCGTCAGGAGTTCCGGCTCGCCCGGTCCGGCGCCGACCAGGATCACCCGGCCCGCTGCCTCGGCGGCGCGCCCCGCTCCATCCGTCTCGGCGATCAGCCGCTCGGCCTCGCCGTCGCCGGGCGCCGGTCCGAAGGCCCGCTCGGCAAAGCGCTCCCAGAAGATGCGCCGCGCCGCGCCGGGCGCGAGACGAGCGGTGACGGCGTCGCGGATGCGGACGGCCAGCGCGCCCCAGGCGGCAATGGCCGGCGGCAGCAGCGTCTCGATGCGGCGGCGGATCGCCTGCCCCATCACCGGTGCGGCGCCATCGGTGGAGATGCCGACCACCACCGGCGAGCGGTTGACGATCGAGCCGAACAGCACGTCGCAAACGTCGGGCTTGTCGACGATGTTGATCAGCGCCCCGGCGGCGTGGCCGGCGGCGCGGAAGGCGTCGATCTCCGCGGCGTCGTCGGCGTCGAGCACGGCCAGCGCCGCGCCGTTAAGGTCGGCCGCCGTCCAGGCGCGGAGGTTGAGCGTCAGGCGGCCGGGCGGCGTGCCGCGTCCGATGATGGCGAGAAGCTCGGCATCCGGCGTCTCGGCGAACACCGCGACGTCGCCGCCGGCCGCCGAGAACAGCTCCGCCTTCCAGGCAACCGCTTCCGACGCGCCGGCGACGACGACGCGCCGCCCCGTGAGATCGATGAACAGCGGCAGCCGGGCCAGCGGCTGCATGCGGGCCGGAAAGGTACGGAGGGGCGCGCGGGCGTCGCGCTCGGTCATGTCGGGCCGTCCTGGTGGTCTGGCAAGAAACTTCATCTCTAGAGTATTTCATCGGCGGCGTCCGACAAGAAGAACCGCCGTGCCAAACTCCTCTCCCAACCGGATTTTCATTGCCGGAATGTCGCCATCGGCAATCAGCTTTTTCCGGACCGACGAAAGGGACGCCCGGAAAGGTTTCGCCCCCGGACACCGTTGCCCGTAAAGGCAACGGCAGCCGGCGGCGACAAGCTGGCCCTGTTGTCGGGCCGGTTCCCTTGGAAGGTGCGCCTTGTCGGCCCACTCGCAACAGAAAAAGCAGGAAGCGTGCCAGCCCTTGAGGCCCGGTTACGCGGCCTGCCGTCGTCTCCCGCAGCCCGCTTTGCCGGCATCTGCCCAAGGATTCAGCTGGGCGCTTCCGCAAAAAGACGACGCGCCGGGCGAAGGTACCCGGCGCGTCGGTGGTCGGTCAAAGGGCGGGAACGGGGGAGGGGCAACCCGCCTCAGAGCACGACCAGCGTCTTCTCGATGTTGCCACGCGTCGCGTGGCTGTAGGGGCAGACGACGTCCGCCTTCTGGACCAGATCCTCGACCACGGCGCGGTCGACGCCGGGCACCTTGATTTCCAGCTTGGCAGTAATGCCGAAACCGCCGCCATCGTCGCGGGCGCCGATGCCGATGTGGGCATCGATCGAGGCATCGGCCGGAATGCTCACCTTCTCCTTGCCGGCCACGAACTTCAGCGCGCCCATGAAGCAGGCCGAATAGCCGGCCGCGAAGAGCTGCTCGGGATTGGTGCCGGCACCGCTGTCGCCGCCCAGTTCCTTCGGGGTCGACAGGTCGACCTTCAGGCGGCCGTCGTCGGTTTCCGAATGGCCGGTGCGGCCGCCGAGGGTATGGGCATGGGCAGTGTAGAGAACTTTCATGGCTTCCTCGCCTGTTGCTGTTCCGTTGCCCATATTGATTGCGCGCAATTGAATTTCGCACAATTCACATTGCCGTGATCGACGCCGATTTCCACTGGGGAAATGCCGCTGCTCCCGTATACTTGCCCTACCAACGCCGGCCGCGCCGAAAGGTTCCAGCACCGCACCGACATGAACAGCGCCCCGAAACTCTCCGACCAGCTCTGCTTCGCCGCCTATTCCTTCGCCCACGCCCTCAACCGCGCCTACCGGCCGCTGCTCGAACCGCTCGGCCTCACCTATCCGCAGTATCTGGTGATGCTGGTGCTATGGGAGGCCGACGGCCAGACGGTGAAGGAGATCGGCGGCCGCCTGCGGCTCGATTCCGGCACGCTGACGCCGCTGCTGAAGCGGCTCGAGGCGACCGGCTACGTCAGCCGCCGGCGGGGCAGCCGCGACGAGCGGCAGGTGATCGTCGCCCTCACAAGCGAGGGGCGGGCGCTGTCGGAGAAGGCGGCGCGGATTCCGCTTGATCTCGGCTGCGCCATGGGCGCCGGCGGGGAGGAGATCGACGATCTCCGCGAACGCCTCGTCGCCCTGCGCGACCGCCTCGCCGACGCCGGCTGCGGCGGCGAGGAACCGGAGACATGACGGGAAAGCCGGAGTAGTCCGCCGATTGGGAGCAGGAACCTCGTTGCGGCAGTCCTATTGTCTCGGGCTTATAGACCAGTCATCACCACGCTTGCGCCGCCAGGGCTGCGATGCCACCAGCCAAAAAAGCCATGCGCGCAGCAGACTTGAAGAGTTGCGATGCGTCGCCAGTTCTCAAGCTTATCGGACATGCTCTCGCTTCTAAAACCCTGCTGACAAAGCAGCCCATCTCCGGGAATAACGCCCCTACGCCTTCGCGATGACGAGATGCTGGCATCGACAAGCTAGACCGGCTGTCGTCGAAGCCGCTCGTGTCTGGCGTCGGCGGTGATCGAACTTGCCTGTCGGTAGAGTTGCCGTTCTCGTCATGGCGAGCGACGCCGTCGATGCGGATACTGGGCCGCGTCGGCGACCGCCCTCCCCGTGGATCGGCCACAACAGTGCGATGCCGGCACCGCGGCGCCCAATGATGGCGGCAAGAGTTGCCCCTGCTTCACGAGACGTCCTTCATCAGGCGCTCGTCGCCCTCCTCTCTCGCCCCAAAGGCAGGTCCGTAAGCATCATGCCGAGACGCAGGACACCCCCTTGACACCCTCCGCCGCGCGGGCGTAACACATATGTGTTTTTCGCGGCACATATGTGCAGAGGGAGGAACTGAGATGATTACGAGAAGAGCCGTCCTCGTTGGTGGAGCCGGTATGCTGGCTCTGGGATCGGCTGGGCGCGTCGCCTTTGGCGCCGAGTCCGGGAAGAAGTTCGAAATCGTCATGTGTGCCAAGCAGGAGGGCATCTCCTGGTTTGACGACATGCGAAAGGGCGTCGAGCAATTCGCCGCCGATTTCGGTGTCAACGCCTACCAGATCGCGCCGGAGACCGGTGACCCGGCCAAACAGGCCCAGATGGTCGAGAGCCTGATCGCCAAGCACGTCGACGCCATCCTGGTGGTGCCCAACGATCCCCAGTCGATCAAGCCGATCCTAGAGAAAGCGCGCAAGGCCGGCATCATCGTCATCAGCCATGAGGCCCAGAGCCTGGCCGGCGTCTCCAACTACGACGTGGAAGCCTTCAAGAACGAAGACTTCGGCGCCCTGATGTTCGAAAAGCTTGCCAAGGCCATGGATGGCGAGGGCCAGTATGCCGGCATCGTCGGCGCGCTGACCATGGAAACCCACATGCAGTGGTTCAAGGCGGGCCTCGAATACGCCAAGAAGAACTACCCCAAGCTCGAGTTCGTCCTGTCCGAGCCGCTCGAGGACAACAACGACGAGAAGACCGCTCTCGACAAGGTCAACGAGACGATCAAGAAGTACCCCAGCCTGAAGGGCTTCTTCGGCTGCTCGGTCTCCGGTTCGTCGATGGCCGCCCTCGCCGTCGAGAAGCTGCGCCGCAAGGACATCAAGGTGGTCGGCCTCGGTCTGCCGAGCATCAACGGCGTCTACTTGGAAGAAGGCTACCAGGCCGAAGCCCAGTGCTGGCGCCCCGCCGATGCCGGCTACGCCGCCGCCTATGTTGCCTTGAAGACGCTGAAGGGCGAGCCGATCGAGGCGGGTATCGACCTCAAGCGGCCCGGCTACGAGAAGGTGACCGTCGAGAACGGTGTCGTCTACGGCAATGCGACGCTGGTTCTGACCAAGGACAACTATCAGGAATACAAGTTCTGATGTAGCCCGCGGACGGGTACTTGATAATCGTCAAACTGGACCGCTTTCCGCATAATAAAAACAACAAGCCAGGCACGTTCCCGAAGTGAACTTTGAGTCTCGCTCCCGGCTTTCGGGGGCGAGTCCTGTCTGGGAGACCGGTACGAAACATGCTGGTATCGGGCAGCCAGCGATGAGTTCGGGAATCGGCGCGGAGTGGACTTGAGGTTCGCAAGGCCTGATGCGCGGAACTTGACGCCAGATGCCCGACCCGGCGGAGTTTTGCGGCGGGCTCCGAATGTACGGCTTCGTTCGGAACATCGACGGCCGCCGGCGGCGCGTTCGGAGCACAGCCCGGCCTGTCCGGACTCGTTGGAGACATGCAAAGAATGGAACTGCTACGTCTTGAGGGGCTGAGCAAGCGCTACATCGGCACCCAGGCTCTCGATGCCGTGGATATGACCATCGAGGCCGGGCAGGTCCTCTGTCTGGCTGGCGCCAACGGGTCGGGCAAATCGACGCTGATGAAATGCATCGCCGGCGGAGAGACCCCGGACAGCGGCCGCATCATCTGGCAGGGTCGCGCCTTCGACAGGCTGACGCCGGCGCAGTCGATGGCGCTCGGCATCGAGATCATCTACCAGGATCTGTCCATCTTCACCGACCTGACCGTGGCGGAGAACATCGCCTTCCACGTCGTGCAATCCCAACACCGCGGCTGGATCAACTGGAGCGAGGTGGATCGGATCGCCGTGAAGGCGCTCAACGAACTCGGCGCCGATCTGCCGCTGCACGCACGGCTGGGCGACCTGCCGATCGGCGCGCGGCAGACGGCCGCCATCGCTCGCGCCCTGACGCAGGACTGTCGCCTGCTGGTCATGGACGAGCCGACGACCGCCCTGCCAAGCCGGGATGTCGCCCAGTTGCTGAGCATGGTGCACCGCCTGAAGAGCCGGGGCATGGCGATCATCTTCATCAGCCACAAACTCGATGAGCTGTTCGAGATCGCCGATCGTTTCTATGTGCTGCGAGACGGTCGGAAAATCGGCGAGTACGCCCCCGCCGAACTGACCACCACGCGGCTCAGCTATCTGATGACCGGCATCGAGTTCAAGGGCGACAAGGCGCCCCAGGAATTCGATCGGGCTGCCGCCCCCCTGCTCGTCGTCGAGAACCTGTGCCGCCGCGACCAGTACCACGACGTCTCATTCTCGCTGCGGCCGGGCGAGATCGTCGGCTTCGCCGGTCTGACCGGATCGGGACGCACCGAGATCGCCTTGACGTTGTTCGGCCTCAATCCGGCCGACGCCGGCAAGATAACCCTGGCGGGGCGGCAGCTCAGGCCCCGTTCCCCCCGCGAGGCGATCGGCAACGGCATCGCCCTGGTGTCGGAGGATCGGCACGGCCAGGGGCTGTTCGCCCGCAAGGCCATCATGACGAATATCGCCTCCTCGATATTCGAGCGCAGCAAGGGGCGGTTCGGCCTGCTGTCGCAGGCAAAGGAACGCGACATCGGCGACACCTGGATCCGCAAGGTGCGGGTGAAGACGCCATCGGGCGAGGAGCCGGTTCAAAGCCTGTCGGGAGGCAACCAGCAGAAAGTCGTGCTGGCCAAGTGGCTCGCCGCCGATCCCAAGATCCTGATCCTCGACAATCCGACCGCCGGTATCGACGTCGGCTCCAAGATGGAGATCCACGACATAGTCCGCCAGTTGGCCCACCAGGGGCGCGGCGTCATCATGATCTCCGACGACCTCGAAGAACTCGTCATGAGCTGCAACCGGGTTTTCATGATGCAGGCCGGCAGGCTGGTCGCCGAGTTCTCCGGCGAGACGCTGACCGTCGAAGCGCTGTCCGGCGAGCTTCGCCAGGCGAGCTGAGCGACGCATGGCCGCCCTCTCCCGGCATTCGCTGTCGATACGCGATAAAAGATAAGAACGAACAAGGTGTTAACATGATCCCACAGGGTAACGGTAAGACAACCGAGACCGGCGAGACGAACAAGACCGGGCTGCTGCCCCGCCTCCTGGGGCAAGGGATCGGACATCAGAGCGGGTTGTCGCTGCTGGCCTTCCTCATCATCGTCTATGTCATCATGGTCGCCTTGCGCTCGCCCGACTTCCTGTCGCTGGCTACCCTGTTCGACCTGATCCGCAGCGGCGCGGCCTGGACGGTCGTCGCTCTCGGTGTGCTGGTGGTCATGGTGTCCGGCGGCATCGACGTGTCGTTCCTGGCCAACGCCATCCTGTCGGCCTACGTCGCGACGATGATTACCAAATGGACCGGCCTCGACAGTCTGGTCTTCGCCCTGGTGGTGGCGATGGCGCTCGGGGCGTTCGTCGGCGCCATCAACGGCCTGATCATCTCGCTGTTTTCCCTGCCGACACTGATCACCACGCTGGCCATGCAGGGCGTCATCCAGGGCGTCCTGATGGTCTTCCTCGACGCCCGCCCCATCACCGCCGGCAACATGCCGGTGTCCCTGCGCTACTTCGGCACCGATGTTCTGTTCGAGTTTCCTGACGGACCGGGGTACGTCGGACTGTCGGTGTTCGTCGTGCCTCTGGTCCTTGCCGTCATTGCCACTTGGTACCTGCTCAATCGGACCGCCATAGGCCGCGCTACTTACGCGATCGGTTCCAACCGGCTGGCCGCGCTGCGCTGCGGCGTCAATCTGCTCAAGGTCAATCTGGTCATCTACGCCTACGCCGGTGCGCTTGCCGGGCTGATGGGCGTGATGATGGTCTCCGACATCCGTCTGGTCGATCCGGTCACCTTGGTGGGCAACGAGTTGATCGTTCTTGCTGCCGTGGTGATCGGTGGCGCCAAGCTCAGTGGCGGCGCCGGGTCGGTCTCCGGCGTGCTGCTCGGCATGACCCTCGTCACCCTTCTCAACAACACATTGGTCACCATTGGCCTTTCCGCCTCGTGGAACCGGTTCTTCATCGGCTGTGCGCTGGTGCTCATCGCTTCCATCTCGCACTACCGCGCGAAGATGCGAAATCTTCGCCAGCTCAACTTCGAGAACGTTTAGGGAGAGCGCCACGATGGATGGCGAATACAACAGCTCGTCGCCCTTCGGCGCCAGTTGGCGCCGGTTCCTCCCGGCCCGTATGGACGAGGAAGGCCTCAGCCAAAGCGTCCTGTACGCGATGATCGCCTGCGTGCTGGCTCTCATCTTCCTTTCTCTGGGAACGGCGTTCTTCAACCCGACCAATCTGATCTCGGTTCTCCAGCAGACGCCGGAGTTCGCCCTGCTGTCCCTGGCCATGGGACTGTCCATGGTGTCGGGCGGCATCGATCTGTCGATCATCGCCGTCGCCAACCTCGCTGGCATTTTCGCCGCCCGGCTGATGACCTCCGAACCGGTGCTGGCCGCCCTCGGCCCGGACGCGGCGATCGGGCTCGCCTGCCTGGTGGCGCTCGCCGTCGGCGTCTGCGCCGGTCTGCTGAACGGCATCATCATCGTCCGCTTCGGCATCCCACCGCTCTTGACCACCCTCGGCTCGATGATGGTGTTCGCCGGCTTCGGCACCGGCCTGACCGGCGGCGCCGGCATCACCGGCATGCCCGAGACCTACGTCAACGTCGTGTCGTCCAGCCTCTTCGGCGTCATCCCCACGTCGTTCTGCCTGGTCCTCGTGGTGTTCGTCGTCATCTCCTTCATCGTGAACAACTCCGTCTTCGGCAAGAGCCTCTATCTGTACGGCGAGAACAAGGTAGCCGCCCTGTTCGGCGGTCTCCGACTCGAAAGCACCATTTTGATCTCCTACACCGTCTGCGGCGCCCTGGCTTCGCTTGCCGGATTGATCATGCTGGCACGCTTCAACTCCATGAAGGTTGGCTTCGGCGACGCCTTTCAGCTGCAAGCCATCCTGGTGGCGGTGCTGGCCGGCATGGATCCCTATGGCGGCCGCGGCCGGCTGCTGAACATTCTGCCGACGGTCCTCCTGCTGCAGTGCGTCGAGAACGCGTTCACCATCGCCAGCCTGTCGCCCTTTGCCAAGAAGATGATCTGGGGCGCGCTGCTCCTGGTGTTCATGGCGCTGAATTTCTTCTTCCGCCGCATCGTCATCCGCCATCTGACGACGCTGGCCATTCGGCGTCAGCAGGCGTCCCTCGGCGCCGATGCCCCCCCTCTTGCGAGATGACGCCCGGTTCGTGAGTCCAAGCCGTCGGCCATGCGTTGAAACTGCGGAATTCGCAAATGACCACTCTCTATCGTGATGCCATTACCGATCTCGAACGGGTATTCGAGCGCCTGGATGACGCCGAAGTCGATTGCGCGGTCCGGAAGATTGCCGCGGCAAAGCGGATTGCGCTTTACGGCGTCGGCCGCGAGGGGCTGCAGATCAAGGGGCTCTGCATGCGCCTCTTCCATCTCGGCTGTCGCGCCGCCATGGTCGGGGACATGAACACGCCGCCCATCGGCCATGGCGATCTGCTGATCGTCTCGGCCGGGCCGGGGTTCTTCTCCACGGTGGAAGCCCTGATGGGGGTCGCCAAGGCGGCCGGCGCTGAGACCCTGCTCATCACCGCCCAACCGGACGGTCGATGCGCGAGGGAAGCCGATCTCGTCCTGACGCTGCCCGCCCAAACCATGGCCAACGACCATGGCGCCGCCGCCTCGGTGCTGCCGATGGGATCGCTCTACGAGGGCGCGCAGTTCGTGCTGTTCGAAGTGATGATCCTGAAACTGCGCACCTATCTCGATATTTCGCCCGAGGCCATGCGCGCCAATCACACCAATCTGGAATAGTCCGGCCATACGGGCCTGCAACGCCGGCCGATGTCTTGTCATCACGTTGGAAGACAGGACTGAAAAATCTCATTCCTTACGTCGTAGAGACGCAGATACACCTTGTAGTCGGCGTCGAGTTGGGCGGCGCGGGCGGCATCCCTCTCCACCAGCCTGGTTTTCGTCGACATCCTGGCGGCGGCGGCGCGCAAGGTCGGATAGTGACCGGCCGCCACGGCGGCAATCATCGCCGTACCGGCCAGCACCGGTTCGGGCGCTTCGCAAAGATAGAACCGGCCATCGAAGCAGTCGGCATAAAGCTGGACCAGCAACGGATTGTGTCTGTGCCCACCGGACAGATGGATGGTGTCGATCGCGTAGCCATGGGCGTTGAGGTGATCGACGACCTGCCGCATCTGAAGCGCAAGCCCGCGAGCGGTCGCGTAGTAGCTTTCCAGGAACGCCCGGTAATCGAGTTCCTGTCCGAGGCCGGTCATGATCGTCCGCACCCGGCTGTCGTTGAGCGGCGCGCGATTGCCGAGCCAGTCGGGCACCAGATGCTTCTGTGCCGCAAACAGCCGTCCCTCCTCGGCAAGCAGCGCCAGAATGTCGGCGGCGGTCCGGCGATGATTGTCGGCCGTCGGCTCGCCCGGACTTGCCGGATGCTGCCTTAGCACGGCATCGAGCGCGCCGCCGGACAAGCTCTGCCCGCCCTCGTGCATCCAGAGGCCGGGGAAGACGGCATCGCGAAACGGCCCCCAGACGCCGGGAATGAAGCGCGGATCGGCCGAGAAGGCCATGAAGTTGGTCGAGGTTCCGCCGGTCATCAGCAGCGTCCGGCCGATGACCGCGTCAGGATCCGCGCCGACGTTGCCGAGCACGCCGGCTTCGGCGTCGATCGCTCCGATCCCCACCACCACGCCTTCGGGCAGGCCCAGCTGGCGTGACGCTGCGGCGGTGATGCGACCGTGGACGCAGCCAAGGTCGCGCACCGTGCTTTCGAGAAAATCCAGACCGTCGTGCTCGCCAAGCCCGAGGGCTTCGAGCAGATCCCGGCACCAGGGATCATCCTGAGACGGAATGTAGGGCCACTTGCAGACCAGCGCCGACTTCGATCGGACGTCTTCCCCCGAGGCGCGGCCGGCCAGTTCGTCGCAGACGTCGCGAAAATGAACGGGACCGTTGTCGCCGTCGGATCGGTGACGCGTGTACCAGACAATTTTCGGCAGGTGGATTTCCGGCGAAATCGCCCCGCCGAAGAATTGAAAATAGGGGTGGCCCGTGGCGGTAATCTCGGCCGCCTCTTGCTGTGCGCGATGATCCATCCAGCCGAAGACGTCCCCTTGCCCGGCGTCGATCGGCGCGCCGGCGTTCTCGATGTAAAGAGACGACGTCGCGTCGAAGGCAATACCGGTGACGGCCATGCCGTGGGCGTCGGCCTGCGCGCCACAATCGGCGGCGGTACTGCAAGCCGCCGCCCAGATCTCTTCCATCCGGTAGGTTGCCATGGCACTGCTGTGCTGGCCGAGCGTGATATCCCGCCGGGCATGCGCTACCAGCGTTCCGTCGAGACCGAATAGTCCGGCCCGGACCTGACGCGAGCCGACGTCAACGGCGATCACTCCATCCGGCATGGCTTCCCTCAGACTGAACGCAACAACAGATCCGCGCAACGCTCGTCGGTCACCAGATGCTTGACATAGCCGGCGCGCAATACGGCCCGGATGATCGGCATCTTGTGAACGCCGCCGGATGCGAGAATGGATTGGTGAACGCCTCTCAGGTCTTCAAGGTCCAGCGCCATCAGCCGCTCGTTGAGCACGTGCTTCACCGGCCGGCCATTTTCGTCAATGAACAGGCCCAGCAGATCACCGACCGCCCCCGCCGAGAGGAGCGAGTCGAGGTGTTCGGACACCACCCGCGTTCCCACCAGCTGGGAACGCTGGGACATGTCGCCGCAGGATACGAAGGCGATATCCATATGCTGCTTGATGCGGGCCAGAACATCGGCAATGCCGTAGTGCCCCTCCAGCAACAGCCGGCTATCGGCGGTCGGCAGATAGATCGGCACCGCCAGATAAAAGCACTCCGCTCCGAGGACCTTGGCGAAGGCGGTGGCCAGCTCGAATGTCGTGGTGCCCAGCCCCTGGGTCATGCCGCCCATCAAGGTCGCTACCCAGCCACTGGACTGATTTCGGGGAGATATGCGCGGCAAGGCAGCGGCGAGGGTGCGCCCCCAGCCAACGCCAAGCCGGGTTCCGTCCTCGAGAAGCGAATCCAAGAGTTCTCCGGCAGTTTCACCGATCACCCTTTGCTGCTCGTTGCCATCCTCGAGATAGGGCACGACCCGTGCGGACCGCAGGCCGAACCGGCTTTCCAGCTTGTTCTCAAGCTCGATGCAGCCGACGAGAGGCAGTTTGATTTCGGTCCGGACCGAACCTTCGGCGCGGAGCTGCCCGACGATGCGGTTGACGCGTGTCCGTGTGATCTCAAACTTGCGCGCGATCTCCTGCTGCGTCAGTCCGCCGATGAAATAGTACCAGGCCACCCGCGCCCGCATGGCGTCGGTTTCCTGGATATCGCGATCACTATCCCCCGGCCCTTCGTTGATACGCCCCACGGCCAACCTCACTCATTGCAACTCCGCGCCTGAGTCAGTGATCCTGCAAGGGGGCGACTGTTTCAAGTCCGAAACGATGATCGGCACAAATAGGCCGGCAAACTGGAGCTGGGGTACGGCGCTATCGATACGTCGGGGCGCACGCTGTTCGAGGCCTCTGGCACACCGCACCGGATGATGACAACTTCCCCCGCGCCATAGCCTCACCAAATAGAACAGGCTGTTCGCGGAGCGGCCGGTCGACGACGGCGGCACGTCGCCACAGCGCCTGATTACGGGCCGGTTTACCTGATGCCGAAGATCAGCTCGAACGCCGCCCCGCCGCGCGGGCCGGCGCGGTATTCGAGATGGCCGCCATGCGCTTCGGCGATCGCCCGAACCACGGAGAGACCCAGCCCGCTTCCCGAGCGGTCCTGCGCGCCGCGTGAAGACCCGCGCACGAACGGCTTGGACAGCCGCGGCAGATCGCCGCCGTCGAGACCGGGGCCATCGTCATCCACCGGATCACCACCTTCCCGTCGCGTGCGAACAGCGCGATGACGATGGTTTCAGGCGACGCGTGTCGGCGGGCATTGTTGACCAGCGCCAGCACGGCCTGACGCACCCGCAATATGTCGACCCGGGCGCGAAGATCCGTGAGGTCGAGTTGCAGCGAGATGCCGGCGGACTGCAACTCGTGCCGCAGCATGTCCGCCAGTTCCGACAGATGCGGCTTCAGCCGTTCGTCGGCGAGTTGCAAGTCCAGTGCCCGCTGTCGGCCAGGGTGACCGTCCGCAGATCCTCGACCAGCCGGGCAAGCGTGTTGACCTGATTGAGCAGCCCGGTGAGAGACGCCTCGTCCAGCGGGAATATCCGGTCGATCATGCCCTGCAACCGTCCCTTGAGGATGGTGAGGGGGTGCGCAGCTCATGGGCGATGCTGGCATTCCAGGCCATCATCTCATTGGATATGTCTTCGAGACGCTGCGCCATGGCGGTGAAATCCTCCACCAGATCGGTGGTCTCGCCCGGCGAGTTCCTGTCCGCGCCGCGCGGGCGGAAAGGTCGCCGTTCTTGATGCGTCTGGCACTCATCGCCAGCGAATTGAGCGGCACGACGATACGTCGCGCCAGCCGGAAGGAGGCCAGCGACGCCAGAACCAGAACCGGCAAAATGACGATGGCGAGAGTGAGGAAATCGGTGCCGGTGAACCTCTCCTTGTCGGTCGCCAGAGACGGCAGGTACTCCCAGATCAGGCTGAACACGATGAACGTGCCAAAGAACACCACCAGACCCGACACCACGGTGGCCGACGCCATCAGCAGGAGGATTTCGCGTCTGATCCGATAGCGCAACGTCATGGCTGGACACACAGCCGATAGCCGACGCCGCGCACGCTTTGCAGCATTTATACGGCACCCGCCTCCTCCAGCTTCTTGCGCAGCCGGCTCAGGTGGCTGTCCACGGTGCGATGGAGCGCATCGGAATCGGGCAGGCAGGCATCGACCAGTTCGCTGCGCGAGAACACCTTGATCGGCGTCCGCGCCATGTTAACCGGCAGGCGGAACTCGGTGAGCGTCAGGTTGAGGGGGCGGTCGCCATGTTGCGATGTGACGCTGGCCTGATAGGCGTCGAGATCGATCGACAGCCCGCCGACCCGCAGCGCGGCGGCGGCGGACATGCTTCCCGCCCGGCGCAGGACGGCGTTCGCTCTCGCCACCACCTCGATCGGGTTGAACGGCTTCACCACTTAGTCGTCGGCGTCGAGGCGCACGCCCTGCAGGCGGTCGAGGTCGGCGTCGAGCGCGGTGATAATGATCACCGGCGTATTGCCTCTCTGGCGGACGCCGGCCAGCACCTGCTAGCCGTCCACGCGCGGCATGGTGACGTCGAGCAGCAACAGTCGGGTTTCAGGGCGGCGTGCAGATCGAGCGCCACCTGGCCATCCCGCGTGGGGGGGGTCCTGAACCCCTCGCGCTGGAAATAGGCTTCCAGAATTCCGGCGATCTCGGCGTCGTCCTCGGCAATCTGCGCCAAAGCGTTCATCGGCTCGTACTCCGTTGGCGCCGTTCGAGACGCCGACGCTCGCGATCTGGCATGACCTGTCGGATGTGAGGCTTGCCGAAGCTGTCGACGATCGGGCGTCGTTCCGCCGGTTCTGCGGCTTCTCCGGTGCCGAGCCGACAGCAGAGCGGACCACACCCGTTCGCTCTCGCAAGACACAGACCGGCCACAGCGCGGCTGGAAATGCATTCAGAACCTCAAGTCAACATGGCGCGCCAGCCGGACACAGGTCTCGGCACCACCAAGGTCATTACGGCGACTTCCGGGCCCGAAAACCGGCCTTGTCCATGCTCGCGCATGGCTCTCATGTCCTGCTTTGCCTTGACTTCTCCGGCCTCAGGCCTCATGTGAGAGCCAACCGGGCGGCGAGCCGCCCGCTTTCGCGGCCGCGTGAACGGATCGGTTTCGATCCTCAGGCCGTCCTCCTCCCGATAATTGGCCCGATCACGCGGGGCCGGTTGCCCCCGCGAACGTCCCCGGCTTTTTCGCCGGCGGCTCCGCATGGTTTGAAAGCAGTTTTCCCTTTGACGTCCTTTTCCGACTTCGGCCTTGCCGACAGCCTGACCCGCGCGCTCGTCGACGCGGGATACGAAACCCCCACCCCGATCCAGACGCAGGCGATCCCCGACCTCCTGAAGGGCCGCGACCTTCTCGGCATCGCCCAGACCGGCACCGGCAAGACCGCTGCTTTCGCCCTGCCCATCCTGCAGCGCCTCGCACCGGGCAAGCCTGCCGCGCCGCGCCGCGTCCGCGCCCTCATCCTGTCGCCGACCCGCGAGCTGGCCACCCAGATCGCCGAGAGCTTCAAGGCCTATAGCCGCTACATGAACCACATGTCGGTCGCCGTGGTGTTCGGCGGCGTCGGCCATCGTCCCCAGGAAGACCGGCTGAAGCGCGGCGTCGACATCCTCGTCGCCACCCCCGGCCGGCTGATGGACCACATGGCCGCCGGCATGGTCTCCCTCGAATCGACCGAGATCTTCGTGCTCGACGAGGCCGACCAGATGCTCGACATGGGCTTCGTCCAGCCGGTGCGCCGCATCGTCAAGACGCTGCCCAAGGCGCGGCAGAGCCTGTTCTTCTCGGCCACCATGCCCAAGGAGATCGGCCAGCTGGCCGGCGAGATGCTGTTCAACCCGGTCACCGTGTCGGTGGCGCCGGCCGCCACCACCGTCGAGCGCGTCGAGCAGCGGGTGATCCACGTCGAGACCGCCGCCAAGCGCCGGCTGCTGCTCGACGTTATCGTCGCCGAGAAGCCCGAGCGCGCCCTGATCTTCACCCGCACCAAGCACGGCGCCGACCGCGTCGTCCGCCAGCTCGGCCAGGATGGCGTCGAGGCGGCAGCGATCCACGGCAACAAGAGCCAGGCGCAGCGCGAGAAGGCGCTCGCCTCGTTCAAGGCCGGGTCGACGCCGATTCTCGTCGCCACCGACATCGCCGCCCGCGGCATCGACGTGACGGGCGTCAGCCACGTCATCAATTTCGACCTGCCCAACATCCCGGAAAGCTATGTCCACCGCATCGGCCGCACGGCGCGCGCCGGTGCCTCCGGCGTCGCCATCTCCTTCTGCGCCGAGGATGAGCGGCCCTATCTCAAGGACATCGAGAAGGTCACCCGCCAGAAGATCCCGGCCGAGGACCGGCGCGGCACCATCGCCCTGTCCGAGCGGTCGGACGCCTCCGAGCGCCCCGAACGCCATGAGCGCCCGGCCGGCAAGCGGCCGCAGGGCGGCAATCACGCCGGCGACCGCCGCGGCAACCGCCGCCCTGCCCCGCCCGCCGTCTCGGCCGACCAGCAGCGCCGCGACGCCATGCCGGCCGCCAAGGCGCGCCAGCCCGGCGCCGCCAAGCCCTCGCATGTGGCCAGCGGCAAGCCGGGTCCGTCCAAGGCGGCGCAGCGCCCGTCGCACCGCGACACCGGCGCCACCGAGGAGAGTCTCGGCCGCGTCGGCTTCCTGGCCGGCGGCCGCGACGGCCTGACGCGCAAGTCCGGCGACAACCGGGTCCGCAACGGCCGCTGATCGCCATCGTCGTCATTGCCCCTCGCGCCGCTCCGGACCTATAAGGCTCCGGAGCGATGCGAGGGAGCGACGCCATGACCTACCAGGCCAAAGCCGACCGTTACGACGACATGATCTACCGCCGCGTCGGGCGGTCGGGCCTGAAGCTGCCGGCCATTTCGCTCGGCCTCTGGCAGAATTTCGGCGAAAACGCGCCGATCGAGCGCGGTCGCGCCATCTGCCGCACCGCCTTCGACCTCGGCATCACCCACTTCGACCTCGCCAACAACTACGGCCCGCCGCCCGGCACCGCCGAGACGGCCTTCGGCCGTATCCTGGCCGGCGATTTCCGCGCCCATCGCGACGAGCTGATCGTCTCGACCAAGGCCGGCTACGGCATGTGGCCGGGACCTTATGGCGAATGGGGCAGCCGCAAGTATCTGATCGCCTCGCTCGACCAGAGTCTCGAACGCCTCGGGCTCGATTACGTCGACGTCTTCTATTCGCATCGCTTCGATCCGGAGACACCGCTCGAGGAGACGATGGGCGCCCTCGACCACATCGTCCGCTCCGGCCGAGCGCTCTACGTCGGCATTTCCTCCTACAACTCGAAGCGCACTCGCGAGGCGGTCGCCATCCTGAAGGCGCTCGGCACGCCCTGCCTCATCCACCAGCCGAGCTATTCCATGATCAACCGCTGGGTGGAGGACGACGGCCTTCTCGACACGCTGGACGATCTCGGCATCGGTGCCATCGCCTTCTCGCCGCTCGCCCAGGGCATGCTGACCGACAAGTACCTGAAGGGCGAGGTGCCCGAAGGCAGTCGCGCCGCTCGCAAGGGGCCGCTGAAGCCGGCCTTCCTCGGCGACGACAACCTCGCCCGCCTGCGGTCGCTTGACGACATCGCCAGGGCGCGCGGCCAGACGCTGGCCCAGATGGCCATCGCCTGGGTACTGCGGGGCGGCCGCGTCGCCTCGGCGTTGATCGGCGCCAGCCGGCCCGAGCAGGTGGAGGATTGCGTTGGCGCGCTGAAGAACCTCGATTTTTCGGCTGAAGAGCTGGCCGAGATCGACGCCCGCGCGCCCGACCTCAACGTCAACATCTGGGCCGCCTCGTCCGAGCGGCCGGGACCGTCGAGATAAACGGGCAACGGCGCGATGCCTTCGATCGGCGTTGCGCGAAGGCAGATCACGGCCGCCGCCGGCAAAGAAATCGCCGACGGCCCGCCAGATGCCGGCGCAAGATGAATTCCTAGATTTGGCGCGGAAGATTTTGGCTACTTCCACGAGTAACCAAATATTCACTCTACCGTTCTTATTTACCAATGTTCAAGGAGCTGGAATTACAGTGTCATGGTCTCCAATTGGGGGTTCATGATGCGCATCGAGGGCAGCCTTTCCACCCGTCTTCTCTGGACCACCGGCGCCACGGTCGGACTGACCATCGTTCTATCCGTCGCGGTGATGGCATGGAATTCCGCCCGGCAGGTCGAGGCGGAAATCATGACGCTGGCCACCGAGAAGGCCTCCAGCATCGCCAAGGGCGCGGAAAACCAGATCACCGAGGCCGTTTCGGCCGGCGCCACCCTGACGGCGACGCTGTCGGGCCTGGCGATCAAGCGCAACACGCAGCGCGCCGACGTCATCGAAATGATCAAGGCCGTTCCGGCGGCCTTCCCCAACGTCTTCGGCGCCTGGATGTGTGACCTCGTTGACCGGCCGGCCGGCGACCTGTTCAAGGGCAGTGAGGGCGCCAACGAGGCCGGGCAGTTCTCGCCCTACTGGACCAAGTCCCAATCGGGCGAGCTGTCGTTCTCGACCTTCAAGATCGATCCGACCGCCAGCTGGTATGCCGCCCCGCTCAAGGCGCAGACCGGGACGATCTCCGAACCCTACCAGTCGGTGCAGAAGAAGCTCCTGACCTCGGTCACCGTTCCCCTGCGGCTCGACGGCGAGATCGTCGGCCTCGCCGGCGTCGACATCCAGCTCGACGACCTCGCGACGAGTTTCAGCCAGATCCGTCCGTTTGAAGGCGGCCGGGTGATGCTGGTGTCCAACGCCGGCAACTGGCTGGTGCCGCCGGACGCCGACAGCCTGATGAAGCCCTACGCCGGCATCGGCGAGGCAGAGGTCAAGGCGGCGCTGTCGGACGGCAAGATGCGCACCATCTCCGGTTTCGACGACGGTTCCGTCCGCATCGTCTACCCGTTCTCCGCATCGGGCATGAACACCACCTGGGCCGCCATCGTCGACGTGCCGCGGGCGGTGTTCGTCGATCCGATCTACGACAACGCCATCATGACATTCGCCGGCGGCCTCCTGGTGCTGGTCGTGGCGCTCGTCGCGATCCTGCTCTCCACCCGCTACGTGGTACGGCGCCCGCTGGTCCACACGCTCTCCAGCGTCAACGCGCTGATCGATCGCCGCTACGACGTCACCATCGGCGACACCAACCGCAAGGACGAGATCGGCGCCATCAACAAGGCGCTCGAAGTGTTCCGCGACAAGGCGCAGCAGGCCGAGACGCTGTCCGAGCAGCAGGCCGCCGAGCAGCAGCGGCAGATCGAGCGCGCCGAGACGATCCGCGGCGCCTCCCAGCGCTTCGATCTCGAAATCGCCGGCCTCACCGATCGCGTGCTGGGGCTGGTCGACGAGTTGAACAAGGCCTCTCAGACGCTGACCCAGGGCGCCGACGACACCAGCATGAAGAGCGCCACGGTGGCCTCGGCCTCCGAGCAGGCATCGGCCAACGTCGGCGCCGTGGCATCGGCGGCCGAGGAACTGAACACCTCGGTCGACGAGATCGGCCGCCAGATCGGCCAGTCGGCCGAGATCGCCTCGCAGGCCGTCGGCCAGGCGACCGATGCCAACAACCGCGTCGATGCCCTGTCGGGCGCCGCCCAGCGCATCAGCGAGGTGGTGCAACTGATCGACAGCATAGCCGCCCAGACCAACCTCCTGGCGCTCAACGCCACCATCGAGGCAGCACGGGCCGGCGAAGCGGGACGCGGCTTTGCCGTCGTCGCGGCGGAGGTGAAGCAACTCGCAGACCAGACCGCCAAGGCGACCGGCGAGATCGCGGTGCAGATCCAGTCGGTGCAGTCGGTGACGGCATCGACGGTGGAGGCGATCCAGGCGATCACCGCCACCATTCAGGAGATGAGCCGGATCTCGCGCGGCATCCAGATCTCGGTCGAGCAGCAGGGCAGCGCGACGCGCGAGATCGCCACCAACATCCACGAGGCGTCGGCCGGCACGCGCGAGGTGTCGCAGAACGTCTCGGCCGTCGCCAGCTCGGCGACCGCCACCGGCGAAACGGCCCGCAAGGTGCAGGAGGTGGCTATGAGCCTTTCCGGCCATACGCAGAATTTGCGGACGACGGTGGCCGGCTTCATCGACAGCGTCCGCAAGACCGCCTGACGCTGCGTTTCCGATGCGCAGTCCCCGCCGCGCCTCGGCGCAGGCGGGGCTGCTTTTACTCCGCCGCCAGCGATGCTCGCAGCGACGCCGTCGCCTCGATGAAGCCGCCGCCCAGCACGCGCGCCTCGTCGCCGGGGCCGTCATAGAGCACGCAGGCCTGGCCTGGGGCGATGCCCTGCTCGCCGTCGAGCAGCTCGATGCCGATGCGGCCGTCCTGCCGGACGATCATCGCCGCCTGCGGCGGCCGCGACGAACGCACCTTGGCGAACACCGTGCGGCCGCTATCGGCCTCGGCGTCGAGCGGCGTGCCGCCGATCCAGTTGAGGTCACGAAGCGTCAGGCGATGGGTGATCAGCGCCTCGCGCGGCCCCACCACCACCTGCCGACTGGCCGCTTCCAGCCGCACGACGAACAGCGGCTCGCCGGTGGCGACGCCGAGGCCCTTCCGCTGGCCGACGGTGAAATGGATGATGCCGGCATGGCGGCCGAGCACCCGACCGTCGACGTGGACGATATCGCCAGCCGCCGCCGCTTCCGGCTTTAGCTTCTCGATGACGTCGGCATAGCGGCCCTGCGGCACGAAGCAGATGTCCTGACTGTCGTGCTTGTCGGCCACTTCCAGGCCGAGGTCGCGGGCGATTCCCCGCGTCTCCGGCTTGGTCAGGTCGCCGAGCGGGAAGCGCAGGAAGTCGAGCTGCTCCTGCGTCGTCGCGAACAGGAAATAGCTCTGGTCGCGGTCGAGGTCGACCGGCCGGTACATGGCGCGATGGCCGCCCGAGAGGCGCGAGCGCACGTAGTGGCCGGTGGCCAGCGCCTGCGCCCCGAGGTTGCGGGCCGTGTCCAGGAGGTCGGAGAACTTGACCGTCTGGTTGCAGGCGACGCAGGGCACCGGCGTCTCACCGGCCATGTAGCTCTCGGCGAAGCGGTCGATCACCGCCTCGCGGAAACGGCGCTCGTAGTCGAGCACGTAATGAGGGATACCGAGCCTTGCGGCCACGTCGCGGGCGTCGTGGATGTCCTGCCCGGCGCAGCAGGCGCCCTTGCGGTGGATCGCCGCGCCATGGTCATAGAGCTGGAGCGTCACGCCGACGACGTCGTAGCCCTCGCGTTTCAAGAGCCCGGCCACGACGGAAGAATCGACGCCGCCGGACATGGCGACGACGACGCGGGTGTCCTCGGGGCGGCCTTCGAGATCGAGCGAGTTCAGCATGGCGTCTTTCCGGCGGCGAGGCCCGGACGCTGCCGGGAGCCGCTCTCACGATTGATTCCTAATAGCCGCTTTGCCCGTCAACCTCCAGAGCCGCGCCGGCATGGCTGGGTCAATTCTGCCGGGTAGCGGCAATCCTTGCCGGCCGCGTCGAGGCAGCGGCGAATGAGGCGCGACAACCGTTGGGTAAAAAGCTATTACAAGCCAAGAACTTGCCCCGATATTCCCTCCGCCGCGACGTTGGCCTTTCCCTTGCACCCGTAGGGGAGACCGAGTTTGTCCCGTGTAGCGGATCCGTCCATGGCCACTGTCGCTCCCGTCCTGCCGCTTCCCCAGCCCGTCGCCCCGGCGCCGGCGCCCGCCACCAGCGTGGCCGCCGCCAGGGGCGTCGGCAACGACTTCCGCGACATGGTCGCCGAGGCCGCCGACAGCGAGCCGACGGTCCAGCCGGCGCCGGCCCGCGACCCCGCGCCGACCCGCCGGGCCGACCGCACCGACCGTTCCGCCTCCCGGCGCGACGCTACAGCAGCCGATCGCACCGACCGCGCCTCCTCCCGGCGCGATGCCGCAGCAACCGACCGTACCGGCCGCCCCGCCTCCCGGCGCGACGCCGCAGCAGCCGACCGCACCGACCGCCCCTCCTCGCGTCGCGATGCTACCGCTGCCGACGACAGCGCCGATGACGCCGACATCGCCGCCGACAAGCCCGAAGACGCCAAGGCGGCGGACGCCGAGCCGGCGGCCCAGCCGGTCGCCGCGCCACTTGATTATGCGACCTTCTCGCTGACCGGTCCCGGATCGCCGGCCGACGGCGACGCCGCCATCGCTGCCGCAGCCGTCGCGGCCGCCGGAACCACCCCGACGCCAGCTCCCGCGCCGACGGCCGACGGTTTCCTCGACGCCCTTGCCGCCGCCGGCAAGGAGGCGACGCCCGCTGCCACGCCGGCAATGCCCCAGCCGGCCGGCCAGCCAGCGGCCGATGCAGCGGTTCCCGTGACCGCTTCACCCGTCGCCGCCGAGACGGTCGCCACGACTGCGTCGGCGCCTATCGCACCGCAGCCCGCCGCGACGCCGGTCGACGCCGACATCCCCATCCCGGCCGTCCTGCCGCAGGCCGCCGCCCCGGCGGCAAAGCATGCCGACACCGCCCATGTCGCCACCGTCGCCGCGTCGACAAGCGAGGCCGCCGACCTGCCGGCCTCGCCGGTGGTGTCCGACGCGCCGGCCGCACGGCCGCAGGGCGACGCGAGCGCCTCGGCGACCACCGACCAGCCGGCGCGTCCGGTCGCCGCTGCATCCCCGCCGGCGCCGACCTCCGACACGCCGGCGGCGACCGTCGCCCGGACCGTCACATCGACGGAAACCGACGCCCCGGCCACGCCCGCCGCCGCCGCGCCGGTGACCGTCGTCGATGCCGACGCGGCGACTCCGGCCGTCGCCACGGCGCCCGCCGAGACGGCGTCCAAGCCGGTCGACAGTGCCGCGAAGCCAGCCGCCGCCCAGACCGCCGTCGCCTCCGCCGATGACGCCGCCAGCCAGCCAGCCGACGATGCGGCCGAGCCGGTCCAGCCGGCATCGGCGTCGTCCCGTGCGCCGCAGCCGTCGTCCGACGCCGACGTGACGGCCATCGTCTCTGCCGCCGCCACCGACGCCGCCAGCGATGAGGCGATCGCCGCAGCCGCGTTGACCGCCACGGTCAATGTCAAGCCGGCGGCCGGCAAGGCAAACGCCGCCGACAAGCCGGCCAAGGCCGCCGACGCGGCCGGCGAGCGGCCGTCCGCCAGCAGCAAGGGCGCGGCGCCCAATCAGGCCGCCGACAACGACCTTGCCAGGCCGAAGACGGTGAGCGGCGTCTCCAGTGCCGCCCGCGCCTTCGCCGACCGGCTGCGCGACGTCAGTGCCGGCAGCACCGCGTCGTCCGACAGCGCCGCGCCAGACGGCTCGCCGCAGACGGCGGCGCTGCCCGCCGGCCAGACCGCGCCGACCGCCACAGCCCCCCAGTCCGCCGCCACGGCCACCGCCGCCGCCGTGCGGCTTGAGGATGTCGGCGCCACCATCGTCCGCCACGTCAAGTCCGGCGAGACCAGCTTCTCGGTGCGGCTCGATCCGGCCGAGCTTGGCAAGGTCGACGTCAAGGTCGCCTTCTCGTCCGACGGCAGCGCCCGCGCCCATCTCATCGTCGAGCGCCGCGACACCTTCGACACGCTGTCGCGCGACCAGCGGCACATCGAACAGACGCTGCGCGATGCCGGCTTCGAGGTGAAGGAAGGCTCGGTGTCGCTGTCCATGCGCCAGGACGGCGGCCAGCAGGACCGCTCCGCCTTCGCCCGCCAGGACCAGCAGCAACAGCAGCAGTTCCGCCAGCACCAGACGGACAGCCCCATCACCGTCAAGACCAAGGACGACGTCCCGGCAACGATCGTCAATGCCTACAGCCCGCGCGGCGACGGCCGCATCGACATCCGCGTCTAGAGTGCGAGGGAGATCATCATGAGCGTATCCGGCATCGGCGCCAACACCTCGAACACCACCGGCACCGGCGCGTCCGCGGCGACCAACTCGCTGATGTCCAACTACACGACGTTCCTGACGATGCTCACCACGCAGCTCAAGACGCAGAGCCCGCTCGACCCGATGGACGTCAACAGCTTCACCCAGCAGCTCGTCCAGTATTCGTCGGTGGAGCAGCAGATCCAGACCAACGCCAACCTCAAGTCGATGATGGAGACGCTGACCTCCAGCGCCGCGCTGCAACTCGTCAACTACATCGGCAAGTCGGTCACCGCCTATTCCGACACCACCAAGTTCGACAGCGGTGAAGCAGCTTGGACCGTGAACTCCAGCGCCGCCGCCTCGGGCGCCAAGGTGACCATCACCGACGAGAACGGCGGCGTGGTCTACCAGGGCACCACCGACCTCAAGGCCGGCGACAACGCTTTCACCTGGGATGGCCAGGGCTCGAACGGCAGCGACTACAGCGCCTCGACCGGCGCCTTCACCATCTCGGTTGCCGGCACCGACACCAACGGCAAGGCGGTGTCGATCACCACCGAGGTCAAGGGTAAGGTGCAGGCGGTCGACACCTCCTCGCAGCAGCCCTACATCAAGGTCAACGGCCGCCTGCTGCCGCTGTCGGCGCTGACCGAAATTTCGGTCTGACACCGGGTCGCCTTTCCCTGCCCAAAATCCCAGAGGCCGCCGCGCCATCGGCGGCCTTTCCGTCGTTCCGGCGCTTTCCACCGGAGATCGCCGATGCGTAGTTCTGCGCATCGAGCCGATGATCGCGACATGACGCCCCTTTCCGCCAACGATGCCGTCCCGGCCGGCAATCTTCGTCCGCCCGTTAACCTTTCGGGCGGAAAACGGCGCGGTTTCCGCGGCCGGATGGTCCAATTCCTAAAACGGAGGCCACCGGACCGCTTTCGTCAAGTCGTTCAAAATCTTACTGAATTCTTGCGGAGCAATTAGGCGTTTTTTAAACGGCTTGATCTAGGATGCGCTCCTGAAGGTCAGATTTGTGTGAGAGTAGAATGACCGAACAGATGCGTCCGCGCGTAAAATACGTCATCGGGCCGGATGGAAGTCCGCTGACGATCGCCGATTTGCCGCCCGAGGGGACCCAGCGCTGGGTGATCCGTCGCAAAGCCGAGGTCGTCGCCGCCGTGCGCGGCGGTCTCCTGTCGCTGGAAGAGGCTTGCAAGCGCTACACCCTCACCGTCGAGGAATTCCTGTCCTGGCAGCAGTCGATCGACAAGCACGGCCTCGCCGGCCTCAGGGCGACGCGCGTCCAGCAGTATCGCCCGTAGGCGCCTGACGCGCCGCGAGCGTTCCGATGGAGCCTTTTCGAGGGCGACCGGTCCGACTGGATCGGTCGCCCTTTGCTTTTTGGGCGCCGCCGATCAGCGGGCTTCTACCTACTTTACGCCCTCCGCTTACCTGCCCGGCAAAAATTGCCGTGGATTTTGCAATTCTTAACAAACCGGTTTTGGCTGTTTTCCGCCAGTCGCGCCGGAACGGCCATTCGGCGTTAACAACTTGTTTACCATACCCGTGCGGAAATAATTGCCGCCTTGGTCCGCGGCGGCGGCGTCGATTCCCGCCGCGTCGAACAATGGGGAACGGGTGTGGGTGGATTTGGAGAGTTCCTGAAGACCCTGGGGCCAAGCCGGCTGGCGGCGATGGGCGCCGTGGCGCTTGGCCTTATCGGCTTCTTCGTCTTCATCGTGCTCCGCTTCTCGGCGATCCAGCAGGTGCCGCTCTATACCGGTCTCAGCATGGCCGACTCGGCGGCCATCGTGCAGCAGCTCACCTCGTCCGGCACCGCCTTCACGCTGAAGGACAACGGCGGCACCATCCTGGTCGACGAGACCAAGCTCGACCAGACGCGCATGAGCCTCGCCCAGCAGGGTCTGCCGGCCGGCGACGGCGTCGGCTACGAGATCTTCGACAAGACCGACGCCCTCGGCACCACCTCCTTCGTGCAGTCGGTCAACGCCTTGCGCGCCCTCGAGGGCGAGCTGTCGCGCACCATCCGCACCATCCGCCAGGTTGATCAGGCGCGCGTCCATCTGGTGCTGCCGGAGAAGCAGCTGTTCCGCAAGGACGAGAAGAAGCCCACCGCCTCCATCGTACTGAAGACGCGCGGCACCCTCGACCCCGGCCAGATCCGCGCCATCCAGCACCTCGTCGCCTCGGCCGTTCCCGGCCTCGATCCGTCGCGCATCTCGGTGATCGACGAGACCGGCCGCCTCCTGGCGCAGGGCAACGGCGACGAGAGCAGCGCCACCTATCTCGCCACCAATGCCGACGAGCGCACCGCCGCCTACCAGAACCAGGTGGAAGCCCGCGTCCGCGACATCGTCGAGAGCGTGGTCGGCGCCGGCCGCGCCCGCGTGCGCGTCGCCGCCGAGCTGGATTTCAACCGCGTCGAGGAGACGCAGGACACCTTCGACCCCAACGGCCAGGTCGTCCGCTCCACCCAGACGCGCGAGGAGAAGTCGCTCAGCCAGGACAATCAGGGCAACCCGCCCGTCACCGCCGGCAACCAGATCCCCAACGCCAACCAGCAGTCCGGCGCCAACGCCTCGCAGACCTCCGACAACGCCCAGACCACCGAGGAGACCGTCAACTACGAGATCTCCAAGACCACCCGCACCCAGGTGACCGAGGTCGGCGGCGTCAAGCGCCTGTCGGTCGCCGTGCTGGTCGACGGCCGCTACGCGCCGGACAAGAGCGGCGTCATGACCTACGCGCCGCGGCCGCAGCCCGAGCTGGACCAGATCACCGCGCTGGTGCGCACCGCCATGGGCTACGACGAGAAGCGCGGCGACCAGTTGCAGGTGGTCAACCTCCAGTTCGCCGACGGCCCGCAGAATCCGGCCGATCTCGCGGCGGCGCCGACCTCGATGTTCGACTTCTCGCGCGAAGACATCATGCGCTTCGCCGAGATGGGCGTGTTGATCCTGGTGACGCTCCTGGTGCTGCTGTTCGCCGTCCGGCCGCTGATCCGCCGCATCCTCGGCTCGGACATCGACGCCGAGACGCTGCCGGCCATCACCTCCGCCTTGAGCGAGGCCGCCGCCGCCGGCCGCGGCGCGGTGACCGTGGTGCTCAACCCCGACGGCAAGCCGGTGGTGGTCGGCGCCGAGGCCGCCGAGACCACCACCGATCTGCCTGAGATTGCCGCCCCCTCCGACACCCGCATCGAGAACGCCAAGGCGCAGGGCGCCATGCAGCTCGATCAGGTGCGCAAGGTCGGCAGTCTCGTGGGCGACAACCCGAACGAGGCGGCCATCATCATTCGCAACTGGCTGTCGGAGGTCCCGGCGTAAATGCCCCTTTCCCCGACCACCATCGTTGCCAAGGGCAACGCGCTCACCATCTCCTCCGACGGCGAGAGCCGCTCGCTGACCGGCGCCGAGAAGGCCGCCGTGATGATGCTGGCGCTCGGCGACCGCTACGGCGGCCCGATCTGGAAGCTGCTCGACGAGATCGAGATCAAGCAGCTCTCCGTCGCCATGTCCAAGCTCGGCCCGATCACGCCTGATATGCTCGACGACCTCCTGGTGGAGTTCGTGACGCGCGTCTCCTCCTCCGGCGCGCTGATGGGCAACTACGACACCACCGAGCGCTTGCTCCTGTCGGTGCTGCCGCCGGAGAAGGTCAACGCCATCATGGACGAGATCCGCGGCCCGGCCGGCCGCAACATGTGGGAGAAGCTCTCCAACGTGCAGGAGACGGTGCTCGCCAACTATCTCAAGAACGAGTATCCGCAGACCGTCGCCGTCGTCCTCTCCAAGATCAGCTCCGACCACGCGGCGCGCGTGCTGTCCAAGCTGCCCGACGAGTTCGCCCTCGAGGTGGTCGACCGCATGCTGAAGATGGAGGCTGTGCAGAAGGACATCCTGGAGAAGGTCGAGCAGACGCTGCGCGTCGAGTTCATGTCCAACCTCACCAACACCCAGCGCCGCGACGCCCACGAGCTGATGGCCGAGATCTTCAACTCCTTCGACCGCAACACCGAGGCGAAGTTCATCTCCGCCCTTGAGGAGCACAACCGCGACGCCGCCGACCGCATCAAGGCGCTGATGTTCACCTTCGACGACCTCGGCAAGCTCGACGCCGGCGCCATTCAGACGCTGCTGCGCCAGGTGGAGAAGGACAAGCTGGCGCTGGCGCTGAAGGGCGCCAAGGAGGGCGTGCGCGACTTCTTCTTCGCCAACATGTCGGCCCGTGCCTCGGCCATGCTGAAGGAGGACATGGAGGCCATGGGTGCCGTGCGCCTGCGCGACGTCGACGATGCGCAGGCCACGTTGATCAATCTCGCCAAGGATCTCGCCGCCAAGGGCGAGATCATGATCTCCAAGAACAAGGGCGAGGACGAGCTTGTCATGTGACGGCCGTTCCGTGAAGGAGCATTGACTGATGGCGGCACCGGCCCGCTTCCTGTTCGACAACGATTTCTCGGCGCCCGCCGCGCGGGCCGACGCCGCGCCGGCCGTCGTGATGATTCCCGAGCCGGAGCATCTCGCCCGCCTCGCCGAGGCCGAGGCCGCCGCCTACGAGCGCGGCCTTGCCGCCGGCCGCGACACCGCCGAGGCGCAGGCCGCCGATCGGACGGCGCGCGAGGCGACGCGGCTCTCCGACGAGGCGCAGCGGCTGGCCAGCGCCGCCCAGTCGATCCTCGCCGTGCTCGACACCGAGCGCGCCCGCATCGAGGCCGATGCCGTGCGCCTTGCCGAGGCGGTGGCTATCAAGATCGCCGGCACGCTGGTCGAGCGGCAGCCGCGCGAACGCATCGTCGGTCTGCTCGAAGACTGCTTCGCGCCCTTGCGCGCCGCGCCGCACCTCGTCATCCGCCTGTCGGACGCCGACGCCGAGCCGATCCAGGGCGAGTTACGCCGCCTCGTCTCCCAACGCGGCTTCGAGGGCCGCCTCGTCGTGCTCGGCGAGCCCGGCATGGCGCGCGGCGACTGCCGCATCGAATGGGCCGACGGCGGCATCGTGCTCGACCACGCCGCCGTCATCGCCGAGGTCGAGGCGGCGATCGCCCGTCACCTGCCGGCCGTAGAACCTGACGACATCACTTCCCAGACCGGAGCCGCCACATGAGCGCCGACGAACCCACCGGCATCGACCTCGAAAGTCACGTCGCCGAACGCCGGCGCGGCGACGACGGCGAGGATCAGGCCGTCACCCGCTCGGCCGCCGAGCTTGAAGCGGTGTTCGACGTGCCGGTGCGCGTGTCGGCCATTCTCGGCCGCGCCCGCCTCGGCGTCAGCGACCTGCTGCAACTCGCCCCCGGCTCCGTGCTGGAGCTGGACCGCAAGGTCGGCGAAGCCATCGACATCTACGTCAACGACCGCCTCGTCGCCCGCGGCGAAGTGGTGCTGGTCGAAGACAAGCTCGGCGTGACGATGACCGAAATCGTCAAGGCCGAGCGCTGACCGGAGACAGTCCCATGCGCCTTCTGATCGTCGGCTCGCTCAACGGCCAGCTTACCGCCGCCACCCGCATCGCCATGGACAAGGGCGCCTCGGTGCTGCAGGCCGATACCGTCGACACCGCGCTGAAGACGCTGCGCTCGGGGCGCGGCGCCGACCTGGTGATGATCGACGTGTCGCTGCCCGTGCAGCGGCTGATCGCCTCGCTGGAAGAGGAGCGCATCCACGTTCCCGTGGTCGCCTGCGGCATCGCCACCGACGCCAAGGCGGCCGTCGCCGCCATTCGGGCCGGCGCCAAGGAATATATCCCGCTGCCGCCCGACGCCGAGCTGATCGCCGCCGTGCTGGCCGCCGTCGCCGCCGACAGCCGCGACCTGGTGGTGCGCGACGAGGCGATGCAGGCGGTGCTGAAGCTGGCCGATCAGGTGGCGGCCAGTGAGGCATCGATCCTGATCACCGGCGAGAGCGGCACCGGCAAGGAGGTGCTGGCCCGCTACGTCCATCGCAAGTCGGCGCGCGCCGACAAGCCCTTCGTGTCGGTCAACTGCGCCGCCATTCCCGAGAACCTCCTGGAATCCGAGCTATTCGGCCACGAGAAGGGCGCCTTTACCGGCGCCGTCGCCCGGCGGGTCGGCAAGTTCGAGGAGGCCTCCGGCGGCACGCTGCTGCTCGACGAGATTTCCGAGATGGACGTCCGTTTGCAGGCCAAGCTGCTGCGCGCCATCCAGGAGCGGGTGATCGACCGCGTCGGCGGCGGCAAGCCGGTGCCGGTCGACATCCGCATCGTCGCGACGAGCAACCGCAACCTCTCCGACGCCGTCAAGGAAGGCCGCTTCCGCGAGGACCTTCTCTACCGACTCAACGTCGTCAACCTGAAGATCCCCTCGCTGCGCGACCGGCCGGCCGACATCCTGGCGCTGGCCGAGCACTTCGGCCGCAAGTATGCCGAGATCAACGGCATGCCGGAGCGGCCGCTCGCCGCCGACGCCAAGCGCGAGCTGATCGCCGCCCGCTGGCCGGGCAACGTCCGCGAGCTGGAGAACACCATCCACCGCGCCGTGCTGCTGGCTACGGGCATCGAGATCGGCGTCGAGGCCATCCGCTCGCCCGACGGCGCCCGCATGGAGGGCGCGGTGGCCGTGCCGCGCTCGGCCGATCCGGCCGCCCGTGCCGCCCAGACGGCCGAGGCGGTGACGCGGGCGCTGGTCGGCCGCACAGTGGCCGAGGTGGAGCGCGACCTGATCCTCGACACGCTCGACCACTGCCTCGGCAACCGTACCCACGCCGCCCGCATCCTCGGCATCTCCATCCGCACGCTCCGCAACAAGCTCAACGAATACGAAGCCGAGGGCATCGACGTGCCCGACCCCGGCACCAGCCGCATCGCCACGGCGTGAGGAGGCGTCACTGGAGTTCAGGATTGACCCGTTTCCGGCCGAGGCCGACATCGGGGCGCTCTGGCGTGCCGCCTGGGGCGGCCCGTTGCCGCCGCGCTTCGCGGATATTCTCGCTCGTAGCCTCGGGCACGTCGGCGCCTATGACGACAAGAGAATCGTCGGCTTCGTCAATGTCGCGTGGGATGGCGGCCTGCACGCCTTCATCCTCGATACCTGCGTGTACCCGGATTTCCGCCGACAGGGCATCGCCACGCGTCTGGTGAACGCGGCCGAGACGCTCGCCCGGCAGCGCGGCGCGCATTGGCTGCACGTCGACTTCGAGCCCCACCTCACGGACTTCTATCGCCGCTGCGGCTTCCGGCCGACCGCCGCCGGGCTGATCGACCTCCGGCCGGATCAGGCGCGCTGAATCCGCCCGAGCCTCTCGTCAGGCCGACTTCTTGAGGTCGGCATTTTCCTTGTAGAGCGCCAGAAGCTGCTTGAACGGCCCGTCGACATAGGCCTGGAACGTCGGTAACTGCGTTGGCGCCGATCCGCCCTCCTTGGCGAAGCGGGCGATGATGTCGTCCGATTCCGTCATGTAGCTGTCGCCGAGGCGCAGTGTCGGATAGCTGACCTTGTCGAGATGAGGCTCCAGTTCCGCCCGCATGGCCTTCTCTTCCTCGGGCGAGCGGCTTTCGCGCAGGGTGACGGTGTCGAGGAGGCCAGCCTCGAGAAGATAGAGGCGCACCTTCAGGCAGAAGGGGCACTCGTGCTTGACGAACAGGACGGGCTTTTCCGTGCGTGTGGACATGGGGATCTCCAGTCGCGGTTGGCCTGACGGAACCGTTTCGTCACCCGGATGTTCCAGCCGCCGCCGTCTGGGCGTTCGGACCGGACGGCGCTTTTGAATTGGCAATCGCCGGCGGCCGCGCGGCGGCGGGCTTCTCGGACGCCATGAAATCCTCGATCGCCTTCAGATACTGCTTGGGGTCCTGCGAATGGGCGGGATGGCCGACGTCCTTCAGCACGACGAGCCTGGCGCCCGGAATGACGTGGGCGATATGGGCGGCGTGCTCGGGCCGGATGACCGGATCGTGATCGCCGATGACGATCTCGGTGGGCACGCGGATCTTGGCGAGATCGCCGTCCGAATAGTTCGGCTCGGTGGCCCACAGCCGCTTGAACACCCGCTCGCGCGCCATCTGCCGGCCGCGCGCCCGGGCCACCGGATCGGGTTGCGCCTCGCCGCCCGGCGACAGGCTGTCGGACAGCGGCGGCGCCTCGATCTCGGGAATCCTGGTCAGTCCGTCGGGCGTAGCGTTGGGCGCCTGCGCGAACAGCCCGTCGAGCAGCTTCGGATGGTGCATGGCGATGTCGATGCCGATGATGCCGCCGTCGCTCCAGCCGACCAGCGTCACCCTGTCGATCTTCAGCTTGGCGAGCAGCGCCACATAGTCCTCGGCCATCCGGTGATAGGTCAGCCAGGCAAGGCCGTGCGTCGAGCGGCCCTGGCCGCGGCTGTCGGCGACGATCACCTCGTGCGCCCTGGCCAGCGCCGGCACCTCGAAGCTCCAGACGTCGCCGCTGGACAGGCCGCCGTGGATCAGCAGGATGGGCGATCCCTTGCCCTTGCCGTAGACGGAATAGAACATGCTGATGCCGCGGATGTCGGCAAAGCCGCTCTCATCGGCCGGCGGCATCGGCGGCGGCGCGGGAAACTGCTGCCATTTCGGCAAGGCGGCGGCCGACGCGGCGAAGGCGATGCACAGCAGGCAGACGGCACCGGGAAGGGAGCGGAAAATCGGCATCGGCGCGCCTCGCGGATTGATACGGCAATTGTAATCGTGCACCGACCACAATGCCGCTCAAACAATCGTCATCGGCGGGCCGTCCCGGCCGGAACCGGGGCGGCCCCTTTCCTCACCGTTTCGGCGGCTTGTCCTTCAGGATCGAGCGCACCGTCCGGCTGAAGGCGCGCTCGCGCTCACGCCGTTCGGCAAGGCTGGCCGAGTTGAAGGCTTCCTCGCGCTGCAGCTTCTGCCAGCGCCGCAGCCGCGCCTCGTCGATCTCGCCCGCCGCGATCGCCGCCCGCACGGCGCAGCCGGGCTCCTCCTCGTGCCGGCAATCGCTGAAGCGGCAGCCGGCGGCAAGCGCCGCCAGATCGGAGAACACCTCCGCGATGCCCTCCGCCGCGTCGGCGAGCTGAAGCTCGCGCATGCCCGGCGTGTCGAGCACGGCATAGCCCTCCGGCAGCAGGTGGAGATGCCGGCCGGTGGTGGTGTGCCGGCCCCGGTTGTCGTCGGCCCGGACCGCGCCGGTCGCCGCCGCCGTCCGGCCGGCCAGGGCATTGACCAGCGTCGACTTGCCCACCCCCGACGAGCCGAGAAAGGCGACGGTGCGGCCGGGCTTGCACCAGGGGGCGAGCTTCTCCTTCGGCTCGGGACCGAGCGCGTCGAGGACGACGGCCGGCACCGTCGCGGACACCGCCGTCGCGGCGGCGGCGAAGCGTTCGGCATCGTCGGCGAGATCGGCCTTGGTCGCCACGATCACCGGCTCGACGCCGGCCTCGAAGGCCAGTGCCACATAGCGTTCGAGCCGCGCCACGTTGAAGTCGCGGTTGCAGGAGGTGACGACGAAGACGGTGTCGACGTTGGCGGCGATCAGTTGCACCTCGCGGCCGGTGCCGGCCGCCCGCCGGTGGAACAGGCTCTTGCGGTCGAGCAGCCGGCTGGCGCCGGGCCGGGCGGCGTCATGCAGCAGCCAGTCGCCGACCGTAGTGTCGGCGCGCGGCGGCAGCGTCACGCTGAAGCCGTCGCCCTCGACAGAGAGGCCGCTGCGCTCCACGCTCATGACGCGCACCGGCGGCGTCCGGGCGAGTTCGTCGACGCTCACCTGCTGGGCGAAGAAGGCTTGCCAGCCGAGCCGTTCGAGCGAGGTCGGTGCGTATAGTCTCGGGCCGCCCGGAAGGGACGGCAGAAAGCGGGAATAGTCCCGTACCATTGCGGTAGGCTTTCCAATTTCGGCCGCGGGCAGGTTATGCCCCGGCGCGAGAATGTCGGAATTGGAGAAAGCGCAAGCCTCCAAGCGCCCGCGCAACACGGGCAGGCGCCAATAGTGGAGCGATCTTGCGAGGGGAGGCACTCTGGCCTCCCCGCCTTACCGGGGCATAAAGCCTCCTGAGCTGGGGACCTGAAAAATACCCGCCGGGCCGGGCGTTGTCAAAGCACCGCCGGCGAACTCCTCAGCCGGCCAGCCGGGCCGGCGGGTCGTTGCTGCCAGCCGTCTCGCCGGTGGAACGGGCAAGCGTCCTCACGACATCATCGAGATCGACCCGCCCGACAACGGCGCCGTTGCCGTCGGTGACGTCGGCGAACGACAGTCTGGCTTCGACGAGACGCAGTGCCGCATCGGCGAGCGGCAGCGCGGCCGGCAACCTGAGAGCGGCCGGCGCCCCGGATTCCGGCCTCGCCAGCGCCGACAGCTTGACAACGCGGCCGCGATTGACGTGCCGGACGAAGTCCTCGACATAGGCGGTGGCTGGCGACAGCACGATGTCCTCCGGCCTGCCCTGCTGCACCAGTTCGCCGTCCTGCATGATGGCGACGCGGTCGCCGATCTTCAGCGCCTCGTCGAGGTCGTGGGTGATGAAGACGACGGTCTTCCTGACCTCGGCCTGCAGATCGAGCAGGATGGCCTGCATGTCCAGACGGATCAGCGGATCGAGCGCCGAGAAGGCTTCGTCCATCAACAGGATCGGCGCGTCGTTGGCGAGCGCCCGCGCCAGGCCCACCCGCTGCTGCATGCCGCCGGAGAGCTGGCTCGGATACTTGTCCTCGAAGCCCGCGAGACCGACGCGGTCGATCCAGCGCCGCGCCGTCTCCATCTGCGCCTCGCGGGGCACGCCGCGGATCTCCAGCCCGAACACCACGTTGCCGAGCACGGTGCGATGGGGCAGCAGGGCGAACTTCTGGAACACCATGGCCGCGCTGGTCCGGCGGAAGGCGCGCAACTCGCCGGCACTCAGCGCCCGGACGTCGGTGCCGCCGACGATCACCTCGCCGGTGGTCGGCTCGATCAGCCGGTTGATGTGACGGATCAGCGTCGACTTGCCCGAGCCCGACAGGCCCATGATCACCTGGATGTGGCCGGCCTCGATGTCGAGCGACACGTTGCTGAGGCCGAGCACGTGATTGTGCTTCTCGAGGAGTTCGGCCTTGTTCATGCCGCCGTCGCGGACGGCCTCGACATAGCGTTCGGGATGCGGCCCGAACAGCTTGTAGACGTTGCGGATTTCGATCGAGGTCCGGGACTCAGGCATGTTCGGCCTCGCGATGCTTCTGAAGCCGGCGGCCGAACGCCTGGCTGGTGCGATCGAAGATGATGGCGATGCCGACGATGGCGAAGCCGTTGAACACGCCGAGCGTGAAATACTGGTTGGCGATCGCCTTCAGCACCGGCTGGCCGAGCCCCTGCACGCCGATCATCGAGGCAACCACCACCATGGACAGCGCCGCCATGATCGTCTGGTTGATGCCGGCCATGATGGTCGGCAGCGCCAGCGGCAATTGAACCTTGCCGAGCTTCTGACAGGCCGAGGCGCCGAAGGCGTCGGCGGCTTCCAGCACGTCCTTGTCGACGAGCCGGATGCCGAGGTTGGTGAGGCGGATGATCGGCGGCGCCGCATAGATCACCACGGCGATCAGGCCGGGCACCTTGCCGATGCCGAGCAGCATCACCACGGGAATGAGATAGACGAAGCTCGGCATGGTCTGCATCACGTCGAGCACCGGCAAGAGGACGGCGCGCGCCCGCGCCGACCAGGCCATCAGGATGCCGAGGGGAATGCCGATCGCCACCGACATCAGCGTCGCCACGACGATCATCGCCAGCGTGCGCATGGTGTCTTCCCACATGCCGAAATAGCCGATCGCCATCAGCGCGACGACGGCGCCGGCGACGAGGCGCGGGCTGCGGCTGGCCAGATAGACGAGACCGGCGATCACCAAGAGCACCACCGGCCAGGGCGTGGTCACCAGCAGCCGCTCGACGAAGATCAGGAACGACCGAAGCGGTAGGAAAAAGTCTTCGACGGTGGCGCCGAATTCGCGCGTGAAGGCGCGGAAGCCACCGTCGATGGCTTTCTTGAGAGCGGTGAGGGTGTCGGCTTCCATCACCGGAAAACCGTCGAAGAACGACATGCGCTCGATATCTCCTTGCGGGGTCGAATGCCGGTGGCGCCGCGCCCGGAAGCGGGCGGCGGCCGATGCGCGGGACAGGTGGGGCGCCGAAGGCGCCGCCGCGTCGCGGTCTCACCGGAATTCGGGACGTGCGGCGGAAGGGGAAGCCGGACGCCCGGCTTCCTGCGGATTCAGAGCGCCGCCTTGACCTTTTCGGCGACTTCGGCCGGGACCCACTTGGTCCAGATGTCGGCCTTTTCCTTGAGGAAGTAGCGTGCGCCCTCCTCGCCGGTCGCCTGATTGTCGGCCATCCAGGCCAGCATCTCGTTGACCGGATCGTTGGTCGGGAAGGACCGGGTCTTGATGTAGTCGTAGGCGGGACCGGCCTCGTCGGCAAAGCGCTTGGTGACCACCGTGAACACCTCGGACTTCGCCCAGGCGTTCTTCTTGGGCGACGCGCAGTCGGCCACCGACGTGCAGGAATTCCACTCCGCCTCGTCATAGGGCACGTCGAAGTCCAGCCGGACGAGGTGATACTTGCCGAGAATGGAGGTCGGCGCCCAGTAATAGCCGAGCCAAGGCTGCTTGCGCTCGTAGGCCTTGGCGATCGATCCGTCGAGGCCGGCGGCTGAACCGGTGTCGATCAGGTTGAAACCGCGGTTCGCGGCATCATAGGCCTTGAAGAAATTACCGGTGGTGATCTGGCAGTTCCAGCCCGACGGGCAATTGTGGACGGCGCCCTTCGACGGGTCCTCGGGATCGGGGAACAGCTCGGGATGCTTCAGTGCGTCGTCGATCGTCTTGATGTCGGGATGGGCCTCGGCGACATAGTCAGGAATCCACCAGCCCTCGACGCCGCCTTCGCCAAGTGCCTCGACGGCATAGACGAGCTTGCCTTCGTCGACCGCCGCGTCGAGCGTTTCGCGCATGGCGTTGATCCAGGCCTCCGGCGCGATATCAGGTTCGCCCTTTTCGGCCATCGAGGTCAAGGTCGGCTGGGTATCGCCGGGCACCAGGTCGACGTCGCAGCCGTAGCCGTTCTCGAGGATTGCCTTGTCCATCCAGGCGATGAGTTCGGCGGACTGCCAGTTCATGTTGGCGATGGTGACGCGTCCGCAGATGCCGTCCGCCGCCAGCGCCGGAACCAGGGAAGCCGACGCCGCTACAAAAAACGTGGTCGCGAGAAGCTGTTTCATCTTGATATCCGGGCTTCGCGTTTCGGTCGTTGCGAATGATGAAACAGCCCACGACCCCGAACCTCCAGAAGCGGGGTGCCTTGCCGATGGAACTGGGCGTTCAGTCATTCGTCGACGCGCCCGCCACTACCGAGCACGCTCCGGCAGTATATAGATCGACATTCCTGAGGCAACCTCGTTTTTACTTCGTTAAAAGGCGCGAAGCCAATAGATTTATATTCTACTTTGCCAAAAATAACTTTCAATAACTTAATTTATTCCATTTTATGGGAAGAAATGATGGCCATTTTGATTTTCAATAGGCCATTGGGCGAAAGATGGACTTTTCATATCTCTCTTTCCAAACTCCGGTTTTCGTCGGGCGCCAACCTGTTTGGAAATCGGCCGCTTTTGGGATGGCACATGCATAGATTGTAGCAGACAGAAAACGCCTCCATAAGAAGATCGAACTATTCGACAAGCGTTATTCTTCCAATTTCCGCCACTCATTTGCCGTGCCGCCGACACAATCCGCACGGGCGGCAATGCCGTACCGAAGCGGCACGCCTCAGGGGACATCGCCGCCCTCGTTAACCACCCGTTAACCATGCGGTCGGCAAATTCTGCCGGGTGGCGCAGTGCGCGTCGCGGCGACGAACCGGGGACGACCTCCTTGAGCGACATCACTTCAGAGCCATCCGCGGCATCGTCCTCGCTGCCCTTCGGCCTCAGCCTGCCGACGCGCGCCGACATCCGCTCGACGATCTTCCGCGGCGACATCGGCCTCGCCGTCGGCATCATGCTGATCATGGTCATCCTGATCCTGCCGATGCCGGCGATGCTGCTCGACTTCATGCTGGCGGTGTCGATCATCTTCTCGGTGCTGATCATGATGACGGCGCTGTTCATCCAGACGCCGCTGGAGTTCACCGCCTTCCCGACCATCCTCTTGATCTCGACGATGCTGCGCCTGTCGCTCAACCTCGCCTCGACGCGCCTCATCCTCAGCCATGGCCACGAGGGAACCGACGCCGCCGGCCACGTCATCGAGGCCTTCGGCGGCTTCGTGATGGGCGGCAACTTCGTCATCGGCATCATCGTCTTCGGCATCCTGATCATCGTCAACTTCGTGGTCATCACCAAGGGTTCGGGCCGCATCGCCGAAGTGGCCGCCCGCTTCACCCTCGACGCCATGCCCGGCAAACAGATGGCCATCGACGCCGACCTCTCCTCGGGTCTGATCAAGGAGGACGAGGCGAGGAAGCGGCGCAAGGACCTCGAGGCCGAAAGCGCCTTCTTCGGCGCCATGGACGGCGCCTCCAAGTTCGTACGCGGCGACGCCATCGCCGCCCTGCTGGTCACCTTCATCAACGTCATCGGCGGCATCATCATCGGCACCATGCAGATGGGCATCACGCTCGCCGAAGCCGGTCATTCCTACACGGTGCTCACCGTCGGCGACGGCCTGGTCAGCCAGATTCCGGCGCTGATCGTCTCCACCGCCGCCGGCCTCCTGGTGTCGAAGGCCGGCGTCTCCGGCTCGGCCGACAAGGCGCTCTCCGGCCAGCTCACCGGCTATCCGGCCGCCCTCGGCCTCTCGGCCACCGTCATGGGCCTGTTGTCGCTGCTGCCCGGCCTGCCCTTCCTGCCGTTCGCCGTCCTCGGCGCCGGCGCCGGCGGCCTCGCCGTCTGGGCCAAGCGCGAGAACGCCAAGCGGCAGATCGCCGCCGTCGTCGCCCAGGCGGAAGCCGACGCGCCGCCCCCGCCGCCGGCCGAGGAGCCGATCGCCACCGCCCTCAAGATGGACGATCTGCGCGTCGAACTCGGCTATGGCCTGTTGCCGCTGATCAACGACAACGGCAAGGGCGGCGAGAAGCTGTCCGACCAGATCAAGGCGCTGCGCCGCCAGATCGCCGCCGACCTCGGCTACATCATGCCGCCGGTGCGCCTGCTCGACAACGTGCAGCTCGGCGCCAACGAATACGTGATCAAGATCAAGGAAGTGGATGCTGGCAAGGGCACGCTGTTCCCCGGCCAGTACATGGTCATGGACCCGATGGGCGGCAAGGTGACCATCCCCGGCACCCAGACCACCGAGCCCACCTTCGGCCTGCCGGCCACCTGGGTCGACGGCCGGCTGCGCGAGGAGGCGGCGATCCGCGGCTACACCGTCGTCGATCCGGCCACCGTCCTCTCGACGCATCTTTCGGAAACGCTGAAGACCAACGTCTCCGAGCTGCTGTCCTATGCCGACGTCAAGAAGCTGCTGTCCGAGGTGCCGTCGGATCAGGCCAAGCTGATCGACGAGATCGTGCCGACCCAGATCACCGTCTCCGGCATCCAGCGCATCCTGCAACTCCTGTTGTCCGAGCGCGTGTCGATCCGCGACCTCGGCACCATCCTCGAAGGCATCGCCGAGGGCCTGTCCATCTCGCGCTCGACCCAGACCATCGCCGAGCACGTCCGCGCCCGCCTCGCCCGCCAGATCTGCGCCGCCAACATGGCGCCCGGCGGCTACCTGCCGCTGATCAGCCTATCGCCGGCCTGGGAGCAGGCCTTCATCGAGAGCGTGGTCGGCGAGGGCGACGACCGACGTCTGGCCATGGCGCCCAGCAGGCTGCAGGAATTCGTTGCCGCCGTCCGCGACCAGTTCGAAGAGGCGGCCAAGAAGGGCGAATTGCCGGTGCTGATGACCAGCCCGATGAATCGGCCGTTCGTCCGCTCCATCGTCGAGCGCTTCCGCGCCCATACCACGGTGATGAGCCAGGCCGAGGTGCACCCGAAGGTGCGCCTGAAGACGGTGAGTGCCATTTGAGCCTGCGCCAAACGTTGCAGACTCCTGGAGGCAAGGAGAAAGCCCGGCGGGCCGGAAAGGCGGTTAACGTAAACCGGCGCTTAAGCCCTCGGCGCTAATCTCGGCGCCATGAGACCATCTCGTATCGCGTCCGGTCTTCTTTCCCTGGTGCTGTCCGCCGCTCTGGCGGGCTGCGGCTTCTTCGAGTCCGAGGAGCGCGAGCCTTGGCGCGCCCAGGCGGAAGCCGCCTGCTACGCCCGCAACCTCGTCAAGCTGTCGCCGCTGATCCAGCCGGCCCGTGCCGTCGAGGGCAAGGGCATCTGCGGCATCGACCGGCCGCTCAAGGTGAAGGCGCTCGAGGACGGCAGCGTCAGCCTCGGCTCGCGCTCGCTGGTGCTGTCCTGCCCGATGACGGCGGCGCTCGAACGCTGGGCCATGGAAAGCGTCATGCCGGCGGCGCTCGCCCGCTACGGCCTGCCGGTGGTCGAGATCAAGAACTTCGGCACCTACAACTGCCGGCCTCGCAACAACGTCGCCGGCGCCCGCCTGTCCGAGCACGCCTTCGCCAACGCCTTCGACTTCGCCGGCGTCGTGCTGTCCAACGGCTATACCGTCACCGTCAAGAAGGGCTGGTACGGCAACGCCACCGACCGCGCCTTCCTGCGCGAGGTGGCACGCGGCGCCTGCGGCGCCTTCACCACCGTGCTCGGCCCCGGCGCCGACCGCTCGCACGACGACCACCTGCACCTCGACCTCGCCCGGCACAACAACGCCGGCACCTATCGCTACTGCAAGCCGCATCCGGACGTGCCGCCGCGCGGCGCGCCGATGTTCACGCCCGACCAGAACCTGCCGATGGCCAGCAACCCGCCGGCCAATCCGGTGTGGCCGGCCGCCCAGCCGGCGCCCGCCCCGACCTATGCCGCCGGCAATCCGGGCTTCGACGCGCCGCTGCCGCCGGCGTCGATCGGCAATCCGGCCTATCAGACGGCCCAGCCCGCCTATCCGGCGCAACCCGTCTACCAGCCGGCCCCAGCCGTCCAGCCGGCCAACTGCCCGCCCGGCTATATCTGCACGCCGGTCGGACAAGGCGGTTACGTGCCGCCGCCCGTCGGCACCGGCAACATCGGCTGGAGCGTCGGCGCCCAGCCCGTCCAGGGCTATTCGCCGACCGACATCACCGGCTCCATCGCGCCCTACTCTGACGATTGAGCCGCCCCGGCGCGTCTTGAGGCATCATGATCCATCATGACACGATGCCCTCCCGATGGAGGTGTGCCATGGCGCACCAAGCCCGCGACAAATCCGCACCGCTTTATGGGAAGCCGGTTGACTGAATGACCCTTTGAATTCATTCCTTCGTCTTACGCAGTTTCCCGATCACATTTTGCTGACTCCGGTCGTTCGGACTGGTTTTACCGGCCCTGAACCGCTACAAGATGGCTTTAGGCAGGCCGTGAGTTTCATCTCGCGCGTCCCGGCATTCTCCGGGCCCTGCACTCAGCATTTAGGTTCCGCCATGCAGACCTCGACCGGCCAGCCGGTTCGCCAGGGTCCCGGCTTTGCCGAGACCGTCGCCCTCATCGCCGCCCTGATGGGCCTGACGGCGCTCGCCATCGACACCATGCTGCCGGCCCTGCCGGCCATCGGCGCCAGCTACGCGCTGGCCGACGCCAACGAACTGCAACTCGTCGTCTACGCCTACATGATCGGCTTCGGCGTCGCACAAGTGATCTACGGGCCGCTGTCGGACGTCTACGGCCGCCGGCCGCTGGTCATCATCGGCCTCGCCATCCTGATCGTCGGCGCCATCGTCTCGGCGCTCGCCTCTGACTTCGACCACCTCTTGGCCGCCCGCGTCCTGCAGGGCATCGGCGCCGCCGCGGCGCGCGTCATCGCCATTTCCATCGTGCGCGACCGCTATGCCGGCCGCGAGATGGCCCGCGTCATGAGCTTCACCATGATGGTGTTCATGGTCGTGCCGGTGCTGGCGCCCACCTTCGGCGGCCTGCTGCTGGCCGCCGCCGGCTGGCGGTCGATCTTCGCCACCATGGCCGGCCTGTCGATCGCCGTCGGACTGTGGTTCTACGTCCGCATGCCCGAGACGCTGCATCCGGAGTTCCGCCGCGCCCTGTCGGTGCGGTCGATCCTCGAGGCGGCGCGCATCTGCGTCACCAACCGCGAGGCGGTCGGCTATTCGCTGGCCATCGGTCTCCTGTTCGCCATGCTGATGGGCTTCATCGGCTCGGCCGAGCAGATCCTCGGTTCGGACGGCTATCACCTCGGCACGCTGTTCCCGCTGGCTTTCGCCTCAGTGGCGATCACCGGCGGCGTCGCCGCCTTCGTCAACAGCCGCCTGGTGCGTGCCTGGGGCATGCACCGCCTGTCGCACGGCGGCCACATCATCCATTTCGCGCTGACGATCGTCTTCTTCACCGTCGCCCATGCCTGGAACGGCCTGCCGCCGCTCTGGCTGTTCATGGCGCTGATGGTGATGATGCAGTTCTTCTTCTCGATCGCCATCTCCAACTACAACGCCCTGGCCCTCGACCCGCTCGGCGAGGTGGCCGGCACCGCCTCATCGCTGATCGGCGCCTTCACCACGCTGGTCGGCACGGTCGGCGGCGCGCTGATCGGCCAGTCCTTCGACGGCACGGTGGTGCCGCTCTCCGCCGGCTTCGTCGCCGCCTCCGGCGTGACGCTGCTGATCGTCGTCTGGACCGAGCGCGGCCGGCTGCTCCAGCCGCATCATCAGGGCGTGGTGCCAGCCGTCGCCGAATGACGGGGTGAATCGCCTGCGGGCGGTAGACTGCAAACCGGAGCGGATCGGCCTTGGGTCGTCCGCACGGACCGCTTTACGTAACAACGCCGACAACTGACCGCTCGCGGCAAACGGGCGATCGGTTGTCGGCGTTTCATATTGATCGGAGCATTTCCCGGTCTAGGCGCCTCCCGGCGCAAGTCCGATTCTCGTTTCTGGAAATTCTTTTATCATCAAATACTTACTTGGATTTCGGCACGCCGCCGGCATGGCAATTCCCGGCGCGGGCCCGCCCGATGGCCGGCAGATCAAACGGCTCGGTCCATAAGCACCTTCACCGATCGACCTTGGTCGCAAATCTCGAAAAAGCGACAAAGCTGTAGTGACCGCTACTGAACTTGGTCCATCTCGACGGTAGAACCAGCTTCAACACGGATCGGAACCGTTTGACCCAGTTCGGACCCAACAGAATGACAAAAACCGAGGGAACTGCCACGCCTCCTCCTCCCATCGTGCCATGGATGGAGTTCCAGAATCAGGCGATGTGGGAGAAGGCCCTGCATCTCGGACGCAAGGTGCTCTGGAAGGGCAAGACCTGCATCCAGCGGCCCGGCGATGACGTAACCAGCATCTTCCTGATCCGCGAGGGCATCATCAAGGTGTCGGCCACCAGCGCCGAGGGCGTACAGCGGACGCTCTGGTTCATGGGCCCCGGCAGCATTCTCGGCGAGGCGGCGTTGTTCGCCGGGCAAAGGAACACCCATCACATCGACGCCGTCGAGGACTGCGTGGCTTACGAATTCTCCAGATCCAACGTCGTCGACAGGCTGCTGGTCGACCATCCGGACCTTGGCGAAGCCCTGCTGACCAACCTCGCCACCAAGAGCTACATCATGTCGACGCAGGTCGAGGAGAGCACGTTCCTCAGCGCCCATCGCCGGATATGCCGCTTCCTCTACGGTCTCTGCCTGTCGCGCAACTCGCCGCAGATCTCGCTGTCGCACGGCGTGATCGCCGAACTGCTCGGCCTGCACCGCGTCACCGTCTCCAACGCCATCGGCGACCTCAAGCGACGAGGCCTGCTGGAAGAACGCGGCCACGATCTCGTCGTCGCCGATATCGACGCCATCGCCTCCCTGATCAACTCGGACATCTGACCGGCGATCATTCAACGACAGAACGCCTTTTCCCCCGGATCGTCGCGATCCGGGCCGGGTGCCTGCACCCAAATTTCCGAAGTATCCCGATACCAAACCAAGACAGGAGAAACGCTATGGACAAGCGCTACGTTGCCGAACCCTACAAGATCAAGGTCGTCGAGCCGATCGCCGTCACCACCCGCTCCGAACGCGAACGGTTCATGGCCGAAGCCGGCTACAACACCTTCCTGCTGCGCTCCGACCAGTGCTACATCGATCTGCTGACCGATAGCGGCACCTCGGCCATGAGCGACAACCAGTGGGCGGGCATGATGCTCGGCGACGAGGCCTATGCCGGCAGCCGCAACTTCATCCACCTGCAGGAGGTCGTACGCGAATACTACGGCTTCAAGCACGTCGTTCCGACCCATCAGGGCCGCGGCGCCGAGAACCTCCTGTCGTCGCTGTGCATCAAGCCCGGCGACTATGTCCCCGGCAACATGTACTTCACCACGACCCGGGCCCATCAGGAGCGCAACGGCGCCAATTTCGTCGACATCATCGTCGACGAAGCCCATGATTCCCAGATCGAGCTGCCGTTCAAGGGCAACATCGACATCGACAAGCTCAGCCGCCTGATCGACGAGGTCGGGGCCGACAAGATCCCCTACGTCTGCCTTGCCGTCACCGTCAATCTCGCCGGCGGACAGCCGGTCAGCATGGCCAACATGCGCGCCGTCCACGAGCTTTGCTCCAGGCACGGCATCAAGGTGATGTTCGACGCCACCCGTTGCGTCGAGAACGCCTACTTCATCAAGACGCGCGAGACAGAATTCGCCGACCGGACGATCGCCGAGATCCTGAAGGAAATGATGAGCTACGCCGACGGCTGCACCATGAGCGGCAAGAAGGACTGCCTCGTCAATATCGGCGGCTTCCTGTGCATGAACGACGACGAACTCTACCAGCGGGCCTGCGAACTGGTGGTGCTGTTCGAGGGCATGCCGAGCTACGGCGGCCTCGCCGGCCGCGACATGGAGGCCATGGCGCGCGGCATCGTCGAGTCGGTCGACTACAACTACATCCACCATCGCATCAGCCAGTGCGAATATCTGGCCGAGAAGCTCAAGGACGGCGGCGTTCCGGTCGTCCGGCCGACGGGCGGACACGCGGTGTTCCTCGATGCCCGCGCCTTCCTGTCGCACATTCCGCAGGATCACTTCCCGGCCCAAGCGCTGGCGGCCGAACTCTACATCGAGAGCGGCGTCCGCTCGATGGAACGCGGCATCGTCTCGGCCGGCCGCGACAAGAAGACCGGCGAGAACTACCATCCCAAGCTCGAGCTGGTGCGTCTCACCATCCCCCGCCGTGTCTATACGTACGCCCACCTCGACATCGTAGCCGACGCCGCGGTGTCGCTGTACAAGCGCCGCGAGACGATCAAGGGCCTCGACATGGTCTACGAGCCCAAGCTGCTGCGCTTCTTCACCGCGCGCTTCCAGCCCAAGGCCTGATCATCGCGCCCGGAAGAGGATCACCCTCTTCCGGGCGTTGCCAGTCAATGCACCGGGGGAGCCCGCCGGCCTGGGCCGGACCGGGAAAAGGAACGCTCATCGCCAACAACAGGGGACGCCGCACGGTTCGAAGAGGACGGACCGGTGCTGTGCCATCGGGAGGAAACATGAACATTTTCAGGACCAAGGACATCGGCCTGCTGCATCGGGAGGTGGAGAACCACTCGCTGAAGCGGGCGCTCGGCGCCGCCGACATCGTCATGATGGGCATCGGTGTCATCATCGGCACCGGCATCTTCGTGCTGACCGGCGTGGCGGCGGCGAATTTCGCCGGCCCCGGCATCATGCTGTCGTTCGCGCTGTCGTCGATCGCCTGCATCTTCATCTGCCTCGCCTATTCGGAACTGGCGTCGTCCATTCCGGCGGCGGGCAGCGCCTATACCTACACCTACGTCGCCGGCGGCGAGCTTCTGGCCTGGCTGGTCGGCTGGAACCTCATTCTCGAATACTCGGTCGGCGCCAGCGCCGTCGCCGGCGGCTGGTCGGCCTATTTCGTCGGAATCCTGAAATCGGCCGGCGTCGAGCTGCCGCAGGCGATAACCGCCGTTCCCTATGACGGCGGCATCGTCAACCTGCCGGCCGTGCTGATCGTGCTGTTCATTACCTTCGTGCTGGTGCGCGGCGTCAAGGAAAGCGCCACGGTCAACCGCTGGCTGGTCGGCGTCAAGCTCGGCGCCATCTTCCTGTTCCTGCTGCTGGCCGGGCCGAAGGTCGACGCCACCAACTGGACGCCGTTCCTGCCCTACGGCGTCGCCGGCATCTCGGCGGGCGCCTCGATCATCTTCTTCGCCTACCTCGGCATCGACTCGCTGGCCACCGCCGCCGAGGAGACCCGCAACCCGCAGCGCGACATGCCGATCGGCATCATCGTGTCGCTGCTGATCTGCACCGTGCTCTACATTGCCGTGTCCTGCGTGCTGACCGGCGTCGTTCCCTACGGCGAGCTGAACACCGCCGAGCCGGTCACCTTCGTGCTGCGCAAGCTCGGCTACAACTTCGGCTCCGCCCTCGTCGGCACCGGCGCCATCGCCGGCCTGACCACGGTCTGCCTGGTGATGATCTACGCCCAGACGCGCGCCTTCTTCGCCATGTCGCGCGACGGCCTGATCCCGCCCGGACTGTGCAAGGTGCATCCGAAATACGGCTCGCCGCACATCATCACGCTGATCGTCGGCCTCACCGTGGCGGGTATCGCCGGCTTCACGCCGATCGGACTGGTTGCCGAGATGTGCAACATCGGCACGCTGTTCGCCTTCACCGTGGCGACGGGCTGCGTGCTGGTGCTGCGCAAGACGCAGCCGAACCTGAAGCGGCCGTTCCGCTGCCCGGCGCCGAAGATCGTCGTGCCGCTGGCCATGCTGTCGAGCCTCTACATCATGTCCGGCCTGCCGGCCGCCACCTGGGTCCGCTTCGCCGTGTGGAGCCTGATCGGCCTCGCCATCTACGCCGTCTACGGCGCCCGCAACAGCCGCGTCGGCCAGGCGAAGGCCGAGGACAAGATTGCGGCATGAGGCGTGAAGCCGCCGGGCTCTCGGCAACCGAGACCCGGCGGCTTCAGCCTGCAGTTCCAAGGAGAATCCGGCCATGACGACACCCGAACAGCGCCTTGCGGCGCTCGGCATCGTGCTGCCCGAGGCAACGCTGCCCGCGGCAAATTATCTCCCCAGCGTAACCGCCGGCAGCCTGCTCTATCTGTCGGGCCAGTTGCCGATCAAGGACGGGCGCCTCGCCTGCGTCGGCAAGCTCGGCGACGACCTGACGATCGAGGAGGGCTATGCCGCCGCCAGGCTGTGCGCCGTCAACCTGATCGTCCAGATCAAGGCGGCCGTCGGCGATCTTGCCCGCCTGCACCGCATCGTCCGCCTCGGCGGCTTCGTCAACAGCACCCAATCGTTCACCGACCAGCCCAAGGTGATCAATGGCGCCTCCGACCTGTTCGTCGAAGTCTTCGGCGATGCCGGACGTCACGCCCGCTCGGCCGTTGCCTGCCCGTCGCTGCCCTTCGGAGCCGGCGTCGAGGTCGATGCCGTCGTCGAACTGGCCGAAGGCCACTGATTGCCGACTACGGCGGGGCCTCAGGGTCTTCATTCCACGCCTCCCGCTCCCCATATGAAGGGAGCCACTTAGCGGAGCCCGAGCGGACTGCCGAGAGGCATCCGCCCGGGCTTCTCTTCATGAGACGAGGAGTTAGCCATGGACAAGAAATCCCTGATGCCCTTCGGGCGCGGTTCGGCTCCGTCTCGCCCCCACGACGAGCCGTTCACCAGTCTGCGTCGCGAGATGGACCAGCTATTCGACAGCTTCACCCGCGGCTGGGGCCTGCCGACGCTGGCCGACGAGAACGTGCTGAGCCCGCGCGTCGACGTCGTCGAGACCGACGCCGGCCTGGAATTGACCGCCGAGCTGCCGGGCATCGATTCCAAGGAGATCGAACTCGACATCGAAGACGATATCCTCACCCTCAGGGCCGAGCACAAGGTCGACCACGAGGAGAAGGACGACAAGCGTCGCTATCATCTGGTCGAGCGCCGCAGCGGCACCTACATGCGCCGCTTCGCCCTGCCGTTCGCGCCCGACCGCGACAAGGTGACAGCCGAGTTCGACAAGGGCGTTCTGAAGGTGATGGTGCCGCGGTCGCCCGACCAGCCCAAGACCAGCAAGCGCATCGAGATCAAGCCGGCCGCCTGACAGCCGCTCCGACGACAGGGACGGGGGCGCTTCGGCGCCCCTTTCTCATGCCAACAGTCATTGAAAGTGACTGTTGGTATTCCGCTTGCCGATTTCTCATGCCCCTGATGCACATGAGAAATCGGCAATGGCCTCAATGAGCGGATGCGTCGGCATCTTCGCGAATTGGTATTACCTCAGGGCGGCGATCGCCGCCTTGTCGGGATAGCAGGTGACGGCGAACCCGTTCGCCGCCTGCCAGCGGCCGACGGCGACGCGGGTGCGGAAGCCGACGAGGCCGTCGGCCGTTCCGACATCGTGGCCCATGCCTTCGAGCCGCCGCTGCACGGCGCGGACGTCGGCGCGCGTGAAGCCGCCGACCTTGCCCCAGCCGCCCCGGATCTTCTCCGCCTTGCCGATGCGGTCGGCCACCATGCCGATGGTCAGGGCATAGACGTCGGATTCGTTGTAGGCCTTCAGAACGTAGAAATTGTCCGACACCAGAAAGGCCGGCCCCATCCGCCCGGCCGGCATCAACAGGTGCCCGACAGGTCCGACGTCGGCCACAGCGAGCGGCTGGCCGCCCGCACGCGTCACGCCAGCACGCGCCCAGGCGGCGAGCGGCTGACCCTGGTCCGGCCCCTCAAGCGTACAGGGAACGGAGGGCGGCAGCTTCACCTCGACGCCCCAGGGTAGGTCTGCCCGCCAGCCGCGCGCCCTCAGGAAATGACCGATCGAGGCCAGCACGTCCGGCACCGAAGTCCAGATGTCGCGGCGGCCGTCGCCATCGCCGTCGACGGCGTCGGACAGGAACTTGGTCGGCATGAACTGCGGCTGGCCGAGCGCCCCGGCCCAGGAGCTTTTCATCGCCGCCCGGCCGATGTGCTCCTCCTCGAGGATGCGCAGCGCCGCGACGAGTTCGGGAAAGAACTCGCCCCGCCGAGATCCCATGTAGGCCTGGGTGGCCAGCGTGCGGATGGCATCCTTCTCGATTCTGGCCGCGCCGAAGGCCGATTCCTTGCCCCAGACGGCGAGCAGGATGCCGGCCGGCACGCCGGTCGCCCGCGCCACGCGGTCGAGCAGCGACCGATGGGCGGCAAGCCGCTTGCGGGCACCACCCCCCAAGGCGTCGAGCTTGTTGTCGGCGAGATAGGCGGCCGGGCTGTGGAACTCGGCCTGGAAGGCGTCGCCGCCCGGCGCCTTCAGGTCCGGCAGGCTCGCGTCGGGCTCAAGGCCGGCGACGGCCGTCTCGAAGGTCGGGCGCCCGACGCCAGCCGCCCTGGCGGCCGGCCATACCTTAGCTTCGAGCCAGCGGGAAAAGGCGGCATCGGCGGCCGCCGCGCCCGAGGCGGAGAAGGCCAATCCGGCGGCGGTCCCAAGGGCAGCGAGGAGGAGGACGATTCGCTTCATGAACGGATGGAATCGGGCTTTCGACGACCGGTCAAGGCCGGCCGGCAAAGGGAATGCTACGGGGTCGGTTGGCGCTTGACAGCCCGCCTCCCCCGCCCTTATATCGGCGCACTTTCCGCCGGCCAGCCGGTGGCGCGTGGCAGTGTAGCTCAGTTGGTTAGAGCGACGGACTCATAACCCGTAGGTCGGCGGTTCGATTCCGCCCGCTGCTACCATCTCTTCCCGAGATTTACGATTCCAACCGAACGCTCCCTTGCGCGTACCTGTGTCATATTGCTTCCCTATGACGAAAGCGATGTGACAGGGGGAAGCCATGCGCCATCGGGACGGCAGCGCCGGCGATGCCGATTACGGCCGGATCGGACACTCCTATGGTGCCTATCGCCAGCCTGATCGGCGCATCGCCGCCATGATCGAGGCGGCCCTCGGCCCGGCCGCAACGGTGCTCAACGTCGGCGCCGGCGCCGGCTCCTACGAGCCGACCGATCGCCGCGTCACCGCCGTCGAGCCGTCGGCCTCCATGCGGGCCCAGCGGCCGCCTCAGCTTGCACCGGCCATCGACGCCATGGCCGAGCGCCTGCCGTTTGGCGACGACAGCTTCGAAGCCACCATGGCCACCTTCACCATCCACCAGTGGACAGATCTCGCCGGTGGTCTCGGCGAGATGCGGCGGGTGACGCGCGGGCCGGTGGTCATCCTCACCTGCGATCCCCTTGAAGTGGAAGCCTTCTGGCTGAACGACTATGCGCCGAAGGTGCTGGCCACCGAAGCGCGGCGCTATCCCACCTTCGACACCGTTGCCGAGGGTCTCGGCACGCCGGTCGAGCGCGTCGCCGTGCCCATCCCCTTCGACTGCCGCGACGGCTTCAACGAAGCCTACTACGGCCGCCCCGAGATGCTGCTCGACCCGGCGGCCCGTCTTGCCTGCTCGGCCTGGAGCTTCGTCACCGCCGAGTACGCTGCCTTGGCGGTCGCCGCTCTCGCCGCCGACCTTGACAGCGGCGCCTGGGATGCCAGATACGGCACATTACGGACGCAGCCCCATTATCTCGGCTCGCTCTACCTGCTGGTCTCCTCCGGCAAGGCGGGCTGACGGACTAGGCGAGGGATCGGCATGACAGACGACCGGCAGGGCATCCCCATGGGGTCGATCGACGAGGACAGCATCCACGCGCTGGTGCATGGCTTCTACGGCAAGGTGATGGCCGATCCGGACCTCGCCGCCATCTTCGGCCGCGAGATCGCCAAGGACGAATGGCCCGCCCATCTCGACAAGATGTGCGCCTTCTGGTCGTCAGCGCTGTTGCGCTCGGGCCGCTATGACGGCCGGCCGCTGCCGCCGCATCTCGTGATCCCCGATATCGAGGACCGGCACTTCCAGCGCTGGCTGACGCTGTTCGCCGAGACGGCGCGCCAGGCCTTCGACGAGAAGGACGCCGCCGGCGTCATCGCCATGGCCGAGCGCATCGGCCACAGCTTCCGCCTCGCCCGCGCCCAGAACGCCGGGCGCGACAGCGTCGCCATGACCATGCTGCGCGCCGAGCCGCTCAGCCCGCCGCCGCCCGCCTCGGATCGTAATTGAGGATCGGCGCCAGCCACTTCTCGGCGGTCGAAACGTCCCAGCCCTTGCGGGCGGCATAGTCGGCCACCTGGTCGGCGTCGATCTTGCCGATGCCGAAATATTCGCTGTCGGGATGGCTGAAGTAGAGGCCGGAGACGGCCGAGCCCGGCCACATGGCGTAGCTCTCGGTCAGCTCGATGCCGGCCTTCTCGGTCGCCTGAAGCAGCGAGAACAGCGTGGCCTTCTCGGTGTGGTCCGGCTGCGCCGGGTAGCCGGGCGCCGGCCGGATGCCGCGATACTGCTCGCCGATGATCTCCTCGGGCGTCAGCGCCTCGTCCGGCGCATAGCCCCAGAACTCGCGACGCACACGGGCGTGCATGCGCTCGGCGAAGGCTTCGGCGAGCCGGTCGGCCAGCGACTGGCTGAGGATCTTGGAATAGTCGTCGTTGGCGCGGGCGAAGCGCTCGGCCACCGCGTCCTCGCCGAAGCCGGCGCTGACGGCGAAGCCGCCGACATAGTCGGCAAGGCCAGTCTCCCGAGGCGCCACGAAGTCGGCGATATTGAAGTTGGCGCGGGTGCTGCCGCGCGCCATCTGCTGGCGCAGGCCGTGGAAGACGGCAAGCCGTTCGGTCCGGCTCTCGTCGGTGTAAAGCTCGATGTCGTCGCCGACGCCATTGGCCGGCCAGAAGCCGATGACGCCGCGCGCCGTCAGCCACTTTTCCTCGACCATCTGCTTCAGCATGGCCACCGCGTCCTCGTAGAGCGGCCGGGCCGCCTTGCCGTAGACGGCGTCGTCGAGGATCTGCGGGAAGCGGCCGCGCATCTCCCAAGTGGAGAAGAACGGCGTCCAGTCGATGTAGGGCACGAGTTCGGCGAGGTCGTAGCTCTCGAACACCCGCGTGCCGAGGAATGTCGGCCTGGGCGGCAGGTAGCCGCTCCAGTCGGGCGAGAAGCGGTTGCGGCGGGCATCGGCGATGGAAAGGCGCCGCCGCTCCTCGCGACCGCGGGCGTGGTCCTCGGCGATGCGGGCGTACTCGGTCTTGACCTCGTCGATGTAGACCACCTTGCGGTCGGACAGCAGCGACGAGGCGACGCCGACGGCGCGGCTGGCGTCGGTGACATACACCGCCTGCCCCCGGCTGTAGTTGGGGTGGATCTTCACCGCCGTGTGGACGCGGCTGGTGGTGGCGCCGCCGATCAGCAGCGGCACGTCGAAGCCCTGCCGCTCCATCTCGGCGGCGACATGGCACATCTCGTCGAGCGACGGGGTGATCAGGCCGGACAGGCCGATCAGGTCGGCCTTCACCTCGCGCGCCGCGTCGAGGATCTTCTGGGCCGGCACCATCACGCCGAGGTCGATGACCTTGAAGTTGTTGCAGGCGAGCACCACTCCGACGATGTTCTTGCCGATGTCGTGCACGTCGCCCTTCACCGTCGCCATCAAGACGGTGCCGGCCGAGGAATCCTCGGTAATGCCGAGTTCTTCCTTTTCCTTCTCCATGAACGGCATCAGCCAGGCCACCGCCTGCTTCATGACGCGCGCCGATTTCACCACCTGCGGCAGGAACATCTTGCCGGCGCCGAACAAGTCGCCGACCACGTTCATGCCGGCCATCAGCGGCCCCTCGATGACGTGCAGCGGCCGCTCGACGGCCAGCCGCGCCTCCTCGGTGTCCTCGACGATGAACTCGGTGATGCCGTGCACCAGTGCGTGCTCCAGCCGCTTGTCGACCGGCAGCGAGCGCCAGGCGAGGTCGACGGTCTTCTCCTTGGCGCCGGTGCCGGCATAGCGCGGCGCCGCGTCGACGAGACGCTCGGTGGCGTCCGGCCGGCGGTTGAGCACCACGTCCTCGCAAAGCTCCTTCAGCTCGGGATCGAGATCGTCGTAGACGCCGAGCTGGCCGGCGTTGACGATGCCGAAGTCCATGCCGGCGGCAATGGCGTGGTAGAGGAACACGGTGTGCATCGCTTCGCGCACCGGCTCGTTGCCGCGGAAGGAGAACGAGAGGTTGGAGACGCCGCCCGACACGTGTGCGCCGACGAGGTTCTGCCTGATCCAGCGCGTCGCCTCGATGAAGTCGACGCCGTAGTTGTTGTGCTCCTCGATGCCGGTCGCCACCGCGAAGATGTTGGGATCGAAGATGATGTCCTCGGCCGGCACGCCGACCTCACCGGTCAGGATGCGGTAGCAGCGGGCGCAGATGTCGATCTTGCGCCGGTAGGTGTCGGCCTGGCCGGTCTCGTCGAAGGCCATCACCACCATGGCGGCGCCGTAGCGGCGGACGAGGCGCGCGTGGTGGATGAACGCCTCTTCGCCTTCCTTCAGCGAGATGGAGTTGACGATGCCCTTGCCTTGCAGGCACTTCAGGCCGGCCTCGATCACCGTCCACTTGGAGCTGTCGACCATCACCGGCACACGGGCGATGTCCGGCTCGGCGGCCATCAGGTTGAGGAAGGTGACCATGGCCGCCTCGCTGTCGAGCAGGCCCTCGTCCATGTTGACGTCGATGACGGTCGCCCCGCCCTCCACCTGGTCGCGCGCCACGGCAAGCGCCGCCGCGTAATCGCCCTCGCGGATCAGCTTGCGGAAGCGCGCCGAGCCCGTGACGTTGGTGCGCTCGCCGACCATGACGAAGCTGGCGGAAGAGGCGGGAGTATCGGTCATGGCTGGGGATATCCTGCTGGGTGTTCGCCGATCGCGGGTGGACGGTTGCCGGGAGCCGGCGCCTAGGTGCCGATCACCGTCGGCTCGAGGCCGGAGAGGCGCATGCGCGGCTCGATTCGGGGCGGCACGCGCGGCGGCACGCCGGCCACCGCCTCGGCGATCGCCTTGATGTGCGGCGGCGTCGTGCCGCAGCAGCCGCCGACGATGTTGACGAGACCGGCGCGTGCGAACTCGCCGACCAGTTCGGCCATCGCCTCGGGGCTCTCGTCATATTCGCCGAACTCGTTGGGGAGGCCGGCATTGGGATAGGCGCAGATGAGCGTGTCGGAGACGCGGGCGAGGTCGGCGATGTGGGCGCGCATTTCGCGGGCGCCGAGGGCACAGTTGAGGCCGATCGACAACAGGCCGGCGTGGCGCACCGAATACCAGAAGGCCTCGGCGGTCTGGCCGGACAGCGTGCGTCCGGAGAGGTCGGTGATGGTGCCGGAGACGGAGATCGGCAGCCGCACGCCCTTTTCCTCGAACACCTCCTCAGTGGCGAACAGCGCCGCCTTGGCGTTGAGCGTGTCGAACACCGTCTCGATCAGGATCAGGTCGGCGCCGCCGTCGATCTGGCCGCGCACTGCCTCGGCATAGGCGCGGCGCAATTCGTCGAAGGTGATCGCCCGGAAGCCGGGATTGTTGACGTCGGGCGAGATCGAGGCAGTACGGTTGGTCGGCCCGAGCGCGCCGGCCACGAAGCGCGGCCGTGACGGGTCCCTCGCCTCGGCGGCGTCGCAGGCCCGACGGGCGATGCGGGCGGATTCGAGGTTCAGCTCGTAGGCAAGCTCCTCCATGCCGTAGTCGGCCTGCGCGACGAAGGTCGAGGAGAAGGTGTTGGTTTCGAGAATGTCGGCGCCGGCGTCAAGATACTGGCTGTGGATGTCGTAGATGACGTCGGGACGGGTGATCGACAGGAGGTCGTTGTTGCCCTTGAGGTCGCGCGGCCAGTCCTTGAACCGCTCGCCCCTGAAATCGGCCTCGCTCAGCCTGAAGCGCTGGATCATCGTGCCCATGGCGCCGTCGATCACCAGGATGCGCTTGGCGGCCAGCGCCCGCAGGCGGCGTTCGGTCTCGGACGGTTCGATCATGGCGGATCTCCTGGATGTCAGGCGGAAACGGCGATGGCGTCGGCCGGCTCGGTCCTCGCGCGCAACCCCATCATGTGGCAGACGGCGTAGACGAGGTCGGCGCGGTTCATGGTGTAGAAGTGGAACTGGCGGAAACCGCGATCGATCAGATCCATCACCTGTTCGGCGCAGACGGCGGCGGCGACCAGCTGCCGCGTCGCCGGATCGTTCTCCAGCCCCTCGAAACGCTGGGCGAGCCAGGTCGGCACCGAGGCGCCGGCCTTCCTGGCGAAGGCGGCCGACTGCTCGAAGTTCACCACCGGCACGATGCCCGGCACGATCGGCACGTCGATGCCGGCGGCGCGCACCCGGTCGACGTAGCGCTCGAACTTGTCGTTGTCGAAGAAGAACTGGGTGATGGCGCGGGTGGCGCCGGCCTCCACCTTGCGCTTCAATATGGCGATGTCGGTGGCGACGTCGGGGCTCTCGGGATGCTTCTCGGGATAGGCCGACACGGAGATCTCGAAATCGCCGATCGCCCGGATGCCGGCGATCAGGTCGGTGGTCGAGGCATAGCCCTCAGGATGCGGGCGGTAAGCCGCGCCGAGGCCGCCCACCGGATCGCCGCGCAGCGCCACGATATGGCGGACGCCGGCGTCGCGATAGCCGCGCACCACATCGTCGATCTCGGCTCTACTGGCGCCGACGCAGGTGAGATGGGCGGCCGGCTTCAGATCGGTCTCGCGGACGAGGCGGGCGACGGTAGCGTGGGTGCGTTCGCGCGTCGAGCCGCCGGCGCCGTAGGTCACCGACACGAAGCGGGGGCCGAGCGGCGCCAGACGGGTGATCGACGCCCACAGCGTCTCCTCCATCTTCTCCGTCTTGGGCGGGAAGAACTCGAAGGAGACGCCAAGGTCGAGGGCGCCGAGATTGTGGCTGAACCGCATGGTGATGTTCCCGAAAAGTCGTGTCGTGTCGGAGGCCGTCAGGCGATGCGCTGCTGCAACTCGTCGGCCATGTCCATTCGCCGGTCGGCGGCGAGGAACAGCGACACGGTGAGGCCGTCGGCCGTCTCCGGCGGCAGATCGCGCACCGTGTCGAAGGCGAGTCCGGCCGCCTCGATCCAGCCGCGCATCTGCTCGTGGCTGAAGCCGAGCCGGCGGTGGGCATGGCCGGAGCGCAGGAACTCGTGGTCGTGCGGGGCGAAGTCGACGATCAGCAGGCGGCCGCCGGGGGCCAGCGCCGCCGCCGCTTCGCGCAGGGCCCGCGCCGGATCATCGAGATAGTGCAGCACCTGATGGATGACGACGAGGTCGAAGCCGGTGCCGACGGACAGCGCCGTCACGTCGCCCTGACGGACGTGGGCGTTGTCGATGCCGGCCGCCGCGAGATTGGCACGGGCCATCGACAGCATGTCGTGGCTCATGTCGATGCCGACGGCGCGGCCGTAACGGTCGGCCAAGAGCGTCAGCATACGGCCGGTGCCGGTGCCGACGTCCAGCATGTTGTGGATGGGACGGTCGCCGACGGCGGCGCGGATCGCCGCTTCCACGTCATGCTCGGCGACGTGCAGCGTCCTGAGGCGATCCCAGCTGGCGGCGTTCCTGGCGAAATAGCGCTGGGCGGCGGCGGCGTGCGCCGCCTTGATGGCGTCGAGGCGGCGGCGATCGGATTCGACGGCCGGATCGGCCGGGTCGACGCCATCGATCAACATGCGAACCAGCGCGGCGGCCGGCCCCTCGTCGACCAGGCGATAATAGGCCCAGGCGCCTTCCGGCAGGCGCTCGACGAGGCCGGCCTCGGTGAGGAGCTTGAGGTGGCGCGACACGCGCGGCTGGCTCTGGGCCAGCACCTCGGTCAGGTCCTTGACCGTCGCTTCCCCGAGCGACAGGAGGGCCAGAAGACGCAGCCGCGTCGGCTCGCCGGCGCTGCGCAGCACCGACACCACGTCGTCGAAGGAAGCCGCCGGAACCCCGGCCATACGAGCAATAGACATAAAGATATGTTTATGTCGAATGGCCGGGTAATGCAAGGGTCATGATGGCCGGCAAAGCGCCAATGATCCTACAGGATGGACGGGAACGGCACGTTCTGCTCGTCCGTGAACGCATCCTCGAAGCCTCGCCGGTAGTGGTACTGCAGCTTGTCGGCGTCGTCCGGATAGGTGAATTTTCCGCCGACCTCCCAGATGAACGGCTTGAACCCGTACTGCAGGACGTTCTTCTTGTAGTTCCACAGCAGGAGAATCTCGAGCGGATCGGCCTTGAAGTTGGTCCACACGTCGTGATGGACGGGGATCACCACCTTCGTCCCGAGCGCTTCCGCCATGCGCAGGATGTCGATGGACGTCATCTTGTCCTGATTGCCGACCGGATTTTCGCCGTAAGAGCCGAGCGCAACGTCGATCTTGTGTTCCTTGCCATGTTTGGCGAAGCGGATGGAATGGTGAGAGTCGCCGCTATGGTACAGGTTGCCGCCGGGCGTCTTGAACAGGTAGTTCACGGCCTTGTCGTCCATGGTCGGCACCGTGCCTTCGAGCGACTCGTCCGAGGTGACCAGCACGGTGCGGTCGAACGACTCCAGCACGACGATCTCCACGTCCTTGATGGTCACCGTGTCGCCGGGACGGACCACCTTGATCCGGCTTTCGGGAACGCCCCATTTCTTCCAGAGATCCGCACAGCCCTGCGGGCCGATGAAGGGGACGTCGGCCGCACAGTTCTTGAGAACGGCCGCCGCGAAATAGGGATCGATATGGTCCTGGTGGATGTGGGTCGCCAGCACGGCGTCGACCGCGGTCACCGCGAACGGATCGAAGACGATGGGAGCGGCGCGCAAGTTCGGCTGCGTCGCCCGTCCGCCGGTCATGTTGCGCATCTGATGGAAGGGCGCCATTTCCTTGGTCTTCTGGGTTCGCTTGCCGTTGCCGAACCACAGGTCGGTGGCGATGCTGGTGCCGTTCTGCGTCTTGAGCCAGATGCCCGTGCAACCGATCCACCACATGCTGAACGTTCCGGGCGCCACCTCGGTCGCGTCTATTTCCTCGTTGAGCCAGGTGCCCCATTCGGGGAACGCCCCGAGTATCCACTTCTCTCGGGTGATTTCGTCGATCATGCTCATGGTCAGACCCGTCCTTTTGCTATGGAAATGAAGAGTGGCCAGCGGTTTGCCGGCCTCGGCATCCGCGCTCGCCCGATATGGCGTTCCGCGCAGATGCCGGGGCCGAACCGCTAGATGGAGTCGAGCGACATGCCCCGGGTTTCCTTGGCGAACAGGTAGACGATGCCGCCGAGGATGAGCAGCACCGCGAACAGGCCGAAGGCGGGCGGGATGGAGTCGAGCGTCACCTGCTTGCCGAACAGCGAGCCGAGAAGCGCCGGCCCGAAGATCTTCGCGGTGGCGCCGAGGCCATAGCCGAGACCCAGGCCGGTGGGGCGCGCCTCATTCGGGAACTGCTCGGCCCCGAAGGCATTGAGGACGCCGAAGGCGCCGTCGCCGAAGGTCATGGCGATCAGGATGCCGGTGAAGAAGATCCAGCCGGCGGTGGTGACGTCCCACTCGGCGCTTCGGGCGATGATCACCGACGCCGCGGCGAGCATCAGGCCGAGAGCGCCGATCAGGCCGTATGAGAACATCGTCCAGCGGCGGCCAATCCGGTCCGCCAGCCAGGCCGAGGAAAGACGGCCCAGCAGATCGCCCAGCGACACCAGCATGAACAGCGCGCCGACCATGCTGGCGCTGAACTGGTAGCCCGAGCCGAGGATCGACTGGCCCCAGCTCTGGATGACCGACGCACCCAGGATGAAGCAGAACGAGCCGATGGTGATGATGACCAGCGACTTCAGATACTTGCTGAAGATCAGCGAGTAGGACGCGGACTGGACGGACTGAACCTCCGGCAAGGCCCCGAGCCGATCGGCCGGGACTTCCAGAGCCCAGGCCAGCGCCTCGCGGGCCTCGGCGGTGCGGCCGCGCGATTGCAGGAAGCGCGGCGATTCGGGCACCTTGCGCAGCCAGAACAGCAGCAGGATCGGGATCACGCCCAGCGCGATCAGCAGGCGCCAGTTCGAGCCGACGATCATCTGCGCCATCGACCCGAGAAACAGGCCGAAGGGGATGAAGACCGAGGCCAGGCCGGACAGCAGGCCGCGCTGCTTGGCGGGCACGAATTCCTGCACATAGGGGATCGAGGTGATGTTCAGGCCGCCGACGCCGATACCGACGAAGATGCGCAGGATGGCCAGCATGACCCACCCGTCGGTCGGCGTGAACACCGAGGCGAAGGTGAAGAGGGTGAACAGAAGCACGCACCAGGAGAACGACGCCTTGCGGCCGATGCGGTCGGCAAGACGCCCCCAGAGGATGGCGCCGACCACGGTGCCGAGCCCGGACATGGCGAGAATCCATCCCGCCTCGAAGCCTTGCAGATGCCAGGCCGGGTCCTTGAGCAGGCTGCTCACAGCGAAGCCGATGAGAAACATGTCGAAGAACTCCGAGATGTTGCCCGTGACGACGAGCGCGATCAGGTTCTTCTGGTTCTTGGTCAATGGCCGGGAATCGATCTGCTCGAGGGCAGTCATACCGGCCGGTATGCTGGATGCTGTGGACATGAGTTCCTCCCTAAGGTCCCAAGCTGGTTATCGAAGGATGTCGGCCGTGGTCGGGATCTCGAGCTCGCTCGGCGTGAGATGGGTCAGGTCGCCGTAGTGGGTCAGAGCGAGCTTCGAGGTGCGCAAACCGTAGTTGACGCCCTCCATGACGTTGCCGTTGAGGTATCCGTGCAGGGCACCGCCGACGAGGGCATCGCCCGCGCCGGGGCGGTCCGTGACACGGACCGGCTCGATGCCGTAGACCCGCTCGCCCTCGATGCCGCAGTAGTAGCAACCATGGGTCGCATCGGTCGAAACCACATGGTCGAGGCCGTACCTGCCGCGCAGGGCCACGTTGACGGCCGGGCCGTCGCCCTCCATGCCGAAGACCTTGATGCCGTCGGGGCGCGAGCAGAACAGGATAGACACATGCTCGAGCAGCGGCTCGAGCACCGAGCGGGCCTTCTCCGCCGTCCACAGCAGCGACCGGTAGTTGACGTCGAGGGCCACCTTGACGCCCCGCCGGGCCGCCTCGCGCACCGCCCAGGCGACGGTGTCGCCGGTGTTGTCGGTGAGCGCGGCCGTGATGCCGGTCACGAACAGGACGCGCGTATCGAGCAGCGCATCCCAGTCGAACGTCTCGGGTGTGATCTCCCGGAACTTGGTGTAGAGGCGGTCGTAGACGACCTTCGCCGGCAGCGGCGGGTCGCCGGGCTCCATGAAATAGAGCGCCATCCGGCCCTCGCAGCGGACGCAATGCGACAGGTCGACGCCAACCGCGCGATACTCGTCGATGAACCGCTGGGCCAGATCGCCGTGGGGGATCACCGAGGCGAACGCCGTTCGCCGATCGAGCTGGGCCAGGAGGCCGGCCACGTTGGCCTCCGAGCCGGCGGGGGTCAGCCGCAATTCCCGGCAGGTGGCCAGACGGTCGCCTCTCGGAACCGTCAGCCGGATCTGCGCTTCTCCCAAGGTCGTCAGATCATAGGTTGTCATTGGCTTTTCCCTCCCAGGGCCGGGGCGTGCTCCCGGTTCCTCCGCACACCCGGCCGATTTCGACGAAGCGCGGCCGTTACGGCCAGACGAGAGCGATGGCCTGCTTCAGCTCGGTGGCGGCTGCCAGCGGGTCCTCGGCGGCGATGATCGAGCGTCCGGCGATGACGATGCCGACCGGATGGCCCGCGAATGTCTGGAGATCGGCCGGCGTCACCCCGCCGGTGATGGTGACGGTGAATCCCATGCCGGCCAGTTCGTCGACGCGGGCAACGTCGTCGGGCCCCCACGAGAGGTCGCCCGCCGCCTCGCGATCGCGCGAGCGCTTGACGATGACGTGCTGCACGCCCGCATCGCGCCACCGACGCGCCCTGGCCGCGTCGTACCATTCGTCGGACAGCTCGACCTGGACTTCGCCGCGATGGGCGGCGGCCACGGCGCAGACCTGCTTCACGGTGGTCATCGAGGCGCCGGCCACGACCGAGACGAGCGACGCCCCGGCCGCGAAAGCCATCTCCGAAAGCAGCTTTCCGGCCTCGGCGATCCGTATGTCGGCCAATATGTCCTTGTCCGGAAACAGCGCCCGGATTTCGCGCACGGCGCGCAGCCCCTCGGCGAGGATGAGGACGGTGCCGCACTCGATGATGTCGATCCGGGACGCGGCGCGCTGCAACGGAGCGAGCGCGCCCGGCAGGTCGGTCTTGTCGAGCGCAATCTGGAGCCGGGGCGACGTCATGACCTGGCCCCGCTTTCCCGGCGGCCGGCGGCGCGGCATCGCCGCGACGGATGGACGTTGCTCATGTGTTTTCCTCCTTGGCTGAAATAGGCTGCGCCGGCGAATGGATCGCCGGACCGCGCCCCGGCGGCCGGGGCCGTAAAGTCGTTCACCAGTCGGCCTCCTCCAATTTGCCAAGCACGAACCGGCGCGCCGCGGCGGCGGCGCCACGCGGATCGACGGAGGCCTCCGCCCACATTTCGACGAGGAAGGCGCCGCGGTAGCCCAGCCGCTTGAGCGCGGCGAAGGCGGCGGCGAAATCGACGCAGCCATCGCCGAACGGCACGCATTTGAACTGTCCCGGATCCGAACCGGCGGGCGGGCGCGTATCCTTGACGTGCACGGCCACGATGTGCCCGAGGCCGCGCTCGAGTTCGTCGGAGACGTTTGCGCCCCAGGCCGAGAGGTTGCCGAGATCGGGATAGACCTGGAACCACGGCGTCGGGATGTCGCGCTTCCAGGCGAGCCACTTGGTGATCGAGCCCATCAGCGGCCTGTCCATGATCTCGACGGCGAGCATCACCTGCGCGGCGCTGGCCAGGTCGGCGGACCAGGCCAGCCCATCGCGAAAACGGGCAAGCGAGTCCGGCGTCGACGGTTCGTAATAGACGTCGTAGCCGGCTAGTTGCAGCGTGCGCACGCCGAGCGCCTGCGCAAGATCGATCGCCTTGAGCATGATTTCGCCCGCCCGCTCCCGTTGCGCCGGGTCGGCGCTGCCGAAGGGAAAGCGGCGATGGGCGGAAAGGCAGATCGAGGGGATGGCGAGGCCGCTGTCCTCGACGAGGAGACGCAGCGCCCGCCGCTCGTCGCGCGTCCAGTCAAGCCGGGCCAGCCGCTGGTCCGTCTCGTCGATCGACATTTCCATGAATGCGTAGCCGAGCTCGCGCGCCGCCGAGAGACGTTCATGCCAGCTCAGAGAGGGCGGCAAAGCCTTTTCGTAGAGACCGAGACGGATGTCTGCGACGGACATGATCAGACCGAAGTTGGCGGTTTTCGTTTGGGCGTTGCCGGCGGCGACATCGAAGATCGAGCCGACGGCGGTGAGGACCTTGACCGGCAGGCCGGGCGCCGGCGCGGGGTGGCAACGGTCTCGCAAGACCGCTCGCCAGTCGCCCCGCCGCCTTCGCGTCGAACCACCGCGGAATTGCCGGCCGTCATGACCCGGTTGATAAGCTTTGGGCGCCCTGCCCCTAAGGCAGGAGCCTCACGGTCAAAAGCGAAAGAATGCTCACAGCCTCCCCCTTATACTGTTCGCCGAACGGGTAGCGAGCCTCTCGAACAAGAATCGAAACATAAACGAGCAATGATCGCCACTTAGGTCAGGACGACATGATCGCGCGCGCCCTCAACCTCCGAAGGTATGCACCAACACTGATCGCTTTGCCCAGATACCGCTCGATAAGCGCTCTCGGGTTTTCCCCTTCCCGAAACAGACATGATAATCGTACACGCCAGATTCAAAAGCAAGCCTAAACGGGACAAAAAGAAATATAAAAAGACAATTTTCACTATGGTTTGGCGTTTTTATGATCGAAATAGAATTGATTACGTGTTTTTACGGCGTGCAGGTTAAGCCCAAACTCCTCTTCCGATGGCCAACGGCCGGCACCTCGTCCGGTCAATGGACTCAATACGAAGAGCGCGAGACGGCCATGCCGGCATGATTTCGCTTGCGCGAGCATTGCCCCTCGAAGAAATGTGCAAAAACCGATCATATATTGTTTGATTGCTGAGGCCTTGGGGGCGGGCTCTATTGCCGCCGCCCATCGAAAATGATCTTGTGGCCTCGCGGTGAGCGGAACGCAATTTCGCCGGAAGCACGAGAGGAGAACGATGTCCGGATTTGGTCGAACAACGATGGCAAGGCGGGCGCGGGTGCTCGACGCGCTGCAAAAAGCCGGCCTCGTGCGCGTGCCGGACCTCGCCGGCGCGCTCAACGTTGCGGAAGTCACGGTCCGGCGTGATCTCGACGATCTGGCGGCACAGGGCGTTGTGGAGCGGTTTCATGGTGGAGCCCGGCTTCTGGCCCGAACGGAGCAGGCCGAACCGTCAAGGCTTCGCGATGACATGGACATCCGGAAGAAGCGCATCGCGCAGCAGGCCGCCACGTTCGTCCGCCCCGGCGATACGGTGATGCTCAGCGGGGGAACGACGACGCTCGCCGTGTTCCGCGAGATAGCGTCCATGGATGTGCGCATCGTCACCAACAACGCGAAGATCGTGGGCGAAATCAGCGAGCAGATGCGCGCGGAGCTGTTCGTGCTCGGCGGAGAATACAACCGTCACACCCGCGCGCTGAACGGCGACCTGACGAACCTGACGCTCAACGAGATCAACGGCACGATCTGCTTCCTCGGCACCAATGCGATGAGCCAGAAGGCGGGCGTCACCTCGACGATCTATGCCGCCGCGATCGTCAACCGACTGATGGCCAAGCAGTGCGAAAACCGCGTCGTGATCGTGGCCGACGCCTCCAAGATCGGACTGACGGCCCAGTTCTCGAGCCTGCCGATCACCAGCGTGCAACGTTTGATTACCGATTCGGATGCCGATCCGGCGGAAATCGCCGCCTACCGCGCCGCTGGGCTGCAAGTGACCCTGTGCGACATCGACGATATGTGAACGTCGCCTCGCGGCGACCGGTTCTCCGACGGCGCCCATTCATCAGCGTTCCGCCGAGGTCCTGACGCGGCGCCCACGCGAACGGGATCGAACCATTTCTGATCGATCAGCCCATAACAGCTACACCGATCGTCATGCCAGGACCACGAGAATTCGAGATAGAGCGTTTCATTGAAACGCTCTGACGGCAGGCCAGAATGACCAGCGGCCCAGCCGGAAATCCGGATGGGCCGCCTTCGTTCACACTCGGTCGGTCGCTCTCAGCCGATCGCCCGGATCCCGCGCGAGGCGGTGACGCGGGCGCGGGCGGCGCGCGGATCGATCTGCTGGAACTGGGCCAGCGCGTCGTTGCGCTGCCATTGGTCGAGCCGGTGCTTCCACGGGCCGCACTTCAGCATTTCCTGCGCCGTGGAGAAGCGCAGCCCGAGCGCCCGCGCCATGACGATGAACGGCTCGGTGTCGACGCGCACCAGCCAGTGCTTGGCCTCCTCCATGTCGAGGTCGGCGAGAAGGGCGAAGGTGGCGACCACGTCGGCGAAGCGATCCTCGACGGCATACTGGCAGAGCAGCGCCTCAGAGACGATGCGCGCTCCGCCCTGCTGGCGGATGCGCTCCCAGGCCGATTCGAAATCGTAGAGGCCGAGCCAGTAGGAGTTGGAAAGGCGCGCTTCGGCGAGCCGCGCCGCCTCGGCGAGGTTGGCCTCGAGGTCGGCGTCGGCGTTGCCCATCACCGTCGAGCGCACCTGGTCCACCGCTTTGCCGATCACCTGCGAGATGACGGCGTCCGGCGTGTCCGGGCGGCGACCGAGGATTTCGGCGGTGCGCGGATCGGAGAGCGCCTGCTGCACGATGCAGGCGAGCGCGATCTCGCCGAGGCGGGCACCATAGTTGCCGGCGATCAGGCGGCGGACCTCCACGTCGCCACGGCTGACCACGATATCGGCCACCCGCTCGCTCAGCACCGAGCGCTGGGCGATCGCCTTGAGATGGCCGTTGCCCTTCTCCTCGGCGATGGCCGCGAGGTCGTGATCGTTGAGCACCGGCGACTGGCGCAGCACCGGCGAAGCCACGGCCACCGCGTCGTCCTGGGCGAACTTGCGGATGGCCCGCTCCGGCGCCCGGCGCAGCGGGGCGATCTTCTCGGCGGCGAAGATGCGCGCCTCGATCTCCACCATCTCCGACAGACGGGTGATCACGTCGTCGTAGATCTCGATCTGCTCCAGCGTGCAGCGCTCCGAGGTAAAGGCGAACAGCGACGAGACGCCCTTCAGCAACTCGTTCTTGCGAGCCGGAGACGGATCGAGGGCAAGACTTTTGAAGTCGACGAGATTCGTTTCGAGCATTCCGGCCACCAACCGTAAAAAGCGTGACGGCCAAGCTAGCGCCGACAGATGGATACGGATTTCACGAAATCGCTAGGATTTTACGAAAACCGCGATCGCTTGCCGGGTCAGCCGTCGATGGTGCCGTCGTAGCCGAAGAAGCGGCCGGAGGTTTCGAGCGTCAGCTCGTCGATGACGTCGACGATGCCGCGGGCGCTGTCGATCAGGCTGAGCGGCGCCTCGCCGCCGTCCGACGACGGGCTGACGGCACCGGGATGGATCAGCGCCACCGCCACGCCGGCCGGCCGGAGGTCGCTGGCCAGCGACTGCATCACCTTGACCACCGCCGCCTTGGCGACCTGCCGGGAGTCGGGGTCGAGGAGGTCGAGGCTCGTAACGTCGCCGATCGGCAGGATGGTGGCGATCTTGCCGCCGCGCGTCATGTTGGACAGCGCCGCGCGCGCCACGAACAACGGCGCCGTGGCGTTGACCTGCAGTGCCGACCGGTAGCGGCCGCCGACCGGATTGCCGCCCGGCGTGAAGCCGTTGGCCATCAGAAGGCCGGTGTTGTTGATCAGGATGTCGATGCGCTCCGACAGCCGCGACGCCAGGTTGACCACCGAGCTGGCCGCCGCGATGTCCAAGGCGATCAGCCTCATGCGATCGGGATGGCCGGCCTGGAGCGCGACCAGCGCCGGGGGTGGCACCGGCGCCGGCCGATGGACGGCGAGGACGCGCGCGTCGCGCATCAGATACTGCCGGACCAGTTCCAGACCGATGCCGCGGCTGGCGCCGGTGATCAGGACCGTGGGTGTCATGGTTCTCCTCCCGTCGCTCTTCGCCGCGGCCGGATGTGGCCGGAACGGACGGCCGGCATCATGGCCGCCCGCCAACGCTCGCGCATGGGGAAAAAGACTTATAGGAACATTACGATAGTGGATGGACCGGAGGGTGAGGCAAGCCGGCAACGGTATCGTGCCGTCCGGCGAGCCTCGGAGCCCGACTCGAAACCCGGTGGTATCAGGCAGACAGCGATGGTTTCGAGAACCGGAGCGGAGCGAACTTGAGGTTCGTGCGCACCGGAAACGCAGAAAGGGAAGCTAGATGCCCGCCCCCGTGGAGTTTCGGGCAGGCTCTCAGGGCGCCGCTTCCTCGCCGCCGGCATCCCACGGCCAGGGGCCGTTCGCCTCGCGAAGCCGCTTGCGGGCGCCCTTCAGGATCTTGTCGAAATTCTCGGCGAGCGGCTCTTCGAGCGCCCTTTCGAGCAGGATCAGCACCGCGTCGAGCGCCCACACCTCGGCGTCGTCCTCCAGCGTCTCCTCGATGCCCTCGGCATTCTCGTCGTCGACGACGCGGGCCAGCCACTCGTGCAGCACGATGGCCTCGTCGCGGGTGATGGTGAGGGTGACAGTGTCGGACATGATTACCTCGTCGCCACGATGAACAGTCTCGGAAACCGAAGCAGAACGCCGCCGCCGACGAGCGACGGATAAGCGTCAGTCACCTTCGCCGTGTAGGCGGCGAGGAAACCGGCCCGCTCGGCCTCGTCGAGCGGATCGAGGAACGGCTTGAGACCGGTCGACCGCACCCACTCGACCACCGCCGCCGCATCGGCGAGCGGATGATTGTAGACGGTATGCCAGATGTCGAGCCGACGGCAATGCGGCTTCAGCGCCTCGTAGTAGGTCCGGACCGGCGGCAGCGGCGCCCGGGCGGCGCCCGTGAGCTTCGGCGCCCAGCGGCCGCTCGCCGCCACTTCGCGCATCAGCACATGCGACGGCTCAGTGAGATTGTCCGGCATCTGCACGGCGAGCACGCCGCCAGGCGCCAGCTCGCCGACGAGACGGACAAACAGATCGAGATGGCCGGGCAGCCATTGGAATACGGCGTTGGCAAAGAGGAGGTCGGGCGGCACGTCGGGCCGGAAGTCGGCGGCGTCGGCCAGCACGAACTCGACGCCGGGCAGCCGGGCGCGCGCCGTCTCCAGCATGGCCGGCGAGGTATCAATGCCGAGAAGCCGCGCCGCCGGAAAGCGCTCGACCAGCAGCTCCGTCGAGTTGCCCGGCCCGCAGCCGATGTCGATCACGAAAGCCGGATCGGCGAGCGGCACGGCGTTGAGCAGATCACGGGCCGGCCGCGTTCGCTCGTCCTCAAACCTCAGGTAGGTGTCGGGCGACCAGTCGGCCATGTCCGTCCTCCCGGAAACAGACGGCCCGCCGCGACGGGCGGGCCGGCCGTTGTCACCGCGTCAGCGGCTTGTACTTCATCCGGTGCGGGTTGACCGCATCGGCGCCGAGGCGGCGCTTCTTGTCTTCCTCGTAGGCTTCGAAGTTACCCTCGAACCATTCGACGTGGCTGTCGCCCTCGAAGGCCAGGATGTGGGTGGCGAGACGGTCGAGGAACATGCGATCGTGGGAGATGATGACGGCGCAGCCGGCGAAATCCTCCAGCGCGTCCTCAAGGGCGGCCAGGGTTTCGGTGTCGAGATCGTTGGTCGGCTCGTCGAGCAACAGCACGTTGGAGCCCGACTTGATCATCTTGGCCATGTGCACGCGGTTGCGCTGGCCACCGGACAGCGAGCCCACCTTCTGCTGCTGGTCGCCGCCCTTGAAGTTGAACGACGAGCAGTAGGCGCGCGAGTTCACTTCCTTCTTGCCGAGGTAAATGACGTCGGCGCCGCCGGAGATTTCCTCCCAGACGGTCTTGTCGGGATTGAGCGCGTCGCGGCTCTGGTCGACGTAGCCGAGCTTCACCGTCTCGCCGACGGCGATGGTGCCGGCGTCCGGCTGCTCCTGACCGGTGATCATGCGGAACAGCGTCGTCTTGCCGGCGCCGTTGGCGCCGATGATGCCGACGATGCCGCCCGGCGGCAGCGAGAAGCTGAGGTCGTCGATCAGCAGGCGATCGCCGTAGCCCTTGCTGAGGCCCTCGACCTTGATGACGTTGTCGCCGAGGCGCGGGCCGGGCGGAATGACGATCTGGGCGTTGGTGACCGTCTGCCGCTCCTCGTTGCGCTTGAGCAGTTCGTCATAGGACTTGATGCGCGCCTTCGACTTGGCCTGCCGTGCCTTGGGGCTGGCGCCGATCCACTCGCGCTCGCGCTCCAGCGCCCGCTGCTGGGCGGCGGCCTCGCGGCCCTCCTGCTCCAGGCGCTTGGACTTGGCGGTGAGATAGGCCGAGTAGTTGCCCTCGTAGGGGATGCCGCGGCCGCGGTCGAGTTCCAGGATCCAGCCGGTGACGTTGTCGAGGAAATAGCGGTCGTGGGTGACGATCAGCACGGCGCCGGGGAATTCGCGCAGGTGCTTTTCCAGCCAGGCCACCGATTCGGCGTCGAGGTGGTTGGTCGGCTCGTCGAGCAGCAGCAGGTCGTTGTTCTCGAGGAGAAGCTTGGCCAGCGCCACGCGGCGCCGCTCGCCGCCCGACAGCGTGTTGACGTCGGCGTCGCCCGGCGGGCAGCGCAGCGCGTCCATCGCCATCTCGACCTTGCCGTCGAGGTCCCAGAGGTTCTTGGCGTCAATGATGTCCTGGAGCTTGGTCGCCTTCTCGGCGTTCTCCTCGGAATAGTCCATCATCAGCGCGTTGTATTCGTCGATCAGCGCCTTGTCCTTGGCGACGCCCAGCATGACGTTGCCGAACACGTCGAGGCTGGGATCGAGCTGCGGCTCCTGCGGCAGGTAGCCGACGGTGGCGCCCTTGGCGAGCCAGGCCTCGCCGGTGAACTCCTTGTCGAGCCCGGCCATGATCTTCAAGAGCGTCGACTTGCCCGAGCCGTTGGGGCCGAGCACGCCGATCTTGGCGTCCGGGTAGAACTGCAAGTTGATGTTGTCGAGAACCTTCTTGCCACCACCGAAAGACTTGGTGGTGCCGTGCATGTAGTAGATGAACTCGCGCGCCATGACGTATCGACCTTCGGGTGGGCGGGTTTGCGTTTGGCCGGTGTTCTAGAGCATCCGCCGCCGGAAGGGAAAGCAAAAATGCGGACGGCGACCGCCGGCCGGAGCAATGCGAATTCACGCCACAAGAACACAATCGATCTCAATTCAGCCAAGTTTTGGCCCGCCCGATCGGGGTAGTTCAAAATAAAATACCCCGCGCAGCAAAAATAAAGGTTGACTATCCGGCTCGGGAACCCTATTCGACAACGCATCGATATTTTGCTGCCGAGCTTTGGTTACGACGCGATTGGCACCGCGTTTTGAACGAATCCTCCCTTTAAAGCATCGTTATCTCCGTCCGCAGCGCTTTTGCGTTGCGATTTTCATTCATGCTGGGAAAGGGTTCGTCATGACCACTGGCACTGTTAAATGGTTCAATTCCACCAAGGGTTTCGGTTTCATTCAGCCTGACAACGGCGGGCCGGACGCGTTTGTCCACATCTCGGCCGTCGAACGCGCCGGCATGCGCGAAATCGTCGAGGGCCAGAAGCTCAGCTACGACATGGAGACCGACAGGAAGTCGGGCAAGATGTCGGCTGGCAACCTGCAGCCGGCCTGATCGGATTCGGCTCTCCCTTGACCACGGATGTACTGGCATTGCCGAGAGCATGAAACCAAACGAGGTCAGGCAGCTTGCCTGGCCTTTTTTTATTGCCGCACCCCAGGAGGATTCCCATGGCCGAGCAATACAGCAAGTCGCGTCAACAGGCCGAGATCGCTTTCGGCAAGACGCAATCACAGTTCTTTGCGCGCGGGCGCGCCTTCGAGGAACTTGACTTCATCACGGCGGCCCGTAACGAGAAGACCCTGCGGCTGCGCGAGGCGCGTCTTGCCCGCGAATTGCAGGACAGCATCGACCTGGCAGCCAAGCCGGCGCCGAAACGAGCCGGCAGATCCTGACCGGCGAGCAACACTTGAAACAGGACCAGAGATTTGAGAGCCGTCAAGAACCAAGACCTTAACGACCGTCGCAGCGCCGCCAGCGACGCCAAAGCGGCCCAGCTTCAGGCCTATCGCGCCGCCATCGCGGCCGCCGCGCCGACCCGTGAAGCCAATCAGGCGAAGCGCCTGGAGATCGCCGAGGCACGGGAGGCGCGACGCGCGACGCGCGAGCGGGTAAAGCTTGAGGAACAGAACCGCATTGCCGCCGAAGCGGCGGAGCGCGAAGCCGCCATCGCAGCGGCCGCCCGAGCGGAAGCCGAAGCGCGTGAACTGGCCAACAAGACTCGCATAGCCCGCGTCCTCGAGGACGAAGCGGCGCGCAAGGCCGAGCGCGATCGGCGCTACGCCAATCGCAAAGCCCGCCGGGCCTGAAGCATCCGCCCGAAAAGTTGCAGACTTTCCGGATCGAGCGGATGCGCGAAAGCAGGCCATCCGTAGTTAGAGCATTGCCCGATCAGTCTCATCTGATCGGGTAATATCATAGATTCAATGGCTTGAACTCATTCGGCTCGGATTGCTTTAATCCGGGCCGAATTGGCTTCAGGCCGGTAGAGGTCCAGCTAGCGCCGCTCATCGGCTCGCGGCGCCACGATCATGGCGTTGAGGACGAGAGGGTTGGTCTGGGCGACGATGGAGCAAATCAGTTCCACCACCGAGCCGATCTCCTGTCGACGACGTCGGCAATGCCCCTCACCGACGCGGCGGCACGGCGGCGGGCACCCTCCGCTGCCTTCAACAGCAACGGCAGCGACGCCTCGACCTACCCGGTCGAAAATGCACCAGGCCGCGCGGATGTTCTCGCAGACGCGCTCGTCAATGGTGTAGGCTTTCGCGGTATACGGAAAGCCTTCCCAAGCTGCCATTCCTTCCGCCGGGAACGGCAAGGAGCGACGCACAGACATGCCAAGCCTCGCCGCCATCCTCTATCCGCCCGAAACCGACGTCGACGCCCTGCTTGCCGAGGCCGCGCGGGTAGCGATTGCTGCCGGCGCGCGGGTCGGCGGCGTTGTTCAGACGCGCGACGCCGAGGGATGCCAGGGCATGGCGCTGGTCGATCTCGGCGGCGGCGGCGCCCGATCGATCGCCCAGAACCTCGGGCCGCTTTCCATCTCCTGCAAGCTCGACACCTCGGTCATGGCCGACATCGCCGCCGATCTCGAACGGCAGCTCGACGCCGGCCTCGACCTGCTGGTGGTCAGCCGTTTCGGCAAGACTGAGATCGAGGGCGGCGGTCTCCGCTCGCTGTTCGGGCGGGCGATGCTGGCCGGCACGCCGCTGCTGACGGCCGTCCGCCAGCAGAACGCCGCCGCCTGGAACGCCTTCCACGGCGGCCTCGGCGTCAGTCTGCCGCCCGAGACGGCAGCCGTCGCCGCCTGGGTGGCGGCGACGCTTGGCTGAGCCTCACTCGGCGGCGATCGGCATTCCGTCCGGCCCGAGCAGTCGCGGTCGCGGCCCGACCGGCATCGTCGACACCAGATGCGGCCGCGTCGGCAGCGGCGGCTCGGCGTGCTCGTCGTCGTCCGCCTCGTTGGGTTCGGCGATCTTGCCGAACAGCCAGCCGATGGCCCGGTTAAGACGGTTGATCATCAGGTAGAGCGACGGAATGAACACCAGCGACAGCACCGTCGACACCAGGAGGCCGCCGATCACCGCGATGGCCATCGGCGCCATGAACTCGGCGCCCTGACCGCTGCCGTGGGCGGCCGGATACATGCCGGCCACCATGGCGATGGTGGTCATGACGATCGGCCGGGCGCGCTTGCGGCCGGCGTCGATGATCGCCTCGACCTCGTTGAGGCCGTGCTTCTGCCGTTCGACGGCGAAATCCACCAGCATGATGGCGTTCTTGGTGACGATGCCCATCAGCATCAGCACGCCGATGATCACCGGCATCGACACCGCGTAGCCGGTGAGCAGCAGCGCCGCCACCACGCCGCCGATCGACAGCGGAATGGAGCCGAGGATGGTGATCGGCTGGAACACGCTGTTGAACAGCAGGATCAGCACGATGAACACGATGGTCAGGCCCGAGATCATCGCCACGGCGAAGGCCTCGAAGATCTCCTGCTGGATCTCGGCGTCGTCGGTGTTCTGGATGTGCACGCCGGCCGGGAAGTCCTTCACCACCGGCAGCGCGTTGATCTTTTCCAGACCCTGGCCGGAGGTGAAGCCCGGCATCATGTCGGTGCCGACCTTGACCAGACGCTCGCGGTCGTAGCGGTCGATGGTCGACGGCCCCTGACCGAAGCCGATGTCGGCGACGGCCGACAGCGGTACCGGCACGCCGGAGGCTGTCGGCACCTTCAGCGCGGCCAGCGTCTCGATGTTGCCGCGGGCCGCCGTGTCGAGTTGTACGCGCACCGGAATCTGCCGGTCGCCATCGGTGAACTTGGCGAGGTTGCTGTCGGCATCGCCGACCGTGGCGACGCGCAGCGTCTGCGACAGCGCGTCCGTCGACACCCCGAGATCGGCGGCGACGTCGCGGCGCGGCGTGACGCGGATCTCCGGCCGGGCGAAGGACGACAGCGCCGACGGGTTGGAGAACATCGGATCGGAGCGCATCTGGTTCTCGAGCGCCGCCGCCGCCTTGGCCACGGCGTTGCCGTCCTTGCCCAGAACGCCGACGGTGGCCTCGCGGTCGCCGCGTTCGTTGACGAAGTAGAAGCGGATGTCGGGCACGCCGCGCAGCACGCCCTGCACCTTGTACTCCACCTGCTTCTGCGTCAGCTGGCGTTCGGTGCGCGGCAGCAGGTTGACGATGACGGCGGCGCGGCGGGTCTCCAGCGTGCCGGTCGGCGAGGTGCCGCCCATCACGAACACGCTCTTCACCTCGGGGAAGGTGTCCAGCTGCCCGGCGATGCCGTCGGTGACGCCTTGCGTGTCGTCGAGCGTCGAGCCCGGCGGCAGCTCGATCGAGGTGACGATGCGCGCCTGATCGCCCGGCGCGAACAGTTCGGTCGGCAGCTTGGCCGCCTGCCCCATGGCGAAGACGAAGGTGGCGAGGCAGAGCACGATGGTGACGATCGGCATCACCGGCAGGCTGAGCACGTGGCCGCGGACGCGCAGCTTCGGCGACCACAGCGTCACCTTGAGGAAGGCGGCATAGGCGCGCACGAACGGCCCGCCCTCGTGCTCCTCGGGATGCGGCCGGGTGAGCCAGGCCGAGAACAGCGCAAGGAACACCACGCCGGCCGCCACCCACAGCGCCGTCATCTCGGCGCCGGAGCCGGTGAGGAAGTTGATGGCAGCGTCGACGCCCTCGAAGATGCCGGATTTCACCGACAGCGGACCGTGGGCCTTCAGCCAGTCGATGCCGAGATAGGCGATGACGCCGAGCGGGATGAACCAGACGATCCGCCGCAGCGCCGTGCGGGCAAAGCCGCGATAGACGGGTCGGCCGTCCTCGCCGTCGCCGGTGTAGGGCGTCTTCATGAAATAGGCGGCCAGCATCGGCGTGATCAGGCGGGCGGTGAGCAGCGAGAAGAACACCGCCAGCGCCACCGTCAGGCCGAACTGCTTGAAATACTGGCCGGGAATGCCGCCCATGAAGCTGACCGGCGAGAAGATGGCGATGATCGTCGTGGAGATGGCGATCACCGCGAGGCCGATCTCGTCGGCTGCCTCCACCGCCGCCCGATAGGGCTTCTTGCCGGTGCGGATGTGGCGGACGATGTTCTCGATCTCGACGATGGCGTCATCGACCAGGATGCCGGTGACCAGCGTGATGCCGAGGAGGCTGACCATGTTGAGCGAGAAGCCCAGCATGTCCAGCGCGAAGAAGGTGGGAATGGCCGACAGCGGCAGCGCGATGGCCGAGATGATCGTCGCGCGGATGTCGCGCAGGAACAACAGGACGACGATGACGGCGAGCAGCGCGCCCTCGATCAGCGTCTTCATCGAGTTTTCGAAGCTGTTGTAGGTCTGCACCGTCGAATCGTCGATGCGCTTCATCGACACGTCGGGATATTCCGCGGCGAGGCGATCGATCACCGCACCGACACCCTTCGACACCGTGGCGTCGCTCGCCCCCTTGGCGCGGTAGATGGCGAAAGCCACCGCCGGCCGGCCGTCCAGCCGGGCGAAGGACTTCGGCTCGGCCCAGTGGTCGACCACCTTGCCGACGTCGGAGAGGCGCAGGTCGCGGCCGTCGCCGAGCGGCAGCCGCGTCGCCGCGAGGTCGGCCAGCGAGCGGGCGCCGGCCAGCGTGCGCACCGCCTGCGTCTGGCCGCCCACCTCGCCCTTGCCGCCGGAGAGATCGATATTGACCGCCTTCAGCGCGGCGTTGACCTGGGCGGCAGTGATGCCGAGCGCCATCAGACGGTCGGGATCGATCTGCACCTGGATCTCGCGCTTGACGCCGCCCATGCGCTCGACGCGGCCGACGCCGTTCACCGTCTGCAGGTCGCGGATCACCTTGTCGTCGACAAACCACGACAGCTCCTCCGGCGTCATGGCCGGCGACGCCGCGGCATAGGTGATGATCGCCTGACCTTCGACGTCGATGCGGCGGATGATCGGTTCGTTGATCGAGCCGGGCAGGTCGCCGCGGATTTCGGCGACGGCGTCCTTAACGTCGTTGAGCGCCCGGTCGGTGGCGACGTCGAGGTTGAAGATGACGGCGGTGGTCGATACGCCGTCGGTCACCGTCGAGATCATGTGGCGCACGCCGGTAAGGCCGGCGAGAGCGTCCTCCACCGGCTTGGTCACCTGCGTTTCCAGCTCGGACGGCGCCGATCCGGAATCGGTCACCGTCACCGAGATCAGCGGCAGGTCGATGTTCGGCATCATGGTGATCGGCAGCCGGGAGAACGAGTAGAGCCCCAGCGCTATCAGGCAGACGAACAGCAGGATCGGCGGAACCGGGTTCCGGATCGACCAGGCGGAAAAGTTCCAGTTCATCCCTTGACTCCCGTGGCTCCAGCGCCCGCGACCACCTGCGGCTTGACCTTGTCGCCGCTCCTCAGGAAGGTGCCGGCCTTCGACACCACCAGTTCGCCCTCGGCAAGGCCGTCGGTCACCTCGATGAGGCCGGCATCGGTGAGGCCGGTCTTCACCTCACGCGTATCGACGACGCCGTCTTTCACCACCTGCACCGTCGAGACGCCGCCGTCGTCGGCGATCGCCGTCACCGGCAGCACCAGTCCCTCGCTGTGGGCGACCTCGATCGTGCCGCGGGCGAAGGCGCCGACGCGCAGGCCGTCGCCGCCCGGCAGCGCGATGCGCGCCTTGCCGAGCCGCGTCGACGCCTTGATCTCCGGCTGGACGAGGCGCACCACGCCATCGACCGGCTTGTCGACGCCGGACGGCCGCACCGCCACCTTCTGACCGACCTTGAGCTGCGGCAGCAGCGTCTCGGTGACGTCGGCATCGAGTTCGATGTCGCCGTCCTCGGCGATGACGAACAGCGGGTTGCCGCCCGCCGAGGCGACCTGCCCCACCACGGCGTTGCGGCTGAGGACGAGCCCGGCCCGTGGCGCCTTGATGTCGGTCTTGGAGCGGCGAAGCTCCAGTTCGTCCCGCTGCGCCTCGACCAGCGTGCGGCCGGCCTCGGCGGCGGAGAGCGCCTGCCGGGCGACCGACAGCTGCGCCGTGGCCTGATCGGCCGCCGCCTGCCGCTGCTCCAGCGTCTCGGTGGCGGTGAAGCCCTTCTGCGTCAGCGTCCGCGCCCGTTCGAGCGCCTGACCCGCCTGCGTCGACGACGCCTCGGCGGCGGCGATCTGGGCGCGCGCCTGGGCGATCTGGGCGTCGGTGGAGGCGAGCTGCGACGTATTCTGGGCGAGGAGCACGTCGATGCTGTCGACGGCGAGCCGCGCCAGCACGTCGCCTTCCTTCACCCGGTCGCCGGCATCGACGAGGATCGCCTCGATCTTCAGGCCCTCGACGCCCGGCGTCACCAGCACCTCCTCGCGCGCCACCAGCGTGCCGGTGACGATCACCTTCTGGCTCAGCGCCTGCCGACCGGCGCTGACGACGCTGACCGTCGGCACCACTTCCTGGGCGGCGGCCGGCGCCGCGGCGGACGCCGGCTCCTGCGCCAGCGCCGGCAACGTTACGACCGTGCTGGCCGCCACCAGACCGGCCAGGGTCATCACCCGGAACTTCATTGCGAAACGCCTCCGCAGACGGTCTGTCGGATCAAAAGTCAATTTCAGAAGCTCCGATAGAAACAACAATACGCTGGTGGTTCTCATGACGCCGACAGGAACCCGGAGGCCGGTCTCGGCGTTACGCAACTGTCGAGGCCGAACCGGGAGGTCGGCGCCGGAACATGAACCAAGGTTAATCCGCGCAGACATGTGGCTTCACCCTCGCCTTGCCAAGGGGGGAGAGGCCGCCGACGCTCCATTTTCCAGCACGACCGTGACAACACGCGACAGGATCACTCCAGCCCGATCGACGTCGTAGTCGGGCTCGAGGCCCATGCGCAGGATGACGCCGTCGGCGAAGGCGACCAGCGTCATCATGATCATGTCGACGTCGGCGTCGGCGGCGATCTCGCCGGCCGCCTTGGCGTGGGCGAACACCTCGTGCATCAGTTGGCGGTTCTCCTCCTCGCATTTGGCGAAGAAGGCGCCGACCGCCGTGTTGCGCATGCTCTCGACATAAACCTCGAGCATCATCTGCACCGCCCGGCGGTCGCGCATCGCATCAATATAGGCAAGGCCGCAACGCAGCAGCCGGTCGTGCAGCGAACCGGGCTCCAGCATCAGTTCGAGGATACGCCGGCCGGCGCATTGCTCCTCCTCGGCGATCGCCTCGATGATCGCATCCTTGGAGACGAAATAACGATAGAGCCCGCCCGGACTCATCTTCGCCTCGGCGCAGATCTCCTGCATCGACGTGCGATGGAAGCCGGCCCGCGAGAAGCAGGTGCGCGCCGCGTCGAGGATGCGGGCGCGACGCTCGTCCTGTGGCGACGGCGGCAGCCCGTCGGACGCGGGCGCGAAGGCGCTGAAACTCATGCCGGAACCTCCGGAGGCGTCCAAGCGGGCACCTGAAATGCGAGAACGAACGTTCGTTCCCATAGAATTGTATCCCTTTTGCGTCAATACAAGGATTAAGATCTGGAATCGTTCAATCCATCGTGCCGATCGCCGCGCGATAGAGCCACGCAGAGATGACCATCCCGCTAACGGCTTGCTGTCACTTCGATTTGTTCGCGGGACCGCCCCGTCCTCCTGCCGCGGCATCTGACCGGAAATCCCGCCCGTCCGCCGGCCGTCATGGTCCCACGCCCCCGCCATTCCCGCCCGAATGGGCGCCGCCGTCTGCCCAAATACGGATTGACACATTCAGCTTTCTTTTTGACTTGCGGTGCCCTGCAATGAGGTTCATGCTCCCCCTTGTCAGCAACAAACGAAAGGAGGTGGTCCGGTGAAGCCAAGCAATCGATCCTCGATCGAGGCAAGCATCCGCTGGACAATAGCTTCCTTGAGCGATCTCCAGCTCTGAAATTGCCATCGCATCGTCGCGGCGAACTTCCAAGGCCGCGCGAAGACTGATCGTCGCATTCCTTTACTTGAAGACCGGATGCGACATCGGATCGAGGAGGCGCATGCCTCGTTCCTCCCTGCCTGGGTGGAGCGGGGCATGTCGTCGTGAGCAAAGAGTGCATTCAAATTTTTGTGAACCACCTTCGGCCGCCGTCTGGTGTTTCGAGCGTGGACCCGCCTAAGGTGTCACCGCCGGTACGTCGGTCAGTCGGGAACTCCCCCTTTCGGGCTTCCCGCAAGGCGCGCAACCAGGACCGACGTCCATTGGATCGGCGTTTGCGTTTCAGAGAACAGTCGGAGTGATTGGTGCCCGGCGCGCCCTGCTCAGGCTTTTCTGATGCATCGGCCTTGCCAAGGCGCGCCCCCAGAGCATTTCCAGCAAAAGTGGGAACCGGCCTTGCGTCCGGGATTGCATCTAGACAAAGAGATCGAGCATTTCCAATGAACCAGTATTCACCGGAAATGCTCTAGACAAGCATCGGCTCGCGCCGGTGCAGCGTGATGCGCTACTAGATCATCATTCAGCCCAAGTAAAACTAGATCTAAAAGCTGCGTATTTCTAGAAAAATCTTAGAAAATCAATCTTCTTAAATCAAATACAATGTATATATTCATCTTTTCGAGATCACATTTCCCATGCGAGATTTTGCCATTTCTTTGTAATAAAAATCACACATACTCGGGCCAACTTCATTATAGTATCCGTTAATTATTTTTGTCTGCCGTTTCATTTCGGAGCGGTATTTTTTTGCGTCAATATCGATACCAATATCTTTCGCGACAAGAGCGATTTTCTTCTTGTCGAAGACATATCTATCCTTGCACTTCTCCCCCATCACCCTAGCAGCGGTAAGGTTAGAGACGGCGATGCTCTCTTTCTCAGTCAACGCCTGTGCTGATGCTTGCGCACATAGCAGCAAGATAAACAGCCCTGCCAAAGCCCTCATGATGCTCTCCCCCACGCCGGCCATCTTTGGTTGTCTTTTGCTATCATTTACTGATGCCGAGACGTATCGGAGGTATCCCTGATCCCTCACAGGCAGCTTTTTCGCCGACCGAGCCGCAAGGCCGACCGAGATTTGCACGACGTCTGAAAGCTCTGACGGATAACATGATGAAAGACTGAAATGGCGAAGCTCTCGGACATTACCGAACTCGCATGACCATATTCCAACGACGGCCGATCAAAGACGCCGACACGACGCATTATCTTCCGGTAGGGCAATCCAGAAAACGACGCCGCGACTTTTGGCTTGAAACGCCTCCTCCGGCCGCTACCATGGCTTGGCCGATCGGGTTGGCCGATCCGACCGGTTGCAGTCTCAAGCGATCCCGAGGTCCGGATGTCCAGCATCGTCAAGCCGACCCGCTTTTCCGTGCAGCCCCTGCACCGTCTGACCCGCCGCCTCGCCGACGTGGCGGCCGGCCGGGTGGAACCCGACCTCGTCATCACCGGCGCCCGCGCCCTGTCCACCTATTCCGACCGCATCCTCACCGATCGCGAGGTCTGGGTGGCGGCCGGCCGCATCGCCGCCGTCAAGCCGGCCGGCAGCTATCGCGGCGGTTTGGCAACGATCTACGACGCCCACGGCGGCATCATCGCCCCCGGCCTCGTCGACCCGCACATCCACATCGAAAGCTCGATGGTGACGGCCTGCGCCTATGCCGAGGCGGCGCTTCTCAACGGCACCACCACCATCTTCTGCGACAGCCACGAGATCGGCAATGTCATGGACGTCGCCGGCATCGAGGCGATGATGGAGGACGCCCGCGAGGCGCCGCTCTCCATCTTCCACACGCTGGCCAGCACCGTGCCGGCCACCACGCCGGAGCTGGAGACGGCCGGCGGCGACCTGACGCCCGACAAGATCGCCGGCCTGTTCGACCGCTGGCCGGAGGCGGTGGCGCTCGGCGAGAAGATGGACTTCGTGCCGGTCACCCTCGGCGACGAGCGCAGCCACGCCATCATCGCCGCCGCGCTGTCGCGCGGCCGGCCGGTGTCCGGCCACGTCTACGGCCGCGAGTTCGTCGCCGCCTACGCCGCCTCGGGCGTCACCGACACCCACGAGGCCACCGACCGCGACATCGCCGACGATCTCCTGGAAGCCGGCGTCTGGATCTTCCTGCGCGGCGGCCCGCCGACCACCCCCTGGCACTCGCTGCCCGAGGCGATCAAGACCATGACCGAGCTTGGCGCCTCGCCGCGCCGCATCGCCGTCTGCACCGACGACCGCGACGCCGAGGACCTCCTCGCCTTCGGCCTCGACTGGGTGGTGCGGCAGGCCGTAAAGGTCGGCGTGCCCCCTGCCACCGCCTGGGCCATGGGGTCGATCTCCGGCGCCACCCGCTATGCCATGGACGGCGAGATCGGCGGCCTCGGCGGCGGCCGCCGTGCCGATCTGGTGCTGCTCGACGACGATCTCGTGCCGCAGAGCACCTGGTACGGCGGCGAACTGATGGTCGACCGGCGGGCGATCACGCCGACGCTGGAGGCAACGCTTGAGGCGCGCTACCGCTACCCCGACGCCGCCTATGCCACCGTCCACCTGCCGAAGGCGTTGACGCTGACCCCCGCCCTGCCCACCGGCCCGACCGTCGCCAACGTCATCCGCGCCGAGTTGCCCGGCATCGTGCTGAAGCACGTACGGCTCCCCCTCGAACCGGCCAACGACTGGCAGACGCTGTTCGACCGCCACGACCTCTGCTTCGTCACCGTCGTCGAGCGGCACGGCAAGTCGGCCGGCAACGTCGCCCACGGTCTTCTGCAGAACTTCGGGCTGAAGCGCGGCGCCGTCGCCTCGTCGGTCGGCCACGACAGTCACAACATCATCGTCGCCGGCACCGACGAGGCCCAGATGCGGCTGGCGCTCGATGCGGTGGCCGCCGAGGGCGGCGGCGTCTGTGTCATCCAGGACGGCAAGGTGGCGGCCATGGTGCCGCTGCCGGTCGCCGGCCTGATGAGCGACAAGCGCGTGCATCTGGTGGCCGGCGAAGTCGAGGCGCTGAAGGCCGAGTGGGAGAAGGCCGGCTGCACGCTGCCCTACATGGGCTTCAACCTGATCCCGCTGTCGGTGATCCCGGAAATCCGCATCACCGACAAGGGACTGGTACTGGTGCCCGAGATGACGCAGCTGCCGCTGTTCGCGGCGGAGTAAGAGCCTGCCTCGAAACTCGCTGGGGTGGGGCAGATGGCGATGGTTTCGAGACCCGCAGCGGAGCGAACTTGCGGTTCGTGAGCACCGGAAGCGCAGAAAGCGAAGCTGGATGCCCGCCCCAGTAGAGTTTTGGGTCAGGCTCTAAGAGAACGGCCATCGCGGCGGCCACCCCGCCCCGCCGGGGCGTGGAGGCTTCCGGAACGCGGCGCGGAATGGGAGAGCGCAATGGAAACGGTCGCGATTGCCCTCGTTCTCATGCTGGCCGTCGTCATCAGCGGCACGCTGACGCGCATGTCGCCCATTGCCCTGCCGCTTCCGCTGGTCCAGATCGCGCTCGGCGCGGCCATCGCCTCGGTGGCCGACCTCGGCGTCGAACTGCAGCCCGACATCTTCTTCCTGCTGTTCCTGCCGCCGCTGCTGTTCCTCGACGGCTGGCGCATTCCCAAGGAGGGCCTGTTCCGCGACAAGGGCACCATCCTGGAACTTGCCCTGGGGCTCGTCGTCTTCACGGTGGTCGGCGTCGGCTTCTTCATCAACTGGATGGTGCCGGCGATGCCGCTGGCGGTCGCCTTCGCGCTGGCCGCCATCGTCTCGCCCACCGATCCCATCGCCGTGTCGGCCATCGCCGCCAGGGTGCCGATCCCCAAACGGCTGATGCACATCCTCGAAGGCGAATCGCTGCTCAACGACGCCTCGGGTCTGGTCTGCATGCGCTTTGCCGTGGCGGCGGCCCTGACCGGCACCTTCTCGCCGGCCGACGCCTTCGCGACATTCCTCTGGCTGGCCTTCGGCGGCATCGCCATCGGCACCGGCGTCACCTGGCTGGCGATGAAGGCCAAGACCTGGATATCCAGACGCTTCGGGGAAGACAGCGGCTCGCAGATCCTGGTCAGCCTGCTCATTCCCTTCGCCAGCTACCTTTTGGCCGAGCACCTGCATTGCTCCGGCATTCTCGCCGCCGTCGCCGCCGGCATCACCATGAGCTACGCCGAGCAGGCCGGCCACGTGCTCGCCGTCACCCGCGTCCAGCGCAGCGCCGTCTGGGACACCGTACAGTTCGCGGCCAACGGCATCATCTTCGTGCTGCTCGGCGAGCAATTGCCGAAGATCGTCTCCGGCGCGGCCGAGGTGGTCCGCGAAACCGGCCATCACGACCCGGCTTGGCTGGTGATCTACATCGTGGCGATCAACCTGGCGCTGGCGGCGCTACGCCTCTTGTGGGCCTGGGCCTCGCTGCGCTTCACCCTGTTCAGGGCGGCGCGCCGGGGCAAGACCGTGGCGACGCCGAGCTGGCGCCTGGTGGTGGCGACATCGCTGGCCGGCGTGCGCGGCGCCATCACGCTGGCCGGCGTGCTGACGCTGCCGCTGACCATGAACGACGGATCGCCCTTCCCGGCCCGCGACCTCGCCATCCTGCTGGCCGCCGGCGTGATCATCGTGTCGCTGGTGGCGGCCAGCATCGGGCTGCCGCGCCTTCTCAAGAACCTCGAGCTGCCTCCGGATGCCGCACACCAGGAGCAGGAGGACAACGCCCGCACGGCGGCGGCCGAGGCGGCGATCCGGGCCATCGAGCAGGCGCAGCACAAGATGGGGGAAGGCCGCGCCGACGCCGATCTCTACATGGACGCAGGCGCACGGATCATGGAACTGTACCGGCGCCGCATCGACGGCCGCACCAAGACCGGCGACGAGCGCGAGCTTGCCCGCAAGATCGACGAGATCGAGCGCAAGCTGCGCCTCGCCGGCCTAGGCGCCGAGCGCGACGAGATCTATCGCAATGCCCGGGCGCGCAAGATTTCCGACGAGGCGGCTCGCAAGCTGGTCAGGGAAATCGATCTGATGGAGGCGCGGTTCGGCGCGGGGACGTAGGCGGGCGACACAAGCCGCCGTCCGGCCGATCAGCTGTTGCCGCCGGCCAGTCTCGCCAGCAGATCCGGCGTGAAGGGATCGGCCAGCGCCGCCTCCGGCCGGCTGACCGGCGTCTTGTCCGACGTCATCTTGGAGAGCCGCGCCGCGCCCTTGTCCTGAAGGATCGCCCGGAAGGCCGGGTGCATGCCGCCGTCGACATAGGACATGCGGGGCAGCGCGGGATTGGCGGCGGCGATCGCCTTGGCGGCGGCGTCGTCCGCGGCGGCCTTGGCGACGACGGCGGCGGAGAGCGCCGCGTCGGTCTGCAACGGCGGACAGGGCGCCAGCGGATCGACCGTCGCATCGAGATTGTCGGCGTTGAAGACATAGCGGCGGCCGCAATAGCCGACGCGCGGCGCCTTGCGCGTCAATTCGAAGGCGTCGCTGCCTTCCTTGAGATTGCGCCAGAAGGCCATGTTGGGATTGTCGCGATGCAGGGCGAGGTTGGCCGGCGTCATGCGGAAGGGCAGCGCCTCGACCTGGAAGGCGCCCTGGCCGCCCCGGAAAGCCTCGCGCGCCACGGCGTAGATCTCGAACGCCGCGTCGTCGGTGACGGCGTAGCAGCCCGACGACGAGCAGGCGCCGTGGATCATCAGGGCGGCGCCCCGATAGCCGAGCGCCGCCTCCAGTCGGTTGGGGAAGCCGAGGTTGAAGGACAGGTAGTAGCGGCTGTCCGGGTTCATCTGGGCCGGCGCCACGGAGTAGAAGCCTTCCGGCGTCTGGCGGTCGCCCTCCACCGTCTTCGGCCCCAGCTTCCCCGACCAGCGGCAGATGGGATAGGTCTTCAGCAGCACATAGCGGCCGTCGCGGCCCATCTTCCAGAGTTCGAGTTCGCTTTCCTGCTTGAAGACGCGGATCAGGATGGGCGAGGTGACGCTGAGGCCCTTGCTGGTCATCTCGGAGACCAGCCGCGCCGGCACCGGCCGTTCCGACCGCTTGAGGTCGTAGCCGAACAGCGCGCAGCCGGAAAGGGCCGCCGCGGCAATCAGCAGGAACGCAGCCGAACGCAGTCTCGTCACGGATAAGCCTTTCATCGGGGCAGCGCGCCATCCGGCCCGAATGCGATCCCGACACCCGCCAACCGGCGGGCGCCCTCTTGCCGGGCGCCGATCATCTGAAGCCTCGTGTGGCGGAGGACTTCGGGCAGAATATGGCGCGACGCGGCTTTCACGCCCTCAGGCTGGCGCGGATGGCCTCGGCGATCTTGTCGGAGCGGGTGACGCCGCTCTCGCGCGCGGAGCGGTCGAGCGCGGCGAGCAGATGCTCGTTGAGGGTGATCTGCACCGGAACGGCCTTGCCCGGCATGTCCACCGGCACCGCGGCGATGATCGCCTCGTGCAGTTCCTGCGTCCGGCGGATGTCGTCGAGCGTCCGCAGCACCGGCAGGGCCTGGCTGTTGTCGCCGAGCTTCTTGACATGCGCCGCCAGCGCCACGGCGGCCCGGGCGATCGCGTCGTTGAGGTTGCTGGCAGCCGAGACGCAGCCGGGGAAGTCCGGGAAGGACACGCCATAACTGCGATTTTCTTCTTCGTGAATCAACGCGACGGCGTAGGCCATGTGAGCCTCCTGGCTCGGATGTCGAAACGAAAGGGGGATTTCAGGCGCTCGGGCGCGAGGAGCCGGCGCTGGCTCCCTCGCCAACCGAGGGTCTCGGACCGGATGCGGCGCGCCCTGAGCCGGCCCGAGATGATTGACGCTCGCAAAACAGGGTAAACAAAATATTAACATGAGGCAGAAAGTCATTTATCCCGACGTCGGCTCGGTCAGGCCGACGCCGGCCGCCTTCAGTGCCAGCGCGACATGCGACCGGGCCAGCCCCAGCAATTCCGGCCGGCGCGCGCCGGCCCGCGCCCGAAGCGCCAGAGAGTGCTGCAGCGCCGCCAGCATCGCCGCCAGCCCGGCGACATCCGCGTCGGCCGCCAGCTCGCCGGCCTCGGCCGCCGCCGTTATCCGCTGCCGGAACAGGCTGTCGGTCTTGCCGACGGCGGCGGCCAGTTCCGCTCCGATCTCGGGATCGGCGGCGGCCTCGCCCGAGATGACGCTCAGGATCGGGCAGCCGAGCGGCTCGCCTTCCTTGGACAGGTAGGCGTCGACGATCGCGGCGAAATAGCCGTCGAGCCCCCTTTGAAGCGACGGCTCGTCGAACAGGGCGCTCCGCCGCCGCTCGACGGACTCCTCGGCATAATGCCGGACAGCCTTGCGGTAGATGTCGAGCTTGTTGCCGAAAGCCGCGTAGAGGCTCGGCCGCGCCATCCCGGTCGCCTCCGACAGATGGTCGAGCGAGGTGGCGGTGTAGCCGCGCCGCCGGAATTCGCCGAGCGCCGCCGCCAGCGCCTCATCCGGATCGTATTCCCTGGGCCGGCCGCGGGATGGTTTGCTTTTCATTTTGTACCGCTTCGCAAAAAATTAATTGCCGCTCCATTTTATGCGATCTAGTATGAAAATGTGAGAGGAAAATGGAGAACGAACATGGCTGACAAAATCCGCATCGGCATCAATGGCTTCGGCCGCATCGGCCGCATGGTCTTCCGCGCCGCTGGCGCGCGCGACGATCTGGAAATCGTCGCCGTGAACGACCTCCTGCCCATCGATCATCTGGCCTATCTCCTGAAATACGACAGCGTCCACGGCGCCTTGCCCGGCCGGGTGGAAACGGCGGCCGGCGCGCTCGTCGTCGATGGACGAAAGATCGCCGCCTTCGAGGAGAAGGACCCGGCCGCCATCCGCTGGGCCGAGGCCGGCGCCGACCTGGTGATCGAGTCGACCGGGCATTTTCTCACCACCGAGGCAGCCGAGGGTCATATCCGGGCCGGCGCCGGCAAGGTGGTGCTGTCGGCGCCGCCCAAGGACGACACGCCGGTGTTCGTGATGGGCGTCAACGCGGCCGATTATGCCGGGCAGGATATCGTGTCGAATGCTTCCTGCACCACCAATTGCGTGGCGCCGCTGGCCAGGCTGATCAACGACGCCTTCGGCCTCGAAGAGGCGTTGATGATCACTGTGCACGCGGCAACGTCCAGTCAGAACACCGTCGACGGCGTGGCCCGCAAGGACTGGCGTTTCGGCCGCGGGGTGTTCAACAACATCATCCCCGCCACCACCGGCGCGGCGCGCATGGTCGGCAAGGTCATTCCCGAATTGAACGGCCGGATCAACGGCATGGCAGTGCGCGTGCCGGTGGCCGACGTCTCGATGGTCGACCTCACCTGCCGCCTGCGCGCCAGGGCGACCTACGCGGACATCTGCGAGGCGGTTCGCGATGCGGCGGCCGGTGCCTATCGCGGCATCCTGCAATATTGCGACGACCCGGTGGTCTCCACCGATCTCTGCGGCAACGCCCACAGCTCGATCTTCGACGTCAAGGCGGGCATGCAGACCTCCGAGGGCCTGACCAAGCTGATCGCCTGGTACGACAACGAATGGGGCTATGCCTCCCGCTGCCTCGATCTGGCAGCGCATATGATGCGCAAGGGATAATCGCCGGGGCCTCCCCCGGCCCGGCAGAATGTCCGGTCAGGCCTTCGGCCCGTAATAGTCGAGGAACACATCGAGGCCGTCGTCGACCATCTTCTCGGCGGCCTCGCGCGATGGCCTCAGCGCGGCGCCGAACAGCGCCTTCTTCATCATCTCCGCCGTGCAGAGCGAGATGAAATGCTGCGCCGCGACGGCCGGATCGCAGGGCTTCAGCCGTCCGTCCTCGACGGCGCGGCCGAACACCTCGGTCAGGCGCGTAGTGCCGCGCTCGGCACCCGCCTTGAAGAACATGGCGCCGACGGCCGGAAACTTCTCCACCGCGCCGATCACCATGCGGATCGACGAGATGTGGTTGTCGGCGGTCAGCAACTCGTTGAAACTGACGGCGAAGGCGCGGAGGTTGTCGCGGAAGCTGCCGGCCACCGGCTGGAAGGCGTCGAGCGCGGCGGCCAGTTCCCGCTTCTCGTCGGAGATCAGCTCCTCGAACAGCTCGTCCTTGTTGGTGAAGTAGACGTAGAGCGTGCCCTTGGAGACGCCGGCCGCCTTGGCGATGGCATCCATCGCCGCTCCCTCGTAACCCTTGGCGCGGAATACCTCGCGGGCCCCGTCGAGGATCTGCTGCCGCTTCTCGTTGTCATGGCCTTCGGCGCCGGAAACCGGTTCGCCGGGCCGCGCCGACACCTTGCTCATCCACCCCTGCCCTTGCGGTTTCGATAGGCCGCCATTGTCGCTGTTCCGGCCGCCGACGGCCATTCTCCCTTGGGCGATCCGCTCCGTCACGGAACCTCGGGGAGCGATCACGTTTTGCTGAGAGTGCCTTCTAAGGACACGAAAGGTCAACCAAGCGCCCGAGTCACTATTGACCGAACGGTTCGGTCATGAGATAACACTTTCGACGGTCAGGAACAATACTGACCATATCGAATGCAGCGCGCCGGCGAGTGGCGCGGTCCGCCCGGCAGGGCCGGCGGCGGACAGATGGAGACTTCAATGGCCAAGCGCGAAGGCAACGCCGCCCACGAGAGCGACGGCTCGGACGCCACCATCACCCCGATCCGGCCGGCCGCCGAGGCCGCCCCCGGCACGCCGCACCATGCCCCGGCCGAGAGCCACGCGGCGCCGGCCCCGGTGGCCCCGCCGAAGAAGAAGCGCGGCATCATCGGCCGCCTGGTGCTCGTCGCCCTCATCGGCACCGCCGCCTGGTTCGGCGGCAAGGCCGGCTATGCCTGGTGGATCGACGGCCGCTTCCTGGTCACCACCGACGATGCCTACGTCGCCGCCGACATCACCACGCTGGCCGCCAAGGCGTCCGGCTACGTCACCGACGTTCTGGTCGCTGACAACACGGCGGTGAAGAAGGGCGACGTCATCGCCCGCATCGACGACGGCGACTATCGCCTCGCCGTCGCCCAGGCCGAGAACGCCCTCGCCGGCAACGTCGCCACCGTCGCCCGCATCGACCGGCAGATCGCCGCCGGTTCGGCGCAGGTGGCGCAGGCCAAGGCCGGCGTCGCTTCGGCCGAGGCGTCGCTCGAATCGGCGGATATCAATTTCTCCCGCCAGTCGACGCTGGTGACCAACAAGGTGTCGGCCCAGTCGCAGCTCGACGACGCCCGCACCGCCCGCGACGCGGCCCGCGCCTCCGTTGCCGCCGCCGAGGCGGCCGTGGCGGTGGCCGAGGCCAACATCGACGTCCTGAAGGCGCAGAAGGCCGAGGCGGAAGCCACCGGCAAGACGCTGCAGACCGCCGTCGACAAGGCGCGGCGCGACCTCTCCTTCACCGAGATCCGCGCGCCGGTGGACGGCGTCATCGGCAACAAGGCGATCGAGATCGGCACCTACGTGACGCCCGGCCAGCAACTCGCCTCGCTGGTGGCGACCGGCAGCGCCCACATCGAGGCCAACTACAAGGAAACGCAGCTGGCCAAGCTCGTTCCCGGCGAAACGGTGCGCATCACCGTCGACGCGCTCGGCGAGGAGGAGACCATCCTCGGCACCGTCGAGAGCCTGTCGCCGGCCACCGGCTCGGTGTTCAGCCTGCTGCCGGCCAACAACGCCACCGGCAACTTCACCAAGGTGGTGCAGCGCCTGCCGGTGCGGATCTCGGTTCCCGCCGACGCGGCGGCGAGCGGCAAGCTCCGCCCCGGCCTCTCCGTGGTGGTCGCCGCCGATCCGCGCACCGCGCCGGCAAGCTGATACCTTCCCAAACGATCGACCGGCGCGCGCGGGCCACAGCCCGCGCGCCTTCGGCCGACAGCCCTCGGTCGCTCCCATGTCCGCCATCGCACCGGCCGCCGCCGGCCCCGTCTTCACCAAACGCCGGCTGTTCACCTTCATCTGCATGGTGTTCGGCATGTTCATGGCGATCCTGGACATCCAGATCGTCTCGGCATCGCTGTCCGAGATCCAGGCCGGCCTCGGCGCCGCCAACGACGAGATCTCCTGGGTCCAGACCTCCTACCTGATCGCCGAAGTGATCATGATCCCGCTGTCGGGCTACCTGTCGCGGATGATCTCGACGCGCTGGATGTTCGTCATCGCCGCCGGCGGCTTCACCGCCGCCTCGCTGATGTGCGCCTTCTCCTCGACCATCAACGAGATGATCGTCTGGCGCGCCGTGCAGGGCTTCATCGGCGGCGGCATGATCCCGACGGTGTTCGCCTCGGCCTATACCATCTTCCCGCGCGACAAGATGTCGATGGTGGCGCCGATCATCGGCCTGGTCGCCACGCTCGCCCCGACCATCGGCCCGACGGCCGGCGGCTATCTCACCGAGCTGTTCTCCTGGCACTGGCTGTTCCTGGTCAACGTAGTGCCTGGCATCTTCGTGACGGCGGCGGCCTACATCCTGATCGACTTCGACGAGCCGCAGCCCGAGCTGTTCAAGACCTTCGACTGGTGGGGCCTTCTCGCCATGGCCGCCTTCCTCGGCTCGCTCGAATACGTGCTGGAGGAAGGCCCCAGCAAGGACTGGCTCGATGACCGGCGCATCGCCGCCTTCACCGCCGTGATGACGGTCGGCGGCATCGTGTTCTTCGTGCGGGCGCTGACCCGCAAGAACCCGATCGTCGACCTGCGTGCCTTCGGCAACCGCAACTTCGCCTTCGGCAGCGCCTTCTCCTTCTGCCTCGGCATCGGCCTCTACGGCCTCACCTATCTCTATCCGGTCTATCTTGCCCGCATCCGCGGTTTCTCGGCCTTGCAGATCGGCGAGACCATGTTCGTCTCCGGCGTCGCCATGCTGTTCATGGCGCCCTTCGCCGGCCGCCTCAGCCGCGTGCTCGATCCGCGCGTCATGATGGGCGCCGGCTTCCTCGGCATCGCCGTCTCCACCTGGCTGTCGAGCAGCATGACCGCCGACTGGGACTTCTGGGAGCTGTTCTGGCCGCAGGTGTTCCGCGGCGTGTTCATGATGATGTGCATGGTGCCGATCAACAACATCGCGCTCGGTACGCTGCCGCCGGCCGAGATGAAGAACGCCTCGGGCCTGTTCAACCTCACCCGCAATCTCGGCGGCGCCGTCGGCCTGGCGCTGATCAACCAGATCATGACCAGCCGCGGCGACCTGCACTACGACCGGCTGCGCGAGGCGGTCACCATCACCAGCGCCACCGCCGTCTCGACGCTCGACGGCATGACGCACGCCCTGTCCGGGCTCGGCAGCAGCGCCCGCCTCGCCGCCATCTCCAGGCTGACCGGCATGACGCAGCAACAGTCGATGGTGATGGCCTTCGACGACATCTTCCTGCTGCTGACGCTGCTGTTCCTGGCGCTGGTTGTCGCCCAGCCGCTGGTCAAGAGGCCGGCCGCCCAGGGCGGAGGCGGCGGCGGTCATTGAGCCTAGAGTATTTCCGGTGAAATCCGGTTCACCGGAAATACTCTATCTCTTTGTTCAGACGCAATTCCGGACGCAAAACCGGCTCCCACTTTTGCTGGAATTGCTCTAAAACGCCAGCGAGGCGGCCTCCGGGGGGAGGTCCGCCTCGCGTTCGACGCCGGGGGGCGTGATGCGCGGTTGGGAAGCGACCGCGCGTTCTCCGGTGGCGCGGGAGTCACCGCCACCGGAAATCGACTGAGGGAGCGTCAAGCGACGATCGCCCCCTCCTGAATCCTGAAATCCTCCCTCCGACTATCCTATCGAAACGATTCATTGACAAGGCGTAAGTCGGGCCGGGGAGATGGTTCCCCCCGGCAGAGTGGCTTTTTTGTCGTACTAATCAGGCGATGGTAGAGGTGCTCTCCATGCGCCAGGCCTTCGGCAGCTGCCTCGTCTTGCCGGTGACCTCGACCTTGGCCCGAAGGCGGATGTCGGCACTGGAGGCACCGAGCTGCAACTCGTGCTCGCCCGGCTCGACGACGCGATAGCCTTCGGGGCCGGTGAAGCACAGCATGTCTACGGGCACGGTGAAGGTGACGCGCTTTGCTTCGCCCGGCTGAAGCTCGACGCGGCCGAACGCCTTCAGCTCCTTGACCGGCCGCACCACCGAGGCGAGCACGTCGCGGATGTAGAGCTGCGGCACGGCAACGCCCTTGCGATCGCCGGTGTTCCTCACCGTGAAGCTGACAACGACGTCGCCGGTCTCCACGTCGACCTTGTCGGACTTGAGCGTCAGGTCCTCGAAGGCGAAGCTGGTGTAGCTGAGGCCGTGGCCGAACGGATACTGGCTGCCGAAATGACGGGCGATCGGCGTGCCGGAACTCTTGAGCTTGTGATTGTAGAAATAGGGCGCGGCGCCGACGCCGCGCGGCACCGACAGCGTCAGCCGGCCCGACGGTTCCACCTTGCCGGTCAGCACATCGGCCAGCGCGTTGCCGCCTTCCTGGCCGGCGAAGAAGGTCCACACCTGGGCGGCCAGCTTGTCCTCGAGGCCGCCGAGATTGTAGGGCCGGCCCGACGACAGCACCACGACGACAGGCGTGCCGGTGGCGACCACCGCTGCGAGAAGCTGCTGCTGCACGCCCGGCAGATCGAGCGAATCGGCGTCCGAGCCCTCGCCTACCGTACCGGTCTGGAAGATGCCCGAGAGGTCGCCGACGCAGACGATGGCGACATCGGCCGCCTTGGCCGCCTCGACGGCGTCGGCGATCATGTCGGTGCGGGTGGAGAGCGACGACGCCTGCTCGACGGCGGCGCTGTCGTCGACGTCGCCGGGGAACACCGGCGCGCCGGCCTTGCGCTCGTCGAGGATGTTGCAGCCGCGGGCGTAGATCAGGTTGGCGCTGCCGGCCGCCGCCTGGAAGGCGGCGCGCGGCGTCACCACCGGGCCGGCGCTCTCGTTGGCGTCGGAGAGAATTAGGTGCACCGGGAAAGAATAGTCGCCGAGGAGGGCCAGCGGGTCGTCGGCGGCCGGGCCGATCAGCGCGATCTTCTTCCTGGGATCGAGCGGCAGGATGCCGTTGTTGTCGAGGATGGTCACCGACTGCTCGGCCACCTTGCGAGCAAGGCTTACGGCCTCCGGCGTCTGCAGCCGGATCGCCTGATCATCCGTGTAGGGCTTCTCGAACAGGCCGAGACGGAACTTCTCGGTCAGCACGCGCCGGACGATCTCGTCGATCTTCTCGATGGTGATCAGGCCGCGATCGAGCGCTTCCCGGAGATGGGTGGCGCAGTCCTCGCCCGGCAGTTCCTGGTCGAGACCGGCGTTGAAGGCCAGCGCCGCCGCCTCGGCCTGATTGGAGGCAAGGCCGTGGTGCTGGTAGAGCAGGCTGACGCCGATATAGTCGGCGACCACCAGGCCGTCGAAGCCCCAGTCCTCGCGCAGCACTTGGGTCAGGAGATGCTTCGACGCATGGCTCGGCTCGTTGTCGATGTCATGGTAGGCCGGCATCACCGAGCCGGCGTTGGCCAGCTTCACCGCCATCTCGAACGGCAAGAGGAAAATGTCGTTCAGCTCGCGCCAACCGAGGTGGATCGGCGCGTGGTTGCGGCCGCCTTCCGAGAAGGAATGGCCGGCGTAGTGCTTCAGCGTGGCGAGGAAATCGCGCTTCGGCCCCTGCATGCCGCGCACGTAGCGGGTGGCCAGGACGCCGACCAGATAGGGATCCTCGCCGAAGGTCTCCTCGGTGCGGCCCCAGCGGGCGTCGCGGGCGACGTCGAGCACCGGCGCCAGACCCTGGTGGCCGCCGATCGACCGCACCTCGTCGCCGATGATCCGGCCGACCTCCTCGATCAGCTCGGGGTTCCAGGTGGCGCCGTAGGCGAGCGACGACGGGAACAACGTGCCGCCGCGCGCCATGGTGCCGGACAGGCATTCCTCGTGGCTGATCGCCGGGATGCCGAGCCGCGTTTCCTCGACGAGGAACTTCTGCAGGCTGTTGAGCGCCCTGACGCCGGCCGCCGGGTCGATCGAGCGGGTGCCGAGCGGCCGGGTGATCTGGCCGAGGCCCTTCCGGAGCATGTCGGTCAGCGTGTTCTCGTCGGACGAGCCGATGAAGGCGTCCTCGGTGCGCGGGCGATGCCGCCCGTTCTCGTCGAGCACCAGCCAGACGGCGTGCATCTGGGCGATCTTCTCGTCGATGGTCATGCGACCGAGAAGGTCGGCGACGCGGCGGTCGATCGGCTGGGCGGGGTCCTGGTAAACGAAGGTCATGATGGGCTCTTTCGGCCGGTCGGCCGTCCTGATGATGATCCGGGAAAGGTCAGAGGCTGTCGCGGCGGGGGAGCGCGATGCCGTCGCCGTCGAACAGGTGGCAGCACGAGGCGGGCGCCGCGAAGCTGGCGCTGTCGCCGGCCTTGAGGCCGCCGTCGCCCGGCACCTTGGCGATCAGTGGCGCCGTGCCGCCGTCGAGGTAGACGAAGCTGTATTCGCCGAAATGCTCGACCGCTTTCACCTGGCGCGTCAACGTCTGGGCGGCCGGCGCGGCCACCGGGGCAAGATGCTCCGGCCGTACGCCGAGCGTGACCGACGCGCCGGTGGCGAGCGTCGAGCCGTCGACAGGCACCGTGAGTTCCTCCCCGCTGTTCAGGGCGACGCGGGCACCGGCCTCCTCCTGTCCGACGAAGGTGGCCTCGAGGAAGTTCATGGTCGGCGAACCCAGGAAGCCGGCGACGAACAGGTTGCGCGGCCGGTGGTAGAGGTCAAGCGGCCGGCCGACCTGGGCGATCGAGCCGTGCTTCAGCATGTCCTTGCCGGCGTGCAGCAGCACGATCTTGTCGGCGAGCGCCATCGCCTCGGTCTGGTCGTGCGTCACGTAGATCATCGACGCCGCCGGGAAATTGCGATGCAGCGTGGCGATCTCCGAGCGCATGTGGACGCGCAGGGCGGCGTCGAGGTTGGACAGCGGCTCGTCGAACAGGAACACCTTCGGCTGGCGCACGATGGCCCGGCCGATGGCGACGCGCTGGCGCTGGCCGCCGCTGAGCGCCTTCGGCATGCGGTCGAGCAGCGGCTCGATCTGCAGGATGCGCGCCGCCTCGCGAACCCGGCGGTCGATCTCCGCCTTGGGCGTCTTCGCCTGGCGCAGGCCGAAGGCCATGTTGTCGTAGACGCTCATGTGCGGATAGAGCGCATAGTTCTGGAACACCATGGCGACCTCCCGGTCGGCCGGCTCCACCTTGTCGACGGCGCGGTCGCCGATGCGGATCTCGCCCGAATAGGCCATCTCGAGGCCGGCCACCATGCGCAGGAGCGTCGACTTGCCGCAGCCCGACGGCCCGAGGAAAACGCAGAACTCGCCGTCGTCGATGGCCAGATCGACGTCGCGGATGACGGGGAAATTGGCGCCGAAGGACTTGTTGACGCCGGAGAGGGTGATGCTGGTCATGGGGTGTCTCCGAAGCCTCAGCCCTTGAGCGAGCCGGCCATCATGCCCTTGACGATCTTCTCCTGCCCGAAGGCGTAGGCGACGATCAGCGGCAGCGAGGTGAGCGTGACGACGGCGAGGATCGCCGGGATGTTCGAGGAATACTGGCCCTGGTAGTCCCAGATGGCGAGCGGCAGCGTGCGGGTGCTGGTCGAGGAGGTCAGCACGTAGGCGAAGATGAACTCGTTCCACAGCATGATGGCGTTGTAGATCGCCACCGTGGAGAGGCCCGGCCCCGACAGCGGCAAGAACACCTTGAAGAAGATGGCGAACGGACCGCAGCCGTCGAGCCGCGCCGCTTCCTCCAGTTCCTTGGGGATCTGCCGCATGAACTCGGTCAGGATGAAGATGGAGATCGGCAGCGACGTCGCCACATAGGGGCCGACCAGCGCGAACGGGCTGTCGTAGAGGCCCATGTCGCGGGTCATCAGGTAGATCGGCACCAGGGTGATGTGGATCGGCACGATCATGCCGGCGACCACCAGACCGAACAGCGCCTCGTTGAAGCGGAAGCGGATGCGGGCGAAGGCGAAGGCGGCCATGGCCGAGATCAGGATGATCAGCACGACCGAGATCGTCACCACCATCACCGAATTCTTGAGGTAGACGAGGAACGGCCCGGACAGAACGGCGCGGTAATTGACGAAATTAAGGGCCTCCGGCAGCGACCACACCGAGGAGGCGTAGGACTCCTGCTGCGTCTTGAAGGTGGTCATCACCATGAACAGGAAGGGCATGGTGGTGACGGCCAGCCAGAACAGGCCGAGGACGGGAACGGCGATCGGCCGGACGATGCGGGCGGTGGTGGACGACGCCATCTCAGACCTCCGTCTCGTAACGCTTGGAGAAGCGCAGCAGTACCGAGGCGATCAGGATGACGATGATGAACATCGCCGAGGCCACCGTGCTGCCGTAGCCGAGCTGGAACGAAGAGAAGACGTTGCGATACATGTAGGTGGCCATCAGTTCCGAGGCGCCCTCCGGCCCGCCGCCGGTCATCACGTAGATCAGGTCGAAGTAGCGCAGCGCGCCGATCACCGAGAGCACCACGGCGGTGCGGAAGGTGCCCTTGAGATGCGGCAGCTTCATCTTCCAGAAGATGGTCGTCTCCGACGCGCCGTCGAGCTTGGCCGCTTCCGATATCTCCGCCGGGAACGAGGCGAGGCCGGCCATGAACAGCACCATGTAGAAGGGGATGTACTGCCAGCAGACGACGGCGATCACCGCCCCGAGCGCAAAGCGCGTGTCGCCGAGCCAGTCCTGGGCGAAGGCGCCGAGGCCGACATACTCGAGCAGCGCGTTGAGCGGGCCGAAGTTGACATCGTAGAAGTATTTGAAGAGGACGCCCAGGGCGACCGACGACATCAAGAGCGGCAGGAAATAGAGGATCTTGAGGATGCGCGAGCCCTTGCCGGCGTTATCCAGCACCACCGCCAGCACCACGGCGATGGGCATCTGGATCAGCACCGAGAAGGCGGCGAGCAGGATGTTGTTCCAGGCCGCTTTCCAGAACAGCACGTCGGAGGAGAGCTTTATCCAGTTGTCCAGCCCGACGAAGCGGGCGTTCGAGCCGAGGCCGTTCCAGTCGAGGAGCGACAGGCGGAAGCTGTCGACCAGCGAATAGAGCAGGTAGACGATGAGCAGCAAGACGGCCGGTGCCAGAAAGACGGCCGGCGCCAGCTTCCTGAGCGACAATGCCGCCCCTCCCGCCCCGCTGGCGGCGGAACGCGTCGATAAATCGGTCACGGGAATCCTCCGGTCCTCAGATAGGTGCCCCGCCGGCGGCGACCGTCGGCGGGGTTGTTCGCTTGGAGGAGACGTTACTTCAGTTCGGCCTTGGCGGCGGCCTCGAACTCGTCAGCCACCTGCTCGGGCGTCTTGGACAGGCCGAACAGCTCCTGCGAGGTGTCCTTGTGCAGCTCGCCGAGCTTCGGCGGCAGCTCCTGGTCCCACCAGAGCTGGACGCTCTTGGCTTCGCCGACCAGCTTGGAGACGTCCTGCAGGAAGGGATCGTCGACCTTGAGGTTCTTGATCGGCGGCAGGCGCGAGTCGGCAACGCGGCCGGCAGCGGCGGTATCGTCGGTCAGGAACTTGATCAGCTCGACGGCCTTGTCCTTCTCGGGGCAGGCGTTGGTGACGGAGACGAAGTTGTCGCCGAGCGTGCCGAGCAGGTCGCTCGGGTCACCCTTGCCGCCGGGTACCGACGGGAACGGGAAGAAGCCGAGCTTGTTGAAGAACTCGGGATTCTCGTTCTTGATGGTCGAGGCTTCCCAGGTGCCCATCAGCTCCATGGCCGCCTTCTCGGTGTAGAGCAGACGCCGCGAACCGCCGACGTCATAGTCGAGACCGTTGTAGCCCTTCTGGAAGGCGCCGAGGTTGACCAGCTCCTGCAACCGCTTGCCGGCCTCGACGAACACCGGATCGGCGAACGAGCCGCCATCCTTGCGCTGGGCGGCATTGGCGAAGGCCTCGGGACCGCCGATGCGATCGACGAGGTAGCCGTAGTACATCGAGCCCGTCCACTTGTTCTTGTTGGCGAGGGCGAAGGGCGCGACGTCGTTCTTCTTCAGCGTGTCGATGACCGTGAGCAGCTCGTCCCAGGTCTTCGGCGGCGTCAGGTTGAACTTGGCGAACATGTCCTTGTTGTAGAACACCACGGCGATGGCGGTGTTCTCGGCCGGCAGGCCGTAGATCTTGCCGTCGACGGTGACCGCGCCGAAGCTGGCCGGAGCGAAGCGCTCCTTGAAGGCCGGGTCCTTGTCGAGATAGGGCGTCAGATCGACCACCTGGTTGGCGGCGACATACTCACGGAACGGACCGCCACCCCAGGAGGCGAACACGCAGGGCGGCTCGTTGGCGCCGAAGGCGATCTTGATCTTGGTCTTGTAGGCGTCGTTGAGGATGTGGGTATCCTCGACCTTGTAGCCGGGATTGGCCGCCTCGAAGCGGTCGGCGGCGTCACGGATCACCTTGACGGCGCCGGCGGTGGTCTGGAGGTCCCAGGACGTGATGACCGTGTCGGCCGCGTGAGCGGCGAACGGAACGACGGCGGCCATGGCGGCGCCGCAAGCGAGCGCCGAAAGTTTGGATGCGAGTTTAGAAGACACCTTCTCCTCCCAAGAAGCACGTTGCGGCAGCAACGGGTGACAGCCGAACGTTAGCGCTAACGTCACAGGACGTCAACTCTACCAGTTGCCCGTTGACCGAAACGCCTGGAGGGCTCTTGCTGGAGGCGCAAGGCCTCCCTCGCGCCGGCCGTCGCCGTCGGTTTTCCGCGCCTTTTCAAGGAACGGCAGCGACGGCCGCAGTTGACAGGCCGAGGGGCATCGGACAAACAGGGGCAAAGCTCCGGAAACCATTCGACCAAATGATGAAGCGACAGTATCCAACGTTAGCCGAGGTCGCCAAGGTCGCCGGGGTCTCCCTGATGACGGCCTCGCGGGCGATCAACAACCGCCCGGGCGTTTCGCCGGAGAAGCGCGAGGACATTCTGCGCATCGCCGACGAGATGGGTTACGTCGTCAACCGTGCCGCCCAGAAGCTCAGTGGCGCCCGCACCCGCATCATCGCCGTGGTGGCCGAGCTGCACACGCCTTTCACCTCCGACCTCGTGCTCGGCATGGGCGCGGTGGCGCGCGCCGCCGATTACGAGATGCTGGTCTATTCGCTGCCGGTCTGCGACCGCCGGCCGCCGGGCTCCATCCTCGACCTTCTCCGCCAGATCGCCGACGGCGTCATCGTCATCCTGCCTTACGAGTCGGATTACCTAGAATCGGTCGTCTCCGCCCACATCCCCGTGGTGACCATCGAGCAGGGCATCGAGTCGGCCTTCCCGTCGGTGACCGCCGACAACTACCAGGGCGGCCGCTCGGCCCTGCAGCACCTGATCGAGCTCGGCCACCGCCGCATCGCCTTCATTTCCGGCAACGACCGGCTGACCTCGGCGCGCGACCGCCGCCGCGCCTATCGCGACGTGCTGGCCCAGGCGCGCCTGCCCTACGACCCCGACCTTGAGGTGACCGGCGACTTCTCGCGCAAGAGCGGCTTCGAGGCGGCCAACAAGCTGTTGGCCCTGCCCGACCGTCCCACCGCCATCTTCGCCGCCAACGACATTTCCGCCTACGGCGCCATCGCCGCCATCCGCGAGGCCGGCCTCAGCGTGCCCGGCGACATCTCGGTTGTCGGCTTCGACGACATCCCGATCGCCTCGCAGCTGCATCCGCAGCTCACCACCGTGCGCCAGCCTTTGCAGCAGATGGCCCGCGCCTCGGTCAATCTGTTGCTCGCCCTGGTCGCCGGGCTCGACGCCCCCTCCGAGCAGATCGTGCTGCCGACCCAGCTGATCGTCCGCGAATCGACGGTCGCCCTGCGCGGCCGCCGCCGTGCCGATGCCGCGACACGGACAGCCGCCGCGCCCTCCCTGCGCTGACGGACGCAACGAGAAAGAGAAATTCCGGAGAGAGGCGGCTGGAAGGCGAAAAGCGCCGCACCGCCTCCTAACCCCTTGAAGATATTGGTGGGCCCGCCCGGACTCGAACCGGGAACCAGACCGTTATGAGCGGCCGGCTCTAACCATTGAGCTACAGGCCCATCGACGGGCGTCGCCCTTAACCAGAAAGGCGGCGGCGCCGTGTGCGGCTCGCGGGTTGTGCCAGAAAACCGGGCCCCGCTCAAGAGCTTGCCGGCGGCACGGGCGCGTTCCATCCACCTTTCGGCCGCTGGTCCGCCTCTTGAAACTGCCCCAATCGTCGGCGATTGTCGATTCTTCGAAACCGCGTGGAAATGCGCAACCACAACCTACGGAGACCGAGATGATCGCCCTCACCCGCCCGCTCCTTGCCGCCGCCGGCCTCGTGCTGCTGCCCGCCATGGCCTTCGCCGCCGACGCAGCGACGGCGACGCTGACCCTTTCGGCCGACGGCGTCGTCAGCGCCGCTCCCGACACGGCGATCGTGTCGCTCGGCGTGGTGCGGGAGGCGGAGACGGCCGATGCGGCGCTCGGCGCCAACAATACGGCGATGGAGAAGACGTTGGCCGCGCTGAAGGACGCCGGCGTCGCCGATCGCGACATCGCCACCTCCAGCTTCACCATCGATCCGGTACTGGTCTATCCGCCGCAGAAGGCCGACGGCACGCAGGAAGCGCCGAAGATCAGCGGCTATCGCGTCTCCAACGCCGTCACCGTCAAGCTGCGCGACATCGCCAAAGCCGGCGGCCTCCTGGACAAGGTGATCCGCGTCGGCGCCAACGAGGTGCGCGGCGTCAGCTTCACCGTCGACGATCAGGACAGCCTGATGGACGAGGCCCGCGTCGCCGCCATGAAGACACTGGAGACGCGCGCCGAACTCTACGCCAAGACCGGCGGCTTCACGCTGAAGCGCATCCTCGCCGTCTCCGAGGACGCCCAGGACCACCCGCCGGTACCGATGATGATGGCCAAGGCGGCGATGGCCGACGCGGTGCCGTTCGCCGCCGGCGAGCAGGACATCCGCGCCACCGTCAACATCACCTGGGAGATCGAACCGGCGGCCAGGTAAGGCGACGGGCGCCTCTGTCGGCGAGGCCTGGAAGGCTCGCCGACAGTCCCGCGCGGATTTCTCATGCCCTCGGCGCGGCCAGGAAATCCGCGATGGCTGCGGCGCACGGACGCGCCGGCCTCCCCGCGGGCTGGTATCAAGTCCCGGCCGGCGGATCGACCGGCCGGGGCCGTCCCGCGTCGTCGATCGCCACATAGGTGAACTCGCCCTCGGTCACCTTCTCGTGCCGATCGGAGATGAAGCGACGCACCCAGGCCTCGATGCGGATATGCATGGAACTGCGGCCGACGCGGACGATCTCGGTGTAGGCGCAGAGAATGTCGCCCACCTTCACCGGCCGGTGAAACACCATGGCGTTGACGGCCACCGTCACCACGCGGCCGCCGCAGCGCTGCACGGCGGCCATGCCGCCGGCCGAATCCATCTGGCTCATCAGCCAGCCGCCGAAGATGTCGCCGTTGGCGTTGGTGTCGGCCGGCATGGCGATGGTGCGGATGGCAAGCTCGCCGCGCGGCCGATCGGCGTCCACCGTCTCGACCTCGATGGTCATTGGAAGACCGAACGGCCCAACTGGTCGACGATCAGGCGCCCTTTCTCGAAGGCCATCTCCCGCGCCTGTTCGACGTCGGAGAACTTGTCGGCGCGGATAAAGCGGTGCTCGCGGACGACGCCGTCCTCCTCGAGGCTGACCACGCCGCAGAGCTGCCACTGTCCATCGGCTTTGAAGGGCGTCGCGGCGATCTTGAAGCCCTTGTAGTCCTGCGTCTCGGCCGGCTTCTCCGCCGCGGGCGCGCTATCGCCGAGGCCGAACAGCTTTTTCAGGAACGACATGGACTTACCTCCTTGTTGGCGTATTCCAAGGAATAGAATGGCGGGGCTGGAAGGGCAAGGCGACGATCAGGTCTTTCCGAAAGCGGAAACGGCGGACCTTGCGGCCCGCCGTCCCGATTTCGTCCGGTCTATTTCCTCAGTTGTCGAGGAAGCTGCGGAGCTTGCGGCTGCGGCTCGGGTGCTTGAGCTTCCTCAGCGCCTTGGCCTCGATCTGACGGATGCGCTCGCGCGTCACCGAGAACTGCTGTCCGACTTCCTCCAGCGTGTGGTCGGTGTTCATGCCGATGCCGAAGCGCATGCGCAGCACGCGCTCCTCGCGCGGCGTCAGCGAGGCGAGCACCCGCGTCGTCGTCTCGCGGAGGTTCGACTGGATGGCCGCATCGATCGGCAGGATGGCGTTCTTGTCCTCGATGAAGTCGCCGAGGTGGCTGTCCTCCTCGTCGCCGATCGGCGTTTCGAGGCTGATCGGCTCCTTGGCGATCTTCAGCACCTTGCGCACCTTTTCGAGCGGCATCGCCAACTTCTCGGCCAGCTCCTCCGGCGTCGGCTCGCGGCCGATCTCGTGCAGCATCTGCCGCGAGGTGCGGACGATCTTGTTAATCGTCTCGATCATGTGCACCGGGATGCGGATGGTGCGCGCCTGGTCGGCGATCGAGCGGGTGATCGCCTGCCGGATCCACCATGTCGCGTAGGTCGAGAACTTGTAGCCCCGCCGGTACTCGAACTTGTCCACCGCCTTCATCAAACCGATGTTGCCTTCCTGGATCAGGTCGAGGAACTGCAGGCCGCGGTTGGTGTATTTCTTGGCGATGGAGATGACAAGGCGCAGATTGGCCTCCACCATCTCCTTCTTGGCGATGCGCGCTTCCTTCTCGCCCTTCTGGACGAGGTGGACGATGCGGCGGAACTCGCCGGGCTCGAGGCCGGTCTCCGACGACAGCGTCTGGATGGTCTGCCTCAGTTCGCGGATGCCTTCCTTCTCGCGAGCGACGAATTCCTTCCAGCCCTTGGAGGCCAGCGAGGCGACGCGGCGGATCCAGTTGGGATCGAGTTCCGAGCCCTGGTACTGGCGCAGAAAGTCCTCGCGGCCGACGCCGTAGCTCTCGGCGAGGCGCAGGAGCTTGCCTTCGTGGCCCATCAGCTTCTTGTTGATGTCGTAGAGCTGCTCGACCAGCGCCTCGATGCGCGCCGCGTTGAGCGACAGGGACTTGACGTCCTCCTGGATCTCTTCCTCGAGCTTCTTGTAGCGGCGCTCCTGCGACGGGCTGAGCGTGGTGTTCTTGAGGCGATTCTCGACGTGCTGCTCCTGCAGGCGGCGCAGCTTCTTGAAGTTTTCGGCGATGCGGTCGAAGGTTTCCAGCACCTTCGGCTTCAGCTCGGCTTCCATGGCCGACAGCGACACGTTGTTCTCGAGGTCGTCCTCGTCGATCATGTCGCCTTCCGGCGCTTCGCCTTCCGGCCGCTCCTCGCCGTCGGCACGCGCCGGCTTGTCCGCCGCCTCGCCGTCCTCGGCGCCTTCCTCGCCGCCCTCGAAGGGCAGCGCGCCGCCCTTGCCGTCCGGGCCGGCATAGGTCGCCTCGAGGTCGATGATGTCGCGCAGGAGGATCTTGCCCTCGTTCAGCTCGTCGCGCCAGAAGATGATGGCCTGGAAGGTCAGCGGGCTCTCGCAGAGGCCGGCGATCATCGCCTCGCGGCCGGCCTCGATGCGCTTGGCGATGGCGATCTCGCCCTCGCGGCTGAGCAGTTCCACCGAGCCCATCTCGCGGAGATACATGCGCACGGGGTCGTCGGTGCGGTCGGTCGGCTCGCGCGTCGTCGTGGTCTTGGCGACGGCGGTGCCGGTGGGCTCGCCCGCCTCGCCTTCCTCCTCGCCCGGTGCGTCGTCGGCGACCGGCTCCTCGGCCTCCTCGGAATCGACGACGTTGATGCCCATGTCCGAGAGCATCGCGTAGATGTCCTCGATCTGGTCGGACGAGTTCTGGTCCGACGGCAGCACCTCGTTCAGTTCGTCATAGGTGACGTAGCCGCGCTTCTTGGCGAGCTTGATCATCCGCTTGACGGCGGCATCGCTGAGGTCCAGAAGCGGCCCGTCCGGACCCTCGGTGCCGGTGTCCTGGACTTCGTCGTTTTCGGTGGCCTTGGTTGCCATAGTCATCTCCGCCGTCCGCCGGGCGCCTGACGCCTGCGCCTGCCTGTCGATCAAACGCACCGCGGGACCAAAAGGTCCCGGCCCGCAGATCGCGCTACCAATAGGGTTGAGGCATTAAGCCCGACTTAACCCTGTCGCTCCCGCAAAGCGCACGGCATCCGTCAGGCCATAGCCAAATGGGCGGGCCGTTGCCGACCCGCCGAAAATCCCCGGAAAGGGTTATTTAGCGGCGCAAACGGATTCCGCAAGGGTGATTCGGATGGGAATGTGGTGATTCGGGATGATTCGCCTTGGCGGACGGCGGCTTCCGGCGCGCCGGCCGGGCCGCCCACGAACGCGGCAAGCGCGGAATTCCCGGCTATTTCCAGAGGGCCGGCTGCGACGACGGCCCGCCGGTGGTGGCGTCGCGGATGGCCTTGGCTTCCTCGGCCAGTTCCTGCTCGCGGCGGGACAGCTCCTCGCGGCGGCGGTTGAGGTCGCGCGTCAGCTCGTAGATATAGGCGGCGACGCTCTCGTCGGTCTCCGCCGTCACCGTCTTCATGTCGCGCTCGATATCGGCGGCGAGCGCCCTCAGCGACAGCCGCTCGACCAGCAGGTCGAGGCAGGTTTCGACGAAGCTCTCCGGCGGGTGGAAGCGCAGGATCGGCAGCCGTTCGCGCAGCTTGTGGCCGCGGCCGATGCTGACGCCGTCGTCGCGCTTCACCTCGTCGCCGTGCACCTCGTTGAGCACGAAGTAGAAGCGGGCGTCGAGGCGTTCGTAGAAGCCGGACACCGAATCGGCGTCGAAGTCGACGGCGATTCGGTAGAGCGCCCGCTTGAAGTCCTCCAGCGCCGCCACGTGGAAGTCGAGCCGGGCCAGCCGCTCCATGTTGGCCTCGTAGAGATCGGGATACTCGACGGCGAGGCCGAGCAACACCCGCTCGATATTGGCGAGATCCGGCTCGTTGGGCGGCCTCAGTTCGGCGGCGATGGCAAGACCCTGCCCGTCCCGGCCGCCCCGGAAGTCGCCCCGCCCCTCGCCCCGATGCTCGTTACGGGCGTCGCCACCCCGACCGCGCCGGTCGCGGCTCCAGAACAGCTCCGACAGGTTGACGCGCAGGGCGAGGCGATAGCGCCGCGCCACCCGCTCGTCCTTGATCTGGCGAACCAGTTCGTCGATGCGCGCCTCCAGCGCCGCCTTGCGCTCGGGCGTGTCGACGCGGGCGTCGGCCGCCTCGCGGTCCCACAGCACTTCGGAGAGAGGCCGCGCCTTGGCCACCTCGGCGAGGAAGGCATCGGCGCCGCCGGCCCGGATGATGTCATCGGGATCCTGGCCGCCCGGCAGGAAGCAGAAGTTGAAGGAGTAGCCGCTGCGCAGCGCCGGCAGGATGCGGTCGATCGCCCGGTGGGCGGCCGAGACGCCGGCCTTGTCACCGTCGAAGCAGATCACCGGCTCGGCGGCGAAGCGCCAGAGACGGGCGATGTGATCCTCGGTGAAAGCGGTGCCGAGGGCGGCGGTGACGTTGCGGATGCCGGCCTGGTAGACCGAGATGGCGTCCATGTAGCCCTCGGTGACGATGATCGTCCCCGACTTGTGCGCCGCCTCGCGCGCCCGGTGGACGTTGAACAGCATCGTCCCCTTGTGGAACAGCGGCGTCTCCGGCGAATTGAGGTATTTCGGCTGCCCCTCCGGGTCGAGCGTGCGGCCGCCGAAGGCGACGACGCGGCCGCGCTCGTCGTGGATGGGGATCATCAGCCGGCCGCGGAAGCGATCGTAGGAGGCCCTGTCGTCTTCCGGCTTGATCAACAGGCCGGCGGCGACGCCGGTTTCCTCCTTGACGCCATTCTGGATCAGGTGGCGCTTCAGTGCGTCGCGCTCTTCGGGGGCGTAGCCGAAACGGAACTCGATCGACGTCTTCTCGAGGATGCCGCGCCTCAGCATGTAGTCGCGCGCCGGCTTGCCCTCCGGCGATCGCAGCTTCTGCTCGAAGAACTTGGCCGCCAACTCGCAGGCGCCGGCCAGATCGACACGCACCGCCTCGCGCTCGCGGTCGCGCGGATCGGCCTTCGGCAGCGGCACGCCCGCTTCCTCGGCCAGCCGCTCGACGGCTTCGGGGAAGGTCAGGCCCTCGGTCTCGGTCAGGAACTTGAAATGGTCGCCGGTCGCTCCGCAGCCGAAGCAATGGTAGATGCCGCGCCGGTCGTCGCAATGGAAGGACGACGTCTTCTCCTTGTGGAAGGGGCAACAGGCCCAGAAGTCGCCGCGCGCCGGCTGGCTCTTGCGCTTGTCGAAGGTGACGCGCCGCCCCACCACCTGGCTGATCGGCAGCCGGGCGCGGATCTGATCGAGGAGGGACGGCTCGAAGCGCATGGCCGACTTATAGTCGGAGCCGGGGGATCAATGCAAAGCGATCTCCGGCGCCGGCGCGCCGAGGCCGCCGTCGTCGCGGATCTTGCGGCGGAAAGCGGCCGGCGTCAGACCGTAGGCCGATTTGAACTGCCGGTGGAAATGACTGAGGTTGGCAAAGCCGGCGGCAAACGCCGCCTCGGCCACCGAAAGGTCGCCGGAGGCCAGCAGCCCGGCCGCCCGTTCGAGCCGCCGCCGGTTGCAATGGCCGACGAAGCTCAGGCCGGTGCGGCGGCGGAACTCCCGCGACAGCAGGCTGCGCGACATGCCGAAGCGGCTCGCCGCCGCCTCCAGCGTCACCGTATCCTCGAGATGCTCGTCGAGCCAGGCGATCAGCGCCGCCAGCCGGCCGCCATAGGCGTCGGCCGGCGTCGGCGCCGACCGCTCGACGTGGCGGGACAGCATCAGGCCGAGCGTCGCCCAGTCGCCGAGGGCGGCGGCCTCGTTCAGCCCCTCGCGAATGGTCGCCGCCAGCCCGAGCAGCCCTTGCCCATCGTCGTGGCTCGCCCGCGTCAGGCGGCCGCCGGGAGGCGGCAACCGGCCGGCGAGTTGCGGCGACAGATGGACCTTGGCGTCGGACAGCGTGAAGCAGATCAACCGGACATGGATTGACTCGCCGACCGCCACAAGGAAACGATGCTCGCGGCCGGGCGGCACCAGCAGCGTGTCGCCGGCGAGAAGCGGCCAGTCGTCCTCGCGCGTCGACAGCGATCCGCCCGTCGCCAGCACGGCGACGAACTCGTAGACGTCATGGCCGTGCCAGGGGGAAGGTTCCGAAAGCTGCGCGTCGAGACACCACATTCTTGGCCGATCGTACATGTTTGCGCGGCGTTTTGCGAAGACGCCAGCATTGCGAATAGGATACCATCATTCCCAGCGCGTAGCGAATCCACATATCAGTCCAGGAAGCTCCGATGTACACCGCACTCTCCGAAGCCCATAGCGGCCTCGCCATGCTCGGCTGCCTCACCACCGTCCTCTGGGCGGCCCTCGCCCTGTGGCCGACGTTGCAGCACCGGCCGGCGCCCCGCCTGTGGCGGCCGACCTATATCGCCGCCATGGCGACCACCGGCCTTTCCGGCGTCACCGGCCTCGTCGTCCTGTTCATGGGCAACTGGCTGACCTTCGTCTTCCCCTGGCTCGGTCTCCTCGCCGTCGCCCTGCACGGTGTCGCCGGCGTGCGCGGACGCAAGGCGCTGGCCATCGGCGCCGCCGGTCCGCTGGCCGTCGCCGTCACCGTCCAGATCGTCACGCTGATCGTCATCTACGGTCTGATGACCGTGAAACCTTTCTGAACCGGAGCATCGCCCATGACCGCCGCCCTGTTCGACCTGCCGCTCGTCACGCTCGACGGCATCCCCACGACGCTGGCCGCCTGGCGCGGCAAGGTGCTGCTGATCGTCAACACCGCCTCGAAATGCGGCCTGACGCCGCAGTATGACGGCCTCGTCAAGCTCTACCATCGCTACGAGGATCGTGGCTTGGTGGTACTTGGCTTCCCGGCCAACGACTTCGCCGGCCAGGAACCGGGCAGCAACGCCGAGATCGCCACCTTCTGCTCGGCCACCTTCGGCGTCGACTTTCCGATGTTCTCCAAGATCGTGGCGACCGGCCCGGACAAGCACCCGCTCTACGCGGCGTTGACGGCGGCCAAGCCCGAGGCGCGCGCCCTCCCCGGCGCCGACTTCCGCGCCGCGCTCGTCGGCTACGGCATCACGCCGACCGAGCCGCCGGACGTGCTCTGGAACTTCGAGAAGTTCCTGATCGGCCGCGACGGCACCGTCCTCGACCGCTTCTCGCCCGACACGCCGCCCGAAGCCGAGATGATCGTCGAAGCGATCGACAAGGCGCTGTGAACGCCGGCTGACCGAACTGCGCAGGGCGGCGAAACCTCGTCCGCGCTGATGACCGGAGGACAGGCGGAACAGCGGCAAACAGGAAGGCGACGGTTTTGCCACTCTCCGAGCAGGAATTCGTCGAGCTGATCAAGCGAAACGAGACGAACCGCCGCCTCCTCGACGTCCTGCCGGCCATGGAGTTGCCTCAAGGCACCCTGACGGCAGGGTGCCTGTTCCAAACCGTCTGGAATCTCAAGTCCGGCAACCAGCCGGACCGGGCAATCAGGGACTATGACGTCTTCTACTTCGACTCCAGTGATCTGTCCTGGGAGGCGGAAGACGCCGTGATCCGGAAAGCGCGGCACCTGCTCGGCGATCTGGCGGACAAGGTCGAGATCAGAAACCAGGCGCGCGTTCACCTCTGGTACCCGCAGAAATTCGGCGTCCCCTGCCCGCCGCTGACACGCGTCGAGGACGGAATCGACCGTTTTCTGATCGCCTGCACCCTGTTGGGGGTCAGCCTCGGGACGGGCGCCGTCTATGCCCCAAACGGCTTTCGCGACATGTGGAACGGCGTCTTGCGCATCAATCCCAACAATGCTCAGACCGGACCGTTCCTCAGGAAGTGCCGGGACTATCAGGCCAGATGGTCATGGCTCTCGGTCGCCGACGACGTTGGCAACACAGTCCGAGGCGTCACCGACACATGAGCCCACGAGGCGGCCGCAGCACAAAGTCTCCTGCCTGCTCGGAGCAGTCCCGGAGTCACGCGGAAATCACAACAGCACATATTTCCCCATACGCTCCGGTATAGCCTGTTTACGCGCCGCCGCCCCTTCGGCTAGGAAAGGCGAGCGCCGGTCCGGCGTGCTCCGTATCGAGTCGCCGATCCATGCCGCCGCTTCCCGCCGACCTCACGCCCGCCGCCGTGGCGCTCTTCATCGTCACGGCCTTCGTCGCCGGCCTTGCCCGCGGCTTCTCCGGCTTCGGCGCGGCGCTGATCTTCATGCCGGTGGCCAGCGCGCTGATCGGCCCGCGCCTTGCCGCGCCGGTCATTCTGGTCATCGACGCGGTGACCACCGTCGGCTTGGTGCCGGACGCCTTCCGCCGCGCCGACCGGCGCGAGGTGGCGGTAATGTCGATCGGAGCCCTGGTCGGCGTGCCCTCGGGCGTCTACCTCCTCACCCACCTCGATCCGCTGACCATCCGCTGGACGATCATCGCCATCTGCGCGGCGCTCCTGGCCTTGCTGTTGGTCGGCTGGCGTTATCACGGCAAGCCGAAGGCGCCGCTCACCGTCGGCGTCGGCGTTCTCTCCGGCCTGTTCTCCGGCGCCAGCCAGGTCGGCGGGCCGCCGGTGATCGCCTACTGGCTGGGCGGCGCCATTCCCCCCAACATCGTCCGCGCCAACATCGTGCTGTATTTCGAGGTGTCGACGGCGCTGACCATCCTCAACTATTTCCTCGGCGGCCTGTTCGTATCAGCGCTGGTGCCGCTCTGCCTGATGACCGCCCCGGCCTATGCCCTCGGCCTCTGGGGCGGCTCGAAGCTGTTCGGCGTCGCGTCCGAGGCGACCTTCCGCCGCATCTGCCTCAGCCTGATCGCCCTCGCCGTGGTCATCGGCCTGCCGCTGCTCGACGGTGTCCTGCGCTGACCGGCCGCCGTTGACGCCGTCGCCCGCCTCGCCTATGTAGCCTTGATCACGCCGGGCGGCCCGCCGCGCCGGCCGTTGAAACGCGCCTCCCGCGCCCTCCCAAGACAAGGAGCGTCCGCCATGACCACTGCCTGGCAGGAACCCGTGCCCACCGCCGTCCTGGTGCTCGCCGACGGCACCGTCATCGAGGGCTTCGGCATCGGCGCACGCGGCGAGGCGGTGGCCGAGGTCTGCTTCAACACGGCGATGACCGGCTACGAGGAGATCCTCACCGATCCCTCCTACGCCGGCCAGATCGTCACCTTCACCTTCCCGCACATCGGCAACGTCGGCGTCAACGACGAGGACATCGAGACAGTCAACATGGCCGCCGAGAGCGGCGTGCGCGGCGTGGTGCTGAAGGACGAGGTTACCGACCCCTCCAACTACCGGTCGCTGAAGGGCTTCGACGCCTGGCTGACGGCGCGCGGTATCATCGGCATCACCGGCGTCGACACGCGGGCGCTGACCGCGCTGATCCGCGACAAGGGCATGCCCAACGCCGTCATCGCCCACGCGCCCGACGGCAAGTTCGATCTCGCGGCGCTGAAGGCCAAGGCCGCCGGCTGGACCGGCCTCGAAGGGCTCGACCTCGCCATCGAGGTGACCAACCCGCAGAGCTACGACTGGACGGAAGGAAGCTGGGCCTGGAACAAGGGCTACGGCCGCCAGCAGGACAAGAAGTACAAGGTGGTCGCCCTCGACTTCGGCATCAAGCGCAACATCCTGCGCCTGCTGGTCGACGAAGGCTGCGAGGTGGTGGTGCTGCCGGCCACCGCCACGGCGGACGAGGTGTTCGCCCACAATCCCGACGGCGTATTCCTGTCGAACGGCCCCGGCGATCCGGCCGCCACCGGCGACTACGCGGTATCGACCATCAAGGCGGTGATCGACGCCGGCCTGCCCACCTTCGGCATCTGCCTCGGCCACCAGATCATGGGCCTCGCCCTCGGCGGCAAAACGAAGAAGATGCACCAGGGCCACCACGGCGCCAACCACCCGGTCAAGGACTTCACCACCGGCAAGGTGGAGATCACCTCGATGAACCACGGCTTCGCCGTCGATCCCGACAGCCTGCCCGACAGCGTCGAGCAGACGCACGTATCGCTGTTCGACGGCTCCAACTGCGGCCTCAAGGTGAAGGACAAGCCGGCCTTCTCGGTACAGTACCATCCGGAAGCCTCGCCCGGCCCGCAGGACAGCCACTATCTCTTCAAGCGCTTCGTCAACCTGATCCGCGAGAAGAAGGGCGAGCCGACGGTGCCCGAGCGGGCGTAAGGCCCGCTAGAGCCGCGCCGCCGAGAACGTGTCGCAGGACGCGGCGTCGCCGGTGTCGAAGCCGATCTTGAACCAGCGCTTGCGCTCGGCCGAGGTGCCGTGGTTGAAGCTCTCCGGCACCACGTAGCCCTGCGTCCGCTTCTGGATGGCGTCGTCGCCGATCTGGGTGGCGGCGTTCAGCGCCTCCTCAAGGTCGCCGCCCTCCAGGATGCCCTTCTTGTCGGCATAGTGCCCCCAGACGCCGGCGTAGCAGTCGGCCTGCAGTTCGACCCGCACCGACAGCGCATTGGCCTGAGCCGGACCGAGCGACTGGCGCTTCTCGTTGAAGGCCGGCAGCACGCCCAGGAGATCCTGCACGTGATGGCCGACCTCGTGGGCGATGACATAGGCTTGCGCGAAGTCGCCGGGCGCGTCGAACTTCCGCTGCAACTCGTCATAGAAGGCGAGGTCGATGTAGACCTTGCCGTCGCCGGGGCAATAGAACGGCCCGCTCGCCGCGCTGGCAAAGCCGCAGGCCGAGCGGATCTGGCCGGAGAACAGCACCAGCGGCGTCGCCGGATAGCGCTTGCCATTTTCCTTGAAGATCGCCGACCAGGTGTCCTCGGTGTCGCCGAGTACGGTGGAGACGAAATCGCGCATCTCGTCGCGGTCGCCGGCCCGCGGCCGCTCGATCGCCGACTGGCCGCCGCCAAGCGACGCGCCGCTGCCGAGGTTGCCGTCGAGCAGCACCAGCGGGTTGATGCCGAGGAACCACAGCACCAGGCCGAGGATGATCAGCGTGCCGATGGACAGGCCGCCGCCGCGCCGGCCGCCGCCGGGAAAGCCGCCGCCCGGAAAGCGCATGCCGCCGCCGGAAAAGCCGCCGCTGCTGCCGCGCATGTCCTCGATGTTGTCGCTCTGGCGACGCCCCTTCCACTGCATGTCCGCCCTCCGGGTTTCAACGGAGTATAACAGCCTATCGCATGGTGAGTTCCACCCCCCTTAAGCATGTGGGCACCACACTTAGGGGCGGATCAGGCCGCCGAAGTAGCGCAGGCCATAGGCGCGCACCTCGCCCACCCGGATTTCCTCGAAGCCGAAAAAGGCTCGATAGTCGCCGTCGGCGATGTCGATATAGTCGTGGCCGCCGCGCCGGAAGCGGAAGCCGCCGAGGAAGCGCCGCTGCCCATAGAGCGCGCTGAGCGCCGCCTTCACCGTGGCACCGGCCTCGGCACCGCTGATCAGGTCGTCGCGCAGCACCCGGCCGTGGTAGCTCATCGCCCAGACGGGTTCGCCGTCCCGCCATACCACCTCCTGGCCGGAAAAGTCGGTGCCGCCGAAATAGCTGTCGAGATAGCGAAAGCCGCCGTCGCGGAATTCGAGATCGTGCGAGGCCGGCCGGCAGCTCGCCGCCGGCGCGCCGCCGCCAGCATAGGTCGCCGCCTTGGCGCGGATGATGAAGTCTTCGAGGGCGTCCATGGCCGGTCTCCGCTGATCCGGCATGGAGGCTAGCGCAACCCGCTGCCATCGCGTGGCAGCAGATTGTCGCGCAGCGATCGACCGGCGCGGCTTTCGGCCCGGTGGACAAATCGTCCGGCGTGAGGCACTTTTCGCGTCCGATCGTGAGGGCGATCGCGGGGGATGTGGAGCGGCATGGACGCAGAAACGTTTCGCGCCTGGCGGCGGCGCCAGGGCCTGACGCAGGACGAGGCGGCGCGGCAACTCGGCCTCAAGCGGCGGATGATCCAATATTACGAACGGGGCGAGCGCGGCGGCCGGCATGTGGCCATCCCCAAGCACGTGCGCCTCGCCTGCTGGGCGCTCAGCCAGGGCGTCCGCGATTTCGACGGACGCGAGGCGGGCGGCGAGCAGATCGCCGTCTGACCGGCTGAAGAAAGCCGCCGGCTTGCCTAACAAAGCCGCCGTTTGAAGGCCAGGCGGGGTTTGCGGCCGGCCGCTTTTCCTCTATAAGCCCGGCAACGGTCAACGCCGATCACCCTTCCTGCGACCCGTCCCGGTCGGTGCCTCCTCCCGCGCCGGCCGCGTTTACACGCGAGCGAAGATGCCCAGACGCACCGATATCGACACCATCCTCATCATCGGCGCCGGCCCGATCGTCATCGGTCAGGCCTGCGAGTTCGACTACTCGGGCACCCAGGCGTGCAAAGCCCTGAAATCAGAGGGTTATCGCATCGTCCTCGTCAACTCCAATCCGGCCACCATCATGACCGACCCGGAGATGGCGGACGCCACCTACATCGAGCCGATCACTCCTGAGATGGTGGCGCGCATCATCGAGCGCGAGCGGGCCGAGCGGCCGAACGACCGCCTCGCCCTGTTGCCGACCATGGGCGGCCAGACGGCGCTCAACACCGCGCTGTCGCTGAAGAAGATGGGCGTGCTCGACAAGCATGGCGTCGAGATGATCGGCGCCACCGCCGAGGCGATCGACAAGGCCGAGGATCGTGAGCTGTTCCGCGAGGCGATGACCCGCATCGGCCTCGACACGCCGAAGGCCGCCTTCGTCAACACTTCGGCTCTCAAGCAGCAGTTCCGCGCCGACTACGAGGCGCGCCGCGCCGCCGTCATCGCCGCCCATCCCGAAGACGACGGCCGCGCCAAGGCGCTGGCCGCCTTCGAGGGCGAATGGGCCGCCGACGAGAAGGCCCGGCGCGAGGAATACAACCTCACCGCCCGCCTCAATGCGCTGAAAGCCTACAAGGTGACCGGCCTGCCGGCCATCATCCGCCCGTCGTTCACCATGGGCGGCACCGGCGGCGGCATCGCCTACACCATCGAGGAACTCTACGACCTGGTGATGTCCGGCGTCGAGGCTTCGCCCACCAACGAGGTGCTGGTCGAGGAATCGGTGCTCGGCTGGAAGGAATTCGAGATGGAGGTCGTCCGCGACAAGGACGACAACTGCATCATCGTCTGCTCCATCGAGAACGTCGACCCGATGGGCGTGCATACGGGCGATTCGATCACCGTGGCGCCGGCGCTGACGCTGACCGACAAGGAATACCAGATCATGCGCAACGCCGCCTGCGCGGTGCTGCGCGAGATTGGCGTCGAGACCGGCGGCTCCAACGTGCAGTTCGCCATCAATCCGGTCGACGGCCGGATGATCGTCATCGAGATGAACCCGCGCGTGTCGCGCTCCTCGGCGCTGGCCTCCAAGGCCACCGGCTTCCCGATCGCCAAGGTGGCCGCCCGCCTCGCCGTCGGCTACACGCTCGACGAACTGGCCAACGACATCACCGGCGGCGCCACGCCGGCCGCCTTCGAGCCGACCATCGATTACGTCGTCACCAAGGTGCCGCGCTTCGCCTTTGAAAAGTTCCCCGGCGCCGAGCCCAACCTGACCACCGCCATGAAGTCGGTGGGCGAGGTGATGGCTATCGGCCGCACCTTCCAAGAATCGCTGCAGAAGGCCATGCGCGGCCTCGAAACCGGCCTGACCGGCCTCAACGAGATCGAGATTCCCGGCGACGCCGACGAGCGCGGCGCCATCCGCGCCGCCCTGGGCACGCCGACGCCCGACCGGCTGCGCCATGTGGCCGAGGCGATGCGCCGCGGCTTCACGCTGGACGAGATCTACGACATCTCCCACATCGACCCGTGGTTCCTGCGCGAGATCCGCGGCATCGTCGACATGGAGGCGAAGATCCGCGCCAGCGGCCTGCCCGAGACCGCCGGTTGGCTGACCCGCCTGAAGGCCATGGGCTTCTCCGACGCCCGCCTCGCCGAGCTGGCCCACCGGCCGGTGGATGAGGTGGCAGCGCTGCGCGACAAGTTCGGCGTCCACCCGGTCTACAAGCGCATCGACACCTGCGCCGCCGAGTTCGCCTCGCCCACCGCCTACATGTACTCGACCTACGAGACGCCGTTCGCCGGAGCCCTCGCCGACGAGGCGCAGCCGTCCGGCGCCAAGAAGGTGGTCATCCTCGGCGGCGGCCCCAACCGCATCGGCCAGGGCATCGAGTTCGACTACTGCTGCTGCCACGCCTGCTTCGCGCTCAGCGACGCCGGCTACGAGACCATCATGGTCAACTGCAATCCGGAGACCGTGTCGACCGACTACGACACCTCCGATCGCCTCTATTTCGAGCCGCTGACCGACGAGGACGTTCTGGAAATCCTGCGCGTCGAGCAGCAGCGGGGCACGCTGCACGGCGTCATCGTGCAGTTCGGCGGCCAGACGCCGCTGAAGCTGGCCGACACGCTGGAAAGGGCCGGCATCCCCATCCTCGGCACCTCGCCCGACTCCATCGACCTCGCCGAGGACCGCGACCGCTTCAAGCGCCTCCTCGACAAACTGGCCCTGAAGCAGCCGAAGAACGGCATCGCCTATTCCATCGAGCAGGCGCGCCTCGTCGCCAATGAACTGAAGTTCCCGCTGGTGGTGCGCCCCTCCTACGTGCTGGGCGGCCGCGCCATGGAGATCATCCGCGACGAGGCCGGCTTCGACGCCTATCTCTCCGGCACGCTGCCGGCACTGGTGCCGGCCGACGTCAAGGCGCAGTACCCCAACGACAAGACCGGCCAGATCAACATGGTGCTCGGCAAGAGCCCGCTGCTGTTCGACCGCTACCTCTCCGACGCCATCGAGGTGGACGTCGACGCCCTCTCCGACGGCAAGGAGGTGTTCGTCGCCGGCGTCATGGAGCATATCGAGGAGGCCGGCATCCACTCCGGCGACTCGGCCTGCTCGCTGCCGACCTATTCGCTGCCGGCCGCCACCGTCGAGGAGCTGAAGCGCCAGACGCGGCAGCTGGCGCTGGCGCTCGACGTCGTCGGCCTGATGAACGTCCAGTATGCGGTGAAAGACGGCGCCATCTACATCCTCGAAGTCAACCCGCGCGCCTCGCGCACCGTGCCCTTCGTGGCCAAGACCATCGGCCGGCCGGTGGCCAAGATCGCCGCGCGGGTGATGGCCGGCGAGACGCTCGCCGCCTTCGCGCTCGCCGAGCAGAAGCTCGGCCACGTGGCGGTGAAGGAGGCGGTATTCCCCTTCGCCCGCTTCCCCGGCGTCGACACGGTGCTCGGCCCGGAAATGCGCTCGACCGGCGAGGTGATGGGCATCGACCGCAATTTTTCGGTGGCCTTCGCCAAGGCGCAGCTCGGCTCCGGCGTCAAGGTACCGACCGCCGGCACGCTGTTCGTCTCGATGCGCGACGCCGACAAGCCGCGCATCCTCGATTCGGTGCGCGGCCTGGTGGAGATCGGCTTCAAGGTGATCGCCACCTCGGGCACCCACGCCTATCTCGTCGAGCACGGCATCCCCGCGGTGCTGACCAAGAAGGTGCGTGAGGGCCGGCCGCATTGCGTCGACGCCATCAACAACGGCGAAGTGCAGCTGGTGTTCAACACCACGGAGGGCGCGCAGGCGCTGGGCGATAGTCGTTCATTGCGGCGCGCTGCCCTCTTGCAGAAAGTTCCGTATTATACCACCTTGGCGGGGTCGATCGCGGCGGCGCGCGGAATCGGGGCATGGTCCTCCGGCGTACGCGAGGTCCGCCCGCTGCAATCCTACTTCGGCCCGGCCGGATAGGACAGTATTGGTTTGCCGCCGAGCCAAGCGGCATGCCCGGTGAACAAAGCCGCCGGCCGGCCCAGAAGGGGTCGAAATTCGGCGGCGACAGCGAAGTTTGCGGCCCGGTGCCTTTGGCGCCGGGCGCTGTGATTTTTTGGAAAGGGCCTTGAGACCGATGGACAAGATCCCGATGACCGCCGGCGGGCATGCCGCTCTCGAGAGCGAGTTGCAGCGGCGCAAATCCGAGGAACGGCCTCGCATCATCGCGGCGATCGCCGAAGCGCGCGCCCACGGCGACCTGTCCGAGAATGCCGAATACCATGCCGCCAAGGAGCAGCAGAGCCACAACGAGGGCCGCATCTCCGAACTGGAGGACATGCTGTCGCGCGCCGAGATCATCGATGTGGCAAAGCTCACCGGCAACACGGTGAAGTTCGGCGCCACGGTGAAGCTGGTCGACGAGGACACCGAGGAGGAGAAGACCTATCAGATCGTCGGCGACGCCGAGGCCGACGTCAGGGGCGGCCGCATCTCCATCTCCTCGCCGATCGCCCGCGCGCTGATCGGCAAGCAGGTCGGCGATTCCGTCGAGGTCGCCGCGCCCGGCGGCGCCCGCGGTTACGAGATCCTGGACGTGGTCTTCAGGTGAGATGGCAAGGCGGGCCGGCGCAACAGTCGGCCTGACGTGCGGGATAGCCGCGAGGGGATGGCATCGTGATCGTCGTTGCGTGTTTCAAATGGGGCAGCGCCTTTACGGCCGATCGCGTCAATCTCCTGTTCCGCGCCGTCCGCGACCGGTCGAGCGTCGATCTTTCCTATGTCTGCCTGACCGATGATCCCAGCGGCCTCGACGACTTCATCGAGGCCAAGCCCATCCCCGAGATGGGTCTCAAGCCGGAGAACTGGCGCGACGGCTGCTGGCCGAAGCTCTCCATCTTCAAGCCGGGCCTGTTTCCGGGCGCCGAGGCGGTGATCTTCATCGACCTCGACATGATGGTGCTGGCCGACATCGCACCCTTCGCCGAGCGGGTGAAGGCGATGGGCGACCTGCATATCCTCCGGGAGTGGAACCCCTTCGTCTACAATGTCCTGCCGGTGGCCTGGCGTCCTTATCGCGGCGCCCAGTCGGCGCTGTTCGGCTTCCGCCCCGGCGAGATGGACTACGTGTTCGAAACCTTCAGCGCCGCGCCGGAGGCCGAACTCAAGCGGGCGCACAACGACCAGAGCTATCTCACCGTCGCCGCCCGCAAGATCCATCACTGGCCGCATGACTGGTGCGTCAGCTTCCGCCGGCATTGCGCCTGGTACTGGCCGCTGTCGCTGGTCTTCTCTCCCATGCGTCCCCGACGCGCCAAGATCGTCGTCTTCCACGGCAAGCCGCGCCCCTGGGATCTCGTCCAGCCCGAAGGCGTCCGCTGGGGCACCAGCCGCAAGTTCGGCTACAAGCCGGTCGGCTGGGTGCTGGACTATTTCAGGAAATACGGCTTCGGGGCGCCCGAAGGCGCCGGCAAGAGCGGCTGATCCGGCGCCGGCCTCAGGCGATGAGACCCGCCGCCGCGGCGAGCGGCTGCACCGGCTCGGTCGTCAGCGCAAGGTGCAGGCCGATACAGTCGGGCGCCGGCGAGAACAGATACGGCACGCCCGCTCCGATCGCCGCCTGAAAATCGCTCTCCCGATCCCCGACCATCAACGAACGCGCAAAATCGAGGCCGGTCAACCGCCCGGCTTCCAGCAGCATGCCCGAATTGGGCTTACGCATCGGATGGCCGTCGACATCGAGCGGCGGCCGCCCGGCGCCGTAATAAGCGCAAGCCAGCACCAGGTCGAGCCGGGCGCCCTGCGCGGCGAGGCCGGCGTCGATATGGGCGGTAATGGCGGCAAAATCGTCCCAGCTCAACAAGCCCTGCGCCACGCCCGACTGGTTGGTGACCACCACCACCGGCCAGCCGGCGGCGTTGGCCCGTCGGATCGGCTCGACGATCTCCCCGAGAAGGCGGATATGTTCCGGCCGCGAGGGATAGCCGGTGTCCTCGTTGACGACGCCATCGCGATCGAGGAACAGCGCCGGCCGGCCGGCAAAGCGCTCGGCATCCTCCACGGCTTCGATCCACAGTCCCGGATCGTCGCCGGGCCGGCGCGGGTCATTGACGAGCCGGCGGCTCACGCCGCACCCGCCAGTCGGTCTTCGACGGCGCCGCAGATGTAGTGATAGAGGCAGAGATGGCCCTGCTGGATCACCGGCGTGAAGCGCGAGGGCACGTCGAGCAGCACGTCGGACAACGGCGCCAGCTTGCCGCCGCCCTCGCCGGTCAGCGCGATCACCGTCATGCCGAGCTGCCTCGCCGTCTCGGCGGCGGCGATCACGTTCTTCGAGTTGCCAGACGTCGAGATGGCGAACAGCACCGCCCCTGCCGAGCCGTGCGCCTCCACCTGCCGGGCGTAGAGGCTGTCGAAGGAATAGTCGTTGCTCCAGGCGGTCACCACCGAGGTGTCGGTGCCGAGCGCGATGACGTTGTAGGCCTTGCGCTCCCTGAGGAAGCGGCCGACCAGTTCGCCGGCGATGTGCTGCGCGTCGGCGGCCGAGCCGCCGTTGCCGCAGACCAGCATCGGCTTGCCGGCGCCGAGCGCCGTGACGATGGCGTCCACCGCCTGCTCCACCTTCGTCGAGAGATCATAGTCGCGCAGGGAGGCCAGTCCGTCGATCGACGTCTGGAGATAGTCTTGCAGTCCGGCCATGCCGTCCCCTTTCCGTTATCCGAGCGAAGCGATCTTGCCGAGCGTTCCCGTGGTGGACCGGCCGGCGACGATCGGCGACAGGTGCACCTTGCCGCCGCTCGCCAGCACGAAGTCGGCGCCGACCACCTGATCGATGGTATAGTCCGCCCCCTTGACCAGCAGATCGGGCGAAATGGCGCGGATCAGCTCGATCGGCGTTTCCTCGTCGAACAGCACCACCGCGTCGACCGCCTTCAGCGCCATCAGCAGCCGCGCCCGGTCCGTCTCGATGTTGATCGGCCGTCCCTCGCCCTTGTTGCGACGCACCGAGGCGTCGGTGTTGAGGCCGACGATCAGCCGGTCGCAGCGCGATCTGGCGTCCTCGAGCTGGGCGATATGGCCGACATGCAGGATGTCGAAGCAGCCGTTGGTGAAGCCGACCCTGAGCCCCTCCGCCTTCCAGGCCGCCGCCAGCCGGACGACGCCGTCGCGGTCGAAGGAGCTGCCCGAACGGCCGGCGGATAGGCTGTCCAGCAATTCGTCCGGATCGGTCTGGGCGGTGCCGCGCTTGCCGACGACGATGCCGGCCGCCGCATTGGCGATCTCGGCGGCCATGCCCATTTCGCAGCCGGCGGCCAGCGCCAGCGCGAAGGTGGCGATCACCGTGTCGCCGGCGCCGGAGACGTCGAACACCTCGCGCGCCTTGGTCGGCAGGTGCAGCGTCCGCGCCGCCTCGACGACGCTCATGCCCTCCTCGCTGCGGGTGGCGAGCACGAAATCGAGGTCGCAGCTATCCCGAAGCAGACGGCCGGCCGCCTCGACCTCGGCGTCCGAAGCGGTCGGCAGGCCGGTCGCCTCGCCGAGTTCCTTGCGGTTGGGCGTCACCGCCGTGGCGCCGCGATAGACGCGGTAGTCGGTGCCCTTGGGATCGACCAGCACCGGCCGTCCGGCCGCCCGACAGAGGGCGATCAGCTCGGCGGCGACGCCGTTCCAGAGCGCGCCCTTGCCGTAGTCGGAGAGGATGACGATGTCGGCCCGCTCGATCTCGGCGGCGAAGGTCGCGACCATCGCCTGCCGGTCGCCTGGCGCCAGCGACGCCACCACCTCCTCGTCGAAGCGCAGGAGTTGCTGCTGCTGCGCCACGAAGCGCGTCTTGCGGGTGGTGCTGCGGTTGGCGCTCGAAATGATCCGGCCATGGTCGATGCGGCGAGCGTCGAACAGGCGGCGGAGCTGCGCGCCGGCCTCGTCGTCGCCGATCACCGCGACGGGGATCGCCCGGCCGCCCAGCGCCGCCACGTTGGCGACGACGTTGCCCGCCCCGCCGAGCATAACGTCGTCGCGGCCGTGGCTCAGCACGGGAATGGGCGCCTCCGGCGACACCCGGTTCACCTTGCCGTGGACGAAGCGGTCGAGCATGAAGTCGCCGGCCACCAGCACGGTCAGCGTGGAAAACTTCGATACGGCGGCATGATAGGAAAGACCGGCGTCAGGCATTTCGGCGCTTGCAAGGCTCCAGCGGATGGCAGTCCGCACTCCTTCTAGAGCATCGGACCGAAAAGTGTTACCAGATTTTCCGAAGGCGGTCCCGGAGGCCGCCGCCCCCGAGGAAAACCGCATGATCATCGTCACCGGCGGAGCCGGAATGATCGGCAGCAACATCGTTGCCGCTCTCAATGCCGCAGGCCGGACCGACATCCTGGTCGTCGACGACCTGACCGACGGCACCAAGTTCCGCAACCTCGCCGACCTCGCCATCGCCGACTACGAGGACAAGGACAACTTCCTCGCTCGCATCGAGCGGGACGAGGCCATGGAAGTCGACGTCATCTTCCATCAGGGCGCCTGCTCGGCGACCACCGAGTGGAACGGCAAGTTCGTGATGGAGGTCAACTACGCCTACTCCAAGGCGCTGCTCCACTATGCGCTGCGTCACCGCGTGCCGTTTCTCTACGCCTCGTCGGCGGCCACCTACGGCGGCGGCGACACCTTCCGCGAGGAGCCGGAATTCGAGCGGACGCTCAACGTCTACGGCTATTCCAAGAAGCTGTTCGACGACTATGTCCGCCGCGTCGTGCTGTCGATGGCCGATCATTCGCCGGTAGTCGGCCTGCGCTACTTCAACGTCTACGGCCCGCGCGAGAGCCACAAGGGCAGCATGGCCTCGGTCGCCTTCCACCTGTTCAACCAGGTGAGGGCCGGCGAGAATCCCAAGCTGTTCGACGCCTACGGCGGCTACGGCCCCGGCGAGCAGCGGCGCGACTTCGTGCATGTCGCCGACGTCGCCGACGTCAACCTCTGGTGCTGGAAGCGGGGCGTGTCGGGCATTTTCAACTGCGGCACCGGCCGCGCCGAACCCTTCCGGGCGGTGGCCGAAGCGGTGATCGGCGCGCTCGGCCGCGGCGCCATCGAGTTCATTCCCTTCCCCGAGCACCTGAAGGGCCGCTACCAGAGCTTCACCGAGGCCGATCTCGGCCGGCTGCGCGGCGCCGGCTACAATGGCGCCTTCCGCGACGTCGCCACCGGGGTGAAAGAGTATGTGGAATGGCTGAAGGCATCCTGGTGATCGGTCCGCGCTGGGTCGGCGACATGGTGATGGCCCAGTGCCTCATCGCGGCGCTGAAGGAGCTTTACCCGGCGTCAGCGATCGACGTGATGGCACCGGCCTGGGCGGCGCCGCTGATCGACCGCATGCCGGAGGCGCGGGCTCGCGTCGACGCGCCGTTCAAGCCCAAGGAGTTCGGCCTGTTCGAGCGCCTGAAGGTCGGCCGGTCCCTGCGCGGCCGCTACGACCGCGCCTATGTGCTGCCGGGCAGCTGGAAATCTGCCCTGGTGCCGTTCATTGCCGGTATTCCCGTCCGCGTCGGCTTCCTGCGCGAGATGCGCTACGGCCTTCTCAACAGGATCGTGCCGCTGCCGAAGGCGCGTAAGCGCCGCACGGCCGAGATGTTCCACCTCCTGGCCGGCGGCGGCGCCTTCCGGCCGCCGCATCTCGCCATCGACGCCGGCAACCAGGCCGCCCTGCTCGCCTCCCACGGCCTTCAGGCCGGCGGCTACGCGGCGCTGATGCCGGGCGCCGAGTTCGGCCCGGCCAAGCGCTGGCCGGAGGACAAATACGCCGCGCTGGCCCGCCACTTCGCCGAACGCGGCCTCAGGACCATCCTGCTCGGCTCGGCCAAGGACAGGGAGGTGGGCGAGGCGATTACCGCCCTCGTCCCCGACGTGCTCGACCTCACCGGCCAGACCCGGCTCGAGGATGCCATCGACCTCTTGGGCGGCGCCCGCATCGCGGTGGCCAACGACAGCGGCCTGATGCACGTCGCCGCTGCCGTCGGCACGCCGGTGGTCGGCGTCTACGGCTCGACCTCCTACGACAACACGCCGCCGCTCACCGACCGGCGCGACCTGGTGTCGCTGCATCTCACCTGCTCGCCCTGCCATCAGCGCGAATGTCCGCTCGGCCATCTCGATTGCCTCAGAACGCTCGGCGTCGACAGGGTGGCCGAGGCCGCCGACCGGCTGCTGGCGGCGGTCCCGTCATGAAGGTGCTGATCGTCAAGATGTCGTCGATGGGCGACGTCGTCCACACCCTGCCGGCGCTGACCGACGCGCTGAAGGCAAGGCCTGACCTCACCTTCGACTGGTGCGTCGAAGCGGCCTTCGCGCCGCTCGTCCGCCTGCATCCCGGCGTCCGCCGCATCCACGAGATTCGCCTGCGCTCCTGGCGCAAGGCGCCGCTGTCCCCGGCCACCTGGCGCGCCGCCGCCGCCCTGCGCCGGGCGCTGAAGGCCGAGCGCTACGATCTGGTCATCGACGCCCAGGGGCTCATCAAAAGCGCTCTCGTCGCCCGCACCGCTGGCGCGAAGGTGGCCGGCCTCGACAAGGCAAGCGCCCGCGAACCGCTGGCCGCCCGCTTCTACGACGAACGCCACGCCATCCCGCGCGACCGCCACGCCATCGACCGGCTGCGCCTGTTGTTCGGGGAAATCCTCGGCTACACGCCGGATCTTGCTACTCTCGACTACGGCATCGCCGCGCCCGCCGAGGGCCAAGCGAACACCGTCGTGCTGCTGCACGGCACGACGTGGCCGAGCAAGCGCTGGTCGACGGCGAACTGGATCGAGCTTGCCCGCGCCCTCGTCGCCGAGGGCCTGACGCCACAGTTGCCGCATGCCGACGCCGCCGAGGAGGCGGTGGCCCGCGCCGTCGTCGCCGGCGCTCCCGGCGCCGTGCTGCTGCCGCGCGCGCCGCTCGGCGAGATGGCTGCCCTGATCGGCCGGGCAGCGGCGGTGGTCGGCTGCGACACCGGCCTCACGCATCTTGCCGCCGCCCTCGACCGGCCGACGCTCGCCCTGTTCCTCAGCACCAAGCCCGGCCTCACCGGCGTCGCCGGTCGCCGGGCGGCGGTGCTGGAGGCGACGATTGCCTGCGCCCCCTGTCGCAAGCGCGATTGTCCACTTGTGCCGGCCGGCGAGGTGCAGCCCTGCGTCGGCACCATCCCGCCGTCGCTCGTCCTCGACAACCTCCACCGCCTGATCGGAAGCGCCGCGCCATGACCGCCCCTCGCCTCAGCGCCATCCTGATCGTCCGCGACGAGGCCCGCGACCTGCCCGACTGCCTCGCCGCGCTGGCCTTCTGCGACGAGATCGTGGTGGTCGATTCGGGCAGCCGCGACGGCACGCCGGACATCGCCCGCGCCGCCGGCGCCACCGTGCTGGAAACGCCCGACTTCCCCGGCTTCGGGCCGCAGAAGCAGCGGGCGCTCGACCTCGCCACCGGCGACTGGGTACTGTCGGTCGATGCCGACGAGCGCATTCCGCCCGAGCTTGCCGCCGAGATCCGCGCCGCCATCGCCGCCCCGACCGCCGACGGCTATCGCATCGACCGCCGCAGCCAGTTTCTCGGCCGCGTCATGCGTCATGGCGGCTGGGCGCCCGACCGCGTGCTGCGCCTCGCCCGCCGTGCCGCGGCCCGCTTCTCGCCGGACATCGTCCATGAAAGCCTGATCGTCGACGGCCGAGTGGCCGACCTCGCCAGTCCCATGGACCATCTCAGCTATCGCGGCATCGACGAGGTGCTCGACAAGCAGCGCCGCTACGCGCTCGCCTCGGCCGAGGTACGGCGCCGGCGCGGCAAGCGCGGCGGCCTCGGCCCGGCCATCGGCCACGGCCTGTTCACCTTTCTCAAGCACTATCTCCTGCAGGCCGGCTTCCTCGACGGCGCCCATGGCTTCGTCGCCGCCGCCGCCAAGGCGCAGGAAAGCTTCTGGCGCTATCTCGCCGTCGGCTGGGAGCGCTGATCCATGCGGCTCGCCATCATCCGCAGGCGCTTCGATCCGCACGGCGGCGCCGAGCGCTTCATCCTGACCGCCGCCGGCGCGCTGATCTCGGCCGGGGAGACGGTGACGGTGATCGCCGAGGACTGGGCGGGCGGCGACGCGCCCGGCCTCGACCGGCAACAGGTACCGCGCGGCGGCTTCACCCGCGCCGGCAAGAACCGGCATTTCCAGAAAGCCGTCGCCGACATCCTCGCCGCCGGCGGCTTCGACCTCGTGCAGAGCCATGAGCGGCTGGTCGGCGCCGACATCTTCCGGGCCGGCGACGGCGTCCACGCCGCCTGGGTCGACCGGCTCGGCCGCGAGCGCGGGCCGCTCGGCGCTCTCGCCCTGAGGTTCGATCCCATGCACCGGCTGGTGATGGACACCGAGCGGCGCATGGCGGCCGAGGGGCGCACGCTGTTCGTCGCCAACAGCCAGTTGGTTGCCGGCGAACTGCGCCAGTGGCTGTCGGTGCCGGAATCGCGCCTGCGCGTCATCGAAAACGGCGTCGACCTCGACCGCTTCCGCCCGGCCAGCGGCGAGGAGAAGGCCGTAGCGCGCCAGAACTTCGGCCTGCCGGACGGCGTGCCGGTGGTGGCCTTCGTCGGCTCCGGCTTCGAGCGCAAGGGCGCCTTCAAGCTTGTCGAAGCGCTATGCGCGTCCAATCTCGCCGGCGTGCATGCGCTGATCGCCGGCCGCGACCGCCGGGCGGCGCGTCTCGCAGCCCTCGTTGACCGGCTGGGCCTTGGCAACCGCGTCCAACTGCTCGGCGGCCTCGACGATGTCAGGTCGGTCTATGCCGCTGCCGACCTCTACGCCCTGCCCTCGCTCTACGATCCGATGCCCAACGCGGCGCTGGAAGCGCTCGCCTCGGGACTGCCGGCCGTGGTGACGTCCGACACCGGCATCGCCGTTCACATCGCGGAAGCCGGCGCTGGCGCCATCGCCGGCCGTAACCCCGACGATCTCGCCGCCGCGCTCGCCTCGGTGATCGCCGACCTGCCGGCGCACGCCGAGAAGGCCCGGGCGCTCGCCGCCCGCTTCGACCTTGCGGACGCCACTCACCGCTGGCGCAACCTCTACCGGGAGTTCCAATGACCGACCGACCGCTCACCATCCTGCACACCGAAGCGTCCGAAGGCTGGGGCGGGCAGGAGATCCGCGTGCTGACCGAGGCCGCGGTGTTCATCAAGCACGGGCACAAGGTGACGATCGCCGCCAATGCCGGTTCCGAGATCCTGAAGGCGGCGCCGGCCTATGGCGTGCCGGCCATCGCCCTGCCGCTGAGGAGCAAGGGCTTCGGCGCCGTGCGCGCCATGCGGCGGTTGCTCGGCGACCTCAAGCCAGACGTCGTCAACACCCACTCGTCGATCGATTCCTGGGTGGTGGCGCTGGCCCGCCTCGGCTTCAAACATCGCCCGCGCGTCGTGCGCACCCGCCACATCTCCGCCAACGTGCCTCGCAACTTCGCCAGCCGCTGGATCTACCGCCACGGCTGCGACTTCGTGATGACCACCGGCGAGGCCATCGTCGAGCAACTCACCACCGACGGTTTCCTGCCGAGGGAGCGCATCGCATCGGTGCCGACCGGCATCGACACCGACCGCTTCTCGCCGGGCGACAAGCGCCAGGCCCGCCGCGCCCTCGGCCTGCCGGAGGACGCCTTCATCTTCGGCATCGTCGCCACGCTGCGCTCCTGGAAGGGCCATTCCTTCCTGCTCGACGCCTTCGCCGCCGCCAACGTACCCAACAGCCGGCTGGTGATCGTCGGCGACGGCCCGCAGGAATCGAACCTCAAGGCCAAGATCACCGAACTCGGTTTAGCCGACCGAGTGACCATGGCCGGCCGCCAGTCCGACGTTGTCCCCTGGCTGCATGCCTTCGACGTCTTCGTGCTGCCGAGCTACGCCAACGAGGGCATCCCGCAGGCGGTACTGCAGGCGATGGCCGTCGACCTGCCGATCATCTCCTGCCCCATCGGCGGCATCCCCGAATGCACCGCCGGCCTCGCCGGCGTCACGCTGGTGCCGCCGCAGGACGCAAGCTCCCTGGCCGCGGCGGTCGCCGTCGCACCCGCCGCCGCGCCAACACCCGGCATCCGCCGCGCCCGCGCGGTGGAGCGGCACTCGCTGGAGGGGATGTATCGGGCGGTGGGGGACTTCTTTCGTCGCTGATCAGCCGGCACGACCGTCGATCGCCCGCGCGAGCGCCTCGACCACCTCATCCTGCATGGCGTCGGTGAGGCCGGCATACATCGGCAGTGTCAGCGCCCGGCCGTAATAGCGCTCGGCATTGGGGAAATCGCCCGGCTTGAAGCCTAGGGCGCGGTAGACCGGCTGCAGGTGTACGGGAATGTAATGCACGTTGACGCCGATACCCTGCGCCCGCATGGCGCGGAATACCTCGGCCCGCGACCGCTGCACGTCTTCATCAAGCTCGATGACATAAAGGTGCAGTGCCGAATAGACGTCATCCGGCACGAACTGACGGATCACCGGCAGATCCCTCAAGAGATGATGATAGCGTGCCGCGATTTCTTGCCGCCGGGCAAGGAATTGCGGCAACCGCTTCAGCTGGCTGGCGCCGAGCGCCGCCTGGATGTCGGTCATACGGTAGTTGTTGCCGACGTCGATCTGCTCGTAATACCAGGGCTCGTCGGCCGCATCCGGATTCTGGCCGCTCATGGCGCCAGGGTCGCGCGTGATGCCGTGGCTGCGCAGGAGGCGCAGGCGCGCCGCCAGTTCGTCGGAACGGGTCGCCGCAGCGCCGCCCTCGCCGGTGGTGACGATCTTCACCGGATGGAAGCTGAAGACGGTGATGTCGGCGAGCGCACCATCGCCAACAGGATGGTTCTGATAGCGCCCGCCGATGGCGTGCGAGGCGTCGTCCAGGATGAAGAAGCCGTAGTCGTCGGCCAGCGCCCGGATGGCCGCGAGATCGACCGACGTGCCGGCGAAATCGACGGGCACGACGACGTGCGGCAACCGGTCCGCCGCGCGGGCGGCCTCGAGCTTGGCGGCGAGCGCCACCACCGACATATTGCGCGTCAGCGGGTCGATATCGACGAAATCCACCTCCGCGCCGCAATAGAGGCCGCAGTTAGCCGAGGCGACGAAGGTGTTCGGCACCGTCCAGAGCCGCTTGCCCGGGCCGAGCCCGAGGGCGAGCGCTGCGATATGCAAGGCCGTCGTGGCATTCGACGTTGCGACGACATGCGCCGCGCCGCAGACCTCGCCGAGGGCGGCCTCGAAACGCGGAACGGCCGGTCCCTGCGTCAGCCAGTCCGATCTCAATGTCTCCGCAACGGCATCGATATCGTCCTGGCTGATGTCTTGCCGGCCGTAGGGGATCATTTCCTGGCTCTTTCGTTGAACGCCCAGATCTCCTCAATGGAGAGGAAGTTCGGATTGGTCCCCGAGTTGTACTCGAAACCGCGCGGCACCGCCGCACCCTGCTCGCCGAGGCGGTTGACGTCGTATTTCTGTTCGCGATGGAAGAACACGATCGACGGCTGGATGACGAAGTGGTCGGCAAACTCCAGCGTCCGGTGGCTGTCGTCGGCCGGGCACATCACTTCATGCACCTTTTCGCCGGGGCGAATGCCGATGATCTCCTGCGGCAGATTGGGCGCCATGGCCGTTGCAAGGTCGACGACCCGGATCGAAGGCAGCTTCGGCACGAAGATCTCGCCGCCCGTCATGCGCTCGAAGTTCTTGAGCACGAAGTCGACGCCTTCCTGCAGCGTGATCCAGAAACGCGTCATCTCCGGATCGGTGATCGGCAGCGAGGCCGCTCCCTCGGCAATCAACTTCTCGAAGAAGGGCACCACGGATCCGCGCGACCCCGCCACATTGCCGTAGCGGACGACTGAGAAGATCGTCTTGCGGCCGCCGGCGATGTTGTTGGCGGCGACGAACAGCTTGTCGGAGGCGAGCTTGGTGGCGCCGTAAAGGTTGATCGGGTTGGCCGCCTTGTCAGTGGACAGCGCGATCACCCGTTCGACGCCGCATTCGAGCGCGGCGGCGATGACGTTCTCGGCGCCGTTGATGTTGGTGCGGATGCACTCCATCGGATTGTATTCGGCGGCCGGCACCTGCTTCATGGCGGCGGCGTGGATCACGAAATCGATGCCACGCATCGCCTCCATCAGACGCACGCGATCGCGCACGTCGCCGATGAAGTAGCGCATGCAGGGCGCGTTCAACTCCTGCTGCATCTCGAACTGCTTCAGTTCGTCGCGCGAGAAGATGACGAGGCGCTTGAGGTCATAGCGTTCGAGCAGAGTGCGCGCATACTTGCGCCCAAACGAGCCGGTGCCACCGGTGATCAGAACGCTTTTGCCGTTGAACAAGGGACCCTCACATGTCCGGCGCGAGGGAGCGACAGGACGGCTTCCCCGGCAGAAAAGATGCTGGTGTCATAAAGGCCGGACACCCAAGAATCAACTCAACTCCGCCCCGCGGGCGGCTGCGACGCCCACCCGGAACAGCGCGAGCGCCGCCGATATTCCGAAGGTCGCCGCCAGACGCTGCCGCGCGGCCTCGACCACCAGCGGCATCGCTTCCCAAACGGCCGGCAGGCCGACGAGGACGGCGGCAAGCTCCTCGACGTCGGCCGGACGGAACAGCAGGCCCGGCTCGTCGAGCACCTGACCGATCGCCCCCGTCCGCGAGGAGACCAGCACGCGGCCGGCCGCCAGCGCCTCGAGCGCTGCCATGCCGAAGGTCTCGCGGCGGGAGGCGTTGATGACGAGGTCGTAGCCGGCAAGTCGGCCCGCGAAATCGTCCGTATGGCCGAGAAAGCGGCAGAGCGATAGGTCGAAGCGGTCGAGCCCGAGGCTGGCCCGCTCGGCATCGCTCGGCGCCGCCGTGAAGTCGAGGCGCAGGCGGCGGGCCGGCGCCTCGGCCGGCAGGCGGTCGAGCGCCTGGAGGAGGTCGCCCCAGCCCTTGTCGGGGTGCGGCGTGCCCAGCACCAGGGCGCGCTCGGGAAAGGCCGAGGATAGCGGCGGCACTTGAACGAAATCCTCCTCGGCGAGCCCGTCGAACAGCGGCCGTGCCTTCTCTCCGCCCGGAAAGGCGCGGACACGGCCGAGGAAGTCCTCGCCGATCGCGAAGACGACGTCGTGCCGACCGCAGCCGTATTTCACGAAATCGCGCCCCGTCATCCCCGACGAGCGCAGGATGACGCCGCTCGGCACGCCGAGCGCCCTGGCGAGCGCCCGGGTCAGCAGCGATTCCTGATGGTCGTTGCCGACGACGATGGTCGGCGCCCGGCCGAGTTGCTTGAGGCGTGCCGCCAGCCGCCACGCCCACAGCCGGCTGCCCCATAGCCGTCCGGCCAGCGACCGCGACGAGGGAAAGGGCCGCGTCTCCACCGGAATATCGGCGGTACGGCAGGCCTCGGTCAGCCAACCCGCTGCCGCCGTCACCAGCATCGGCCGGCTGCCGTCGGCCCGGTCGGCGCGGGCGAGCCGAAACAGGCAGCTCTGGGCGCCGGCCCGTCCGACCCGGCGTTGCAGGAACAGCACGGAATGCTCGCCGGCCACTTTGCCCTCCTCATTTCCAGCCGGCCGTCGCTCAGGGTGCCAGAGCATCCTCGACCAGCGCGACCACGGCCGCGCGATAGCGTTCCGCTTCCTCGCTGCGGCGATAGGAACCGCCGCCGAAATGCACCAGGCAATTGTCGATGCAGGCCGGCGTATAGACGCGCTCGCCGTCGGCACTGGCGACGGAGAGCGGCACGAACTGGACGAGGTCGAGGCTGCGTTCGTCGAGATGGCGGAAAAGCACGCTCCATAGCCGCCCGCCGGTATCGAGGCGCAGGTGCTGGTCATGGTTGAAGTCGAGCTTCAGCCGCTCGACCAGCCGGAAATTGAAGAACAGGCAGCCGGCCCAGATGTACCAGGCGTTCTCGACGAAGCGCGGCCGGATGATCGGCCCGTCGACCGGCTGGTTTTCGAGATGGCGCAGGAAGGGCGTGGCGGCGATCGGGAAGCAGTCGTGGTCGATGAAGCCGAAAAAGCCAGGCCTAAGCGCCTGCACGACGTTCCGCCACGTCCAGTTGAGCGCTAGGCCATGCGACCGGTTGGGGCTCCATTCGGGATTGGCCGGTAATCCGAGATACGGCAGCCCGTGCATCCGGGCAACGGCGGCGATCGCCGCCCGATCCGCGTACTCGCGGGAATTGTCGATGACCACCAGCGTCCATTCCGGCATGTGCCGGGCCACCGCCCGCGCCAGCAGGTCGATGGTCCAGGTCTCCCGGAAGGCAATGGTGAACAGGAGATTGCGGCCCGACGCATCGCCGAACCCGTCGAGGAACGCCTTGAGGCCCGGTGCTTCGCGGCGACAGAACCAGTGGCTGACCAGGGCGTTGCGATAGCGCTTGAGCAGGTTCTGAAGGCCTTTGAGCTGTCGCTTCTCCTGACGCGTGTAATGACGTCTGGCCTTACCAGGTGCGGTCATCGAAACAATTCCATGAGGAACAAAAAGAAGCGTGCCAACCGTCTCCGCCGGCAGTCCCGCCAAGCGCTTCTCAGCTATCCTCTCGGCGGCAGCGCTGTCAACCGCGGTAGGCCTTTGCCACCTTCCCGTTTCTTCATGTCAATTCGTCTCTCTATGGTTTCCGGATACGATCTGAGATATTCTCGCCACGCTGACCGATCCCCGATGTCCGGCCGGACTTATCCGGCGGGTCATTTCTATCGCTGTCAGTGCTGCAGCGATCGGCCATCCGGCCGGGGTCCGTAACGTTCTTGGTGCGGGTGGATGGGATTGACCGCAATTCAGAAGCGCGAAAGCTCGTTCGCAAAGGCGATCTCAAGGTATTTCGGCTATAGGTTCGCTATCCGCAACTGGCGCCGGCTACTTGAGTTGCCGGCTGCCGACGAAATCCTCAAGACCATGCGGGATACCCGCATCGTCAAGCCGATCGTCAGCGAACCGCCTCGGGGAAATATCGTCGTCCTTGCTCCACATCCCGACGATGAGGCCATTGGCCCGGGCGGCACGCTGCTGTGCCTGGCCGGCAGCGGCAGCGCTACCCTGTCGCTTCTTCTCTTGACGGCCGGCCTGCCCGCCGAACGGCCGATTCGGCGCCTCGAAAGCGAAGCCACCGCTCGGCGGCTTGGCGGATCTTTCCACTGCCTCGATCTTGCCGATGGAGACATTCCGGTCGACGAGGTGACGGTGGCGCGCTTCGCAGCAGCGATCGATGCGCTCGCGCCGGACGTGCTGATGCTGCCTTTCGCGCTGGACGATCACGACGACCACCGGCGCGCCAACGAATTGCTCATCAAGACGGCCGATCGCCTTGCCTGCCATCCCGAGGTCTGGGCCTACCAGGTCTATGGCGGCGTGCTCTGCAATGTCGTTGTCGACATCACCGATGTGGCCGACGCCAAGCGCGAGTTGATCCGCACCTATTCCTCGCAAATGGCCGCCCGCGACTGGGCCAACTTCTCGCTTGGTCTTGCCGCCTGGAACTCCCGCTTCCTGCCGCGGCGCGACACTGCCTTCGCCGAAATGTTTCTGGTGCTGCCGCTCCGCGACTATGTCGGTCTGGTGCGCAACTTGTTTCAGGGCGGCGTTGGCTATAGATCGAAGCGCTATCAGGCGAAGTAAGCGGGACGCTGCGACCGGCATCCGTCCCCGGCAGCGGATACGTCATGAAACTGGCCATCATTCCGGCGCGCGGCGGCAGCAAGCGTATTCCCCGCAAGAACATCCGTCCCTTCCACGGCCGCCCCATCATCGGCTGGTCGATCGGTGCGGCGCTTGCCTCCGGCCTGTTCGACCGGGTGATCGTTTCGACCGACGACGCGGAAATCGCCGAGGTCGCCCGCAGCGAGGGGGCCGAAGTACCATTCCTGCGGCCAGCCGAGCTCGCCGACGACCATACCGGCACCGTGCCGGTGATAAATCATGCCATCCGCTGGCACCGCGACGCCGGCCAAACCGTCGACGACGCTTGCTGCATCTACGCCACGGCCCCCTTCGTGACGGCCGCCGCCCTTGCGGAAGGCTATCGCCTGCTGATGACCCGCGGTCGCGGCTTCGCCTTTTCGGTCACCCGTTATGGCTTTCCCATTCAACGGGCTTTGCGCCTTCGCGACGACGGCGCGCTTGCCATGTTCCAGCCGCAGCATCTTGCCACCCGCTCGCAGGACCTTGAGGAAGCTTATCACGACGCCGGCCAGTTCTATTGGGGCAAGGTGGAGGCTTTCCTGCAAAACCTGCCACTGTTCTCGGAGCATGCGGTGCCGGTGATCCTGCCGCGCCACCTCGTCCAGGACATCGACACGCTGGAAGACTGGCGCCGCGCCGAGCTGATGTTTGCGGTGCTGCAGGCGGAAGGCGCCCTCGCATGAAGATGGCCTTCATCCGAGCCGACGCCTCGCTGACCATCGGCACCGGCCATGTCATGCGTTGCCTGGTGCTGGCCGACGCCCTGAAGGCGCGTGGCACCGACGTGCATTTCCTCTGCCACATGCACGAGGGGCACCTCGTCGACCTCATCGCCGATCGTGGCTTCGTCGTCCACCGCCTGCCGCCCGGCAGCGCCGGCTACGCCGATCTTCCCGACGCGCCGCCGCATGCCGCCTGGCTCGGCGCCCTGCCGGACGAGGACGCCGCCGCCTGCCGCGAGATCATTGCCGCCGCCGGTAGCGCCGACCTTCTGGTGGTCGATCACTACGCCCTCGATCATCGCTTCGAGACGCCCTTGCGCAGCGTGGCGCGCCGCATCCTGGTCGTCGACGATCTCGCCGACCGCCGCCACGATTGTGACGTGCTGATCGACCAGAACTTCGGCTCCGACGACCCGGCTCGCTATGCCGGGCTGGTGCCATCCGCCGCCCGCCTGCTGGTCGGGCCGCGCCATGCCCTCTTGTCCGAAGCCTACGCCGCGGCGCGCAGCGCCTCGCTCTGCCGCCGCGATGGCAGCGTCAAGCGCATCCTCGTCTTTCTCGGCGGCGTCGATGCCGACAACGTCACGATCCAAGTCCTGAAGGTCTGCGCCAAGCAGGACGCGCTGACGGCCGGCGTGGAGATCCTTGCCGTCGTCGGCCAGGGCAACCAGCATCGATCGGAGATCGAGGCCTTCGCCGCCGGCCGGCCCAACCTGCGCGTCCTGCCGCCGCAGCCGTCGCTGGTCGCGCTGATGGCCGAGGCCGACTTCGCCATCGGCGCCGGAGGCGTCGCCGCCCTCGAACGGGCGGCACTCGGCTTACCGTCGGTCACTGTCGCTGTGGCCACCAACCAGATCGGCCAGGCATCGGCGCTGGCGGAAGCCGGAGCCACCATCAGCCTCGACACCCTGTCGCCGGCCTTCGAGGCCACGCTCGAAGCAGCTCTCGCCTTGCTGCTGCAGAATCCAGCGCTCGTGCGGCGCCTGTCGATGGCCTCCGCCGCGCTCTGCGACGGCAACGGCCTCCGCCGCCTTGTCGGCGAGATCGACCCGCCCGCCATTGACTTGCGCCCGGCGAGCCGGGTCGACGCCGAGAGCATGTGGCGCTGGCGCAACCATCCGGACACCCGCCGCTATGCGGGCTCGCCCGACGAAATTTCTCTGGTGCTTCATCTTGCCTGGCTGGACGCCACGCTTGCCCGTCCGGACCGGCTGCTGCTGATCGGCTCGGACCGACAGGGCGATGTCGGCGTGCTCCGCTTTGATCTCGACGGCGAGGCGGCCACCATTTCGGTCTACCTGGTACCGGAGCGGCGCGGCGAGGGTCTCGGCCGCTGGCTGATCGCCGCCGGCGGCGCCTATCTGCGCGAGTGCCATCCGGCCGTCGGACGGATAATTGCCCTCGTCAAGGCGGACAACGCATCATCGCGCCGTGCCTTCGCGGCAGCCGGCTATGTCGAGGATAGCCTGACATTTGCCTTGCGCCTCGGATCGGTGCCCGGCTCGCTCCAACAGGAGGCTTGACCCATGCGGATCGGACCCTTCGAGATCGGCCGGCAATACCAGCCCTTCGTCATCGCCGAGATGTCGGGCAATCACAACCGATCGCTGGAGCGGGCGCTGGCCATCGTCGATGCCGCCGCCGCGACCGGCGCCCAAGCGATCAAGCTGCAGACCTACACGGCCGACACCATGACGCTCGATCTCCGCGAGCGGGAATTCGTCATCTCCGACCCGGCCAGCCTGTGGGCTGGCCGCTCGCTCTACGACCTTTACAACGAGGCGCACACGCCCTGGGAATGGCACGCGCCGCTGATCGCCCGCGCCAAGTCGCACGGCATGGTCGCCTTCTCGACGCCGTTCGACGCCTCCTCGGTCGACTTCCTCGAGAGCCTCGACGTTCCCTGCTACAAGATCGCTTCCTTCGAGAACACCGACGTGGCGCTGATCCGCAAGGTGGCCGCCACCGGCAAGCCCCTCATCGTCTCGACCGGCATGGCCTCGCTCGCCGATCTCGAGCTGATGGTGTCGACGGCGCGTACCGCCGGCTGCCGCGACCTGGTGCTGCTGAAATGCACCAGCACCTATCCGGCGACGCCGGAGAACAGCAATCTCCTCACCATTCCGCATCTCAGGGAGATGTTTGGTTGCGAGGTCGGCCTCTCCGATCACACCGCCGGCAGCGGCGCGGCGGTCGCGGCGGTCGCGCTCGGCGCCACGGTGATCGAGAAGCATTTCACGCTCGCCCGCGCCGACGGCGGCGTCGACTCGGCCTTCTCGCTGGAGCCGGAGGAGATGAAGGCGCTGATCGTCGAGACGGAGCGGGCGCGCCTTGCCCTCGGCAGCGTCAGCTATGGCCCCGGCGAGGCGGAAAAAGGATCGCTGATATTCCGTCGCTCACTCTACGTCGTCGAGGATGTCAAGGCCGGCGACCCGCTCACCGAGAGCAGCGTCCGCGCCATCCGCCCAGGCCTCGGCCTGGCGCCGCGCCATATCGACTTGGTGCTCGGCCGCCGCGTGCAATGCGACGTGAAGCGCGGCACGCCCCTTTCCTTCGATCTCCTGATGGGCGAGGCCGAGCGCTGACGACGGCATCTCGGCGATTCTGGAGGCTTTTGGGGGGCAGCGCTATGTGGAGCATCGAGCCGGTGGAGGATGTTGCGGCTTTCCTGTCGGCCGTTGTCGCAGCCCGCGCGGCCGCTCCGAGCCGTCACGCCAATCTCCGCTATTTCTCGCATCCGGAATGGACACGCATCGTCTGGGCGACGCGCGAGGCCAGGCGCGGCAACCGCTTCCTCGGCCTTGTCGCCTATGATCCGATCGGCGAGGTGGCCGGCTGGTGGCCGCTCGTCCTCTCGAAGCGCAGCTTCGGTTGGCGCCTGCAAAACATCGGCCAGGAAATCTGCGACTATGCCGAGCCGCACATCGCGGCCGATGCCGACGCGCCTTCGCTGCTGTCGGCGATGCTGAAGGCGATCGAAAGGCTGGCGCCACGCTTCACCTTCGCCCAGTTCGCCAACTTCCGGCCGTCCGCCGACCTCGTCCTCGCCGATCGGCCGGTGGCAGACGCGCTCGCCGGTCTCGGCGGCGGCTGGCGCGCCGGTCCGGCCCGCGACGACCTCCGCCTCGACGCCGGCCGCTACGGCAACGACTGGCAGACCTTCCTCAAGGAGCGCATCTCGCCCCGCCAGCGCAAGAACATGCGCCACGAATGGAACGTGCTCTGCCGCCGCGGCGCCGTCAGCATCGAGCGCCCCGACCGCGCCGCGCTCGCCGCGCTGAAGCCCGCCTATGTCGAATGGTATCGCTATGGAGAGGATGACACGGCACGACGGCAGAAGCTCGACATCTGGTGGTCAGTGTTCCTTGGCCTTGAGGATGAGGCAATTGCCCCGTCGGTGCTGCGCGTCGATGGCGAGCCCGCCAGCATCGTCATCGCTTTTCGCCGGCAGCGCGACCTCGATCTGTTCAGCCTTGTTTTCCATCCACGCTTCGCCGACGAAAGCGTCGGCAAGCTTCACCTACAGCGCGTCATCCAAGGTTGGATGGAGGCGGGCGGTAACAGCTTCCATTTCCTCGTCGGTTCGGAAGACTACAAGGCTCACTTAGCGAGCGACATGACGCAGCTGCGAAGCGTTTACTTTTATCACCACCGCAATATTCGGGCGCTACTTCGCGGGCTGAAGCCACACGGCGAACCGCTTTGCGCCCTCCTCGTAGAATAATCGAACGACTGGGCTGTTCACGATGCGCTATGCGAAGGAGAAACAGGTATGCAACCGAACCCGATTTCCATGCCTGGCTCGGTGAAAGACTTCGACCGCAAGACACTTTTCGCCCATGAACGAGCCGCCATTGACGCCGCCTTCGCCAAGATCGGCGGCAGTAAGGGAACTCGGGTGTTGGATATGGGTTGTGGACGAGGTCGAACGACAGCCGTCCTTGCCGACGAGTATCTTGCAGACGTCCAAGCTTTCGACATCAATCCGGAAATCGTCGCCGATGCGGCAAGAATCCGCCCCGATATCGACTTCCGGATCGACGACGCGACACAACTGAAAGGATATGGTGACGAGTCGTACGACATGGTTTGTTTTCCATTCAACGGAATCGACTACATCCCCAACCGTCTGGCCCGTGAAGCCTGCTATGCCCAGGTAGCTCGCGTGCTGCGGCAAGGTGGTGTTTTTGTTTACTCGTCCCACAACCGGCGCGCCCTTCTAGCCAATAAGGATGCACGTCGCATCTTTCGTCACAATCTCTGGCGCCTGCTCGTCAACGCCGACATGCTCTACGAACTTGGTCAAATGTGGAACTTGCCCCTTTGGCATGGCACGCCGAAAGCCGAAGCTGCCATGCTGGCCGGAGCAGGCCTGGAACGGGTGGCGATATGGTCGCGCCGGCGCGGTGCTCCGACGGATGACCCCGCCGCGGCCAAGGGCGAGCATTGGCCGTACTATATAGCCGTGAAGCGATGATTGAGCGGCTGTTTCCGATCAAGCAGTTTGTCTAGCCGTTTGTGATCGCTCATCTGGCCTTCGGTGAGCAGCATGATGATCGGCCGGCCTTCGTCGTCGCAGACCGTATGAAGCTTGGAGTTCAACCCGCCCTTGGTGCGCCCGATATGTCGGGAAACATCCCCTTCTTGAGCAGGCTCGCCACCGTGCGATGGGCCTTCAGGTGGGTCGCATCGATCATGATCCGCCCGGGCTTTGGGCCTTCGCCAGCCAGTGCCGCGAAGATGCGGTCGAACACGCCGGGCCAGCTCCAGCGGATGAAGCGATTGTAGAGCGTCTTAGCGGACCGCAGGCCTTCGGCGCATCCTTCCATTGTACGCCGTTGCGGATCACGTAGACGATTCCGCTCACAACACGCCGGTCACCGACCCGTGGCAAGCCATGGGCCAGGAGAAAGAGGCGAGATCCAATCCATCTAACGCTCGCTCAACAGGAACAACTCGCCCATACTTGTCTTCTCAACGGAGACAGAGAATCATATCGCAATACAAACTAATAGGTCCTGAGCCTAGCAGTAGTGACCAAACACGAACAGAATTAGGAGGCTTTTCACTCTCCGCACAGCCTCTAAAACAGCTAAGATCAGGATAGAAATCTTCTCGTTAAAATTTAACTTTATCAGTTCGCATAGATTTTCGAAACTAAAGCTCGCATAGCCCGCTCATCCTTAGGCGTCATAGTCTTGGCATGTATGCGACGTTTGATGAAAGTTCCCTTAGGATCAAAAAATCCCCGCAGCGCTAATTGCGGTTGCCAATTATAGGGCAACCCAAAGGCCCGCAAAATCTTCAGTTTCAGCGCCTTGCGCCGATCATCGAGCGTCAGCCGATCAGCGTAATCTATTTCGCCACGCCGATCCGCAACGTCATTCAGAAACGTCGCGACCCTCAGAGATGAGGTGCCATCCGGCGACGAGCACCAAGTCTCAAGATGAGCAGCGCGCTTGAGGCACAACTCCTCGCTTACCGGGTTGATGAGCGCGCTAGCAACCATATCTGGCAGAGCCGATGGATCATCACAGGTCGTGTTGAGCCCCTGAACCGCTGCCTTGGTAAGGATTTCATGGCTCTCCATTGGCAGGTCAATGGTAGGCTTGCCGGCGATCCAGCTTTCCATTGCTGTGGTGCAACTATCCATAGAAATCTCAAGATCGCAGTTTACGATCAACTGGGTGATGTTCTCATTGACCGCGAGTCGAATCCGCGAGCCAAGCCTGTCTGGCATCTCGGCGAGACGACGGACGTACCAATCGGCTTCCTCGTTGGGATGTGGCCGCAAAATAACGTTATACCGCTCCGATATCGCAAGCGCCTGCAGGAAGGAGAACAGCCTCTCGCGATTTCGGTATTGTACTGCGATACAGCCCCGATAATCCTTCATCCAGGTTATAGAGTCGGCCCAACTGCGAAACAGCTTGTCCGCCTCTTCCACCGGCAGAGTGTGGTATTTTGCCAGAGCATAATTGGTGCAAACGAGCACGTTGGGTCGTGTCGTGTCGAGCCAAGCGCAGGTCTTTCTCCAATGGGAAACGAAAGGCTCAAAATACAGATCAAAGCGCGGCACACCGACGACCGGCGCCTGTATCGCCCCACCGGCATCGTTGCGCTTCACCGCCTCTGATAACGGCCGATTCCAGCAGAAATAGATGTCAATCCAAGCATTTGCATATCCCTTTAGTGCTAGGAAATCCTGCGATTCTTTTTGATAGGCGACCCCCTCGTTCGGCAAAACTGCGACGATCACACCCAGGTCGTGCAATCGCCGGGAATAGGCAACCAGATGTGACGCCGAAAGGTGGTTGAACACAATCACGTCGGGCCGATAGGCGGCCAGAACAGCGAATGTCGCCTCCAATGGCTCGTAGAATACCTTGTGCCCCTTTTCCTCGAGGTGGCGTCCTATCACCCCGGCTACCATCAGATCTCGACGCTTGTTGTCGATGAGAAAGACAATACGGTGACAACTCATGTTCGGTATCCTAATGGCAAGCGCGCGACTGTACGGAGCTACGCCCGCCGTTTCAATGCTCTATCAATCGGTTTGCCCGGTTCTGATCACCTGTTTCTAGCGCCTAATCCTAGGCGGTAAACTCATAAATCCGCTTGGTGGTTTTCTGGTGTCGTGATTCAAGACTTCCAAATGAGGGAGCCTTGGATGACGCGGCGCCGCTACGAACTCACCGACCACGAATGGTCGATCATCTCGCCGCTGTTGGCGAACAAGCCGCGCGGCGTTCCCCGCGTCGACGATCGTCGTGTGCTGAACGGCATCCTCTGGCGTTTTCGGACGGGTTCTCCCTGGGCGGAGGTCCCGGAGCGCTATGGTCCGTCGACCACCTGCTACAATCGCTTCGTCCGTTGGCGAAAGGCCGGGGTCTGGGATCGACTTCTCGAAGCAGTTTCCGTGGCTTACGATGGCGACATCGTCATGATCGACTCGACCTGTGTCCGTGTCCACCAGCACGCGGCCACGGGAAAAAGGGGGATGGAGACGATGGCGGCATGGGACGTTCCCGTGGCGGGCTCACGAGCAAGATCCACGCGCTCGTCGACGCCGAAGGTCGCCCCGTCACCCTCCGCCTGACCGGCGGCTAGGTTGCCGACTGCGCCGAGGCCGAAGTGTTGATCGACGGCCTCGGGGAAGGCGACATCTTACTGGCCGACAAGGGCTATGACAGCAATGCCATTCGCGCCAAGGCTGTTCAGCGAAAAGCCTGGGCCAACATCCCGCCGAAGACCAACCGCAAGGGAAGCTTCGCCTTCTCGCGGTGGGTCTACCGGCAGCGAAACCTCGTGGAACGGTTCTTCAATAGGATCAAACAGTTCCGAGGTATCGCCACACGCTACGACAAGCGGCCCGAGAACTACATGGCCGCCATCAAACTCGTGGCTGCGAGGATCTGGTGCTTGAGCTTATGAGTCTACGGCCTAGCTCTCGGCGTTGGTTGAAGCACCACCCGTTTTTGGCCAGCCGATGCTGGAAAATTACGGCCTGCTGGCTCATCCCGGCGTGGCTGCCGGAAGGCCATTCATGAGTTCGATCGGAGGCTTGTTGCCGATCGAACTGTGCGGTCTGACCTCGGTGTAGTCCTTACGCCATTCCTCCATTTTCACCCGAGCGCCGTCAAGGCTCACGAACCATGACGTGCTCTCCGTAATTCCGGCAACTGATAAGTTTGGCTCCTCATCAGGAGCAGAACCATGCGGCGCGGCAGTTTCAGTAAAGAGCAGATCATCGGCGTGTTGAGAGAGCCCGAGCCGGCATGAAGCCATCGGACCTCTGTCGGAAGCACGGGATCGGCGAGACGACCCTCTATAAGTGGAAGGCGAAGTTCAGCGCGATGACGTTCCGGAGATGGCGCGCCTGCGCACTCTCGAGGAAGAGAACCGACGGCTGAAGAAGCATCTGGCTGAGCAGATGCTCGACAACGCCGTGCTGAAGGCCCTGTCGGGAAAAATCGAGGACGACGCCTTATCGATAAGCCCAGAGATCGAGGTCACAACCAACGGATTCGCTGCCCTGATCGGCGCTGATCGGCTGCGGATAACCACCGTCAGCGCGATGATCCGTTGACGCCGCCTCGTTCGCGATTACGAGAAGAGGATCGATGTGTCCCGCATTATACACTTCGTCGCCCCAGCTACACCCCCCAGGAAACGTTCACCCTCAATTACAAAATGGCATCTTATAATTTGCCCGGAATCTATCTCAGATCACCATAACAACAAATCGCATTGATGTTACTATTTTCTCTCCGGTTTCTTTCGCGCATTGATTTCATAGACGACCACGAGGTCACCATGATTGATGATATCTGTCGTAGTAAGTCTCTTCAGTGAAATCAATTCGAATGAGGCAAAAAAATTAGCAATCTGCATCTCATCGAAAGCATGGACCAGATGCGAGCGCTTGAAGTTGCCTGACGTGAAATCGCTAAAGTCACCTTTACCGAGATCTTTGCCGTACTGGAAGGAAGTTGTCTCCCGTCCAAAGACATGCCCGAAGTAGAGTCCCCCAGGGCGCAGTACGCGCTCGATTTCGACGATAATGCGAGGAATATCTGTTGCACAATTGTGACCAAGCGACTGTCGGTCGATTACGCAGTCAAAAAAACCGTCGGCAAAGGGCATATTATGAAAATAGGATACCAGTACTTTCCTGCACTCAGGTTCTCCAATCAATTCGCACGCCAGACGAACCGCTTCCGCCGAGCCGTCGACTCCATAGGCATCGAAGCCCTCGTCCTTGATGAATTTGAGGTGATTGCCGCCCCCACAGCCGAGATCAAGCATGCAGATACCACTTCGCTCCTCCGCTTTGGCGTTGCCGAAGTGGCGTAGTACAAAGCTGACCACATTGTCGTAGGGGTAACGGTTCGCCCGACCGGAAATGTAATTGTCGTTCCAACCCTCGACATGAGTCGTCAGGATATCAGCGGCCATTTCATATCTCCCTGAACATGGCGAGGGGATCAGACTTCAACCGACCGACGACGTGATCGCGCCAGGCTGCGGCTGGCAGCAATACATGCGCGGAATGGGAAAGCCGGCAGACCTTAGCTATGCCCGCTGCCTCCAGTTCGCGCCCCATATTCTCGCGATCGGTGAAACCACCGACATAGTTGACCTCATCGCGGGCAAAATGGATCGCACTGTCTTCGAAGACGACGCCGTCATATCCGATGGTACGGCCAGAGAGCGGAAGATCCCGCCGATACGGCACGCCCGCCAACTTCTCGAAGTGCATGAAAGCGCTGAGCCCGCGAGAATAGGGTACTCCGAGCGCGATCGTTTTGACACCCTCGTCGAACAGGCGTTGGTAGATCGAGCCTGGGCCGAAACAGGCCGGTCCGTCCCGATACATAAGCGTCTCTGCACGCATGCCAACGCTGGCCATCGAAAACTGCGGGCAGAGGCTGCGGATTGCACCTGGACTCCTACGCACGAATTCGGAGAACACACCGATCGCCGGATCGGACGGTGTCTCTCGCACGTCGAACACTTCACCGCGTCGGTAGGAATAAGTGAAGGTAGGTACCACCACGGTCCCTTCCTCGCCTAATACCCACCGGAGAGCGTCAAGCAGCGTCTTCGGTCCCTCTGGCAAAACGCCGAGCGTGAAGAGCGAGCAGTGCACCATGGCGATGTCGCCGCGGTCTAATCCGAGAGCCTCAAACAGGCCGACGAGATCAGCGAATGAAGTCCTAGCGACCATCAAGCCGGTCCTGGAGTATGCGCCGCGCGTCAATGACCAATTGCTTGCGATCGAACTTGCCCTGATTGCCAGTCGTGCCGATCTCCGACAGTTGCACCAGATGACGCGGACACATGTGCGACGGCAGGTTTTCTTTGAGGAACAAGCTGAAAGCGATCTCGTTGAAGGTATCCGCCACCTTCGGGATATAGGCCAGACACACTTCCTGCGTCACCGTCGGTTCATCGATGGCGAAAGCGACGGTAGTGAAGATATCAGAATGCCGATTTGCTACGATTTCGATCTCCGTCGGGCTGACGCGATAACCTCGTGTCTTCAACATCTCGTCCTTGCGACCGATGAAGTAGAGGAAACCATCCTCGTCTGTATAGGCCTCGTCGCCGGAATAGAGTAGGATTTGATTATGTAGGGTCGGGTGGCGGCGGAAACGCAGGGCATTCGATTCCTCGTCTCTCCAATACCCGAGCGACATGCAGCCGCCACGATGCACCAACTCGCCCGGCACCCCGGGAGGACACGGATTGCCTTCTGCGTCGACCACAGTGATCTCAACTCCGGGAATCGCCTTGCCGATCGAACGCGGCCGGCGCCCCAACTCGACCGGCGACAGGAAGGTCGAACGGAACGCCTCGGTCAGTCCATACATCAGGAAAATCTCGGCGGAAGGGAAATATTCTCGCAGATCCGCAATCATCCTGTCCGATACCGGGCCACCTGACGTAGTGACACAGCGGACCGAAGATAGATCGTAGGTCCTTCCTCGTCGCATCAAGCGGCGATCGAACATATTGGCGATGAACACTGGCATCACCGGCAGGATGGTGATGTGATGCTTTTCAATGAAGGCGAACAGATTATCCGGCATCAGGAATTCGTGCAGATGCAACGATGCCCGCAGGAGAAGCGTCTGCCAAATTTGATTGAGGCCATAATCAAAGTTAAATGACAGCAAACCGGCGATTCGATCCGTCTCTAGAGCACCGGTATAACTGGCGACGATCTGAGCCCCATCGAAAAGATTGCGATGAGAAATAGTAATACCCTTTGGTCGCCCAGTAGAGCCGGAAGAATAGATGATCGCAGCCGGATCGTCAGGAATGCGCACGAAAGCCGGCGCGATCTCGCGAGTTGCAGCGCGCAATTCCGGCAAATTGGGATAATGAGCAGTGTTCGCCCCCTCTCCCACACCGATCCAGATTGGTGGGCATGACGGTGCTTGTGACACCTCGTGCAAACGGCCCAAATCGGTGATCACCAACGACATGCCGCAATTGGCGATAATGTGCTCGATGTTCTCGGTCTTCAAGCGCGGCAGAATGGGCACAAAGACCGCATTGGCCCACATCACGCCGAGGATCGCGATCACCTGCTCGATGGTCTTTTCCATGCAGATGCCGATGCGGGCACCGGGTTCGACTCGCGTTGTCGCCAGAATGTTGGCGGTCTTGATAACCTGGGACCGCAACTCACCGAAGGTCATAGTATGGTCGCCTTCGACCAGCGCTACGCGATCCGGTGTTTCGATAGCAGCCCGTTCGAGATAGCCCAGGACGGTGAACAGCATGGGCGGCTTCTCCTTCATCTTGCCAATGGCGGTTCCCGTCGGCTGACCTGAACCGGAACATTCGGTATTCTATAACGCACCTCGCGCGACCGAGGCCTAGCCCAGCGCGGCAGCAACGATGTCGGCGACAGTGTCGGGATCGTCGAGCATAGGATTGTGCCCAGCGTTCGCAACGACATGAAGCGTCGCCTTGAGATCAGATAGGTCCGGCGCAGCAGCGCGCGAACCCCAGATGCAGTGCAGTCGCGCTCCGAGATGGACAAGCGCGGCCCGCAACGCCCCCGTCTTCATCATCACAACCATGTCTTGCGCCAGTGCGACCATTGTCGATGGCTCGAGGACACTATAGGTAGCGGCATAACGGGCGATATCGTTGGCCGGCAGCGAAGCTACCAACGAACGCTCCATCATCAGATGACCGTATCTCGCCAACGATTTCATGTATCGCCCGACAGCAGCAGCGTCCATCGAGGCGAGTTTGCCGCTGAGCTCCAGGTGATCAACCGACATGTTGCCCTCAAGCAAAAAGACGGCGACGAGATCGCAGTCGCACGACTCCACCAGCGCCGGCAAGAGACCACTGGCGATCGAATGCAACACAAGGGCTTTGGGTCCGGCCGGCAGGCCATTGAGCAGACGTCCTCCGGCTCGATAGAACACGCCCTCGGCCTCGTCGGCCGGTTCATCGCCGTGGCCCGGCAGTTCAGCAATATGGACGAGCGCCTCAGGATAGCGCGCCTCAAGCGAGGCTGCGAGCGGCATCATCCAAGCGCTCCCGCCCCCCAAGCCATGCACCAAGACGAAATCAGGCACGGACATCGAAAGATTCGGTGACGGCGTCGATAAATTTCTCCAAGGTGTCGAAATTAGCGACGGTTACGACACCTGGGTCGATCTCCGAGCCGATCTGCCCTTCAATGAACATCAGGAATTCCAGAATTTGCATACTGTCGAGTATACCATCCCGCAATACTGCTGAATCTGGTGCGACGGTGACATTTTTTTCAAGGAAAAAACCATAAACGGCTGACTCGACATTAGATTTGTCAATCATAACTTCCTCATAGTCTTTACAGAGAGACATCCGTCATCACCATTATGTCTTTTAGAAGAAGATCAGCGAATGCTCTATTGCCCTCCTTACGGAACGACAGCAATTCTGCTTCGCGGATCAAGCACTCGCGCGGCACGGGAACACGGCCAGCATCCTTAATACGAATTCTACCAGTTGGGTCACGCATGGTCACCAGCCTATTTGCGTTTTTCTCATGCGGTGAGAACGGTATATCGATAATTCCGATGGAGATCGCATCCACACAGCCCTTGATCGGATCGCCCTGGCCTAGATCGAGAACTGTCTCGATGATCGCGCGTGCCTCCTCCTCTACCAGCTCGCGCTCGGCCTCGATCTCCGGCGAGATGGCACAGCTTTGCCCCAGCTCAATAGAATAAAGATACTTCACGAGCGACACCGCCTCACAGTTGGAGGTAACCGTAGGCAGACCAATCGCCTCGTCGGCGGTCTTCACCACGATTTTGTCGGCGCCAACCGCCCGTCCGGTAAGGGCACTCGCGGCGATCAGACCAATCGCTTTCGTGCGATCCTTGGGAAAGGCCCCCATCCACTGATGGAACACCAACCGAACCTGAAGATCGGAACGCCCGAAACGCCGGCAATAGTCCGCACCAAGCGTTCTTAACACCATCGCAGTCGCAGCTTCCTGCTCGAACGCCCCAAACTGGCCAAAGGAGACAGAAAAAGACAGCACCCCTTGGATCGCCGCCATGAGCATCTCAAGAATCTGTACCGCCACCACCATCGCCGGCGGCACCATCGTCGCCGTCAGAGGCCCGAATGATTCGCGATGTATTGGTCGCTCGGGCGTCGAATGAAGGGCACAAAGCCGGTCGACATAGGCCCAGTTGTAAAGGGTCTCCGAAAGATTGCTGTCACGAGAATAGGGCAGGCTGTATGTAAGCCCGCCGCCCTCGATTTCGGTGACGCCGCCGGCCAACGCCACTTCGACCAATACTCGCGCGTCCGGTGTGCCGTGGCGCAAACTTATCGGGCAGTCGAGCTCCGCCAGAATGTCACGGCAGATGGCTGCTCCGTGATTGACCAGCGGAAACCCATTAAGAAGCGGCACGCCCTCCGCCTCCGACCTCCGCAATAATGCCTCGGCAACATCGAAGTGACCGAGGCGACTGTGGCTGTCAATGGTAAGCGGGAGGAAATCGCTACCTGCATCATGTAGCGCATGCATCAATCTCTTCTGTGCGAAGGCCTCCGGCACGCCCCCGCGCGGCTGCAACAATGGCTGTATCCCGCGACCGCGAAAGGCCAGCGCAGCGAATCGGTTTTGCGAGAGCGAGGCAAGAAATCGCGCAGCATCGCCAGTATCAATCCCTCCAAGCCAAGGACTGGTAAAAACCTCCTTTCGCAGGTCGTCGAACTCAATCGTCAAATCTAGCGCTCCTCGCAATCAGGCGGTCTCGCCGGCATCTTTCCTGGCGAGATCCTTAACCAGTTGTCGCGCCACCTCCCCCGGCATGCCCCGCCTTGAATAGACCCGATCAAAGCCCATACCGAGGAACTTCCGCTCGATTTCGAGGTCGGAACCAAGCCCGATCTGCAGCGTACCACCAATATAGAGCACAATGTCGCCCTTGCCGCGCCGCGCCAACTCGCGCCGCATATTGGCGCACCACAGTTCTGCTTCACCATTGTTAGACGATAGCAGCACCGCATGCGCATCATGCGTCACGACGGCTTCGACGAATTCATCGAGGTACCGATTGACGCCGATATTCATCGTCTCGACCCCAACCTCGGTGAGGGCGATATCGAGAAGACGGAGCGCTACCACGTGAATGTCGTTTCCAATCACACCGAGAACTGCACGGTACGGGCCGACCACCAAACATACTCCCAACTGGGCGCGAGACAGATCCTAATGGGCGAACTGAATTTCAAGCCCTCATCGGCGTGACCAAAACAATCAGATCGCGCGTTCCCTTGGCGAATGCAAGGCACTTCAACACCAAGCCGAATTGCTTACGGAATATTCCCGATCAACAAGCAATAGGCGACTCTCCCGCCTGATCGACATTCTCGACCAAACCTTGTCTTTCCAGCATCGCGGCTATAGGCGCCAACTCCCAAACTGGCACGCCGATTTTGTCGGCGATGGCTATGAGGTCGTACTTGCCGTCCGCATAGGCAAGAAAGTTCATCATTGGCCGGATAGTGTCGCCGCTGCCTTTGGTCGACAGGGTGGGATAAAGGCCACGGCGACCCAATTGAGGCTCGCACAACACCGTGGCGCGCCAGCGCCGATTTTCCTCCACAGCCTCCACCGCCCTCGTCACTGCGTATAGACCACCGGCGAGCCCAGATGGCGTGACGAGTGAAAAATCATCGAGGGATGTGTGGTACTCCGGATAGGTCGCATATTTTGATCGCATAATAGAGACGAACGGCAGGTCAATCCCTGGTGCACAATACTGTCGCTCATCTGAACCACGATCGAGAAACGACCAATGGTGATAGTCGGGATCGATGTGAGAAAGCACATTGCGGGCTGCACGATCGGCGAGCGTATTCGCCTCACGCGAAGCGAGATAGGAATAGGCCCGGTCGTCTCCGAGACAAGTGAGAACGAAACCCGCAACCACATTGCGCCGCATGGCGGCAAGGTTTCGAGCGAGATAGGCGATCGAACCGATCGTCTCCGGCAGGAAGACAAAACGTAGCGTATGCCGCATCTGCCGCTGCCGCGCCCATTGATGGAGCCAGGCGGCTACCAAGGGGCCTGACAGTTCGTTGTTGGCCATGGACGGATGGCAGACATATGTCGACAAAAAAATCTCGTCGCTAGTCTTCCCGGGAATCACCGCTTCTCCATAGTCGAGATGACCGGGAAACAGAGCGCTGTCTATGGAGGCATGGTAACGCCCCGGCAGCAGTTCACGGCGCCGAGTATCGGTCAGGCAGAAGCCCCACCGGCGGCGATAATAGGACGTAACATAGGGGATCGCATCGGGTTGGTCTGGCAGCGAATGAAGATGCGGCTGGAGATCCTCCAAATCGAGCTCAACGTCGACCGGCTCGGAATAGCCGACAACATGGAGGTTGTTGTCGGCAAAATCGACTACAGTCTTTCCGTCAGGTCCGGTCAACCGACCGGACGAGATACGCCACTCATCAGGCACCGTCCAGTCGAAGACCTTTTCTCCTGAGGGAACTTGCTTAACCACGAGCCCATCGACATAGTCGGCCAGCCTGCGTAGCGTAATACGCACTCCCTCACCGGTTAGGGAGCGACATACAGGGAATAATTCCTGCCCAAGGGCGTGCATTTGTCGACCGGCCGCGAGGTATTCTTCTGGAATTGCATTAACCGACATACTCGTCCCCCGGACTTCATCATCTTCTACTGTATGCTCAAGTGATGAGCATACAGTAGAAGAAGATATCACTGAGACCCAGGTATCGAAACCCCCCAGGCGCTCCTCCTACTGTGCGCACGACGCTTTCCCTGCACTATCTTGCCGAAATTGCGGCGACCTGCGAGGGATTCCTCTTCGGCAGGCCGGTATCGTCGATAACCCGAAAGGTCTGCGGATCACCGATGAGGGTATGAGCTTGCCGGGCGAGTTCCTCGACGCTTGGCTGGCTATCCTAGACGACGCTTCGAAATGAAGCGATGCAACCGGTCGTAACGGTCAGGCGCCAGAGATGACTGAATCGCTATTCTGCCGAGGCAGTGCTCGGAAGGCTTTTATCATCATCCCTAAACTGCAGCGCATGCAGGTGCGCGTAAAGCCCGCCCTCGGCCATCAGCTGTTGGTGGGTACCGGACTGCACCACCTCGCCCTTGTCCATGACGCAGATGATATCGGCGTCGCGCACGGTGGCGAGACGGTGGGCGATGACGAAGGTGGTGCGACCCTTCATCAGGCGTGCCAATGCCTCCTGGATGTCGCGTTCGGCCTGAGCGTCGAGCGCCGAGGTCGCCTCGTCGAGCAGCAGGATCGGCGCCTGCCTGAGGATGGCGCGGGCGATGGCGATGCGCTGGCGCTGACCGCCGGAGAGGTTGCCGCCGCCCTCGCCCACCCGCGCCTCGAAGCCTTCGGGCATGGCCATGATGAAGTCGTAGGCGTTGGCGTCGCGCGCCGCCGCCTCGATCTCGGCGCGGCTGGCGCCCGGCCGGCCGTCGGCGATGTTGGCGGCCACCGTACCGTCGAACAGGAAGGTGTCCTGCGTCACCAGCGCCACATGCCGGCGCAGCGAGTCGACGGTGAAGCGGCGGATGTCGGTACCGTTGATCAGCACGGCGCCGCCCGTCGGGTCGTAGAAGCGCTCGACCAGCGAGAACACCGTCGACTTGCCCGCCCCCGACGGCCCGACCAGCGCCACCACCGAGTTCTCCGGCGCCGTCAGGCTGAGGCCGCGCAGCACCGGCGCCTCGCCATAGGCGAAATCGACGCGGTCGAGCGTCACGGTGGCGCTGTCGAACCTGGCTTCCACTGCGTCGGGCGCCGATTGCAGCGCCGGCGTGAGGTCGAGCACCTCGTACATCATGCGCACGCCGACCAGCGACTTCTCAAGATCGAGATTGAAGCGGGCGAGGCGCTTGGCCGGCTCGTAAGCCAGGAGCAGCGCGGTGATGAAGGAGAAGAAGGCGCCGGGGTCGGCATTGTAGTGGACGATCTGGTAGCCGCCGAACATCACCACGAAGGCGATGGCGAAGCCGCCGAGCGTCTCCATCAGCGGGCTTGAACGGGCGCTCAGCGTGGCGATGCGGTTGGAGAGTTGCTCGACGTTGATCGTCGCCGCCTCGAAGCTCCGACGCAGCCGGTCCTCCAGGCCGAAGGACTTGACGACGCGGATGCCCTGTACGCTTTCCTGCACGATGGTGATGATCTGGGCGAGCGTCACCACCTCCTTGCGCGCCGCCGTCCGCACCTTGCCGAGCAGATGAGTGATTCCGTAGATGGCGACCGGCGCAATCACCAGCGACAACAGCGACATCAGCGGGTTCTGCACCACCATGACGGCGACCAGCGACACCAGCGTAAAGAGGTCGCGGCCGAGGCTCATCACGATCAGGTCGATCGCCGACCGTGCCGCCGCCGCGTTCTGCGAGATGCGCACCACGATGTCGCCGAGAGCATGAGTCTGGAAGAAGGAGATGTCCTGCTTCAGCACGGCGTCGTAGAGCTGCCGCTGCAGCCGGGCGACCATGCTGTTGCCGATCTTGGTCAGCGTCACCGACGAGAAATAGGTGGCGAAGCCCTTGACGAGATAGATGAGAACGATGACGCCGGCGATGGTGAAGACCAGCCCCTCGCTCTTCTGAATGAAGATCTTGTTGATGATCTCCCGGATGATGTAGGCGCTTGCCGCCGTCGCCAGCGCGGCGATCACCATCATCACCACCGCGAAGGCATAGCGCCGCGCATAGGGTCGGAAGTTGGCGCGGAAAAGCCGCACCAGCGGCCCGAGCTTCTGCTCCGGTCCAGTGAAGCCGTCGAGCCGGCCCTTCAGGAAATCCAAGTCGAAACTCCACGTCTGGCCGGCGATCGGCACCGGGTCGGCCGGGAAATGCTACGCCCGGCGGCGCCTGTCAACAGCGCGGGCCCCGCCTACACCACCACCGGCTCGTTCTTGATCTGCCGGAGCGTCAGGCTGGTCCGGACCTGGCCGACGTTGGGCGTTGCCGTCAGTTGCTCGATGACGAAGTTCTGGCACGTCTTGAGGTCGGGGGCGACGCACTTCAGGATGAAGTCGATCTCGCCCGACTGCATCCAGCTTTCCCGCACCAGCGGCCAGTTCTTCACCCGCGCCTCGAAGGCGACGATCTCCGCCTCCGACTGCGAGGCGAGCGAGATGAAGGCGAACAGCGTCACGTCGAAGCCGAGCGTCTTCTCGTCGATCAGCGCCCGGTAGCCCTGGATGACGCCGGTCTCCTCGAGCGCGCGCACGCGCCTCAGGCAGGGCGGCGCCGAGATGCCGACGCGGCTCGCCAGCTCGACGTTGGTCATGCGGCCGTCGGCTTGCAGCTCGCGCAGGATCTTCCAGTCGATGGCATCGAGTCGGGCCTTCATGTCGTGCCTCCACGGACCGGCAGGATCCACGCGCCTGCCGGCCGGGAACATACCGTTCCGGTCGTCCGGACGAAAGCATCTTTCGGCTGCACGAACACTTATTAAAGTGTGGGCTTCCCCCCGCCGCCTTGAAACCGGGGAGCCGGGCCCCTACCATCCACTTGACCGGGGCGCCGGCCGCCTTGATGGCGGAGCCGGCGCCCGGATTTCGAGAAACGAGACGAGCATGACGCACACCCACGCCAAGGTCCTGATCATCGGCTCCGGCCCGGCCGGCTACACCGCCGCCATCTACGCCGCCCGCGCCATGCTCGAACCCGTGCTGATCGCCGGCCTGCAACAGGGCGGCCAGCTCACCATCACCACCGACGTCGAGAACTATCCCGGCTTCGCCGAGGCCATCCAGGGGCCGTGGCTGATGGAGCAGATGCGCGCCCAGGCCGAGCACATGGGCACCCGCCTCGTCACCGACATCGTCACCTCGGTCGACCTGTCGCGCCGGCCGTTCGCGTTGGCCTGCGATTCGGGCGACACCTATTCGGCCGACACCATCGTCATCGCCACCGGCGCCCAGGCGCGCTGGCTCGGCCTGCCGTCGGAGCAGAAGTACCAGGGCTTCGGCGTGTCGGCCTGCGCCACCTGCGACGGCTTCTTCTACCGCGGCAAGCATGTGGTGGTGGTCGGCGGCGGCAACACCGCCGTCGAGGAGGCGCTCTACCTCACCCACCACGCCGACAAGGTGACGCTGGTGCACCGCCGCGAGGCTTTCCGCGCCGAGCGGGTGATGCAGCAGCGGCTGTTCGCCAACCCGAAGGTCGAGGTGATCTGGAACAGCGTCGTCGACGAGGTGCTCGGCACCGAGGGCTTCCCGCCGTCGGTGACCGGCGTCCGCCTGAGGAGCACGCTGACCGGCGAAACGCGCGACGTCGCCGCGGACGGCCTGTTCGTCGCCATCGGCCACGCGCCGGCCGTGTCGCTGTTCGCCGGGCAGGTTCAGCTGAAGCCGTCCGGCTACATCTGGACGGCGCCCGATTCGACGACTACGTCGGTGCCCGGCGTGTTCGCGGCCGGCGACGTCACCGACGAGCACTTCCGCCAGGCGGTGACGGCGGCGGGAATGGGCTGCATGGCGGCGCTGGAGGCCGAGCGCTATCTTACCGTCGTCGAGACTGATACAAAGGTTGCGTAACCAACTGGCGCAACGCGCGATTCAAGACTTGCGCCGGAGCGTGGAAGCGTCGAACCTAGAGCACCCGCCCGAAAAGCGTTTCACGTTTCGGCCATGCGGATGCGGCAGATAAGAAACCGGCATCCGTCCGAAAGGTGCTTCACGTTTCGGACATGCGGATACCGTGAGAAGCAGGCGGCACGCCGGACGGGTGTCCATCGGCAACGACGGGGGCGGCAAAGGGGATAGCGATGGATTGGGACAAGCTCAGAATATTCCATGCCGCCGCCCACGCCGGGAGCTTCACCCACGCCGGCGACAGCCTGAACATGAGCCAGTCCGCCGTCAGCCGCCAGGTCAGCGCCCTGGAGCAGGATCTCGGCGTACCGCTGTTCCACCGCCATGCCCGCGGCCTGATCCTTACCGAGCAGGGCGAGTTGCTCTACCGCGCCGCCCATGACGTCATGCTGAAGCTCGAGGACGTGCAGGGCCGGCTGACCGACAGCCGCGAGCGGCCGTCCGGCTCGCTGCGCGTCACCACCACCGTCGGCATCGGCTCGACCTGGCTGACCTCGCGCGTCGACGAGTTCGTCGACCTCTACCCCGACGTTCAGCTGCAGCTGATCCTCAACGACGACGAACTCGACCTCGCCATGCGTCAGGCCGACGTCGCCATCCGCCTGCGCCAGCCGACGCAGCCCGACCTCATCCAGCGCAAGCTGTTCACGGTGCATTTCCACCTGTTCGCCTCGCCGGCCTATATCAAGCGCTTCGGCAGCCCGAAGACCATCGAGGAGCTGGACCAGCACCGCATCATCACCTTCGGCGTCGCCGCACCCAACTACCTCAGGGACATGAACTGGCTGGAGTCGGTCGGCCGGCCCTACGACAATCCGCGCCTGCCGGCGCTCCGCGTCAACAACCTCGTCGCCATCAAGCATTCGGTGCAGCGCGGCGTCGGCATCGCGCTGCTACCCGACTATCTGGTCGAGGAGGATTCCGGCCTGCAACAGCTGATCCCCGAGGTCGACCTGCTGTCCTACGACACCTACTTCGTCTATCCCGACGAACTCAGGAACTCGGCACGCGTGCACGCCTTCCGCGATTTCCTGGTGTCCAAGGCGCAACGCTGGTCCTATTGAGAGACCGCTTTCAATTCGCCATCGGCAGCGATCTGGCGCCGCTCACGGGACGCGAATTCCGGGACGATCTCTGAGCCGACAAAGCATCGGCCGATGTTTTTACCAAGACTGCGTTTTCCCGTAGCGGAAAACACCGATGAATCCTCAACGCTTCACGGTGATGTTACGGTTTGGGCAATTTAACCGGGATATTGCATAGCAGATTTGCACATTGCCTTCTTGTTTTGCACCGACCCCGGGTGCATATAGACCTTAGCTGATGTGTTGGTTCCCTCGCCATCCTCCCGGCGAAAGCGAATCTTCAGCTGTTCCCCTCTGGAAGGTGCGGTATCGTCCCTGCGATCCGCATTCCAAAACTGACAGCCGGGCCTAGTGCCCGGCTTTTTTTGTCTTCCGCCAAGGCCATTTGCAGACTAGGGAAAGCCGGAGCGCTGGCCGTTTCCCCGGAGCCCGGCAAGAAGACCAGTTCGGAACTGCGGAACCATTGTCATGACGTCTGAACCGGGTGCCTTGCTGCTGATCGGCACGTCGCATGTCGGCAAATCGACCTGCGCGAGTAACGTCGGCTCGGCCCTCGGCCGGCCGGTCGTTTCGACCGACGCGCTGGGACGCCATCCGGGTCGTCCGTGGACCGGCGTGCCCGATGCGGTGCTGGAATTCTATCACCGCCTGTCGGATGACGCGGTTCACTGGTTCCTGAAGGTGCACCACGAGAACATGCGCCCGCTGATCGGCGCGAGAATAACGGCCCTGCGCGAGGCGGGCCAAGGCTTCGTCCTGGAGGGCGCCGCCCTCAGGCCCGAATATCTTGCCGACTGGCCGGTCGGCGATGCCCTGGCCGTCTGCCTTCACGTCGAAACCGACGTGCTGCGCGCCAGAATCCGGCAGAGCAGCGACTACGCCCGCCAAGGCGAGCCGATGAGGCTTGCCATCGACAAGTTCACGGAACGCTCGCTGCGCGAGAACGATGCCCTCGCCGAGGCGGCCGTCAGGCTCAATGTGCCCGTCGTCGATGTCAGCGACCTCCGGGAAGCCGACAGACTGGCCGGACAGTTGGCGTCGCGCCTCGCCGGCTGGTCCGAGCCCTGAGCGGCAGCCGATTCCGTCTCCGCATGGCCGTACCGCGCACGCGACATGCGGTTTGACCTTGCGTGTGGCCGCGCGCCGCAATAGAGCAGGAACGTCGTATTTAAACCGATACGATCGACCCCTCCCAGCGTTCGGAGACGCCATTCATGTCTTTCCTTGCCCAGTCGCTTGCCCGCGTGAAGCCGTCCGCCACCATCGCCGTCACCAACAAGGCCCGCGAGCTCAAGGCCGCCGGTCGTGACGTCATCGGCCTCGGGGCCGGCGAGCCGGATTTCGATACGCCGGACAACATCAAGGAAGCGGCGATAAAGGCGATCCGTGACGGCAAGACGAAATACACGGCGGTCGACGGCATTCCCGAGCTGAAGGCGGCGATCGTCGACAAGTTCAAGCGCGAGAACGGCCTTGTCTACAAGCCGGCCGAGATCACCGTCGGCACCGGCGGCAAGCAGGTGCTGTACAACGCGCTGATGGCGACTCTGAACCCCGGCGACGAAGTGCTGATTCCCGCTCCCTACTGGGTGAGCTACCCGGACATGGTGCTGCTGGCCGGCGGCACCCCGACCTTCGTCGAGGCGACGATCGAGACCAATTTCAAGCTCACCGCCGAGGCGCTGGAGAAGGCGATCACCCCGAAGACCAAGTGGTTCATCTTCAACTCGCCGTCCAACCCGTCGGGCGCCGCCTACACCCGTGACGAGCTGAAGGCGCTGACCGACGTGCTGGTCCGCCACCCGCACGTCTGGATCATGACCGACGACATGTATGAGCACCTCGTCTACGACGACTTCGTGTTCACCACGCCGGCTCAGATCGAGCCGTCGCTGATGTCGCGCACGCTGACCGTCAACGGCGTCTCCAAGGCCTATTGCATGACCGGCTGGCGCATCGGCTACGCCGGCGGCCCGGCCGAACTGATCAAGGCCATCGCCACCATCCAGTCGCAGTCGACCTCCAACCCCTCGTCGATCTCGCAGTATGCGGCGCTGGAGGCCCTGACCGGCCCGCAGCATTTCATCGCCGAGAACAACAAGGTGTTCAAGGAGCGCCGCGATCTCGTGGTGTCCATGCTGAATCAGGCGCGTGGCATCGCCTGCCCGACGCCGGAAGGCGCCTTCTACGTCTATCCGTCCTGCGCCGGGCTGATCGGCAAGAAGACGGCCGCCGGCAAGGTGATCGCCTCCGACGACGACTTCGTCACCGAGCTGCTGGAATCGGAAGGCGTCGCGGTGGTGCAGGGCTCGGCCTTCGGCCTCGGCCCCAACTTCCGCATCTCCTATGCCACCGCCACCAAGGATCTCGAAGAAGCCTGCGTGCGCATCCAGCGCTTCGCGGCATCGCTATCCTAAGCAACCGCGCATCGGCATCAGCCGAGGGGGACCGGAGGCAACTCCGGTCCCTTTTTCATGGGACGAAGCCGAAAATGCGGCCGCCGCCGTTTACGCAGCATTAACCCAACCGGTGCATCGGCACCCACCAAGTCATTGAGGCAACGGAGAATTCCGGATGCCACCGGTTTCTCCACCAGCGCTCCACCGGGGAAGTGTTAACCGCGCCACGAAATCGCCACGACATCTCCCGTCACCCACCTCAATCCCGGCATCGGCACGGCCCATTCGCCCGGCATATCTCAGCCCATCGGATGCCGCCGGCCGGACGACCGGCGCGGCGCCGAAACGGCAAGGACGAGAGCGATGACGGACAGGATCGACGACACCCCCTTCGACACCAGGATCGGACGCAACCACGAGCTGTCGGTCGGCGCCGGCGCCTCGATCGTCATCGTCGTCGCCGCCACGCTGGCCCTGGCGGTGACGCTGCTGTTCGCCAGCCTGACGCCGACACGGGCCGCCGAGATTACCCCCGCCGCCTTCTCGGTCGAGACGGTCCAGCCGGCAGGCAAGGCCCACACCTTCATCGCCGCGCCGCCGCGCGACACCAGCTACTTCATCGAGCCACCGGCCGGGGCATCCGGCAGCCTGTCGGCGATCGTCGTCATGGCGGTGCTGGCCGGCTGGCTCGCGGTGTCGGCCGACCTCTGGCGCGCCCTGTTCAATCGGGTTAAAAGCTGGGATCGCTCGCGCTCGTAACCCCGGTATCCCATGTCCCCCTTGCGTTTCCTCGGTCTGGTGCTCGCGGCCCTTGCGGGGGCGTTCCTGCTCCTGGTGCTCGCGTTCAATACCTACGGCCGGGAGGAGAGCTGGGAAGCGGTGTTCGGCTCTCCCGATCTCGGACCCTATGATTTCGCCATGCCCTCGCGCACCGGCAAGCTGAACGACACCCTCGCCTGCCCGGCCAACGACTGCCAGAAGGGCATCCCCGATATCGAGACGCGCCGTTACGATCTGCCGCCGGCCGCCCTGTTCGCGGTGGTCGAAAAGGTGGTGAAGCATCTGCCGGACAAGGTGCAGGTGGTGGGCGCCAACCCGGTGAGCACTCGCCTCCGGGCGATCGTCTTCTCGCCGGTGCTGCGCACGCCCTCGACGCTGTCGGTGATGGTAGCACCGGCCCGCGGCGGCGGCTCGTTGCTCTACGTCTACTCGCGCAGCCAGATCGGCTATTACGACATGGGCCGCAACACCGCCAACATCGTGGCGCTGATCGCCGGCATCGACGCCGAACTGGTGGCGGCGGCCGCCGCCCCGGCCGCCCGATGAAGAAACGCCCGCCGGCGGCGACCGGGGGCGGTTCTTTCCCTCAAGCGACAAGACGGCCGGTGCTCACTCGTCTTCCGGCACCAGATCCATGATCTTCTTGTCGGGCTCGCCGGCGCACTGGTCGGCGATCTGCTTCACGTTGGCGACGAGTTGGTCCATGTCGATCACCGTGTTGCCGCTCTGGTGGCTGAGATAACCGTCGATCCAGACGACGGTCGGCAGGATGCCGTCCTCGTCGGCCAGGAACTGCTGGCAGGTGAGTTCGGCCATGTCGACCTTTTCACCGGCGGCGGCCAGCGTCGGCACGCCGACAAGCAGCGCGCCGATGCCGGCGGCAACCCATGCTGATGTCATGATTTTCCCCTCCGGACGCGCCGGCATCGGGCGATCGCGCCCGCCGTCATCGCCCTGCTTCTGCATATCACGAAACAATTGCTACGTAATATACCCTAGCAACCTTCACGCTTCGATCAGCCAGCCGGCGGCTTGCCGGTGTAGACCGCCAGCTGTGCCGCGAAAGCCCGCTGGTAGGCGGGCCGCGCCTCGCCGCGGCCGACATAGGCCGTGAGGTTGGGATAGCCGTCCAGAAGGCCCGACGACTTCAGCCTGAGCAGCACCGAGACCATCATCAGGTCGCCGGCGCTGAAGGCGCCGTCGAGCCAGTCGGCGTCGCCGAGACGGGCGGAGAGCCGAACCAGCCGGTCGCGGACGCGGTCCTCGACCAGCGGCAGCCGCGCCTCGTACCAGCTTCTGCCGCTCTCCAGAAGCCTGACGGTTTCATATTCGAGGATCGGCGGCTCCACCGTGTTGACCGCCGCGAATATCCAGGCGGTCGCCCGCGCACGGGCATTGGCGTCGTCCGGCAGCAGGCCCGCATGACGCCCGGCGACATGCAGCACGATCGCCCCGGTCTCGAACAGGGCGAGGTCACCCTCCTCGTAGGTCGGAATCTGCCCGAAGGGATGCAGCGCGAGATGCGCCGGCTCCTTCATCGCCGCGAACGACAGGAGACGAACCGCATAAGGCTGGCCCACTTCCTCGAGCGCCCAGCGAACGCGCGTGTCGCGCGCCAGTCCCTTGCCGCCATCGGGCGACCGCTCGAAGGCGGTGATGGTGATGGTCATTGCAAGTCTCCTTTCCCGGCTGCAGCGGCCGGCCGCACGGCGGGCGGCCCGAATGCCTGACGGTCCGAGATCAGCGAGGCAGCCGATAGACGGAAACGTGCGAACGCGACCCGGCGGTGAACGGCGTGCCGATCCAGTCCGCCGACCTCTCCTCAAGCTCGAAGCCGGCCAGTTGCCCCATCAGGTCCAGTTCCGCCGGCCAGATATAGCGATGGGACGAGCGCGTCAGGGCCGCCGGTCCGTCATCGTCGAAGCGGAAGTGATGCGACACGACGCGCTGATTCAGCACGTCGTAGGTGTCCAGGCCGACATATCCGGGCTCGGTCTGCCAGACGACGGCATCCTGGCCGGGCGGCAGCTTGCGCAGTTCGGGAACCCACAGCTCGATCACGAACCGTCCGCCGGGTTCCAGATGTCGCGCCGCGTTGTGGAAGCAGGCGACCTGCTCTGCCTGAGTCAGAAGGTTCGATATGGTGTTGTAGACGAGATAAACCAGCGCGAAGCGACCGGGCGCCCGCACCGTCGCCATGTCGCCGATGACGACCGGAATCCGCGCCTCGTCGGCCTTGGTGCGCAACTGATCGACCATCGCCGTCGACAGCTCGATCCCCATGACGGAAACGCCCTTGCGGTTGAGCGGAACGGCGACCCGCCCGGTTCCGATGGCGAATTCCAGCGCGCGGCCGCCGCCGGCCAGAGCGGCGAGCCGATCGACCGTCGGCCCCAACACGTCCGGCGCGAACATGCCGGTACCCGGCGTGTCGTAGCTCCTGGCGGTTTCGTCGTCCCAACAATCGTGATGGCTCATGCGCGGCCTCCTCCCGGCGGCATGTTCGCCGCATCCGGGGATGGAAGCCAGAGCCCCGGCAACGGCCGCAGGCACCGGATCGGTGACACGCGGCCTAGATTTCCTGATAGACCGCGACCGCCCGGCCGATCACCTCGATCGCCTGCATATCAAAGTAGGCTTCAAAGCCTGGGATGACCGAGGACGGGACAAAACGGTCCGGTTTGTCCTCGTACATCCTCAGCACGATCCGGCCTTTCCTGACGGAAACAGCATAGACCCCGCGCCGCTCCAGCGTCATCTGCGACATGTCGATGAGGACGACGCTGCCCTTGGGAATCAGATGACTCATGGAGTGATCGGTGAGCCGTGTCGCGATGAGGCTCCCCTTCGGAGCGGGGATCTGCACACTATGCGCGACGTTGGCGGCTCCGCTCTTGCCGGCCAGAATCTCCTGACGCCGATCCCGCAGTTCCTCGATGCCGAACAGCGGGATGCGGTCGCCGGAACGCTCCTGCGGCAAGTCGCTTTCCCCCAGGAGCCACGCCTTCGAGGTCTTGAGGACAGGCGCCAAAGCTTCAACGGTGCGTATGTTGACGCCAGCATCTATCCCTTGCAGCTTCGCCCGTCTAATATTTCTAATCGCATCTTTGCTCAAACCAGCCGCCAGCGAGGCGGCGGAAGCAGAAATTCCTACGTCTTTAAGTCTTTTTTCTATTCTATCCAAAATATCTACCATAGTCGCAATTTATATAACATCAGTAGACTGCGCAAAAGCGGTTTTAAAACCGAGACTAAGTTGCGCACTCCTGACATTACATCAAATCAAATCCAAACGCAGACACAATCTCTATTGAAATACGGGGTCCGCTCATAAATCAAAAAGCGGCATCCCCCCATTGTGCGGCACAACAAAAGCGGTTATTTTACCTCATCATCGAGCAGTTTCGAACTCAACACATAGGGGACGGTGATGGAGTTCCTGTCAGCGATTTATTTATATGCCATAATAAGCGGCGTCCTCATTGCAATCTATTTTGGAGTCTTTTTGTTCATATTGAATTTGCTAATTATATTCAGCCTATGCCTGACCTTCTGCGGGGCCAGTAGTTATGGATTTTTGAATTCAATACTGTTTACATTTGCAGCCCTAGTTTCAAATCAGGTCAGTTTCATGTGCGGCATAGTCTATAAGTTCTCCAGGAACTCTCTGTCTGGCAAACACCCGGCAAAGAATAAGAATCTCTTTCTCGTCGAAGAACCGGAGAACAAGTCGGTTCGCTGAGTCTTCCGGGGCCGATGGACGCCCGAATCCGTTCGTCAGAGGGCAGGCGCGGCCGCAGGGAAGCCCCTGCCGGGCGGCGCGTTCGCCGCGCCCCCTGAGATCGAATCCGAGGAAGTCGGCACGCAAGACGCTTGGCAGAAGAAGAACATGCGAACCCCGCCGCGCTGCCGCGCGACGGGGCGATGATCGATCGGAACGGCGGCCGGTCACTCGGCGGCGGCGACCTTCGGCTTCACCTCGTCGAGATAGGCGTGCATCAAGAGTTCGCTGATCGCCGCCGGCTTGAAGCGATGCTCGCCGATCTCGGAGATCGGCGTCACCTCGGCGGCGGTGCCGACCAGGAAGGCCTCGGTGAAGGTCGAAAGCTCCTCCGGCAGGATGTGGCGGCGGTTGACCTTGATGCCGTGACGGGCGGCGATCGCCTCCACCGACTGGCGGGTGATGCTGTCGAGGAAGCAGTCCGGCTCCGGCGTGTAGAGTTCGCCGTCGCGGACGAAGACGATGTTGGCACCGGTCGATTCCGCCACATAGCCGCGATAGTCGAGCATCAGCGCGTCGGTGTAGCCCTCGGCCTCGGCGGCATGCTTGGACAGCGTGCAGATCATGTAGAGGCCGGCCGCCTTCGACTTGCAGGGGATGGTCAGCGGGTCGGGCCGGCGGTAGCGCGCCCAGGTCAGGCGGATACCCTTCAGCTTCTCGGCCGGGCTGAAGTAGCTCGGCCACTCCCAGACGGCGATCGCCATGTGGATGGTGTTGTTGGGTGCCGACACGCCCATCGCCTCAGAGCCGCGCCAGGCGACCGGCCGGACGTAGGCGTCGGCGAGGCCGGAGCGGGCCAGCGTTTCCCTGGTCGCCGCCTCGATCTCCTCGAGGCTGTAGGGCAGCTTGAAGCCGAGGATCTCGGCCGAGTCGATCAGCCGCTGGCTGTGCTCTCTCAGCTTGTAGACCTCACCGCCATAGGCGCGCTCGCCCTCGAAGACGGCGCTGCCGTAATGGAGCGCGTGGGTCAGAACATGCACCTTGGCGTCCTTCCAGTCGACGAACTTGCCGTCGTACCAGATCACACCGTCGCGGCTGTCAAACGGGACATTGGCCATTTTGAACTCCCAGACCTCTTCTTCTCTTTTGCTGCCCGTCACCCTCGGGCAATGGCGCGGCGTGCACCGGCGAAGCGTTTTGCCTCGGCGTCGACAAGCGGCTATGCTTGCGAACCGATGGTCCCGGCGGCGCCGGAGGTCCGTCGCGGCCGCGTCGTGCGAACGATCGTTTCGTCGTGACGGGAGTTCAAGTAACAAATGAATCGAAGTATGTCAACATGGCTGCCATAAATTTCCCGCGCGACGCCGCGCGTCCGTCCGCCGATTCCGCGGTGAGTCGGCCCGACGGCGACGGCGGCGACGGGCTCGACCTCGAGCTGATCGAGCTTTTGTTCTTTGCCTACCGGGACTTCGTCGGCGAGGCGGACCATATTCTGGAGGCGATCGGCTACGGCCGCGCCCATCACCGCGTCGTCTATTTCGTGACGCGCCATCCCGGTCTGCGCGTCTCCGATCTCCTCGACATCCTGCAGATCACCAAGCAGAGCCTCGGCCGCGTGCTGAAGCAACTGGTCGACGACGGCTACATCGAGCAGCGTCCCGGCCCGGTCGACCGGCGCGAGCGGTTGCTCTACGCCTCCGAGAAGGGAGAACGCCTCGCCTACGACCTGTCGGCCCGCCAGCATGCCCGCATCGAGCGGGCGCTGGCCACGCTGCCGTCCGGCGCCCGTGCCGTGGTGCGCGACTTTCTCGGCAACATGATCGACGCCCGCGCCCCCGGCGCGCCGGCCGATCGGGAAGGCTGAACGATGTCCATCCTGCCGCCCGCCGACGGCGCCAGCCACGTCCTCGTCGTCGACGACGACAGCCGCATCCGCCAGTTGCTCGCCAAGTATCTCGGCGGCAACGGCTATCGCGTCACCGCCGCCGCCGACGCAGCCGAGGCGCGGCGCAAGATCTCGGCCATCGAGTTCGACCTGCTCGTCGTCGACGTGATGATGCCGGGCGAGGACGGCCTGTCGCTCACCCGGGCGCTCAGCGCGGCGCAGGACGTGCCCATCCTGCTGCTGACGGCCAAGTCCGACGGCGCCGACCGCATCCGCGGCCTCGAAGCCGGCGCCGACGACTATCTCACCAAGCCCTTCGAGCCGCGCGAGCTGCTCTTGCGCCTCAACAACCTCCTCAAGCGCCGGCCGCTGCCGGAGGCGCCACTCACCCGCGAGGAAATCCGCTTCGGCCGCTTCGTGTTCGACGCCAGGCGCGAGGAGCTGTGCGACGGCGAGACGACCGTGCGCCTCACCGACCGCGAGCGGCAGCTGCTCGCCCAGTTCGCCGCCAGCCCGGACGGCACGCTGTCGCGCGAGGCCCTGGCCGGCGAGCCGGGCGAGGTCGGCGAGCGCACCATCGACGTGCAGATCAACCGCCTGCGCCGCAAGATCGAGGACGATCCCGGCAATCCCCTGTTCCTCCAGACGGTGCGCGGCGTCGGCTATCGCCTGCGCTTCGAGTGAGCGGCCGATGAGCGGAGATCGGAAAAGCGACGCGCTCGTGCCCGAACCCGTCGAGCGGCGCGGCCGCTTCGCCGCCGGCCTCGACCGGATCGACGGCCTGATCCGCCACCTCAGGCATCTCATCGCCCGCTACAGCCCGCGACCATTGCGTCGCGCCTGGATGCGCATCGGTCACGCCGTCAACCAGTCGCTGCCCAAGGGACTTCTCGGCCGCTCGCTGCTGATCGTCGTTGTGCCGATGCTGATCCTGCTCGGCGTGCTGACCGGCGTGTTCATGGATCGCCACTGGATGCTGGTCACCCAGCGCCTGTCGGATGCCGTCGCCGGCTCCATCGTCGGCCTCGCCAACATCTCCGACGCCGCGCTGCCCGACGATCGGCGCGCCGACATCGTCCGCTCGGCCGGCCAGGCGATGGGCCTGACGGCGGAGATCCTGCCGCCGAGCGAGGTCGGCCGCACGCGCCGGGCATCCGGCGACATCGTCCACCAGATGCTGGCGAACGGCATCGTCAAGCGGACGCGCATGCCCTTCTCCATCCGCGACATCGACGGCGGCGACCGCGTCGAGGTGCGCATCGTGGTTCATGCCGGCGTCCTCAGGGCGGACTTCCCCCGCAGCCTCGCCTATGCCGCCAACTGGCACTTCTTCCTGGTGTGGATGGCCGCCACCGCCCTGTTCCTGGTGACGGTGTCGCTGATCTTCCTGCGCAACCAGATCAAGCCGATCGAACGGCTGGCCGCCGCCGCCGAAGCCTTCGGTCGCGGCCGGCCGGTGGAAGGCTTCGCGCCGACCGGCGCCCGCGAGGTACGGCAGGCGGCGCACGCCTTCATCGGCATGCGGCGGCGCATCGAGCGGCAGATCGAGCAGCGCACCACCATGCTGGCCGGCGTCGGCCATGACCTGAAGACCATCCTCACCCGCTTCCGCCTCGGCCTCGCCCTGTTGCCCGAAAGCGAGGAGACGGCGGCGCTCGGCGCCGACGTCGCCGAAATGGAAGCCATGCTGGAAGCCTACGTCGATTTCGCCCGCGGCGACGCCGACGAGGCGCCGCAGCCGCTCGACGTCGAGGCGGTGCTCGCCGACTGCCTGCGCCAGGCGGCCGGCCCGGCCGGCCGGACGACCCATTTCGCCTTCACCGGCGATAGCGGCGTGATGCTGCGCCCCACCGCCTTCCGCCGGCTGATCGCCAACCTCGTCGGCAACGCCGTCCGCTACGGCCGCTCCGCGGTGTGGGTGACGGCCGAGCGGCGCGAGGGCTGGCTGTCGGTGATCGTCGAGGACGACGGCCCCGGCATCCCCGAGGACGAGATGGAGGCGGTGTTCCGGCCCTTCTACCGGCTCGACGCGGCGCGCAACCAGGACGTCCCCGGCACCGGCCTCGGCCTCGCCATCGCCCGCGACGTCGCCCGCAGTCACGGCGGCGACATCGCGCTCGATCCGAGCCCGTGCGGCGGCCTCAGGGCGACGGTGCGCCTGCCGGCCTGAGGCTGGCGCGCGGGCAGCGGGATGCCTTGCCGCGGCCGGGCATGCGTTCGCGAGGCGCGACCGATCGTCATGCCCCGTGGGCGTCGAAGCCGGTCCGGAGACCCTTTCGTCGAAGGAGGGGAGCACTATGGAAAAGACCGAAACGCCTCAAGAGCCCCGCCCGATGTCGCGCGGCATGGCCGTTGCCTATGCGGTCGGCCTGCCAATGGCGCTGCTTCTGCTGATCTTCCTGCCGGCCGGCACGATCGCCTGGTGGCCCGGCTGGACATTCATCGCCGTGCTGAGCGCCGGCTTCGGCGTCTCGGCCCTGGTGCTGGCCCGAGTCAACCCGATCATCTATCGGGCGCGCAGCCGGTTTCAGGCCGGCACCAAGGCGTGGGATAAGGCGCTGCTCTCGGTCATCCTGCCGGCGACGGCGGCAATCCTGCCGGTGGCAGCGCTTGATGCCGGGCGGTTCCACTGGCTGCCCGTGCCGCTCTGGGCGGTGCTGGCAGGCTATGCCGGTCTGCTGCTCGGCACCGCAGTGACCGCCTGGGCGCAGGCGGTCAACCCATTCTTCGAGCCGGGCGTCCGCATCCAGTCCGAGCGGCATCAGCGGGTGATCGACAGCGGTCCCTATCGTTTCGTCCGCCACCCCGGCTATATCGCCGCCCTCTCGCTGTTCTTCGGCATGGCGCTGGCGCTCGGCTCGGTGTGGGCTCTGGCACCGGCCGCGCTGGCCTCAGTGCTGCTCGTCCTGCGTACCGCCTGGGAGGATCGGCTGCTGCGGGCCGAACTTGCCGGCTACGACGCCTATGCCCGCCGGGTGCGATGGAGGCTGGTCCCCGGTCTCTGGTGACATTGTCACGCAAAACGCCCCGGCGCGGTCGGCACCGGGGCGTCGTCAAGCCGTTCGCTTGCGGTTTCGTCAGGCGGCGCGCTTCTGCGGCGGCGGCATGCGCAGGTTGGCCACCGGCTCCCAGACGGCGCGGTCGATCTCCCGCTCGGCCGTCTCGCGGCAGAAGCCGATATCGTCGAGCAGATAGGGATCCTCGACCAGCCGCTGCAGATCCTGGCGCAGCACGCGGCGTTTGCGCCACTGCCGGTAGATCTGGCCCGGATTGAAGGTCGTGCCGAACCACTGACGGAGAGGCATCGAGAAGATCATGATAGAACTCCGTGGGTCTTCATCTGAAGTCTATATGGCCGCCGCCGGCCGGCCCTTCAAACGCCTTTTTCGCCCGCTTGACGTTCCAAAAACTCAACTGTAAACAAATCCTTGCCAAGGGCGGGCCGCGACCGCTTCAACGGCCCGCCGCCTTGCGGGGTAGTGCGTAGACGAGCGCCATAATTCCGACAAAACAGGCCTTTGGCGGCAGTTGGCCTACGGGTTTTATGGGAGGATGGCGCCCACTGATACCTTGGTCGAGGCGGGCTTGCCGCGCGGCGCGGCGATGGTTGTCCGTGCGTGAAAATCAACCGGGAACGGGATAGAGGAGCCGATCGTGGCCGTCCACCGCCTGCCCAGCCTCAACGCTCTCAAGGCCTTCGAGAGCGTCGCTCGCCTCGGCGCGCTCAACCGCGCCGCCGAGGAGCTGAACGTCACCGAGAGCGCCGTCAGCCGGCAGATACGCGCCCTGGAGGACGACCTGCGCGTCGAGCTGTTCCGCCGCGTCCACCGCGGCGTCCGCCTGTCGCCGGAGGGCGAGCAGCTGGCGCTGTCGCTCGGCACCGCCTTCGAGGCGATTCGCCGCGGCGTCGAGCAGATCCGCGCCCGGCCGGGCGTCATCCGCGTCCGCACGCCGCCGACCTTCGGCGCCCGCTGGCTACTGCCGCGCCTCCGCAGCTTCGAGACGGCCAACCCCGATCTCACGGTGCGCGTGTCGGTGCTGTGGGAGAACATGGAGCCGAGCGACGTCGAGAACGACGTCGGCATCCTCTACGAATCGCGTCTGTGGCAACCGGAGGAGCTGGTGCCCTTCCTGATGGAACGGCTGACGCCGGTCTGCTCGCCAGCCTATTACCAGACCATCGCCCATCTCGAGCCGATCGACCAACTGCGCCGGGGGCAGATCCTGCATTCGGCCGGCTTCGGCGACTGGAAGCGCTGGGTGGCCCGCGCCTTCGGCGACAACGCGCTCGACGTCGAGCATGGCGAAATCTTCGACACCATGGACACCGCCCTGCGCGCCGCCGAGGCGGGGCGGGGCTTTGCCATCGCCGACCTCTCGATGATCGACGACGACCTGACGCTCGGCCGCCTGGTGGCGCCGTTCCACGTCGTCGCCGCCGGCGCCGACAATTTCTACCTCGTCCGCCGCGACCGCCTCCGGCCGAAGCCGGAGGTGACGCGCTTCGTCGAATGGCTCTATGCCCAGGTCGAGGAGATGAACGAGGCGCGCTAACCCAACCTAATAGAGACGGCCGCCGACCACCGAGTCCTTGTCGGGCGCCACCAGCACGACATGGCCGGCGGCGTCGGGCACGCCGAGCGTCAGCACCTCCGAGCGCATCGGCCCGATCTGCTTGGGCGGGAAGTTGACGACGCCGAGCACCAGCCGGCCGACCAGTTCCTCCGCCGTGTAGTTCTCGGTGATCTGCGCCGACGACCGCCGCTCGCCGATCTCCGGCCCGAAGTCGATGACGAGCTTGTAGGCCGGCCGCCGTGCTTCCTTGAACACCTCGGCCGCCACGATGCGGCCGACGCGCACGTCGACCTTCAGGAAGTCGTCATAGCCGATGAGATCGGTCATGGCTCAGCCTGCCAGCTCGCGCGAGCGGCGGACGGCGGCGGCGACCGCCTCGTCGATCAGCCCCTGCCAGCCGGTCTCGCCCATCAATACGGCTAGTGCGGCGGCCGTGGTGCCGCCCGGCGAGGTGACGTTCTTCCTTAGCGTCGCGGCATCGGTCGGCACGCCGCCCATCAGCGCGCCGGCGCCGACGACGGTCTGGCGGGCCAAGAGCATGGCGAGGTCGCGGGGAAGGCCGGCCTTCTCGCCGGCGGCGGCCAGCGCCTCGACCATCAGGAAGACATAGGCCGGCCCGCTGCCCGACAGGCCGGTGACCGCGTCGATCAGCGCCTCGTCGTCGATCCAGGCCGACTTGCCGACCGCGTCGAGCAGGCCGGTCACCAAGCGCCGGTGCGTCGGCGTGACGGCGGCGTTGCCGACCGCCACCGACATGCCCTGCCCCACCTGGGCCGGCGTGTTGGGCATGACGCGGATGATCGGTCCGTCGCCGAGCGCCGCCGCCAGCGTGGCCAGCGTCGTGCCGGCGGCGATCGACACCACCAGCGTCGTCGGTCCCACCACGCGCCTCAGCGCCGGCAGCGCCTCGCCCATCTGTTGCGGCTTGACGGCCAGCACCACCACGTCGGCCGGCTCGGTGATGTCGGCGGCGTCCTTGTGATGGGCGATGGAATACTCGATCAGCATCGAGAAGGCCTCGGAGCCGATGTGCGGATCGACGATCGCCACCGCCCTGGGGCTCATTCCCTTCCTGAGCCAGCCGTGCAGCATGGCCCCGCCCATCTTGCCGGCTCCGACGAGCACGAGCGAACCGATATCCGAAAGCGGCATGACGATCTCCCCGTCCGGCCCGGCCGCCCCGGCGTGGGGCGCGGCGGTCCGTCGTCCCGGTCTGCCACAAATCGGCCGGGCAGGAAAGCCGTGGCAACCGGCGGTCGGTCCGCCGCCGTCTCCGATTCGGCGAGGGCATCCGCGCGGCACCCACGACGCGGCGGCGGCCTCATTTATGGTTAATCGAATGTGATCAGAAATCGCGGAATCGTGATAATATTCATTTGTATTAAATTTCGATTGCCCCGGCGTTTCAGATCAATAACCATACTGTTGCATCAATACATCATCCAGAGACCGCCGTCCGCTTGCCTATTTTTCGCCAAATTCTCGCATGGACGTCGCCTCATTTGGACATCATCTTCTCCTCATCGAACAGCCGGACAGCGATTGCTTACGGCCCTGATGATGGATGTGCGAAGGCGCACGAAGGCGCCCCGCACCGGATGTAAGGAGTGAAGAATGAGCAAGCTGCTTCTTGGCGCCGTCGCCGGTACAGCCCTTCTCCTGTCGGCCCCGGTTTTCGCCGCCGACCTCAACGAGCCGATCCCCCAGGCTCCCTACGCTCCGCCGGTCACTTCCAGCGCCTTCGACTGGACGGGCGCCTATGTCGGCGCCAACGTCGGCTACAGCTGGGCCAACCAGGCCGAGTCGGGCGACAAGGGTCATGACGCGGTGGTGGGCGGCGTGTTCGCCGGCTACAACTATCAGATGCCGAACAACTTCGTCGTCGGCGGCGAGGGCGAGGTCGCCTATGGCGGCGCCGACCCGCTGGCCACCTGGACGGGCGCCGTGCGCGGCCGCGCCGGCTATGCCTTCGACAACCTCCTGGTCTACGGCACGGTCGGCGGCCTGGTCGGCCAGGGCGAGATGAAGAACGGCGGCACCTCCGTCACCCGCACCCACGTCGGCTATCAGGTCGGCGCCGGCCTCGAAGCGGCCCTGACGACCAACGTCACGGCCCGCGCCGAGTATCTTTACACCGGCACCAACGACCGCGACTACGGTGCGGCCGGCGGCCAGGGCGACCTCAGCGGCAATGCCGTCCGCGTCGGCGTCGGCTACAAGTTCTGATCCTTCACAAGGGTCAGGCTGACAAAGGCCCCGGAAGCGCTGCTTCCGGGGCCTTTTCGTATTGATCGTCAGCGCGGCGCGGTGGCGTCGAAGCCCGGGCAGCGGTCGGCGAAACGCTCGAACCAGCCGGCGAGGCGCGACCGGCCGGTCCGCCAGTCGTCGCCGAGGCGGAAATCGATGAAGCCGAGGCCGCAGGCCACGGCGATCTCGCCGACCAGGATCTCGCTTTCCGACGGCGGCGCGGCGTCGAGGAGGTCGAGGGCGCGACTCATCTTGCCGGCCTGATGGGCGAGCCAGCGCTCCGAGCGCTGCGGCGCCTCGCGGAACAGCGTCTCCAGACGCCTGAGCACGCCGGCATCGAGGATGCCGTCGCCGATCGCCTGCAGCTTCAGCGCCGCGAATCGCGCCGGCGGCTCGGCCGGAATGAGACGGCCGCCGCCGGCGAGATGGTCGAAATATTCAAGGATGACGCGGCTGTCGTAGAGCGCCGTGCCGTCGGCGAGCAACAGCGTCGGCACCTTGCCAAGCGGATTCTGCATCCTGAGGCTGTCGGTCTCATCGAAGTAGTCGGCAGACACCACCTCGATCCGCTCGGTAAGGCCAAGCACGGCAGCGGCAAGACGCGGCTTGCGCCCGAAAGGCGAAGTCGGCGAGGTACGCAGGATCATCTCGGCCATGGCGGTCCTTCCGGTGGCTTGGCGCGGCCGACGCCCGGATCTGTCCGAGCCGCCACTCCGGCTTTTGTTTGCGCGTCAGATTCCTCCGAAAAGCGGTGCCGCTTTTCGATCCGATGCTCACCGCGGCGGATAGACGTCCTTCCAGTCGGTCGCGCCGGCGCCGCAGGCCGTGCCGGCCGACAGGGCGTCGAGGCGGAAGGCGGTATCGGCGAAGGTCCAGCGCCCCCGGAACGGGCAGCCGTGATCGTCGGCGCCCCTGCCCTCCAGCCGGCGGCTCTGGGGATCGTAGGCAACGTCGAACAGCACGTCGACGCCATACCAGCCGAGCCGGTCAGAGAATCCGGCGAAGACGAGCGGTATCATGCCGCCGATCTCGCCGCTCTCGATCAGGTAGAAGCGGGAAGCGAGGCCTTCCGCGCTGCGGAAGCAGGGAAGAGCGTAGAGCGTCGCCGTCTCGGACAGCGCGCCGATCAGCGGCTTGGCGTCGGCGATGTCGGCGGCGTCGGGCGTCTCGCAGGCGGCGGAGGCGAGGTGCAGTTCCAGCAGGCGCGGCGGCACGCCGGCCGCCGCCAGATGGGCGGCGACGTCGACGTCCGGCGCCTCCGGCAGGCCGACCGGCGGCCCGGCCCGGCGGTCGCCGGGAATGCGGCCCTGCTGGCGGTCGATCTCGTTGAGGGCCGGCGCCAGGCCGTCGAGCGGAAAGCGGTCGGAATGCGGCGCGCCGGCGATGTCGATAAAGGAGAAGCGCAGCATGTGGCCGCGCTGCACCTGCAGCATCAGCCGGTCGAGCGCCGTCGGCGACACGATGTAATAGTCAGACGGGTTGACGAAGGGCGCATAGTCCGACACCGGCCGCAGCGTGATGTCGACGCCGTTGTCGACGGAGAGCGCCACGGGACGGTCGCGGTCGGCCAAAACGCCGAGCGTCGAGATCGACGCCGTCCAACGCGCCCGGCTCTCCGGCGCCCGCGACAGCACGAAGACGCTGGCCTTGTCGGGGTTGACCGCCTGCACCGTGGCCGCGCAGTGCAGACTGTCGTCGCAGACCACGGAGAAACCGCCGAAGCGCTTGGCGACCTGCGCCGAGGCATCCGCCGCCATGACCAAGGCGATCGCCACAAGCGCCAAACCCAACACCGACCGCCGCGACATGTCTCCCCCGATCGTCTTATCTCAATGGCGGCAGCACCACCCGGTCGGCGCGGCAGCCTCGTCTGTCGACCTCCTCGCAGGCGCGAAAGCCGAGGCTGCGCGTCAGGCAGATGCGCACCTCCCGGAGGCGGCGCCCGTCGCAGGTGACGGCGATGCCGCTCGGCCGGAGGCCGGGATTGGCGGCAAGGAAGGCCGCTTCCACCCCGGCGGGAGAAACCATGACATACTTGTCGAGCCGCTGGAAGGCGGCGGGAATGCGAACCGCCTCGCGCGCCGCCCGGATCGTCCGGAGATAGTCGGCCGGCGACAGGCCCGAGCAGGCGCCGTGCCGCCGCCATTCGTGGCGGACGAGGCCGCGCGCCGGCATCAGGTCGGCGAGCGCCCGCACATCGGCCTCGCGCGGCGCGACATCGGTGGGGCAATCCTCGGGAAAACCGCGCTCGTGTTGCGGCCAGAGGCCGTGCACCAGAAAGCCGAAGCGGCGGCCGCTCTCGCATTGCACGTCACCGCGCGGTCCGCCCTCCGCCTCGCAATAGCTCGGCGACCAAGTGAGCGACAGCACGTAGAAATCGAACGGCGCCGCCCAGGCGGCAGCCGGCCAGACCGCCACGAGCAGCACCAGCAGGCGGACGAATCGACCCGTCACTTCAGGACCTGGCAGTCGGCGCCGTAGACGCGATAGGGATCGTGACCGGACAGGCAGAACTCGACGTTCCAGCCGGAACCGGCAAAGCCCTCGTTCGCCGACACCACGTAGTAGAGCCTCGTCGGCAGCGCGCCGGTGAGCGCGGCGCGGGCCGCGCAATGGCGGCGATCGATCGAGCTGAAACCCTCGGTGACCAGCCGCTGCTCGCCGATGCTGTCGACAGCGGCGATGGTGATGCCGTCCCTCCAGGTGTTGGCCTCGGCCCAGGCCTGGCGGCTCGTGAGAGTGGACAGTACCGAGGCATCGTCGCAGGCCGGCAATTGGCCGGCGGCGGCCATCACGGTCGAACAGCAAAGCGCAAGCGCGGCAGCGGCAAGGCGCATGGATCGCTCTCCCCAGGAATCAGCATCGACGGCGACAGTGAGCCAGCGCCGCAGGCTGGTCAAGCGGGCGAATCCGGGCGGGTCAGCGGTCCTCGGCGAGGCGGAGGACGCGGCCGCCAGCGCCGGCATCCTCGGCGAGAAGGCCGGTCAGCTCGGGCAGGATCGCCTCGGTCTCGTCGGCCAGCGTGAAGGGCGGGTTGGCGATCAGCACGCCGGCGCCGGCGAGCGGCCCCTCGCCGCCCGGCGCGCGCACCCATTGCTCGATGGCGACGAGGCGCGGATAGCCCGCGCCGGCCGCCTCGGCCAGGAAGGCGCCGACGACGGCGACATCCTTGATCGGATACCAGATCAGCAGGCAACCGGTGGCGAAGCGCTTGCGGGCATCGAGCACGGCGCGGGCGAGGCGGTCGAACTCGCCGGCTTCCTCGAAGGGCGGGTCGATCACCACGAGGCCGCGCCGCTCGCGCGGCGGCAGCTGGGCGCGGACGGTGACATAACCGTCCTCGGAGCCGACGCGCACCCGCCGGTCGCCGGCGTAGAGCGCCGCGAGCGTCGCCGCGTCCTGCGGATGCAGTTCGTTGAAGTGGAAGCGGTCCTGGAGACGGCCGAGCGCCGTGGCGATGGCCGGCGAGCCGGGATAGAGCAGGAGATCGTCGCCGCCGTTGACGGCGCGGAGAGCCGCCTGCCACGGCGCCAGCCAGACGGCGAGCGCCGGCGACAGGCGCGCCGCGCGGATGCGGCCGACGCCGCCGCGCCATTCGCCGGTGCGGAGCGCCTCGTCGGCGGCAAGGTCGTAGAGGCCGATGCCGGCATGGGTGTCGATGACACGGTAGCCGGCGTCCTTGCGGCCGAGATAGGCGAGGACGCGGGCGAGCAGCGCGTGCTTCAGCACGTCGGCGAAATTTCCGGCATGGAAGGCGTGGCGGTAGTTCATGGGCGAGAGCTAGAGCATCGGCGCGCCCGACGGCAAGGAAATTCGCTGTTGCCGCAACGCGGCCGCATCTGCAACCCAAGCTCGGTGTCGGGCGTTGAGTCGCAGATGAACGGCCTATGAACGACGGGTTCAGCCGCCGCTCAACGGAACAATGCAATAAGTTCGAACATAGGATGCCCGGCCAACCGGACCGGCACAGGAGGATAGCCAATGTTGAAACCCTTGTTGTCGATTGCCGCGCTCGCCGTCGCGACCGTGGCCGCTCCGGCGGTGGCGTCCGCCGCGCCCGCCCAGGTCACCGCTAATGTCAACCTGCGGACCGGACCGGGAACCAACTACTATCCAATCCTGGTGCTGCCGGCCGGCGCGCCGGTCGAGCTTTACGGCTGCCTGCAGGGCTATACCTGGTGCGACGTCTCCTACGGTCGCGAACGCGGATGGGTATCGTCGCGCTATCTCTCCACCTTCTACAGCGGCCAGGCCTACCGGCCGCGCCCCTATGCCTCGGTGCCGTTCCTGACCTTCAACTTCGGCTACTGGGACAACCATTACGCCAAGCGCCCGTGGTATCAGAATCGTCCGCGGCCCGGCCGGCCGGGCCCGGATTGGGATCGCGGCCCGGATCGCCCGCGCCCCGACTGGGATCGTGGCCCGGATCGTCCGCGTCCGGGTTTTGACCGCGGCCCGGATCGCCCGCGCCCGGATATGAATCGCGGCCCGGATCGTCCGCGTCCGGGTTTTGACCGCGGCCCGGATCGTCCGCGCCCAGGCTTTGACCGCACCCCGGATCGCTCACGCCCAGGCTTTGAGCTTGACCGCAATCCGCCGCCACGCGTCGATCAGCCCCGCCCCCCGCGAGGGCAACAGGCTTGCGACCCGTCGACGCCCGGCTCCAACTGCGTGCGGCCGTAAGGCAGGGACATTACCTCCCGTCCGTGCAACATGGGCTCACCGCTCCGGCGGTGGGCCGATTCGCCATACGGCACCAAGGCGATGAACTGACTGAGGGAAAACCGCGATGAGGATGCGACGTCTGGCCGCGCCGCTTTGCCTGGCCGGCCTGATCTCCTCGACGTCCGGCGCGCTGGCCGCGCCGGCCGAGGTGCTGGCCGCCGTCAATCTCCGCACCGGCCCCGGCGCCCAGTATTACACCATCATGGTGGTGCCGCCCGGCGCGCCGGTCGAGGTCTACGGCTGCCTCGGCGACAACAGCTGGTGCGACGTCGGCTACGGCGACGCTCGCGGCTGGCTGTCGTCGCGCTATCTCGGGGCGGCCGGCGCCTGGGAGCCCGAGCGCCCGATGCTGCGGCCGCCGGTGCTGCAGCCACCGCCGATTTACCGCGAGCCGCGCGTCTACGCCAATCCGCCGCCCGTCTATCGGCCGCCCGTCTACGACGCGCCGCTCTATGACGATCGCGGCTGGGATGAAGCCGACCCGGACGGCGTCTACATCGAACCGCCGCCAGCCTATGTCTACCGGCCGCCGGTGACGGTGATGGTGCCGCCGCCGGGTATCACCGTCTACCGGCCGCGACCGGAGGCGCCCGTCGCCGTGCAGCCGTCGACGCCGAGCGCGCCACCAGCAGCCGTGCAACCGAAGCCGCTTCCGCCGAGCGCCGTCACCAACGCGAAACCCGCCACATCCTCGACGACCGGTGCACCGCCGGCCACCGCTGGTCAGTCGGCGTCGACCGTGACGCCTTCGACGGCGGCCGAACCCAAGCCGAAATACGGCAGCGCCGTCGGCAAGCCCGGCGCGCCCTGCAAGTGGGTCAACGGCGTCTGCCGCAACGATTGAAGATAGGGGCGCCCTCAGGTGACCCCTCGGCCGATGAGATGCAACGCCAGATACAGGAGCAACTGCATCGCTTTCCGGACTCGCTTCGGCAGGAGCTTCAGCCGGGCACGTCGGCGCATGCTGTCAATCTCGGCGACCGTCACCCGGCGGAACGTACGGTCGTGCGCGAGCGAAGCGATCTGCTCGGGCGACGCCTTCCAGATGCGAACGGGGAACAGATCGTAGACGAAGCGCGGATCGTCAGGCGGCGTCAGGTCGATATCCGGCCGTTGCGCGGGATTCCAGCCGCCGATGAGGGGCATGTAGATGCGCTGGGCATCGGAGAGCCAGGCGGCAAGCCAAGCGAAGGTGCTGAGGCTGAGAACGATGTTTTTCGAATTCCTGATGCGCTGAAAGTCCTTGATCGGCGTTTGGGGCTGAACGAACAGCGCATCGGGAAATGCTGTCTTCAACAAATTGCTGTAATAATCATTCGCCAGTTGCCCTACGAATACGGGCTTCAGGCCAGTCTCTCGCAGAATCATCCGATAATATTCAAATGGGACTGGTCCATAATCACCTGCTTTTCCGAGTAGGATATCCTCAGCGCGGATATGGATGACGATATGCGTCTCGTCGAAGCCTTCAGTGTCGTCATCCGGACGCGGTTGAAACAGCTGCTGCGCTTCCTCCCGCGGAAGAAACCGGTGATAAACGGGACAAACGGATCGCATCGCCACCGCTTTGACGAGTCCCAAACGACAGAGACGAAGAACCAGGTCGAGCGGAGCCGCTGCTCCACGGACGAGCAGCGGACAATAGGGCACTCCCACCGTAACCGGGCGAAACAGCTGCCAAGCCGGCATATCGTAGCCGTAGACCTCGAAATCCGGCAGCGATCCGACCATCCACTTGGCGGTCATCAGCTGCATCATCTGGTTGCCAAGACGTCCGCTGCCCTGGTCGATGACGAACTTCTTCACAACCGATTCTCCCGCGCTTGGTCTGCTTCCGCCTTAAACCACGCTTTGCTCGGCGTGAAAACCGCATGGCAGATCGTGCGCCGCCTTCCCGCTGTCGCCCTGCTGCCATGCCCTGACCACCATCGGTGTGATAAGCTCCCCGTTCGTTCACGACACCGACGAGTTCGCCATGGCACCGCGCAAGCCCGACCCCGACACCGATCCGGCCCCCGGCTTCGCCGAGCGGCCGCAGGCGCCGTTCGAGGCGGTACCGCTCGAAGGCTCCTTCTCGGACTGGCTGAAGGACGTGACCGATGAGGCGGTCGAGCGGCCGGCGCCGCAGATCGTCGAGGAGAAGATCGTCAAGCCGGGCAAGCGCAAGGCCAAGGCCGAGCTGACGACGCGCAAGTCGTCGCGCGGCGGCTCGCTCGGCGGCTCCACCGACCCCAAGACGCGCGCCGCCGGCGGTCTCAACCCGGTGTCCGGCATGGCGCTGTCGCTGGAGGAGGCCGAGGCGCTGCCGCAGGGCGGCGTCACCGCCACGGTGAAGGCGCTCGAGGAGCTGATCCAGAAGGGCCGCGACATCTTCCGCGACGGCCAGCCCTGGATGCCGCACCGGCCGGAACGGCCGCCGAAATCGGAGGGCGGCATTCCCTTCCGCCTGTCCTCGGCCTACGAGCCGAAGGGCGACCAGCCGACCGCCATCGCCGACCTCCTGGCCGGCGTCGAGCAGCAGGACAAGACGCAGGTGCTGCTGGGCGTCACCGGTTCGGGCAAGACCTTCACGGTGGCCAACATCATCGCCGCCACCAACCGGCCGGCGCTGATCCTCGCCCCCAACAAGACGCTGGCCGCCCAGCTCTATTCCGAGTTCAAGAGCTTCTTCCCGGACAATGCCGTCGAGTATTTCGTCTCCTATTACGACTACTACCAGCCGGAAGCCTACGTCCCGCGCACCGACACCTACATCGAGAAGGAATCGACCATCAACGAGCAGATCGACCGCATGCGCCACTCGGCGACGCGCGCCCTGCTCGAACGCGACGACGTGATCATCGTCGCCTCGGTGTCCTGCATCTACGGTATCGGCTCGGTCGAGACCTACACGGCAATGACCTTCGGCCTGGAGGTCGGCGACCGCATCGACCAGCGACAGCTGCTCGCCGATCTCGTCGCCCTGCAATACAAGCGTGCCGACGTCGGTTTCGCCCGCGGCACCTTCCGGGTGCGCGGCGACACCATCGAGGTATTTCCGGCCCACTTGGAGGATCGCGCCTGGCGCATCTCGCTGTTCGGCGACGAGGTGGAGGCGATCACCGAGTTCGACCCGCTGACCGGCCACAAGTCGGCCGACATGAAGTTCGTCAAGATCTACGCCAATTCGCACTACGTGACGCCCAAGCCGACGCTGGCCCAGGCCATCAAGTCGATCAAATCGGAGCTGCGCGCCCGCCTGGAGGAACTCAACGCCCATGGTCGCCTCCTGGAGGCGCAGCGGCTCGAACAGCGCTGCACCTTCGACATGGAGATGATGGAGGCGACCGGCGCCTGCGCCGGCATTGAGAACTATTCGCGCTACCTGACCGGCCGCGCGCCCGGCGAGCCGCCGCCGACCCTGTTCGAGTACCTGCCGGACAACGCCCTCGTCTTCATCGACGAAAGCCACGTCACCGTGCCGCAGATCGGCGCCATGTATCGCGGCGACTTCCGCCGCAAGGCGACGCTGGCCGAATACGGCTTCCGCCTGCCCTCCTGCATGGACAACCGTCCCCTGCGCTTTGAGGAATGGGACGCCATGCGGCCGCAGACCGTCTGCGTCTCGGCCACCCCCGGCGGCTGGGAACTCGACCAGTCGGGCGGCGTGTTCGCCGAGCAGGTGATCCGCCCCACCGGCCTGATCGACCCGCCGGTGGAGATCCGGCCGGCCCGCACTCAGGTCGACGACCTCTTGGGCGAGGTGCGGCAGGTGACGGCGGCCGGCTACCGCACGCTGGTCACCGTGCTCACCAAGCGTATGGCCGAGGACCTCACCGAATACCTGCACGAGCAGGGCGTGAAGGTGCGCTACATGCACTCCGACATCGAGACGCTGGAGCGCATCGAGATCCTGCGCGACCTACGCCTCGGCGCCTTCGACGTGCTGGTCGGCATCAACCTCTTGCGCGAGGGCCTCGACATTCCCGAATGCGCGCTGGTCGCCATCCTCGACGCCGACAAGGAGGGCTTCCTGCGATCGGAGACGTCGCTGATCCAGACCATCGGCCGCGCCGCCCGCAACGTCGACGGCAAGGTCATCCTCTACGCCGATCAGGTCACCGGCTCGATGGAACGGGCGATGGCCGAGACCAACCGCCGCCGCGACAAACAGGTGGCCTACAACGTCGAGAACGGCATCACGCCGGAGAGCGTCAAGCGGTCGATCGGCGACGTGCTGAACTCGGTCTACGAGCAGGACCACGTGCGCGTCGACACCGGCCTCGCCGAGGAAGGCGAGATGATCGGCCACAACCTCAAGGCCTACATGGCCGACCTGGAACAGCGGATGCGCAAGGTGGCCGCCGACCTGGAGTTCGAGGAAGCGGCCCGCCTGCGCGACGAGCTGAAGCGCCTTCAGGCCGCCGAGCTGACCATCGCCGAGGACCCGATGGCCCGCCAGAGCGATGTCGACGCAGCCGGCGGCGGCTTCGCGGGCGGCCGGAAATACGGCCGCTCCGCCAACACGCCGCCCACCCGCGTGCGCAAGAACTCGCTCGACGAGATGACCGTCGGCCGCACCGAAGTACCGATGGGCAGCGAACCACCGAAGCGTCCGAGCCCCGGCACGGCGGCGGGGACCGTGGCGGGCAAGAAGCGCGGGCGGTGGGGAAAGTAAGCGGATGGCCGGTCGCTCGGATCAGGGCACGGCGAAAGGGCGCATATGTCGGCAGACAATCCTGATCTCGACTTCTTTCGCGACCTCGAACAGAAGCTGCACCGCCCGGAGACTCGGCGCTCGTCCGACGCCGTGCGTGCCCTGCTGGCCGACGAGTTCATCGAGTTCGGCAGTTCGGGCAAGGTTTACGACAAGGCTTCGATCGTCAAGGCTCTGGCCGAGGAATCGGCCTCAAGCAATGCGCTCCCGCTGGAAGTGCGAGATTTTGCCACCCGCTCCATTGCTTCCAATGCCGTTCTCGTGACCTACCGCAGCATCCGCCGCCATTCCGACGGGACAATTGAAAGAGATGCTCTCCGCAGTTCGATCTGGAAGCTGATCGATGGCCGGTGGCAGATGCTGTTTCACCAAGGAACGATCATCCCGCAGGACTGAAACCGTGCGCGATCGTGTGATCCGCACTTGGCGAGGGAATCGGGTAGCCGCTGCCGGTGCGACATGCCAAGGTCGCGCGTTCTTCCTGACCGAGTCCATCCTCATGAAATGTCTCGTCGTTATCGCCCACCCGCTGCCGGACAGCCTCTGCCGGTCGTTGGCCGGCTTCATCGCCGGGCGGCTTGAGGCGGCCGGTCACGAGGTGGTGATCGAGGACCTCTACGGCACGGGTTTTGACGCGGCGCTGACCGAGGCCGAGCGCCGCAGCTACTATGCCGCCGCCTTCGACTCCTTGGCCGTGTCGGGCGAGGCGGCGCGACTCGTCGAGGCCGAGGCGCTGGTGCTGGTGTTTCCCACCTGGTGGTACGGTTTTCCGGCCATCCTGAAGGGCTGGTTCGATCGCGTCTGGGCGCCGGGCATCGCCTTCGACCACGCCTCCGACTTCGGGCCGATCAAGCCGCGCCTGAAGCTGCGCCACGCACTGGCGGTCACCACCCTCGGCTCGCCCTGGTGGATCGACACGCTGGTGCTGTGGCAGCCGGTGCGGCGCATTCTCCGCCTCGCCATTTTCGGCGCCTGCACTCACCGCGCCCGCTTCAACATGCTGTCGCTGCACTCGGCCGAGAATCCGCCAAGGCAACGGGTAGAGCGTTTCGAGCGACGCATCGCCGCCGTGCTCGACCGCTGGCCGGCCCGCTGACCGGCTCCGGCTTCAGCCGACGATATTCTCCGCCCGGTCGACCTCCAGCAGCGCCATGTTGAACCGCCCCAGCAGCGTGGCCAACCCCTCGCGCTCGTCCTCTCGCCAGTCGGCGAGGATGCGGCCGAGCCGCGTGCAGCGCATGCGCCGCATCTCGGCGAGCGATGCCGCGCCGGTCGCCGTCAGCCCGACCAGCACCGAACGCCGGTCCCTGGGGTTGGGCCGGCGCTCGGCAAAGCCGAGGTCCTCGACGGCCGCCACCTGCCGCACCACCGTCGAGTGGTCGAGGCCCAGTTCGTCGGCGATCTCGCCGGTGCTCATCTCCCCGGCCACCAGTTGGCTGAGCAGCAGGTAATGCGCGCGCTCCATCGGGTAGCCGCGCTTGCGATAGTTCATCTCCAGCCGCCGGACCAGGAACGCCAGCTCGGGTTCGAGGCGCGAGATCGCGTCCTCCGGCAGATCAGCCATGACGTTTTCCCTCTACATAGGTGTATCATACACCGATATTTGTGTATCATACACCAGATGGCCGCGCACCCGGATTCGAGGGGCGGCCGCAGGAGCATTGCATGTCCCACACTAACGCGCACTCCGCGCCGGCCCCAGGCTTCTTCGATCAGCCGAAGGCCGTATGGGCGACCATTTTCGCCTGCACCGTCGGCTTCATGTCGATCGGCCTCGTCGATCCCATCCTGACGTCGATCGCCAAGGGGCTCGACGCCGGCCCCGCCGAGGTGTCGCTGCTGTTCACCAGCTACTTCTTCGTGACTTCGGTGATGATGCTGGTCACCGGCTACGTGTCGAGCCGGCTCGGCAGCCGCGCCACCATGATGGTCGGCGCCGCGCTGATCGTCGTCTTCGCCGCCTTGGCGGGCCGCTCCACTTCCGTCACTGAACTGGTGCTGTTCCGCGGCGGCTGGGGCCTCGGCAACGCCTTCTTCGTCGTCACCGCCCTGTCGGTGCTGGTGGCGGTGACGGCCGGCGGCACCGGCCGCGCCGTGCTGCTCTACGAGGCGGCGATGGGGCTCGGCCTGTCCGGTGGGCCGCTGCTCGGCGCTCTGCTCGGCTCGTTCTCCTGGCGCTGGCCGTTCTTCGGCACAGCAACGCTGATGGGCGTCGGCCTCCTCGCCATCGCGCTGTTCCTACCGCACCTGCCGCGCCCGGCCGCCAAGACCAGCCTGTCCGCCCCCATCCGCGCGCTCGGCCATCCCGGCCTGCTCACCGTGGCGATCGGCGCCTTCTTCTACTATTTCGCCTTCTTCACGGTGCTGGCCTTCGCCCCCTTCGTGCTCGACATGTCGGCGATGCAGGTCGGCGGCATCTTCTTCGGCTGGGGCGTGCTGCTCGCCATCTTCTCGGTGTTCGTGGCGCCGCGCGTCGAGGCGCGCTTCGGACTGATCCCGGTCACCACCGTCTGCCTGACGCTGATGGCCGCCCTGCTGGTCGTCATGGGTCTGGCGCCCAAGGGCGTCGTCGCCGCCTGCGTCATGCTGTCAGGCGCGGTGATGGGCGTCTGCAACACGCTGTTCACCGAGCTGGCGCTGGAGATCTCCGACGCGCCACGGCCGGTCGCCTCGGCCGGCTACAACTTCCTGCGCTGGTTCGCCGGCGTCATCGCCCCCTATGCCGTGCCGAAGATCGCCGAATTCCTCGGCGTCGAGGCCGCCTTCGGCCTGGCGGCGCTGGCCGCCCTCGCCGCGCCACTCACCTTCTACCTGCGCCGCCGGCATCTCGAACGGCCGGTCGCGGCTGCCACCAGCACTGTCTTCCCGCTGCTGGTCGCCGTCGACGGCAGCGCCAGCGACGCGACGGTCATCGACCGCGCCATCGCCGCCGCGCGCAATCTGGACGGCGCCGCGCTGGTCGCTCATGTCCGCATGGCCGAGGTGGTCGACGAGGAAGAGGCCGACCTCGAGGACGGCGCCACCGCCGAGGCGATCGTCGCCGCCGCCGTGGCGCGGCTCAGGGCGGCCGGCGTCGCCGCGGACGGCCGGATCATCGACGCCACCGCCAGCGCGGCGGCACGCAAGGTCGCGGAGCTGGCGACCGCCGTCGGCGCCCGCCGCATCGTCGTCGGCGCCACTCATGCCCACGACACCGAGGACCTCAGGCACGGCAGCTTCAGCGCCGCCCTCCGCGCCCTCGGCGGCGACGGCGTGCTGGTGGTCGGCTGAGATCGGCTCTGCCGGTTGTCGCGGCGGCGGGGCGGGCTATATTAGGTGGAACTGCGTAATTATCCGGAGGGCCAGCCATGCGCACCGTCACCGCCGTCCACGCCGCCCAGCGCGACGACATTGCCGACCTCGTCACCCGCCGGCCGCTGCCGGGGCCGGACCTCGAGCAGGTCGATCCCTTCCTGTTCCTCAACCATCACGGCCCGCAGGTCTATGCACCCGACAACCACGGCCTGCCCTTCGGCCCGCACCCGCATCGCGGCTTCGAGACGGTGACCTTCATCCTCCAGGGCAGCCTTGCCCATCACGACAGCGGCGGCCACGAGAGCGTCATCGAGGCGGGCGGCGTGCAATGGATGACCGCCGGTTCCGGCCTCGTCCACGCCGAGCTGTCGCCGGACGCCTTCAAGCGCGACGGCGGACCGCTGGAGATCCTGCAACTCTGGCTGAACCTGCCGCCGCCGCTGAAGATGACCGCGCCAGCCTACACCGGCCTGCAGAAGGCCGACATTCCCGCCCTGTCGATCGCCGCCGGCAACGGCACGCTCAACCTGATCTCAGGCGAATTCGGCGGCGAGGCCGGCCCGATCAAACCGCTGACCGAGGTCTTCATGTCGACGGTGGAACTGAAGGCCGGCGCCAAGACGGCCTTGCAGGTCGGACGGGAGCGCAACGTCTTCCTCTACGTCGTCGCCGGTCGGATCGACCTCGATGGCGTCACCGCCGACAAGTGGCATCTCGTCGAACTCTCCAACGACGACGACACTTTCGTGGTCGGGGCCATCGACGACGCCCTGCTGCTCTACGGCCATGCCGAGCCGATCGGCGCGCCGGTGGTGGCGCGCGGCCCCTTCGTGATGAACACGGATGAGGAAATTCAACAGGCCATTGCCGACTACAGGTCCGGCAAGTTCGGTGATCCCTCGGCGCTCGGCGAGGTCGGTGCCTGATCCTTCCAGCGGTCGGCACGCGCCGCGTCATCGGCCTTCGTCTCCACCCAGCCACCGTCGTCTCCCGCGGCCGGGTGCTCCTTCTTCCAGAAGGGGGCGCGGGTCTTCAGAAAGTCCATCAGGTATTCGCAGGCCGAGAAGGCGGCGGCGCGATGGCTCGACGACACCGCCACCAGCACGATGCGCTCGCCCGGCCGGATGCGGCCGGCGCGGTGGACCACGATGATGCCGAGGAGCGGCCAGCGGCCGGCCGCCTCGGCCGCCACGCGGCCGATTTCCGCCTCGGCCATGCCGGGATAATGCTCCAGCTCCAGCGCGGCCAATCGACCGCCCTCGTCGCGACAATAGCCGACGAAGCTCGCCACCGCGCCGATAACAGGATCGCCCGCCTGCAAGGCATCGATCTCGGTGCCGACATCGAAATCCTCGGTACCGACCCGGACGATGATTTGAGGCGCGTCGGCGGTCATGGCGTCAGCCGCCGGTCATCGGCGGGAACAGGGCAATCTCGTGGGCCTCACCGATCGGCTCGTCCTGCTCGACATGCAGCTGGTCCACGGCGACGCGGATGGTGCCGGGCGTCTCGAAGGCATGGGCATAGGTGTCGCCGCGTCCGGCCAGCCAGCCGACGAGGTCGCCGGCCGTCACCACCGTTTCCGGCAGCGTCAGCCGTTCCTCTGCGCGGCCGACGCGCTCGCGCACCCAGGCGAAATAGCGGATCAGCACCGGCTCACGGCTCATGGCGCTCCTCCATCAGGTAGACGACGCCGCTGCGGAAATAGTCATAGCCAGTGTAGAGCGTAACGATGGCCGCGGTCCACAGCATGGCCAAGCCGAGTTCGGTGATGCCGTCGACCAGCTTGTCGCCGGTCGGGCCGAGCAGCAGGATGCCGATGGCGATCAGTTGCAGCGTCGTCTTCCACTTGGCGAGACGGGTGACCGGCACGCTGACCTTTAGGTCGGCCAGGAACTCGCGCAGGCCCGACACGAAGATCTCGCGCATCAGGATGATCACCGCCGCCCACAGCGAAAAGCCGCCGATGGTGCCGTGGGTGGTCAGCACGAGGAGACAGACTGATACCAGCAGCTTGTCGGCGATCGGGTCGAGCATGCGCCCGAGCGTCGACTGCTGCTTCCAGAGGCGCGCCAGATAACCGTCGAAATAGTCGGTGATCGACGCCGCAGCGAACAGCCCGAAGGCCAGCCAGCGGCCGGTATCGCCCTCGATGTAGAAGGCGGCGACCACCGCCGGCACGGCGACGATGCGGAGATAGGTCAGAATATTGGGAAGGGACCAGACGAATTTCATGGCATCGACATCTGTGGTTCCGCCGATGCATCGCACGCCCGTTCCCCGAGGGCAAGGGCCGGCGCGACGGGAAAGGTCGGCTTCCGCCGCAAGACGCGCCGCTGTCGCGCAAATGCGCTATAGCTGGTGCATGCCTCCCGCGTGAAGCCCGCCGGACCAGACGTGATGCCCCTCGACAAAAACCGGAAGCCGTCCCGTTCCTTTCTTTTCAAGAGCCTGCACGCCTTCCGCATACGGCCGTTGCTGGTCGTCGGTATCGTCGTCGGCGTCGCCACCGGCCTGCTGCTGCCCGCCAGCCTCGCCTGGCACGGCCGCCTGCTGATCGGCTGGGACGTCGGCGTCCTGCTCTATCTCGTCGCCACCTGGACGATCATGATGCGATCCGACGTGCATGAACTGCGGCAGCGCGCCGCTCTGCACGACGAGGGCGAATGGACCATCATCCTGTTGTCCATGGCCGCCACGCTGTCGAGCGTCGTCGCCATCGGCGCCGAACTGCACCAGGCCAAGGTGGAGGACGCCCTGCAGATCTGGCGCGTCGCCCAGACGGCCGCCACCATCCTGGCGAGCTGGCTGTTCGTCCACACCATCATGACCCTGCATTACGCCCACGACTACTATCTGCGCGAGGGCAGTTCCCCCGGCCTCCTGTTCCCCGACCACATCAAGGAGCCGGGCTACTGGGACTTCGCCTATTTCGCCTTTACCATTGGCGTCGCCTCCCAGACGGCCGACGTCGCCATCGCCTCGCCGCGCATCCGCCGCGTGGCGCTCGCCCATTCGGTGCTGTCCTTTTTCTTCAACACCGCCATCCTGGCGCTGGCCATCAACGTCGGCGCGAGCCTGCTGTGAGCGGGAGAGGGATCGCGCCCTTCGAGCGGCGGCCCGGATAAGAACGCCCTACCCTTTTCTTCCCTGATTGGCGGGGCCGACATGGCACCGGCTTCTCCCTTGCCCATGAGCAGCGTCGGGGAGGACGTCGCGCCTCTCCGTGCATCTCTTGCGCCCCGATGTTCCCGAGCGGGCAAACGCCCAAGTGTGCCCCGCCGCGACGACGACATACGTCCAATCACCATCCGCAAGCCCCGCAAGTTGATGGTTGAGGGCCTCGGTGTATGATCCTTATGCAGAACTTAAGTTCTATATAAAGAACATGGAGCCGACGATGAATTTGGAGAAGTTTCGAGGCGTCTTCCCGCCGGTACCGACGATCGTCGACGGCGAGGGACGGCTCGACAAGGCGGGGATGGCGGCGCTGATCGACAAGCTGGTCGCCGACGGCGTCAACGGCATGCTGTTCCTCGGCAGCGGCGGCGAGTTCAGTCACATGCCCAAGGAGATGCGCTTCGAAGTCGCGGAATTCGTCGTGGCCCATACGGCGGGGCGCGTGCCGGTGCTGATCGGCATCTCCAGCCCCAGCACGGCCGAGGCCATCGAATACGGCCGCCATGCCGACAAGCTCGGCGTCGACGGCCTGCTGCTGGTCAATCCCTATTACGCGCTGCTCGCCCGCGACTACATCTACAACCACTTCCGCACGGTCGCCGAGGCGGTGAAGACGCCGGTGCTGCTCTACAATTTCCCGGCGCTGACCAAGCAGAACCTCGATATCGAGCTGGTCGCCCGCCTCGCCAATGATGTGCCGAACATCATCGGCATCAAGGACACCGTCGACAACGCCAGCCACCTGCGCGAGCTGATCAACGTCGTTCGCCCGGCCCGGCCCGATTTCGTGATCTTCGCCGGCTTCGACGAATACATGATGGACGCGCTGATCCTCGGCGCCAACGGCGGCATTCCCGCCACCTGCAACTTCGCGGCCTCGGTCACCTGCGGCATCTACAAGGCCTTCGTCGCCAAGGACTACGACACCATGTTCGCGCTGCAGCGGCGCCTCGCGCGCCTGTCGCAGGTCTACGACCTCGAAAGCCCGTTCTTCGGCGTCATCAAGCAGGCGATCCGCCTCACCGGCCTCGACATCTCCACCGAAGTGATGGCGCCGGTCCAGCCGCTGTCCGCCGAGAAGACCCGGAAGCTCGCCGCCATCCTGAAGGCTGCCGACGTGCTGTGAACCCCGTCGCCGGCCGTCGGGCTGGCGGCTCCTTCCATGCAACCCGTTCAGGCACGCCAAGTGCCCATCCGATATCGCGCCAGATAGCCGGCCCAGCCGGCGGCCTCAGGAAAGGAAACCACCGGGGTGGGCGCGGATGAAGGGAGTGAGACCCAAGTGACAAACCTGCAAGCCGTCGCAACCGACATTGCGGCCGTCCCGCGCGCCCGCTGGCTGCGCATCATCCCGGCGGTGATCATCGTCTACATCGTCGCCTACATGGATCGCACCAACATCGCGATCGCCATGGCCGGCGGCATGAGCGCCGAACTCGGCATGACCGCCTCCTTCGCCGGCCTCGCGGCGGGCATCTTCTTCGTCGGCTACATCTTCCTGCAGATCCCCGGCGGCCAGATCGCCGAGCGCCTCAGCGCCAAAAAGTTCATCGCCGGCACCATCGTCGTCTGGGGCGGCGTCGCCGCCCTCACCGGCCTCGTCCGCACGCAGAACGAGATGCTGCTGATCCGCTTCGTGCTCGGCGTCGCCGAGGGCGGCGTCTATCCGGCCATCCTCGCCCTGATCGGCCACTGGTTCCCCAACGAGGAAAAGGCCCGCGCCATCGCCTTCTTCCAGATGAACCTCGCGGTCGCCTCCATCATCACCGCCCCGCTGTCGGGCTGGCTGATCCAGTCGATGGGCTGGCGCGAGATGTTCGTCGTCGAGGGCGTGCTGTCGCTGGCCCTGCTGTTCATCTGGATCCCGATGGTCGCCGACAGCCCCGAGAAGGCCAGGTGGCTCGACCCGCGCGAACGCGCCTGGCTCGACGCCCGCTTCGCCGAGGACAAGGCCAAGGCCGTCGTCGTCGAGAACGTCTCGGTGCGCACCGCCGTCGGCGACGCCAACCTGTGGAAGCTGGTCGCCATCTACTTCTTCTTCCAGGTCGGCTTCTACGGCTTCGCCCTGTGGATGCCGGTCATCATCAAGCAGCTGACCGGCTCCGGCATGACCACGGTCGGCTTCCTGACCGCCCTGCCCTACATCCTGTGCATCGCCGGCCAGTTCTACATCGCCAACCGTTGCGACCGGACGATGAACCGCCGTCTCTACACCGCCATCCCGATGATCGGCTTCGCCATCTGCCTCACCCTATCGGTGCTGCTCGAAGGCAACGTGTGGCTGTCCTACGGCATGATCGTGCTGTGCGGCTTTTTCCTGCAGGCCTATGCCGGTCCGTTCTGGACGCTGCCGCCGCTCTTGTTCCCGTCCAACGTGGTCGGCGGCGTCCGTGGCACCATCAACGCGCTCGGTAACCTCGGCGGCTTCATCGGCCCGTTCCTGGTCGGCTACCTGACCACCACCTTCAGCAAGGAGGTCGGCCTGTCGTTCCTGATCGGCGCCTTGGTGATCGCCTCCGTCCTGCTCTACACCCTGCCGAAGGTGACGTCGAAAGCCCCGCGCTGACGCTTCCTCCGGCGTTTTGAAATCCAGACTGCGTCAGAACAAAGAAAAAGGTCATTTCCGGTGCTCTCGTTCTCCGGAAATGCCCAGAAAGAGACGGCTAGAAAATGTCCCAGAAATGTCACTTCGCCCGCGACCTGTGGTCGCAGCTCGACGCGCTCCGGCTCGGCATGAACTATTCGGTGGAAGACACCGAAAAGCCGCAGGTGCTGATCGACGACTGCTTCGGCGAGAGCCATCCGGGCAGCTTCCACCTCGAAAAGCTCGGCTACGAGGCGATGCTCGGCGTCCATGAAACCGGCGGCCGCGCCGTGCGCCACCACGTTACCGACATCTGCGACGGCTGGGGCCAGGGCCACGACGGCATGAACTACATCCTCGCCTCGCGCGAGATGATCGCCAACATGGTCGAGCTGCATGCCTCGGTCGTCCCCTATGACGCCGGCGTGCTGCTGTCGAGCTGCGACAAGTCGATCCCCGCTCACCTGATCGCCGCCGCCCGCCTCGACATGCCGCTGGTCCACGTGCCCGGCGGCTCGATGCGGCCGGCCCCCAACATGACGACCTCGGACCTCGGCGGCGCCACCGCCCAGTTCAAGAAGGGCGAGATCGGCATCGACAAGATCCAGAACCTGCAGCGCTGCGGCTGCCCGACGGCCGGCGCCTGCCAGTTCATGGGCACCGCCAGCACCATGCAGTGCATGTCGGAAGCCCTCGGCATGGCCCTGCCCGGCAACGCGCTGGCGCCGTCGACCATGTCGGAGATCACCCGCTACGCCCGCATGGCCGGCCATCAGGCGCTGGTGCTGGCCGAGAAGGGCATCACCTCCTCGAAGATCCTGACCCGCGCCGCCTTCGAGAACGCCATCAAGGTGCACGCCGCCATCTCCGGCAGCACCAACGCGCTGATCCACCTGCCGGCCATCGCCCACGCGCTCGGCTGGGAGCTGACGCCGGACGTGTTCGACCGCATCAACCACGAGATCCCCTATCTCACCAACGTCCAGCCGTCCGGCCGCTACGTCACCGAACTCCTGTGGTTCGCCGGCGGCATTCCGATGGTGCAGTGGATGATCCGCGACCACCTCGACCTCAACGTCATGACAGTGACCGGCCGCACGCTGGGCGAAAACCTCGAGGTGCTGCAGAAGTCGGGCTTCTTCGAGAACAACCTCGGCTATCTCGCCAACTTCAAGCTGGAGCGGCAGGACCTGATCCGCGATCCGGAGAAGTCCAAGATCGGCGCCATCGCCGTGCTCAAGGGCAACATCGCCCCCGACGGCGCGGTGATCAAATACTCCGCCTGCAGCCCGAAGATGCACCAGCACACCGGCCCGGCCAAGGTGTTCGGCTCCGAGGAAGCCGCGCAGGAGGCCATCATCAACAACCGCATCGATCCGGGCGACGTAATGATCATCCGCTACGAGGGGCCGCGCGGTTCCGGCGCGCCGGAAATGCTGATGACCACCGACGCCATCGTCTTCGATAGCCGCCTCAACGGCACGGTAGCGCTGGTCACCGACGGCCGCTTCTCCGGCGCCACCCATGGCCCGTGCATCGGCCACGTGTCGCCGGAAGCCGCCGACGGCGGACCGATCGCCTTCATCGAGGACGGCGACCTGATCGAGATCGACGTCAAGGCGCGCAAGCTCAATGTCGTCGGCCTCGACCGCAAGCCGGCCAGCGCCGAGGAGATCGAGGCCGCCTTCGCCAAGCGCAAGGTGGGCTGGACCGCTCCGGACTTTTCGGATCGCAAGGGCGTCTATCGCCAGTATACCCAACACGCAGCTTCGTTGATGGCCGGCGCCTACATCCGCTGACCCCATGGCGGATCAGCGCCGATCACAGGCAACAGCGAAGGAAGGCCCGCCCCGCGTGGGCCTTTTTCGCGTCCGACCGCCGAGATGATCAGTGCCGATGACTGGCGGCGATCCGACCGGCGGTGGCGACCACGGCGGCGGCTACCTCGTCGAGATTGGCGAGGTCGATCTGCGACGACACGCCGGACATGCTAATGGCTGCCGTCACCTCGCCGGCCGCATTGATCACCGGCGCGGCGATGCAGTAGACGCCGTCGTTGTCCTCGGCATTGTCGAACGCCCATCCACGCTGGCGGGTTATCTTCAGTTCCTCGCGGAACGCCTCGACGCTGACGATGGTGGTGTCGGTACGGCGGACGAACTGGATGTCCGGCAGGATGGCGTTCAGCTTGTCGTCCGGCAGCCAGGCGAGCAGCGCCTTGCCGAGGCCGGAACTGTGCAGCGACAGGCGGCGGCCGACCCAACTGCGGATGACGATGGCCGTCGGGCTCTCCAGCTTCAGCACGTAGATCGCCGACGATCCCTCCAGCACGCCGAGATGGCAGGTCAGCTGCGTCCGGTCGCGCAACTGCGACAGCGGCTCCATGGCGGCGCGCTTGATGTCGAGCCCCTCCTCGACCTTGTTGCCAAGCTCGTACCACCGGAGGCCGAGCGCGTAGCGCCCCTCCTCGAGGCTAACCAGCCCGTGCGCCAGGAGCGAGGCCAAGAGCGACGACGAGGTGCTTTTCGGCAGCCCCGTCGCCTTCTGGATCTGGGTGAAGCTGGCGCGGCCGTGTTCGGCCAGAAAGGCGAAAACCGCCATCGCCTTGTCGATCGCCGGCGTCTGTGTGGTGACCAAGTACGAACCCCTTGAAATGCGTCGATTATCCCGTTCGATACACCGAACACTAGTCCCGAACGGCATCGCGATCCATTAGGGAACACGCCAAGGGGGGCGAAGCCGGACCCGACGCGCCGTCGCCTCACGGGCAAAGCGTAAGAGGCGTTGTGCAGACGAGTTCTACGGCTGGGCACCCGATGGTTCCCTCCTGTCCTTTCCGGCCAGAGGTCCTACGCCTTCGCGTAGGATGACAATCTATGTATATGTTTCTTATATATAATTCTGTCTTCCTACGCGAAGGCGCAGGACCTCGGGCAGAACGGAGCGATCGGCCGATATCCGTCTCCGCCCAATAGCCGGCAGGATGAAGCGATGGCGGCCGACAATCCGCCTCAGCCTTTGCGGAAATAGTCGTGGATGGCCTTGGCCGTCGCGGCCGAGATGCCCGGCACCTTCTCAAGGTCGGGCAGCGCCGCCCGCTCGATCTCCTTCAGCGTGCCGAAGTGATTGAGCAGCGCCCGCTTGCGCGTCGGGCCGACGCCGGCGATCTCCTGCAGGCCGCCCTCGAAAATCTGCTTCGACCGCCGCGCCGCGTGGCTGCCGTTGGCGAAGCGGTGCGCCTCGTCGCGCAGGCGCTGGATGAAATAGAGCACGGGATCGCGGGTCGGCAACATGAAGTCGGGCCGGCCGGGCACAAAGAAGCGCTCGCGGCCGGCGTCGCGGTCCGGCCCCTTGGCGACGCCGACCAGCGGCACGTCGGTGAGCCCGAGTTCGTCGATGATCGATTTGACCGCCGAGAGCTGGCCGGCGCCGCCGTCGATCAGCACCAGATCCGGCCACGGCCCGAAGCCGTCCTCGTCGCGCACCGCCTCGGTGCGGCTGCCATGCTCCTTGACGAGGCGGGAGAAGCGCCGCGCCATCACCTCGCGCATCATGCCGAAGTCGTCGCCCGGCGTGATGTCGGTCGAGCGGATGTTGAACTTGCGATACTGGTTCTTCACAAAGCCGCCGGGACCGGCGACGATCATGCCGCCCACCGGATTGGAGCCCATGATGTGGGCGTTGTCGTAGACCTCGATGCGCTTCGGCGTCTCGGCGAGGCCGAACACCCGGCCGACGCCCTCCATCAACTTCAGCTGGCTGGAGGTGTCGGCCATGCGGCGGGCCAGCGCCTCGCGGGCGTTCTGCACCGCCTGGTCGACGACGTCCTTCTTCTCGCCGCGCTGCGGCCGGAGCACCTCGACGCGGCGGCCGGCCTTCTCGCTGAGCGCCTCGGTCATCAGCGCCATGTCCTCGAAGGCGTGGCTGACCAGGATCAGCGACGGACAGGGCTTGTCGTCGTAGAACTGGGCGATGAACGAGGACAGCGCCTCGCCGGCTTCGGCGCCGCCGGCCCGCGGGAAGAAGGCGTGGTTGCCCCAGTTCTGGCCGGTGCGGAAGAAGAACACCTCGACGCAGGTCTGCCCGCCCTCCTGATGGACGGCGAACACGTCGGCTTCCTCGATGCCCTGCGGGTTGATGCCCTGGTGGCTCTGCACGTGACTGAGCGCGGCGAGGCGGTCGCGGCAGACGGCCGCCCGCTCGAAGTCCAGCGCCTCGGCGGCGGCGTTCATCTCGGCGGCCAGTTGCTCCTTGATCTGCCGGCTCTTGCCCGACAGGAAGGCCTTGGCTTCGGCCACCAGCTCGGCATAGCCGGCGGCGTCGATCTCGCCGGTGCAGGGCGCCGAGCAGCGCTTGATCTGGTAGAGCATGCAGGGCCGCGTCCTGGTCTCGAACTCGCCGTCCGAGCAGGTGCGGATCAGGAACGCCTTCTGCATGGCATTGATGGTGGCGGTCACCGCCGAAGCCGAGGCGAACGGGCCGAAGAAGCTGCCCTTGCGCGAGCGGGCGCCGCGGTGTTTTACGAGCTGCGGCGACGGATGGTCGCCGGTGATCAGGATGTAGGGGAAGCTCTTGTCGTCGCGCAGCAGCACGTTGAAGCGTGGCCGCAGTTGCTTGATCAGGTTGGCTTCGAGGAGCAGCGCTTCCGTCTCGGTCTTAGTGACGACGAACTCCATCGACGCCGTCGCCTGCACCATGCGGATGATGCGGGTCGGAAGCTGGCCGAGCCGGGTATAGTTGGTGACACGCTTCTTGAGGCTCTTGGCCTTGCCGACGTAGAGCACGTCGCCCGACGGCGACAGCATGCGGTAGACGCCTGGGCTGTTGGGCAACAGGCGCACCATCGCCTGTACCACCTCGACGCCGCGCCGCGTCTCTGGCGTCGTCAGGTCAATGTCGCCGCCCTCCTCGGCGGTCTCGATCTCCGGGGGAGGCGGAACGTCGTCAGCGTCGGGGATGATGTCGGTATCGTCGGTCATGAACTCGATCGGGATTCGTGGGGTAGGCCGGCCATCATATCAGCGTTGGCCGCGTCAGCCGATGGCGGCAGCCAAGCAATTCCAGCAAAGGTGGGAACCGGTTTTGCGTCCGGAATTGCGCCAAACCAAGGAGATGGGCATTTCCGGTGAACGGCTTTCATCGGAAATGTCCCTCAAAAGAAAGGTCCCGGCAGAGCCTGCCGGGACCGGAATTCGTTCGGCGGCGGAAGACGGCTCAGGCTTCGCCCACCGTTTCCAGCAACGCGTGGTCGAGCGCTTCCTTTGCGTTGCGGCCGCCGCTTATCACGAAATCGAAGGCGAGGCGATGGCGCTCGCAGATCTCCACCGCCGTGTCGATCAGCACTTCCATCTGCTCGGCCGTCGCCTCGGCCTGGCCGGCCAACAGCAGGGTGTTGCGATACATCACCACGCCCTCGGCCTGCCAGATGTCGAAATGACCGATCCACAGCTGCTCGTTGACCAGCGCCAGCAGGCGGATCACCTCGTTGCGGCGGGCGACCGGCACCTTCACGCCGAAGGCACAGGCGACGTGCAGCGCCTCCATCTCGCCGAGCCACGACACGGCGACATGGTAGTCCGTGGCCTCGCCGGCGATCGAGATGGCGATCTCGTCCTCGTCGGCGCGCTCGAACGACCAGTCGTTCTGCACGGCGATGAGTTCGATCTCGTCCACGGGATTGGCGGTTCGCTCGGGGTGCACGTCGATGAGGGTCATTTTGACCTCCAGGGTTGCCGCTGTGGAACAGCGTGCCTTGCCGATACCGATGCCGGCCATGGCTGCGTCCGCCAGGCAACACCACCCGCGGAAACGCCGACGCCGACACCCTTGGGCCGTCGGGACGGACGAACCGCCCCTCGGGCAACGCCGGAACGGTTACAGCCGTTCCGGAATGCAGCAACCCGAACATGCGCCACCGGACGACCGACGGCGCACGAATCTCATGTTGAGATCAGAATAGGCCCGAAGCGACCCCGAACGGAAGCCCTCGGCAGTCGTCCTCAAGGGGTTTCGACCGTCTCGACCTCGGCTTCGGTGCGGGCAAGCCGCTTTTCGAGGTCGGCGACGCGCGCCGACAGGCGCTCCACCTCGGCCAGCGCCCGCGTGGCGATCTCCTGCACCGTCTCGAGATCCTCGCGGCGGACGAGGTCGAGTTCGGAGGCGAAGCGCTCGCCCTGGGCGCGGAAGGCCGAGGACACCTCGCGGCCCGCCGACTGGGCGAGACCGGCGGCGTCGTTCATCAGCTTGGCGAATTCGTCGTAGATGCGTCCCTGCGGGCCTGTCGTCATGTCGGTCGCTCCCCGTTGGCGGGTGATGATATCCTATTTGGCCCCTCGCCCCTTTTCCTTCAAGCGCAAGATAACTCGCCGCAACGTCGGACGCCGACGCCTCACGCAGCTTCCGGCACCAAGCGGCAGCGCGCAGCGGCGGGAATCACCGCGAAATACGGCTTGCCGAGCCGGCACCGGGGGCCGAAGCCCCACCGGCGATTGAGGCAGAGAACGAATAGCAGCTTGACGGCGGACTGAACGCCCATCAATCCTCGGCGGCGGGGATTTCGCGGCGGTCCCCCGCCGCCGCCCGCCAGAAGGACCACGATGCCGTTTCTCGCCCTGCCCTTCCCGCCGATCAGCCCCGTCCTCGTCGAACTCGGCCCGGTGTCGATCCGCTGGTACGGGCTCGCCTACGTCGCCGGTCTGGTGTTCGGCTGGTGGTACATCATCCGCATGGTCGAGGTCGACCGGCTGTGGAACGGCGCCAGACGGCCCAAGGCCACCGACATCGACGACCTGCTGGTCTGGATGACGCTCGGCGTCGTGCTGGGCGGCCGCATCGGCTACATCCTGTTCTACAATTTCGACGCCTATCTCGAGAATCCCTTCGAGATCCTGCGCATCTGGCATGGCGGCATGTCGGTGCACGGCGGCTTCATCGGCACGGCGCTCGCCCAGTATCTGTTTGCCCGCCGGCGCGGCCTTAACGTGCTCACCGTGTTCGACCTGACAGCCGCCGCCGCACCGGTCGGCCTGTTCTTCGGCCGCCTCGCCAACTTCATCAACGGCGAGTTGTATGGCCGCGTCACCGACGTGCCCTGGGCCTTCGTCTTTCCCAATTCCGACGGCCTGCCCCGCCATCCGAGCCAGCTCTACGAGGCCGGGCTCGAAGGGCTGCTGCTGTTCGCACTCTTGACGCCACTGGTCTGGAAGAGCGGCATCCTCAAGCGGCCGGGCCTTGCCGTCGGCATCTTCGGCCTCGTCTACGCCGCCGCCCGCATCCTGGTCGAGACGGTGCGCGAGCCCGACCCGCAGGTCGGCTTCCTGGCCGGCGGCTTCCTCACCATGGGCATGCTGCTGTCGCTGGTCACCGCCCTCGTCGCCGCTTCGCTGATCGCGCTGGCGCTCGCCGGCCGGACCGGCGGCGCCCCCGGCCGGGAGCCGGCGTCGTGAGCGGCCTCGCCGGCAAGCTCGCCCGGCTGATCGCCGCCGTCGGCCCGATCTCGGTCGCCGACTACATGAGCCTGGTGCTGTCCGACCCCGAGCACGGCTACTACACCACCCGCACCGCCATCGGCCTCGACGGCGACTTCATCACCGCGCCGGAGATCAGCCAGATGTTCGGCGAGCTGATCGGCATCTGGTGCGTCGCCACCTACGAGGCGCTCGGCCGGCCGAAGCGGCTGACGCTGGTCGAACTGGGGCCGGGCCGCGGCACGCTGATGGCCGACCTGTTGCGCGCCGGCCGCATCGACCCCGGCTTTGCCCGCGCCGTCGAGGTGCATCTGGTCGAGATCAGCCCGGAGCTGCGCCGCCGCCAGGCCGAGCACCTGGCCGGCCTCGCCAGCCCGGTCTGGCACGACCGCATCGACGACCTGCCGGCCGGACCGTTGATCGTCATCGCCAACGAGTTCTTCGACGCCCTGCCGATCCGCCAGTTCGTGCGCACCGGCCGCGGCTGGCGCGAGCGGGTCGTCGGCCTCGACGCGGACGGTAACCTCGCCTTCGGCATCGGCGCCGCCGCGCCCGATCCGGCGCTGCTGCCGGCCGGTGCCCTCGAAGCGCCGGAAGGCGCGGTGGCCGAGATCAACCGGCCGGCCGAGGCGATCGTCGAGACGCTCGCCCACCGCCTCGTCCAGCATGGCGGCGCCGCGCTGATCTTCGACTACGGCCACCTCAGGAGCGGCTTCGGTGAGACGCTGCAGGCGGTGCGCGCCCACCGCTACGCCGATCCGTTGCGTCAGCCCGGCGAGTGCGACCTCACCGCCCACGTCGATTTTGCCCGGCTCGCCCGCGCCGCCACGGCCGGCGGCGCCGCCGTGCTCGGACCGGTGACGCAGGGCGATTTCCTGCTGGCGATCGGCCTCACCGAGCGAGCCGGCGCGCTCGGCGCCGGCAAGGACGCCGCCGAGCAGCAAGCCATCGTCGCCGCCGTCGAGCGGCTGGCCGGCCCGGAGGAAATGGGCACGCTGTTCAAGGCAATGGCGCTGACCCATCCGCCCATGCCGCTGCCGGGATTCTGATTTCATCTTCTTTTCAAGCGCCCGCCCGAAAATGGTCGAGATTGCATCGTCCCTTGGCGATGAGACCACCGCCCGAATGCCTTCCGGAACACATCGATGATCGTCCGCTCGCCCGTCCTCTCGGCCCTCCCCGGCATCCGCCACGGCTGGTTCACCCGCGAGGGCGGCGTGTCGGGAGGCCCCTACAGCAGCCTCAACACCGGCTACGGCTCGCAGGACGACCGCGCCAACGTCACCGAGAATCGCGGCCGCATCGCCGATGCGATCGGCATCCGCCGCGACCGGCTGGTGACGCTCTACCAGGTACACTCGCCCGACGTCGTAGAGGTCACCGAGCCCTGGCACTGGCAGGACAACCCGGAGGCCGACGCCCTCGTCACCCGCCGGCCCGGCATCGCGCTCGGCACCAGCCACGCCGATTGCGGCCCGGTGCTGTTCGCCGACGCCGAGGCGCGCGTCATCGGCGCCGCCCACGCCGGCTGGAAGGGCGCCTTCACCGGCGTGCTGGAGGCCACCGTCGACGCCATGGTCCGGCTCGGCAGCCGGCGCGGCGACATCATGGCCTGCCTCGGCCCGACCATTTCCGCCGCCGCCTACGAGGTCGGCCCGGAATTCATCGCCCGCTTCCGCGACGCCGGCGAGGCGATCGACCGCTGGTTTACGCCGTCGCAACGGGCCGGCCACGCCATGTTCGACCTGCCGGGCTACATCGTCTTCCGTCTGGAGCGGGCCGGCGTGCTCGTCACCGACCTCGGCCTCTGCACCTTTTCCGATGAGGCGCGCTTCTTCTCCTACCGCCGCATGACACTCAACCGCGAGCCCGACTACGGCCGGCACCTGGCGGCGATCGCCATCGAGGGCGGCTGACGCCCCTCCCTCAACCAAGGGATAGGAAACGCGAAAACGGTTTTCAGGCGGACGGAAAAATGCTCTAACGGCACACGCCATAGCGTGTGATTTGCCGGGAGGCGGTGGATGGGTGTTCTGAGCGGAACGAAGCATGCCGGATCGTTCCGGCTGCCGGGCGTCGTCTGCGTCGCCCTTCTCGCCTCCGTGCTCGCCGCCTGCCAGTCGTCCGAATCCGCCCGGCCGAAGCCGGTGGCCGCCGCCGGACCGACCGTGCCGGCGCCGCCCGGAGCGACGTTGCCGGCCGTGCCGGCCGTGCCGGCCGCCGTCGCCACCTTCTCCTTCGACCAGATCAAGGGCGTGCCGACCAACAAGCAGGACGTACTGGCCCGGTCCATCGCCAAATACGCCCAGACGCGCAACCTGCATCTGGTGCGCCGTGCCGACGCCACCGCCACCTACCACGTCTGGGGCTATCTCTCCGCTGTCGGCGGCGATGTCGGCACCAACGTCACCTATGTCTGGGACATTCTCGACCAGACCGGCAACCGCGTGCTGCGCTTCTCCGGCATCGAGATCACCGGCGCCGCCGACGCCGATCCCTGGGCTAGCGTCGACAGCACCACGCTCGACACCATCGCCGCCCGCACCGTCGAGGACGTCTACGCCTGGATCAACCGCCTGCCCCAGCCGTCCGCCGCCGCAGCGCCGGCCGCCGCGGCGGGCGCCGCCGCGGCAACGTTGCCCGCCGGCACGCTCTGAGCCTTGCGGAAGGCAAGCCGGTCAGGATTCGCGTCATCGCTTGTTTACGCGACGGTGCGGCGCTGCTAAAAGGCGCGCGAAACCAGCCAGCCGGTCGCCGCTCCCGTCCTCTCATGGGGGCGGCGAGGTCTTTTCGCGAGGTCGACGTTCATGAAACTTGTCGCTGGAAACTCCAATCCGAAGCTGGCCGAGCAGGTCTCCGAGTATCTGGAGCGGCCGCTCACCAAGACCTCGGTCCGGCGCTTCGCCGATCAGGAGATCTTCGTCGAGATCCTGGAGAACGTACGCGGCGAGGACGCCTTCGTCCTCCAGTCGACGAGCTACCCGGCCAACGACAACCTGATGGAACTCTTGATCATCACCGACGCGCTGCGCCGCTCGTCGGCCAAGCGCATCACCGCCGTGCTGCCCTATTTCGGCTATGCCCGCCAGGACCGCCGCTCGCAGGGCCGCACGCCGATCTCGGCCAAGCTGGTCGCCAACCTGATCACCAACGCCGGCGTCGACCGCGTGCTGACGCTCGACCTGCACGCCGGCCAGATCCAGGGCTTCTTCGACATTCCCACCGACAACCTGTTCGCCGCGCCGGTGTTCGTGCGCGACATCAAGGAGCGCTACGCCACCGACAATGTGGTGATCGTCTCGCCTGACGTCGGCGGCGTGGTGCGCGCCAGGGCGCTGGCCAAGCGCATCGACGCGCCGCTGGCCATCGTCGACAAGCGCCGCGAGCGGCCGGGCGAATCCGAGGTGATGAACATCATCGGCGCCGTCGAGGGCCGCGACTGCATCCTGGTCGACGACATCGTCGATTCCGGCGGCACGCTGTGCAACGCCGCCGACGCGCTGCTGGAGAAGGGCGCGAAATCGGTCACCGCCTATGCGACGCACGGCGTGCTGACCGGCGGTGCCATTGCCCGCATCACCGCCTCGCACCTCAAGGAAATGGTGTTCACCAACTCCATCCAGCCGACCGAGGACTTCGAGGCCAGCCCCAAGCTCAGGTGGATCTCCATCGCCCCGCTGATCGGCGAGGCCATCTCGCGCACCGCCTCAGAGCAGTCGGTGTCGAGCCTGTTCATCTGAGGCGCCCCACACCCCGCGCCGCCCGGAACAGCCGCGTCACCGCGGCTGTTTTCATATCCGGCCGGAGCCGTCACCCCTCGAGCCGCTCGATCATCTCGAAGCAGGCACGGGCATTGTGATAGGGACACTTCCAGGGACCGGCGAGGCAGGCGTCGGCATCCTCGGCCACCGTGTAGGGCTGGCCGTCCGGCTTGATCTTGGCGTGCCATTCGCCATGCTGCCGATCGACCACCTTGTCGCGGATGAAGGCCCAGACGTCGGCCGCCGCCGTCCGGAAGGCCGTGTCGCCGGTCATCTGATAGGCATTGTAGAAGCCGACCAGCGCCTCGGCCTGCGGCCACCAGTGCTTGTTGGCATCGACGAGGCGGCCGTCGTGATCGGCCTCGTAGTAGAGGCTGCCGTCGCTGTCGCACCCCTCGGCGAGCGTCCGCTCGGCCATCAGCATGGCAACGGCCCTGACGCGGGCGAGCAGTGCCGCGTCGCCCAGCACCTCGGCCGCCTCGACCAGCAGCCAGCTTCCCTCGATGTCGTGGCCGTAGGAGACGTGGCCGTCGAGCGGCCGCCAGTCCCTGTCGAAGAACAGCCGGAAATGGTCGGTGCGGTTGTCGACGATGCGGTCGAGCGTGATGGCGATCAGCGACGCTTGCCGCGCCTCAAGCTCCGGATCGCGCCAGACCCTCAGAAGATTGGTGTAAGCCTCCATGACGTGGAGGTGGGTGTTCATCGACTTGGGGCTGTTGAGGTCCTTGTCGGAGAGACGCATGTCGTCGAGCGGCTGCCAGGCGCGGTCGAGCGCCTCGATGTAGCCGCCGCCTGCCCGGTCGGCGGCATGCTGTTCGACCAGTCGATAGAGACCGATGGCGAGGTCGAGGCTGTCGCCGCTGCCGGTGGCGCGGGCGTGCTCGGACAGGGCGTAGATGCCGAAGGCCTGGGCGTAGGTCTGCTTGCGGTCGGAGAGCGGCCGTCCGTCGGCGTCGAGCAGCCAGTAGAGGCCGCCGTGCGTTACGTCGAGGAAATGCCGCCCAAGATAGTCGAAAGCCCAGTCGGCGGTGGCCCGGTAGCCGTCGCCGAGCATCCGCGTCGCCGTGGCAAAGGTCCAGAGGATGCGGGCGTTGACCACCGAGGAGCGCGGCGCGGCGGCATCGACGACGCCGTCGCAGCCGGCGGCGCCGAAGAAGCCGCCTTCGGGGTCGCGCATCCGCTCCTGCCAGAACGGCAGGATGTTCCGGACAAGCTCGGCGCGGATCTCCGCTGCCCAGGCCCCGTTGTTGTTCTCCGTCATCGCTTCCGCGCTCCTGTCCCGCCGATCCTTCCGTCCTAAACGTTTTCGGGCGGATTTCCAGCCCCGGTTCCGCCCGTATCGGAGGACTGAAAAGCCGGCCTTCCCTTGCCTTGTCCGGCCGTTTCCGCTATAGCGCCCCCATCCGCGCCGACCCCCCTGGAGGGAGCGCCGGATCGGCGTCGGCCGCGTGGCCGCCACCGCCAGCAATCTGATTATGAAAGCACGAGAAAATGGCTCAGACCTACGAGCTCGTCGCCTCGCTGCGCGACCGGGTGGGAAAGGGGTCCGCCCGCACCCTGCGCCGTGAGGGCAAGACGCCCGCCGTCGTCTATGGCGACAAGCAGCCGCCGCTGTCGATCGCGGTCGACACCAAGGAAACCTTCCTCAAGCTGCACGCCGGCGGCTTCCTGACCCATGTCGCCACCCTCAAGGTGGACGGCCAGGAGATCAAGGTCCTGCCGCGCGACTACCAGCTCGACCCGGTGACCGACACCCTCGTCCACGTCGACTTCATGCGCGTCTCCGACACCACCAAGCTGACCGTCAACGTGCCGGTGCACATCGTCGGCCAGGACAAGTCGGCGGGCATCCGCCGTGGTGGCTCGCTGACGATCGCCGCCCACGAGGTGGCGTTGCAGGTTTCGGCCGGCGCCATCCCCGAGTTCCTGACGGTCGACGTCAGCGGCCTCGACATCGGCGACGCCCTGCACATTTCTGCCGTCGCGCTGCCGGAAGGCGCGACGCTGGTCGACCATGACGACTTCGCCGTCGCCACCGTGGTCGGCTCGGCCGCCTCCGCTTCGGAAGAAGCGGCTGCCGCTGCCGAGGCGCCCAAGGCCTGATCGATCCGGCCTGTCGCTTGACGTTCGGGGTTCCGGTCTCGCGGCCGGAACCCCTGATCATTTCGGGAGGGGCGCTTGCTCATCATCGCGGGTCTCGGCAATCCCGGCGCCAAGTACGCGTCGAACCGCCACAACATCGGCTTCATGGCGGCCGACGTCATCCACACGCGCCACCGCTTCCCCGCCTGGCGGAAGAATTTCCAGGCCGAGGTGGCGGAAGGGGTGATCGACGGCGAGCGCGTGCTGCTGATGAAGCCGCAGACCTACATGAACGAGAGCGGCCGCTCGGTGGGCGAGGCCGTTCGCTTCCTGAAGCTCGCTCCCTCCGACATCGTGGTCATCCATGACGAACTCGACCTGCCGCCCGGCAAGCTCCGGATGAAGGTCGGCGGCGGTCACGGCGGCCACAATGGCCTGCGCTCGATCTCCTCGCAGATCACCGACGGCTACCGCCGCATGCGCCTCGGTATCGGCCATCCCGGCGACAAGGCGCTGGTGCACGCCCACGTGCTCTCCGACTTCGCCAAGGCCGACCGCGACTGGCTGGTACGCCTTCTCGACGCCATCGCCGACAACGCCGGCGAACTGACCAAGGGCGCCGACAACACCTTCGCCAACCGCGTCCACCTCATCACCGAGCCGAAGGCCGAGCGGAAGCCGAAGGCAGAAGCGAAGACGGACGGCAGTTCGGCCGCGCCGGCTGACGCGACCCCGATCGAACCGCCGCCGAAGAACGCCATGGCGGCGGTGCTCAGGAGCCTGCTCGCCCAGAAGACCCGGCGCTGACCGGATCTCCAGGACAATTTCCTTGACGGACGGCGACGGGCTTCCCTAACACCTCGGCCAACCTCTCGCTCCAGACGAAAGTCAGATCACCATGGGTTTCAAGTGCGGCATCGTCGGCCTGCCCAACGTCGGCAAGTCCACGCTCTTCAACGCGCTCACCAAGACCGCCGCCGCCCAGGCGGCCAACTATCCCTTCTGTACCATCGAACCGAATACCGGCGAGGTGGCGGTGCCCGACCCGCGCCTCGTCGCGCTGGCCGACAAGGCCAAGTCGGCGCAGATCGTGCCGACGCGCATCACCTTCGTCGACATCGCCGGCCTGGTGCGCGGCGCCTCGAAGGGTGAGGGCCTCGGCAACCAGTTCCTCGGCAACATCCGCGAGGTGGACGCCATCGTCCACGTGCTCCGCTGCTTCGAGGACGGCGACATCACCCATGTCGAGGGCCGCATCGATCCGGTGAGCGACGCCGAGACAGTGGAGACCGAGCTGATGCTCGCCGATCTCGACAGCCTCGAACGCCGCGTGGTGCCGCTCAGGAAGCGTGCCCAGGGCGGCGACAAGGAGATCAAGGAGCAGGTCGAGCTGATGGACCTGGCGCTCGAGGCGCTGCGCGACGGCCGGCCGGCCCGCACCGCCGTCGTGCCGAAGGGCTCGGAAGCCGCCTTCGCAGCGCTCAACCTCCTGACCGCCAAGCCGGTGCTCTACGTCTGCAACGTCGAGGAAGCGGCGGCGGCCACCGGCAACAGCCAGTCGGCGCGCGTCTTCGAGATGGCCGAGAAGCAGGGGGCGAAGGCCGTGGTCATCTCGGCGGCCATCGAGGCGGAGGTCGCCCAGCTCGACAACGCCGAGCAGACGGAGTTCCTGGAAACCCTCGGCCTCGACGAGCCCGGCCTCGACCGGCTGATCCGCGCCGGCTACGATCTGCTCGGCCTGATCACCTATTTCACCGCCGGCCCCAAGGAGGCCCGCGCCTGGACGATTCCCAAGGGCACCAAGGCGCCGCAGGCGGCCGGCGTCATCCACACCGACTTCGAGCGCGGCTTCATCCGCGCCCAGACCATCGCCTACGCCGACTACATCGCCTATGGCGAGGTGAAGGCCAAGGAACTCGGCAAGGCGCGCGACGAAGGCAAGGAATACGTCGTGGAAGACGGCGACGTCATGCTGTTCAAGTTCAATACCTGACCGCTCCGCCTTCGCCACATTTTTGACGCCGCCGTGGAACTTCCGCGGCGGCGTTTGCGTTTTGCCTCAGTCTCCCATTGGCGTTTTCGACCGAAACACCGCGTTAACCGATCCTTTACCGGGATGAACCCTGGATGAACGGCAGGTTCGGGGGCCGTTCAAGCCGGCGGCAATAAGGTGACATCATGGCGCGGAAGGGGCCGCGCCACTGGAACAAGGGCAGCACGCCATGGCCCGCAGAACCAAACTCGTCAGTTGGATCGCCATCGCGCTGGTGGCGCTGACCACCGTGGTCGCCGCCCGCACCCTGCCGGAGCGGGTGTGGCCGGGCGCCTTCTCCGTCACGGTCGAAATCTCGGCGACGGCCGGCGCCGGCGTCGCCACCGTCTGGCAGGCGCCCTGAACAACCCGACCCATACCGGCTGAAATGAAAAGGCGGACATGCTCGCGCATGCCCGCCGCAAATCCGGGTTCCTGGCCACCGTCCGGCAGCGGACGGCATCAGGCGTGATGGGAGCGCCGCGCCGCCACCTCGTCGAGCGCATCCTGCTCGGCGGCATCCTGGGCGGTCCGCTCGCGCAACTGGTCGCGCTCTTCCAGGAGTTCGATCTTCTTCATCTCCTCCACCGCCTCGCTGAGCGCCGCCTGTGCCGCGTCGAGCTGGCCGCGGAGATCGTTGGCCGATCCCATGAGGTTGTCGCGCCGGGTCATCGCCGCCTTGGCGAAGGTCGGATAGGCGAAATGGGTGATGTCGGTGATGCCGGTGCGTTTCTGCTCGGTGAGAATCTGCTCGTCCAGCTCGGCGGCCATGCGCTCGAACTCGGCGATCATCATTTCGATCTGCATCACCTGCCGACGCTTCTCGTCGACCTGGAACCGCTTGAGCCGGATGAGACTGTTGCGCGACTTCATGTGAGTTTACTCCCCGGAATGCGTGTATCGTAGACCGACAGTGCTTTCCAAAAGGTGAGCAAGGTCGCGATAGCCGTCGTGCCGGCGGGTGCACTCGCCCTTTCCTTGCGTCAAGAAGGCTTCGAGCGGGCCGGAGACGTCGATCGACTGGTCGACCTCCGGGTTGCTGCCGCGCCGGTAGGCGCCAAGGCGGATCAGCTCCTCCATGTCGGCGAAGGTGGCCATCAGGCGCTTGGCGTCGCGGATCATCGGCCGTATCTCCTCCTCGACGCAGCCGGGCATGGTGCGCGACACCGTCTTCAGCACGTTGACCGCCGGGTAGCGGCCACGCTCGGCGATGGCGCGCTCCATGACAATGTGGCCGTCAAGAATGCCGCGCACCGCATCGGCCACCGGCTCGTTGTGGTTGTCACCGTCGACCAGCACGGTAAACAGGCCGGTGATGGTGCCGCCGCCCACTGGGCCGGGGCCGGCGCGCTCCAAGAGGCGCGGCAGCTCGGCGAACACCGTCGGCGTGTAGCCCTTGGAGGTCGGCGGCTCGCCGGCCGACAGGCCGATCTCGCGCTGGGCCATGGCGAAGCGCGTCACCGAGTCCATCAGGCAGAGCACGTCCTGCCCGGCGTCGCGGAAATGCTCGGCGATGGTCAGCGTCAGATAGGCGGCCTGCCGCCGCATCAGCGCCGTCTCGTCGGAGGTGGCGACCACCACCACCGAGCGGGCGAGGCCGTCCTCGCCGAGATCGTCCTCGATGAACTCCTGCACCTCGCGGCCGCGCTCACCGACCAGGCCGATCACCGACACGTCGCAGGCCGTGTAGCGGGCCAGCATGGACAGGAGAACCGACTTGCCGACGCCCGAGCCGGCGAAGATGCCCATGCGCTGGCCGCGGCAGCAGGTAGCAAAGGTATTGAGCACGCGCACGCCGAGATCGATCGGCTCGCCCACCCGCGCCCGCTCGGCCGCCTGCGGCGGCGAGGCGCGGAGCGGCATCTCCGTCGAGCCGGACGGCAGCGGTCCCTTGCCGTCGATCGGCTCGCCGAAGGCGTTGACCACCCGGCCGAGCCAGCCGTCGGACGGCCGCACCGACGCCGAGGCGGCGACGATAGTCGCCTTGGCGCCGAGCCGCACGCCCTCCATCGAGGCGAACGGCAGACAGAGCGCCCGGCCGTCGCGGAAGCCGACCACCTCGACCGGCACCTGGGCGCCGCCGAAGCCGGAGACCGACAGCCGGGCGCCGACGCTCATCTCCTCCACCGGGCCGGCCACCTCCACCAGCATGCCCTGCACGCTGGAGACGCGCCCGTAGATTTCGAGCGGGCGGAGGGCGGCGATTTCGGCGGCGAGCCGGTCGAGCGACATGGCTGTGGTTTCCGGGCAAATGTTTCCGCGATGATTCGGATTTGCCCGACGAGTGTAACGCTTCGTTAAGGTCCGGCGTTAATACTTTGCTTAAGGATGCAAGGGCGCCCGGCGCCGGCAAAAAGGATGTGGACAAGGAATCTTCATGGAGTCGGCAGAATCGCTTAGGCAAATTTCTTAATTTGCCGGATGAGGACAACCGAAGCCGATTTCTCGTTGATTCTGAATGGCCTGCCCGGACTTTTGTCGGATTTCCCTTAAAAGGCTTGCGGCCGAGAATCATTGTTTGTTAACCATTCGGCACTAGCCTTGGCTCCGATAGCTTATGTCCGGCGGAAGACCGGATTTGCGCTTCCGACAGAAGGTCGGGCCCAAGGCCCTAGAAAAAGGGGATAACGGAATGCGAGTTTTGCTGATCGAGGACGACAGCGCGACCGCACAGAGCATCGAGCTGATGCTGAAGTCCGAGAGCTTCAACGTCTATACGACGGACCTTGGCGAGGAAGGAATCGACCTCGGCAAGCTCTACGACTACGACATCATCCTCCTGGACCTTAACCTTCCGGACATGTCCGGCTACGAGGTGCTCAGGACTCTGCGCGTATCAAAGGTCAAGACGCCGATCCTGATCCTGTCCGGCCTCGGCAACATCGAGGACAAGGTCCGCGGGCTCGGCTTCGGCGCCGACGACTACATGACCAAGCCGTTCCACAAGGACGAGCTGATCGCCCGCATCCATGCCATCGTCCGCCGCTCCAAGGGCCATGCCCAGTCGGTCATCGTCACTGGCGACCTGGTGGTCAACCTCGACACCAAGACCGTCGAGGTCAATGGCAACCGCGTGCATCTGACCGGCAAGGAATATCAGATGCTGGAGCTGCTCTCTCTCCGCAAGGGGACGACGCTCACCAAGGAGATGTTCCTCAACCATCTCTACGGCGGCATGGACGAGCCCGAACTGAAGATCATCGACGTGTTCATCTGCAAGCTTCGCAAGAAGCTCGCCAATGCCACCGACGGCCGCAACTACATCGAGACGGTCTGGGGTCGCGGCTACGTCCTGCGCGAGCCCGACGAGATCCAGGAAGCGGTCTGAACGAACTTCCATCGACGAGCGGCGGCGCGTTTTACCCCTTTCGCGCCGCCCGTCAGGTCGCCCCGGTCTTCGCGCCGGGGCTTTTTGTTTTTTTTGGGGGAGTCCCCTACTCCACCGGCTTGAACCCCTTCGGCAGCGTCGTGCTGTCCTCGCCGCCGGTCTCGGCGCGGATCCAGGCGGCGACGCCGCGGCCGGCACCGGCCAGCGCCAGCACCTCGATGGCCGGTTGCTGGTAGGGATGGTTGGCGACGATCGCCGTGTAGAGCGATTCCACGAAGTCCTCGCGCGTCTTGAGGGTGAGCAGCACCTCGCTGTCTTCGTTGATCTCGCCCATCCAGCGGTAGATGCTGCGCACCCCCGGCACGACGTTGGCGCAGGCGGCGAGCCGCCGCTCGACGACCAGCCGGCCGATGGCCAGTGCCGTCGCCTCGTCCGGGCAGGTGACGTTGACGAGACGCAGATCCTCGACGGATTTCGACATGGTTCCTCCGGGGCACTTCCGGCTGCTCGGCATATCGGCGGCCGCCGGGAATCGCCCCCGGCGCCGATACGTTTCCTTTTGCACGGGGCCATGCTAGAGCATATCCCCCGAAAGTGGACCCCCATTTGCGGCGGGCGCCGGCCGGAAGGCCGCGATCCGAACGTTCCGGCCCGCCCGGATGTTCGGCCAGACCATGACGCGACGGAACCGATGCCGCAGACCAGACGCGCCTCCTTCGAGCACCTGTCCTTCGTCGCCAGCGACACCACCGAGGCCCGCGACGCTCAGGCACGCCTTGTCGCCGAATACGGCAACGTCGCCCCCGAGGACGCCGACACCATCGTGGCGCTGGGCGGCGACGGCCTGATGCTGCAGACGCTGCACCGCTTCATCAACACCGACAAGCCGATCTACGGCCTCAACTGCGGCTCGGTCGGCTTCCTGATGAACGAGTTCCGCGTCGAGGGCCTCCGGGAGCGGCTGGCCGATTCGGTGGTCACCGCCCTGCACCCGCTCGCCATGGAAGCGACGACGGTGACCGGCGACATCCACCTCGCCCACGCCTTCAACGAAGTGTCGATGATGCGGCAGACCTACCAGGCTGCCAAGCTGCGCATCTCCATCGACGACACTGTTCGCCTCGAGGAGATGATCTGCGACGGCGTGCTGGTGTCGACGCCGGCCGGCTCGACCGCCTACAATCTCTCCGCCCACGGCCCCATCCTGCCGATCCACGTGCCGCTGCTGGCGGTCACGCCGATCAGCGCCTTCCGGCCGCGCGGCTGGCGCGGCGCCGTCATCCCCGACCGCTGCTCGATCGCCATCGACGTGCTGGAGAACGAGAAGCGGCCGGTATCGGTGGCCGCCGACCATCAGGAGGTGCGCGACGTGCTGCGCGTCGCCGTCAAGGCCGACGTACGCCAGCGCAGCCTGATCCTGTTCGACCGCAACCACGGCTGGGAGGAGCGCGTCCTCACCGAGCAATTCCGCACCTGATCCCACGCAACGTTTCCTTAAGCGCCGCCGACGACAATCGGCTGTAGCGGCCCGATGGTCGTGCAGTCGACGGAACCCACGCCGATGACCAGACCTTCCGACGCCACCGAATACATCGAGGCCAAGAACGACCTTCGCAAGAAGGTGCGGGAGATCCGCCGCCGTTCGCCGGCCGACGATCCGGTGAAGCGGGCCGAGGCGGCGTTGCAGATCCTGTCGGCGCATTTCGACGACTGGATGCTCGACGAGGTCAAGTCGATGTTCGAGACGCGCGACGCCTGGGCCGCCGTCGACTATCGCGAGGGCGAGGAGAAGCGCGCCTTCCACCGCGCCGTCCACGACATCAAGGGCCAGTCGACGACGCTCGGCTTTCCGCTGGCCACCCGCGTCGCCAGCAGCCTGTGCTCACTGCTCGAACGCATCACCGACCGCGCCCTGGTGCCGGTCGACCTCGTCAACCAGCATGTCGACTCCATCCGCGCCATCGTCCGCGAGCGCGCCAAGGACGAGCAGAACCGGGTCGGCGCGGCGCTGACGCAGACGCTGCTCGACGTGACGGAAGCCTATCTCGCCCGCCACGGCCACGTCGAGGAAGACGACGACGGCGTCATCATCCGCGATCTCTGACGCGCGAACCGCTCCGCTTTCCGCTTTTCGATTGCCGGCCTCAGGCGGCGTCCCGCCGCCGCGTCGTCAGCATGTCGCGCGCCGCCGTGCGGGCGCCCTCGGCAGCCAGCCGCCGCAGCATGGCCAGGAGGTCGTCCACCTCGCCCGGCGCGAATTCTTGGTAACGCGTCAGGATGCGCTCGATCATTCGCCGGCCGAAGCGCGGCTCGTCGCCGTCGCGACCGTCGTAGTCGAGTTCGCGCCAGACGTCGAGGGCGGCGAGGAAGGCGGCGTGGCTGCGCTCGGGCAACCCGGCGCGCGAGAACAGCGCCCGCAGCGCCGCCGGCCGGCCGTCGATCAGCAGCGCGTAGACGCGCGGCGCCGGCAGGCCGGACAGGCGGGCAAGCGCCGCCTCCAGAAAGCGGATGTGACCCTCGCACATGGCGCGGATGAGCAGCGCCGTGGTGAGCTGCCCCGATGCCCTCAGGTGCTCGACGAGCGCGGCGAGTTCCGCCTCGTCGGCCGAGCCGGCCAGGAACACCGTCGCCTTGTCGCAAGCCTCGCGCAGCACCACGCCGGCCCGCTTCGGCGCCATCCAAGCGCGGCCGACCAGAAAGCGGCTCAGCTTCTCGCCGAGCGCCGAAATCAGCGATTGCCGCACGGCGAGCGGCAGGTCGCGGCGGGCGAACAGCGCCTCGCGGACGTCGCCGTCGCCGCCGAGCCGGGCGGCGATCGTCGCGAAGGCGTCGCCGTCGAGATCGGCACCGTCGTTGGCGAGCATGGCGAGCACCGCCGCGCGGTCGCCCTCGGCGGCGATGGCGTCCGCCACCTCGAAGGAAATCCAGGGCCGGCTGGCGATCGCCGTCTGGATCGACGGCGCACCGAACGCCACCGCGGCCGTGAGTTCGGCGTCGATCAGGCAGGGCGAGCGACGGAAGATCGGCTCGGCGATGGCCGGCAGATCCTGCGACAGGGCGACGATTAGGTGACGCGGCGCCGTCTCGTGGATCGACAGCGCCTCGGCCAGCGCCCGGCGCACGTCGGGCGACGGATCGTCGACGAGCAGCGTCAGCGTCGCCTCGATCACCTCCCGCGCTTCAAGCGTCAGCTCGCCGTGGACGTAGCTCCTGACCAGCGCCGGCACGGCCGAGACCCTGGCCGGGGCCGGAGCCTTTTCCATCCAGTCGATGAGCCGAAAACGCCCCATGCGCGACATCCCGTTCCGATGCGGCGCCAGCGCGACGGCACCGGCGACATTGGATGGGATGTTCCCATGCCGACCCTTAAGGATTGGTTCACCATGATCGGCGAGCGAGGCTACCGGTTGGCCGGGGCGCCGGTTTGCCTTTGGCATCAGCAGCATGATACCGTGCGCCCTAAGTTGCACTCAGGGTTGCCACCGTCAGCACCAGATAGCGCCCGACCTTGGCGACGGTGACCAAGGCGAGGAAAACGGCAAAGGGCTCCCGTGCCACCCCGGCGACGACGGTGAGCGGATCACCGACGATCGGCATCCAGCTCAGGAGCAGCGACCATTTTCCATAGCGATGGTACCAGCCCTGCGCCCGGTCGAGCGCCGCCAGCCCCACCGGAAACCAGCGCCGCTCCCGGAAGCGCTCGATGCCCCGGCCGAGCAGCCAGTTGACCACCGAACCGGCCACGTTGCCGATGCTGGCCACGCTGACCAGCGCCCAGACCGGGTGGATATCGGCCAGCAACAGCCCGACCAGCGCCGCCTCCGACTGCATCGGCAGGACAGTGGCGGCGACGAAGGCGGCCAGGAACAGGCCGACGTAGACGGCAAGGTCGATCATGCCGTCGCATCGCGTTGGAAAGTGATCTCAGGCACCGGCAATCGTCACCCGCAGCAGCGTCATCGAGTTGAGAAAGGCAAGGACGTCCGGTCCGGGATAAACGAACGCTGCCTCGACCGGACCGATCCGGCGCATCAGCGCCGCGCTGATGCCGAGCACCACACGACGCCGACCCAGGCCTCCCGGATGGCGCGATCGGCGCGCCGGACAATACGACGCGCCGCGACGATCGTGCCAAGCGAGAGGATGAAAGCCTTCAGCCGTCGTTCAGGAACTTGGCGAGGTCGAGCGGCCCGCTCGACTTGAAGCCGCGATCAAGAATCTGGCCCGGCTGACTGGCCCGGAGCGCGGCGCTGGTGTCGGAAGCCTCGGCAACGGCGTCGGACAGCGTCGAGCTGTCTTCGGCAAGCGCGGCCTGGAACACGTTGGACGACTGGCCGAAGCCCTGCCAGAAGGCGGCAGCGGCGGTAGCGGTCGCCGGGCTGTTGGAGCGATAGATCGACGAGAAGGCATTCGACGGCGCTGCCGCCGTCCAGCCGGACGTTGGATCGCCGCCCGACGTGGCGAGCGCCGACAGCGCCGATTCCGCCTCGGCGACGCGCCGCGAGGCGCCGCCGCCAGTCTCGGCGTCGGTGTAGCCGAGGGCCGGATCCCAGCGGGTGGCGACGGACTCCTCCGTCCGGTCGAGCCGGGCGACGACATGACCGGCGTCGACGGCTACCGGCGCCGTGTCGCCGTGCCGGCTGGTCAGGCTGGCGTAGACCTCGGCCACCGTGCGCTCGCGGCCGCCCTCGTAGAAGATCGCCGGGTTGGCCCGCGCCGCCTGCGGGAACAGGTCGGCGGCACTCGACGTCGGATCGCTGCCGGCGGCGCCGATCAGCGCCGACGCACCCTTGGCGCCGAGGAAATGGGCGATGTAGAGTTCGCCGGCCGTCGCTTCGCGGCCGATGTCGCTCCTGAGGGATTGGGCATTGCGGCGGGTCAGGGCGCCGGCCATCAGCGAGGAGATCTCCGGGTCCTCGCGCAGCGCCAGGATCTTCTCCCGCGCCGCGGCATCGGCCACCTTGTAGCGGCCGCTGGCGGTCCTGGTGATCTCGGCGCTGTACTGTCCGAGCCCCAGCGACGGCCCGTCCTCCTTCAGCGTCTGCAGCCAGGTGCTCTCGACGAACTGGAACAGGCCGGTCGCCGACGAGGTCGGTGCCTTGGCGTCGGGCTGCAGCGACGACTCGCGCCGCGCCGTGTCGAGGAGATACTGGAAGGACGTGCCGGTACTGTCGCTCGCCGCGTCGAACGCCTGCTCGATGCGGTTCGAAATGCCTGTTGACGTGGTCGGCGGCGCCGTCGTCTTCTGCGCCGGTGTCGCGTAGACCCACTGGAAGACCGGATTCATGGGCGTTCCACCAGCAATGGCCGGCCGGCAATCCGCAGGGATCTGGGAAGACGGCGTTGACCAGGCTCGATTAGTCCTTTGTTAAACATTTTCCGCCGCATTGGTTAAGGATTGGTAAATGTCGCTGGTCTTCCGGTTACTTGCTGGAAACATTGGGAAAGACTTGGCAAACCGGCCGGCGTTGCTGCGGCCGGTCATGACGACCGACGACCGACCACCCGGCGACGCTTTCACCGTCGCCACCGCCGATCCGGACAAGGCACGTGCCGCCGTCGAAGCCGGCGCCCGCGCCGTGCTGGTGACGGTGACCGACGATTTCGCGCCGGCCGACCATATGGCCGTGGCGTTGTCGGTGGCCGAGGCCGAACTTGGCCTTGCGGACGGCGCGCTGCCGCTGATCGTCGAGATCGCCGGCCCCGGCGCCGCCCTGCGCCTCGCGCGTCGCATGCCAGCACCGGAGCGGCTCGCCACGCTCGGCATCGATCTCGACGGCTTCGGCCCCGGCGCGGCAGGCGGCGCCGACGCCCCGCGCCTGACCGCCGCCGGTCTGGTGGCGCTCGCCGCCGCGGCGCACGGCCTGCCCGCCTATCTCCGGGGCAGCGGCAGCCTGATGCCCGACGGCCGCCCGGCCTTCGCCGGTTTCACCCACCTCCTCGTCGCCGGGAACTGACCGGCCGGCGAGAAAGTTGAAGCCTCAATCTAGCGGGAACGCGGAACTCCCTGTATTTTCCGCGGCAACGCAACTTGCGACGGAGCAGCCGGGCGACGCCCGCACCCCATGGGTTACCTGTTTGAAATCGGCGTCATCTTCATCCTCCTCATCCTGAACGGCCTGTTCGCCATGTCCGAGCTGGCAGTGGTGTCCTCCCGCCGCCCCCGTCTCGAGGCCATGGCATCCAAGGGCTCGAAGGGCGCGGCGACGGTGCTGAAGCTCGCCGCCGATCCCGGCCGCTTCCTGTCGTCGGTGCAGATCGGCATCACGCTGGTGGGCATCCTGGCCGGCGCCTATTCGGGCGCCACGCTGTCCGAGCCGCTGTCGCGCCTGCTGCTGTCCTGGGGCGTGCCTGCCTCCGCCGCCTCGCCGCTGTCGATCGCCCTGGTGGTCGGCCTGATAACCTATTTCTCGCTGGTCATCGGCGAGTTGGTGCCCAAGCAGATCGCGCTGGCCAACCCTGAGGCCGTCGCCTCGCTGATGGCCCGGCCGATGCTCGGCATCGCCTTCATCGCCGCGCCGGCCGCCTTCGTGCTGGAGCGGTCGAGCCGGCTGATCATCGCCTCGCTCGGCCTCAAGGCGACCGGCCAAAGCTCGGTCACCGACGAGGAGATCAAGGCGGTGATCGCCGAGGGCACCAGCTCGGGCATCCTAGAGCCGGAGGAGAAGGAGCTGATGGCCGGCGTCATGCGCCTCGCCGACCGCTCCATCCGCGCCGTGATGATCCCGCGCCCCGACATCACCGGCATCGACCTCGAATGGGACGACCGCCGCATCATCGAGGCGCTCGCCAATTCCTCGCACTCGCGCTATCCGGTGTTCACCGGCTCGATCGATATGGTTCAGGGCGTCATCCAGGCCAAGGACCTCCTCGACCAGCACCTCAAGGGCGAGCCGCTCGACATCCGCAGCCGCATCCGCCAGGTCGACATGGTGCCCGATACCGCCTCGGCGCTCGACGTGCTCGACACGCTGCGCCGCTCGCCGCTGCAAATGGTGATGGTGATCGACGAATACGGCTCGGTCGAGGGCATGGTAACGGCCGCCGACATCCTGACCGCCATCGTCGGCAACCTCGGCGGCGAGGCCAGCGAAGAGGTGAGCGAGATCGTCGAGCGCGTCGACGGCAGTTGGCTGATCGACGCCGATCTCGGCGTCGACCTGGTGGCCGAGAAAATCAACTGCCAGGGGCTGAACGATCCCGATCGCGACTACGAGACGCTGGCCGGCTTCGTGCTGTCGGTGACCAAGGCCATCCCGGCCACCGGCGACGTCGTCGACTGGCGCGGCTGGACCTTCGAGATCGTCGACATGGATGGCCGGCGCATCGACAAGGTGCTGGTGACCGCGCCGCAGCCGCCGCAGGGCTGAGTGGCGCCGTCATCGGCGCCCTCCGGTTCGGCGGCACGCATGCCGCTCTGTCGGAGGCGTGGCGGCCGCATTTCCTGTGGGAACACGAACGTCATCGTGGCCCGCAGAGGCGAGCCGGTCGAAAAGCCGAAAATGACGGAGATAAGCCGTCGGCCGAAGACCCGCCGAGGCTCTCAGTCCTCGCCGGGCCGGGCGCCGATCTGCTCGACGATGCCGGCGCAGGCGGCAGCGCAGGCGCCCACCGCCTCGCCGCCGACGGCGTCGCACAGACGCCGGACCAGCTCGGCATAGGCTGCCTCGATCGGCGCGATGGTCTTGCAGCCGTAGTCGGTCAGCGACACCAGCGTCTTCCTGAGATCCTCGAACTGCTGGGCGCGGCTGATCAGGTCGCGCGCCTCGAGGTCGCGCAATATGCGTGACAGGCTCGACGCCCTGACGAAGGTGTTGGCGGCCAGCTCGGAGGCGATCATCGGCGAACGCGATTGCAGCTCGTGCAGCACCCGCCATTGCGGCTCGGTGAGGCCGGCCGCCTTCATGCTGGGCCGCAGCATCTCGATAACCGACTCATAGGCCAGGAGGAAGGTTTTCATGAGGTCGGGTTTGGCCGCCACGGCTGCCTCCCCTGCATTTTGACGGACGACGGAAAGGAGGGAACTGGAGACCACTTGCTACAACCTTGGGAGACTCGTGTCGGTTTTATCCTACTATACAACAGGGCCAGAGATTTCAAGTATGCGCATCGCACATATATGGAATAGCTTTTCCACCGCCCAAGGCTTTTCGAAGGTTTCTATGCAACTCCGCATGAATGAAAATTGTTTCCTGAAGAGTGTCATAATTACATTTACATACAGGAAAGAACCACAGTGATCTTCCTAGGAGATTAATATTTGTCGGTTGGTAGTCTCGATAGATTCCAAAGTACCGGTATTCTGCCGGGCGACGAGACGGTTGACCTACAAAACGTTATACTATAACGGTTCGCTCATCTCCGATCGCCGCCGAGAAGCCAAGGCCGCCATGCCGCCAGATCCCCTCCGCTCCCTGTCCTCGCCGCCCGCCGAAGCCGGTCGTCCGGCCGTCGTCGCCGTGCGGCCGTCGGTGCTGCGGCTCGGGCTCGGCGCCCGTCTCGCCGGCGCGGCGGCCTTCGTCGCCGCCATCTGGGCGCTGATCGGCTGGGTGCTGCGGTGACGGCCATCCGCTACCAGCCTGCGCCGGACGGCGCGACGCTCGCCTTCCTGAACGCCACCATCGGCTACGACGGCCATCCGGCGCTACACCACGTCTCGGCCACCTTCGCCCCCGGCACGCTCACCGCCGTCGTCGGACCCAACGGCGCCGGCAAGTCGACGTTGCTCAAGGCAGCGATCGGCGCCATCCGCCCGATCGGCGGCGAGGTGACGGTGAGCGGTTGCCGGCGGAATGAGATCGCCTACCTGCCGCAGTTGGCCGAGATCGACCGCGCCTTTCCCCTGCCGGTGTTCGACTTCGTCGCCATGGGCCTCTGGGGCCGGCGCGGCGCCTTCGGCGGCTTCCGCCGCGCCGACGACGAGGACGTCGCCCGGTCGCTGGCCGCTGTCGGTCTGGTCGGCTTCGAGGGGCGCCTCCTCGACACGCTGTCGGGCGGCCAGTTGCAGCGGGTGTTGTTCGCCCGCCTCGCCCTCCAGGACGCGCCGCTGATCCTGCTCGACGAACCGTTCACCGCCGTCGACGACCGCACCACCCATGAGCTGATGGACGTCGTCGCCCGCTGGAATGCCGAGGGCCGCACGGTGGTCGCCGTGCTGCACGATTTCGATCTGGTGCGCCGGCGCTTCCCCCGCGCACTGCTGGTCGCCCGCCGGCTGATCGCCGAGGGCGACACCGCCGCCGTGCTGACGGCCGACCATCTTGCCGCCGCCCGACGCCACGTCGAGGCCTGGGACGAGACCGCTCCCTTCTGCGAGGCCGAGCACACGCCATGACCGCCGCCGACCTCCTGTCCGCCTTCACCGAGTTCGCCTTCATGCGCCGGGCGCTCGCCGGCTGCCTGGTGCTGTCGCTGGCTGCCGCGCCGCTGGGCGTGTTCCTGATGCTGCGCCGGCTGTCGCTGACCGGCGACGCCATGGCCCATGCCATCCTGCCGGGCGTCGCCGCCGGCTACCTGCTCGCCGGCCTCAATCTCTGGGCCATGACGGCGGGCGGCCTCGCCGCCGGCCTGGCCATCGCCTTGCTGGCCAGCGCCGTGACGCGTCTGACGCCGCTCCGCGAGGACGCCTCGCTCGCCACGCTCTATCTCGTATCGCTGGCGCTCGGCGTCATCCTGATCTCGGCACGCGGCTCGGCGGTCGACGTCATGCACCTGTTGTTCGGCTCGGTGCTGGCCATCGACGACACCGCCCTGGTGTTCATCGGCATCGTCGCCTCGCTCACCGTCGTCGCCTTCGCCGTGATGTGGCGGCCGCTGGTGCTGGAATGCGTCGATCCCGGCTTCCTGAAGGCGGTCGGCGGCCACGGCGCGCTGGTCCACGTGCTGTTCATGCTGGTGATGGTGCTCAACCTGATCGCCGGCTTCCAGGCGCTCGGCACGCTGCTGTCGGTCGGGCTGATGATGCTGCCGGCCGCCAGTGCCCGCTTCTGGACCCGATCGCTCGGCGCCATGACGGCGCTGGCCATGGCTTTTGCCGCCGCCGCCTCGACGATCGGTCTCGCCGCCTCTTTCGCCGCCAACCTGCCGTCGGGACCGGCGATCATCGTCGCCGCCGGCGCGATCTACGCCCTGTCCATCGCCCTCGGGCCATCAGGCGGGCTGATCGCACGAGCGCGGCCGGCACGCCACCGCACCGGCTGACCGATTTCACGCATCAGGAAACGCCTGTCAGGATGACGAGCCGGAATGCGGCGCGTCGCCCTGCGCCGGCGGTTCGGTTCCCTTGGCCAGCGCCGATTCGATGCGCTGGCGGGCGACGGCGTTACGGGCACGCAGGATCTTCAGTCGATGGGCGAGATCGTCGATGCGGGCGTCCTCGTCGGCGGCGGCCGGCGGCGGCCGCTCGGTCTTGGCGACGAAGTCGACGTGGATGACCGGCGCCGCCGGTTGCGCCGGCACCGGTGCTGATGGCGGCGTCATCGTCAGGTCGGCGATGGTTTCGGTCAGCACGGCGATACGCGCCTCGGCCTCGACCAGCGCCATCTTCATGTCGGCGGCCAGCGATTCCGCCTCGTCGCGGCTCTCCTCGGCCTCGCTGGCGTGGAGGGCGATCTGCCGCTGCAACTCGCGCCGCTCGGCATCGACCCGCGCCACCGCCTCGTGGGCGTAGCGGGCGATGGAGCGCGCTTCCTCGAGGCGTTTCTCATAGTCGGCGATCGTCGCCTCGAAGCCGGCCTTCTCCGCTTCGAGCGCCCGCGCCAGCAAGCGATCCTGGCTGCTTTGAAGTTCGGCGACCGCCACTGCCTGCCGCGCCACGTCGAGTTCCACCGTAACGCGCGCCATGCGGGCGGCCATCTCGGCGCGCACGGCATCCTTGGCCGCCGCCATCTCGGCCACCGAGCGCGGCAACTGCTGGTCGAGCCGGCGGCGATAGAGGCGGACGGCGCGCGCGTTGATCGCCGGCATCAGCAGCAGCGCCCCGAGCCCGGCCGTCAATACGCCCGCCAGAAAGATCAGCACCGTCTCGATCACGTCACGCCATCCCGAGGCGGCACCGAGGCCACCCTCCCTTCAGTTGTCGCGCAGGGTGAAGGAAATGGTCAAGGGCGGAACGGTCCGTCGTCCCGCCCGGTGGTGAAAAAAGCGCCGGGAGACGCACCTCCGGCCGTGAAGGCGGCTCAGAACGGGTTCCAGGTCGCCTGCGGCGTGAACTTGAGATAGCCGACGTTGACGCCGAGCCGGGCGCCGACGCCGGTGCGCACCGGCACCAGGGTGATCTGGTCGGAGGTGAGCGCGGTGAGGCCGAAACCGCCGATGAAATAAGCCGAGCCGTTGACGCCGCCGAACCGCCGGTAGATCGACTGCAGGGACGGCAGGTTGTAGACGAGGATCATCGTGCGGGCGCCGTCGCCGCCGACGTCGAGGCCGAGCGTCGGGCCCTGCCAGTAGACAGGCACCGAGCCGGCGTTGCGCGTGTAGAGCGTGCCCTCGCCGTAGCGCAGGCCGCCGAGAAAGGCCCCGGAGCCTTCCTGACCGAGGATGTAGCCGTTGGGCTGGCCGTAGTTGGAGGCCGCCCGCTCGATGGCCGAGGCGAGCCCGCCCGACATCTCGCCGAAGAACTTGTGGCCGGTATTGACGAGTTCCGATGAGGAATAGGTCTGCTGCATCTGCTGGGCGGCGGCCGGCAGCGACGGCGCGGCCAACAGAGCCAGCAGGAGGAAGGGCAGCGCTTTCAGCACCGACAGACGCGACATCGGCAATCCTCCGCCTGTCGTCCGCCGTGAACCGGAGCGGCCGGCGGCGAGACGATCCGAACATTAACCTCGCCGACACTCCGTTAAGGCAAGATGAACGGGAGGGTCGACCGGTGACAGCATGATCATACCGACGAATCAGACATCACCGCGGCGAGATTGGGTGAGTTTTACCGCTCGCGCCATTGTCTTGTCGCTGTTTTTCCTCATCTCCGGCGGGCCGTCGCAGGCGCTCGACGAAAGGATCGTGTTCGATCCCTACACCGGCCTGTCCATCGGCGGCTACGATCCGGTGGCCTATTTCGTCAGCGGCGGCGCCGTGCTCGGCACCGCCGACTACGAGGAAGTCTATGGCGACACCTACTGGCATTTCGCGAGCGAAGGCAATGCCGCCGCCTTCCGCGCCGCGCCGGCCGCCTATATTCCTGGCTTCGGCGGCTATGCCCTGGCAGCGGTGGCGCGCGGCGTCGCCCAGCCGGGCAACCCGACGCTGTTCGCCATCCACCGCGACCGCCTCTACTTCTTCGCCTCCGACGACGAGCGGCGCGCCTTCCTCGCCGATCCCGAAACGATGATCGCCGCCGCCGCCGCCCGCTGGCCGGAGGTGCTGAAGCTCCTGGCCTATTGATGCCATGGCGGCTTCCCGAGCTTGTGACCGCCGGCGGCGGGCGCTATCCATGGGCGCATCTTCGCGTGCGATTCGTCGGCAGGCCCTGCCCGTCGTCCGGCCCCGAACCCAATGGAACCGACCATGTCCGACCTGGCCAAGCTGGAAGCCCTGGATTTTGCCGCCCTGCTCTGCTCGCGCGTCTGCCATGATATCATCTCGCCGGTCGGCGCAATCACCAACGGGCTCGAAGTTCTCGACGAGGAGAACAATGAGGAGATGAAGGCTTTCGCCTTCGACCTCATCCGCAAGAGCGCCCGCACCGCCTCCTCGAAATTGCAGTTCGCCCGCCTGGCCTTCGGCGCCGCCGGCTCGGTCGGCGCCGAGGTCGATCTCGGCGATGCCGAGACCGTGGCCAAGCGCTACATGGAGAGCGAGAAGGCCGACATCGACTGGCAGGCGACGCGCCGCCTGTTGCCGAAGAACCAGGTGAAGCTGCTGCTCAACCTCCTGCTGATCTCGCTTCAGGCCATTCCGCGCGGCGGCCGGGTGGTGGTGCGCGTCGAGGGCGACCTGCCGCACCCGGTGCAGCGCATCGAGGCCACCGGCGCCGCCTCGCGCATTCCGCCGCGCGTCGCCGAGCTTCTGGCCGGCGACCTCGGTGACCACCTCGACGCCCATGCCATCCAGCCCTATTACGCCGGCGAGCTGGCCCGCGCCGCCGGTCTGGTCATCACCATCGCCAAGGACAACGACACGGTGATCTTCGAGGCGAAGGCCGCGCCCGCCGATCTTTCCGTCGCCCTCTGAGGCCGAGCGAGCGTCGACCGGTCCGGCATTGATGGCCGGCCGGCCGCTCCGCGGGACGCGACGGTCTGCCGACGTGCCTTTCGGCAGGCCCACATCGCCGGGATCCGGCGTTTATTGCCCAGACTTCAATCAATATTAACAGTTTGACGGGACACTTCCCCCAAAGCGGCTGGTAGAGCGGGCGCCTTTTCAGGATGCGGCGCTTCCGGTTCGACCTTCCCGAGGGGGTGAAGTATGGACGACCTTTTGCGTGAATTCCTCACCGAGACAAACGAGTCGCTCGATACCGTGGACGTGGAATTGGTGAAGTTCGAGCAAGAGCCGAACAACGCCCGCATTCTGGACAACATCTTCCGCCTCGTGCACACCATCAAGGGAACCTGTGGTTTCCTCGGCCTGCCGCGCCTCGAGGCGCTGGCCCATGCCGCCGAGACGCTGATGGGCAAGTTCCGCGAGGGCGCCGCCGTCACCGAGGAGGCGGTCAGCCTCGTCCTGCAGACCATCGACCGCATCAAGGGCATTCTGGCCGAACTCGAAGCCAACGAGGGCGAGGAGCCCAAGGGCGACGACCGCGACCTGATCTCGCTGCTCGAAGCCATGTCCATGGCCGAGGCTGCGCCGCGCAAGGAGCCGCCCAAGAAGGAAAAGAAGGAGACCGCCGGCACGCTGGTGGCGCAGGTGCTCGAACGCGAGCTGCGTCCCGGCGAGGTGTCGCTCGACGAGCTGGAGCGCGCCTTCCGCGAGACCGCCGTCGAGGTGGAGATCGCCGCCGAGCCGGCCGTCGAGGCGCCCGCCCCCGCGCCCGCCGGCATCGATTTCGCCCGCGTCGCCGCCGAGATCGAGGCGCGCATGAAGCAGGCGAGCCCCGACGGCAAGCCGGAGAAGGCCAAGGCCGCCAGCGAGGACGGCGACAGCGAGGCCAAGAGCGACAAGGGCTCGGTGTCGAGCCAGTCGATCCGCGTCAACGTCGAGACGCTCGAACACCTGATGACCATGGTCTCCGAGCTGGTGCTGACCCGCAACCAGCTCCTGGAGATCGTCCGCCGCCACGAGGACAGCGAATTCAAGGTGCCGTTGCAGCGCCTCTCCAACGTCACGGCCGAGCTGCAGGAAGGCGTCATGAAGACGCGCATGCAGCCGATCGGCAACGCCTGGCAGAAGCTGCCGCGCATCGTGCGCGACCTCGCCCAGGAGCTTGGCAAGCAGATCGAGCTGGAGATGGTCGGCGCCGAAACCGAACTCGACCGCCAGGTGCTGGAGCTGATCAAGGACCCGCTCACCCACATGGTGCGCAACTCGGCCGACCACGGCCTCGAGCGTCCTGACGACCGCCGCAAGGCCGGCAAGATCGAGAAGGGCACCATCCGCCTCGCCGCCTATCACGAGGGCGGCCACATCATCATCGAGATCGCCGACGACGGCCGCGGCCTCAGTCTCGACCGCATCCGCCAGAAGATCATCGAGAACGGGCTCGCCACCGAGGCCGAACTCGAGAAGATGACCGAAGGCCAGATCTACAAGCACATCTTCGCCCCCGGCTTCTCCACCGCCGCCAAGGTGACCTCGGTGTCCGGCCGCGGCGTCGGCATGGACGTCGTCCGCACCAACATCGAGACCATCGGCGGCACCGTCGACCTGAAGTCGGTGCAGGGCAAGGGCACCACCTTCACCATCAAGATCCCGCTGACGCTGGCCATCGTCTCGACGCTGATCGTCGAGAGCTGCGGCGACCGCTTCGCCATCCCGCAGCTGTCCGTGGTCGAGCTGGTGCGCGTGCAGAACAACTCCGAGCACCGCATCGAGCGCATCAAGGACACGCCGGTCCTTCGTCTCCGCAACAAGCTGTTGCCGCTGGTGCCGCTGGCCGGCCTCCTCAAGGTCGATGTCTCGGACGAGAAGAGCGAGGACGAGGGCTTCATCGTCGTCATGCAGGTCGGCAACGTCACCTTCGGCCTGGTGGTCGACGGCGTCTTCCACACGGAGGAAATCGTCGTCAAGCCGATGTCGAAGATGCTGCGCCACATCACCATGTTCTCGGGCAACACCATTCTCGGCGATGGCTCGGTGATCATGATCGTCGATCCGAACGGCGTCGCCAGCGCCATCGGCACGGCCGTCGCCACCGACACGCTCGACAGCCATGCCGACGCCGACGCCTCGCGCGGCGTCGACAACGACGCCAAGATCTCCATGCTGCTGTTCCGCGCCGGCTCGCCCGAGCCGAAGGCGGTGCCGCTGTCGCTGGTCACCCGCCTCGAGGAGTTCGAGATCGAGAAGATCGAGCATTCCAACGGCCGCGACCTCGTGCAGTACCGCGGCTCGCTGATGCCGCTGGTCTATCCGAACTACGAGGTCCGCCGCCGCGAGGAAGGCACCCAGCCGATGCTGGTGTTCTCGGACGCCGGCCGCTCGATGGGCCTCGTCGTCGACGAGATCGTCGACATCGTCGAGGAGTCGCTGAACATCCAGGTCGGCTCCGACGTGCCGGGCGTGCTCGGCTCGGCGGTGATCAAGGGCAAGGCCACCGAGATCCTCGACATCGGCCACTACCTGCCGCTCGCCTTCGAGGACTGGTTCAAGCGCAAGGAAATCTCGTCGGCGGCGCTGACGCGCAAGCTGCTGTTCATCGACGACAGCGCCTTCTTCCGCAACATGCTGGGCCCGGTGATGAAGGCCGCCGGCTTCGACGTCACCGTCTGCGCCTCGGCCACCGAAGCGCTCCGCCTGCTCGGCGAAGGCGCCGCCTTCGACGTCATCGTCTCCGACATCGAGATGCCCGTGGTCAACGGCTTCGAATTCGCCGAGATGCTGCGCCGCGACGCCCGCTTCAAGCATACGCCGATCATCGCCCTGTCGGCGCTCTGCACGCCGGCGTCGATCGAGCGTGGCCGCCAGTCCGGCTTCGACGAATACGTTGCCAAGTTCGACCGTCCGGGCCTGATCGCGGCCCTCAAGGAAATCACCAGCGCTGATTATGGGATCGCAGCATGACCGCCAACAGCCATACCCCCGGTGCTGCCGCCAACGACAGCCACTCCGGCCAGATCCAGTACGTCACCGTGTTCATCGGCGGCCAGCTGTTCGGCCTGCCGATCCACAAGGTGCATGACGTCTTCGTGCCGGAGAGCATGACGCGCGTGCCGCTGTCGGCGCCGGAAGTGGCCGGCGTGCTCAACCTGCGCGGTCGCATCGTCACGGCGATCAACATGCGCCGCCGCCTCGGCCTGCCGCAGCGCGAGGGCAACCACGGCATCATGGCCGTCGGCATCGAGTATCGCGGCGAATCCTACGGCCTGATCATCGACGAGGTCGGCGAGGTGCTGAACCTCGACGCCTCCGGCCGCGAGGCCAACCCCGCCAACCTCGATGCGCGCTGGGCGGAAATCTCCGGCGGCGTCCACCGCCTGTCCGGGCAGCTGATGGTCATCCTCGACGTCGAGCGCGTGCTCGGCCGCATGCAGGGCGACATGGCCGCCTGACGACCCTTGAAGCCGGCGTCACCGCCGTGAGGAGTGAAACAATGAAGACCTGTCTCGTGGTCGACGACTCGAGCGTCATCCGCAAGGTGGCCCGGCGCATTCTCGAGGATCTGTCGTTCACTATCCTTGAGGCCGAGGACGGCCAGCAGGCGCTCGAGAAATGCCAGGAGACCATGCCCGACGCCATCCTGCTCGATTGGAACATGCCGGTGATGGACGGACTGGAATTCCTGGCGCAGTTGCGCAAGCTCGACGGCGGCGACGCCCCGAAGGTGGTGTTCTGCACGACGGAGAACGACGTCGGCCACATCGCCCGCGCCATCCGGGCCGGCGCCAACGAATACATCATGAAGCCCTTTGATCGTGAAATTGTCGAAGCCAAGTTCCAGGAAGTCGGGCTGCTCTGACGCTTCCAAGATCGATGCGAAACTGGAGACCGATTGAATGTCGGCCATCGCCCGCACGCCTTCTTCTTCCGGAGCAGTCACCGACCCCATCCGCGTGATGGTCGTCGATGATTCCGTGGTCATTCGCGGCCTGCTGGGCCGCTGGCTCGACGAAGAACCCAATCTTGCCGTGGTGGCCAGCCACCGCAATGGCCGCCTCGCCGTCGACGACGTGCTGCGTTCCAACCCGGACGTGGTCATCCTCGACATCGAGATGCCCGACATGGACGGCCTCACCGCCCTGCCGCTGCTGATCGAGAAGAAGAAGAATCTGGTCGTCGTCGTCGCCTCGACGCTGACCCGCCGCAATGCCGAGATTTCGCTGAAGGCCCTGTCGCTCGGCGCCGCCGACTATGTGCCGAAGCCCGAATCCAATTCCGGCGTCACCACGTCGGCCGAATTCCGCCGCGAGCTGATCGAGAAGGTCACCAACCTCGGCCAGCGGGCGAAGAGCCGCGGCCTGCCCGGCCATGCGCCGGCCGGCCGGCCGGCGTCGCGTCTGCCGCAGGGCGCCGGCGCCCCGCCTGCCCCCCATGGCGCGCTCCGGGCCTCCCGCCCGTCGAGCTTCACCATCCGCCCCTATTCGTCGGCGCGGCCGCGCATCCTGACCATCGGCTCGTCGACCGGCGGGCCGCAGGCCCTCAACACACTGTTCGGCGAGATCGGCTCGGCCATCGGCATGGTGCCGGTGGTGCTGACCCAGCACATGCCGCCGACCTTCACCGCCATTCTCGCCGAACATATCACCAAGGCAGCCGGCCGCCCGGCCGCCGAGGGCCGCGACGGCGAGGTGATCCAGCCCGGCCGCATCTACGTGGCGCCCGGCGGCAAGCACATGCTGCTGGCCAAGAACGGCAACGACGTGGTGGTCAGGCTCAGCGACGCGCCGCCGGTCAATTTCTGCAAGCCGGCCGTCGACCCGCTGTTCAAGTCGGTGGTCGACATCTACGGCACGGCGACGCTGGCCGTCGTCCTCACCGGCATGGGTTCGGACGGCGCCGAGGGCGTGCGCCGCATCGGCGAGGTCGGCGGCAGCACCATCGCCCAGGACGAGGAAAGCTCGGTGGTCTGGGGCATGCCCGGCGCCGCCGCCCATACCGGGATGTGCTCCGACGTTCTGCCGCTGCACGACATCGGCCGCAAGGTGTCCAAGATCCTGCTCGGAGGCCGCCCATGAACCCGGCCGAGTACGACTATCTGCGTCAGTTCCTCAAGAGCCGGTCCGGCCTCGTCCTGTCGAACGAGAAGCAGTACCTGATCGAGAGCCGCCTGCTGCCGGTCGCCCGCAAGACCGGCCTGCAATCGATCGCCGCGCTGGTCGCCAAGCTGAAGGAGCCGCGCGAGACGGCGCTCGCCGAGGCGGTCGTCGAGGCGATGACCACCAACGAGAGCTTCTTCTATCGCGACAAGACGCCCTTCGAGCACTTCACTCAGGTGATGATGCCGGAACTCCTGAAGTCGCGCGCCTCGCAGAAGAAGATCCGCATCTGGTGCGCCGCCGCTTCCACCGGTCAGGAGCCCTACACGCTGGCCATGTGCCTCAAGGAAATGGAGGCCAAGGTCGCCGGCTGGCGCATCGAGATCCTCGGCACCGACATCTCCAACGAAGTACTGGAGCGGGCGAAGTCCGGCACCTACACCCAGTTCGAGGTGCAGCGCGGCCTGCCGATCCAGCTGCTGCTGAAGTATTTCACGCAGCAAGGCGAGAGCTGGACCATCTCGCCGCAGCTGCGGTCCATGGTGCAGTGGCGGAAGTTCAACCTCCTGGAGAGCTTCGCCGCCTTCGGCCAGTTCGATATCGTTTTCTGCCGCAACGTGCTGATCTACTTCGACCAGACGACCAAGGTAGACATCCTCGGCCGCATCTCGAAGATCATGGCGCCGGACGGCTATCTGGTACTCGGCGCCGCCGAGACGGTGGTCGGCCTCACCGACGCCTTCAAGCCGGCGCCCGAGCGGCGCGGCCTCTACATGCCGGCCGCCGCCGTCGCCCAGCCAGCGCCCCGCTTCTCGACGCTGGCCACGGCCGGCCGCGTCAGCTGATCCGGCCCCGTTACCGACGATGATGGCGTCGCGGCTCCCCGCGGCGCCGTTTCCTTTTGGGACCTGTTAGCCACCGAACCGCAGCGCATCGACGATCACCGAAAAGGCCGGCAGGTTCTGCCGCCGGCTCGGATAGTAGAGGTAATAGCCGGCGAATTTCGGCGACCAGTCGTCGAGCGCGAGGCACAGGCGCCCGGCGGCGAGGTGGGCCGCGACGGCGCTTTCCGGCACGAAGGCGATGCCGTGGCCTTGCAGCGCCGCGTCGATCATCTCCTTGTCGGCATTGAAGATGAGCTGGCCCTCGACCCTGACGCGCACCTCCTCGCCGTCCTTCTCGAACTCCCAAGCGTAGAGCCCACCGACCCTTTCGAGCCGCCGGCTGATGCAATTGTGGCCCATCAGCTCCTGCGGCGTCCGGGGCATCGGGCGGGCGGCGAAATAGCCCGGAGAACCGACGGCCACCAAGCGCCAATCCGGCCCGATCCGTACCGCCACCATGTCCTTTTCGAGGCTCTCGCCGAGCCGCACGCCGGCGTCGAAACCATCCTCGACGATGTTACGGAAGCTGTTGTCGACGCTGAGTTCGAGCCGGATGTCCGGATAGTCGGCGAGGATCGGCGACAGCTTCGGCCACACCACGCTTTCCATGGCGTGATGGGACAGCGTGATCCGGACCGTGCCGGCCGGCTTGTCGCGATAGGCCATCAGGGCGCCGATCTCCGCCTCGATTTCGGAGAGGCGCGGCGCCAGCGATTGCCGGAGGCGCTCGCCGGCTTCCGTCGTCGCCACGCTGCGCGTCGTGCGGGTCAGCAGCCGGAGGCCCATGCGCGCTTCGAGTTGCTTGACGGCGTGGCTGAGGGTGGATTGCGCCATCCCCAGCTTGGCGGCGGCCCGCGTGAAGCTGCGTTCCTCGGCGATCGCCAGGAACAACAGGAATTCGTTGAAGTTCTCCCGCGCCACGCCGCGTCCTCCGCCCGATCCGATCCCCAACCATTACAAGCGGATTTCGATAGGTCCAAGCGAATTGCCATGGCTAATCCGGGCTATCGGGCCGTGCTATCGCTATCGGGAACACTCAGACAGCCGACACCGGAGATATCATGCTCGGAACAGTCCTCCACGGCCCCGGCGACATTCGCTGCGAGAAGGTCGAAGATCCCAAGATCCTGAAGCCGACCGACGCCGTCATCAAGCTGTCGGCGTCCTGCGTCTGCGGCTCCGATCTCTGGCCCTATCGCGGCATCCAGCCGGTGAAGGGGCCGCAACACATGGGGCACGAATACTGCGGCGTCGTCGTCGAGGTCGGCAGCGAGGTGAAGACCATCCGCCCCGGCCAGTTCGTCGTCGGCTCGTTCGTCATTTCCGACAACACCTGCCCGCATTGCCGGAACGGATTCCAGTCCTCCTGCGAGCATCGCGAGTTCATGTCCGGCGCGCAGGCGCCCTATGCCCGCATTCCCTTGGCCGACGGCACGCTGGTCGCCACCGCAACCATGCCGTCCGACGACCTGATCCCCAGCCTGCTCGCCGCCTCCGACGTCCTCGGCACCGGCTGGTTCGCCGCCGACGCTGCCCGTGTGCAGCCGGGATGCACCGCCGTGGTGGTCGGCGACGGCGCCGTCGGCCTGATGGGCGTACTGTCCGCCAAGCAATTGGGGGCCGAACGCATCATCGCCATGAGCCGCCACAAGGCGCGCCAGGATCTTGCCCTCGAATACGGCGCCACCGACATCGTCACCGGGCGAGGAGACGACGGCGTGGCCGAGGTGAAGGCGCTGACCGGCGGCGTCGGCGCCGACTCGGTCCTCGAATGCGTCGGCACGCAGGAATCGATGCTGCAGGCGATCAACTGCGCCCGCCCCGGCGGCTCGATCGGCTTCGTCGGCGTGCCGCACGGCGTGACGCTCGACGGCCAGATGCTGTTCTTCCAGCAGAAGAACCTCCTGGGCGGCCCCGCGCCGGTACGCCGCTTCCTGCCCCACCTGATCGAGTTGATCGTGAGCCGCAAGATCAACCCCGGCAAGGTGTTCGACCTCGAACTGCCGCTCGCCGACGTCGCAGAGGGCTACCGGGCGATGGACCGGCGCAGCGCCATCAAGACGCTGCTCCGGATGTGAAGATCCAGTCTGGAGCGGCGGTCCGGACGTATCTGCGCCGCCGGTCCAGCTTTCTGTCGACGCATCGGACCGAAAAGTGCACACACTTTTCGGTCCGATGTTCCGGTCTCAGTCGCCGAAGCGGCTGACGATATCCTCCAGCGCCGGCCGCGGCCGGTCGGTCGGCTTGAGGGTGGGCGTGCCGATGTGGATGAAGCCGACGATGGTCTCGGCGTCGGTGAGGCCGAGGGCGGCGCGCGCCTCGGCGTCGTAGGCCGGCCATTCGGTCAGCCAGCAGGCGCCGAAACCCATGGCGTGGGCAGCAATCTCAAGATTGAGACAGACGGCGCCGGCCGAATAGATCTGCTCGATCACCGGGATCTTGACGTGCTCGGCGGCGCGGCCGACCACAGCAACCACCAGCGGCGCCTTGGCAAACCGCTGCCGCTCATCCTCGAGCCGCGCTTCGGAGATGTCCGGCTGGCGTGCCGCGGCGATCGCCGCCAGACGCCGCCCGGCTTCCACCCGGCTCTCGCCCTCGAAGACGATGAACCGCCAGGGTACCAGCTTGCCATGGTCGGGCACCCGCGAGGCGATGGTGAGCAGCGTCTGAAGCTGTTCGGCATCGGGACCGGGAGCGACGAGCAAGGCGGCCGCCACGGAGCGGCGGGTGAGCAACAGATCGAGCGTGGGGTTCATGGGGTCATCGGCTCCGGGCTGGAGCATCGGACGGATAGGATCCGATGCGTCGACAAAAGACGGGAGCGGCGGCCCGGATACGGCCGGGCGTCCGCCGCTCTGAGTTGCGGTGAGATCGGCATATCCGCTTTCGCTGTATATTGAAATACCTATGGCATGGCCGGCTGCCCGCCGGGCCACCGGACTTGAAATGAACACGATGATCGGCCAAGACTGGCGGCCATGATGACGACGGCCGAAGGGAGACGGCAGGGCATGACGCGGCAAGCCACCTCGATCCGGTGGACCTTTGTTGTTCTCGCGTTGATGGCCGCCCCGGCCCTCGCCCAGAACGCGCCGCCCGGCGGGCCGGGCGGCCCCGGCGGCCCGCCGATGTCCGGCTTCATGCAGCCCGGATCGGGACCGCTCCAGCTCCTGCCGCCCGATGCCGGCCCGCAGCCGCTGCCCGAGGCGGCGACACCCTATGCCCCGAGCACCGCGCCGGCCATCGAAAGCAAGCCGCTCGCCACCGTCGCGCCGCGCGACACGGCGACGCTGTCGCTGACAGCGCGCCTCACCCCCGACGGTCCGCCGATCGGCGCCGGCGTCGTCTGGCGCATCTTCGCCGAGGCGCAGGGGCCGGACGGCAGCCGCGAGCTGGTGGCCGAACGGCACGGCGGCTCGGCCGACTTCACGCTGAAGCCGGGCGGTTATTTCGTCTATTGCGGCTTCGGCTATGCCGGCACCACCGCCCATGTGACGGTCGGCACCGGCCTCAAGGCCGATTCGGTGGTGCTCAACGCCGGCGGCGTCCGTCTCAGCGCCGTCACCGGCAAGGACAGGCCGCCGATCGGCAAGGACGACCTCAGCTTCGACATCTTCTCGCAGGAGTTGGATTCGCACGGCGAGCCGAAGGCGGTCGCCCTCGACGTCGCGCCGGGGCAGATCGTCCGCCTGCCGGCCAAGACCTACAGCGTGGTGGCCAGCTACGGCGACGCCAACGCCCGCACCACCGCCGACATCGACGTCAAGGCCGGCAAGCTCTCCGACGTCACGCTGACCGAGAAGGCCGCCAAGATCACCCTGAAGCTGGTGAGCAGCGAAGGCGGCGAGGCGATCGCCGATACCCGCTGGTCGATCCTGACCCAGGCCGGCGACCTCGTCACCTCCGGCGTCGGCGCCTTCCCCTCCTTCGTGCTGGCCGAGGGCGACTACACCGTCATCGCCAACCACGAAGACGGCCAGTTCCAGCGCGTCGTCACCGTGGTGTCCGGCGAGAACGCCGATGTCGAGGTGCTGGCCGCCGGCGGCCAGAAGCTCTCCGACTGATCCCTGCCAAAGTCTCGTTCCGGCGACTCATCCGAGTCCATGCGGGGTCACCGTGACTCAAGTGGAGTCATGACGATTCCCCGGCGGCCAGGAGATCCCGGCCGGCCGCCCCTCCGCGCCTCGTCCGCCAACCCCACCGAGTCCATGCGGGTTCATCGCGACTCAGGCGGAGTCATGGCGAGTCGCCGGCGGCCATGGTCCGCCATGGACGCCAGCGCGCGCCGGGACCACGCGAGCCGCATCACTCGCCGACGAAGCGGTCGAAGGCGTCCTTGAAGTCCGGATGCCAGCGCGACAGCGCCGGCCGGTCGTGGATGATGTCGCCCATCGCCCAGGCCATGCGCTTCTCGTCGAGGGAGCGCGGCGTCTCGTTGTCCGGGCAGAGGATGTAGAAGTCGCCCTTCTCCAGCGCCGACAGCATGAAGTCGACCACCTCGTCGGCGTGCCAGGCGCCGGATGGCTTCTCGGCCTTGGGGTCGGCGGCGGTCAGGCCGGTGAAGGTCCAGCCGGGGATCAGCAGATGCGCCGACAGCCGGCTGCCGCGGTTGCGCAGCTCATAGGCGAGTTGCTCGGTCACCACCTTCACCGCCGCCTTGGAGGCGTTGTAGGCGGCGTTGCCCGGCGGCGTGGTGATGCCCTGCTTGGAGCCGGTGTTGATGACGTAGCCGGGCCGGCCGGCCTCGACCATCCTCGGCACGAAGGTCTGGACGCCATTGACGACGCCCCAGAAATTGACGTCGAACAGCTTCCGCCAGTCGCCGTAGTTCTCGAAGGTGCCGCCGCCGGTGCCGATGGCGGCGTTGTTCATCAGCATATCGACGCCGCCGAACCGGCCGAAGGCGGCATCGGCCAGCGCCTCGACCGCCGCCTTGTCGCCGACGTCGGTCGGCACGGCGATCGCCTCGCGAGCACCAGCCGCCTTGGCCGCCGCCGCCGTGCCGTCGAGTTCGTCCGCCAGCACGTCGGCCAGCACCAGGCGCATGCCGCGCCCGGCAAGCCGCAGCGCCGCCGCCCGGCCGATGCCGCGTGCCGCGCCGGTGATCACCGCGACGTTGCCCGTTGTGATGATGTCGTCGGACATGGGTTCCTCCCCCGAAAGACGTGTGGTTGCCGGCCACGGGGCCGGCCTCTTCTTCATATGGGATATCGCCGCTGCCGCCGGAAGCGTCAGCGCGCCAGTTCCCTGAGGCCCTGGCGGATCAGTTGCGTGGTGGTCGCCTCGGCGCCGGCCGCCTTGGCCGCCGCCTGCACCGCCGCCGCCGCCTGCAACTGCGCATAGCCGAGGTTGACCAGCGCCGACACCGCCTCGGCCACCGGCCCGGAGACGCGCGCCTCGGCGACGTCGGCGGCGATGCGGATAACCGAGGGATCGGCATCGGCGAAGGCCGGCGCCTTGTCATTGAGTTCGCTGGCGATACGCTCGGCAACGCGCTTGCCGACGCCCGGCGCCCTTGAGATGGCCGTGAGATCGCGCATGGCGATGGCGGTGGCGAGCTGCCCCGGATCGAGCACCGACAACACGCCGAGCGCCACCTTGGCGCCGACGCCCTGCACGGTCATCAGCAGGCGAAACCACTCGCGCTCGATGTCGTTGGAGAAGCCATAGAGGCGGATCATATCCTCGCGCACCATGGTCTCGATGGCCAGCGTCGCCGCCTCGCCGGCCTTGGGCAACCGCTGCAGCGTCCGCGCCGAGCAATAGACCTGGTAGCCGACGCCGTGGACGTCGAGGATCATCCAGTCGTCGCCGAAGCTGTCCACCACGCCCTTGAGCTTGCCGATCATCATCCCCTCCCCGTCAGCCGGCCGCCGCCCGCATCAGGCGCCCCACCGCCGAGCCGCGATGATGGGCGTGCGTCAGCGCGATGGCCAGCGCGTCGGCGGCGTCGTCGCTCTCGAAGGTCGCCTTCGGCATCAATACCTTGACCATGACGCGGATCTGGCCCTTCTCGGCGTGGCCGGCGCCGACGATCGCCTTCTTCACGGCGTTGGGCGCGTATTCAGCCACCGGCAAGCCGCGCCGGGCCGGCGCCAGCAGCGCCACGCCGCGCGCCTGGCCGAGCTTCAGCGTGGCGCCGGCGTCCTTGTTGACAAAGGTCTGCTCGATGGCCGCCTCGTCGGGCTGGAACTCGTGCAGCACGGCGTCGAGCCCGTCGTGGATCTGCACCAGACGCGAGGCGAGGTCGAGGTCGCCGTCGGAGGTGACCGAGCCCGAAGCAACAAAGCGCACCGAGTTGCCGAGGCTGTCGATGACGCCCCAGCCGGTGCGCCGGAGGCCCGGATCGATGCCGATGATTCGCGTGACGTTGGTCATGGGCGAACCATAGGTGGGCGTTCATGCTTTGTACAGGCCGACAACGCCGGCCGTCCACCGTGCTCCCACTCGCCTTGGCAAGGTCATGCCTGAAGCCGCGAGCCGGGCTATCGCCCGGACCCATCCGGAGGTTCCACCTCCGGACCTCCTGCTTTCTTTTAAATAAGCTGGTGGGTGCGGGAGGCTGCGCCTCCCGCGCGGGGATCGGGGCGGCAGCCCCGAATTCAGCCGACGAGCGCCGGATAGTCGGTGTAGCCGATGGCGCCGTCGGCGTAGATGGTCTCCGGCACCAGCCGATTGCGAACCGAGCCGGCCCGGAAGCGCTCGACGAGATCGGGATTGGCGATGAACTCCTTGCCCCAGGCGACGGCGTCGGCCCGGCCGGCCGCCACCTCGGCGGCCGCCTCCTCGACGGAGAAGCCCTCGTTGGCGATCAACGCGCCGCCGAACGCCTCCTTGAGGTGCGGCGTCAGGCGATCCGGCCCGAGATGCTCGCGGGTGAAGATGAAGGCGAGGCCGCGCTTGCCCGCCTCGCGGGCGACGTAGCCGAAGGTGGTCCTGGGGTCGCTGTCGCCCATGTCATGGCTGTCGCCGCGCGGGGCGAGATGCAGGCCGACGCGGCTGGCGCCCCAGACGGAGATCGCCGCGTCCACCGCCTCCAGCATCAGCCGGGCGCGATTCTCGATCGGGCCGCCGTAGGCGTCGGTGCGCCGGTTGGTGCTGTCCTGCAGGAACTGGTCGAGCAGGTAGCCGTTGGCGCCGTGGATCTCGACGCCGTCGAAGCCGGCCTTCTTGGCGTTCTCGGCACCTTTGCGGTAAGCCTCGATGATGGCCGGGATCTCGGCAATGTCGAGGGCGCGCGGCGTCGGATAGGGGCGGATCGGTCGGAGCAGGCTGACATGGCCGGCCGACTGGATGGCGCTCGGCGCCACAGGCAGGTCGCCGTCGAGCAGCGATGGGTCGGAGATGCGGCCGACGTGCCAGAGCTGCATGACGATGGTGCCGCCCTGCCGGTGCACCGCCTCGGTGATCGGCTTCCACGCCTCGACCTGGGCGTCGGAATAGATGCCCGGCGTGCGGGCATAGCCGGCGCCCTTCGGCGTGACGATGGTCGCCTCGGTGAGGATCAGGCCCGCCGACGCCCGCTGTTCGTAGTACGCGCGCATCACCTCGGTGGGAATGCGGTCGTCGGTGGCGCGCGCCCGCGTCAGCGGCGCCATGACGATGCGGTTGCGAAGTTCGAGCGCGCCGAGGCGCACGGGGTCGAAAAGGGTCGGCATGGCTGGAATCCTTACGGACGAAGGCGCGTGATCGTGAGATCGGGGTATATGCACGCATTCCTAGACGCTACCGATCGCCCTGCCTAGGGGTCGGCCGGTCAACTTTTCCGTGAAGGCGGGGCGAAGCCGCTCAGGTGTCGTGGTCGGGGTGCTGACAGGAGACGATATCCGCGAAGAACCGCTCGGCCCTCGCCTGCTCCTCCGGCGTCCGGGTCGGCAGGTCGGCGAGGCGGGAGAACCAGCTCAGCCGGTGTTCGAGCCCCACCTGGATGGTCGGCGGGACGCGCTCCGGCTCGTCGAAGGCGCCGATGGCCAGTTCCAGCGCCGGCCCGCCCCAGTCGTAGGCGAGCGGCGTGCCGCAGGCCGGGCAGAAGCCGCGCCGCACCTTATTGGAGCTCTGGAACCAGGCCGGCTCGCCGCGCGTCCAGGTCAGATGCTCGGCCGGCGCCGAGACCAGCGGAGCGAAGAAGGAGCCGAAGGCCTTCTGGCACATGCGGCAATGGCAGATGCTCGCCCGGCCGAGCGTGCCGTCGACGCGGAAGCGCACCCGCCCGCACTGGCAGCCGCCGGAATATCCCTCGTCCATGTCGCGCCTCCCCGAATGACCATAGCATCGGACGAAAACGCCCGCCGCCGCCCCGGAGGCAACGGCGGGCGCGAGATTCCGCGTGTGGCCAGGATCAGCCGGCCAGCTTGGCCGCCACCTCGTCGGAGACTTCCATGTTGGTGTAGACGTTCTGCACGTCGTCGTCGTCCTCGAGCAGGTCGACCATCTTCATCAGGCTCTGCGCCTTCTCCTCGTCGAGGTTCGACGTGGTCTTCGGCTTCCACACCGACTTGATCGACGCGGCGGCGCCGAGCGAGGCTTCCAGCGCCTTGACGACCTCGCCGATCGACTCGAAGGCGCAATAGATGAAGTGGCCCTCCTCATCGGACTCGACGTCGTCGGCGCCGGCCTCAATGGCGGCTTCCACCAGAGCGTCGTTGGAGCCGGCCGACAGCGGATAGCTGATCTCGCCGAGGCGGTCGAACATGAAGCCGACCGAGCCGGTCTCGCCCAGCGCGCCGCCGGCCTTGGTGAAGATCGAGCGCACCACCGAGGCGGTGCGGTTGCGGTTGTCGGTCAGCGCCTCGACGATGACGGCGGTGCCGCCCGGACCGTAGCCCTCGTAGCGCACCTCGTCGAAGTTCTCCGTGTCGGCGCCGGCCGCCTTCTTGACCGCCCGGTCGATGTTGTCCTTGGGCATGTTCTCGGCGCGGGCGTTGAGGATGGCGAGACGCAGACGGGCGTTCATCGCCGGGTCCATGCCGCCGATCTTGGCCGCCACGGTGACTTCGCGCGCCAGCTTGGCGAAGATCTTCGACCGCTTGGCGTCCTGCGCACCCTTGCGGTGCATGATGTTCTTGAACTGTGAATGACCGGCCATAGTGCCTCCTGAGGGAACCGCGAAAGGGCGCGGGGCGCGACGCACGCCTCCCGCGACCATCGATCACGGCACTTATCCACGAATGGGCCGCCTTATAGGCGTTTGTTAGCCCCAAATCCAGCCGGGGCCGTCACCAAAACGTCGGCAGCGCCTCGGCGAGGCGGCCGCCGATCCGCACCGGCCCGATCGCCTCGGCAAGGCCGGTGACGTCGCTGACGTCGACGGCGACGCCGCACAGCGTCGGCTCGCCGAGCGCCGGCTGGAAGCGGGCCGTCGGGATCTTGCGCAGGAAGCGGTTGATCGGCTCGTCCTTGTCCATGCCAAGCACGCTGTCGTAGTCGCCGGTCATGCCGGCATCGGAGATGTAGGCGGTGCCGCCGTCGAGGATCTGATGGTCGGCGGTCGGCACGTGGGTGTGTGTGCCGACTACCAGCGAGGCACGGCCGTCGAGATGGTGGCCCATCGCCTGCTTCTCGGATGTCGCCTCGGCGTGCATGTCGACCAGCACGGCGTCGGCCATGTCGCCGAGCGGACAGGCCAGAAGCTCGCGGTCGGCGGCGGCGAAGGGATCGTCGAGCGCGTCCATGTAGACGCGGCCCATAACGTTGACCACCAGCACGCGGGCGCCGTTGCGGGCGATGCCGACGGTGGCGCCGCGCCCCGGCGTGCCGGGCGGATAGTTGGCGGGGCGGAGAAGCTGCGGCTGCCGCTCGATGAACACCAGCGCCTCGCGCTGGTCCCAGGCGTGATTGCCGCTGGTGACCACATCGGCGCCGGCGTCGAGGAAGTCGCGACAGATCTCCTCGGTGATGCCAAAGCCGCCGGCGGCGTTCTCGCCATTGACCACCACGAAGTCGAGCCCGTAGTCGGCGATCAGTCCCGGCAGGATATCGGAAATGGCATTGCGACCCGAACGGCCGACCACGTCTCCCACAAACAGCAGGCGCATTCTCCGGCATCCTCCCCGATAGTCCAGGCTCACCGGGCGAAGCGGAAGACGTCGCGCTCGGTAACGATCATGTCGAGCGGCACGTCATGGGGCTCCATCGGCACCGCCGCCACTTCCTGCACCGAGAAGGCGATGCCGATCAAGCGGGGAAAGCGTCCCATCGCCCTGAGACCAGCCACGGCGCGGTCGTAGAAGCCGCGGCCATAGCCGACCCGCCCGCCCTGGCGGTCGAAGGCGGAGAGCGGCATCAACAGCGCGTCGGGCAGGATTTCCGGAGCGTCCGGTCCCGGACCGCGCGTGCCGAAGCCGAGCGGCACCAGCGGTTCGCCCGGCCGATAGCGGCGGAACACCAGCCCCGCCTCCACCATCACCGGCAGCCCCACCGGATGGCCGCGGCCGTCGAGCGCCGCGATGGCCTCGGAGAGATCCACCTCGCTGAGGATCGGCAGGAAGGCCGACACCGCCGCGCCGGCGGCAAGATCGAGCGCCAGCACGGCGCCGGAGATCGCCGCCGATCTCTCGGCGCGCACTGCTTCGGTGAGGCTATCGCGACGGCCGAGCGCCAGTTTCCTGACGCGCGCCTTCTCGGCGGCGACAAGCGCACGGGAGAGGTCGGAGGCGGCGTCGATGGAAATGGCGGGCCTCCCGGCTGCATGAACGGGGGAAAGAAAGTGTGGCGCCCGCGAACGACCGTCGGAAGTGCGATCCCGGGAAACCTACAACGTAGGTGGGCGCCGTTTGCCCGAACCCTCGAGTCCGGGCGGGGACAGCTCCCTTCAGGATCATTAAGGCCCCGGGGATATTGATTCCTAACGGGAAGCGCAGTCACGCCACGTTCCCCTATATAGGCGAGACCGGCGCTTCGGCAAAGGGGTGCCTGATGGACAAAAAAAGCGGTGGTCGGCAGAAGGACGGCGAACAAAAAAGAAGGGCGGCAGGAAGACCTGCCGCCCAGTCGCTGCGCGGATCGCAGTAGCCGTTACCGTCCGGCCGAGATGGCAACCAGGATGACGAGCATCCCTGCCGTTCCGGCCAGGGCAAGCACGATCAGGGCGGGGTAGCCGAACAGCGCCACCGCCCCTATGCCGATCACGAGGACCACGACCATGACGGCCAACACCACCCAGGCGCTGAGGCCGCGATTGTCCGCTGTCGGCTCGTGACTGGCCATGAAACTCCCCCGAAAAATCCTGTCGGGCTCCATATATGGAATTATCCGTAGCGAGGCAACGGTGCTTTCGCCGCATCAGCCCTGCGCGTCCCGCATGGGCACCGGCCACCCCTTCTCCTTGAAGGTGCTCTGATTTCGCCGCCGCCACCAGTAGACGAAAGCCCAATGCCGCCGGTGCCATGCCGCGACGGATTTCGCTCAGACCATCTTCTCGGCCGCGGCCTCGATGCGGACGGCCGCCTCGACCACCTTCTCGGCCAGGCGGCGCTCCACCTCGCCCTGCCGTTCGAGCAGGGCGTCGCGGCTCTCCCGCAGCGACCGCACCTCGGCTTCGAGACCCTTCAGCCTGCGCTCGGTCTCCGACAGCTGGTCGAGCACGGTGATGGCGCTCATCACGGTCAACCGCTGGTCGCCGATCTCGCCGAACACGCCCCGGATTTCGTTGAGGATGGCGTCGAGCCGGCTGGCGAGGCCGTAGAGGTGCTCCTCCTGGCCGTCGTCGCAGGCCATGCGGTAGGTCTTGCCGGCAATCGTCACCGTCACCTGTGACAAAGGATCAGCCTCCGTGGGTATCGAGGACGGAGCGGATCGACTCCATGGCGGCGACGAGACGACGCGACACCTCGCGATTGGCGTCCTCCAGCCGGCCGGCCTTGGCGAGCGCATCGTCGAGGTCGCCGGCAAGGCGCGACCGATCCTCCCCGAGGCGGAACAGCTCGTCCTCCAGGCCGGAAATGGTGCGCTCGCCGGCAAGGCGCCGCTCCACCGCAAGTTCCAGGCGCCCGAGCGCCTGGTCGAGCCTTTCAAAGGCCGCGTCCAACGACGCCGCTCCGGCCATGACCGCCTCCGGATGCTCCACCGGTGCGACGGGAAAATCGTCCGGAGAACTCATCGCTTATCTGGTCTGGTTGCCATAAACGGTGAGACGTGACAACGGTCCGTTTGGAGGCGGTCTGGGAAAATACCAGCTTTTCCATTTTTTGGCCCGCAAGCGCCGTGGCTGCGGCCGGTTGTCATTGACAGATAGTACCGCCCTGCTATTGATCGGCCGCTTTAGCCGAAAGACGTAATGGCGTGGCGTGTCTGCCGGAAGATACGTATTTGTCCGTCGTTCGGCCCGCCCAAGGAGATTCCGGCCAAATCCCGTCAGGAAATAACAATGACTGACTCCGCCCGGTACAAGAATATGGCCAACGCCATCCGCGCTCTTGCGATGGATGCTGTCGAAAAGGCCAAGTCCGGCCACCCCGGCATGCCGATGGGCACGGCCGATATCGCCACTGTTCTTTTCGGCGACGTGCTGAAGTTCGACGCTGCCGCGCCGGCCTGGCCCGACCGCGACCGCTTCATCCTGTCGGCCGGCCACGGCTCGATGCTGCTCTATTCGGTCCTCCACCTGATCGGTGTCGAGGACATCAGCATGGACGACCTCAAGAGCTTCCGTCAGTGGGGCTCCAAGTGCGCCGGCCATCCCGAATACGGCTACGCCCAGGGCATCGAGACCACCACCGGCCCGCTCGGCCAGGGCCTTGCCATGTCGGTCGGCTTCGCACTCGCCGAGCGCATGCTGAACGCCCAGTTCGGCGATGATCTGGTCGATCACCGCACCTACGTGCTGGCCGGCGACGGCTGCATCATGGAAGGCATCAGCCACGAGGCGATCTCGCTGGCCGGTCATCTCAAGCTGAACAAGCTCTGCCTGATCTGGGACGACAACGGCATCTCCATCGACGGTCCGGTGTCGGTGTCTGAGAGCGGCGACATCCCGGCCCGCTTCCGCGCCGCCGGCTGGAACACCGACGCCGTCGACGGCCATGATCCGGTGGCCATCCTCGCCGCCCTCGAGCGCGCCAAGTCCTCCGACAAGCCGGTGCTGATCGCCGCCAAGACGACCATCGGCTTCGGCGCCCCCAAGAAGGCCGGCACGCACGCCGTCCATGGTTCGCCGCTCGGCGCCGAGGAGATCGCCGGCGCCCGCGAGAAGCTCGGCTGGCCCTATGCGCCCTTCGAGGTTCCCGCCGAGATCCTCGCCGACTGGCGGGCCGCCGGCAAGCGCGCCGGCAAGGACCGCGCCGCCTGGATCGCCCGCTATGAGGCTCTCGACGCCGCGACGCGCGCCGAGTTCGACCGTCGCATCGCCGGCGATCTGCCGGCTGCCTTCTTCGACGCCATGGCCGCCTACAAGGCCAAGCTGGTCGCCGAGCTGCCGAAGGTCGCCTCGCGCAAGGCGTCCGAGATGGCGCTGGAAGTGATCAACCCGGTGGTGCCCGAGATGGCCGGCGGCTCGGCCGACCTCACCGGCTCCAACCTGACCAAGACCAAGGGTCAGCAGGCGGTGAAGGCGCCCGACTACAAGGGCAGCTACATCCACTACGGCATCCGCGAGTTCGGCATGGGCGCCGCCATGAACGGCATCGCCCTGCACGGCGGCTTCATCCCCTACGGCGGCACCTTCCTGGTGTTCTCCGACTACGCCCGCCCGGCGATGCGCCTGTCGGCGCTGATGCACCAGCGCGTTGTCTACGTCATGACCCATGACTCCATCGGTCTTGGTGAGGACGGCCCGACGCATCAGCCGATCGAGCATCTGCCGTCGCTGCGCGCCATCCCCAACATGACGGTGATCCGGCCGGCCGACGCCTATGAGACGGCCGAGGCCTGGGAGTTCGCGCTCACCCACAAGAAGGGTCCGACGACGCTGGCGCTGTCGCGCCAGAACCTGCCGGCCATCCGCTTCGAGGTCAGCGCCGACAACAAGGTCGCCAAGGGCGCCTATGAGGTCGCCGCCGCCGACGGCCTGCCGGAGGTGTCGATCTTCGCCACCGGCTCGGAGGTCGCCATCGCCCTCGACGCCAAGAAGCTGCTCGACGCGGCCGGCCATCCGGCGCGCGTCGTGTCGGTGCCGAGCTTCGAGACCTTCCGCGCCCAGTCGGACGCCTACCGCGCCGAGGTGATCGGCGTCGCCAAGGTGAAGGTCGGCGTCGAGGCCGCCCTGCGCATGGGCTGGGACGAGATCATCGGCTCGGACGGCATCTTCGTCGGCATGACCGGCTTCGGCGCCTCGGCGCCGATCGAGCTGCTCTACGAGAAGTTCGGCATCTCCGCCTCCCGCATCGTCGAGCTGGCCCTCGCCAAGCTCGGCTGACAAATCGGCGAACGGCCCGGCGGGTGCCGGGCCGTCCCCGTCCCCAACGAGGATCGGGTGAGACGCCCGCCTCAGCATCAGGAGACAGACAATGGCAGTAAAGGTCGCCATCAACGGCTTTGGTCGCATCGGTCGCAACGTTCTTCGGGCGATCGTCGAGTCGGGTCGCAACGACATCGAGGTTGTCGGCATCAACGACCTCGGCCCGGTCGAGACCAACGCCCACCTGATCCGCTTCGACAGCGTGCACGGCCGCTTCCCGCATGAAGTGACGACGGGCGCCGACTGGATCGACGTCGGCACCGGCAAGATCAAGGTCACGGCCATCAAGGACCCGACGACACTGCCGTGGAAGGACCTGGGCGTCGACGTGGCGATGGAGTGCACCGGCATCTTCACCGCCAAGGACAAGGCGTCGATGCACCTGACGGCCGGCGCCAAGCGCGTGCTGGTCTCGGCCCCGGCCGACGGCGCCGACCTCACCGTCGTCTACGGCGTCAACCACGACAAGATCACCAAGGACCACATCGTCCTGTCGAACGCCTCGTGCACGACCAACTGCCTGTCGCCCGTCGCCAAGGTGCTGAACGACGTCATCGGCATCGACACCGGCTTCATGACGACCATCCACAGCTACACTGGCGACCAGCCGACGCTCGACACGCTGCACAAGGACCTCTACCGGGCCCGCGCCGCCGCTCTCAGCATGATCCCGACCTCGACCGGCGCCGCCAAGGCCGTCGGCCTGGTTCTCCCTGAGCTGAAGGGCAAGCTCGACGGCGTCGCCATCCGCGTGCCGACCCCCAACGTGTCGGTCGTCGATCTGGTGTTCAACGCCAAGCGCGCCACCTCGGTGGCCGAGATCAACGAGGCGATCAAGGCCGCCGCCACCAACGGCCCGCTGAAGGGCGTGCTCGGCTTCACCGACCAGCCGAACGTCTCCAGCGACTTCAATCACGACCCGCGCTCGTCGATCTTCCACCTCGATCAGACCAAGGTGATGAACGGCACGCTCGTCCGCATCCTCTCCTGGTACGACAACGAGTGGGGCTTCTCCAACCGCATGGCCGACACCGCCGTCGCCATCGGCAAGACCCTCTGAGCTAGACCGAACCGCTAAGAGCCCGCTCTCCGGCCGCCCCGTACGGGGCCGCCACCGGAGGGCGGGCTCGACCGTCTCCTACCGCGGCCGACCGCCCTTCCGCCGCAAGCGCGGCCCCGCACACCCGGCAGCGGCGGCGCACGAAGCGAGGACCCCCCATGAGCAGCTTCAAGACCATCGATGACGCCGACGTCGCCGGCAAGCGCGCCCTCGTCCGCGTCGACCTCAACGTTCCCATCGAGAACGGCGTCGTCACCGACACCACCCGCATCGACCGCATCGTCCCGACCATCCGCGACCTGTCGGAGAAGGGCGCCAAGGTCATCCTGCTCGCCCACTTCGGCCGCCCGAAGGGCGAGCGCAAGGCCGAGGACAGCCTGAAGCCGATCGTCGCCCCACTGGCCAAGGCCATCGGCAAGCCGGTCGCCTTCGCCGACGACTGCATCGGCGACGTGGCCGAAAAGGCCATCGCCGCGCTCTCGGGCGGCGACATCCTGCTGCTCGAGAACACCCGCTATTACAAGGGCGAAGAGAAGAACGACCCGGCGCTGGTCGATTCGCTCGCCAAGCTGGGCGACCTCTACGTCAACGACGCCTTCTCGGCCGCCCACCGGGCGCATGCCTCCACCGAGGGCCTCGCCCACAAGCTGCCGGCCTACGCCGGCCGCACCATGCAGGCCGAACTGACCGCCCTCGGCGCCGCCCTCGGCACGCCCAAGCGGCCGGTGCTGGCCGTGGTTGGCGGCGCCAAGGTGTCGACCAAGATCGACCTGCTCGAAAACCTCGTCGCCAAGGTCGATATCCTGGTGATCGGCGGCGGCATGGCCAACACCTTCCTGGCCGCCCAGGGCGTCAACGTCGGCAAGTCGCTCTGCGAGCACGACCTTGCCGACACCGCCCGCCGCATCCTGGCCAAGGCCAAGGAGACCGGCTGCGAGATCGTGCTGCCGGTCGACGCCGTCATCGCCCGCGAGTTCAAGGCCGGTGCCGCCAACGAGGTGGTCGACGTCAACGCCGTTCCGGCCGACGCCATGATCCTCGACGCCGGTCCGAAGTCGGTCGACGCCGTCAACGCCGCCATCGACAAGGCCAAGACGCTGGTCTGGAACGGCCCGCTCGGCGCCTTCGAGATCGAGCCCTTCGACAAGGCCACCGTCGCCGCCGCTAGGTATGCCGCCGCCGCCACCAAGGCCGGCAAGCTCCTGACGGTCGCCGGTGGTGGCGACACCGTCTCGGCCCTCAACCACGCCGGCGTCGCCGACGACTTCACCTACATCTCGACGGCCGGCGGTGCCTTCCTCGAGTGGATGGAAGGCAAGGAGCTGCCGGGCGTCAAGGCGCTCGAGGGCTGAGCCTCGGTCGCTGGCGGGGAGCCGGACTGATTGGTTCCTCGTGAACGTCTTTGTGCTATGAAGCGCCCCGTGCCCTTTCGGGCACGGGGTTTTCCTTTTCCGGAGGTCAAGTTGCGCGCCCGCCTGTTCCTGATCACGCCCCGCGCCGTCGACGCCGCGACCTTCGCGCCCCAGCTCGAAGCGGCGCTCGCCGCCGGCGACGTCGCCTCGCTGCTGATCGCCCCCGAGGTCGCCACCACCGCCGAGTTGCAGGCGATCGCCGAGGCGCTGGTGCCGATCGCCCAGCGCCACGACGTCGCCGCGCTCGTGCTCGGCGACAGCCGCGTCATGGGCCGCGCCCATGCCGACGGCATCCACATCGAGGCCGGCGAAGCGGCGCTGAAGGAGGCGATCGAGGCGTTGCAGCCGAAATCCATCGTCGGCGCCGGCAACCTCCGCGTCCGCCACGAGGCGATGGAAGCCGGCGAGGCCGGCGCCGACTACGTCTTCTTCGGCCTCATCGATCTTGAGGAGGGCGAGGAGACGCACCGCAAGACGCTCGATCTCGGCGCCTGGTGGGCCGAGCTGTTCGAGCCGCCCTGCGTGCTGCTCGCCGGCCGCTCCATGGCCTCGGTCGAGGCCTGCGCCCGCACCGACGCCGACTTCGTCGCCGTCCGCGCCGCCGTCTGGGAGCACCCGGACGGGCCGGCCGCCGCCGTCGCCGAGGCCAACGCCGTGCTCGACCGCGTCGCCCTCGATGTTCCCGAGGTGTGACCGCCGCAATCCCGGCCAACTTGGCCGTTAACGCTGCCTCACGAGCCACCAGAGCCGAAACCCGCGATGCCGATGCCGCCTGAAGTCCGCGCTGCCCGTCTTGCCGCCGCACTCGGCCTCGCCCTCTACGCCGCGCCGGCGGCGGCGGAGTCCACGCCGGTGCCGCCGGCACCGCCCGCCGCGCCGGCCACTACGGCGACCGCCGTCCCCGACCTGCTCGCCGCGCTGCCTGACAGCGACAAGATCGACTATGCCTTCGGCGCCTTCCAGCGCGGCTTCTACCTCACCGCCTTCGAGATCGCCGTCGAGCGCGCCAAGCTCGGCGATGCCAAGGCGCAGAGCCTGATCGGCTATCTCTATGCCAACGGCCTCGGCCTGCCGCAGAAGCCGGAGGAGGCGGTGATCTGGTACAAGCTCGCCGCCCGCAACGGCGACCCGCAGGCGCTGGTCGAGCTGGCCAACCTCGCCGCCCTCGGCATCGGCATGCCGGTCGACAAGAAGCAGGCGGCAAGCTACCTCGAAGAGGCGATCGGCAAGGGCGTGGTCGAGGCCAACTACTGGCTGGGCCTTCTCTGCATCGATCCCTCCTCCGGCATCACCGATTTCACCCGCGCCGCCGCCCTGTTCAAGGCGGCCGCCGACGAGGGCAACGTCGACGCGGTCTACGCCCTCGCCGCCCTCAACCGCGAAGGCCAGGGCGTGCCGAAGAACGACACCGAGGCGGCCCGGCTGATGGGCGAAGCGGCGCGCGCCGGCCATGTCGCCGCCCAGGTCGAATATGCCATCATGATGTTCAACGGCACCGGCGTCGTCCGCGACCAGAAGACCGCCGCCGCCTGGTTCAAGCTGGCGGCCGGCGCCGGCAACCCGGTGGCCGAGAGCCGCCTCGCTCGCCTCTACGCCACCGGCGAGGGCGTGCCGCGCGACCTCGACGCCGCCCGCCGCTGGCACGCCCGCGCCGCCGCCGCCGGTCTCGCCGATCCCTGGCTCGACGAACAGCTCGCCGACGGCGCGCCCAAGGCCGGCGACAAGCCTCCCAACCTGCCCGGCGTCGACGCCGGCAACTGAGCGGCATAAAAACCGCACTTGCGCTTCACGGCCGTTTGTGATGGCTACGCGAGCAAGCGCTTTTCCCTGAAGGTATCCCGAAAATGGCTCGTTCCGCCCTCCTCAACGTCATGGTCCAGGCCGTCCGCAAGGCCGGACGCGGCCTCACCCGCGATTTCGGCGAGGTCGAGAACCTGCAGGTGTCGCTGAAGGGACCGGGCGACTTCGTCTCGGCCGCCGACAAGCGCTCCGAGCAGGTGCTGTTCGACGAGTTGAAGCGCGTCCGACCCGCCTACGGCTTCCTGATGGAGGAGCGCGGCGAGGTGGCCGGCGACGACGAGCAGCACCGCTGGGTGGTCGATCCGCTCGACGGCACCGCCAACTTCCTGCACGGCATCCCGATCTTCTCGATCTCGGTGTCGCTGGAGAGGAATGGCGTGCCGGTGGCCGCCGTCGTCTTCAATCCGGCCACCGACGAACTCTACACCGCCGAGCGCGGCGCCGGCGCCTTCGTCAACGATCGCCGGCTGCGCGTCTCGGCCCGCCGCGACATGCCCGAATGCGTCATCGGCACCGGCATTCCGCATCTCGGCCGCGGCAACCACCCGCGCTATCTTGCCGAACTCCGGCAGGTGATGGCCAACTGCGCCGGCGTCCGCCGGCTCGGCTCGGCGGCGCTCGACCTCTGCTACGTCGCCGCCGGCAAGTTCGACGGCTTCTGGGAAGACGACCTCAACCCCTGGGACACCTCGGCCGGCTGGCTGATGATCAAGGAGTCCGGCGGCTTCGTCACCGACAAGGCCGGCAAGGACGACATGCACGCCTCGCGCACCCTGGTGGCCGGCAACGAGGCGATCCACGCCCAGCTTCTCGCCGCGCTGCGCAAGGCCTGACCGCGACCGCCCCGGCTTCCCCCCGAAAAATGCGGGAGATGGGGCCGGGCACCTTGCTCTTTTTGCCTTAAATCGCGTTTACTGTGCGCCGCGACAGACAAGAGCAAGCGACAGAACCATGGCCAAAGACGCGTCCGGTATCAAGCTCACCAGCCCCCAGGTGTATCTCTGGCGGATGGCGGTATTCCTGGTCATCGCCGCCTTCGTCGGCCTGCTGCTGTCGCGGCAGCTCAAGACCGCCTTCATGGCCAACCCCGGCCTCAACGGCCTGATCTTCTCGGTGGCGCTGGTCGGCATCCTGCTGATCTTCCGCCAGGTGATCCGCCTGTTTCCCGAAGTGCGCTGGGTCAACACCTACCGCTTCGGCGAGCCCGGCCTCGAGGTGAGAAAGCAGCCGGTGCTGCTCGCCCCGATGGCGACGCTGCTTGGCGACCGCCTGGGGCAGCGGGCGATCTCCGCCTCTGCCATGCGCTCGCTCCTGGAATCGATCGCCACCCGCCTCGACGAGGCGCGCGATATCTCGCGCTACATGACCGGCCTCCTGGTCTTCCTTGGCCTGCTCGGCACCTTCTACGGCCTGATCTCCACCGTGAACTCGGTGGGCGCCACCATCCAGAACCTCGACGTCGGCTCGGGCACGGCCAGCGTCATCTTCGAGGACCTCAAGAGCGGCCTGCAGGCGCCGCTCGGCGGCATGGGCACCGCCTTCTCGTCATCGCTGTTCGGCCTCGCCGGCTCGCTGATCGTCGGCTTCCTCGATCTTCAGGCCGGGCAGGCGCAGAACCGCTTCTACCTCGACCTCGAAGACTGGCTGTCCACCCAGGCCGAACTCGATTCGGCCGGCGACGTCGGCGCCAGCATCCGCGACGCCAAGAATCTCGACGATCTCCGGGGCGCCCTCGACCGGCTGTCCAAGCAGATCCAGGAGGGCGGCGGCGGCGGTGGTCGCTCCAGCCAGGCGATGGCCAATCTCGCCGAGGGCATCCAGGGCCTGGTGCAGCACATGCGCGCCGAGCAGCAGCTGGTGCGCGCCTGGGCCGAGAGCCAGGGCGAGCAGCAAAAGGAAATCCGCCGGCTGCTCGAACTGCTCACCGGCGCCGTCGAGCGGTCGGACCGCGGATAGCTGACGGGGAGATTGACCGACCATGGCCCTCGGACGCCGCAGGTTCACCACCCAGCAGGACTACTGGCCGGCCTTTGTCGACATGCTCACCACGCTGGTGCTGTCGATCATCTTCCTGCTGTCGGTATTCTCGCTCGCCCAGTTCTTCCTCAGCCAGCAGATCACCGACAAGGATACCGTGCTCGGCCGCCTCAACGCCCAGATCGCCGAGCTGACCGAACTCTTGGCCATGGAGCGCGCCTCCAACCGCGACCTGCAGGACAACGTGGCGCTGCTGGAATCGAACCTCAAGGATGCCCAGACCGCCCGCGACAATCTCCAGGGCCTGATCGCCAGCCAGTCGGGCGCCGCTGATGTTGCCGACACCAAGGTGCAGGCGCTGACCACCCAGCTTTCCGACGAAAAGCGCGCCAGCCAGCGGGCGCTCGCCCAGGTGGAGCTTCTCAACCAGCAGATCGCCGCGCTCAGGCGCCAGATCGCCGCCCTTGAGGACGCCCTCAACGCCTCCGAATCGCGCGACCGCGAGAGTTCGGCCAAGATCGCCGACCTCGGCCGCCGTCTCAACGTGGCGCTGGCCCAGCGCGTGCAGGAACTGGCCCGCTACCGTTCCGACTTCTTCGGACGACTGAGGGAAATCCTGTCGCAGCGCTCCGACATCCGCGTGGTCGGCGACCGCTTCGTCTTCCAGTCGGAGGTGCTGTTCGACAGCGGCGCCGCCGACGTCAACCCGGCCGGCCAGGGCGAACTCGACAAGCTGGCAGAGGCGCTGTTGCAGCTCGAAGGCCAGATCCCGCCGGAAATCGCCTGGGTGCTGCGCGTCGACGGCCATACCGATGCCCGGCCGCTCAGCGGCTCCGGCCGCTTCCGCGACAACTGGGAACTGTCGGCCGCCCGCGCCATTTCCGTGGTCAAATACCTGATCGGAAAGGGCATCTCGCCCAACCATCTGGTGGCCGCCGGCTTCGGCGAGTTCCAGCCGCTGGAACCGGGCGACAGCGACGAGGCCAACGCCAAGAATCGCCGCATCGAACTGAAGCTGACCGAACGCTGAACCGGCGTAACAGTCTTTCACAATATTTGACCGGACAGCGTTCACCGGCCGTTTATCATCCTGCCCGCAGAAATGGTCAGGCGCCGGGCGTGCGCCTTTTGAGGAAAGCGCGGACGGACGACATGGCACGCAGATTTTTCGGAACCGACGGCATCCGTGGCACAGCGAACAGCTGGCCGATCACCCCGGAGATCGCCCTCAAGGTCGGCATGGCCGCCGGCCTCGCCTTCCATCGCGGCGACCATCGCCACCGCGTCGTCATCGGCAAGGACACCCGCCTCTCCGGCTACATGATCGAGCCGGCGCTGACCGCCGGCTTCACCGCCGTCGGCGTCGACGTGTTCCTGACCGGCCCGGTGCCGACGCCGGCCGTCGCCATGCTGACGCGCTCCTTGCGCGCCGACCTCGGCGTGATGATCTCCGCCTCCCACAATCCGTTCGCCGACAACGGCATCAAGCTGTTCGGGCCGGACGGCTACAAGCTCTCCGACGAGGTGGAGCTGGCCATCGAGGACATGCTGGACGGCGATTTCACCGGCCGCCTCGCCGCCCCCGCCGACCTCGGCCGCGCCAAGCGCGTCGACGGCGAGCGCGCCCGCTACGTGGAATCGGCCAAGCGCACGCTCAGCCGCCACATCTCCTTCGAGGGCCTGCGCGTGGTGGTCGACTGCGCCAACGGCGCCGCCTACAAGGTGGCGCCGGAAGTGCTGTGGGAACTGGGTGCCGAGGTGGTGGCGCTCGGCGTCGAGCCCAACGGCCTCAACATCAACCGCGACTGCGGCTCCACCAGCCTCGCCGCCATCACCGACAAGGTGCGCGAGGTGAGGGCCGACATCGGCATCGCCCTCGACGGCGACGCCGATCGCGTCATCATCATCGACGAGAAGGGCCAGGTGGTGGACGGCGACCAGCTGATGGCCGTGGTCGCCGCCTCCTTCAAGGAGGACGGCCGCCTGACGCGGCCCGGCCTCGTCGCCACCGTCATGTCCAACCTCGGCCTGGAGCGCTATCTCCAGGGCATCGGCCTCGAACTCGTCCGCACCAAGGTCGGCGACCGCTACGTCGTCGAGGCCATGCGGGCCGGCGGCTACAATGTCGGCGGCGAGCAGTCGGGCCACATCGTGCTCTCCGACTACGCCACCACCGGCGACGGCCTCGTCGCCGCCTTGCAGGTGCTGGCCGTGGTCAAGCGCTCCGGCAAGCCGGTCAGCGAGGTCTGCCACCGCTTCGATCCGGTGCCGCAGCTGCTGAAGAACGTCCGCGTCAAGGGCGGCAAGCCGCTCGAGGATGAGGCCGTCAAGGCGGCGATCGTCGCCGCCGAAGGCCGGCTCGGCGCCGGCGGCCGCATTCTGGTCCGCGCCTCCGGCACCGAGCCGCTGATTCGCGTCATGGGCGAAGGCGACGACGCCGATCTCGTCGCCGCGGCGGTCGGCGACATCGTCGAGGCGATCGGCAAGGCCGCCGCCTGAGCAACCGACGCTCCCACGATGGGAAACGCCCCGGCAGCCGAACGCGACCGGGGCGTTTTCGTTACGGCGGCACGCCGCTGACAGTCGATTTCACCTTCCGTCAAGGTTAAGCAACGTAGTTAAGTCTGGATTAACCGACTTGCCTTAAAGATCGATCCGAAAGCGATGATGTCCGGCGGTTCGCCGCCTCCCGATCATGCTTCTGCGGAAGGATCGAACGATGCGCAGTCTCACAACAAATCTCTCCCTGGCCGTGGCTGCGACTTTCGGCCTCGCGGCCCTCTCCGGCGCAGTCCGTGCCGCCGACATGCCGGTGGAATATCCGCCGATCATCGAGGCACCCGAGCCGATGCCGCTGCCAGCCGTCGGCGGCTGGTACCTCCGCGGTGACATCGGCTACAAGTATTATCAGGCGCCCAAGGGCTCGGCGAGCAATCCGGACTGGGGCAGCATCGGCAACAACGGCCAGCTCGCCAATGAGAAGATGCTCGGCGCGGCCGACATCGGCGTCGGCGCCGGCTACAAATTCAACGACTATCTCCGCGCCGACCTGACGCTCGACTACGAGACGCCCGCCAAGTTCAAGGGCTCGCTCTACTGCGACAGCGCCCTCCCCTGCGGCGGCGGCGCCTGGCTCGACAGCGAGCGCGCCAAGATCAGCGCCTGGAGCGCGCTGGCCAATGTCTACGCCGACCTCGGAGATTTCCATGGCCTGAAGCCCTACATCGGCGCCGGCGCCGGCGCCTCCTACCTCAGGACCAGCAGCGTCCAGTCGAGCAACGAGGACACGAGTGGCGCCAAGATGAAGGGCGACGGCAAGTGGAACTTCGCCTGGGCGTTGATGGCCGGCGTGGAATATCCGATCAGCGACCGCCTCAGCCTCGACCTCGGCTACCGCTACCTCAACCTCGGCGACGCCCGGACCGGCAGCGTCACGGACGGTTCCGGCAACGTGACCCACATGGACTACAAGGACATCACCGCCCACGAGGTGCGTGTCGGCCTGCGTTACTATCTCAACTGAGATCGAACCAACTTGACCGTTCGGCGGCGGGAGGACCTTGTCCTCCCGCCGTTTGCTTTTTGGCAACACCCTCGCCTCGCCGCACTCGACCCGGCTTGACGGCGTACCACCTTTCCGATAGCTCAGACGGCGGGACACTCCTCCCCACCGAGGAGCACCTATCTGAGAGGATAGTTACATGACTGACGCCCCCGCCGCGCCGGCTCTGAAGCCGGCCAATCCCCGTTTTTCCTCCGGCCCCTGCGCCAAGCGCCCTGGGTGGACCGTCGAGGCACTGAAGGGGGCGCCGGTTGGTCGCTCCCATCGCGCCAAGATCGGCAAGACCAAGCTCGCTGAAGCCATCGACCTGACGCGTCAGGTGCTGCGCGTGCCGGCCGACTATCGCATCGGCATCGTACCCGCCTCCGACACCGGCGCCGTCGAGATGGCGCTGTGGTCGCTGCTCGGCGAGCGGCCGGTCGACATGCTGGCCTGGGAATCCTTCGGTTCCGGCTGGGTGACCGACGTCGTCAAGCAACTGAAGCTCGACGCCCGCGTCTTCGAGGCGCCCTACGGCGACATCGTCGACTTCGCCAAGGTCGATTTCAACCGTGACGTGGTGTTCACCTGGAACGGCACCACTTCCGGCGTGCGCGTGCCGAACGGCGACGCCATCCCGGCCGAACGCCAGGGCCTCACCATCTGCGACGCCACCTCGGCCGCCTTCGCGCAGGCCCTGCCCTTCGACAAGCTCGACGTCGTCACCTTCTCCTGGCAGAAGGTGCTGGGCGGCGAGGGCGGCCACGGCATGCTGATCCTGTCGCCGCGCGCCGTTGCCCGCCTCGAGAGCTACAAGCCGGCCTGGCCGCTGCCGAAGATCTTCCGCCTCACCTCCGGCGGCAAGCTGATCGAGGGCATCTTCAAGGGCGACACCATCAACACGCCGTCGATGATCTGTGTCGAGGACTATATCGACGCGCTGAAGTGGGCCGACGCGGTCGGCGGCCTCGACGCGCTGGTCGCCCGCGCCGACGCCAACACCAAGGCGATCGCCGACTGGGTGGCCAAGACGCCGTCGGTGGCCTTCCTGGCAAAGACCGAAGCGATCCGCTCCAACACCTCGGTCTGCCTGTCGTTCGTCCACCCGGAGGTCGCCGCGCTCGACGTCGAGGGCCAGCAAGCCTTCGTCAAGGCGCTGACCGGCCTTCTGGAAAAGGAAGGCGTCGCCTACGACATCGCCTCCTACCGCGACGCCCCTCCGGGCCTGCGCATCTGGTGCGGCGCCACCGTCGAGACATCGGACGTCGCCGCCCTGACGCCCTGGATCGACTGGGCCTTCGACAAGGCGCTGGCCGGGCTTTCCAAGGCCGCCTGACGATATTGCCGGAGAGGGGCTTTCCCTCTCTCCGTCCCTCCCCCGCCAAGGGGGAGGCGACCTCCAGTCATCAGCCGCAGCATCAATCAGCCGATGGAACGCTTCCGTCTCCCCTTCCTCGGGGACGGGGAGAGCGGGACACCATCGGGCACCCCAGGCAAGGACACATCATGGCTCCTCGCGTTCTCATTTCCGACAAGCTGTCCGCCACCGCCGTCCAGATCTTCAAGGACCACGGCGTCGAGGTCGACTATCAGCCCGACCTCGGCAAGGACAAGGACAAGCTGGCCGAGATCATCGGCAACTACGACGGCCTCGCCATCCGCTCGACCACCAAGGTCACCGAGAAGCTCTTGGCCAACGCCAAAAACCTCAAGGTGATCGGCCGCGCCGGCATCGGCGTCGACAATGTCGACGTGCCCGCCGCCACGGCGCGCGGCGTCATCGTCATGAACACGCCGTTCGGCAACTCGATCACCACCGCCGAGCACGCCATCGCCCTGATGTTCGCCCTGGCCCGCGAGCTTCCCGAGGCCAATGCCTCGACGCACGCCGGCAAGTGGGAGAAGAACCGCTTCATGGGCGTCGAGCTGACCAACAAGACGCTCGGCGTCATCGGCTGCGGCAACATCGGCTCGATCGTCGCCGACCGTGCCGTCGGCCTGAAGATGCGCGTCATCGCCTACGATCCGTTCCTGTCGAACGAGCGCGCCGTCGAGCTGGGCGTCGAGAAGGTGGAGCTGGACGACCTGTTCCGCCGCGCCGACTTCATCACCCTGCACGTGCCGCTGATCGAGAAGACGCGCAACATCATCGACATCTCGGCCATCCTGAAGATGAAGAAGGGCGTCCGCATCATCAACTGCGCCCGCGGCGGCCTGATCGTCGAGGCCGACCTCAAGGCGGCGCTCGATTCCGGCCATGTCGCCGGCGCCGCCCTCGATGTGTTCGAGACCGAGCCGGCCAACGCCCATCCGCTGTTCGGCCATCCCAAGGTCGTCTGCACGCCGCATCTCGGCGCCTCCACCACGGAAGCGCAGGAGAACGTCGCCCTGCAGGTGGCCGAGCAGATGTCGGACTATCTGATGAAGGGCGCTGTCTCCAACGCTCTCAACATGCCCTCGATCACCGCCGAGGAGGCGCCGCGCCTCACCCCGTTCGTCAAGCTCGCCGAACTGCTCGGCTCGTTCGCCGGCCAGCTCACCGAGACCGGGCTGAAGGCGATCCGCATCGAGTACGAGGGCGAGGTGGCCGGCATGAACACCCGTGCCCTCTCTGCCGCGGCGATCACCGGCGTGCTGAAGCCGCTTCTCCAGTCGGTCAACATGGTGTCGGCGCCGGTGATGGCCAAGGAGCGCGGCATCGCCGTTGCCGAGGTGCGCAACAACGCCGCCGCCAACTTCGAGAGCCTGATCCGCCTGACGCTGACCACCGACCGTCAGGAGCGGTCGATCGCCGGCACCGTCTTCGCCGACGGCCACCCGCGCATCGTCGAGATCAAGGGCATCAAGATGGACGCCGAGTTCGCGCCGTCGATGATCTACGTCACCAACGAGGACAAGCCGGGCTTCATCGGCAAGTTCGCCGGCCTTCTGGGTGACGCCGGCATCAACATCGCCACCTTCGCCCTCGGCCGCCTCGAACAGGGCGCCGACGCCATCTGCCTCGTCGAGGTGGACGGCGACGTGCCGGCCGAGGTGCTCGACAAGGTAAAGGCCATTCCGGTGGTGCGCCAGGTGAAGGCGCTGAAGTTCTGATTCTGCCCGGATAGAAATAAGAAGGGGCGCCCCACAGGACGCCCCTTTTTCATGTGTCGTACCGGGCTGATCAGCCCTCCAGCGCGGCCCTCAGCTCGCCCGCGATATCCGGATGGATGTCCATCCGCTCGCGGCCATAGGCGATGTTGGCCTTCAGGAAGCCGAGCTTGGTGCCGGTGTCGAAGGTGGTGCCGCGGAAGCGCACGCCGTAGAAGGCGTCTTCCTCGGCCAGCCGCAGCATGGAATCGGTGAGTTGGATCTCGCCGCCGGCGCCGGCCGCCTGCGTGCTCAGCAGATCGAAGATGCGCGGCTGCAGGATGTAGCGGCCGGAGATGTAGAAGTTGGACGGCGCCTCGGCCGGCTTCGGCTTCTCCACCATGCCGGTGATCTCGTGGACATCCGGGCCGAGCGTCTTGCCAAGCGCCACGATGCCGTAGGACGAGGTCTGGGCCGGGTCGCATTCCTCCAGGCTGACGATGTTGCCGCCGCTCGCCTCATAGGCGTCGACCATGCTCTTCAGGCAGGGCACCGTGTGCTTCATCAGCATGTCCGGCAGCAGCACGGCGAACGGCTCGTCGCCGACGATGTCGCGGGCGCACCAGACGGCGTGGCCGAGGCCGAGCGGCTCCTGCTGGCGGGTGAACGAGGTGGTGCCGGCGGCCGGCCGCTCGGCGCGCAGTTCCTCGAGCGCCGCCATCTTGTGGCGGGCGGCCAATGTCGCCTCCAACTCGTAGGCGAGGTCGAAGTGATTCTCGATCACCTCCTTGCCGCGGCCGGTGACGAAGATGAAATGCTCGATGCCGGCCGCCTTGGCCTCGTCGACCACATACTGGAGCGCCGGCCGGTCGACGACGGTCATCATCTCCTTCGGCACGGCCTTGGTGGCGGGAAGGAAGCGCGTGCCGAGGCCGGCGACGGGGAAGACGGCTTTGCGAATGCGTTTTGACATGGAGCACTCCTGGGCGGCAATCTCGATGACGATCCGGACCCTCGGACGTCGGCCGCGTGGGCGGCACCATCAATAGCGCAAAAATGTCTAATTTGGGATTGCGGAAACCGGTGACGGGCTCCGCCGCGTGCAACCGGCGGCGAAACGATCGGGCCGGTGCGGAGGCTGACAAATCCATGCCCAAATTAACCGGTCGTTTACCATGAGTCCCGTCTCTGAAGGGGAATGTCGGATGGAACAAAGGAGCGTGCCATGCGGACCCTGTCACGGATCGGCCGGGGCGTCGCCCTCCTGACGCTCGCCGGGCTGATCGCCGGCTGCGCCATCCTCGGCGACTTCGGCCCAGCCAACGAACCCGGCCTGCCGCCGCTCGCCGACGGACCGATCCCGCCCGAGTTCACCGCCTTCGTCGAGAGCCAGTGGCCGACCGCCGAGGCGCGCGGCGTCTCCCGCGCCACCTTCGTGCGCGCCTTCCAGGGCGTCGGGCCGGACAACGACGTGTTGGTCAGGGCGACCAGCCAGCCGGAATTCTCGCGCGCCATCTGGGACTACCTCGACGACATGGCAGCCGAGAGCCGCATCGCCACCGGCCGCGACATGCTCGTCCGCCACCGCGACCTGCTCGACCGCATCGAGGCGACCTATGGCGTCGACCGCGCGGTGGTCGTCGCCATCTGGGGCATGGAGAGCAGCTACGGCGCCATCCTGCGCGATCCGACCAAGGTGAAGAACGTAGTGCGGGCGCTGGCGACGCTCGGCTGGCGTGGCGGCTCGCGCGCCGCCTACGGCCGGCAGCAGCTCAACGCCGTGTTGCGCATCCTCGAGCATCACGACGTCGACGCCCGCCACATGACCGGCTCCTGGGCCGGCGCCATGGGCCAGACGCAGTTCATCCCCACCACCTATCTCGGCTATGCCGTTGATTTCGACGGCGACGGCCGCCGCGACATCTGGACCTCGGTGCCCGATGCCCTCGCCTCCACCGCCAATTATCTGAAGAAATCCGGCTGGCAGGCCGGCGCCACCTGGGGCTACGAAGTGATCCTGCCGCCCGGCTTCGACACCTCGCTGGAAGGCCGGTCGGCGACGCTCGCCGACTGGACGGCGCGCGGCTTCGTGCGCGCCGCCGGCGGCGCCTTCCCGCGCCCCGGCGACCAGGCGACGCTGCTGCTGCCGGCCGGCCCCGGCGGCCCGGCCTTCCTGACGCTCCGGAACTTCCAGGCGATCAAGCGCTACAACAACGCCAACGCCTACGCGCTCGGCGTCGGCCATCTCGCCGATCGCCTGAAGGGCGGCGGCCCCTTCGTCACGCCCTGGCCGCGCGGCTACACGCCGCTCGACGAAGACGGCCGCGCCGAGTTGCAGTCGCGCCTCCGGGCGATCGGTTTCCCTCTCGACAAGATCGATGGTAAGGTCGGCCCGCAAACCGTTGCCGCCATCCGCGCCTATGAGGCGCAGCGCGGCCTTGCCGTCACCGGCCACGCGTCGCTGGAGCTGTTGACGCTGCTCCGCGGCGGCTGAGGCCGGCGGCCGGCGCGTTCGGCTGGAGGTCCAGGCGTGTTCCGGAACTATGCGAGACTGCTGGCCGTCGCCATCCTCGTCGCCGCCGTGCCGCTGGCAACACCGACGTCGGCGCAATTCTTCAAGTCGCAGCCCCAGCCGCAGCAGCAACAGGCCAAGCCGGACAACCGACCGTTCCTGATGCGCCTGTTCGGTGTCGGGCGGCCGGACGATGTCCAGCCACCGCCGTCCGGCGGCCCTCGCATCATCAAGGTACCACCGGACGGTACGCCGCAGCGGCGCAAGCCGTCGCCGGCGGTCGCCGCCAAGCCGCAGCAGCCGATCAAGAAAGACGATGCCCGCGTCGTGCTGGTGATCGGCGACCGGCTGGCCGCCGACCTCGGCCGCGGTCTCGACGTCGCCTTCGCCGACCGGCCGGACGTGGCGATCGAGACCAAGACCATCGACGACGCCGGCCTCGCCGTGACCGCCGACATCGACTGGAAGGCCTTCCTGGAAACGCGCCTTTCGGGCAAGCCGCGGCCGGCGGCGGTGGTCGCCATGATCGGCCGCGCCGACGGGCGGCCGATCGAGCTGGCCGACCGTACCGTGGACTTCCCCTCCGCCGACTGGGAAACCATCTACAAGGCCCGCCTCAACGAACTGATGCGCGTTGCCCGCGAGCACGCCGTGCCCCTTCAGTGGGTCGGCCTGGTGCCGGTCGCCGACCCCGGCGCCACCAACGACATCACTTACATCGACGGCGTCATCCGCGACGAGGCCAGCGAGAAGGGCGCCACCTATGTCGACGTCTGGGACCCGTTCTCTCAGAACGGCGCCTTCGCGGCGAGCGGCCCCGACCTCGACGGCCAGGTGCGGCAGCTGCGCCTGAAGGACGGCATCGGCTTTACCCGCTCCGGCGCCCGCAAGCTGGCCTTCTACGTCGAGCAGACCTTGCGGCCGGCCCTGGATGTCGCCGCGCCGACCGCCGAACTGATGCAGCAGGTATCCGGCGAGGGGCTGGTCATGCTGCTCAACGACCCCGGCGCCACCGGCGAGGACCGGCTGCTCGCCGCCGCCGACCTCAAGCCGCCGAAGCCCGGCACCGCCCTCCACCGCCTAACCGTCGAGGGCCTGCCGCTGGAGCCGGTTGTGGGCCGCTACGATGCGGCGGCGCTGCGCTGAAATGACAACGGCCGGGCTTCCGTGAGGAAACCCGGCCGTTCGATTGATTGCCCTGCGCCGGTTACCGCGGCAGCACGGAGGCGCCCATCAGGAACTCGTCGATGGCGCGGGCCGCCTGCCGGCCCTCGCGGATCGCCCAGACGACGAGGCTCTGGCCGCGCCGCATGTCGCCGGCCGCGAACACCTTGTCGACCGAGGTGCGATAGTCCTTCTCGGTCGCCTTGACGTTGCCGCGGCCGTCCTTCTCAACGCCCAGCTCGTCGATCATGCCCTCGTGCACCGGATGCACGAAGCCCATGGCGAACAGCACCAGCTCGGCGTCGATGGTGAATTCCGTGCCGGGGATCGGCTGGAAGCGCGGATCGACCTTGACGCAATGCACCTTGGAGACGACGCCGTTCTGGCCCTCGAAGGCGGTGGCGGTGACGCCGAACAGCCGCTCCGCTCCTTCCTCGTGGCTCGACGAGGTCCGGAGCTTCAGCGGCCAGTTCGGCCAGGTCAGGAGCTTGTCTTCCTTCTCCGGCGGCCTCGGCATGATCTCCAGCTGGACGACGCCGGCGGCGCCCTGGCGGTTCGAGGTGCCGATGCAGTCCGAGCCGGTGTCGCCGCCGCCGATGACCACCACGCGCTTGCCTTCGGCGGTGATCGGCGCCACCTCGCCGAGCGGCTCGCCGCCGACGCGGCGGTTCTGCTGCGGCAGGAACTCCATGGCGAAGTGGACGCCGCGCAGCTCGCGGCCCGGAACGGCCAGATCGCGCGACTTCTCCGAACCGCCGGCCAGCAGCACGGCGTCGTAGTCCGCCTTGAGGTCCTCGACCTTGAGGTCGACGCCGACGTTGACGTTGAAGTGGAAGACGACGCCCTCGGCGACCAGTTGCTGCACCCGCCGCTCGACGACGTGCTTGTCGAGCTTGAAGTCTGGGATGCCGTAGCGCAACAGGCCGCCGGCCTTGGCGTTCTTCTCGTAGACATGCACCTCGTGACCGACGCGGGCGAGTTGCTGGGCGGCGGCAAGGCCGGCCGGACCGGAGCCGATCACCGCCACGCGCTTGCCGGTCTTCACCTTGGCGATTTCCGGCTGGACGCGGCCGTCCTTCCAGGCCCGTTCGGCGATGGTGTACTCGATCTGCTTGATCGTCACCGGCGCCTCGAACAGGTTGAGCGTGCAGGCCGCCTCGCAGGGGGCGGGGCAGACGCGGCCGGTGAACTCCGGAAAGTTGTTGGTCGAATGGAGGTTGCGGGCAGCCCCCTCCCAGTCGCCGTTGTAGACGAGGTCGTTCCAGTCGGGGATCTGGTTGTTCACCGGGCAGCCGCGATGGCAGTAGGGCACGCCGCATTCCATGCAGCGGGCGCCCTGGGTCTGCATGTCGCTTTCCTTGGGCGGCACGGTGAACTCGTTGTAGTGGCGGACGCGGTCCTCCACCTTCTGATACTTCAGCTCCTGACGCTCGAATTCGAGGAAGCCGGTCGCCTTGCCCATCTTTCACTCCGTCTGATCTCTTGCGGGTCCGTCTCGCCGGCCACGGGCGCCTTGGCGCCGCGCGCGGACCGATCCTTCGGGGACCCTGTTCTTGTCTCGGTCGGGGACGGGACGGCCCGGAGGCCGTCCCTTCGTCCTCATTCGGCGGCGATGCGGCTCGCCTCGATGGCTTCCAGCGCCTTGCGGTACTCGGTCGGCATCACCTTGACGAACTTGCCGCGCCAGGCGGCCCAATCGTCGAGGATGGCCTTGGCGCGCGGCGAGCCGGTCCAGGTGTGGTGCCGCTCGATCAGCGTCCGCAGGCGCTCGCAGTCGTGCCGCGTCATGTCGCCGCGGATGTCGACGATGCCGTCGACGCCGAGCGGCAGCGCCAGCTCGTCCTCGAGCATCTCCTCGAACTCGACCATCGCCATGTTGCAGCGCCGGTTGAAGCTGCCGTCCTCGTCGAGCACGTAGGCGATGCCGCCGGACATGCCGGCCGCGAAGTTGCGGCCGGTGCCGCCGAGCACCACGACGATGCCGCCGGTCATGTACTCGCAGCCGTGGTCGCCGACGCCCTCGACGACGGCGATGGCGCCGGAGTTGCGCACCGCGAAGCGTTCGCCGGCCACGCCACGGAAGTAGCACTCGCCGTCGATGGCGCCGTAGAGCACGGTGTTGCCGACGATGATCGACTTCTCGGGCACGATCCGCGACCTGGGGTTCGGCCGCACGACCAGCCGGGCGCCGGAGAGGCCCTTGCCGACATAGTCGTTGCCGTCGCCGATCAGGTCGAGCGTCAGGCCGCGGGCGCCCCAGGCGCCGAACGACTGGCCGGCGGTGCCGGTCAGCGTGACGCGTATGGTGTCGTCCGGCAACCCGGCGTGGCCGTAGCGCTTGGCGATCTCGCCCGACAGCATGGCGCCGACCGAGCGGTTGACGTTGATCACCTCGGCGTCGATCCTGACCGGCTCGCCCCGTTCGAGGGCGGGCGTCGCGGCGGCGATCAGCTTCCGGTCGAGGATGTCGTCGATCGGATGCTTCTGGAGCATGGTGTGGCGCATCTCGGACGGTTCCGCCTTCGGCAGGTAGAACAGGCGCGAGAAATCGAGGCCCTTGGCCTTCCAGTGGTCGATGCCGGCCTGCTTGTCCAGGATGTCGGTGCGGCCGGTGATCTCCTCGAGCTTGCGGAAGCCGAGCGCCGCCAAGAGGCGCCGGACTTCCTCGGCGACGAAGAAGAAATAGTTGATGACGTGCTCGGGCTGGCCGACGAAGCGCTTCCTCAGCACCGGGTCCTGGGTGGCGATGCCGACCGGGCAGGTGTTGAGATGGCACTTGCGCATCATCAGGCAGCCGGAGGCGATCAGCGGCGCCGTGGCGAAGCCGAAGCCGTCGGCGCCCAAGAGCGCGCCGACGATGACGTCGCGGCCGGTGCGGACGCCGCCGTCCACCTGCAACTCGATGCGCGAGCGCAGGCCGTTGATCACCAGCGTCTGCTGCGTCTCCGCCAGGCCGATCTCCCACGGCGACCCCGCGTGCTTGATGGAGGTCAGCGGCGAAGCGCCGGTGCCGCCCTCGAAGCCGGAGATGGTGATGTGGTCGGCGCGCGCCTTGGCGACGCCGGCCGCCACCGTGCCGACGCCGACCTCGGACACCAGCTTCACCGACACCTCGCCGTCCGGGTTGACGTTCTTCAGGTCAAAGATCAGCTGCGCCAGATCCTCGATCGAGTAGATGTCATGGTGCGGCGGCGGCGAGATCAGCTGCACGCCGGGGGTGGCGTGGCGGACCTTGCCGATCACCTTGTCGACCTTGTGGCCGGGCAGCTGGCCGCCCTCGCCGGGCTTTGCGCCCTGCGCCATCTTGATCTGCATCTGGTCGGCGTTGACCAGATACTCGGTGGTGACGCCGAAGCGGCCCGAGGCAACCTGCTTGATCGCCGAGCGCAGGCTGTCGCCCGACGGCAGCGGCTTGAAGCGATCGGCTTCCTCGCCGCCCTCGCCGGTGTTGGAGCGGCCGCCGATGCGGTTCATGGCGATGGCGAGGTTGGTGTGCGCCTCGCGGCTGATCGAGCCGTAGCTCATGGCGCCGGTGGCGAAGCGCCGGACGATGTCCTTGGCCGGCTCGACTTCATCGAGCGGCACCGGCGTCCGGCCGATCTCCTCGGCCGACTTGATGCGGAACAGGCCGCGGATGGTCATCGCCTGCTCGCTCTGGGCGTTGATCGCCTCGGAGAACTCCTTCTGGAACTGCTCGAACGAGTTGGCGCGCACGGCGTGCTGCAGGCCGGCGATGACGCCGGCCGTCCAGACGTGCGCCTCGCCGCGCATGCGCTGGGCGTATTCGCCGCCGACGTCCAGCATGGAGGTCAGCGTCGGGTCGGTGCCGAAGGCGCGGGCGTGGCGGGCCACCGTCTCCTTGGCGATCTGGTCGAGGCCGACGCCTTCGATGCGGGTGGCCGTGCCGAAGAAATACTTCTGTACGAAGCGCGACGACAGGCCGACGGCGTCGAAGATCTGGGCGCCGCAGTAGGACTGATAGGTCGAGATGCCCATCTTCGACATGATCTTCAGGAGACCCTTGCCGATCGACTTGATGTAGCTGTAGACGATCTTATGCTCGTCCAGCCTTTGGGGCAGCTTGTCCTTCATGGCGATCAGCGTATCGAAGGCGAGATACGGGTTGATCGCCTCGGCGCCGTAGCCGGCGAGGCAGGCGAAGTGATGCACCTCGCGCGGCTCGCCCGATTCCACCACCAGGCCGGCGCGGGTCCTGAGGCCCTTGCGGATCAGGTGATGATGCACGGCGGCGGTGGCGAGTAGCGCCGGAATGCCGATGCGCTCGCTGCCGACCGTCCGGTCGGATAGGATGATGATGTTGTAGACCTGCCCGGCCGCCGACATGCGCACCGCCGCTTCGGCCTGGATGCAGATGGCCTCGAGGGCCGGCCGCATGCCGGACGCGCCGTTGGTCGCCGGATAGGTGATGTCGATGGTGATGGTCTTGAAGCCGGAGTCTTCCACCGCCTCGATCGAGCGGATCTTTTCCAGGTCCTCGTTGGTGAGGATCGGCTGACGCACTTCCAGACGCTTGTGGGCGTCGTCGCCGCGGTCGAACAGGTTCGGGCGCGGGCCGATGAACGAGACGAGGCTCATCACCAGCTCCTCGCGGATCGGGTCGATCGGCGGGTTGGTCACCTGGGCGAAGTTCTGCTTGAAATAGGTGTAGAGCAGCTTCGACTTCGACGACAGCACCGAGATCGGCGTGTCGGTGCCCATCGAGCCGATCGCCTCCTGGCCGGTGACGGCCATCGGCGCCATCAGCACCTTGAGGTCTTCCTGGCTGTAGCCGAAGGCCTGCTGCAGGTCGAGGAGGTTCTCGCCCGTCTTCGGCACGCGGGCGCGCACCGCCGGCAGGTCTTCCAGCACCATCTGGGTGTCTTCGATCCACTGGGCATAGGGCTGCGCCGTCGAGATCGTCTTCTTGATCTCGTCGTCGGAGATGATGCGGCCCTCGACGAGGTCGATCAGCAGCATCTTGCCGGGCTGCAGGCGCCACTTCTGAACGATCTTCTCCTCGGGGATCGGCAGGGTGCCGCTCTCGGAGGCGAGAATCACCCGATCGTCGTCGGTGACGACATAGCGGGCCGGCCTCAGGCCGTTGCGGTCGAGCGTCGCGCCGATCTGCCGGCCGTCGGTGAAGGCGACGGCGGCCGGCCCGTCCCACGGCTCCATGATGGCGGCGTGATACTCGTAGAAGGCCTTGCGCTCGGCATCCATGCTCTCGTTGCCGGCCCAGGCCTCGGGGATCAGCGTCATCACCGCGTGCGGCAGCGAGTAGCCGCCGCGCAGGAGGAACTCCAGCGCGTTGTCGAAGCAGGCGGTGTCCGACTGGCCCTCGTAGGAGATCGGCCAGATCTTGTCGATGTCCTCGCCGAACGCCGTGGAGGTGGTGGTCGCCTGGCGGGCGTACATCCAGTTGACGTTGCCGCGCAGGGTGTTGATCTCGCCGTTGTGGGCGACCATGCGGTAGGGATGCGCCAGCTTCCAGGACGGGAAGGTGTTGGTCGAGAAGCGCTGGTGGACGAGGGCCAGCGCCGATTCAAAGCGCGGGTCCGAGAGGTCAGGATAGTAGCGCTTGACCTGATAGCTCAGGAACATGCCCTTGTAGACGACGGTGCGCGAGGAGAAGGACACCACGTAGAAGGCGTCCTGGCTGCGCTTGGTGGCGCCGTTCCAGTCGGCTTCATAGACCTCGCCGGACACCACCTTGCGGGCGGTGTAGAGGCGGCGCTCCAGCACCTCCTGATCGGAGATGCCCGGCAGCATGACGAACAGCTGGCGGTGCACCGGCTCGGTGGCCTTGACGCCCTCGGAGAGGCCGGAGTTGTCGACCGGCACCTTGCGCCAGCCGAGGATGGCCAGGCCCTCGGCCCTCACCGCCCGCTCGACGATCTCGACGGCGCGGCGGCACTCGGCCTCGTCCTGCGGCAGGAAGAACTGGGCGACGCCGTAGCGGCCGGCGTCCGGCAGCTCGAAGCCCAGCGCCCGACACTCCTCGAAGAAGAAGCGATGGGGGATCTGCACCAGAATGCCGGCGCCGTCGCCCATCAGCGGATCGGCGCCGACGGCGCCGCGATGCTCGAGGTTCTCGAGCACGTAGAGCGCGTCCGTCACGGTCTGGTGGCTCTTGCGGCCCTTGATGTCGGCGACGAAGCCGACGCCGCAGGCGTCGTGCTCGTGGGCGGCGCTGTAGAGGCCCTGCGCCCCGGCTTTCGCCCGGACGTCGGCAATCGTATCGGCCGTCGTGCGCGGGGCAGCATTCGGCGCGGCGGGCACGAGGATCGGTTGGTCGAGCGTCTTCATGGCGAAGTCCTCATCATGGGCGGCGGACGGATGGCCCGCCGAATGGTCTTTCTCCGGACGACCACGCTTCGGGGAACTCCTTAGTATACCCGCACGCGGCACCGTTGTTCATCACTTGTCCGATCCGGCGACACCAGCCGGCCCGCGGCCGGACGGCGCGACAGCGACAGCCATCGTCCTCGTGCCGCGCGAAGGCGGAACAAGGCGACAGCTTCGATTGCCGTTTCGCCGAGAGATCCCGGAGCTTGCCCCTCTCCCGCTCTCCTCGGTCCGGCCTCCCCGCCCCTGCCCGAAAGGGCAGGCGGACAGCCGCGGACGACGAAATCGGCAAGACGTGCGGCCGTCCTTTCCTCCGAAAAGCCGGCCCGAACCCCCGGAACCGCCCACTCGGAGCCAAACTATCGCGGTCCCGAATGCGCGATGCGTTATTTGCATAACCTTGTGGTCCCGTCAACCATCCTGACCCATTATTTTGGAGTGGAATCCCCAGTTGACGGCGGCATGATCGGCTTGCATGGGTGGTGCGCAAACTCGGCGGCTGTCGCCCGGGTTCGACAGGGCTAAACTCGACGTCATGTATTTTGCCAGCGACAATTGGGCCGGCGCTTCGGCGCAAGTGGCCAACGCCCTCATGAATGCCGGAAACGGCGTTGCCCCGGCCTATGGCGCCGACGACCAGACACGCGTCGCCGTCGACTGGTTCTCGGAGGTCTTCGAGCACGACGTCTCCGTGTTCTTCGTCGCCACCGGCACGGCCGCCAACTCGCTGTCGCTCTCCTCGGTGATGAAGCCGTCCGGCATCGTGCTTTGCCACACGGGCGCGCACATCGCCTGCGACGAGGCCGGCGCGCCGGAGTTCCTGTCGGGCGGCCGTCTGGTCACCGTGCCGGGTGCCCGCGGCAAGCTGACGCCCGACGCGCTGGAGGCGGCGATCTCCCGCTATTTCCCGGCCGCCGTCCACCACGGCCGGCCGGTCGCCGTGTCGCTCAGCCAGTCGACCGAATGGGGCACCGTCTATACGGTGGAGGAAGTGTCGGCGCTGGCCGCCGTCGCCCACGCCTACGGCCTCAAGGTGCATATGGACGGCGCCCGCCTCGCCAACGCCCTCGCCTCGCTCGGCTGCCAGCCGGCCGACATCACCTGGAAGGCCGGCGTCGACGTGCTGTCCTTCGGCGGCACCAAGAACGGCTGCTGGTGCGCCGAGGCCGTGGTGTTCTTCAACGGCAAGAAGGCCGACGACTTCGGCTATATCAGGAAGCGCGCCGGCCAGCTGTTCTCCAAGAGCCGCTTCGTCGCCGCCCAGTTCCAGGGCTATTTCGACCACGGCCACTGGCTCGACAACGCCTGCCACGCCAACACCATGGCGCGGCGCCTCGCCACCGGCATCAGCCAGCTGTCGACGGCCCGCATCCTCTGGGAGCCGGAAGCCAACGAGGTGTTCGCCATCTGGCCGAAGCCGGTCAGCGCTCGCCTCAAGGCAGCCGGCGCCCAGTTCCACGAGTGGGTTCCCGACGGCCTTTCCGATGCCGAGAAGCCGGCCGACGGCGAGGATCTCGTCCGCCTCGTCACCTCCTTCGCCACGGCGGCGCACGAAGTCGACCATTTCCTGAAAGCGCTCGGCAAGTAAGCCTGGCACCAAACCGACATGCGAAAAGGGCGTCCCTTTCGGGACGCCCTTCGTCATTTGACGGCATCAGCCGATCAGTTGAGCGTCGCCTCGATTTGCGGCGCGGCCTCGCCCTTGCCGATCGGGATGGTGCGCGACCGCTTGCTCTCGGGAATGTCGCGCACGAGATCGACGTGCAAGAGGCCGTGCTCCAGCGAGGCGCCCTTCACCTCGACATGGTCGGCGAGCTGGAAGCGCCGCTCGAAGGCGCGGGCGGCGATGCCGCGATACAGCACCTCGCGGCCGCTGTCCTCGGCCTCGGGCTTCTTCTCGCCCTTCACCGTCAGCGTCGCCTCGCGGGCCTCGATCGTCAGCTCGTCCTCGGAGAAGCCGGCGACGGCGATGGTGATGCGGTAGGCGTTCTCGCCGGTGCGCTCGATGTTGTAGGGCGGATAGGACTGGGCCGACGCATCGCTGGTCGACACCTGGTCGAGCAGCGAGAACAGGCGATCGAAGCCGATGGTCGAGCGATAGAGCGGGGAAAGGTCGAAATTACGCATGATGTCCTCCAGTTGAGCGACAGTCCTGGGTTGGCCGGCCGGTCTTCTGTTCCCCTTGGCAAGGCGGAACACCCGGCGGCTACGGACCCCGTCGGGGCGTCCGTGACCATGGATTTAGGATGGTCGCCCCGCTTTTCAAGAGGCTTGCCAGGCGCGTCTTTCTCCGCCTTGCGGCGATGGCGCCGCCGGCGGCCGGCGTGCTAGAGAAGACGCCCATGGACCTCGTCGACCTCGCCAACAACCCGATCCCGGCCGGCTGCCGGCTGGAGATGATCTCCACATCCGACGGCATCCGCCTGCGCACCGCCCGCTGGCCGGCGCCGCCCGGCGCGGCGCGCGGCACCGTCTGCCTGTTCCCCGGCTGGTCGGAGACCATCGAGAAGTATTTTCACATCGTCGAGCGTCTGAGGCAGCGCGGCTTCGCCGTGGCCATCCTCGAATGGCGCGGCCAGGGCGGATCGAGCCGCCTCGCGGATGACCCGCTGAAGGGCCACGTCCGCTCCTTCCGCCATTATCTGCGCGACATCGAAGCCTTCCGCCGAAAGGTGGTGCTGCCCGACTGCCCTCCCCCTTATTTCGCGCTGGGGCACTCGATGGGCGGCGGCATTCTGCTGTCGGCCGGCCGCTTCCTTGCCCCGACCTTCGAGCGGCTGGTGCTGACGGCGCCGATGCTCGGCCTGCCGCAGCCGGCTACCGCGCCGGGCTTCCGCCGCTTCTGGCTGCGTCTTGCCGTCTATTGCGGCGCCGGCGGCCGCTACATCCCCGGCCAGCGCCGACGGACGGCCTCGGCCAGAACCTTCGAGCGCAACCCGCTGACCTCGGATCCCGTCCGCTACCGGATCAACGAGGCGATCTCCGCCGCCCGCCCGGTCTGCCGGCTGGCCGCGCCGACGCTCGGCTGGGTGGCGGCGGCAACGCGCATGTTCGATCGCCTCGCCGCGCCCGACCTCGCTGAAGCCGTGCCGGCACCGGTGATGCTGGTCAACTCGGGCGCCGATACGGTGGTGAGCCGCCTCGCCATCGAGACCATGGCCCGGCGCCTGCGCAACCCGGCCTACGTGCTGATCCACGGCGCCCGCCACGAGGTGATGATGGAGCGCGAGGTCTACGCCGCCCAGTTCTGGGCGGCCTTCGACGCCTTCATCCCCGGCTCGTCGGAATGAAGCCGGAAGCGCTCGTCGTTTCCGACGCCCCAAGAGCCAGTTGCTTCAGCACCTGATCATGCAGGCGCCGGTCGCCGCTGGCCACCACCTGGCCGCCGTTGGCGGCGCTGCCGCCGGTCCAGTTGGTGACGACACCGCCGGCGCCCTCGATCACCGGAATCAGCGCCGTGATGTCATAGGGCTGCAGGCCGGCCTCGACGACCACGTCGGCCTGCCCCGCCGCCACCATGCAGTAGGCGTAGCAATCGGCGCTGTAGCGGACGAGCCGCGCCCGCTGCTCGACCGACAGATAGGCCGCCCGCTCGGAATCGGAGAATGGCCTGAGCGAGGTGGTGAACAGCGTCGCCGCCGACAGGTCGGCGCAGGATCGCGTCCTGAGCGACCGCTCGCCGCCCGGCCCGCTGTAGACCGCCGCGGCGCCGTCGCCGTAGAAGCGTTCGCCGGTGAATGGTTGCGCCATCATGCCCTGCACCGGCCGGCCGTCCCGGCGGAGACCGATCAGCGTGCCCCAGAGGGGAATGCCGGCGATGAACGAGCGCGTGCCGTCGACCGGATCGAGCACCCAGACATGCTCACGGTCGAGCCCCGCATTGCCCAGTTCCTCGCCGAGGATGCCGTGGTCGGGATAGGTCGCCTCGATCAGCGCCCGCATCGCCGCCTCGCCGGCCCGGTCGGCCACCGTCACCGGGTCGAAGGCGTCCTGCAGCTTGTTTTCCACAGCCAGTTCGGTGCGGAAATGCGGCATGACTGCCGCTGCCGCGGCATCGGCCAGCCGGTCGAAAAACGATTTTGAGATGGCTGTGATCTGCATGGCTGATATGTTCCCGACAGGCCGCTGGTCAGGACGCAACGTTACGATCCTGCCGTAAACGGCGGTTCATCCCGTTGTTTTTATTTTTGGATTCAAAGAAAAGCAAATATTCTTTCCGCGACGGCCACTTGCATCGGCGCCGTCATCTCCCATCATGACGCGAAATTGAGCGGACCTGCTACCGCGCAGGGTTGACCAATACGACGAAAGTAGGCATTTTAAGGAGGTGCAGCGCGGCTTCCGCGCTGTCCGCCCTCCTTGGGCGTTTCCTCCCTAAGACTTGGGCCGCCGCGTTCGCGACGGCCCCTTTTCTTTTTGGCGAGGTCCAGTGGCCAGGCGGCACCGCCGGCACCCATTTCTGAAAACGTTTCAAGTCCTGCCGCTCACTCCGCCGCGAAGCGGCCAGGCGACGGGCAGACCAGCTCGATCGGCAGCCGCGTCAGGCCGTCGATGAAGCCGCCCAGCTCGGCGGCGAGGCGGACGAAACCGGAATGCGGCTCCAGCGTCCGCTCGTCCATGTAGAGCGCCCGGTTGACCTCGATCTGCATGGCGTGCAGCCCCTTGGCCGGCCGGCCGTAATGCTCGGTGATGAAGCCGCCGGCATAGGGCCGGTTGATCGCCACCTTGTAGCCGAGCGCCGTCAGCGCGTTGGCGGCGTGGTCGATCAGCGCCCGCGCCGCCGAGGTGCCGTGGCGGTCGCCGAGCACAAAGTCCGCCCGTCCGCGACCGTCCTGCCCCCGCACCGACGACGGCATCGAGTGGCAGTCGATCAGCACGGCGCGGCCGAAGCGCACGTGCGTCTGGGCAAGCAGACGGGTCAGCGCCGCATGATAGGGCTTGTAGAGCGTCTCAATGCGGTCGAGCGCCACCTCCACCGACAGCGGCCGGGCATAGATCTCCTCGCTTTCGGAGATGATGCGCGGCACCGTGCCGAGCCCGCCGGCCACCCGGATGGAGCGGACGTTGGCGAACGGTGGCAGCCGTCCCTCGAACATGCGCGGGTCCAGCTCGTAGGGCTCGCGGTTGACGTCGAGAAAGGCGCGCGGGAAATGCGCCCTGAGCAGCGGCGCCCCCACCGTCACCGCGTGCATGAACAGCTTGTCCACATGCGCGTCCTCGGAGAGGCGGATGCGGCGGCTGTCGAGGCGGCTGGCGGCGAGGAATTCCTCCGGATAGGCGGCGCCGGAATGCGGCGAGTTGAATACGAAGGGATGCGTCTGCTCCGGCGGCGCAACGATCTCGAAGGGCGGTTCCGAGCAGAAATCGGTGACGACGCGCATCCTTCTCCAGTCCGTCAGGGGCCTATTCGGGGCCGCGACCGGCCCGCCGGCGGGCCGAAAAACAGGGCTTCAGCACTCCTGATTCTGGAGCCTGCCCTGTTTTGCCGCCCCTGTCCATTGTCAAGGTGGCCTAAAGGCAGCCGTTCCGGCGGCGGCCGGCCCGATGTCAAATTCGCTCGACTACGGGGTTTGAACGCCCCGGCAAAAAGTTCTAAACAGGGGAAAAGGGCCCGGAACGCCGTCACGCTTACGGCAAATTTACCGTGATGGGCCTCTTATCGAGATCAATGGACATCCGCGCGGCCGTCGCCGCCCCTTCTGACCGGAACAGCAAATGAACCGTATTCTCCTGGCCGAAGACGACAACGACATGCGCCGCTTCCTCGCCAAGGCGCTCGCCAACGCCGGTTACGACGTCGTCTCCTACGACAACGGCCGGAGCGCCTACGAGCGGCTGCGCGAGGAGCCGTTCACGCTGCTCCTCACCGACATCGTCATGCCGGAGATGGATGGCATCGAGCTGGCCCGCCGGGCGACCGAACTCGACCCCGACCTGAAGATCATGTTCATCACCGGCTTTGCCGCCGTCGCCCTCAATCCCGACAGCCAGGCGCCCAAGGACGCCAAGGTGCTGTCCAAGCCCTTCCATCTCAAGGACCTCGTGCGCGAGGTGGAGAAGATGCTGGCCGCCGCCTGAGCGGCTGGCGGCTTCGGCATGGAAACGGGTTTCCAGCCAAGGACTTGAAGGGGAATTCGGAAAAGCGTTCCGAACCCCTTGCACGGGGCGGGAAAGGACGCTATATCCCCGCCCACGCCGCCGATGAGGCGGCCCCGCAAGGAAAACCGGGCGTGTAGCTCAGCGGGAGAGCACTACGTTGACATCGTAGGGGTCACAGGTTCGATCCCTGTCACGCCCACCATTCCTGAAAAGGGCCCTGCGAGCAATCGCCGGGCCCTTTGCCTTTCCGGCGATGCCGGGTTCTCCGGCCGCATCGGCAAACCACGGATCGGCCGCAACGCCATCCCTGCCCTCGATCTCGACCGGCGGAGCGCCCCTCGGCGGGCACTGACCCCACCCTCGACGACCGTCGAAGCAATCTCTCCAGACCCGGCCCGCTTCGGCGACACGTCCTGTGGTATGGATGTGAACATATATAAAAATGACAATCTGATACAAACTATTCCCAATAGAAGAACTTACCATGATAGTTTCAGTGAATCCCGGATGAAAATCCAGTTAACATTTAACTATGAGAATATTCCGACGGGATCTCGGATGATTGGACCACGAACAAACGGATATCTTCTCAGTATAAAGTATTTCCATATTCTAAACTCATAAATATCGGTTAATATCAAGAAATACTTCGTTTACAGAAATGATTAATTCATAAAGATATTGGAATGTTATTTGGAATTAACATATTATTAACTCTTATCAAGCAAAACTGAATGAGCCCCAAGCAAGACGAATCAGAAGAACCGTACATTTTCTGTACGGCGGAAGACTTGGGCAGGACCGATCTTAGGAAGCAACGAACATGACAACGCAACTCCAGGCCGCCGGCCTCCGGCGTTCCATGAACATCTCTGTCCGCATCGGGCTGGGCTTTGCCGCCATCCTGCTGATCCTTGCCATCACCGCCGGCCTGTCGCTAAGCAGCCTGTCGAGCACCGGCAGCACCGTGCGGGCGCTCTTCACGCAGCTCGACGCCATGGACAAGGCCAACGCAGTCGAGGCCGCCTTCCTTGAATACCGGCGGGCGGCGCGTGAGGTCATCTACACCACGCTGGCCGACACTGAGTCCGCCGCCGCCGAGCGGGCCGCCGCCATGCGCGCCGCCCTCGCCGATGGCCTGAAGGCGACCAGCGACGCCGAGGAACTCGAGCATCTGAAGGCCATGCAGGCGGCGTTCGAAACCTACGACGGCCTGCTTGCCGACCTCATCAAGACCCGCGCCGAGGTGAAACGCCTCAACGACGAGCAGCTCGAACCGGTCGGCGTAGCGCTCGGCAGCGATCTCGAGGCGGTGCTGGCCGAAGCCGGACAGGGAACGGCGGCGGCAACCGCCACCGACAGGGCGCTGCGCCTGATTCTCTCCGGCCGCATCTTCACCGCAAGGGCGACCGCCGGAAACATGGCCGACGCTGAGAAGAACGCGCTCGCCGCCTTCCACGACGCCGACGCGGCGCTGGGCGAGGCCATCGCCACCTCTCCCTCCCTCGGCGCCAGGCTCGGCGCGATCCGCGACCACGCCAGAAACTATGTCCAGGTCTTCGCGGACAGTCTCGCCCTCATCCGGGGCATCGAGGAGCAGGCCGTGAGGATGCGCGTCTCCGTCGGCAAGATCGCCGACGAGTTCGCCGCCTTCCAGTCGGCCGCCCATGCCGCCGAGAAGACCTTGCGCGAGGGCACCGAGGTGTCGCAGGCCGCGACCGCAATCCGGCTCTGGGGCTTTACCGGCGGCGGCCTGGTGCTCGGCCTCGTGCTGGCCGTACTGATCGGTCGCGGCCTCTCTCGGCCGATCGTCTCGATCACCCGTGCCATGCAGCGGATTTCCGAGGGCGACCTGACGGTTGCCGTGCCCGGCCTCGGCCGCGGCGACGAGGTGGGCACCATGGCGGCGACGCTCAACGTGTTCAAGGAGAGCCTCGGGGAGAACCTCCGCATGCGCGCCGAGCAGGAGCGCGCCAAGGCCGAAGCCGAGGCGCGCCGCCACGCCGAGATGCAGGGCATGGCCGACGCCTTCGAGACGGCGGTCGGCAGCGTCGTCGAAACCGTGGTCGGCGCCTCGACGCAGTTGCAGTCGGCGGCCCAGTCGATGTCGGCCGCCGCCGAGGAGGTGTCCAACCAGTCGATCACCGTGGCCAGCGCCGCCGAGGAAGCCTCCACCAACGTCGAGACGGTGGCCGCCGCCGCCGAGGAGCTTGCCACCTCGATCGCCGAGATCAAGCGGCAGGCCGACGAGAGCACCGAGGTCGCCTCCCGCGCCACCACGGATGCCCAGACGACGGCGTCGCGGGTGCGCGAGCTGGCCGACAGCGCCAACCGCATCGGCGAGGTGGTCGACCTCATCGACAGCATCGCCGCCCAGACCAACCTCCTGGCCCTCAATGCCACCATCGAGGCGGCGCGGGCCGGCGAGGCAGGCAAGGGCTTCGCCGTCGTCGCGGCGGAAGTGAAGCAGCTCGCCGACCAGACGTCGCGCGCCACGTCGCAGATCTCCAGCCAGATCGGCGAGATCCAGTCGTCGACGCGCTCGTCGGCCGAGGCGATCGTCGGCATCACCGGCGTGATCGAGCACCTGAACCGCATTGCCACGTCGATTGCCTCGGCCGTCGACCAGCAGGGCGCGGCGACCGGCGAGATTGCCCGCAACGTCAACCAGGCGTCGATCGGCACGCACCAGGTATCGCAGAATATCGTCGGCATCACCCAGGCGGCCTCCGAATCGTCGAGCGCCGCCTCGCAGGTGCTCGCCTCGGCCAACGACCTCGCCCGCCAGTCCGACACGCTGCGGCGCGAACTCGACACCTTCCTTTCCGGCTTCCGGGCCGGCTGAGGACAGGCGGCGCGTGCTGCGCCGGACCGGACAACGACATATCCTTGGGAGAACATCATGGCGCACAGCGTCGAACTGGGAAATCTCGAGAAGGTGGTCGACCGGCTGGTCAAGAGCGGCCGCTACAATTCCAAGAGCGAGATCCTGCGCGAGGGCATCCGTCTCATCGACGAGCGCGAGAAGCGTCTGGCGCTGCTCGATGCGGCGCTCTCCCGCAGCCTCGGCGACAAAGCGCGCGGCCACCTGCGCAGCGCCGACGAGGTGCTCGGCGCTGTCCGGGCACGCTACGCGAGGATGCTGCGGGACCCGAAGGAATGAAGCTGCTGGTCACCGGGGAGGGACGCGGCGACATCCGGCGGATCGCCGAGCGGCTGGCCGGCACCTCGCCGGCCGCCGCGCTCGCCTTCATCGACGAGATGGAAGCCGGTCTCGCCCTGATCATCCGGCGGCTCGAAGGCGCGGCCGCCAAGCCTCCCCGCGACCCCGACGAGGTGCGCCACGCTGCCCAGGGCCGCTATCTTCTTTTCTACTGCGCCTCGGCGGCCGAACTCGTCCTGCTGCACGTTTCGGAAGAGGCGGCGGAGATCGACCCGCTGCTTGCCGAGGACGGCTGGGGACGCCGGCCGCCTCACTTCGGCGCGACGGGCGGCAAGTTCCAGTCCCAGCGCATGGCGGCAAGGCGCAGCAGGATGGCGGTCGCGCTGCCGGCGATCGCCACCAGCACGCTCGGCAGCAGGTAATAGTCGCCGTACGACACCACCAGCGCGCCGAGCAGGGCGGCCAGGGCGTAGATCTCCTTGTGCAGCACCATCGGCGTCTGCGCCGCCAGGATGTCGCGGCCGATGCCGCCGCCGATGGCGTTGACCATGCCGAGCACCGCCGCCATCAGCGGCGACAGGCCGGCGTCCATCGCCTTGCGCGTGCCGACCACAACGTAGAGCCCGAGCCCCAGCGCGTCGAACACCGCCACCGGTGCCGCCACCTTGGCGATCAGGCCGTTGGCGAAGATGCAGGCGAGGCCGGCGGCGCAGGAGATGGCGAAATAGTGCCAGGTGTCGAAGGCCACCGGCGGTACGGAACCGATGATCACGTCGCGGATGATGCCGCCGAAGGTGGCGGCGATGAAGGCCAGGAACATGACGCCGAACGGATCGAGCCGCCGCTCCACGGCGCGCGTGCCGCCGCTCAGGGCAAAGGCGAAGCAGCCGAAGAAATCAACCAGGGTGAGGAACATGTCGCGTCCACCGGTCTGCCGGACGGAGGTATCCTGTCCGGGGAATGATGAGGTTGGCCGACTTCTCGCACGATGGAGCGCCGGACGGAAGAGCAACACGGCAGACCACCCATGCCGTTGCGCCGGCGGCGTCGCCCCGGCATGATCGGTCGCCGGCCCGGAGGAAACCGCCCATGCCCCGCCTTCTTCGCGTTCTTGGCTTCGCGATGCTCTGCCTTGCCGCCGGCGCCGCCGTCGCGGCGCCGGTGCTGAAGCGCGGCATCAACTTCGAGGTCTGGCAGACCTGGATCGGCCGCGACGCCTTCCTCGCCCCGGATTTCGATCGGGCGAACTTTCCCGACTGGCGCTCCCGCGTCGACGACCGGCAGCTTTCCCGGCTGAAGGCGGATGGCTTCGACTTCGTCCGCCTGAACATCGACGCCGCCGCCATGCTGTGGGCCGGCGACGACGGCGCCGGGCCGCTGATCGACGGCATTGTCGCGGCGACCGAGCGCCTGCAGGCGCTCGGCTTTGCGGTGATCGTCGACCTGCATCTGTTGCCGGCCGACGCGGAGCGGCCCGACGGACTGGAGGACGTCATCGGCACCGGCGGCCACGCGCCAGCGCTCTGGGAGCGCTATCTCGCCCTGGTGACCCGCGTCGCCGGCCGCCTCGCCGGCCTGCCGGCCGACCTGACGCTGTTCGAACCGATCAACGAACCCGATCAGGACTGGAACTCCTATCTCACCCTGACCGACCGCTGGCCGGGCCAGCTTGCGGCGCTCCGGGCCGCCGCCCGCGCCGCGGCGCCCGATCTGACGCTGGTGCTGACCGGCGGCCGGTCGGGTGGCATCGCCGGGCTCGAACGCCTCGACCCGGCGCCCTTCGCCGACGACCCCAATATCGTCTGGACCTTCCACTATTACGAGCCGATGGCGGTCAGCCATGCCGGCCGGCCGTGGATCGACGATCCCTCGCGTTACCTCACCGGCCTGCCCTATCCGGCGGCCCGCCTCGACGACGCCACGAAACAGCGGTTGCTGCGCGACGCCCGGCAACGCATCGCCAGGGATGTCACCGACAAGAAGCGGCGCAAGGCGCTGGACGCCGGCGTCGGCAAGGCGCTCGACGCCTATCGCGCCTCGGGCGCCGGCCCGGACACCGTCGCCGCCGACTTCCGGCAGGTGAGCGACTGGGCCAAGAGGAACGGCGTTCCGGCCGGCCGCATCCTGCTGGGCGAATTCGGCGTCTACCGCGAGGGCGCCGATCCGGCCGCCCGCCTTGCGCTGACCGACACGACGCGGACCGCCGCCGAGGCGGCCGGCTTTGCCTGGGCGGTTTTCACCGCCGGTCTGACCGCACCCAGCCAGGCCTTCGCGGTGGTCGGCGACGCACCGACGCTCGCCCTCGACCCCGAGGTGAAGGCGGCGCTCGGCCTCCGCTGATCTCTCAGGCGCGAACCAGCCGCTCGCCGACAAACAGGCAGCCGACGGCGACGACGATCAGGATCGGCAGCGCCGCCATGGCGGCGGCGAGGCCGGTCTGGTCGGCCAGCGCGCCGATCGCCCAGGGGACGATCAGGATGGCGAGGCCACTGGCCAGCGAGCCGCGCGCCGTCGCCAGTTCGCCGAACGGGCCGGCGGTGACGATCGCCTTGGTCAGCGTCAGCGGGTACTGCAGCGCGCAGCCGAGGCCGAGGGCGAACAGCCCGATCACCGCGATCATCAGGCCGGGCGCACTCCAGAACAGAAAGAAGGCCGGCACCGTCAGGAGCGCCGACAGGTAGAGCGCCCGCGCCGCCGTCACCCATTGCAGCACTACCGCCGACGACAGGCGGCCGACCAGCATGCCGACCGAGAAGGCGCCGGTGGCGATCGCCGCCGAAGCCACCGGTACGCCCTTGACGCGGGCCAGGAACTCCGTCGCCCACACCAGCACCGACTGCTCGACGCCGACGAAGGCCATGATGGTCAGCCAGTAGAGCCAGTAGGCGGCCGGCAGGCGGCCGCCGCGCTGCCCTCCCTGAGCCACCGGAGCCGGCTTGGGTGCCGCCGGCAGCGGCGTGCCGCGCAGGAAAAGCAGGAGCAGGCCGGCGAGAATCACCCCGAGGAGCAGTGCCGAACGCCAGCCAAGGCCGACGGCGACGAACAACCCCACCGCCATGGCCGCCATCAGCGAGGCGACGTAGGAGATGCCGTTGGCCTCGCCGATCGCCACCGACCGATTGGCGCCGTGCCATTCGGCGAGCAGGTTGGGCACGACGATCAGCACCAGACAGCCGACGGCGCCCATCAGGAAGCAGCCGAAGATGCTGACCGCCGGATGCGGCGCCACGACGATCAGCAGCGCCCCGACGATCAGGCCGACGAGGCCGGCCGCCATCGACCAGCGGCGGCCGTGCCGACGGGTCAGCCGCTCACCGGTGAGGCCGCAGACGATCAGCCCGGCCGCCACCGCCGCCGGATGCAGCGTCACCAAACGGTAGCTGAGGTCGAACTCGTCCTTGAGGAAGGGGATGATGTTGCCCTGAATGTTCAGGAAAAAGGTGAACTGGGCGAGCGCCAGATAGGCGGCCCAGGTCACCCGGTCGCGGCTGAGCGGCGTCGGGGCGGACGCGGATCGGGAAGGGGCGGTCATGGGATCCACATGAAGAAGGCGCCCACCACCGCCGGTCTTCGACCGACGGCACGACGCCCTCTTTGAAACGATACAGAAGACTAGGTCCAGCCCGTCGCGCTGTCAAGCTCAGAGAAGAGGCAACCCATGTCCCGGCCAGCTTGCGGCAGGGTGCCCCGAGGCAGTGCGTCCCCTCGGCCGACCGTCACCGCTATCCGGCCGGCGCCGCCTTTGGCGCGGCATGACCGGCCGTCGCGGGCCGCTCCCGAGATTTATGGGGTTGTGAGATTCACTAGCCCCCGCGGCAGACGGAGGATATCGGGCCGAAGGCGCGCGCGGCGGGGATCAAGCGCCCGCCACAGGTAATGTGCCGGTTTGCCGCCTTCGGCCGGGGCGCTTCTCACACCATGCCCAGGGCGTTCATGTAGAGTTCGAGGATGGCTTCCGCCTCCTGCCGCTCGTCGGGGTCCTGCTTCCTGAGCTTGAGGATCGCCCTGACCGCCTTGACGTCATAGCCGCGGCCCTTCAGCTCGGCCATCACGTCTTTGATGTCGTCCTGTAGCGCCGCCTTCTCCTCCTCGAGCCGCTCGACGCGCTCGATGAACTGCCGGAGTTCGCCCGCCGCGACGCCGCCCTGCGATTCCGCCGTTTCCATGCTCATGGGATACCTGTCCTGCCAATGCTTGCGATGCGGTCCGGGCGGGGTCGCCGCCCGTGAGGCCGGCATGAAGTCCGAAGTTGGCGGGGCCGTCAACCGTTTTTAGCACTGTCCAGCCCACCGGCCCGCGAGCCGAAGAAGGCGGGCCGCCGCATCTCCGGCCGCGCGAGAAGCGGCGTCACCACCTCGGCGATCGTCCCGGCCCAGCGCTCGGCGCCGGCCGCCTCGGCGATATGGTCTTGCCGCACCTCGATGAGCAGATGCGGCAGGCCGCGCGCCGTGCCGTGCCGGTAGAGCGTGTCGTTGCGGAGCGCCCCGTCATAAGGCTCGTTGTCGCCGACGACGAGGCCGCGCGCCCGGAAGGCGGCGAGCGCCGGCCTGATCAGCCGGTCGTCGCTGTCCCAGAGGATCGCCATGTCCCAGGGCCGGGGCACGCCTTTCCAGGCCGGCGTGAAGGAGTGGACGGAGAGGATGGCCGGCAGCGTGCCGGTCCCGATCATCCGGTCGAGAAGTTCGGCGATCGCCGCGTGATAGGGGCGGTGGAAACGCTCAATGCGGCGCTGCCGCTCGGCCGCGTCGACGCCGGCGTTGCCCGGCACGATCGCCCCGTCGGACAGGCGCATCACCAGCGTCGGATCGTCCTCGCCGCGATTGGCGTCGATGAGGAGACGCGAGAAGCGCGTCATCAGCGCCGGCGCGCCGGTCAGCGCGGCGAGGCGGCGCACCAGCGCCTCGCTGCCGATGTCGTAGGCGATGTGCCGTTCCAGCTCGGCGGCCGGCAGGCCGAGGTCGCCATAGGGCGGCGGCACCCGGTTGGAGGCGTGATCGCCGAGGATCAGCAGGCCGCCGGCGTCGTTGCCGGGAAGAAAGGTGAAGGGAGCGTCGGTGGGGTCCTGCATGGCGGATGATCCTAAATGCTGCTATCGGTCGGATAAAGTCGAGATCCGTCCACTGACGACGCCGGCCGGCCGACCGTTGCACATCCGCCGCGGCCGGCCAGCCGCCTCCCCTTCAGGTCCGTTCATGTCGCTTGCCAAATCGCCGCCGCTTGCCGCCCGCCCCGCCGAGGTCGTGGCCTTCCTCGCCCTCTGCCTCGGCGCCGTTGCCATGGGCGTGTCGCCGGTGTTCGTCCGCCTCGCCGACGTCGGCCCGTTCGCCAGCGCCTTCTGGCGCGTCGCGCTGGCCGTGCCGGTGCTGGCGCTGTGGGCGTTGAGCGAGGGCGGCAGCCGGGCGCTCGTCGACGCCTTCCGCTCCAGGGCCATCTGGCTCGCCGGCGTCTTCTTTTCGATCGACCTGTTCTTCTGGCACCTGTCGATCCTGCACACCTCGATCGCCAACGCCACCTTCCTGTCCTCGATGGCGCCGATCTGGGTGCTGTTGTTCTCCGGCCTGTTCATCGGCGAGACGGTCGGCCGCCGCGAGGCGGCGGGCGTCGTGGTCTGCATCCTCGGCGGCGCCGTGCTGCTCGGCGGCTCCTACACGCTCGACGCCGACAAGCTGATCGGCGACATCTACGGCATCGGTACCTCTTTCGGCTTCGGCACCTATTTCCTCGCCGTGCGGGCCGCCCGCCGCGAGCACACCACCGGCACCGTCACCTTCGGCGCCACCACGGTGACCGCCCTCTGCCTGTTCGTCGTCGCCTTCGCCTTCGAGCCGAAGCTCTTGCCCTCCTCGCTGGCCGGCGCGGCGACGCTCGCCGCCCTCGCCTATGTCAGCCACATCGGCGGCCAGGGCCTGCTCGCCTTCGCCCTCGGCTATCTCTCCGCCGCCTTCTCCTCGCTGGTCATCTTCATGGAGGTGATCGCCGCCGCCCTGCTCGCCTTCCTGGTGTTCGGCGAGGCGATCGGCTGGAGCCAGGGACTGGGCGGGCTGATGATCCTCGGCGGTATCTGGATCGCCCGGCCGCGACCAAAGACTGGAGCGTAAGCCCTTGACGATGCGTGCTAATGCTTGGACGACGATGGACGCGGCGGATCGGCGCGGGCCTTTCCGTAATTATACGTTGACATTTTGCCGTAGGTCACGCGATAAGGCGGGGCATTCTCCGATGAGCACCGGACCAGGATCGTTGGCTGACGGTACACCGATGGCGGCACGGAAGGGACCGGCACGACGGACGCGTCCGGCGGTTGCGGCAGCGGCCCTGTCGCTTCTCCTTCTCGCCGCCGCCACGCCGGCGAAGGCCGACCTCAGGCTCTGCAACAAGACCGACGGCACCATCTCCGTGGCGATCGGCTACAAGGCCGAGGACGGCTGGCGTTCCGAGGGCTGGTGGAACATCGGCGGATCGAAATGCGGCACGCTGCTCTCCGGCGCGCTCGGCTCCCGCTACTACTATCTCTACGCCGTCGACAGTCAGCACGGCGGCGAATGGGGCGGCAAGGCGTACATGTGTACGAGACGCAAGATGTTCACCATCAGCGGCGTCGAGAACTGTGTCGCCCGCGGCTACGAGCGGACGGGCTTCTTCGAGGTCGACACCGCCGAACAACGCAGCTGGACCGTACACCTCTACCAGCCGACCCAAAAAGGAAACGGGGCGAAATGAGACGAAACCGCAAGGTCAAGATACTTGCAACCCTAGGCCCCTCCTCCTCCGACAAGGACATGATTGCCCGGCTCCACCAGGCGGGTGCGGACTGCTTCCGCATCAACATGAGCCACACCAACCACGAGAAGCTGCGCTACTACGTCTCGACCATCCGCGAGGTCGAGGCCGAGGCCGGCCGTCCCATCGGCATCCTCGCCGACCTGCAGGGGCCCAAGCTGCGCGTCGGCACCTTCGCCAATGGTCCGGTGTTCCTGGAGATCGGCTCCAGGTTCGCCTTCCATCGCGACAAGGTCGACGGCGACGTCACCGGCGTGACGCTGCCGCATCCGGAAATCATCGACGCGCTGGAGCCCGGCCATCGTCTGTTGATCGACGACGGCCGCCTCAGGCTGCGCATCATCGAGAACGACCGCAAGGTGGCGGTCGCCGAGGTGGAAGTCGGCGGCAAGATCTCCGACCGCAAGGGCGTCAGCCTGCCCGACACCATCCTCACCTCCGGGGCGCTGACCGAGAAGGACCGCGCCGACCTCACCGCCGCCCTCGACGCCGACGTCGACTGGATCGCCCTCTCCTTCGTGCAGCGGCCGGAGGACCTGATGGAGGTGCATGAGATCGTCGACGGCAAGTGCGGCGTCATGGCCAAGATCGAGAAGCCGCAGGCCGTCGAGCGCTTCAACGAGATCCTCGAACTCTCCGACGCCATCATGGTGGCGCGCGGCGATCTCGGCGTCGAGCTGCCGCTCGAGCAGGTGCCGAGCGTGCAGAAGCGCATCACCCGCACCACGCGCAAGGCCGGCAAGCCGGTGGTCGTCGCTACACAGATGCTGGAATCGATGATCCAGTCGCCGGTGCCAACCCGCGCCGAGGTGTCCGATATCGCCAATGCCGTGTTCGAGGGCGCCGACGCCGTCATGCTCTCGGCCGAATCGGCGGCCGGCGCCTATCCGGTCGAGGCGGTGCAGACCATGAGCCACGTCGCCGAGGAGGTGGAAAGCTCCGAGCACTTCCACTCGATCCTGGCCGGCCAGCGCGGCGAGCCGGACGCGACGCCGGCCGACGCCATCTCCGCCTCGGCCCGCCAGATCGCCGAGACGCTGGGCATCGCCGCCCTGGTCTGCTTCACCGCCTCCGGCGCCACCGGCCTCCGCGCCGCCCGCGAGCGGCCGTCGACGCCGATCCTGGCGTTGTCGCCCAACCGCTCGATGGCCCGCCGTCTGGCGCTGGTCTGGGGCATCCACTCGGTGGTGACCGACGACGCCCGCTCGCTCAACGACCTGGTGCAGCGGGCAAGCCGCATCTCGGCCGAGGAGGGCTTCGCCGCCCCCGGCGACCGCATCATCATCACCGCCGGCGTGCCCTTCGGCTCGGCCGGCGTCACCAACCTCCTGCGCATCGCCACCATCGGCGCCGACGGCAAGTCGGGGATCTGAGGGCGCGCGCAATCAGCCTGAGAAGAAAGGGCCGGAGCGATCCGGCCCTTTTCCTTTGTCAGATGTCCCGGCCATGGCTGCCGGCGACGATCGCCTCGATGGCGTCGTCGAGGCCGTCGAAATGCGGATCGACCGCCTGAAGACGCCTGAGCACCGCCAGCGCCCGTTCGTGATCGCCGAGGTCCTCCAGCACGTCGGCCAGCTCCTTCATCGCCAGGAAATGGCGCGGCTCGATGCGCAGCACCGTCTGGAAGTCGCCAAGGGCCGGCGACAGCCGGTCGGCCATGAGATGCAGAGTACCGCGCCGGTAGTAGGCCTCGGCAAAGGCCGGCAGCCGCACCGTCAACTCGTCGAGGACGTCGAGCGCGCCGGCGGCATTGCCGGCCGCCACCGCCTTTGCCGTCCAGGACAACAGGAGATCGGCCGTGGCGCTGCCGCTCGCCGCCCAGCGGCGGCGGATGTCGGCCTCGATGCCGGCCGCCTCGGCGCGGCTGCGAGCGGCGGCGAGGGAAGCGAACAGACGGTCGAGTTCGGCGGCGGCATCCGCCGGCACCACAGACACCAGCCGCTCCCGCCCGTCGGCCGGAGGCGGCGGCAAATCAGGGCCGGCCGCGGCAACCGGGCCGGCGGCGATCAGCGACAGAAGAGCGATGGGCACAAAAACACGCATACCCGGGAAGGTACCTTCCCGGGCAGCGATCGTCGAGTGCATCCTGGCGCCGGGGCGGGCCACCGACCCGCCGGCCGTCAGCCCTGGCGGGCCTTGTAGCGCGGATTCTTCTTGTTGATGATGTAGATGCGGCCCTTGCGGCGGACCATGCGATTGTTGCGATCGCGGGTCATCAGGGCCCGGAGAGAATTCTTGATCTTCATTTGGTCCATCCTTGCCGGCAGGCCGCCGCGGCGTCGGCGCCTTGACGACGCGCCGCCGACGGGACGATGCCCGACGTGGTCAATCCCGATGCCAGAGAAGCTGCCGCCCCCTTGCCCGAATTCGGCGGGACCATACGGACCGACCTCGCCGATGTCAATTGCGCGATGACCGACTTTTCGGGGAAAGCCGGCTGGCCGCGCACGGGAAAGACGCCGTCGTCCGCCAGGTGGCGCCTCAGCGGGATTCGCTCTTCTCCTCGGCCACTTCCTCCAGTTCCTCGGCCTTCTCGGCGAGGGCCTCGCTGACCTGCCGGATCTCCTCCTCGTCGAGCTTCTCGATGCCGATGAACTTGTTCTGCGCCTGCGATGTCAGGATCAGTTCGTCGATCTTGGCCTGCAGCGCCCGGCCGTCGCGATTCTGGGAATTCTGCAGCACGAACACCATCAGGAAGGTGACGATGGTGGTCGCCGTGTTGATGACCAGTTGCCAGGTTTCGGAAAAGCCGAAGATCGGCCCGGTGACCGCCCAGAGGAAGACCAGCCCGACGGCGAGAGAGAAGGTGACGGGCCGCCCGGACAGTTCGGACATCGTGGAAGCAAAGCGGGAAAACAGATGCGACGCCGAGGACCCCTTCATGATCACCTCATTTTCCCTGCGCGGCCGGCGGATGCGGCCCCGATGACAACGGTTTCGGCTGCCGGCGGTTCCGCGCCGGCCGAGGGGTTCACGCGCCGAAAAAAGCCGGTCCGGTAGCCGGCCGGACGCCCTGATCGTCGGCCTTGCCCTTTTCTTGCCGCCATTCCACTGTTATCGCGAGGGACGCCGAGCCGTGGGGGTGCCCCCCGCGTCGCCGGACGATGGGACGCCATGACCATGCCGGGACAGTTCGCCAACCTTTCCCGCCTCCTTGACGGCGTCGGCCGCCTCGTTCGGCTCGGCCGGGCGCCGGATGCCGTCGCCGCCTCGGCGGCCTGCGACGGCTGCGATCTGATCCGCGTCGCCAGCTACAACATCCACAAGGCCATCGGCAACGACGGCACTTACGACCCGGCGCGCACCATCGCGGTGATCGCCGAGATCGACGCCGACATCATCGCGCTGCAGGAAGCCGACCGCCGGCTAGGCGACCGCAAGGGCCGACTCGACCTCGTCATGCTGCAGAGGGAGACCGGCCTTTCGCTGGTGCCGGTGGCCGCCCGGCCGTCCAGTCACGGCTGGCACGGCAACGCCCTGCTCTACCGGCGCGGCAGGGTGATCCGCGCCGAGCGCGTCCACCTGCCGCATGCCGAGCCGCGCGGTGCCGTGCTGGCCGAGTTCAACATCGACGGCCGGCCGTTGCGCATCGTCGCCGCTCATCTCGGTCTCCTGAGCCGCACCCGCCGCCAGCAGATGGAGCGGCTGCGCGCCCATCTGGAAGCGCGTCAGCCGATGCCGACGCTGCTCTGCGGCGATTTCAACGAATGGCGGCCGGGCCGGGCCAACTCGCCGCTCGAACGGCTGTCGCCGCTGTTCAGCACCACCGACGCGGTGCCGAGCTTCCCCGCGCGCCGGCCGGTGTTTCCGCTCGACCGCATCTTCGGCTGGCCCGACGGCCTGGTCGCCGATTTCTCGGTCCACGACAGCCCGGTCGCCCGCCGGGCCTCCGACCACCTGCCGGTCAAGGCGGTGATCGACCTCAGGTCGACCGGGGATCTGCTCGAGGCGCCGTCAGCCGGCCTGTCGCGCCGCGAGCGCAACGCGGGCGGCGGCCAGATCCTCAACGGCGAGGCCGACCGACTTGAACACCGTTATCTCCTCGGCTGAGCGCCGCCCCTCCACCCGGCCGCCGCAGAGATCGTAGAGCGTGCCGGCGATCTCCCTCAGCGCGCCCGAGGCCATCGGACCCTTGATGTCGCCCGATTCGATGGCCGCCGCCGGCCCGTCGAGGAACACCCGGCCGCGCGCCATCGCCACATCGTCGGTCTCGCGCATGTGCGGCAGGAAGGAGCCGACGAGGTCGAGGTGCTGGCCCGGCCTCAGCCAGTCGCCGCGGATCAGCGGCGCGGTGGCGAGCGTGGCGCAGGAGACGATGTCGGCCTCGCCGATCGCCGCCTGGAGATCGACGCGCCGCTCCGCCGCCATGCCCTGCTCTTGAAGATGCGCGACCAGCCGCTCGGCACGGGCCGGCGTCGGGTTCCAGACCAGCACCCGGTCGATCGGCAGCACGGCGCGATAGGCCGCCGGCATCTCCGATCCGACGTGACCGGCGCCGACCACCAGCAGCGTACGGGCGTCGGCGCGCGCCAGATAGGAGGCGGCGAGCGCCGAGGCCGCCGCCGTGCGCCGGCCGGTCAGCGCCCGGCCGTCGAACAGCGCCAGATGCGCGCCGGTGGTCTCGTCGAACAGGAGATAGCTCGCCGTCACCGCCGGCAGGCCGCGCGCCGCGTTGCCCGGCACGACGTTGACGATCTTGACGCCGCCGTGGCTGGCCTCGCCCATCCAGGCGGGCATCAAGAGGAGCGCCGCGTCGGGTTCGCCGGCCCGCGGCAGGCTGTGGACGTGGCGGAGCGGCGCCGTGACGCCGGCGGCGAACATCTCGGCAAGCTCGGAGATCAGCGCCAGATGGTCGAGGGCAGCGGCGGTGGCGGCGGCGTCGAGAACGAGCATGGCCAGCTCCCCGGAGGCGATATCGGAGAGGCAGCATAGTCCTCCGGTCGCCGATTGAAAGCCTCGTCTGGCGCCATCCACCCGCCGGACGGAGAGGCGCGGAGCTTACGAGCCGATGTCGCGGACGATCTCGGCGGCAAGCGAAGCGAGGTCGCGGCCCTTCGCCCAGGCGAGGCAGATCGGCAGGTCGAAGGCGGCGGGCAGCGCCACCGCGTCGATGCCGGCGATGACGCCGTCGACCGACACCTGCGGCAGCACCGAGAGATAGCCGTGCTCGCGCACCAGATTGACGATCACCGGAATGGAGTCGATCTCGGTGAAGTTGGCCGGCGTCAGGTCGCCGCGCGCGCCGGCCGCCTCGAACAGATCCCTGACGGCGCGGCGCAGGCCCGAACGGGCGCTCGGCACGGCCACCGGCTCGCGGCTGAGCGCTTCGACCGGATCGCCGCAGCGGTCGCGGAAGCCGGCCGGGCCGACCACGGCAAGACGCGACCGGCCGATCTCGATGCCGTCGAGGCCGGCGCCGGCCGCCGCCATGTCGATCAGCACCAGGTCGAGCCGGCCGGCCTTCAGCTCGGAGATCAGCTCCTCGGCGGTGGCGCTCTTCAGCATCAGATGGCCCGGCCGGGCCGGCCGCCGCCAGGCGGCGACGAGGTCGGCCAGCATGCGGGCGATGCGACTCTCGTGGCCGAGCGGCACGACGGACCCCAGCCGGAGCGTGTCGATCCGCCGCCGGAAGTCGCGCGCCGCCGTGCCGGTGAGCGCGCTCCAGCCGGCGAGGAGATCGCCGATCAGCACCGCCGCCCGGTCGCCGGCCGCAGTCGGCCGGCAGCCGCCGGCACCGCGCTCGATCAGCGGCGTTCCGAGCTTCTCCTCGAGACGGGCGAGTTGGCGCGACAGCTGCGGCTGGCCGACGCCGATGCGCCGGGCCGCCGTGCGGATGCTGCCGGCGTCGAGCGTGTCGAGGAAGTGACGCAGCGACAAAAGCGACAACGGCCGGCTTGCTGCCCGTCGCCGCTCGTCCTCGGCGCCGCCGCCGACGAGTGCCACGGCGAGATCGGCCAGCCGCTGGAGGTCCGGCCCGATGCGCCGCGCCTCGAAGGTGAGGGTGAGGCCGGGGCCGGCGGCGAAGGCCAGATCGACGGCCAGTGCCGCCTCCACCCGGCGAAAGGCCGCCGCCACGCTGCCGACCGGCCGGCCGAGCGCCCGCGCCGCGCCCCTGAGCGAGGCTTCGCGCAAAACGCTATCGCAAATGATCAGCGCTGCTGTATCCATATATGAGGCAGATCCGGCGGATTTGACCAGAGCCGAGGCAGAGACGGAAGATCGGCATAGGCTGTTCCGATAAAGGGATATCCCACTAACGGCAACCTTGGCCTATTCTTTTCGGCGAAAGGTGAGACACGTGTCCGAATTGTCTCCTCCCGAGTTTCCCGGCGGAACGTCGACCGGCCTTGCCGTGCTCGAAGCGGTGGCGGCCGGCGTCGGCGCCGTCGTGCTCGACGGCAAGCCGCTGGGCTTTTCCGCGCTGCGACGCCTCTCGGCCGGTGTCGATGCCGTGGTGATCGACGAAGCGGCACTCGCCGCCGTTACCGCCGCCCGGACGGCCTTCGAGGAGGCGCTCGCCTCGGGTGCCCTCGTCTACGGGGCGAATACCGGCGTCGGTGCCATGAAGGACTGGACGCCGTCGCCCGAGGACCTCGCCCGCTTCAACGCCGACCTGGTGCTCGCCCATGCCTTCGGCGTCGGCACGCCGCTCTCGGTGCCGGTCACCCGCCTCGCCCTGGCGGTCCGCGCCAACACCATGCTGGCCGGCCACACCGGCTCGACGCCGGACCTCGCCCGCCGGCTCGTCGCCTGGCTCAATGCCGGCCTGACGCCGGTGCTGCGGCCGGTCGGCTCGCTCGGCACCGGCGACATCGGCCTGATGGGACAGGTCGGCGCGGCGCTGGCCGGCGACGGCGAGGCGATGCTGGCCGGCGAGACGCTGCCGGCGTTGGAGGCGATTTCCCGGGTCGGTCTCCAACCCTTCGAATGCGGCGTGAAGGACAGCCTGGCGGCGCTGAGTTCCAACGCCGCCGGCGTGGCGCTCAGCGCAGCTGCGATCGGCCGCGCCGCCGGCACGCTGCGCACGCTGATGGCCACCGGCCTCGCCGCCGCCGCGGCGGCCGGCTCGCTGCCGGCGCCGGCGCTGGCCGCCACTGTTCTCGGCACGCCGCGCCAGGCGGAAATCGGTCGCTGGATCGACACCGCCCGTACCGAATCGACCATTCCGCCCGGCGGTCGCCTGCATGATCCGCTCAGCCTGCGCATGATGCCGCAGGTGTTCGCCGCCGCCGTCGAGGCCGTCGAAGCGGCCGGCCGCGTCGCCGTCGCCGACACCGCCCGCAACGACGACAATCCCGTGGTGCTGGGCGGCGCCGTGCTGTCGTCGGGCGGATCGCTGCCGCTCGATCTGACGCTGGCCGTCGAGGGCGCCACGCTGGCGCTCGCCCATCTGGCGCGCAACGCCATGAACCGCTGCATCCTGATCGTCAACGGCCGCCTCGTCGGGCTGCCGGTCAATCTGGTGGCGCCCGGCACCACCATGACCGGCTTCGGCCCCGTGCTGAAGCTGGCCGGCGAGCTGTTCGCCCGCGTCCGCCATCTCGCCGTGCCGGTATCGACGGAACCGGTGGTCGTTGCCGACGGCATCGAGGACGAGGCGACCTTCCTGCCGCTCGCCGTCGACAACCTCAGCCGCGCCCTCGACGCGCTCGATCTCCTCGCGGCGCTGGAAGCGCTGATCGCCGCCGCCGCCTTCGACGTCGCCGGCCTCAAGCCGAACGGCCTCGCCGGTCGCGTCCATGCCGCCGTGCGCCGCCTCGCCGCGCCGCACCACCGCGACCGGCGGCTGTCGCTGGAGATCGAGGCGATCGCCGACGACCTTGCCTCGCCGGAGCGGATCGCCGAATTGGCGAAAGCCGCGCCACTGACAGATTTCGACAATTTTTTTGCTATCTTCGACCTCGCCTGAGAATTCCATGCCTCTCAAAGGCGGGAAAACACTGAAAAAATAGAACGGGATTACCCGCAACCAGTCAGGAGAACAGTCACATGAACGCTCTGAAATACGCCGCCGCCGCGCTTGCCCTCGGCCTCGTCGCCGGCACCGCCGACGCCAAGGTCGTGGTGTCCTCGAAGATCGACACCGAGGGCGGCGTCATCGGCAACCTGATCCTGCTGGCGCTGCAGAACGCCGGCATCGAGGTCGAGGACCGCATCCAGCTCGGCGGCACGCCGGTGGTGCGCCAAGCGATCACCGCCGGCGAAATCGACATCTATCCGGAGTACACCGGCAACGCCGCTTTCTTCTTCAACAAGGCCGACGATCCGCTCTGGAAGGACGCCGCCAAGGCTTATGAAGAGGCCAAGAAGCTCGATTACGACGCCAACAAGATCGTCTGGCTGACGCCGTCGCCGGCCAACAACACCTGGGCCATCGCGCTCAGGAAGGACGTCGCCGACGAGGCCGGCGTCAAGACGCTCAGCGACTTCGGCGCTTGGGTGACGAAGGGCGGCAAGGTCAAGCTGGCCGGGTCGGCCGAGTTCGTCAATTCCGCCTCGGCGCTGCCCTCCTTCCAGGACACCTACGGCTTCAAACTGACGCCCGACCAGCTGATCGTGCTGTCCGGCGGCGACACGGCGGCCACCATCAAGGCGGCGGCCGACCAGACCAACGGCGCCAACGCCGCCATGGTCTACGGCACCGACGGCGCCATTGCCCCCTCGGGTCTGGTGGTGCTCGACGACGACAAGGCGGTGCAGCCGGTCTACCAGCCGACCGCCATCGTCCGCGAGGAAGTGCTGAAGGCCAATCCGGCGATCGCCGACACGCTGAAGCCGATCTTCGAGAGCCTCGACCTCGTGACGCTGCAGACCCTCAACGCTCGCGTCCAGATCGGCGGCGAGCCGGCCAAGGCGGTGGCCGAGGACTACCTGAAGTCCAAGGGCTTGCTGAAGTAACAAACCTGCCGGCGGCGGGGCCTGCCCCTCCGCCCTTCCCTACCCGAGGACCGCCATGACGACGCTTGCCGACGCCGGACCGGACGAACCCGCCGCATCGTGGCGGATCGACCGGCTCGGCGTTGTCATTGCTCTGCTGCTCATCGTGGCGCTGGCCCTGCCGTTCGCCACCTTCCGGGCCACCCGCATCGCCTCCGGTAGCGGTCTGCTGCTGCACGAGGCGCTGCCGGCGCCGGCCGCCGTTGCGGTGGCGGCTGCGTTGATCGCCGCGCTTCTCGGCGCGGTGACCCTCCGCCGCCCGGCCCTGCGCCTCGCCGCCGGTGCGCTGGCCCTTGTTGCCCTAGCGCTCGGCGTCGGCGCCGCCGCCGCCTTTCTCACCCCGGCCGACAACCCCTATGCCCGCATCGCGCCGGGCAGCGGCTTCTGGGTCGGCGTGTTCGCCGCCGCCATGCTGGTCACCGACGCCATGGTGCGCTTGAGACTCGGCCCGGCCGGCCGGCTGATCGCGCTTGCCATCACCGCGGCGCTGATCGCCGCCCTGTTCGCCTCCGGCGCCTGGAGCCGGCTGTCGCTGCTGGCCGAATACCGCAGCCGCGCCGACGTGTTCTGGCGCGAGGCCAACACCCATGTCATCCTGGCCGCCGGCTCGCTGGCCGCCGCCGTCGCCGTCGGCCTGCCGCTCGGCATCCTCGCCCACCGCGTCCGCCGGCTGCGCGATCCGATGATCAACGTGCTCAACGTCATCCAGACCATTCCGTCGATGGCGCTGTTCGGCATCCTGATCGCCCCGCTCGGCTGGATCGCCGCCAACGTGCCGGGCGCCCACGCCCTGGGTATCCGCGGCATCGGCATGGCGCCGGCCTTCCTGGCGCTGTTCCTCTATTCGCTGCTGCCGATGGTCGCCAACACCATCGTCGGCCTCCACGGCGTGCCGCGCTCGGTGGTCGACGCGGCGCGCGGCATGGGCCTCACCGGCCTTCAGCGCCTGTTTCAGGTGGAGATGCCGCTTGCCTTGCCGGTGATCCTCACCGGCATCCGCATCGTCCTCGTCCAGAACATCGGCCTCGCCACGGTGGCGGCGCTGATCGGCGGCGGCGGCTTCGGCGTGTTCCTGTTCCAGGGGCTCGGCCAGACCGCCACCGACCTCATCCTGCTCGGCGCGCTGCCGCCGGTGGCACTGGCCTTCGCCGCCGCCGTCGTGCTCGACGCCGTCATCGAGATTTCCGGCAGGGGCAAGCCATGATCGAACTCAGCCATCTCACCAAGGTCTACGGCGACATCGCCGTGGTCAACGACGTCGACATGGCGATCGAGCAGGGTACCATCACCGTCATCGTCGGCACCTCCGGATCGGGCAAGTCGACGCTCTTGCGCATGGTCAACCGGCTGATCGAGCCGACCGAGGGCCGCGTCTTCATCGAGGGTCGCGACGTGTCGCATCTGCCGGCGCACGAATTGCGCCGCTCGATCGGCTACGCCATCCAGAACCACGGCCTGTTCCCGCACTGGACGGTCGCCCGCAACATCGCCACCGTGCCGCTGCTGCTCGGCTGGGACCGGGAGACGGTGCGGGCGCGCGTCGCCGAGCTGATGGAGCTGTTCCAGCTCGACCACGACCAGTTCGCCGACCGCTATCCGCACGAACTCTCCGGCGGCCAGCAGCAGCGCGTCGGCGTAGCCCGCGCCATGGCGGCGCGGCCGGCCCTCCTGCTGATGGACGAGCCGTTCGGCGCCCTCGACCCGATCATCCGCGCCAAGGCGCAGGCCGACCTCAAGGCCATCCAGCGACACACCGGCACCACCATCCTGCTGGTCACCCACGATATGGCCGAGGCGATCCACCTCGGTGACCGCATCGCGGTAATGGACGGCGGCCTCCTCAAGCAATACGCGCCGGCCGCCGACATCCTGGCCCGGCCGGCCGACGCCTTCGTCGACGACCTGATCGGCTCGGTCGACCGGCCCTTCCACTACCTGACGCTGGAACGGCTTGGTCCGGCCGTCGAGCCGGGCGAGGCGGGCGGCCCGCCGCTTGCCGCCGACGTCAGCCTCTACGAGGCGCTGGGGGCGCTGCTCTGGTCCGGCCGGCGGGTGGCGCCGGTGGTCGATGCCGCCGGCGCGCCGCTCGGCCGCGTCAGCCTCGACAGCATCGCCGAACGGGCGGCGCGCCCGACATGATCCGCGACATGATCCGTCCCGGCACCATCCTGCGGGTCCTGGTCCTGGTGATGCTCATCGCCTTTCTCGTGGCGCCGGAGCGCTTCGCCGGTTTGTTACAGCCGCTGACCACCAATAACGCGCCGCCCATCTACAACCAGGGCAGCCTCGTCGATCTGACGCTGTCGCATCTCTACACCGTGGCCATCTCGACGCTGGCCGCCGCCATCGTCGCCGTCAGCCTCGCGGTCTTCGTCACAAGGCCGGCCGGCCGCGAGTTCCTCGCCCTGTCGCGCGCCGTCGTCAACATCGGCCAGACCTTCCCGCCGGTCGCCGTACTGGCCCTGTCGGTGCCGGCCATGGGCTTCGGCGAGGGGCCGACGCGCATGGCCCTGTTCCTCTACGGCCTGTTGCCGATCTTCGAGAACACGCTGGTCGGCCTGTCGACGCTGCCGCCGGCCGTGGTCGAAGCGGCCTCGGCCATGGGCATGACCGGCCGCCAGCGGCTCCTGAAGGTCGAGCTGCCGCTGGCCATGCCGCTGATCCTCGAAGGGCTGCGCCTCTCGGCCGTCATCGGCTTGGCCACCGCAACCATCGGCTCGACGGTGGCCGCCAAGGGCCTCGGCGAGGTGATCATCGCCGGCCTCCTCTCCAACAACCTCGCCTTCATCGTCCAGGGCGGCGTCATCACCGGCGTGCTGGCCGTGCTGATTTCCGACGGCTTCCAGGCCGTGGCGCGCCATGCGGCGAGAAAGAGCGGCACCCGGCCGCAGACGGAGACCTGACATGTCCGATTTCGACCTCGTCCTCTGCGGCACGCTGGTTCTGCCGGACGCCCTGGTGCCGCGCGGCTTCGTCGCCGTGTCGGACGGCAAGGTGGCGATGGTCGGCCGCGGCGCCGCGCCGTCGGCCCGGACCCGCCACGACCTCGGCGAGGCGCTGATTCTGCCCGGCGCCATCGACGCGCAGGTGCATTCGCTCAGCCAGAAGGGGCAGGAGGACTTCGTCTGGTCGACGCGGGCGGCGGCGGCCGGCGGCGTCACCACCATCGTCGACATGCCTTATGACGAGGGCGACGTCGTCAACTCGGCCGACGCCGTCCGGCGCAAGGTCGCCCACGCCGAAAGCCAGGCGCGCGTCGACTTCGCGCTGCACGGCACCATCGACCCGGCCGAAGGGGCAAGCCGCATCCCCGAGATGATCGCCGCCGGCGTCGCCGCCTTCAAGTTCTCGACCTTCGGCACCCACCCGACCCGCTTTCCGCGCATTCCGCCCGAAATGCTCTACGACGCCTTCGCGGCGATCGCCCCCTATGGCCTGGTCGCCGGCGTCCACAACGAGAACCACGAGGCGGTCGAGGCCTATATGGCCAAGGTGAAGGCGGCCGGCATCAGCGACTGGCGCGCCCACGGCATGAGCCGGCCGCCGATCACCGAAACGCTGGCCATGGCCGAGATCTACGAGATCGGCGCCGCTACCGGCTGCGACGCCCACGTCGTCCACTGTTCTGTCGGGCGCGGCTACGAGCTGGCCGCCCGCTACCACGCCGAGGGCCACGTCGCCACGGCCGAGGCCTGCATCCACTACCTGACGCTCGACGAGGAGCACGACGTCGCCCGCCTCGGCGGCAAGGCCAAGATCAACCCGCCGATCCGGCCGCGCGCCGAGGTGGAGACGCTATGGCGGCACGTCGCCGCCGGCAACGTCTGGCTGGTCTCCACCGATCACGTCGCCTGGTCGGAGGAGCGCAAGACCGACCCGGACATGCTGAAGAATTCGTCCGGCGCGCCCGGCCTCGAAGCCATGCTGCCGCTGTTCGTCAAGGGCGCCATCGAGCGCGGCGTGCCGCTCACCTGGGCGGCGCGCTTGATGGCGGAGAATCCCGCCCGCCATTTCCGCATCGATCACGTCAAGGGTGCGCTGACGGCCGGCCGCGACGCCGATATCGTGGTGATGACGCCCGAGCCCTACGTCTACGATGCCGCCGCGAGCGGCAACACCGTGGTCGGCTGGTCGCCCTATAACGGCATCCGCCTGTCCTGGCGCGTCGCCGCCACCTACAATCGCGGCGAACAGGTGTTCGACGGTACCAAGGTGCTGGCGGCGCCCGGCCGCGGCCGCTTCGTGCGGCCGCCAATGACACGAGTGATATCAGCATGACCGACCGCCTCGCCCGTGCCGACCGCATCGCCGACGACATCGACGCGCTCGCCGCGCTGACCGATCCCGATCGTCCCTGGACGCGCCGCGCCTTCACCCCGCGCTTTCTCGACGGGCGGACTTATGTGGAAAAGGCGATGGCCGCCGCCGGCCTGACGACCCGCATCGATACCGCCGGCAACCTGATCGGTCGCCGACCGGGCCGCCAGCCCGGCAAGGTCCTCGCCGTCGGCTCGCATTCCGACACCGTGCCGGACGGCGGCCGCTTCGATGGCATTGCCGGCGTCGTCGCCGGGCTGGAGATCGCCCGCGTTCTCAATGAGACCGGCATCGTCCTCGACCACGACTTCGAGGTGATCGACTGCCTTTCCGAGGAAGTGTCGATCTTCGGCGTCTCCTGCGTCGGCTCGCGGGCCATCGCCGGCGTGCTGCCGCAGGACTGGCTGGGCCGCAGCGCCGACGGCCTGACGCTGGCCGAGGGCATTTCAGGCGTCGGCGGCGATCCCGCCCGCCTTATCGAGGCGAAGCGCGGCGACATCGCCGCCTTCCTGGAACTGCATATCGAGCAGGGACCGGTGCTGGAGGCGGAAAGCCGCGACGTCGGCGTCGTCACCGCCATTTCCGGCATTACCCGCGTCGAGATCGTCGTGCAAGGCCGCGCCGATCACGCCGGCACCACGCCGATGGACCGGCGCGCCGACGCACTGGTCGCCGCCGCCGATCTGGTGCTCGGTATCCGCGAACTGGCGGTCGCGCGATCGAAAGGGCCGGCGCATTTCGCCGCCACGGTCGGCGAATTCTCCATCCTGCCGGGCGCCGCCAATGTCGTGCCGTCGTCGGCCCGCCTGCTCGTCGACGCCCGTGCCGAGCTGCGCCCCGACATGGACGCCTTCCTCGCCGATCTGACCGGCCTTGCGGCCGAGATTGCCGGCCGCCACGGCGTCGCCGCGACCCCGCGCCTCGTCTCCGACAACCAGCCGACACCCTCCGACGCCGGTCTGGTGGCGACGCTGGAAGCCGCCGCCGACGCGGTCGGTGCCACGCACCGCCGCATGGCCTCGGGTGCCGGCCACGACGCCGCCTTCTTCGCCAAGGTGGCACCAAGCGCCATGGTCTTCGTGCCCTGCCGCGACGGCCGCAGCCATTCGCCCGACGAATGGGCGGAGGCCGCCGCCATCGCCCGCGGCACCGACGTGCTGATCGAAACCATCCGCCACCTCGACCGGCGCCAAGACTAGGGAGTGACATCATGGGCCGCATCCTCACCGAACGCGACGTCGAGGCCGCCGTGCGCGGCGGCTCGGTCTACGCCGCCGGCGGCGGCGGCTGGGTCGACCACGGCCGCATGCTGGGTGGCGCCGCCGTGCGCATGGGCAAGCCGGAACTGGTCTCGGTCGACGAACTCGACCCCGAGGCGATCGTCGCCACGGCGGCGGCGATCGGCGCGCCGGCCGGCACCACGCCCTGGGAGATGCAAGGCGTCGACTACGTCAAGGCCGCAGAGCTGTTGCAGGAGGCGCTGGGCAGGAAGATCGCCGGCTTCATGGTCGGCCAGAACGGCCGCTCGTCGACGCTGAACGGCTGGCTGCCGGCCGTGGCGCTCGGCGCCAAGGTGGTCGATGCGGTCGGCGACATCCGGGCGCATCCGACCGGCGACATGGGCTCGATCGGCCTTGCCGGCTCGCCCGCCCCCACCATCCAGACCGCCGTCGGGGGAAATCGCGCCGACAACCGCTACATCGAACTGACGGTGCGCGGCGCCACCGCCAAGGTGTCGCCGATCCTCCGTACCGCCGCCGATATGTCCGGCGGCTTCATCGCCTCCTGCCGCGCGCCCGTCACTGCCGCCTACGTCAAGGCCAACGCGGCGCTCGGCGGCATATCCATGGCACTGGCGCTCGGCGAGGCCATCCTCGACGCCGAGGACAAGGGCGGGCCGGCGGTGATCGACGCCATCCTCAGGGCGACCGACGGCGCCATCCTCGCCGAAGGCAGGATCACGAAAAAGGCCGTCGTCTACACCAAGGAAGCCTTCGACATCGGCACCGTCACCCTCGGCGAGGGCAAGGCGGCGACGACGCTGCACGTCATGAACGAGTACATGGCCGTCGACGACGCCGACGGCAGGCGCGTCGCCACCTTCCCCGACGTCATCACCACGCTCAGCCCCGAGGGCGAGCCGCTGTCGGTCGGCCAGCTCGAAGAAGGCATGACCATCCTGGTGCTGCACGTGCCGAAGACGCTGATTCCCCTGGGTTCCTCGGTGCTCGACCCCACCGTCTACCCACCGGTGGAAAAGGCGATGGGCATCGACATCGCTCGCTACGCGCTCAGCGCAGACGTCTGACCGGAGGAAACACCATGGCCAATCCCCGTTTCCCCATGCCCGGCGGCCCCACTCTGCGCGCCAAAGGCTGGCGGCAGGAGGCGCTGCTGCGCCTTCTCGAAAACGTGCTGTCGGTCGGCGAGGACCCCGACAACCTGATCGTCTACGCCTCGCTCGGCCGTGCCGCCCGCAACTGGGCGGCGCACGCCAAGATCGTCGAGACGCTGAAGACGATGGAGGAAGACCAGACACTGCTGATCCAGTCCGGCAAGCCGGTCGGCCTCCTGAAGACGCACGTGCAAGCGCCGCTGGTCGTCATGGCCAACTGCAACATCGTCGGACAGTGGGCCAAGGCGGAAGTCTTCTATGACTTGCAGGAGAAGGGCCTGATCTGCTGGGGCGGCCTGACGGCCGGCGCCTGGCAGTATATCGGCAGCCAGGGCGTCATCCAGGGCACCTACGAGATCTTCATGCGCATCGCCGAGAAGCGCTTCGGCGGCACGCTGGCCGGCCGCTTCGTGCTGACCGCCGGCCTCGGCGGCATGGGCGGCTCGCAGCCGCTGGCCGGCCGCATGGCCGGCGCCGCCATCCTCTGCGTCGACGTTGATCCGGAGAGGGCCGAGAAGCGCAAGGCGATCGGCTATCTCGACGTCATCGCCCCCGACCTCGACGCGGCGCTCGCCCTGGTGCTCGCCGCCAAGGCCGAGGGCCGGGCGCTGTCGGTCGGCCTCGTCGCCAATGCCGCCGACGTCTACCCGGAGATCGTCCGCCGCGGCATCGTGCCCGATGTCGTCACCGACCAGACCGCCGCCCACGACCTCGTCTACGGCTACGTGCCGAACACCCGCACGCTTCCCGAAGCGCGGGCCATGCGCAAGACCGATCCGACAACGCTGATGGCCGAGAGCCGCGCCGCCATTGCCGTTCACGTCTCGGCCATGCTGGCCTTCCAGCAAGCCGGCGCCGAGGTATTCGACAACGGCAACCTTATCCGCACTCATGCCCGCGACGGCGGCGTTGCCAACGCCTTCGACATCCCGATCTTCACCGAAGCATACCTCAGGCCGCTGTTCTCGCGAGCGATCGGCCCCTTCCGCTGGATGGCGCTTTCCGGCGCCCCCGAGGACATCCGCAAGATCGACGACAAGGTGCTGGAGCTGTTCCCGGACGACCGTATCGTCGCCAACTGGATCCGCCTCGCCCGCGACAACGTGCCCTTCGAGGGGCTGCCGGCCCGCATCGCCTGGCTCGGCCACGGCGCGCGAACGAAGCTGGCGCTGGCCGTCAACGCCATGGTGCGTGACGGCACGCTCAAGGGACCGGTCGCCTTCTCGCGCGACCATCTCGACGCCGGCGCCATGGCTCACCCCAACATCATGACCGAGAAGATGAAGGATGGTTCCGACGCCATCGCCGACTGGCCGCTCATCGACGCCATGACGCTCTGTTCGTCGATGGCCGACCTGGTGGTGGTCCATTCGGGCGGCGGCGGCTATGCCGGCTTCATGACCTCAGCCGGCGTGACGCTGGTCGCCGACGGCACCGAGGCCGCCGACCGCCGGCTCGACCTGTCGCTCACCAACGACACTTCGCTCGGCGTCATCCGCTATGCCGACGCCGGCTACGGCGAGGCGGTCGACGAGGCGGAGAAAAAGGCGGTCGGCTGGCTGGGGCTCTAGGCCCTACCGCCAGCCGCGACCGCGCTCGCGGTTGTGGGCGACGGCCGCCAGCACCCGCAGGCGGGAGATTTCGAGCAGCCGGCGCATCGCCGCTTCGGCCCGTTCGCCGTCGCGCGCCAGGATGGCCGACAGCACCTCCTCGTAGGGCGCAAGATCGATCGGCGTGCCGCTGGCGTCCTTCTGCGTCAGGCTGAACGAGGCTTTCAGCGCCGTCTTCACCGCGCCGCCAATGGTCACGAACAGGCCGTTGTGGGTTGCCGCGATGATGGCGAGATGGAACTCGCTCTCGGCGCCGGCGGCCAGCGGCGCCTGATCCAGCATCGACACCATGTCGGCATAGCGCCGGCAGATGCGGTCGTGGTCCTCGGCTGTGGCGTAGCGAGCGGACAGATAGCAGGCGCGCGGCTCGAAGCACTGGCGCACCTCGTAGAGATCTTCGATGATCCTTTCGTCGAACTGGGCGCTGAGCCGCCAGGACAGCACGTCGGGGTCGAGGAGGTTCCAGTCGGCGAAGGGCAGCACCCGCGTGCCGATCTTCGGCGCCACCTCGATCAGCCGCTTGGCGGCGAGATTCTTCACCGCCTCGCGCACCGTCGATCGACTGACGCCGTATTCCTGACAAAGCTCCGCTTCGATCGGCAGCGAGTCGCCGGGGCCGAATTCGCCCGAGACGATGCGAGTGCCGATGATTCGCGCGACCTGGGCGCTCATGGTGCCGATGGTGGAATCTCTTTCGAACATGCTCTTCTTTCCCGGAGCTTCCGCCGATCGGCCCGATCCGGCCTGACCGAAAGCGGCTCTTCAGCCAACACCATTCGGAGCGTCGTCCGCCGGCCCAACCTCCGGGCCGTCGCTCGCTCTGGGGCTGCTCCCGACCGGGAAACGCCCCCTGTTCAAGTCCTTGCGCATATCCCCCCGCCCGGATCACTCCCATCCGGGCCGAATATGCTCTGGCCGTCCGGCCGACGCCCCGCCGGCTCCGGCGACACGCCCGTTCGAGGCTCCGGCGCGGGAAAGATCCCGGCAAAACCCGCGCCTTCCAAGGGGGCGCGAGCCAGTTCTTACCTTTTACTCGCCGAAAATGTCCAACGCGAGGATTGACAAGCCCCCCGCTCGCCGTACAATCTTATCATCATACCATAAGAAGAAAACTGGTTTTGTGGAGGAGAATGCAGGTGAGCAGCATCGAACTGGATTCGGTGTCCAAGCGGTTCGGCTCCGTCGAGGTGATCTCGGAGCTGTCGCTGACCATCCACTCCGGCGAGTTCATCGCCTTCCTGGGGCCGTCGGGCTGCGGCAAATCCACGCTGCTGCGCATGATCGCCGGGCTGGAGACGGTCGATGGCGGCGAAATCCGCATCGGAGGGGAGCGTGTCGACAACCTTCCCCCCGGAGCGCGCGGCGTCGCCATGGTGTTCCAGCACTATGCACTCTATCCGCACATGACTGTCGCCGATAACCTGGCTTTTGGTCTCAGGAACATCGGCACGCCGAAGGACGAAATCGCCCGCCGCATCGAGGAGGCCGCCCGCATCCTGGAGATCGGCCATCTGCTCGCCCGCAAGCCGGGCCAGCTCAGCGGCGGCCAGCGCCAGCGCGTCGCCATCGGCCGCGCCCTGGTCAAGGACCCCAAGGCCTATCTGTTCGACGAGCCTCTCTCCAACCTCGACGCCGCCTTGCGCGTCCGCACCCGCGTCGAGCTGGCCCGCCTGCACCAGCAGACGCGCGCCACCACCATCTTCGTCACCCACGACCAGGTCGAGGCCATGACGCTGGCCAGCCGCATCGTGGTGATGAACGCCCGCAAGGTCGAGCAGGTCGGCTCGCCGATGGAGATCTACGGCCGTCCGGCCACCGAGTTCGTCGCCCGCTTCGTCGGCTCGCCGGCCATGAATTTCCTGCCGGTCCAGATCCGCGACCGCGGCGGCCTCGCCACCGCCGCCCTCGGCGACGGTTCGATCATCGAGACCGACGTGCCGCTCGCCGGCCTGCCGTCCGGCGGCGAGCTGCGGGTCGGCGTCCGCGCCGAGGCGATCCACGTCCGCGAGGACGGCGGCGTTCCCGGCCGCGTCGAGGTGATCGAGCGTCTCGGCGACCGCACCCACCTGCACGTCCGCCTGATGGATGGCTCGACGCTGATCGCCGAGGACAAGGGGTTCAGCCGCATCCAGCCCGGCGACACCGTGCGACTGGCCTTCGAGGGCGCCACCGCGCACCTGTTCGACGCCGCCGGCCTTGCCTATCACGCGCGCCAGTAACGGGGGGACAGATGACCGACGTCACGCTTTCCTCCGCCCGACCTGTCGCCGCCAAGCGACCCGGCGGCGCCTCGATCGGCCCGCGCTGGACCAACGCGCTGTTCGTGGCACCCTATATGGTGTTCTACGTCCTGCTGCTGGTCTATCCGCTGTTCAAGGGCATCTGGATGTCCTTGCTGCAGTCCGACATGTTCGACGACACGTCGAAATTCTCCGGACTGGCCAACTACTACCGCCTGTTCAACGACAAGGTGTTCATCGGCACCGTCTGGAACACCGTGCTGTTCGTGGTGATGACGGTGCCGGTGTTCGTGGTGATCGGCCTGCTTCTGGCGCTCGCCCTCAACCGCAGCGACCGTACGGCGGCAGCGTTGCGCGCCATCTTCTTCGGCACCTCGGTGCTGTCGGTCACCATCGTCACCATCATCTGGAAGATGATGTACATGCCCGGCAATGGCGCCATTGCCAGCGTCATGCGCTACTTCGGTCTGGACCCGATCGCCTTCACCACCACGGCGTCGCTGGCGCTGCCGGCCATCGCCATCACCACCATCTGGTGGATCATCGGCCTGCCGATGATGCTGTTCCTCGCCGCCCTGCAGCAGATTCCCGGTGAACTCTACGAGGCCGCCGCCCTCGACAACGCCAGCCGCGCGCGCTCCTTCTGGTCGATCACCCTGCCGTCGATCCGGCGCACCATGCTGGTGGTCGTCATCTACGAGATCGTCGCCCAGTTCCAGCTGTTCGGCCAGGCCCAGTTGCTCACCCAGGGCGGCCCCAACAACGCCTCGCGCCCGATCGTCCAGTTCATCTACGAGCAGGGCTTCCGTTCGTGGAACCTCGGCTACGCCGCCGCCGCCTCGGAAATTCTCTTCGTGATCATGGCGGTCGCCGCTCTCGCCCAGTTCTTCGCATCCCGCAAGCGCGTGGAGGAATAAGCCATGGCTGCCAGTGAACACATCGTCGGCCGCGGCATCGGCAACAAGCTGATCCTCTTCACGGTCATCCTCGTCGCCGTCTTCTGGATGCTGCCGATCGCCTGGACGCTGCTCCTGTCGTTCAAGCCCAACTCGGAACTGATGATCTCGACGGCCTCGGCCTTCCAGCCGCCCTACACGCTCAAGAACTACACCGACATCTTCCAGTCGTCGGGCGTGTTCCGCTGGCTGTGGAACAGCGCGGTGGTGTCGGTCGGCGTTACCGCCGGCATCCTGATCCTGTCGTCGCTGGCCGGCTACGGCTTCGCCCGCGCCGAGTTCAAGGGCCGTGACGTCATCTTCATCCTGGTGCTGCTCGGCCTCGCCGTGCCGGAGCAGGCGGTGATCATCGCCCGCCACCAGATCTTCTCCGACCTGAAGATGCACAACACCTATCCGGCGATCATCCTGCCGGGTCTGTCGAGCGCCTTCGGCGTCTTCCTGATGACGCAGTATTTCAAGGCGATCCCCAAGGACATCGACGAAGCGGCGATGCTCGACAACGCCTCGCGCTTCAAAATCTTCTGGAAGGTGCTGTTGCCGCTGACCATTCCGGCTCAGGCGACGCTCGGCATCTTCTCCTTCCTCGGAGCCTGGAACGACTATCTATGGCCGCTGATCTCGGCGACCAAGCCGGAAATGTTCACCATCACCGTCGGCATGGCCTCGACCCAGACCAACTTCGCCCAGTCCGAAGGCCTCGGCTTCCTGATGGCGCAGGCAATCTTCGCCGGCCTGCCGGTGTTCATCGTCTACCTGTTCTTCCAGAAATACATCGTCCGGGCCGTAGCCGGCGCGGCGATCAACTGATCCCCCGGAGGAGGGGATCGGGTTAGCGGAATCCAGCGCATATCCGGCCGAGCGCGAAGGATTTATCGACAGAGATCGGCCGTATTGGAGGAGGTCCAATGAGAAAGCTTTCCACCGTCCTGCTGGCGGGTCTGGTCGTCACGGCCGGCGCCGGCGCCGCGCTCGCGGCCGACAAGACCGAGATCTCCGTCTCGCGCTTCTTCGGCGCCTGCGAAGCGGACTACGGCTCCGTCACCGACGTGACCAAGGCCAACGGCGAGTGCGGCATCATCACCGCGCTGATCAACAAGTTCAACGCCGAGAGCCCGACCACCGTCGTCAAGCCGGAAATCGTCGAGTGGCCGGGCTACGATCAGCTCACCGCCCGCATCCGCTCCGGCGAGCCGCCGGTCATCTCGGTCATGCACGAGGCCGTCATCTCCAACTACTCGTCGCGCGGCCTGCTCGAGCCCCTCGACGAGGACTTCGCCAAGGCCGGCATCGACGTCAACGACATGACCGACGCCGCCCGCCAGGGTGTCACCAAGGACGGCAAGATCTACGCCATGCCGTTCGACACCCACACCTGGCTGTGGCACATCAACATGAACCTGTTCAAGCAGGCCGGTCTCGTCGACGAGGCGGGCAAGCCGATCCTGCCGAAGAGCACCGAAGAGCTGTTCGCGCAGGCCGAGCAGTTCAAGCAGAAGACCGGCAAGCCTTACTTCATCTCGACGCTGGCCAACGAGACGGCCTTCTACACCCGCACCTTCGACACGCTGCTCTACCAGCAGAATGCCGACTTCTTCGCCGATCCGAACAAGGTCAACTTCTCCTCGCCGGAAGCGAAGGGCGCCCTGCAACTGCTGTCCGACATCTACACGAAGGACTACACCACCAAGAACCAGGACTACGCGGCGTCGGTGTCGAGCTTCGCGGCCGGCGACGGCGGCGTGTTCATCTGCGGTACCTGGCTGGTCGACACCTACGACCAGGAAGCCAAGAAGGAGGGCGTCGCCCTCTCCAACGGCTACGCCGTGATGCCGTTCCCGCAGATCTATTCCGGCAGCCCGCGCGTCTGGGCCGACGGTCATAGCTGGGTGCTTCTGAAGCAGGATCTCAGCGACGCGCAGCGCGCCTCGGCGATCGAGTTCATGAAGTTCCTCTGGGACAACAACTACGAGTGGGCCCGCACCGGCCATCTGCCGATCCGCAAGTCGATCATCGACAGCGATCAGTTCAAGGCCCTGCCGTTCCGCGCCGACCTTGCGCCGCTCGCCGTCAACGGCACCGCCCTGCCGGCGGCCGTCAAGCTCCAGTTCTCGATCCAGGACATCGAGGGCGAGGAAGTCGGCTCCGCCATGCGCGGCGACAAGCCGGTCGATCAGGCTCTGGCCGACGCCGAGAGCCGCATCAACGAGCTGCTCGCCAACGCGAAGTAAGCCACGACACTCCGCCCGGCCGGTCGCTCGCGACCCGGCCGGGCGGCACCCACCGGAACCGTTCGACCAGCCGCCCGCCGGCTCTCGGACGACGACCGGCGCCGCCTGCGGCACGACCCCGGGAACGCGGCCGCCCTCCCCCGATCGCGGCGCCGCAACCTTCCGAGACCAATCAAACCCGAAAGCTGAAAGCTCATGACGTCCGCTCGTCTAATCGTCGACGCCGATTTTGCCATTTCCGATCTCGACCGCCGCGTGTTCGGCACCTTCGTCGAGCATATGGGGCGCTGCGTCTATACCGGCATCTTCGAGCCGGGCCACCCCTCCGCCGACGAGAACGGCTTCCGCCAGGACGTTGCCGAACTCACCAAAGAACTCGGCGTCACCATCGTGCGCTATCCCGGCGGCAACTTCCTGTCCGGCTACAACTGGGAAGACGGCGTCGGCCCGAAGGAGCAGCGGCCGCGCCGCCTCGACCTCGCCTGGTTCTCGACCGAAACCAACGCCTTCGGCACCAACGAATTCATCGACTGGTGCCGCCAGGTCGGCGTCGAGCCGATGTTCGGCGTCAATCTCGGCACGCGCGGCATCGACGATGCCCGCCGCTTCATCGAGTATTGCAACCATCCCGGCGGCACCGAGCTGTCCGAGCTGCGCAAGAGCCACGGCTACGAGAAGCCGCACGACATCAAGTTCTGGTGCCTCGGCAACGAGATGGACGGCCCCTGGCAGATCGGCGCCAAGACGGCGGCCGAATACGGCCGCGCCGCCCACGAGACGGCCAAGGTGATGCGCTGGGTCGATCCGTCGATCGAACTGGCCGCCTGCGGCTCCTCCAACCGCGACATGGCCACCTACGCCCGCTGGGAATACGAGGTGCTCGACCACAGCTTCGACCACGTCGACTTCATCTCGCTGCACACCTACTTCATGAACCCGCATGACTCGACCGAGGAGTTCCTCGGCAACGTCGAGCTGCTCGACTACTTCATCAAGGAAGTGGTGGCGATCGCCGACGCCGTGGCGGCCAACCGCCGCTCGCAGAAGCGCATCATGCTGTCGCTCGACGAGTGGAACGTCTGGTACAAGGCGCGCGGCCACGACGACCTCAGGAAGCCCGGCTGGCCCGAGCATCCGCCGCTGATCGAGGAGGTCTACAACACCGAGGACGCCCTGCTGATCGGCGGCGCGCTGATCACGCTCCTCAACAACGCCGACCGCGTCAAGTGCGCCTGCCTCGCCCAGCTGGTCAACATCATCGGCCCGATCATGACCGAGCAGGGTGGCCCGGCCTGGCGGCAGACCATCTTCCACCCCTTCGCGCTGACGGCGAAATACGCTCGCGGCCGGGTGCTGCGGACGCTCGCCACCTCCGGCAGCTACGCCGGCAAGACGGCCGAGGAGATGCCCTACCTGATCTCGGCGGTCACCGAGGACGAGAGCACCGGCGAGGTGGTGATCTTCGCGCTCAACCGCAATCTCGTCGAGCCGATGGACCTCAAGGTCGAGCTGCGCGGCTTCGGCGGCACGCGCGAAGTGGCCGAGGCGCTGCAGGTCTATCACCCCAACATGAAGGCGGTGAACACCAAGGACGCGCCCAACACGGTGGCACCGGCACCGATCAAGTCGGTCGGCATCGAGAACGACACGCTGACGGCCAAGCTGATGCCCGGCAGCTGGAACGTCATCGTCACCAAGAAGGCCTGACGCGGGGCACCGGGCGGCGGCCGCTTCCCCGGCCCCGCCTCGCCCGCCGGTCGTCCGCCGCGGCGCTTCGTGCCGCAGGCGGCCGATCCGCCGGCCGGCCTTCATCGGCCGGCCAGCCCGCAGGAACGCCGCGACCTCCCCCGGTCGCGGCGTTCGTCGTTTCGGAAGGCGGGGCAGCCATCCAGATACAATGACGAGTGCCGATGGCCGTGCCCGGAGGGTTACAAATCGCCGGCGGTCGGGATATGCATAGACGGCGCCATCGAACTTCGAGACCAACGTGAAACCGCGCACGACAATCCGTGACGTTGCCAGGAAGGCCGGCGTGTCCGTCGGCACGGTGTCGCGGGTCGTCAACGGGCACCCATCGGTCACCGAGGCCAAGAAGCGCGCCGTGCTTCAGGTCATTGCCGAGCTGGGATTCCGGCCGGACGCCGCCGCGCAGAGCCTGCGACGGGGCACTAACCGTACGCTCGGCGTGGTCATTCCCGACCTGCGCAATCCTTTCTTCGCCGAACTCATGCAGCACATCGAGCTGCGCGCCAAGGAACACGGCTACAGCGTGCTGTTCGCCAGCTCCGACGAGCAGGCCGACAGCGAGGCGGAGTTGATCGCCAATCTGGTGCGCCGCAAGGTCGAGGGCGTGGTGCTGGTGCCCAGCAACCGCGCCGAGACGATCGCCAATCCCGATGGCGTGCGGCTCGTCGTCGTCGATCGGCGCGTCGCCGGCCATCCCTTCGTCGCTGCCGACCATCGGGCCGGGGCACGGATGGTCAGCGAGTATCTGGTATCGCTCGGCCACCGGCGCATCGCCTGCATTTCCGGACCGGAAAACTCGTTCGTCGCCCGCGAACGGCTGGCCGGCTTCATGGATGTGATGGCCGCCCGCCTCGCCGAGGCCGGGCTCGATCCGGCCTCCTGCGTGATCTCCGCTCCCTTCGACTACAACGGAGGCCGCGAGGCGGCCAAGGCGCTGCTGGCCGACGGCGGCCCGGAGCCGACGGCGATCTTCGCCTGCTCGGACCAGCAGGCCATCGGCGTACTGCGCGCCGCCTTCGATCGGCGCATTGCCGTCCCGGACCAGCTGTCGGTCATCGGCTTCGACGACATCCTGATTTCCGATCTGGTGGCGCCGCGCCTGACGACGGCCGCGCAGCCGGTAACGTCGATCGCCAATTGCGCCACCGATCTGCTGATCGGCGGCAAGCCGCTCGACGCCGGGGCAAGCTACATCTTCCCCTGCACGATGGTGCAGCGCGAGACCTGTGCCCCGCCGCGTCGAGGCGACTGACGATCGCGACCGGCCCAACGCGCCGTGATTTCCTTGTAAATATTGAGTATTTCCGACCGCCTCGACTTTGGTCGGAAGGCTTCCTCTCGCCTTGATGCCGCCGTTCCATACTGCTATCGTCATTTGGAAACGTTTCATCGGGCCGTACATGGGTCCGGCTCAAAGAAAACGTTCGCTTGGGAGGACATGATGACTTCATTTTCTTCGGACGGCCGGACTCTGTTCGGCGTAAGCCGCCGCCAGTTGCTGGTGGCCGGCGCCGCCGGATCGCTGGTTCTCGTCTCGGGTGCGCTGCCGGTGTTCGCGGCGGACAAGAAGCCCAAGGTTGGTCTGGTGATGAAGTCGCTCGCCAACGAGTTCTTCAAGCAGATGCAGGCCGGCGCCGAGAAATACGCGGAAGAGAACAAGGACAAGTTCGACTTCAAGGCCGTCGGCATGAAGGACGAGCGCGACTTTGCGGCCCAGGTGGATGCGGTCGAGAATTTCGTCACCCAGAAGTACGACATCATCGTCGTCGCTCCGGCCGATTCCAAGGCCATGGTCACCCCGCTGGCCAAGGCGGTGAAGGCCGGCGTCGTCGTCATCAACATCGACGTCGAGCTTGATCAGGAAGCCAAGAAGAAAGCGGGCATCGATCTTGCCTTCTTCGGGCCCGACAACCGCGAAGGCGCCCTTCTGGCCGGCAATGCGCTGGCCAAGGACCTCGGCGAAGGCGGCAAGGTGGTCATCCTGGAGGGCAATCCGGAGGCCGACAACGCCCAGCAGCGCAAGAAGGGCTTCGACGACGCCGTCGCCGCCGGCAAGCTGCAACTGCTCGACAGCAAGACGGCCCATTGGGAAACCGAGGAAGCCAACACCCTGATGACCAACTTCCTGACGAAGTACAACGACATCCAGGGCGTGATGGCCGCCAACGATTCCATGGCCCTCGGCGTCGTCAAGGCGCTCGACAGCGCCGGCCTCGCCGGCAAGATCAAGGTGGTCGGCTTCGACAACATCCCCGCCGTGCAGCCGCTGATCAAGGCCGGCAAGATGCTGGCCACCGTCGAGCAATACGGCGCCAAGATGGCCGCCATGGGCATCGACTACGGCCTGCGCCAGATGGCCGGCGAGACGTTCACCGGCTGGGTCAAGACCGACATCAAGCTGATCACCGCCGCCGATCTCTGACCGGTCGCCGCCGTCACGATCTTCGGCCCGGCGCGGAGAATACCCGCGCCGGGTCCCATTCCCGGCGCGTCGGCGCATTCAGCGTGCTTCATCCATGACCACAGACCTCAACGAGATGGCGCCGGATGCCGATCACCTCTCGGCGGCGCCGGGGCAGGACAGAAACGCCGGGCCGATCCTGAGGCTCCAGGGCGTCGGCAAGCGCTTTCCGGGCGTCGTCGCCCTGCGCGACGTCACCTTCGAGGTGCAGCGCGGCGAGGGGCACGTCTTGCTCGGCGAGAACGGCGCCGGCAAGTCGACGCTGATCAACCTGCTCGGCGGCCTGTTCCCGCCCGACGAGGGGAGCATCTGGTTCGATGGGGCGCCCTATCGCCCGGCCTCGCCGCTCGAAGCGTTCAGCAAGGGCATTCGCGTCGTCCATCAGGAGCTCAACCTGCTCTCCAACCTGACGGTGGCCGAGAACCTGCTGTTCGAACGGCTGCCGAGCCGGCGTGGCCTCGTCAATTTCCGCGAGATGAATCGCCGCGCCGCCGAACTCTTGGCCGAAGTCGGCCTCGACATCTCTCCGTCGATCCTCGTCAGCCGGCTCGGCGTCGCGCAGATGCAGTTGGTGGAGATCGCCAAGGCGCTGGCCCACGAGAGCAAGTTGCTGGTGCTGGACGAACCGACGGCGACGCTGACCTCGAAGGAGGTCGACCGGCTGTTCGAGATCCTGCACCGCCTCAAGGCGCGCAACGTCACAACGCTCTACATTTCGCATCGCCTGCAGGAGATCTACGAAGTCGGCGATCGCGTCACCGTGCTGCGCGATGGCCAACACGTGACGACGCGGCCGCTTCAGGGGCTCGGCATTCCCGACATCGTGCGCCTGATGGTGGGACGCACCATCGAGGATCAGGGGGTGTTCCGCGACGACATCCAGCCGTCGGGCGAGGCGCTGGCCGTCGAAAACCTTCGCCTGACCGAGACGAGCCCGCCGATCGGCTTCTCGGTGCAGAGGGGCGAGATCGTCGGCATCGCCGGGCTGGTCGGCAGCGGACGCACCGAAGCCGTGCGCGCCATTTTCGGCGCCGACCCCAGGGCGGCCGGCACCATCCGCGTCGGCGGTCGCGACGTCACCATCGCCTCGCCCAAGGATGCGGTCGCCGCCGGCATCTGCCTGATGACCGAGGATCGCAAGCAGCAGGGCCTGTTGCTCGACATGAGCTGCGCCGAGAACATCACCATCACCGATCTCAGGCGCCTGTCGCACCGGGGGCTGCTCGACCGCGCCGGAGAGAACGCCGCCTCGGAGAGACTGGTCGCCGGCCTGCGCATCAAGACGCCGAGCGTCTTCCAGAAGGTCGGCACCTTCTCGGGCGGCAACCAGCAGAAGGTGGTGATCGCCAAGTGGCTTTACCGCGGCTCCAGCGCGCTGATCTGCGACGAGCCGACCCGCGGCATCGACGTCGGCGCCAAGGCCGAGATCTACGAGTTGATGGGGCGTCTCGCCGCCGAGGGCAAGGGCATCCTGGTGGTGTCCTCCGACCTGCCGGAGCTGATGTCGATCTGCCATCGCATCCTGGTCTTCTCCAGGGGGCGCATCGCCGGCGAAGTGCCGCGCGCCGAGTTCGACCAGAACCGCATTCTCTCGCTTGCCTATGAGGAGTATGGACGTGCCCGAGGGAACTGAACGCGCCGACGGGCGCAAGACCGGATCGGTGTGGGACAACGTCCTGCGCATCTCCATGCGCGAGGCGGGCGTTGCCATCGCGCTGGTGATCATCGTGCTGTTCTTCTCGGCAACCGCGCCCTATTTCGCGACTCCGGAAAACTTCCTGAAGATCTTCGTGCAGATCGCCATCAACACCGTGCTGGCCGCCGGCATGACCTTCGTCATCCTGACCGGCGGCATCGATCTGTCGGTCGGCTCGGTTCTGGCGTTGTGCACGGTGATCGGCGCCACCATCATGGTCGACGAGAGCCTGTCGCCCTGGGTATCGATCCCGCTGGCGCTTGTCGCCTGCATGGCAACGGGCGCCGCATGCGGCGCCGTCAACGGCTGGATCTGCGAGACCTGGAAGGTGCCATCCTTCATCGTCACGCTCGGCATGCTCAACGTTGCGAGCGGTCTCGCCCGCGTGGTGTCGGGCAACTCCACCATCACCGGCCTGCCGCAGTCCTTCGTCGATTTCGGCAACGAGATCTATTTCGGCGTGTTTCCATCCATCTTCCTGGTGGCGATCATCGTCATCCTGATCGGCTGGTTCATCCTGCGCTTTACGGTGTTCGGCCGTTTCGTCTTCGCCATCGGTACCAACGAGGAGGCGGTGCGCCTGTCGGGCCACAATCCGCGCGTCTTCAAGATCGCCGTGTTCACGCTGAGCGGACTGACCGCCGGCATCGCCGCCATGGTCTACCTGTTGCGCCTCAATGTCGGCAGCCCGATCGCCGGCAGCGGCTACGAACTCAACGCCATCGCGGCGGTGATCATCGGCGGCACGTCGCTGGCGGGCGGCAAGGGCTCGATCATCGGCACGCTGGTCGGCGCCTGCATCCTGCAGGTGCTGGCGACCGGACTGCAGTTGCTCGGCGCCGAAGACAACGTCAAGCCGATCGTCATCGGCACAGTCATCGTCCTCGCCGTCGTGCTCGACACCTATCGCAACCGCCTGCTGCGCGTGCTCGAGTCGCGCTGAGGATATCCTCTGCCGCAGCGACACCGCTCATGCCGACCTCCGCAGCCGAAAGGCCGAGCGGAGCCGACAGGCTCGCCGCCATCGCGGCGGCCTGAAACGGGCAATGAAAACCGCTGCCGACCGCGCCGGCCAACCGCTCTTCACCGCTTCGATTTGACTGAAAGGATTGGCACTCCCAACCGGACTCGAACCGGTGTTTTCGCCGTGAGAGGGCGACGTCCTAGACCGCTAGACGATGGGAGCGCGGTGCGCTTTTGCAAGCGTGGGGCGGATATAGCGAAGCCCGTGGGAGAGCGCAAGCGGGAATTTCATTTTCCGGCTCGGCTTTCCAAGGCGATTCTCCAAAGGCCTAATCTTGCTGCCGATTTGCCGCTCCGACCGGCGACCGAAGCATGGATTGTCGCCTCCCGCTTTCGGCTCCGGTCGGGACCGTTTCCCTGTCCGGCCGACTTGCCGCTGGACATCGGCGTCGCCGCCGGCCATAACAAGGCCGTTCCGAGGGGTGTCCTCCATCCGGGAGGGCTGAGATGATCCGCATGGCGGATCGAACCCTTCGAACCTGATCCGGGTCATACCGGCGAAGGGACGGAACCTCATGGCCTCGCCGCGCCGCCTGCGGCCCATCGGCCATGCTTCCCCCTGCGCCGCCGGCCCGCCGCCCTTTCCGGGGCGACATGCGAGGGGGTCCGATGGCGCGCTCAAAGACTGTCCTGGCGACCGGCCGCGGCGTCGCCGTTCAGGCGCTGCTGTCCTTCGGCGCCGTGCTCGTCCTCTGGCAGGCGGCGGCGAGCGCCCTGGCGCTGCCCGCCTTCCTGCTGCCGTCGCCGGCCGATGTGGTCGGCGCCTATGCCACCTACGGCTCGCGCCTCCTCGCCGAAGCCGGCATCACGCTGCTGGAGACGCTGATCGGCCTTGCCGCCGGTGTCGCCTTCGGCATCCTCGCCGGGCTCGCCACCTCCGCCTCGCCGCTCCTCCATCGGCTGCTGTCGCCGATCCTGGTGGTCAGCCAGGCGCTGCCGGTGTTCGCACTGGCGCCGCTCCTGGTGCTGTGGTTCGGCTTCGGCCTCGCCTCCAAGGTGGTGATGACCAGCCTGGTCATCTTCTTCCCCGTCGCCTCGGCCTTCGCCGATGGCCTCCGTCGCACGCCGCCGCACTTCCTCGACCTCGCCCGCCTCAACGGCGCCGGCCGCCTCCGGACGTTGCGGCTGATCCGCGTGCCGGCGGCGCTGCCGGCGCTGACCACCGGCATCCGCGTCGCCGCCGTCTACGCGCCGATCGGCGCGGTGATCGGCGAGTGGGTCGGCGCCTCGCGCGGCCTCGGCCTCTTGATGGTGCAGGCCAACGCCCGCATGCAGACGCCGCTGTTGTTCGCTGCCCTCGGCCTGCTGGCCGCCGCGACGCTGCTCCTCAAGATCGCCGTCGACCGGCTGACGCTCCGCCTCATTCCCTGGATCGAGAAAGACTGACTTCAGAAAGGACATCGCCCGTGCGCCTTCTCCCCGCCCTTGCCGCCCTCGTGCTCGCCGCCACGCCGGCCGCCGCCGCCGACAAGCTGACCGTGCTGCTAGACTGGTTCGTCAACCCCGACCACGCGCCGCTGGTGATGGCCGCTGAAAAGGGCCTTTTCGCCGCTCACGACCTCGACGTCGACCTCGTCGTTCCGGCCGACCCCTCGGCGCCGCCGCGCCTCGTTGCCGCCGGCAAGGCCGACGTCGCCCTGCACTACCAGCCCAGCCTCGCTCTCGACGTCGACGCCGGCCTGCCGCTCGTCCGCTTCGGCACGCTGATCGAGACGCCGCTCAACACGCTGATCGTGCTGAAGGACGGCCCGGTGAAGACGCTCTCCGACCTCAAGGGCCGCACCATCGGCTATTCGGTGTCCGGCTTCGAGGATGCCATGCTCGGCCAGTTCCTGAAGAGCGCCGGCCTCAAGCTCGACGACGTCACCCTGGTCAACGTCAATTTCGCGCTGTCGGCGTCACTGCTGGCCGGTCAGGTCGACGCAGTGGTCGGCGGCTATCGCAATTTCGAACTCAACCAGATGAAGATCGAAGGGCACGAGGGTCTGGCCTTCTACCCCGAGGAAAACGGCATGCCGGCCTATGACGAGCTGATCTACGTGACGAACCGGGATCTCGTCGGCGACAAGCGCCTGCCGCAGTTCCTCGCCGCCGTCGAGGAGGCGACCATCTACCTCACCAACCACCCCGACGACGCCTGGGCGCTGTTCGTGAAGGCCTATCCCGACCTCGACGACGACCTCAACCGCCGCGCCTGGGCCGATACGCTGCCGCGCTTCGCCAAGCGCCCGGCGGCGCTCGACGCCGGCCGCTACGAACGCTTCTCGCAATTCATGAAGGACGCCGGCCTCATCAAGGCGGTGCCGCCGGTCGAGACCTACGCGGTGGAATTGAGGTGAGGCTCAAACCTTGCCGATGGCCTGGAACCTGATCGGCGTGGTGCAGCCGGCGTCGTGGCGGCACTCTTCCGCGTCGGCGCCGCCGGGCGGCTCGAAATCGGTGTCGATGGCAAAGCGGATGCCGGCCAGCACGTCGTCGATGCGCGGCCGGGCCATCGGCATGGTCTGGACCATGCCGGCGTAAAGGCGGCCGTCAGGCTTGATGAAGAACATCGCCGGCTCGACATACCAGTCGGGCTCCTCGACGCCGTCGATGATCTTGCCGTGCCCCTCGCTGAGATAGAGGCCCCAGTCGCGCGCCTGATCGAGCGTCAGCCCCCAGCAGACCGTCAGTTCGTCGAGATGCCAGTCGCGCGCCGCCTGTTCGGCCCGCTCGCGGCTGTCGGCCGAAACGGCCAGCACGCGCACGCCGAGCTTGCGGAACTCCTCGTAACGCGCCTCGTAGGCTTGGAGCTGCGCCTTGCAGAAGGCGCAATGCAGGCCGCGATAGAACAGCACCAGCGTGAAATGCTTGGGCTTCTGGTCGCACAGTCGCCAGCACGGACCGCCGACGGTCTTCACCCTGAGCGGGGGAACCGGATGGTTCGGGATGAGACGGGCGGACGTGGACATCGGAACGCGCTACTCGCAGGGCTTGCCGCATGTGTATACGACAGGAATGGCGCCAATCGCCACTCTTGGCAACCGTTCTAATCTGCTAATTGCGCGTTCACAGGGAAAGAAGCCGGCCATCACGTTTCGCGGAGGAGACCGGAAAATCGGCATAAGTCTTGCGTCGGAGCCTGAAAACCGGGTGGAAGCGGCCGATCAGCCGGCGAGGCCGGGGATGTCCAGTCCGAGGGCGATGGCCACCAGGACGGCGTTGAGCACCAGCACGGCGGCGGTGGCGGCGATGGCGAGGCTGTCGGTCAGCCGGCCGTTGGCATAGGGGCCCATGATGTCGGGGCGGCGGGTGAGGAGCACCAGCGCGATCATCGGCACCGGCAGCGACAGCGACAGCACCACCTGGCTGATCACCAGCGCCTGGGTGGCATTGACGCCGGCCGCCACCACCGCAAAGGCCGGCAGCATGGTGACGAGGCGACGCAGGATCACCGGGATCTCGATGCGGACGAAGCCCTGCATGATCATCTGCCCGGCCATGGTGCCGACCACCGACGAGGAGACGCCGGAAGCGATCAGTGACACCAGGAACACGGCGGCGGCGGCACCACCCAACAGCGGGGTCAGCGTGTGATAGGCGGTTTCGATCTCGGCGACGTCGCTGTGGCCGGCGTGGAAGGCCGAGGCGGCCATCATCACCATGGCGATGTTGACGAGGCCGGCCACGGCGAGGGCCGCCACCACTTCGATATTGGAGAACTTCAACACCTTCTTCCGCTCGCCCTCGTTGCGGACCGGCGCCCGGTGCTGGGTGAGGCCGGAGTGCAGGTAGACGGCGTGTGGCATGACGGTGGCGCCGATGATGCCGACGGCCAGCGTCAGGGCGCCGACGTCCGGCAGCACGGGAGTGACGGCGCCGGCGGCCGCCGCCGCCCAATCGACCGGAGCGATCACCATCTCGATCAGGTAGCTGACGCCGATGACGGCGACGAGGCCGCCGATGATCAGTTCCATCGGCCGATAGCCGCCGCGGTCGAACATCAAGAGGGCGTAGGTGACGACGGCGGTGATCGCCATGCCGGTGAGGAGCGAGGTGCCGAACAGCAGCGACAGACCGATCGCCCCGCCCAGGAACTCGGCGAGGTCGGTGGCCATGGCGGCGATCTCGGAGACGATCCACATGGCGATCACCACCGGGAAGGGGAAGTGGTCGCGGCTCATTTCGGCGAGGTTGCGGCCGGTGACGATGCCGAGCTTGGCCGACAGCGCCTGGAACAGCATGGCGACGAGGTTGGCCAGCACCACCACCCAGATCAGCGCATAGCCATAGCCGGCGCCGGCGCCGATGTTGGTGGCGTAGTTGCCGGGGTCCATGTAGGCGATCGAGGCGATCACCGCCGGGCCGACGAAGGCCAGCATCGCCCTCGGCCCCTTCAGCCGGCCGGCCAGCGCCTCGCCGATGGCGGTCGACGTGCGGCTGGTCATTCCGGAGGGAAGGGCACCGAGGACGGACTGGGAGACGACGGACATCGCGATCACCTGGGGTTACCTATGCTCTGAAATATAGCTAGTGCTACATTTCCGTCAAGTGAATTGCGAGTGACTTGCAATAAAAACTACGCCGCCCGCCGGTGGTTCCCGGAGAGGCGTTGGCTCTATGAAGGTCAGGCCCGACGGATCCGCGCTAGACTCGCTTCCACGGGACTTTGACGGGTCCGCGCCCGTCCCACCTCGGCGGCTATAAGAACAATCACTCCGGCCCGACGAGGCCGGCGGTTCCGGGCGGATGCCGCCTTCGTTCTCCCATCTCCACCCTGCCCGCTGCCGCCTTTGCTCTACCGCCGTCTTTGCCCCTTGCCTCTGATTGTCGATTGCAAATCGTAGCCGGGGCTGCATAGTGTGCCGCCGGAAGGAAGCGGCGCGATTTCGCCGGGACGGAGCGGAGAGAATCCGCCGGCAACGAGGATAGAAGCCATGTCGAGGGAAGATCTGCCCGCCTCCGAAGAGGACACCCCGCCGGAGGCGAGCGACGCCGACCGCTTCACCAACGCCCGCGCCAACCGTTCGACGGCCCTGTTCGAGGACTATACCGAGCTGATCGCCGATCTCGCCGAGGAGTTCGGCGAGGCGCGCATCACCGACATCGCCCGCCGGCTCGGCGTCACCCACCCGACCGCCAACAAGGCGGTGCTCCGACTGAAGCGCGAGGGCCTCGTCGTGTCGCGCCCCTATCGCGGCGTGTTCCTCACCGAAGCCGGCGCCGCCATGGCGCAAAGGGTGAAGGCCCGCCACCGCCTGGTCGTCCGCCTGCTGATCGCCGTCGGCGTGCCGCCAGAGGCCGCCGAGATGGATGCCGAGGGCATGGAGCATTACGTCTCGGAGACGACGCTGAAGGCTTTCGAGGCCTATCTGGCCGACAGGGACTGATCCGGGCCAAGTTGACAATCGGCGCGCGGCGCTCTACCACCCCGCGCGGTCTCTGGCACCGGCCGCCCGCCTGTCCCCGATGTTGAATCCGGGGCATTGGTGAAGCCAGCCTTTCCGTCTCCATCGGTCTTCGCGCCCTTCGCGCTCCGACGTGCGGCAATGCGGGTCCCCACCTCTCCTTGCTGGAGCGCATCGAGGGAAAAGACCATGTCCGAACGAGATCAAACGTTCAATCCCTATCTTCACGGCTCGCTCGGCCGGGTGTTCGCCCGCACCGCCGCGCCGATCGTCCTGTTCATGACGGTGAGCGGCCTCTACACGGTGGTCGACGCGCTGCTGCTCGGCCGTCTCGCCGGTCCCAAGGCGCTCACCGCCGTGACGCTGATGTTCCCGGTGATGATGCTGATCGTCGCCCTGCAAAGCATGGTGTCGTCGGGCATGGCGTCGATCGTCGCCCGCGAGATCGGCGCCGGCGACATCCGCGCCGCCGAGGGCACCGTCAACGCCGCCAACCTGCTGGCCGCCGTCGTCTGCGGCCTGCTGATCGTCGCGCTGATCTTCGTCGGCGGGCCGCTGATACGAGCGCTGTCGGAGGGCGACCCCGAGATCGCCCGCATGGGCCTCGTGTTCACGGCGATCATGGTGGTGTTCTCGCCGATGAGCTTCTTCCTGTCGATCCAGGGCGACGCGCTGCGCTCGGAGGGCAAGGTCGGCACCATGGCGGCGGTGGCCATCGCGGTGACGCTGCTCAACATCGTCTTCAACTACATCCTGATCGGCCCGTTCGGCCTCGGCGTCGCCGGTTCGGCCGCCGGTACCGTGCTGGCGCAGACGGTGGCGATCGCCGCCGTCGTCTGGCTCCGCCTCTCCGGCCGCACGCGGCTGCCGCTCTATGCCCGCGGCACCGGATCGCTGATCGCCAACGCCCGGGAGATTCTCGCCCTCGGCGCGCCGCCGTCGCTGGGTCTGCTCGGCATCAGCCTGTCGAGCGGCCTGATCATCGCCGACATCCAGATCTGGTCGACCGCCGATCCGGCCGCCACGGTCGCCGCCTACGGCGTCGTCACCCGCATCATGACCTTCGCCTTCCTGCCGCTCCTCGGCGTTTCCATGGCCTGCCAGTCGATCGCCGGCAACAACTTCGGCGCCGGCCGCGGCGACCGGGTGAAGGCGACGCTGAAGATCGCCTTCGGCGTTGCCGTGGTCTACGCGGCGGCGTTCGAGATGGTGTTCGTGCTGCTGGCCCGGCCGGTCGGCGGCTGGTTCGTCGACGATATCAGGGTGATCGACGAGGTGGCGCGGGTCATGCCGATCACCACGGTCACCTACGTGCTGTCGGCGCCGCTGATGATCCTCGGCGCCTACTACCAGGCGCTCGGCATGGCCGGCAGCGCGGCGATCCTCAACCTCGTCCGCACCTATGTCATCGGCCTGCCGCTCCTGGCCCTGCTGCCCTTCGCGGCCGGCGAGTTCGGCATCTGGATCGCCTATCCGGTCGGCGACCTCGTCATGCTGGCCGTGGTGGCCGCCCTGCTGGTCTGGAACGCCCGCCGCCACCGCCTCGCCTGGGGCATCTTCCACACCCAGGCGGCCTGACAAACAAACGAAAGGGCCGCCGGCGTATCCCGCCGGCGGCCCCTCTTTCTCAATCCGTAGCGAACCTCACTCGAGGTTCTTGACGATGTTCTCCACCATCTTCTTGGCGTCGGCGAACAGCATCATGGTGTTGTCGCGGAAGAACAGCTCGTTCTCGACGCCGGCGTAGCCGGAGCCCATGCCGCGCTTGACGAACAGCACCGTGCCGGCCTTCTCGACGTCGAGGATCGGCATGCCGTAGATCGGCGAGGTCTTGTCGGTCTTGGCGGCGGGGTTGGTGACGTCGTTGGCGCCGATGACGAAAGCGACGTCGGCCTGCGCGAACTCCGAGTTGATGTCCTCGAGTTCGAACACCTCGTCATAGGGCACCGACGCCTCGGCGAGCAGCACGTTCATGTGGCCGGGCATGCGGCCGGCCACCGGGTGGATGGCGTATTTCACCTCGACGCCCTCGGCCTTCAGCTTGTCGGCCATCTCGCGCAGCGCGTGCTGCGCCTGGGCCACCGCCATGCCGTAGCCGGGGACGATGATCACCTTGGAGGCGTTCTTCATGATGAAGGCGGCATCCTCGGCCGAACCCTGCTTGATCGGCCGCTGCTCCACCGCGCCGGCAGGACCGGCCGTCTCGCCGCCGAAGCCGCCGAGGATCACCGAGATGAACGACCGGTTCATGCCCTTGCACATGATGTAGCTGAGGATGGCGCCCGACGAGCCGACCAGCGCGCCGGTGACGATCAGCGCCGTATTGCCCAGCGTGAAGCCGATACCGGCCGCCGCCCAGCCCGAGTAGCTGTTCAGCATCGACACGACCACCGGCATGTCGGCGCCGCCGATCGGGATGATGATCAGGCCTCCGAAGGCCAGCGACACCAGCACGATCAGCCAGAACACCAGATGGCTCTCGGTGTTGACCAGCACGACGATCAGCACCACCAGGAGCACGGCTAGCGCCCCGTTGATCACGTGGCGGAACGGCAGCATGATCGGCTTGCCGCTCATCCGGCCGTCGAGTTTCAGGAAGGCGATCACCGAGCCGGTGAAGGTGACGGCGCCGATGGCGACGCCGAGGCTCATCTCGACCAGCGCCTGACCGTGGATCGAGCCGGGCATGCCGATGCCGAAGGCCTCCGGCGCGTAGAGCGCGGCAGCGGCCACCAGCACGGCGGCAAGGCCGACGAGACTGTGGAAGGCGGCGACCAGCTGCGGCATGGCCGTCATGGCGATCTTGCGGGCGATGTAGGCGCCGGCACCGCCGCCGATGACCAGACCGACGACGATCAGCGCGTAGGCGCCGAACGACGGCTTGATCGAGGCGAGCGTCGTCAGGATGGCGATTCCCATGCCCAGCATGCCCAGGAGATTGCCGCGCCGGGCCGTCACCGGGCTGGAAAGGCCGCGCAGCGCCAGGATGAACAGCGCTCCCGAGACCAGATAGAGGACGGCAGAAAGATTGGCTGTCATGACCGTCCCTCAGTGCTTCTTCTTGTACATGGCGAGCATGCGGCTGGTGACCAGGAAGCCACCGAAGATGTTCACCGAGGCGAGCACCACGGCGACGAAGCCGAAGCCGCGCGACAGGCCGGTGCCCGGCATCAGGAACTCGACGCCGACGGCCAGAAGCGCGCCGACGATGATCACCGAGGAGATGGCGTTGGTCACCGCCATCAAGGGCGTGTGCAGCGCCGGCGTCACCGACCACACCACGTAGTAGCCGACGAAGATCGCCAGCACGAAGATGGACAGGCGGAAGACGAAGGGATCGATGACGCCGCCCGACAGGGCGTGGGCGGCGGCGCCGGCCGCGTCGGCGGCGGCGCCGGCCTGACCGGAGGCGACGGCATCGGCGGCGGCATTGGCAGCGGCTTCGGCGGCGCGCGCCGCCTCGGCGGCGGCACGGGCGGCCTGTCGCGCCTGTTCGAGGGCCTGATCGGCCGTGAGAATCGAGGACATCGGAAGGTCTCCGCGTCAGTTCAGGAAAGCGGGATGGATGACGGCACCGTCGCGGGTCAGCGCGGTCGCCTTGACGAGTTCGTCGTCCCAGTTGACGGCGAGAACCTTCTCCTTCTTGTCGATCAGCGTCTCGACGAAGGCGAAGAGGTTCTTGGCGTAGAGCTGGGAGGCGGTGGCGGCGATGCGGCCGGCGACGTTGCGGTGGCCGACGATGCGGATGCCTTCCGGCGTCGTCGTCACCTCGCCGGGCTTCGAGCCCTCGACGTTGCCGCCGCGCTCGACGGCGAGATCGACCAGCACCGAGCCGGGCTTCATCGACTTCACCATGTCGGCCGACACGAGGCGCGGCGCCGGCCGGCCGGGGATCAGCGCCGTGGTGATGACGATGTCCTGCTTGCGGATGTGCTCGGCGACCAGCGCCGCCTGCTTGGCCTGATATTCGGCCGACATCGGCTTGGCATAGCCGGCCGCCGTTTCGGCCTGCTTGAACTCCTCGTCCTCGACGGCGACGAACTTGGCGCCGAGGCTTTCCACCTGCTCCTTGGCGGCGGGGCGGACGTCGGTGGCCGTCACCACGGCGCCGAGCCGGCGGGCGGTGGCGATGGCCTGCAGGCCGGCGACGCCGGCGCCCATCACGAAGACGCGGGCCGCCGGCACGGTGCCGGCCGCCGTCATCATCATCGGGAAGGCGCGACCGTATTCGTAGGCGGCGTCGATCACCGCCTGATAGCCGGCCAGGTTGGCCTGGCTCGACAAGACGTCCATCACCTGGGCGCGGGTGATGCGCGGCATGAACTCCATGGCGAAGGCGGTGACGCCGGTATCGGCCATCGCCTTGATGGCGGCGTCGTCGCCGTAGGGGTCCATCATGGCGATGGCCAGCGCGCCCTTCTTGAGCTGGGCGAGCACCTCCTGCGACGGACGCCGCACCGTCAGCACGACGTCGGCCTCGCGCACCGCGTCGGCGGCGGTTTCCGTGACGACGGCGCCAACCATCGAATAGTCGAAATCGAGAATGAGCGACCTCAGTCCCGCTCCGGCTTCCACCAGCACCGTGGCACCGAGGCCGATGAATCGCTTGGCCGTTTCGGGGGTGATGGCGACGCGCCCTTCCTCCGGATCGGGTTCCTTCAACACCGCAATCTTCATTGAGCTTCTCCAGGGTGTCTCGCTCTGCCGGCACCGGGGGGAACCGCCTTTGACGGGGCTCCCCTTCCCCCACGCTCTCCTTCCCTCGAACGCAGAACGAGGCCGGCCGGACCTCCGCAAAACCTCCTAGAGCCTTTTCCTTGCGTAATGCAACGTAGCATTCGGAGGCGCCCTAGGGACAGGAGGCACTACTCAGGGCAAATACAGCCCATAAGGATTTGACCGAAAAGGGAAAACCCGCCGGTCATCCGACGGGTTTCATCGTTTTCCGCGCTAATACTTATGGACGGCGCGCCGCCATTTCCCTGGCGGACTCACCCCTGCCGGGCGATCTCCGCGTCGAGCGTTTCGAGTTCGCCTATCATCCGCTCGATCACCGTCAGACCCATCTGCCAGAAGCCGGGATCGCCGGCATCCAGACCGAAGGGAGCGAGCAGTTCCTTGTGGTGCTTGGTGCCGCCGGCCTCCAGCATGGCGAAGTATTTCTGCTGGAAGCCAGCCTCGGCATGCTCGAACACCGCATAGAGCGAGTTCACCAGGCAGTCGCCGAAGGCATAGGCGTAGACGTAGAACGGCGAGTGGATGAAATGCGGGATATAAGCCCAGAAGGTCTCATAGCCCGGCCCGAAGGTGATGGCCGGCCCGAGACTCTCGCCCTGCACCGACAACCATGCCTCGTTGATCCGCTCGGCGGTCAGCTCGCCCTCGCGGCGGGCGGCGTGCACCTCGCGCTCGAAGGAATAGAAGGCGATCTGCCGCACCACCGTGTTCAGCATGTCCTCGATCTTCGAAGCGAGCAGCGTCCGCTTCTCGGCCGGCGTCGCCGCCTTGTCGAGCAGCGCCCGGAAGGTCAGCATCTCGCCGAACACCGAGGCGGTCTCGGCCAGCGTCAGCGGCGTCGGCGCCATCAGCGCGCCCTGCCGGCCGGCCAGCACCTGATGCACGCCGTGGCCAAGCTCGTGGGCGAGCGTCATCACGTCGCGCGTGCGGCCGAGGTAGTTGACGAGCACGTAGGGGTGCGCCGACGGCACGGTCGGATGGGCGAATGCACCCGGCGACTTGCCCGGCCGCACCGGCGCGTCGATCCAGCGCTCGTCGAAGAAGCGGCGGGCGATGGCCGCCATATCCGGCGAGAAGCGGCCGTAGGCGTCGAGCACCGTTGCCTTCGCCTCCTGCCACGACACGTAGCGGGTGACGGCACCAGGCAGCGGCGCGTTGCGGTCCCAGTAGGGCATGGTGTCGCCGCCCATCCACTTCGCCTTGAGGCGATAGTAGCGGTGGCTGAGGCGCGGATAGGCCGCCCGCACCGCCGCCACCAGCGCGTCGACCACCTCGCGCTCGACGCGGTTGGCGAGATGGCGCGAGTCGGCGATGTCCTTGAAGCCGCGCCAGCGGTCGGAGATTTCCTTGTCCTTGGCCAGCGTGTTGGTGATGCGGGCGAAGATGCCGATGTTCTTGCCGAATACCTCGCCGAGCGCCTCGGCCGCTGCCTTCCGCTTCTCCGGATCGGCCTCCTGCAACAGATGCAGCGTCGGCTCGATGGTCAGTTCCTCGCCACCGATGGGGAAGCGCAGCCCGGCGATGGTCTCGTCGAACAGGCGATTCCAGGCCGAGTAGGCGGTGATCGACTTCTCGTGGAACAGCTCCTCCACCCGGTCCTCGAGCTGGTAGGGCTTGTCAAGGCGGATGTCGGTGAGCCACGGCTTGTAATGAGCGAGCGCCGGCTCGGCAAAGCCGGCCTCGATCAGCCGATCGTCGATGCGGTTGATCTCCAGCTCGAAGAACAGGAGGCCCGAGGAGATGGCGGTGATCCTCTCCTGCACGTCGCCGTAGAACTTCATGCGCCGGGGATCGGTGGTGTCGCCGGAATAGAGCAGGCCGGCATAGGACATCACCCGTCCCATCAAGTCCTGCAAGCGCTCGTAGTCGGCGATCAGCGCCGCGAAGGCGGCGGCGCCGCGCGACGTCGTCAGGAGATCGCCGAGCTTGCCTTTCGCCCGGCCGGCGAGGTCGCGGGCCGCGGCGGCCGCCGCCTTGAGGTCGCGCTCGATGGCCGGATCGTCGGGCGAGGCGTAGAGCGCCGAGAGATCCCATTCCGGCAGCGCCTCGGCGGCGGCGCCGACATCGGCGGGATGGTTGAGCGGGCTGGGCAGACGGGAACGGATCATCGAACGACAACTCCAGGTTTGGCGCGGCGCGCCCATGCGCAAGACTACGTGCTATGCCCCCGGTCAATCAACCGTCAGGACGGCGAAAAACCGGTGGGCGACGGCACGCCCATAACCTCCCCTTAACCCTTCGCCGGGCACAGTGCCCCGAATTGGCACAGCCGCGGAAGGACGGACTAACGCATGGCCGGTCGCATCCTGATCGTCGACGACGATCCGATCCAGCGCCGCCTCCTCGAAGAGGCGGTCAGGCGCTTCGGACACGAGGCGGTCACCGCCGATGGCGGCGAGGCGGGCCTTGCCATGCTCGCCAGCGCGCGGGGCGACTTCCAGCTGATGATCCTCGACCTCGTGATGCCCGACCTCGACGGCATGGCGGTGCTCGAACGCCTCGCCAAGGCCGGCGAGACCATCCCGGTGATCGTCCAGACGTCGCGCGGCTCGATCGATACGGTGGTCGGCGCCATGCGGGCCGGCGCCTTCGACTTCATCGTCAAGCCGGTCAACCACGAGCGGCTGGCCGTCTCCATCCAGAACGCCTTGAAGGTCACCGCCCTCGAAGGCGAAATCCGCCGCGCCCGCCGGCCGGCCGCCGCCGGCCTGACCTTCCGCGACATCATCACCCGCAGCCCGGAGATGGCCCGCGTGCTGCGCCTCGGCGAGCGCGCCGCCACCTCGGGCATCCCCATCCTGATCGAGGGCGAGAGCGGCGTCGGCAAGGAACTGGTGGCCCGCGCCATCCAGGGCGCCTCCGACCGGCGCAGCAAGCCCTTCGTCACCGTCAACTGCGGCGCCATCCCCGAAAACCTCGTCCAGAGCACGCTGTTCGGCCACGAGAAGGGCGCCTTCACCGGCGCCGTCGACCGTCACACCGGCAAGTTCCAGGAGGCGCACACCGGCACGCTGTTCCTCGACGAGGTCGGCGAACTGCCGCTCGAGGTGCAGGTGCAGCTGTTGCGCGCCATCCAGGAGGGCGAGATCGAGCCGGTCGGCGCCCGTCGCAGCCAGAAGGTCGACTTCCGGCTGATCTCGGCCACCAACCGCCGCCTGCTCGACATGGTCAAGGAGGGTCGCTTCCGCGAGGATCTCTACTACCGGCTCAACGTCTACCCGATCTTCGTGCCGCCGCTGCGCGACCGCCGCGAGGACATTCCGCTGCTGGTCGAGCATTTCGTCTCCCGCTTCGCCGCCGAGGAAGGCAAGCGCCGCATCGCCGGCATCCGGCCCGACGCCGTCGCCATGCTCGGCGCCTTCAACTGGCCGGGCAACATCCGCCAGCTGGAGAACGCGGTGTTCCGTGCCGTCATCCTCTGCGACGGCGGCGAGCTTACCGTCGACGAATTCCCGCAGATCGCCGCCCAGACCGGCCACGTCTCGGCCATCCGCCGCGTCGAGGGCGCCGACGCGCCACCGCCGGCCGAGCCGGTCGTCGTGGAAACGGCCAGCCTGCCGGCCGCCGCGCCGGTCTCCGACGCCGGGCTGATCGGCGTCGCCGTCGCCGCCTCCGACCACCGCGACCCGGCGCCCTTCGGCTTCATGCGCTCGCTGGCCGATGACGGCCACGTCCGGCCGCTCACCGAGATCGAGGAGGAGATGATCCTTCTGGCCATCGACCACTACGGCGGCCGCATGGCCGAGGTGGCCCGCCGGCTCGGCATCGGACGCTCGACGCTCTACCGCAAGCTCAAGGAATACGGACTTGCAACCGGCGACGACGACGCGGGTGTGGCCGCCGAGTAACAAAAAGCACGTAATCGACTTTTGACGATGTTGCGGCCTTGCCGACGCAGCGCCGAAACGCCAAACAAACTTGAGACGTCCCAACCGGCCTCGCGCCGCGCGGGAATCGGCCGTGGTGAACGTGATGACCTCCTCGCTGTCCAGACTGCTCCTGTCCACCGCCGTGATCGGCGTCGGCCTTGCCCTGCCGGCCGCCGCCGAGACGGGCTTCGACCCGCTCAAGGCCAAGGTCCCGACAGAGACGGCGGCGCCGGCGGCGGTCGAGACCAGGCCGCTGCCCGAAGCCGCGACCACGCCCACTCCTGTTGTCGCGACGCCCGCCCCTGTCGTCGAGACACCGGCCGCCAGCACCGTTGCCACACCCGCTCCCGTCGTCGAGGCACCCGCCTCCGTTGTCGAGACACCCGTCCCCGTTATCGAGACGCCTGCCGCCGTCGTCGAGACGGCGCCGGCCGCCCCGCCCGTCGATCAGGCGATCGTCGCCGAGATCGGCAAGGTGATCGCTTCGGCGACCGGCGATGCCCGTCGCCGTGCCGACGCCGTCGCCAAGGTCTACGCCGCCCGCGGCAACCAGCCGCTCTGGGTGGTGGGCGACCACTATTCCGACAAGGCCAGGGCGGTGCTCGCCCGTCTGTCCGACGTGATCGAGGACGGCCTCAATCCGATCGACTATGCCCTGCCCGAGGCCGATCTCGCCGCCCCCACCGCCGAGCTGGTCGCCAACGCCGATCTGCGCGTCTCAATGGCGGTGGCGACCTTCGCCGAGCAGGCGTCCGGCGGCCGCGTCGCGCCGCTGTCGATCTCCAAGGACATCACCCGCAAGCCCGAGCGCATTCCGGCCGACAAGGCGCTCGCCACGGTGGCAGACGCCACCGACGTCGCCGTAGCGCTCGACGGTTTCAACCCGCCGACCGACGGCTTCCGTCGCCTGAAGGCCATGCTGGCCGAGGTACGCGCCTCCAAGGAGAAGGATGCGCCGGCGCCCGAGCCGGTGGCGCTGTCGAAGTCGCTAAAGCCCGGCATGAGCGATATCGGCGTGCCGGCCCTGCGCACGCGGCTCGGCGTTGCCGCGCCGGAGGCGGAGGCCGCTCCCGAGGTCTACGATACGGCGTTGGTCACCGCCGTCGAAGCTTTCCAGAAGGAGAACGGCCTCTCCGCCGACGGCGTCGTCGGCAGCCGCACGCTGGCGGTGCTCAACGGCGCCCGCCGCGACGTCGAGGGCGACATCATCGCCAACATGGAAATGTGGCGCTGGATGCCGCGCAACCTCAGCCAGGACTACGTCTTCGTCAACATTCCCGAGTTCAAGGTGCGCGTCATCCGCCACGGCAGAGAGGTGCACGAGGCGCGCGTGGTGGTCGGCAAGACCACCAACCAGACGCCGGTGTTCAGCGGCGAGATGCAGTATCTCGTCGTCAATCCCTACTGGCACGTGCCGGAATCGATCAAGATCAAGGAGATGCTGCCGGCCATCCAGGCCGATCCGGCCGGCTACTTCGCCCGCCACGGCTACGAAGTAACCTGGGACGGCCAGCTGATCGACCCCACCCGCGTCATCTGGGACGAGAACGCGGTGAAGGCGGTCGGCATCCGCCAGGTGCCCGGCGAGGCCAACGCCCTCGGCAACATCAAGTTCATGTTCCCCAACCAGCACGCCGTCTACCTGCACGACACGCCGCTCAGGAGCCTGTTCAACCGCGACGTCCGCGCCTTCAGCCACGGCTGCGTGCGCGTCGACGACCCCATGGCCTTCGCCAACGCGGTGCTGGAGGGCGACCCGGAGTGGACGGTGCCTAAGCTGCAGGCGATGTTCGGCGGCAACGAGCGGCGGGTGGATATCGCCACCCATCTCAAGGTGCACCTCGCCTATTTCACCGCCTTCGTCGACGACTCCGGCAAGCTGCAGATCCGCGACGATATCTACGGCCACGTCCAGGCGATCAAGAAGGCGCTGGGCATGTCGCAGGTCTGAGGCGACCATCCGGCCATCGCCCCTGCGGCGCGCCCGGCTCCTTGAGTAGCCGGGCGTTTTGGCATGTCTGCCATGCAATAAACTACCCACTTGGCCTTTCGGCCGGTCGCGGCTATTGTACGCCCCGTGAAAAGGGGACGCTTCCGATCACAGGAACCGAAGCCGGCGGCCGCCGATCCGCGGCCATGGCCGTACGGTAAACCGTTGCTTAATTCTCTCCGCCAATAATCCGATCCGGCTGGAGACGATAGCAAGCGGACGAAGACGCGTGAACACCCGGACAACGATCACCACGGCAGGCAGAGGAATCGCTTCGATGAAGGCAGCCAGGGCTTTCGGCGCAAAGGTGGGCATCTCCCCGTCCCATCGCGCCCTCGCCGCCGGCCGTGCCGCGCTCGGCACATTCGTCGGCGCCGCGGCGGCACTGGCGATCCTCGCCTCGGCGGCGGCAGCCGCCGACAACCGCACCCTCGACCTCTACAACGTCCACACCAAGGAACGGCTGACCATCACCTTCAAGAAGGACGGCCGGTTCATTCCCGCTGCCCTTGGTGAACTCAACCGCTTCCTGCGCGACTGGCGCCGCAACGAGGCGACGCGCATGGACCCGCGCCTGTTCGACACGGTGTGGGAGCTTTACCAGAAATCCGGCTCGCGCCAGCCGATCCACGTGGTCTGCGGCTACCGCTCGCTCGCCACCAACAACGCGTTGCGGTCCCGTTCGTCGGCCGTCGCCAAGCATAGCCAGCACACGCTCGGCAAGGCGATGGACATGAACATTCCCGACGTGTCCGTCGACAAGCTGCGGCTGATCGCCGTGCAGATGCAGAACGGCGGCGTCGGCTGGTATCCGTCGGCCAACAGCCCCTTCGTGCACATCGACGTCGGCTCGGTGCGCGCCTGGCCGCGCCTCAGCCGCACCCAGTTGGTCGGCCTGTTCCCGGACGGCAAGACCGCCCACATCCCGACCGACGGCAAGCCGCTGCCCGGCTACCAGCAGGCGCTCGCCGAGTTGCAGCGCGACAAGGGCGCCGCGCCGGCGATCGCCATGGCTTCGGCCGCGCCGGCCGCCGGCAAGTCCGGCAAGGGCGGCGGCCTCCTGGCCATGCTGTTCTCCAACGATGAAGAAGACAGCGCCGAGGAGATCGGTGCGGCCGGTGGCGACGATGATGCGCCGGCCGTGGCCGTCAAGCCGGCTCCGGTCGCTCCGAAGGCCGCTCCTCCGGTCGCCGTGGCCGCCGCCCCGCCGGCTGCCGTGGCACCGCCGCCCGCGCCGGTGCTGACCGCCGCCTTCGCGCCGCGTCCGGCGGCCGCCCCCGAGCGGCCGGTGACCAGCCTTGCCGAGGCGACGCTGCCGGCCGGCCTCGAGCCGGTCGCCGTGCCGAAGCTCACCGGCGCCGACCGCCTGGCCATGGACAACGTGCCGCTGCCGCAAGCCAAGCCCTCGGAGATTGCCGGCGGCACCGTCGAACTGGCCATGCTGTCCGACCCGGTGATGCTGCCGCCCGACAAGCCGCCGGCTCCGATCGAGGCGCCGCTGCCGCCGGCCGCCGCCCGTCAGGATGCCATCGCTGCCCAACTGGCGCTGGCCGAGGTGGCGCAGGAAGAGGCGCCGACTCCGGCAGCCTTGTCCTTCGCCGCGCCGGCCGACATGCCGCTGCCGCCGGCCGCCGCGCGTTCCGCCCAGCAGATGGCCGCCCTCGTTCCGGCCGCCCGCAAGGCCGCGCCACCGGCGCCGGCCGCCGAGCTATCCCGGCCGCTGATCGACGGCGGCAAGAGCGACATGCTCGGCAATCTCGAACTGCCGGAGATCGCCTCCGAGGACGGCCCGCTGCTGCTCGACGGCGGCCAGTCCGTCTACTGGGGCCGCTTCCGGACGCTGATCCATCCTGACCAGTTGCACCTCGCCGCGCTGTTCGAGGCGCCGGTCCGGGTGGAGGGCGGCGCCTTCTCCGCCCAGCCCTACGGTGCTCTGGTTTCGACGCGCTTCGCCGGTCCGGTGACGGCGCCGACCGAGATCATCGACCTCACGCCGCGCCAGCTCGCCATGCGCTGAGGATCGGCACGACGGAACGAAAAAACGCCGGCCTCCTGGGCCGGCGTTGTCGTCTCAAGACCGACGGCGCGCCGCTTACTCGACGATCGTCGTCTCGCCATTGAAGACGCGCAGCACCGTCAGGCGGCCGGTGGCGAAGGCGCCTGTGTCGATGCCGATGCGCCCTGCCGCGAACACCGGCTCCTTGCCGGGCGTGTGGCCGTGCACCACGGTGACGCCGAGCCCGTTCGGCTGGCTGACGAAAGGTTCGCGGATCCACATCAGGTCGTCCTCGGCCTGCTCGTCGAGCGGCACGCCGGGGCGGACGCCGGCATGCACGAACAGCACGTCGCCGAAGCGCACCGCCGCCGGCAGGCGGCGCAGGAACTTGACATGCGCCTCGGGCACGACGTCGCGCAACGCCTCGCCGAGGCCGGCGAGGCCGTTGCCGCGGCGGGCAAGGCGCAGCATGTCGACGCCGTAGGATTCGAGCGTCTCCTCGCCGCCGAACTCCAGCCAGCCCGGATTGGCCTGGGGATCGTCGAGGAAGGCGAGGAAGGTCTCGTCGTGGTTGCCGCAAAGCGAGAGACGCTCGAAACCGGCCGGCGGAACGCCGGTCAGGTGATCGAGCACGTCGGCCGACTGCGGCCCGCGATCGACGAGATCGCCGAGGCAGAGGATGATCCGGCGCGTCGCCGGCAGGCGGGCGGCATCGGCGACGATCCGCCGCTCGGCCGCCTTCAGCTCGGCGAGGCAGCCGTGCACGTCGCCGATGGCATAGACGACGGTATCCTCGGGGTCGATGACGAGGCGGTCGCGACCGGCCGGCGGCAGAGCCGGCTCCGGTTTCCTGCCAAGACCGAAAAACGATCGAACCGCTGTGATCAACGCCAGGCTTCCTCTCGAAGGCCGACGAACGGCCCGCTCCGTATGATTGCCACCACCGAATTGCCTTGTCCTTACGTATTTATCCGGTCTAGGTTCCACAAGGTCCAGCGGTTTCTACCTGACGAAGGTGAATTTACGCGAGACGGTTAAGGTGGTTCGCGCTAGAGAGGTGGCCGGCTGCCGCCGAGCCTGACGATGGCCTGGGATGGAGTGTTGGGGATGTTGTCGCTGAAGCTGTCCGCGCCCGTCATCGGCCTGTTCTCGGCCGGCCTGCTCGCGCTCGGGCTCTACGGCATGAGCATCGAGTCCAAGCCCTTCCTCAGCACCACCGGCACCGCCGTTGACCGGCTGGCAGCGGCGATGGACGACTCGGATGTCCCGTTCCTTACCAGCAAGCGGGCGCTCAGCGTCTACGACCTCGATTGCCGCACTCTCGCCTTCGGTCAGATTGCCGACACCATTCCCGCCGAGGACCGCCCGCGTCTCGACCGGGCCTGCTTCGAACGCGCCCGCTCGCTGCTGGCGGTGGCGCCGGGCAACGCCCGCCTATGGCTGACCTTTGCCCAGTTCGCCGCCCGGCAGGCTGGTACGCGCGACCTCGTCTTTCACGCCATCGCGCGCAGCCGGGCACTCGGCCCCTGGCAATACGCCTTCGCCATCGACCGGATCAGGCTGATCGACACCCTGCCCGACGCGCCGCCGGACATCCGGGCGATCATCGACGCCGACATCGAGACGCTGGTCGCCAGTGGGCGCGGCCGCGAGGCCCTGGCTGAGCGCTACGTCGCCATGCCCGAGCAGCGGGAGCGGATCACGGCAGCCATCGAGAAGCTGCCGCAAATCCAGCAGCAGCAATTCCTGGCCCGCGTCCGGCGCGCCTTTCAGTAGCGGCCAGGCGTCAGCGCACCGACCGCCGAACGTCGGCCAGCACCCGCGGCAGCAGCGGATCGACCTCGTTGCGGGTCATGCCCGGCCGGATGCGCCGGTCGTAGAGCATCGACACCACCGCCCGGTCGAAGGGCATGAAGCGATCGTGCCGCGAGCTGTCGTTGAACACCGAGGCGTAGAGCGCCGCGTTGTCGTTCATCGGGCCGAGGCCTTGCAGGATTTCCTCGACCATGCAGCGGCGGAACAGGCTGTCGCCCTCGTCGGAGACGATCACCGCCGTCGAGCGGACGATGCCGAGCGAGCCCGGATAGACGCGCACCAAGCACTGGCCGGGCGCCGCGCCGTGCGTCGAGCCGATCACGTCGGAGCGCACCGTGGCGACATAATCGGCGCGGTCGACGACGTAGACGGTGAAATTGGCATTGTCGCGTGGTCCGGCCATGCGGATGTCGAGGCCCTGCACCAGGCGCGGCAGACGGGCGACGAAGCCGGCGATCTCCCGCTGCCGGTCCTTGTCGGCAAGATTGACCACCTTGATGCGCACCGGACCGGTGAATTTCTTGACGCCGCGCCCCGCCAGATCGCCGCCGTATTCGACGCCGAACACCGTCTTCTGGAAGCCGTCCATCAGTTCGTTATCGGAGAAGCCTGCGATGCTCTCGGCCCGGACCGGAGCGAGAAGAAAACCGCCAAACGCCACCAACGCAGCCGCTAACAGCAGCAGCCGCGACATCGTCCACAAAGCCGCCATGACCACCTCGCCGTGAGGAATAGAAATGCCTGGCCCCCGCGTGAGAGAATTAACCGGTCGTTACCGCCGGTCAATGCGGACGATCACGCGGACGTGAGGTAATTGTGATCATTGACGACCAACAAATGATCACATTCCCCCTGCTTCGGCGGTGGTCGACGCCGGCCGTTTCCCGTCATGCTTGGCAATGGCGCCCCTTTCGTGCAAAACGAAAGGCGAACGGATGGCGCCTGGCGCGCCGAGTCGGAGATGATCGGACCACCATGAGCGAACCAAGCCGCCTCGTCTCGGGCGACAAGCGCGACGAGGACGTCGAGCAGTCGATTCGCCCCGGTGCGCTCGCCGAATTCGTCGGCCAGGCGTCGGCCCGCGCCAACCTCTCAGTGTTCATCGAAGCGGCCAAGACGCGCCGCGAGGCGCTCGACCACGTGCTGTTCGTCGGCCCGCCCGGCCTCGGCAAGACGACGCTGGCCCAGATCGTCAGCCGCGAACTCGGCGTCAACTTCCGCGCCACCTCCGGTCCGGTGATCGCCAAGGCCGGCGATCTCGCCGCCCTGCTCACCAACCTCGAGGAGCGCGACGTCCTGTTCATCGACGAGATCCACCGCATGAGCCCGGCGGTGGAGGAGATCCTCTATCCGGCCATGGAGGACTACCAGCTCGACCTGATCATCGGCGAGGGCCCGGCCGCCCGTTCGGTCAAGATCGACCTCGCCAGGTTCACCCTGGTCGGCGCCACCACCCGGCTCGGCCTGTTGACCACGCCGCTGCGCGACCGCTTCGGCATCCCGATCCGCCTCGAATTCTACACCGTCGACGAACTGGAGCTGATCGTCCGGCGCGGTGCCCGCATCTTCGGCATCGGCATCACCGACGACGGCGCCGGCGAGATCGCCAAGCGCTCGCGCGGTACGCCGCGCATCGCCGGTCGTCTGTTACGCCGGGTGCGCGACTTCGCCATCGTCGACGGCGCCGAGGCGATCACCGCCGCCATCGCCGACCGGGCGCTTTCCCGGCTCGACGTCGACCCGATCGGCCTCGACGCCCTCGACCTGCGCTACCTCAACACCATCGCCCTGAGCTTCGGCGGCGGCCCGGTCGGCATCGAGACCATCGCCGCCGCCATCGCCGAGCCGCGCGACGCCATCGAGGACATCGTCGAGCCCTATCTTATCCAGAAGGGCTTCGTGCAGCGCACGCCGCGCGGCCGTCTGCTGACGCCGCATGCCTTCCGCCACCTCGGCCTCGCCGTGCCGCGGGCGGCCGAGGAGGCGCAGTTCACGCTGTTCTCCGGCGGGGACGAGGAATGACCGTCCATCGCCTCGCCGTTCGCGTCTACTTCGAGGATACCGACGCCGGCGGCATCCTCTATCACGGCAGCCACATGCGCTTCTTCGAGCGCGGCCGCACCGAGTTCCTGCGCGACCTCGGCATCAGCCAAAGCGCCAGCGCCGACCGCACCTCGCCGGAGGCGCTGCTGTTCGTGGTGCGCAAGTTCACCATCGAGTACTTCAGGCCCGGCCTGCTCGACGATCTCCTGACGGTGGAGACCGAGATCGCCGCCATCACCGGCCCCCGCTTCAACGTCGCCCAGCGCCTGAGGCGCGGCGAGGAACTGCTCGCTTCGGCCGACGTCGAGGTGGTGGCGATCGGCGGCAACGGCCGGCCGCGCCGCCTGCCGGCCGACATGGCCACGCGCATCGCGGCGGCGTCCTGAAAGCTGCCGCTCCGTTAAACTCTTCCTTAACCATACCATAGGATGACAGGACAGGGACGCCGGTGCCTGTGGCGCCGAAACACGTCCCGGCGGCAGAGGGGCGAAATCCCTCGGTTTTCCTGACCGTCAAGTCCCGTTTTCGCCAAATTTGGGCGGCATGTGGAGCCCTGGGGATACCCGGAACGCCGCCACAGCCCGCCCCGGCCGAAGCGGGCTCGCGCCGGGAAAAACGTCGCCCCATCCTGAGGACAACGGAACACGCCCATGAATGCGGTCGAACTGACCCAGAACGCGCTTGCAGCCCCGGCCGTCGAGGTGTCCGTCTGGGCGCTGTTCTGGCAAGCGAGCTTCGTCGTCAAGGCGGTGATGCTCGGCCTGCTCGCGGCGTCCATATGGTGCTGGGCGATCATCGTCGACAAGATCATCGCCTACAATCGCGCCCGCCGGTCGATGGACCGCTTCGAGAAGGTGTTCTGGTCCGGCCAGTCGCTGGAGGAGCTGTACCGCTCGCTGACCGCCCGCTCCAACGAGGGCCTCGCCGCCATCTTCGTCGCCGCCATGCGCGAGTGGAAGCGTAGCCACGAAGCCGGCCGCGTCTCCTTCCAGGGCATCACCGACCGCATCGGCAAGGTGATCGACGTCACCATCTCCCGCGAGATGGAGCGCCTCGAGGCCCGCCTGATCTTTCTTGCCACCGTCGGCTCGGCCGGTCCGTTCATCGGCCTGTTCGGCACCGTCTGGGGCATCATGAGTTCGTTCCAGGCGATCGCCACCTCCAAGAACACCTCGCTCGTGGTGGTGGCGCCGGCCATCTCGGAAGCGCTGCTCGCCACCGCCATGGGTCTCGCCGCCGCCATTCCGGCGGTGCTCGCCTATAACAAACTCTCCGCCGACGCCGCCAAGCTCGGCTCGCGCATGGATGGCTTCGCCGACGAATTCGCCGCCATCCTGTCGCGCCAGATCGACGACAGGAGCTGAGCCATGGGCATGGGTGCCGCAGGGGGAGCCTCGCAGGGCAGCCGGCGCCGCCGGCGCCGCCACGCCCGCGGCGTGATGAGCGAGATCAACGTGACGCCGATGGTCGACGTCATGCTGGTGCTGTTGATCATCTTCATGGTGGCGGCGCCGCTGCTCACCGTCGGCGTGCCGATCGACCTGCCGGAAACCGCCGCCAAGCCGATGGAAGGCCAGACCGACCCGATCAACATCTCGGTCGACGCCGCCGGCAAGGTGTTCATCCAGGACAGCGAGATCTCCCTCGACGAACTGGTGCCCAAACTGATGGCCGTCGCCAAGAACGGCGTCGAGGACCGCATCTACGTGCGCGGCGACAGAGCCGCCGACTACGGCATGGTGATGCGCGTCATGGCCCGCATCTCGGCGGCCGGCTTCAAGAAGATCGGTCTCATCACGCAAGAGGAACAGGGGACGGCCGCGGCGCCGTCCGGCTGATACATGCGCATAGGTCTCACGACATCCGTCATCGGTCACGTCCTGCTGTTCGCCTGGGGATTCGCGTCCTTTTCCGGCGTGAAGCCGTTCGACGCCGAACCGATCGACGCGCTGCCGGTCGATCTCGTGCCGATCGCCGACGTCTCCAAGATCGCCGAGGGCAGCAAGACCGCGCCGAAATCCGACAATGCCTCGCAGGCCAAGGTGAAGACGCCGGTGCCGCGCCCCGATTCGCAACGGGCCGGCGCCGCCAAAATCGACCAGTCGGCGCCGATCACCGAGAAGGCCACCGACACCGCAGCCGCCAAGGCGGCCGAGCCGCCGCCTCCGCCGCCCAAGGCGGCGCCTCCGCCGAAGCCGGTGGAGACGCCGCCGCCGGTCGAGAAGCCGGCCGAGACCAAGGTCGCCACGGCCGAGGAAGCGCCCAAGGCCGACACCGGCGAGATCGCCGAGAAGATCAAGGAAGCCGACAAGCCGAAGCCGGTGCCGCCCAAGCTGCCGCCGGTGAAGCCGAAGCCGCCGGCGCCGACCCCGGCCGACACCGCCGACGACGCGCCGGACAAGCCCGACGCCAAGCCGGCCAAGAAAAAGCCCAGGCAGACGCAAAAGGACTCCAAGAGCGAGGACTTCGACCCCAATGAGATGGCCGCCCTGCTTAACAAGGTCGATCCGTCGGGCGGCGGCGGCAAGGCATCCGACAAGGACGCCTCGCTCGGCTCGGAAAACCGCACCGGTCCGGTGGCCGAGATGAGCCAGAGCGAGCTTGACGCGCTGACCGCGGCGGTGACCGCCTGCTTCAACCCGCCGGTTGGCGCCGACGGCGTCGACCAGATGGTGGTGCCGCTGCGCGTCACCTTCACCGTCGACGGCGACCTCGCCGGGCCGCCGGAGATCCGGTCGGTTCCGGCCGGTCCGGCCGGTCAGGCGGTGGCCGAGGCGGCCGTGCGCGCCGTCCAGCGCTGCGCCCCCTACCCCTTCCTGCCCAAGGACAAATTCGACAGCTGGCAGGTCGTGAACATGAATTTCACCCCGCCGTCGTCCTACTGACCGCGGCGAACGACGAGTCGAACCGGACTGCCGCATCGCCCGATCGGGGCAGGTCCGGACCATCCGTTTGGGAGCACCTCAGGATGCGAAAACTGTTCCGCAATCTCCTCGCCGCCCTGGCGACCGTTGCCGCCCTCGCTGCGGCGGCGCCGTCGAGCGCCGAGATCACCATCAACATCAACGGCGGCAACATCCAGCCGCTGCCGATCGCCATCCCGAACTTCGTGGGCGGCGCCGACACCGCCGCCGTTGGCCAGCAGATGGCCGGCGTGATCGCCGCCGACCTGCAGCGCTCCGGCCTGTTCCAGGTGCTGAATCAGGCGTCCTACGTCGATCGCATCACCGACCCCAACGCGGTGCCGAACTTCCAGAACTGGCGGGCGATCAACGCCCAGGCCCTCGTCTCGGGCGGCATCGTCCGCGCCGCCGACGGCCGGCTGCAGGCCGACTTCCGCCTGTGGGACGTGTTCGGCGGCACCCAGCTGACCGGTCAGCAGTATTTCACCACACCGGAGAACTGGCGCCGCATCGCCCACATCATCGCCGACGCCATCTACGAGCGGCTGACCGGCGAGAAGGGCTATTTCGACACCCGCATCGTCTTCGTCGACGAGAGCGGCCCCAAGGGCAACCGCGTCAAGCGTCTCGCCCTGATGGACCAGGACGGCGCCAACGTCCGCTTCCTCACCAACGGCCGCGACCTGGTGCTGACGCCGCGCTTCTCGCCGACCTCGCAGCAGGTCACCTACATGTCGTTCGGTGCCGCCGAGCCGCGCGTCTATCTGCTCAACATCGAGAGCGGCCAGCGCTCGCTGGTCGGAAACTTCCCGAACATGACCTTCTCGCCGCGCTTCTCGCCCGACGGCAACTCGGTGGTGATGAGCCTGGAGCAGGACGGCAACGCCAACATCTACGCCATGCCGATCGGCGGCGCACCGGTGCGGCTGACCAACACGGCGGCGATCGACACCTCGCCCTCCTACTCGCCCGACGGCTCGCGCATCGTCTTCGAGAGCGACCGCGGCGGCAACCAGCAGCTCTACGTCATGAGCGCCGGCGGCGGTGGCGCCACCCGCATTTCCTTCGGCAGCGGCCGCTATTCGACGCCGGTCTGGAGCCCGCGCGGCGACCTGATCGCCTTCACCCGCCAGTCGGGCAGCGGCTTTGCCATCGGCGTGATGAAGCCGGACGGCTCGGGCGAGCGCATCCTCACCGAGGGCTTCCACAACGAGGGCCCGACCTGGGCGCCCAACGGCCGCGTCATCATGTTCTTCCGCGACGCCGGCGGCCCCAACGGCGGCCCGCAGCTGTGGTCGGTCGACCTCACCGGCCGCAACGAGCAGCGCATCCCCACGCCGAACTTTGCCTCCGACCCGGCCTGGTCGCCGCTTCTGAAGTGACGAGATCGCCGCGCCGGACGCCGGTCCGGGCGCGTTTACCATCGAAAAGCCGGAAATTCGAGATTTCATCCTTCGTTAACCACGTCTTTGAACGCCGGCTTAACCAAAGCCGTTTACCAAGACTCTCGAAACATCCGGTCAGAACGTATTCGAGGATTACCGGGATCATGACGACAGCCACCAGACTTTTCAGCCGCCGAAGCGCGCTTGCCCTCGGCCTTGCCCTTCTCGCAGCAGCCTGCGCCAAGAGCCCGAGCGAACTCGACGGCCAGCTGGCCGGCGGGGCCGGCGGCGCCGGCGCCGCCACGCCCGGCAGTGCCCAGGACTTCGTGGTCAACGTCGGCGACCGCGTGTTCTTCGACACCGACAGCACCTCGCTCAACGCCGAGGCCCAGAGCGTTCTCGGCCGGCAGGCCCAGTGGCTGGCGCTCTACCCGCGCTACACCGTCACCGTCGAGGGTCACGCCGACGAGCGCGGCACGCGCGAATACAACCTCGCCCTCGGCGCCCGCCGCGCCAAGGCCGCCCAGGACTTCCTGGTTGCCCGCGGCGTCACCAGCACCCGCATCAGGACGATCTCCTACGGCAAGGAGCGCCCGGTCGCCCTCTGCGATCAGGACAGCTGCTGGGCGCAGAACCGCCGCGCCGTCACCGTGCTGAACACCGGCGGCTGACCTCCGCCCTCAAGAGCAACTCCGGACGCAGAACCGGCTCCCGCTCTTGCCGGAATTGCTCGAAGCCGCCCACCCCAGGCGCGATCATCCCGGCCTTCCCGCGCGGAAGGCCGGGATTTTCGCGTCATGGCCGCAATACCGCCGAAGTCCGGCGCTTTATGTCGGGAAACGACCGGACCGCCGGCGGCCATTCTCCGGGTTGCACCGACGGCGGCATCATGGTCCTGTCCGTCACGACGGCGTCCACCGGACGGACGCCGCGACAATCGCCTGGGGTACCCGCGCCAATGAGCCGCCTCTTCCGTCCGCCATCCCGTTTCCACCTCGCCGTGCTGGCCGCCACTCTCAGTGCCGCCCTTGTTGCCGCCGCGCCCGCCTCGGCCGGCTTCTTCGGCTCCGATCCGACGCCGCCCGCCGCCATCCCCGGCCAGGCCGACGCCGCCCAGCAGGCCGTCCGCATGGACGACATGCAGCAGCAGATGCGCGTCCTCAACGGCCGCCTCGACGAGCTGACCCATCAGATCGAGCAGTTGCAGAACCTCCTGAAGCGCGCTCAGGAGGACAACGAGTTCCGCCTGAAGGCGCTCGAAGGCGGCGGCAAGGCGCCGCAAAAGCGGTCCGAGGCCGCGCCGGCCGTTGCGCCGACGCCACCCACCGCTGGCACGGTCGCTACCGAGGCGCCGATGGATTCGGTCGGCGACGGCGGGCCGCTGCCGGCCGGCTTCGCCATCGACGCGCCCGGCGCGGTGGCCACTACGCCGCCAGCCGGCGGCGTCGGCGCGCCGCCCGCCCCGCTCGGCACGCTGCCGGGCAGCATGGCCGAGGCCGCTCCGCCGTCGGCGAGCGCGGTCGGCGGGCCGCTCGACCTGTCGGCGATCGCCCGCGGCGAGCTGATCCCGGCCGATACCGCCATCGCCACCTCCGGCGGTCTGGCCGCCGCCGCCGGCCAGGATCTCGCCGTCGGTGCGCCGCCGGCCGTAGTGCCGGCGCCCGAGCAGATGGCCGCCGTCGCGCCAACCACCGTCGACCCCGGCGCCGACTACGACCGCGCCTACTCCTCGATCGTCGGTGGCGACTACGCCGCCGCCGAGGCCGGCTTCAAGAAGTTCCTCACCGACTTCCCCGGCGATCCGCGCGCCGCCGACGCCCAGTACTGGCTCGGCGAGAGCTATTACTCGCGTCATCAGTACCGCGACGCCGCCACTTCCTACCTCGCCACCTACAAGAACCATCCGACCAGCCAGAAGGCGCCCGACAGCCTGTTCAAGCTCGGCCTGTCGCTGGAGGGCCTTGGCGAAGCCACCGCCGCCTGCGCCACCTATGGCGAGCTGACCAAGAAGTTCCCCAAGGCGCCGGCCGGCCTGGTGTCGCGCGTCGCCACGCAGAAGCAGAAGCTCGGCTGCAGCTGACATGGCCGATCCCGCCTCGGGCATCGCCTCCCCTCGGTTGTCGCCGGCCAAGCTCGCCGCCTGTTTCTCGCCGCTCGCTGGCCTCGCCCGCCTCGGCGTCGCCGTGTCAGGCGGTCCCGATTCCACCGCCCTGCTCATTCTCCTCAACCATTGGCGGCGCGACAGCCTCGTCACACCAGCCCTCGTCGTGCTCACCGTCGATCATGGCCTCAGGCCGGAAGCCGCCCATGAGGCCGACGCCGTCGTCGCCCTCGCCACCCGCCTCGGCCATGCCGCCGAGAAGCTGGTCTGGCGCCACGCCGGCCCACCGCCCGTCAGCGGCGTCCAGGCCGAGGCGCGCGCCGCCCGCTATCGCCTTCTGTCCGAGGCGGCCCGCCGCCACCGGCTCGACGCCGTGCTTCTCGCCCACACCCGCGACGATCAGGCCGAGACGCTGCTGATGCATTTGGCGCGCGGCTCCGGCGTCGCCGGCCTCGCCGCCATGCCGGCCGAGCGGACGTTCGACGGCGTGCGCTTCCTGCGGCCGTTGCTCGACGTCGCCAAGGCCGACCTCGTCGCCCTGCTCGACGCCGCCGGCATTGCTTACGTCACCGACCCCTCCAACGCCTCCGACCGCTACGCCCGCGTCCGCGTCCGCAAGGCGATGCCGGCGCTGGCCGACCTCGGCCTCACCACCGAACGGCTCGCCGGCACCGCCCGCCGCATGGCCCGCGCCGAGGCGGCGCTCGCCGCCGCCACCGACGATCTCCTCGCCCGCTCTGCCGTCGATCACGCCGGCGTCTGGTCGGTGGACGCGGGCGTGCTGGCCGCCGCTCCGGACGAGATCGCCCTCCGCCTGATCGTCCGGCTGATCCGCGCCATCCGCCCGTCCGAGCATCCGCCGCGCGCCGAGGCGCCCGAGACCTGGCACGCCGCCTTCCGGACCGGCGTCGCGCCGCGCCGCGCCACCATGGCCGGCGTGGTGCTGCATCTGAAGGGCGAGCGGCTGTGGCTCTATGCCGAAGCGGGCCGCCGCGGCTTTCCGGAAACGCCGGTCGACGGCGACGGCGTCCACCTCTGGGACGGCCGGCTCGTCGTCTCCATCGCCGGCTCGAACGGGCGGAGCCTGATCATCGGTCCCGGTGGCGGTCCCGGCGGCATGCCGGCCGCCGCCGCCGCCAGCCTGCCGGCGGTTCGCGCCGCAGACGGCGCCGATCTGCCGGCCGGGCTGACGATCGATATCCGGCCGATCGGCCCGGAATCCGTCGGACAGGACGACGATTGCCTACCCGTGGCTTGGCAAGGCGGCGCCGACAACCTATCTTAACCCGACATGGGCCATGATGGCGCCGGGCCGAGCCCGGTCTCCCGGCACCTCCCGCATCCCGCGATGCGCCGCAAAGGTCGACGATGAACGCTAATTTCCGAAATTTCGCCCTCTGGGTCATCATTCTCCTGCTGCTGGTCGCGCTGTTCCAGCTGTTCCAGGGCTCGGACACCCGCCAGCCCGGCAACGACGTGGCCTTCTCCGACTTCCTGAAGAACGTCGATCAGGGCGGCGTGCGCGATGTCACTATCGTCAACCAGACGATTACGGGCCATCTCCAGAACGGCTCCACCTTCCAGACCTACGCGCCCTACAACGCCGACTACATCGGCGACCTGACCAAGGCCGGCGTCACCATCGTTGCCCGGCCGCCCACCGAGAGCATCTCGCTGATCGGCACGCTGCTCAACTGGCTGCCGATGCTGATTCTGCTCGGCCTCTGGATCTTCTTCATGCGCCAGATGCAAGGCGGCGCCGGCGGCAAGGCCATGGGCTTCGGCAAGTCCAAGGCCAAGCTGTTGACCGAGGCGCACGGCCGCGTCACCTTCGACGACGTCGCCGGCATCGACGAGGCCAAGGAGGACTTGCAGGAGGTCGTCGAGTTCCTGCGCGACCCGCAGAAGTTCCAGCGGCTCGGCGGCCGCATCCCGCGCGGCGTGCTGCTGGTCGGCCCGCCCGGCACCGGTAAGACGCTGACTGCCCGCGCCGTGGCTGGCGAGGCCAACGTGCCCTTCTTCACCATCTCCGGCTCGGACTTCGTTGAAATGTTCGTCGGCGTCGGCGCCTCACGCGTCCGCGACATGTTCGAGCAGGCCAAGAAGAACGCCCCCTGCATCATCTTCATCGACGAGATCGACGCGGTCGGCCGCCATCGCGGCGCCGGCCTCGGCGGCGGCAACGACGAGCGCGAGCAGACGCTGAACCAGCTCCTCGTCGAGATGGACGGCTTCGAGCAGAACGAAGGCGTCATCATCATTGCCGCGACCAACCGTCCGGACGTGCTCGACCCGGCCCTGTTGCGTCCCGGCCGCTTCGATCGCCAGATCACCGTGCCGAATCCCGACGTCAACGGCCGCGAGAAGATCCTGAAGGTCCACGTGCGCAAGGTGCCGATGGCGCCCGACGTCGACTTGAAGGTGCTGGCCCGCGGCACGCCGGGCTTTTCCGGCGCCGACCTGATGAATCTCGTCAACGAGGCCGCCCTCTTGGCCGCCCGCCGCAACAAGCGCATCGTGACGATGGGCGAGTTCGAGGATGCCAAGGACAAGGTGATGATGGGCGCCGAGCGCAAGTCGCTGGCCATGACGCCCGAGGAGAAGCGCAACACCGCCTATCACGAGGCCGGTCACGCCATCATCGCCCTGGTGCTCGACAAGACCATCGACCCGATCCACAAGGCGACCATCATCCCGCGCGGCCGCTCGCTCGGCATGGTGATGACCCTGCCCGAGAGCGACCGCTACAACTGGACCTACGAGAAGGCGGTTGCCCGCCTGACCATGCTGTTCGGCGGCCGCGAGGCGGAAATCCTCACCTTCGGCCCGGAGAAGGTGACGACCGGCGCCGCCGGCGACATCCAGATGGCCACCAGCCTCGCCCGCTCGATGGTGATGGAATGGGGCATGAGCGAGAAGCTCGGCCGCGTTCGCTACCGGCCCAACGAGCAGGAGGTGTTCCTCGGCCACTCGGTCAGCCAGTCGACCAACATGGCCGACGAGACCGCCAAGCTGATCGACGAGGAAGTCCGCCACTATATCGAGGAAGGCGAGCAGAACGCCCGCCGCATCATCACCGAGAACCACGACAAGTTCGTCGCCATCGCCGAGGCGCTGCTGGAGTTCGAGACGCTGACCGGTGAGGAGCTGCGCGGCATCATGGACGGCCGTCCGCCGGTGCGCGACGCCTTCGACGACTCGACGCCGCCGCGTGGGTCCGCGGTGCCCGCCACCAAGCCGCGCCCCAAGGGCGAGGAGCCCGACGGCGCCGCGCCACAGCCGTCGACCTGAGCGGGGAGGCCGGGAGCGTTTCCAGCGAAACTGGAAGTGCTCCGGAAAACGACAAAGGCGTCGGGATGTCTCGTCCCGGCGCCTTTTCTTTTGGGTAGGCGTCTCTCAGTTCGTCCCGGTTACTCTGCCGATCAGATCAGATCGATTTGCCGGCCCTGGCCGGTTCGCTCGAAGCCGAGGTCTGTCATCGTTACCGGCCTGACCCCATTCCTGCCACGGCACTGTTCCTCCGACGCGGCCAGGGACCATCCTGAAACGCAAAAACGGCCGTCGGAATGCCGACGGCCGCCTTGCAATGCTCTCCAGCCGAAAGGCCGGGCGCTCAGCCCTGCGCCTGCGCGGTGCTGAGCGCCTGACGGGCGGGGCCGTAGCCCGGCTTCAGCACCAGCGCCCGATTGATCGAATCGCGACCGCGCTGCACATCGCCGGTGCGGATCTGGGCGGTGCCGAGATTGGTCCAGAACTCGGCCGACTGCTTGTTGCGGTTGACCGCCGCCGCGAAGTCCTGCAGCGCGTCCTTGTCCTTGCCGACCTGGAGACGGCTGAGACCGCGGGCGTTGTAGGGCTCGGCGGCATTGGCGTCGAGCGCGATGGCGGCATCGAGATCGGCGATGGCCCTGATGTGGTTGCCCTGCGTCTGATAGATCAGCGCCCTGTTGTAATAGGCCTTGGCGTCGGAGGTGTTCAGCGTCACCGCCTGATCGAAGTCGGCCATGGCGAAATCGAGCTGGCCGGACTGGCGATAGAGGGTGCCGCGGCCGAGATAGGCCGGCTGATAGCCGCCGTTGAGGCTGATCGCCTGATTGTAGTCGGCGAGCGCCGCCTGAGCCTGATTGAGTTGGCGGTAGATCAGGGCGCGGTTGTTGTAGGCCTGATAGAAGCCGGGATTGAGCTGGATCGCCATGGTGAAGTCGGCGAGTGCCGCCTGGAACTGCCCGGCCTGACCGTAGGCGGAGCCGCGCACGTTGTAGTTCATCGCGTTCTGGGGATCGCGCTGGATGGCGGCGGTGAGCGAACCGATGTTGGCGGTGGAGCCGGCATTGGGATCGACCACCCAGGTCGTCGCCTCACGCCCCGAATCCGACGTGGTGCAGGCGGCAGCCAGGAGACCGAGGGCGAGCGCGCCGGCAAAACCCCGAAGACGCGAAGAGTTCGCATGAAACCGCATCAATCCATCCCTTTCAGGCAAGGCCGCCGGCCCGGCGGGTTCGGCCTTCGGGCGGCGCCCCGATCGGCGCTGTCTGCCGGTCCGGGCGGAAAAGGCCGAGGCCTCGCCGCCCGCCGCCGGCATAACAAAAGAGACGGTCGACTCGCGTGACCGTCCCTCGACTTCGACAAACAACTGCGGGCGACGGTGCCCGGGGTATCAGTGGGTGCGGCCCTTGACCGACACCAGACCCTCGCGCTGCGCCCGCTTGCGCGCCAGCTTGCGCGACCGGCGGACGGCCTCGGCCTTCTCGCGCGCCTTCTTCTCGGACGGCTTCTCGTAATGGCCGCGCAGCTTCATCTCGCGGAAAATGCCTTCGCGCTGCATCTTCTTCTTCAGCGCCTTGAGAGCCTGGTCGACGTTGTTGTCGCGAACGAGTACCTGCACGCCTGTTCTTCCCGTGTCCGGTCGCCGTGAAACCCGTCTCGCCGGGGCGGACCCACCCGCGGCAGCGCATCTCAGGCGACATGATGAAACCAATCTCGCGGAAACGACGAATCTCCGCCGCAGCGCACCGGGGCACCGCAAGAGTGGTGGTTCTCTAGCAAATCGAGGCCGGCCTGTCCACAGCAGATCGGCGGACGGGCAGGAAAATGCGCCCGCCGACCTGCGCGGCGCTTCCAGGATGTGGCCTCGTCACCTCAGCGCACCAGCCGTCCCACGGCACCGAGACGCCCGCGCCGAACACCGCAAGCCACCACACCCGGCTCGGGATGATTGCCTATCCGAGGCCCGGTAGCGCATGGTTAACGCATTTTCGCCAAGATGCTCGGCATGGGATTTGCGAGAGGGACTCCGGGCCGGTGGCACGGTCCGCCCTTGATGAATGCCTGTGCGTCGGGATCCTCCTCACCATGTGCCGTTGGCTCGCCTATTCCGGTCGTCCGATCTTCCTGGATACCCTGGTTTCCAAGCCCTGCCACTCCCTGATCCACCAGAGCCAGTCGGCCACCGAGTGCCTTGCCGCCACCAACGGCGACGGCTTCGGCCTTGGCTGGTACGGCGCCTGGGAGGAGCCGGGCCTCTACCGTGACGCCATGCCTGCCTGGAACGACGACAATCTGAAAAGCCTGACGCATCAGATTTCATCACCACTGTTCTTCGCCCACGTGCGCGCCTCCACCGGCACGCCGACGACGCGCGTCAACTGTCATCCCTTCGTCAGCGGCCGCTGGATGTTCATGCACAACGGCCAGGTCGGCGGCTGGGACCGCATCCGTCGCCGTCTGGAGGCGCGGCTCTCCGACGCCCGCTACCACGAGCGTTGCGGCTCCACCGATTCCGAAGCGCTGTTCCTGCTGCTCGACGCCGAGGACCTCGCCGTCGATCCGATCGCCGCCATGCGGGCGGTGCTGGCCGAGACGCGTCGGGCGATGATCGAGGCCGGCGTCGACGATCCCCTGCGCCTCACCGCCGCCCTCACCGACGGCAAGCGCCTCCACGCCTTCCGCTATTCCTCCGACGACCGGCCGCCCAGCCTTTACTGGCGGCAGGGCGACGATGGCATCACCGTGGTGTCCGAGCCGATCGACGCCGCCCATGACCAGTGGACGGCCGTGGCGCCCAACAGCGTGCTGACGGTGGAACCGGGCGGCCGCGCCCGCCTCGCAAGCTTCGAGGTGGAGATCAGCCGCCGCCTCGCCACCCGCGTCGCCTAAGTCTTGTTCAGACGTCGACCCGGTTGACGTGGCCCATCTTGCGGCCGGGCCGGCTCTCGGCCTTGCCGTAGAGGTGCAGCCGCGCCCTGGGATCGGCGACGATCTCCGCCCAGGCATCGGCGTCGGCGCCGATCAGGTTCTCCATCACCGTCGGCGCGATGGTGGCGACCGAGCCGATCGGCCAGCCGGCGATCGCCCGCACGTGGTTCTCGAACTGCGAGGTCACCGCACCGTCCTCGGTCCAGTGGCCGGAGTTGTGGACGCGCGGCGCAATCTCGTTGACGACGAGTCGTTCACCGCCTCCCTCGCGCACCACGAACAGCTCGACGCCGAGCACGCCGACATAGTCGAGCGCCGCGGCGATGCGCCGGCCGAGATCGGCGGCCGCGGCCGCCGTGGCGGGCGCGACGGCCGCCGGCACCCGCGTTTCCTTGAGGATGTGGTGGACGTGGGAATTCTCACCGATGTCGTAGACCGCCGACGTGCCGTCCGCCGCCCGCACCACGATGGCCGACACCTCGATCGCGAAGGGAATGAGCGCTTCGAGGATCAGGTCGCGGCTGCCGAGTTCGACAACGGCGGCGGCCAGCGCTTCGCGGCTCTCCACCTTGCGCTGGCCCTTGCCGTCGTAGCCGAAGCGCCGCGTCTTCAGGATGGCCGGCAGGCCGGTGACGGCGATCGCCGCATCGATATCGACGAGGCCGCCGATGGCGGCGAAGGCCGCCACCTCGGCGCCGGCCGCCTTGAGGAAGGTCTTCTCGGCGAGCCGGTCCTGCGAGGTGGCCAGCGCCCCAGCGCCGGGCCTGAGGCGCGTGCGCTGAGCGATCACCTCGGCGGCGCGGGCCGGCACGTTCTCGAATTCGTAGGTGACGACGTCGCAGCGGTCGGCGAAGGCGGCCAGCGCCGCCTCGTCGTCATAGCCGGCGACGGTGTGGGCCTTCGCCACATCGAAGGCCGGGCTGTCGGGATCGGGGCAGTAGACATGCACGGAAAGACCGAGCCGGGCGGCGGCGAGCGCCATCATCCGGCCGAGCTGGCCGCCGCCGAGCATGCCGATCACCGAGCCGGGAGGCAGCATGTCAGGCGCCATCGACGGGCTCCCCGGCAACGGCCGCCGCCTGGCGAGCACGGAAATCGTCGAGCCGGACAGAGAGCGCCTCGTCCGACAGCGCCAGCACGGCGGCGGCGATGAGCGCCGCGTTGATCGCCCCGGCCTTGCCGATGGCCAGCGTGCCGACCGGCACGCCGCCCGGCATCTGCACGATGGAGAGCAGGCTGTCCTGCCCTTTCAGCGCCTGGCTCTCGACCGGCACGCCGAACACCGGCAGCGGCGTCAGTGCCGCCACCATGCCGGGCAGGTGCGCCGCGCCACCGGCGCCGGCGATGATCACCTTGAAGCCCTCGGCCCTCGCCCCCTTGGCAAAGGCGAACATGCGCTCGGGCGTGCGGTGGGCGGAAACAATCATCGCCTTGTGCGGCACGGCGAGCGCGTCGAGCGTGTCGGCGGCGTGCCTCATGGTGGCCCAGTCGGACTGGCTGCCCATGATAATGGCGACAGGCGGCTTGTCGGTCATGCGGAACGTCCCCCATCCGCTCGGTCGGAAACCGTTCAAGGCGGTAGGGGAAAAGCCCGGCGATGGCAAGCCTTGGATGGCGGTTTCAGGCGATGATATCGGGAACCGTCTGATCCTCGAGTTGCTGGATGCGATCCTTCAGCACCAGCTTGCGTTTCTTGAGGCGCTGGATCTGGATGGAATCGGCGGTGCCGAGCGACACCATCGCGTCGATGGCCGCGTCGAGATCCCGGTGCTCCTGGCGCAGTCGCGCCAGCTCCAATTGCACTTGTTCGTTGCCTTCTTCCTGCCCGGTCATCCAACGCACCCTTCGCCTCGTCCCTCGCCAGTCGGCGCCGACATTAATCTAGCAGATCCGCGCCGCCTTTTCATGGCCTTCGGCGGGGAAAGCCCCCGCTTTCCGTAATGGCGCCACCAACCCCGTGCTTCTACCGCTTGCCGCTTCCGGCGAATGTGACTAGACAACGTCGGCTTCCCGTGCCGGCTCAGGATTCGACCCGTTTCCTTGGTGTCGTCTCCGTACTCCAAATCGATACAAGCCGGCGCTGGCCGTCGGCCGGAAGCGCATTTATGACGACGTCATGCATCTGATGGGCGTCTGACGCGTTAATGCCATCGAGGCCCGCTTCCGGCTGCACGGCCGGTGCCGGCATTTTCGATGGACCAGGTTCCGCGGCAGACCCGACGGGCCGCCCGAAGCGGGAGAGAGGACATGAACATCAAGCCGCTCGGCAAGCGCGACCATCGCATCGACATCCTGCGCGCCTTGGCGCTGTTGTCGATCTTCATCAACCACATTCCCGGCAACATCCTCGAACCCTTCACGCACAAGAACTTCGGTCTGTCCGATTCCGCCGAAGCCTTCGTGCTGCTGGCCGGCGTCGCCTCGGCCTTCGCCTATTTCCCGCGCTTCTCGGCCGGCGCGGTCGCCCTGCCGCTCGCCAAGATCGGCAAGCGCGTGGTGGTGCTCTACGTCGCCCACCTCGCTTCGCTGATGGTCGGCCTCGGCATCTTCTGCTACGGAATGCAGCGCTGGGGCATGCCCATCCTCGACACGCCGCTCAATATCGACATCGTCTACGCCGAACCGACCAAGGCGTTCATCGGCATTCCCCTGCTGACGCAGCAGATCGGCTACCACAACATCCTGCCGCTCTACGTCTGCCTGCTGATCTTCCTGCCGGTGCTGATGCTGGTGGCGCGTTTCTTCGGCCTCGGCGCCATGCTGGCCACCTCGGTCGCCCTCTACGCCGCCGCCCATCTCTTCGCGCTCAACATGCCCGCCTATCCCGGCCAGGGCGGCTGGTTTTTCAACCCCTTCACCTGGCAGCTGATCTTCGGCATCGGCTTCTTCATCGGCGTGCGCGTGCTGCGCGGCGAGACGCCGGTGCCCCTGTGGCGGCCGCTGTGGTGGCTGGCGCTCGCCTATCTCATCGCCGCCTGCATCTACCACCGCTACAATCTCTACGGCAGCATCCCCAACGTCTCCTGGCTGCCGCGCAACTTCCAGATCAACGAAAAGCCCTGGGTGGCGCTGCCGCGCCTCCTGCACATCCTGTCGCTCGCCTATGTCATCGGCCACAGCCGGCTGATCATGGGCGCGCTCGGCCGCCTGTCGCCGGACGGCGTGCTGTCGCGCATCGGCCGCAATTCGCTGCCGGTGTTCTGGCTGGGCACGGCGCTGTCGGTGGTCGGACAGGTACTGCTGTTCGCCGCCCAGCCGGGGCCGGTCGTGCAGATCGCTTTCCTCGCCGCCGGCATCCTCGCCCAGGCGGCGCTCGCCTACTTCCTCGACTACCTCGGCAAGGCATCGAGCCGCGCCAAGGCCGACAAGAAGGCGGCAGCCGAAGTACCCGGCGAAGTAGCCGGCAAGGATGCGACGGCGGCGGCCTGACGCCGCCCCGGCGAGCCGGCCGGGCCTCGGGACAGCGGCACCCATTCAGCAAAAACGCCACGGACGATGTCCGTGGCGTCATGCCGGATTAAGGTGTTCCGAACCGCATTGTCTGTCCTCAGTGCAGGACCTTGGCTTCGGCGGTAAGCTTCAGAATCTCGTCTTTCAGCGCCAGCTTTTGCCGCTTCAACTCACTGAGCGCCACGCCGTCAATGCTCGGGTGCTGACTGGCCTCGTCAAGCTCCCGTTCGAGGGCGGCGTGACGGCGCTCAAGTTCGGCGATATGCGACTGAACAGACATTCGGGCCTCCTTGCTGTGGACTGAGCCTCAACACAATCATCGTGTCACAATTCTGATATGAAGTCGATGGTTCCCCGCTTCAAGACGGCAGCCGCCGTTTATAAATTGCGTCTTGAGCCCATGTCTTTGTTATTAATTGCGAAAACGACCCACGCATGATCCCGGATGTTGCGATATCGACCAAGGTCTGACTGCCGGGGGCGCCAGCCGCCCGATCGGTCGGCGGCGGTATACGGCCCTTTCCGGATGCGTTGGCGACGCCCGAAACGACAACGGCCGCCCCGGAGGGCGGCCGCTGCAAGATCGTCCGGATGGAACAGGATCAGAAGTCGTCGTCCTCGTCGGACTTGGGGGCGTTGAGGGCGTTGAGCTTGGCGAACACCGCCTCGGCGTCGAGTTCCTCCTCGTCGCGCGACGGCGCCCGGAAGCCGGTGAGCGCATCCGGCGAGGTGGTCTCCTCGACCGGCAGCAGCGTCTGCGTCAGCACCTTCTCCGGCGACACCTTGCCCGCCTTCTCGACCTCCATGTCCAGCTCGATCTGCGAGCAGAGGCCGAGCGTCACCGGATCGGCCGGCGTCAGGTTGGCGGAGTTCCAGTGGGTGCGGTCGCGGATCTGGGCGATCGTCGTCTTGGTGGTGCCGACGAGGCGCATGATCTGCGCGTCCTTCAGCTCGGGATGGTTGCGCACCAGCCACAGGATGGCGTTCGGCCGGTCCTGGCGGCGCGACACCGGCGTGTAGCGCGGACCGCGGCGCTTGGCCTCCGGCACCCGTACCTTGGGGTCGAGCAGCTTCAGGCGGATCGAACCGTCCTTCTCGGCCTTCTCGATATCCTCGCGGGAGAGCTGGCCGGTCAGGATGGGGTCGAGGCCCTTGATGCCCTGCGCCGCTTCGCCGTCGGCGATGGCCTTCACCTCGAGGGCATGCAGCTTGCAGAAGGCGGCGATCTGGTCGAACGACAGGGCCGTGTTCTCGACCAGCCAGACGGCGGTTGCCTTGGGCATCAGGGGGGTCGACATCGATAAATCCTCTTCGCTGGTCCACCGGCCTTCGCCGGCGGCCCTCCGTCTCGTATCACGATGACCGGGGAACGACCCCTATATACAGATCGCCTCGCCGTTCCGCAATTGACGAAGGGCAGTTTTCTCAGGCGCCGCCGGGCACCAGCACGATCTTGCCGACGTGGTCGGCCTCGAGCGCCGCATGCGCCTCGGCCGCCCGTTCGAGCGGCAGCACCCGGTCGATCACCGGCGCGACGGTGCCGGCCGACAGGAGCGGCCACACCTCGTCGCGAAGCGCCGCGGCGATCGTCGCCTTAAAGGCCGCCTCGCGCGGCCGCAAGGTCGAGCCCGTGTGGACGAGCCGCTTCTGCATCAGCCGCCCGAAGTTGGCGGTCGCCTTGGCTCCGCCCAGGAAAGCGATCTGCACGATGCGGCCGTCGACGGCGGCAAGCTCGTAGTTGCGGTCGACATAGTCGCCGCCCACCATGTCGAGGATGACGTCGACGCCGCGCCCGCCGGTCGCCGCCTTCAGCACAGTAACAAAGTCCTCCTCGCGGTAGTTGACGGCCACCTCGGCGCCGAATTGCCGGCAGGCGGCGCATTTCTCGGCGCTGCCGGCGGTGGCGAACACGCGCGCTCCGAAGGCACGGGCGAGCTGGATCGCCGTGGTGCCGATGCCCGACGTGCCGCCGTGGACGAGGAAGCTCTCTCCGGCCGCCAGATGCCCCCGGTCGAACACGTTGGACCAGACGGTGAAGAAGGTCTCCGGCAGCGCCGCCGCCCGGACGGCGTCGTAGCCCTCCGGCCAGGGCAGGCAACTGCCGGCCGGCGCAACGCAATACTCGGCGTAGCCGCCGCCGGCCATCAGCGCCGTCACCCGGTCGCCAACGGCAGGCTGCCGCACGCCGGCACCTACGGCCGCTACCCTGCCGGCTACTTCGAGGCCGGGAATGTCGGAAGCGCCGGGCGGCGGCGGATAGCCGCCCTGCCGCTGCAGGGCATCCGGCCGGTTGACGCCGGCCGCCTCGACGGCGATCAGCACGTCGCCATCGGAGAGAGCCGGCAGCGGCCGCCGCGTCGGTTGCAGCACCTCCGGCCCGCCGGGGCGGCTGATCTCGATCGCCAGCATGTCGGACGGCAACGCGGTCATGGCGGGCTTCCTCCATCTTCAGGCGCGGAGGCACTCCTCCCGCCGATGGTCAACAGTCTACAGATGCTTCTCCATGATGGAAAACACCTCTCCGTGCTTTGCGAAGGTCTCGACCACCGTCCATCCCGCCTTGGCGTAGAGGCCGACCGCGCTGGCCGTATAGAGGAAAAGGCGCGGGATGGCCGCCTGCCGGGCCAGCGCTTCCAGCGCATCGATCAGGCGGCGGCCGTGGCCCTTGCCGCGATGGCCGGGCACGACATAGAGGCCGGCCAGCCAGGGATTGAGGTCCGGCCGGTCGTCGAGATCGTCGAGACAGAGAGCCACCATGCCGATGGGTTGATCATCCTCGAGCAGCACCAGCACGGTGGGCATCAGGTCGCGGCTCGCAGCGCAACGGGCCTCGAAGGTCAACATCTCGGCCAGGCTGGTGTCGCCGTCGCCGAAGAACGCCTGCCACCGCCATGTGCCGGTGACGGGCGCAAGATCGGGACGCGCGCGGGTGGTAACGATGGTGAGAGGCATTGTTGTTTCCGTTGCGGCGCCGATTGCCATTAAGCGCGCAAAGGTGCGCCACCGCCAATCCCCGCTCACAGCCCGGATTGCCGGCCGACGCAAAGCCCCCTCTTGGTCGTCTTGACAGTCCGCGTCGCCGAGCCTTCACTTCCCCCTTGGTGTTGCACACTTGGAGGATGGAGGAACCCCGATGATCATCGATGACGATCGGCCTCAGCCGCCCGCCGCGCATGTCGTCGGCCAGGATCTGTCGCATCTCTCCGTCGCCGATCTCCGCGAGCGCGTCGACCTCCTGCGCGCCGAGATCGCCCGCATCGAGGAAGCCCTGCGCCTGAAGGACGACGTCCGCAACGCCGCCGACTCCCTGTTCAAGTTCTAGGACAAGCCTGGCAGACGCGGGAACAGGCGAACCGTGACAGCCGGACAGCCCGCCGAAAACTCGCGGCCGGCGAAATCCGTCGGAGAACTGTCCATTGTTAAGGGCGCATTTACCAGTTTCGTTTATCAAGAAGTCGATCCGCACGGTTGGATCACGAGTGGCTCCTGTCACTCTTTTGACGCCTCCCTGTTCAACTTAAGAAGGGCCGCCCCTGGGCGGCCTTCTTTTTTGGCCGGCCGGCGCGATCCCCTTCACCCCGATTTGCAGAGACTCCAAACCCACTTTGCGTTAACCTTTCCTTCATGTCCGGGCCGGCGGCCACCGCCCCTGGCATGGCTGTTGCGACCCTGCTCGTCATGTCGGGCGACTGTCCCGGAAGGGGATCGATTGCGTCCCTTGCTGGGGATTGCGGGGACGAGCGGCGGCTGCCGTCGGCTTTTCCTTGGCGAGCGGTGCCCGTCAAGTCCAGGTCATGGGCGGCGGAGCCGAGCGTGTGGTGTAGAGGTGGCGTGATGAGTGACTTTTCCGGCAATTCCCATTCCGGCACGGAGGCCATCGCCTTCGGCGCGCGCGCGCTCAATTCGGAGCTGTTCCGCGAACTGTTTCGCGAGGGCATGGCGCTGGTCGAGGAGACGGCGGCCTATCTCGACGGCGAAGGCCGCGCCGAGAGTCGATCGCTCGGCCGCGCCGCCACGCTCGCCTATTCCACCGAGTCGATGCGCCTCACCACCCGCCTGATGCAGATTGCGTCCTGGCTGCTGATGCAGCGCGCCGTCAACGAGGGTGAGATGTCGCCCGATCAGGCGCGCAGCGAGAAGAACAAGGTCCGCCTCGACTTCCAGCCGCCGGTGATGTCCGGCCCGCTGTGGGAGGAACTGCCGGCGACGCTGCGGGCGATCATCGAGCGTACCGACCGCCTGCATGAACGCATCGTCCACATGGACAAGGCGATCTACACCGCCGCCGCTGCGCCGGCCGCCAACGCGATCGCCCGCGACATCGATCGCCTGGCCAGCGCCTTCGGCGCCCGCCGCGTCGACGACTGATCCCGCTCTCGCGGCCCGAAGGCGCGGGGAGGCGCCGGGCGGGCCGCCGTTTCCGGCCCATCCTGCGATGCCGGAAACAAAACCCCGGCGAGCGCCGCTCGCCGGGGTTTGTTATTTCCACGCTGTCGTGGCAGCGCCTTACTTCTTGGCGAACAGGCCACCGAACTTGGAATTGAAGCGCGACAGACGGCCGCCGCGGTCCATCAGCTGCTGCTGACCGCCGGTCCAGGCCGGATGCACCTTCGGATCGATGTCAAGGTTCAGCGTCGCATCCTTGGCGCCGTAGCACGAACGGGTGACGAACTCGGTGCCATCGGTCATGACGACCTTGATGTCGTGATAGTCGGGATGAATGCCCTGCTTCATCTTTTCGGTCCTTTCCGGCGTCCGCCAGGACGCGATCGTTGACGCCGGCCTTGTCGGGGCGCCCGGTTACGGGATGTCGGCCGCGCGGCGGTTCCTCAGAGGAACGAGCCGCCCCGAGGAACACCTCGGGCGGCTCGCTTCCGGTCCACCGCATGGCCCGGTCGGGCGCCTCTATAGCGCAAAGCCTCGGCGCGGACAAGCGCGAGATGGCACCGGCGGCGCTGTTGCCGGTCCAATCGCGCCGCCTGTCCTCAGTCGGCGTCGATGACAGCGGGAACCTGCTCGCGGGCCATGGCCTTCATCGCCTCCTGCACCTTCTCGAAGGCGCGCACCTCGATCTGGCGGACGCGCTCGCGGCTGACGCCGAATTCGGTCGACAGGTCCTCGAGCGTCATCGGGTCCTCGGCCAGCCGCCGCGCCTCGAAGATGCGGCGCTCGCGATCATTCAGCACGCCGAGCGCCCGCTTCAGCATGGCGCGGCGCTGGTCGAGTTCCTCGGTTTCGGCCATCACCGTTTCCTGGTCGTCGCGCTCGTCGACCAGCCAGTCCTGCCACTCGCCGCTCTCGCTGTCCGAGCGCAGCGGCGAATTGAGCGAGGCGTCGCCACTGAGGCGCCGGTTCATGGAAACGACGTCTTCCTGGGTGACGCCGAGCTTGGTGGCGATGGCCTCCACCTGGTCGGGCTTGAGGTCGCCGTCGCCAAGCGCCTGCAACTGGCTCTTGGCCTTGCGGAGGTTGAAGAACAGCCGCTTCTGGTTGGCCGTGGTACCCATCTTGACCAGCGACCAGGAGCGCAGGATGTATTCCTGGATGGCCGCCTTGATCCACCACATGGCGTAGGTGGCGAGGCGGAAGCCCTTGTCCGGCTCGAAGCGCTTCACCGCCTGCATCAGGCCGACGTTGCCCTCGGAAATCACTTCGCCGATCGGCAGGCCGTAGCCGCGATAGCCCATGGCGATCTTGGCGACCAGCCTGAGGTGCGACGTGACGAGCTTCTGGGCGGCTTCGCGGTCGTCGTATTCGACGTAGCGCTTGGCCAGCATGTACTCTTCCTGCGGCTCAAGCATCGGAAAGCGGCGAATCTCGTCGAGATAGCGGCTGAGGCCGCCCTCTCCGGCGGCGATCATCGGCAATGTGGTTCGGGCCATCGAGCACCCCCGTTGTCGTTCATGGGACCGCTCCCGGACGGACACGGCCTCCCCCCGGCGCCCCGTCGGCGAGCGCGCCGATAGCCGAATATAGGAACAATCCCGGCATTTTCATGAGTAACTTACGAAAAAGCCTAAAGTTCCCGGAAAGCCGCCACAAGGTCGGCCATGTCCGGCGGCAGCTCGCTTTCGAAGCGCAGCAGCTCACCGCTGACCGGATGCTCGAAGGCGATGAGATAGGCGTGCAGCGCTTGGCGCGGGAAGGCGCGCACCGCCGACGCCGCCGCCTCCGGCAGCCGGTTGGCCTTGGTCAGGAAATGCGCGCCGTAGACCGCGTCGCCGATTAGCGGATGGCCGGCGGCGGCAAGGTGGACGCGGATCTGGTGCGTCCGCCCCGTTTCGAGATGGCACTCGACCAGCGAGGCGGCGGCGGCGCGTCCCGCCGCGGCGGGAAAGCGCTCGGCCACCTCGTAATGGGTGATCGCCGCCTTGCCGCCGCTGCCCTTGACGATGGCCATCTTGGTCCGGTCGGACGACGAACGGCCGAGCGGCGCCTCGATCGTGCCGCGGAACGGCTCCGGGCTGCCCCAGACCAGCGCCAGATAGCCGCGCTCCAGCGGGCCGGTGCGGCCATGATCGGCGAACTGGGCGGCGAGGCCGGCGTGTGCCCGGTCGGTCTTGGCCACCACCATCAGGCCGGTGGTGTCCTTGTCGAGCCGGTGGACGATGCCCGGCCGGCGCACGCCGCCGATGCCTGAGAGGCTGTCGCCGCAATGGGCGATCAGCGCGTTGACCAGCGTGCCGGTCCAGTTGCCGGCCGCCGGATGCACCACCAGGCCGGCCGGCTTGTCGATGACGATCAGATCGTCGTCCTCAAAGACGACGACGAGCGGGATGTCCTCGCCCTGCGGCTCGGCGTCCTCGGCCGGCGGCACCAGCACGGCGAGATCGAACCGGCCGACCAGCTTCCTTGCCGCGTCGGTGACGACCGCGCCGTCGACGCTGACCGCCCCGGCCTCGATCAGCGCCTTGAGGCGCGAGCGGCTGACGTCGGGAAAGGCCTCGGCTACCAGCTTGTCGAGCCGCGTCCGGACCGCCGCCTCGATGCTGGCCGCCCGCGCCTCGCCACCCTCGTCCTGCACCTCGTCTTCCGGGCCGATATCGTCCTCGTCCGCCATCGTTTCCCCTTGCCGCGCGTCGACAAACCGCGCCGGATTCGCTAAATGCCGGCTATCGCAGAAATCCGCTCTGAAGGAAAGCATCATGGCGAGGCCGACCGACGACCAACCCGAGGCGCCGCTCGATCCGGCCATCCTCCAGGTGCAGACGCGCCTTCGCGTCATGATGGCAATCGCCGCCGGCACGCTCGGCATCGGCCTGATCGCCGTCTTCGTCGCCATCGCCTTCCGCGTGGCGAAGAGCGGCGACGACGCGCCGCCGGCCGGCGCACCGTTCCGCACGCTGCTCGAGGTGATGACGCCCGGCACCATCGTTGGCACAGAGGTCGACGCCGACCGCCTGTCGCTGGTCATCGACGGCCCCGAGGGCAAAGTGGTGGAGATCCATCACCTGCCGTCGGGGAAGCTGATCGGCAGCGTGGTGCTGGTCGGCAAGTGACCCGGCCGGCTTGACGCCGGCCACCCGCTGTCCCATCTACCTCCCTCGAGGCCACGTCCTCACCCGCCTTTGGCGGGAATGCCAAGTCCGGGACGGCCCGGCCCAACCGCAAGGAGGGCCGCCATGGCCTGGATATATCTGTTGATCGCCGGTCTCTTGGAAGTCGTCTGGGCCTACGGCATGAAACTGTCGGCCGGCTTCACGCAGCTCGGCGCCAGCCTTCTCACCCTTGTCGCCATGCTCCTGAGCTTCGGCCTCCTGGCCGTCGCCATGAAGTCGCTGCCGCTCGGCACCGCCTACACCGTCTGGACCGGCATCGGCGCCGTCGGCAGCTTCGCAGTCGGCATCGTCGTGCTCGGCGAGGCCGTAACGCCGCTGCGGCTCCTCGCCGCAGCGCTGATTCTCGCCGGCCTCCTGCTGATGAAGCTGTCGAGCCCGGCCTGAGCCGTCCTCATTCCCCCCAGGCGGCGAAGGCGTCGGCGAACACCTTGTCGCCGGGGGCACCCTTCTCGAAGGTGAGGATGGCGCGGCGACGGTTGCCGTAGCGGATCGGGATGTCGATCCACGACCGCTCCTTCAGCAGCTGGATGTTGCGACTGACGTCCTGATCGAGGCCGGACAGCGCCAGCCAGAACAGGCTGTCCGACACCTTGGCGACGGCGCCGACGATCGGGTCGCCGCGCGCCTCCTCGGTCTGCTTGGCGATCATGCCCGGCGTGGTGTCGATGAACTTGCCGGCGAACGACGGCGGCACCGTGAAGGAGAACTCGACGATGTGGCTGGCCGGCAGCGCCTGATCGTCGTTCTTGTGGATCGACAGGCGCATCTTGAGGTCGAGTTCGGGCACCTCGATGTCGCCGCGGATCTGCGGCACCGGCTTGTCGCCCGGCAGCGCCGGCTCGTTGACGAAGGACCATACCACCGTGCCGTCGAGCTTGGTGCCGGGCGAGCCGGGAATGGGCTCCTCGTAGAGAATGGCCTTCTGGGCGACGGCGATCGTTTCGCCGGCCGAGGCACCGGCCGGCGGAGTCGTCGTCGGCTGGACGGGCGCCAGGGCGCTGGCGTCCGGCGACGGCGTCGCTCCGGCCATGGCGGCGGGCGGCGCGGCGGCCGTGCCGCCGGGGGCCGGCGGCAGGTCGGGATCGACGGCGGCCGGCGGAGCGACCGCCTCGGTCTGCACCGCCACGGCGTCGGGCGCCACAGGCGTCGCCGGCGCCGCCTCGCCTTCGGCCGGCAGCCGGTCGAGGATCTTGGGGGCGAGCCCGTCGTCGCCGCTCGTCGTCGCCGCCGTCTCAGCCTGCGGCGCGCCGGCGATCAGCGACGCGATGGTGTCGCGGAAGGCGTAGACGGCGCCGCCGAGGGCGATCACCAGAAGGGCGGCCAGCGCGCCCAGCAGGATACGGCCGCGGCGGCCGGTGCCGGTGCTCTCCTCCGGCCAGGGCAGCGTCGCCGCCTCGCGCTGCGGCAGCATCCGTTCCGGCTCCAGCCGGTCGGCGGCGCCAACCACGGCGACCTCCGGATGCGGCTCGGTCGGATGGACGTCGGCGGCAGAGCCCAGCTCCGGCTCCACCCGCTCGACCGGCGCCGGCTCGTCGATCTCATCCACCTCGCTCATGGCGTGGCGGGCGGCGCGCACGGCGGTCGACGAGGCGCCGCCCAGCGTGTCGGCCTGTTTCAGCGTCCGCGACAGCGCGCTGACGCCGACGCCGATGCGCGGCTCGTTGTGCTCGTCGGGCAGGCGGGCGGTCGGCAGCCGCGACCGCTCGGGCGCCGTCGGCAGGGGGGGCATCGATCGCGGCGCCTCGGGTGGACGCGACGGCGCCTCGCCGCGGGCCGGCAGCGGCTCGATGTGGTTGAACGGGTTCATCTCCGGCTGGGACAGCGAGGCGAGCCCGCCGCGACGGGCCGGCGGCGGCGCGGCCGGCGCGGGTTCGGGATGCGGCTCCGGCTCGGCCGAACGGGGAGGCTCGGCCGGATGGGCTGGCTCTGCAGGCGCCTGTGGCTCGGCCTTCGGCGCCGGAGGCTGGCCTTGACCGCCGGTTTCCTCACCGACACCGGCCACCTCGGCCTCGACCCGGCGGATGCAATCCTCGAGGGCCACCCGCTGGTCGGCGATATCCGACGGCGACAGCGGCGGATTGTAGGAGCTGAGCTGCCGGAGCAGCGCGACACGGGCCTTCTCGTAGACCGCGCGCCGCGCCTCGCCCGAACCCGACGGCAGCGAGGAAATGGCACGCTTCAACACGGGATAGTAATCGGCCATGTACCGCATCTCTCGGCTTGGCGCCCCGCCTGACGGCGGAACGCTGTTTCGACAGGACGCCCAAAAGCCACCCTTGCGACGGCGGCCGGGCTTTTTTGCGGCGGGAAGGCCGGCAAAACGTGATGAATCACTTAATCCTGAAACGGATCACGCACAAGAATCGTGTCGAGCCGATCCGGACTGGTCGACAGCATGGCCACCGGCGCGCCGATCAGTTCCTCGATGTGACGCACGTATTTGATGGCCTGCGCCGGCAGCTCGGCCCAGGAGCGGGCGCCGGCCGTCGATTCCTTCCAGCCGTCCATGCTCTCGTAGATCGGCTTCACCCGCGCCTGTTCCTCCTGATTGGCGGGCAGGTAGTCGATGGTGCGGCCGTCGATCTCGTAGCCGATGCACACCTTGATCTCGTCGAGGCCGTCGAGCACGTCGAGCTTGGTCAGGGCGATGCCGTTGATGCCCGAGGTGATCACCGTCTGGCGCACCAGCACGGCATCGAACCAGCCGCAGCGGCGCTTGCGGCCGGTGACGGTGCCGAACTCGCGGCCGCGCTGGCCGAGGAAGTCGCCGACCTCGTCGAACAGCTCGGTCGGGAACGGACCCGAGCCGACGCGTGTCGTGTAGGCCTTGGTGATGCCGAGCACGTAGTCGAGCGCCCCCGGCCCCATGCCGGAGCCGGCCGCCGCCTGACCGGAGGTGGTGTTGGAGCCGGTGACGAAGGGATAGGTGCCGTGGTCGTTGTCGAGCAGCGCGCCCTGCGCGCCCTCGAACAGGATGCGGGAACCCGACTTGCGCTTCTCGTCGAGCAGCCGCCAGGTGACGTCCATGTAGGGCAGGATGAAGTCGGCGACGCCCATCAGTTCGTCGCGGATGGTCTCCGGCGCCACTTCCGCCTGACCGAGACCGCGCCGCAGCGGATTGTGGTGGGAGAGCAGCCGCTCGATGCGGTTCATCAGCGTCTCGGGATGGGCGAGATCGACCAGGCGGATCGCCCGGCGGCCCACCTTGTCCTCGTAGGCCGGGCCGATGCCGCGCTTGGTGGTGCCGATGCGGGTCGACGGCGAGGCGGCGTTCTCGCGTAGTTCGTCGAGTTCCTGGTGGATCGACAGGATCAGCGAGGCGTTCTCGGCGATGCGCAGGTTGTCCGGGCTGACCTTGACGCCCTGCTCGCGGATGCGCGTCACCTCGGCGACGAAGGCGCGCGGATCAACCACCACGCCGTTGCCGATCACCGACAGCTTGCCCGGCCGGGCGACGCCCGACGGCAAGAGCGACAGTTTGTAGGAGACGCCGTCGATTACCAGCGTGTGGCCGGCATTGTGACCGCCCTGGAAGCGGACGACCACGTCGGCCCGCTCGGACAGCCAGTCGACGATCTTGCCTTTGCCCTCGTCTCCCCACTGGGAGCCGACCACCACTACGTTCGCCATTGAAGAGGTCCTGTCGTTCAAGTGTCAGACCTTTCCGGCTGGGATGCCGCCGGCAACCCTCGCACGGAAAGCCCCGATACCGAGTGGCACCGGGGCTTGACCGACTATAACGACCGCCGCCGCCCAATGAAAGCCGCCATATCGGGATTTTGCCCGATGGTGCGCAGCCGGCGTACCGAATCCACGGCGAAGGCGCGTGCCAATCGGCGCGGGAGGCTTTAGGAAAAGGCGAACGGCGGGTGTCGGCGGGAGGTGTCGGGTGGCTGAGGACGGTTTCTGGACGCGCCTTTATGGCCGGCCCTACCTGCTGTTGACGCTGACGCCGCTGTTCTGGGCCGGCAACACGGTGGCGAGCCGCCTCGCGGTCGGCGAGGTATCGCCGATGGCGCTCACCACCTACCGCTGGTCGGGCGTGCTCGTGCTGCTGGCGCTGTTCGCCCGGCGCCACGTACTCGCCGACTGGCCGGCCATGCGCGGCCGTCTCCTCTACATCCTGGTGATGGGCGCCCTCGGCTTCACCTTCTTCAACGCCTTCTACTATGTCGCCGCCCACTTCACCTCGGCGGTCAACATCGGCATCATCCAGGGCGCCCTGCCCGGCCTGGTATTCGTGTTCGCCTTCCTGATCGCCGGCAGCCGCGTCACCGGGGGACAGGTGGCCGGCATGGCGACGACGCTCATTGGCGTCGGCGTCATCGCCGTCAAGGGCGACCTCGCGACGCTCGCCGCGCTCGACTTCAACGCCGGCGACCTGATGATGCTCGGCGCCTGCGTCGTCTATGCGCTCTACACCGTGCTGTTGCCGCGCCGGCCGAAGGTCGGCGGCCTCTCCTTCTTCACCGGCCTGTCCGTTGCCGCCTTCCTCACCTCGCTGCCCTTCCTCGCCGTCGAGATCGCCATGGGGCAGTATCAGGCGCCGACGCCCTTCGGCTGGCTGGTGGTCGCCTATTGCGCCGTGTTTCCATCGGTGATCAGCCAGATCTTCTTCGTGCGCGGCGTCGAGCTGGTCGGCCCCGGCCGGGCCGGCGTGTTCATCAACCTGATCCCGGTGTTCGCCGCCATCCTCGCCGTGCTGGTGCTCGGCGAGAGCTTCCGCCCCTACCACGCGCTGGCGCTGGCCCTGGTGCTCGGCGGCATCTTCTGGGCGGAATGGAGCAAGCGCGGCGAGAAAGTCAGCGGCGCAAAGTCAACGTCGCCGTGATGCTGCTGTCGGTGTAGTCGCCGCCGGCCGCGCTGGAATCGACGATCTTGTGCTCGCCGTCGAGGCCGATCTCCACCGAGCGGTTGAGCTTGTAGCCGATGCCGGCCTTCAGCGTCGTCGTCATCACCGTCCGGTCGATGCCGGTGTAGCTCTCGGCCATCAAGCCGGCACCGGCCACCACGAAGGCGTTGGGCGCCAGCGCATAGGTGACGGTGACCTCGCCGCTGCGCTTGACGTCGGCCGATGCGCCGGCCGCCGAGGTCGGCTCGAAGCTGGTGGCGGCGATGGCCGTCAGGCGCAGGAGTTCGCTGACGTCCCAGGCGAGCGACGCCGAGCCGATCAGTCCCGACACGTCGGCAAGGCCGGATTGGTCGAGCCGCTCGTAGCCGTAGCCGACGGCGATCTCGCCGTTGAGGTCGTCGCGGTTGACGGAGACGCCGACCTTGGCCTCGCCGCCGACGCCGCTGCGGCTGAGGCCGTCGCCGGCCGCCGGCCGGTCGAAGCGGCGACCGAAGGCGCCGACCTCGACGAAGGGCTCCAGCACGGCACCGCTGTCGAGCGCCAGACGCAGCGACGAGGACAGCGCCAGATTGTCGAGCGTCGGGTCGGTTTCGTTGACGGTGCGATCGAGGCCGAGGCCGGTCTTGAGGCCGATCAGGCCGCCGAACCGCTCGTAGCCGAGCGTGCCGGAGAAGGTGTTGGCCTTGCCGTCGCCCGACTGGTCGTCGCGCAGTATCCAGCCGGCCGAGGCAGAGAGACGGTCGGCGTCGGTGACGTCGAAGCGGCCGGACAGCCGCGCCTCGCCCTCGGGCAGTTTCTCGTCGATGCCGGAGATCGAGCGGCGGAAAGCGCCGGCAACCCGCAGGTCAACGCTGTTGCGTTCCCAGTCGGAGCGGGCTTCCAGCGCGCCGGTCGAGCGGATGAAGGTCTCGTCGCCGTCCACCGAATGACGGCGCAGGCCGAGGCCGGTCGAAGTGGTGGCATTGACCACGAAACTGCCGAGCCGGAGGCCGAGCGGATCGTATTCGGCGCGGGCATCGGCCTCCCGGGCGACGGCCGGCAGGCTCGGCGCCACTGCCGGCAGCCTGGCCGACTGGCCGGGCGGCAGCGGCCGCACGACGGTCCTGAGGTCGGCCGCCTCGAGGCTCGGCCTGAGCGGCGCTGCGACGGCGGCATCGGCGTCGGCGGGCTGTCCGGCCTCGTCGATCAGCGGATCGGTGGCGGCCGGCGTCGCCGAAAGCGTGCTGCGCAGCTTCGGCACCGCGCCGGTGTCGTCGTCCTCCTGCGCGAACGATGGCGCGGCGAGGAGAACGGACGCCATCGTCAGAGCCATCGCGGTCTGCCGCCGATGCACGCCTCGCCTCCGTCGCCGCACCCACCGCCCCGAGCGGTGTCCAGTGTTGACGAAGGGTAAACGGAACTGGTTAACGAGGTGTTTCGCCGCCGGCCGGCTCGACCAGGAAGCGGCCGTTGCGATGGCCGGTGATGCGCACCCTCGCCCCAGCCGGCAGATCCGGCCCGTCGGCCCGCCAGACGGTGTCGTCGAGACGGATGTGGCCGGAGCCCTCCTCGATCGGCCGGTCGACCACGGCGAGGCGGCCGACCTGCCGCCCCAGCCGGTCGTTGGCGAAGCCGTCGCTCTCCTTGGCCGCCCGGCCGTAGACGCGCCGGCCGACCAGCACCGCCACCGCCGACAGGACGACGAACAGCACCAGTTGCATCTGCCAGCTCAGGTCGACGGCAAGCGCAATCAGGCCGACGCCGAGCGCCGCCGCGCCGAACCAGATGAAGAAAGTGCCGGGCGCCACCACCTCGACGCCGGCCAGCAGCAAGGCGAGCAGCAGCCACGACCACGGCCCGAGATAGGCGATCAGCGTTTCAAGGAGGCCCATGACGATATCCCTTTCAGCCGCCGACCGGCGGCACGGCGCCGCGCCGGCGCGGACCGCCGTCCTGCGGCGCGGCTCCCGGTCCGTCGCCGCCAAAGGCGGCGCGGGCCAGTTCGGCGATGCCGCCGATCGAGCCGATCAGCGCCGACGCCTCCACCGGCAGCATCAGGATCTTCTGGTTGGGCGAGTGGGCGAACTGGGCCAGCGCCTGCGTGTACTTGTCGGCGACGAAGTAGTTGAGCGCCTGCACGTCGCCGCGCGCCACCGCCTCGGAGACCATCGCCGTCGCCTTGGCTTCGGCCTCGGCCAAGCGCTCGCGCGCCTCGGCATCGCGGAAGGCCGCCTCGCGCCGGCCCTCGGCCTGCAACACCTGCGCCTGCTTGTCGCCTTCGGCCTTCAGGATGGCCGACTGGCGCAGGCCCTCGGCCTCAAGGATCTGGGCGCGCTTCTCGCGCTCGGCCTTCATCTGCCGTGCCATGGAGGCGACGAGGTCGGCCGGCGGGTTGATGTCCTTGATTTCGACGCGGGTGATCTTAACGCCCCAGGCCTCGGTCGCCGCGTCGACGACGTGCAGCAGGCGGGCGTTGATCTCGTCGCGATTGCTGAGCAGGTTGTCGAGGTCCATCGAGCCCATCACCGTGCGGATGTTGGTCATGGTGATGTTGAGGATGGCCCTCTGGAGGTTGGACACCTCGTAGGCGGCGCGCGCCGCGTCGAGCACCTGGAAGAAGGCGACGCCGTCCACCGTGCAGGTGGCGTTGTCGCGGGTGATGATCTCCTGGCTCGGCACGTCCAGCACCTGCTCCATGCGGTTGAGCTTGGCGCCGATGCGGTCGAAGAACGGAACGATCAGGTTGAGGCCGGGTTGCAGCGTGCGCGTATAGCGGCCGAAGCGCTCGACGGTCCAGTTGTAGCCCTGCGGCACCTGCTTGATGCCGGCAAACACCACGACGACGGCGAACAGCACCAGCGCGATGACCGCGACGTCACCGCCGCTCAGAAAGATGTCCATGCGAGCCTCCCCGGAAATACCTTTGAAGTCTAGGCATATCCGGGGATGTTTTCAATCGCGCGTCCGCCTCAGGCGGCGACCGTCGCCGGCTCGGCCGTGACGAGACAGCCGGTCGGGCGGAGCACGCCCTCGGCGCCGGACAGCGCGCCGGGAACCAGCTCCAGGCCGAGGAAGCGGTCGCGCTCGTAGGGACCGGGCATGGCAAGTTCCGCCATGCCGGCCGTCGAGAAGCCGAAGCGCCGGTAGTAGGGCTCGTCGCCGACCAGCACCACGGCGCCGTGGCCGGCCTCGCGCGCCCGTTGCAAGGCGAGCCGCATCAGCGCCGCGCCGACGCCGGCGCCACGGCAGTCGCCGTCGACGGCCAACGGGCCGAGCAGCAAGAGCGGCGTGCCGGAGGCCGCAGCCTCGGCGTGCCAGAGCCGCACGCTGCCGACCAGGGAACCGTCGTCGCGGGCGACCAACGCCAACCCCTCGGCGGGAAGCCGGCCGACGCGAATCTTCTCCGACGATTTGCGGAAGCGGCCCGGCCCGAAGGCGCGGTCGAGCAGCGTCTCGCGGGCGAACGTGTCACCCGCCTGTTCATCCATGTAGGCGATCATCGAGGCAACCCCGCCCCCCGCCGCATCAGGCGGGGCGATGAAGTCACGAAGGGAACCGGTCGGAAGCCGCCCGGAGCGAATTCAGATCACATAGGACTTCAGCGGCGAGAAGCCGTTGAAGGCCACCGCCGAATAGGTCGTGGTGTAGGCGCCGGTGCCTTCGATCAGCACCTCGTCGCCGATCTCCAGCGAGATCGGCAACTCGTAGGGCGTCTTCTCGTAGAGCACGTCGGCGCTGTCGCAGGTCGGCCCGGCCAGCACGCAGGGCGCGGTGGCGCCGCCGTCGTGACGGGTGCGGATCGGATAGCGGATCGCCTCCTCCATCGTCTCGGCGAGGCCGCCGAACTTGCCGATGTCGAGATAGACCCAGCGCTGCGCGTCGTCGCGGTGCTTGCGGGAGATCAGCACCACCTCGGCCTTGATCATGCCGGCGCCGCCGACCATGCCGCGGCCCGGCTCGATGATCGTCTCCGGCACGTGGTTGCCGAAGTGGCGGCGCACCGCCTCGTCGATCGAGCGGCCATAGGCTTCGGTGGCCGGCACGTCCTTGAGGTAGCGGGTCGGAAAGCCGCCGCCGAGGTTGACCATCTTCAACTGGATGCCGCGCTCGGCCAGTTCGGCGAAGATCGCCGAGGCCGAAGCGAGCGCCCCGTCCCAGGCGTCGAGGTTGCCCTGCTGCGAACCGACGTGGAAGGAAATGCCGTAGGCGGTGAGCCCCGTGCGATGAGCGTGCTCCAGCACCTCGGCGGCCATCGACGGGTCACAGCCGAACTTGCGGCTGAGCGGCCACTCGGCGCCGGCGCCGTCGCAGAGGATGCGGCAGAACACCCGCGCGCCCGGCTTGCCGCAGGCCGCGGCCTGGCGGGCGATCTTGTCCACCTCGGCCTCGCAGTCGACGGCGAACAGATTGACACCCAGCTCAAGGGCGCGGGCGACATCCCGCTCCTTCTTGATGGTGTTGCCGAAGGAAATGCGGTCGGCGGTGGCGCCAGTGGCCAGCGCCATCTCGATCTCCGGAATCGAGGCGCAGTCGAAGGACGAGCCAAGATCGGCGAGCAGCTGCAGCACCTCCGGCGCCGGATTGGCCTTCACCGCATAGTAGATGCGGGTATCGGGCAGCGCGTGGCGGAAGGCGTTGAAGTTGTCACGGATGACGTCGAGATCGACGACGAGGCAGGGGCCTTCCGGTCGTCGGCTGGCAAGGAAGTCGATAATGCGCGCGGTCATGGCCCGTTGGCTCCGTCGTCCGAACTTTGCACTCTGAGGGTGAGCAACCCTGCCTCCGCGACCGGTGTGGACCCGGCACGCGCGAGCGGATGCACCCTCGTCGCTTCCCGTTGCCGGAAAGCGGCGGATGTCAGTGTCGACCTTGAGTCCCGGACGCCCGGCGACGATCTCGCCGTGCAGCCATGACCCCTGGTCGTGCAGCCTTCGATTGGACGGATGTCTCCAGTCCGCACGTCCGGCAAGGAAGTAGTGCCTCTTCAGTAACGTCGGCGTTTGGAGCGCCGGCAGAGACCAAAAAAGCCCTCTACGTCGTTGCTTTAAGTCGCGTCCGCCGCTTGAGAAGCGGCTTAGACCCGGTTTAACTCCGGTCACCGGTTGCCCTCGCCGGAACCGCCGTTAGCGGCCCTAGCGAAACCGGCACGCAACCACAGGCACGTGCGAAATTGGGCAAGGACGCATGTACTCCGCGTTGCCCCCCTCTGCAAGACCTTCGGCCGCGAAAATCCGTCCATGACGACAATTTCATGCGGTGTGCCCCGTCGGCGACACCTCCTTCGCGGCGGACCGACGGCGGCAGGCGGGGCATCGGCCGGACGGACGAGAATATCATCCCGAAAGCCAATGCCGGCACCGCCGGCCGACGCATCCGCCGCCCTTCGCGGCCGGATTCGGATCGCCCGGCGGCCGGCGCCGCAACGCTCGCACAAAGTGCAAAGGGTCGCATTGGCCGGCACATAGTTCAGCGGGAAGAATTCGATTGTCCACTCTAGGGAAACTATTCGTAAAACAGTAGAAAAACGCATGATTCGGCATGTCGGAACCGATTTTTCATATTGACGGAACTGAGTGGATTCAGGTCATTAGAGTTAACAGGGCGCGACTGCCGGTTGGCCAATTGCTTGGGCCGCCACATGGTCGGCCCAAAGCGCTTTCGTCGTCGCGCGACGCGTTCCGGAGGCCACGGGACCGCTTGTGCGTTAACGGCGAAAGGACAGGAAACGTCCTCAAACTGGCGGCGGACAATGGATACATTCACACGCATGCGCACCTTCGTGGAGGTCGTCGAAACCGGGGGCTTCTCGGCGGCGGCGCGAAAGCTCGGGCGCTCCAAGGCGCTGATCTCCAAATATGTGAAGGAGCTTGAGGACGAACTCGGCGCCCGCCTCATGAACCGTACCACGCGCCGCCTGTCGCTGACCGAGCTGGGGCAGGCCTATTTCCGCGACGCCGGCGAAATCCTGCAACGGGTCGACGACCTGCAGGACATGGTGCGCGAACGCCATGGCGAGCCCACCGGCCTGTTGCGCGTCGCCGCGCCGCGCACCTTTGGCGATTCGGCACTCGGCCAGGCGATCATGGACTTCGTGGCCGCCAATCCGGCCATCCGCCTCGACCTCCGGCTCGACGACCGCTTCGTCGACCTGATCGACGAGGGCTTCGACTGCGCCATCCGGGTCAGCGAACTGAGCGACTCCAGCCTGATCGCCCGCAAGCTCGCCGACTATCGCTTCGCCACCGTGGTGCATCCGGCCGTCATCGCCGCCCACGGCCGGCCGGAGACGCCGGACGACCTGACGCGGCTGCCGTGCATCATCGATTCCAACCTCCGGAACCGCTTCAACTGGCGCTTCCTCGTCAACGGTGTCAAACAGACGGTGCCGGTGTCCGGCCGTGTCGAGGTGAACTCGCCGTCGGCGGTCCGCCTCGCCGTGCTGGCCGGTCTCGGCTTCGGCTCGGTGCCCTACAAGATGGTCGAGGAGGACGTCGCCGCCGGCCGGCTGGAGATCGTGCTGCCCGACTTCGAGTTGGGTGCCGCCAGCATCTACGTCGTCTATCCGCACCGCCGGCACCTCTCTGCCAAGATCCGCGCCTTCGTCGACTTCATGGCCGACTGGTTCCAGAAGAACGGCGACGAATGCGCCGCGTCGAGCCCGCAGACGGCTGTCCCGGCACAGCAAGGAAACGGCTTGGCGCGTTGACATCGTGCCGCCTTGTTTGGCAGCGATGTGTCGGCGGACGCCGATCGCCGTCGGCCGCCGCCCGCTCCTTGCCGCCGGACGCCGCCCGTGACCAACAGTTCCGCTCTCGCCGCCCTCCTTGCCGCCCTCGTTGCCGCGGCGCCGGCTGCCGCCCACCCGCACGTCTGGGTCGACGCCAAGGCCGAGGTGGTGTTCGACGGCAAAGGCGACATCGTCGCCGTGCGCAACATCTGGCGCTTCGACGACGCCTATTCGGCCTTCGCCAGCCAGGGCCTCGATACCAACGGCGACGGCAAGCTGTCGGTCGACGAGCTGAAGCCGCTCGCCGACATCAACGTCGACTCGCTGAAGGACTACGCCTACTTCACCTTCATCACCGGTGCCGGCGGCGAGGACATAGATTTCGACAAGCCGACCCAATACTGGCTGCAGGATGACGGCGGCCGGCTGATCCTGTTCTTCACGCTGCCGACCAAGGCGCCGGTGAAGGCGGCCGGAAAAATCCGCCTCGAAATCTACGACCCCACCTTCTTCGTCGCCTTCCGCATGATCGACGACAAGGACGGCCCGATAATGCTCGACGGCGCGCCTGCCGCCTGCACCGCCAAGGCGTTCCGGCCGCCCGACATGGACCCGGCCGCCGCCGCCGCGCTGGCCGCCGTGCCGGCCGACCAGCGGGAACTGCCGGCCGCCCTGCAAATGTTCGTCAACGACCAGACCAACGGAGCGGACATCGCATGCCCCTGACCGCCCGCCTCGCGCCGCTCGCCCCCGCCGCGCTGCTTGTCGCCGCGCTGCTTGTCGCCGCGCCGGCCCTTGCCGCGAACGGCCCGTTCGGCGTCGGTCTGCCGGAGCCGGCCGCCAGCAGCAGCCTGTTGCCAGGCCTCTTCCACGCCATCGCCACCTGGCAGGCCAGCTTCTACCGCGACCTCACGGCGACGCTGTCGGCCATGAAGGCGGATGGCAGCGCCGGCCTCTGGCTGATGGCGCTGTCCTTTCTCTACGGCGTGCTGCACGCCGCCGGCCCCGGCCACGGCAAGGCGGTGATCTCCACCTACGTGCTCGCCAACCGGGAGACGGCCAGGAACGGCGCCCTGCTCGCCATGGTGTCGGCACTGGCCCAGGCGGTGACGGCGGTGGCCATGGTGCTGATCGCCGCCGTGCTGCTCGGCGCCACCTCGATCGCCATGACCCGCGCGGCGGCGCTGATGGAGGCCGGCTCCTTCGCGCTGATCGCCGCGCTCGGCGGCTGGCTGGTGGTCCGCAAGATCGTCCGGCCGCTCGGCGCATGGCTTGCCGAGCGCTACGCCCCGGTTGCGGTGACGGTGGGCGGTGCCCCGGCCGTGGCGACCGTCCGTTTTTCCGCCGCCGTCGATGACGACGGCTGCGGCTACGATCACCGCCGGCTTGGTCTCAGGCCCGTCCGCCCAGGCCATGTCCACGACGCAACCTGCGGTCACGTCCACGCCCCGGCGCCGGAGACGGCGGCCGGCCGGCTCGACTGGCGGAAGGCTTGGACCGCCGTGGTCGCCGTCGGCCTCCGGCCCTGCACCGGCGCGCTGATCGTGCTGGTGTTCGCGCTGAGCCAGGGGCTGCTGCTGGCCGGCATCGCCGCCGCCTTCGCCATGGCGCTCGGCACCGGCCTCACCGTCGCCGCTCTGACGCTCATCGCCGTTACCACACGCGGCCTCGCCCTCCGCGTCGCGGCCAGCGGCGGCGGCGACTTCGCCCGCCGTCTTCACGCCGGCATCGAGGCCACCGCCGCGCTGGTCGTGCTGCTGTTCGGCCTGGTGATGCTCGGCGCCTCGCTCTGGGGTTGATCCCCTCAGCGACGGCCGGCATGGGCGGCGATCGCCGCGCCGAAGGCTTCCAGGATGGCCCGCGACGGACCGTCGCTGGCCGCCCAGTATTCGGGATGCCACTGGACGCCCAGCGCGAAGCCGGGCGCGTCCTTCACCGACACCGCCTCGATGGTGCCGTCCGGCGCCGTCGCCTCGACGACGAGACGGTCGGCGAGCCGCGCCACCGCCTGCCGATGCAGCGAGTTGACGGCGATCTCGCCGCCGACGATGCGGCCGAGGCAGCCGCCCGGCGCTACCGCGACGCCGTGGCGGATGGCGAACTTGCCGTCCATGTCGGGCGCCTCCGGGTAGCGGTGGTCCATGCGGCCCGGCAGCTCCTGCACGTCGGAAGCCAGCGAGCCACCCAGCGCCACGTTGAGTTCCTGCAAGCCACGGCAGATGCAGAACAACGGCACGCCGCGCTCGATCGCCCGCCGGATCAGCGGCAGGCTGGTGGCGTCGCGCGCCTCGTCGTAGGGGCCCATCGCCTCGGTGGCCGTCACGCCATAGTGCGACGGATGGACGTTGGTCTTCGATCCCGTCGCCACGACGCCGTCGACCCGGTCGAGCACCGCGTCGAGATCGAGGCGCGGGCCGAAGGCGGACAGGATCACCGGCAGGCCGCCGGCAATGCCGAGCACCGCCTCCATGTAGGTGGTGGGGGCAGAGTGCCAGGTGTAGCCGTCGAAATCGCGAACGTCGGACGTGAAGAGGACAATGGGCGTGGTCATGAACGGATCCGGGAGCGTTGCAATTCCTCCTTGTTAGCCGATCGGCCGTCCGAGCGGGAGCGCATTCTTTGGGCGGCAATCGGGGCCGCCGCCCTTCATGACGATTTCACGCAACTTTCGGAAAAGTTTGCAGGATTGCGGCATCACCTGATTGCGCGGTGCCGGATTTTCCGTTTCTAATGCCGCCAGCCGGTCCGGCGCCTTGCTTGAGCGCGGCCGGACGCCTTGGCTTTTTCAACGATGCCGCCGCCGCGAGCGGGGCGAACGGATACGGGGAACAGGGAGGATCGCATGGATCGCCGTCAGTTCATCAGGAAGGCCGGGCTGGTCTCGACCGGCGCCGCCGCGAGCGTCGGCACGCTCGCCATGCCGGCCATCGCGCAATCGCAGCCGGAGATCAAGTGGCGCCTCGCCTCGAGCTTCCCGAAGTCGACCGACGCCATCTTCGGCTCCTCCGAGCTGTTCGCCAGGACGGTGTCCGAAGCCACCGACGGCAAGTTCCAGATCCAGGTGTTCCCGGCCGGCGAGCTGGTGCCGGCCCTGCAGGTGCTCGACGCCGTCCAGAACGACACCGTCGAGATGGCCCACACCGCCTCCTACTATTTCATTGGCAAGGACCTGACCTTCGCCATCGCCACTTCGCTGCCCTTCGGCCTCAACACCCGCCAGCAGCAGGCCTGGATCTACCAGGGCGGCGGCCTCGAGCTGTTCAACGACTTCCTCGCCGACTACAACACCGTCATGCTGCTCGGCGGCAATACCGGCACGCAGATGGGCGGCTGGTTCCGCCACGAGATCAATACGCTGGCCGATCTTCAGGGCCTGAAGTTCCGCGTCGGCGGCGTCGGCGGCAAGGTGCTGTCCATGCTCGGCGTGGTGCCGCAGCAGATCCCGGCGCCCGACATCTATCCGGCGCTCGAAAAGGGCACCATCGACGCCACCGAGTGGGTCGGCCCCTACGACGACGAGCGGCTCGGCCTCTACCAGGTGGCGAAATACTATTACTACCCGAGCTTCTGGGAAGGCTCGTCGGCGCTGCAGTACATGATCAACAAGAAGAAGTGGGAGGCACTACCGACGGCCTACAAGGCGGTGCTGAAGGCCGCCGCCGCGCTGGCCAACGACGACATGACCGCCGCCTACGACGCCCGCAACTTCGCCGCCCTGAAGCGGCTGGTCGCGCAGGGCGTGCAGCTGAGGCCGTTCAGCCGCGAGATCCTCGACGCCGCCTACGACGCCGCCTTCAAGCTCTACGACGAAGAGGCGGCCAAAAACCCGGCCTTCAAGAAGATCTACGAGCCGTGGAAGCAGTTCCGCGCCGAGAGCTATCAGTGGTTCCGCGTCGCCGAATACAACTTCGACAGCTACGTCTATTCGCAGCAGGCGGCCGGCAAGTAAGGCGGCACAGCTTCCGGAGGACGGCAAGGCCGGCGGAGCGATCCGCCGGCCTTTCCCGTTGCATCAGGGCTTGGCGCCGAAGTCGGGTGCCGGCGCACCGAACGACGGGGCGGCCGGCGTGCCGAACGGACTGCCGCCGGGGGCGCCGAAAGCCGGAGCGGCCGGCGCCGGCGCCATGATGTTGATCTCGACGTTGTCGAGGTCGACGGCCGGATGGTCGGCTTTGTAGTGGGTCACCATGCCGGGGAACAGGATGACCAGCGCCACCATGACGATCTGGATCGCCACGAAGGGAATGGCGCCGACGTAGATCTGCGCCGACGAGACCGGTGCCGTCGTCCGGCCGGTGATCTTGTCGGCGTAAGGCCGGTTCGGCGCCACCGAGCGCAGGAAGAACAGCGCGAAGCCGAACGGCGGGTGCATGAAGGACGTCTGCATGTTGATGCCCAGGAGCACGCCGAACCAGACGAGGTCGATGCCGAGCTTGTCGGCGACCGGCGCCAACAGCGGGATGATGATGAAGGCCAGCTCGAAATAGTCGAGGAAGAAGGCGAGGAAGAACACCAGGATGTTGACGACGATCAGGAAGCCGACCTCGCCGCCCGGCAGGCCGGCCAAGAGGCTCTCGACCCAGAGATGGCCGTTGACGCCGTAGAAGGTCAGCGAGAAGACGCGGGCGCCGAGCAGCACGAACATGCAGAAGGCCGACAGCTTGGCCGTCTGTTCCAGCGCCTGCACCACCATGCGGAAGGTGAGACGCCGGTTAGTCATGGCGAGCAGCAGCGCGCCGACCGCCCCCATGGCGCCGCCCTCGGTGGGGGTGGCGACGCCGATGAAGATGGTGCCGAGCACCAGGAACACCAGCACCAGCGGCGGCACCAGCGAGGTCAGCACCCTGCCCAGAAGGCGCCAGCCCCGGAGCACCCGCGCCTCCGGCGGCAGCGCCGGCACCAGGTCGGGGCGAACCAGCGACACAACGAAGATGAACAGCGCATAGATGGCCGTCAGGATGAGGCTCGGGTAAAGCGCACCCTCGTACATGTCGCCGACCGAGCGACCGAGCTGGTCGGCCAGCACGATCAGCACCAGGCTCGGCGGGATGATCTGGGCCAGCGTGCCGGAGGCGGCGATGACACCGGAGGCGATGCGCCGGTCATAGCCGTAACGCAGCATGATCGGCAGCGAGATCAGGCCCATGGCGATCACCGACGCCGCGACCACGCCGGTGGTGGCGGCGAGCAGCGCGCCGACGAAGATCACCGCATAGGCAAGACCGCCGCGCACCGGGCCGAACAACTGGCCGATGGTATCGAGCAGGTCCTCGGCCATGCCCGATCGTTCCAGAATCAGCCCCATGAAGGTGAAGAAGGGGATGGCGAGCAGCGTGTCGTTGCTCATCACCGACCAGACGCGGTCGGGGATCGCCTGAAACAGGTTGGGCGACAGGAGGCCAAGCTCGATGCCGATCAGCCCGAAGCCGAAGCCGCAGGCGGCGAGCGCGAAGGCGACGGGATAGCCGACGAGCAGGAACAGCAGCATCGAGACGAACATGATCGGCGCGAGGTTGTCGACGAGGAAAGCGGTCATGGCAGGCGGTCCTCGTCGGGGTCAGTTATGGGAGCCGGCGGCCGGCGACGGGTCCGGCCCGGCGCCTGTCAGGAAGGCGATGCGCTTGATCACCTCGCTCACCCCTTGCAGGCCGAGCAGCGAGAAGCCGACGGGGATCAGCGCCCAGGCCGGCCACAGCGGCAGGCCGCCGGCGCTCGACGACACCTCGCCGCTCATCACCTTGGACACCACCTGCGGCCAGCTCAGCCAGATCGTCGCCACGGTGAACGGCATCAGGAAGAGGATCGTACCGAGGATGTCGATCCACACCTGGGTGCGGCGGCTGAGGTGGGAGGCGACGATGTCGATCCTGACGTGCTCGCCCTTCAGAAGCGTGTAGCCGGCGCAGAGCAGGAACACCGCCGAGAACAGGTACCACTGGCCCTCGAGCAGCGAATTGGAGGAATAGTTGAACAGCTTGCGGACCACCGCGTTGCCGGCCGACAGCAGGATGGCCGCCAGCACCAGCCAGCGGGCGAAATAATTGACGCCGGCATTCAGCGCGTCGATCGCCGCGCAGACCTTGAGCAGATGACGCATGACAGTCCCCCGCCGACGGTCCCGGTCGGCCGGCAACGACCGCCGCGAGCGCCCGCCGGCACCCGCCCGCCAAACGGCGAACGGGCTCCCATAGCTCATTTTCGGCATCAAGCGCAAGCAAATCGCCGGGAATACGCAGTTCTCATAAGCTATTGGCCGATTTTCGCCGCCACCGACCGAGGGCGTCCGGAGGGCTCGCGCCGCCGGCCGCTTTCCGATAGAAAAGCTCTAAACTCATCGCCGACGAGGCCCGACATGCCGCAGCCGCCCGATCATCCGAACGTTCCCCACGGCAGGGTCGGCGTGCTGCTGGTCAATCTCGGCACGCCCGACGGCACCGACCGCCGCTCGATGCGCCGCTATCTCGAGGAATTCCTTACCGACCGCCGGGTGATCGAGACGCCGCGCCTAAAATGGTATCCGGTGCTCTACGGCATCATCCTCAACACGCGGCCGCAGAAGAAGGGCCGCGACTACGCCGCCATCTGGAACCGCGAGCGCGACGAGAGCCCCTTGCGCACCTACAGCCGCTCGCAGGCCGAGAAGTTGACGGCCCGTCTCGGGGGCGGCGTCGTGGTCGATTGGGCGATGCGCTACGGCAACCCGTCGATCGCCTCCCGCCTCGACGCGCTGCAGGAGGCCGGCTGCGAACGTATCCTCGTCTACCCGCTCTATCCGCAATATGCGGCGGCGACCACGGCCACCGTCAACGACAAGGCCTTCCAGCATCTCCTGAAGAAGCGCTGGCAGCCGGCGCTGAGGACCGTGCCGCCCTATCACGACGATTCCGTCTACATCGACGCCCTTGCCCGCTCGGTCGAGAGCCATCTGGCGACGCTTGCCTTCGAGCCGGAGGTGGTGCTCGCCTCCTTCCACGGCATTCCCAAGAGCTATTTCGAGAAGGGCGACCCCTACTACTGCCACTGCCAGAAGACGGCTCGCCTGTTGCGCGAGCGGCTCGGCTGGAGCGAGGAGCGGCTGCGGGTCACCTTCCAGTCGCGCTTCGGGCCGGAGGAATGGCTCCAGCCCTATACCGACAAGACCGTCGAGGCGCTGGCCAGATCCGGCGTCCGCCGGCTCGCCGTGCTGACGCCCGGTTTCGTCGCCGACTGCCTGGAGACCATCGAGGAGATCGGCGTCGAGAACGCCGACATCTTCCGAGCGGCCGGCGGCACCGATTTCGCCCGCATTCCCTGCCTCAACGACGGCGACGACGGCATGGCGGTGATCGAGCACGTGGTGCGGCGCGAACTCCGCGGCTGGGTTGATTAGCCGACGAAACAATCGCCGCCGCCTCTCAGCCCGCTAGAAGCCGCGCCGACTGGCAAATTTGGCCTGGGCATGCTTTAATGGCGGTTCGGGACCGGCACGACAGGCACAGGCGCCGCCGGCTATCCCGCCATTCCCATTTCCCGTTGACCTGCAAGACGGAGAGCTTCCGGTACCAGGGGTACCGCGACAGGAGAAGTTTGAATGAATTCATGGCCCGTGCATGGCACGATCACCGGTCCCATCGTAATGATCGGTTTTGGCTCCATCGGACGCGGTACGCTGCCGCTCATCGAACGGCACCTTGAATTCGACCGATCGCGCTTCGTGGTCATCGACCCGAGCGACGCCGGCAAGGACATTCTCGCCTATCACGGCATCCGCTACATCCAGGCGAAGATCACCCCCGACAATTACCGCGACATCCTGACGCCGCTGCTCACCGTCGGCGGCGGACAGGGCTTCTGCGTCAACCTCTCCATCGACACCGGCTCGCTCGACCTGATGCGGTTCTGCCGCGAGATCGGCGCGCTCTACATCGACACCGTCGTCGAACCGTGGGAAGGCTTCTACTTCGACAAGAACGTCGAGCCGGCCCACCGCACCAACTACTGGCTGCGCGAGGCGGTGCGCACTGAGAAGCGCAACAATCCCGGCGGCACCACCGCCGTCTCCTGCTGCGGCGCCAACCCCGGCATGGTCTCCTGGTTCGTCAAGGTGGCGCTGGAGAATCTCGCCCGCGACATGAACATCGACCATGCGCCGCCGAAAAGCCGCGACGACTGGGCGCGGCTGATGCAGGCGGTCGGCGTCAAGGGCATCCACATCGCCGAGCGCGATACCCAGCGCACGCTGATCCCGCATTCGATGGACGTCTTCCGCAACACCTGGTCGGTGGACGGCTTCGTCTCCGAGGGCCTGCAACCGTCCGAACTCGGCTGGGGCACCAGCGAGACCTGGGAACCCGACACCGCCCGCCATCACGACGGCGGCTGCCAGGCGGCCATCTACCTGCTGCAGCCCGGCGCCAACACCCGCGTCCGCACCTGGTGTCCGACGCCGGGGCCGCAGTTCGGCTTCCTGGTCACCCACAACGAGGCGATCTCCATCGCCGACTACTACACGGTCGGCGAGGGTGCCCGCCCCGAGTATCGGCCGACCTGCCACTATGCCTATCACCCGGCCAATATCGCCGTGCTGTCGCTGCACGAGATGTTCGGCGGCGGCGAGGTGCAGCGCGACACCCAGGTGCTGTCGGAGACCGAAATCATCGACGGCGCCGACGAACTCGGCGTGCTGCTCTACGGTCACGGCAAGAACGCCTACTGGTACGGCTCGCAGCTGACCATCGAGGAGGCGAGGAAGCTCGCTCCCTACCAGAACGCCACCGGCCTGCAAGTCACCTCGGCGGTGCTGGCCGGCATGGTCTGGGCGCTGGAAAACCCGGAGGCCGGCATCGTCGAGACCGACGAGATGGACCACGCCCGCTGCCTCGAAGTGCAGATGCCCTATCTCGGGCCGGTCAAGGGCTACTACACCGACTGGACGCCGCTCGCCGGCCGCCCCGGCTTCTTCCCCGAGGACATTGACCAGGACAATCCCTGGAGCTTCCGCAACATCCTGGTCCGGTAGGGTCAGGGCCGGCCGGCGTCGACGGTGGCGGCGACCGGCACCCAGATCTCGGCACCCGCGCCCCCGTCGGGGCGGGGCCGCTCGATCACGAAGCTGGCCGCCAGCCTGTCGCCGGCGGCCGGCAACAGCTCGCCGTAGATCGTCGCGTAGGCCGCCGCCAGGCAATCGGTCCGCCCCTCGACCACGAAGCGGCGGCAGACGGCGGCCGGAATGGCAAGCAGGGCGAAGGGCAGCGGCAGGCCGTCGCCCTCGCCGCAAACGAAGCCGACGGCGCAGGTGTAGCGAGCCTCGGGATTGCCTCGCCAGAAGGCCACCTGCCGCCAGTCCAGCGGGTCGATGTCCATGCCGTCATCGGCGAGGCGACGGCGCAGCGTCTGCCAGAGGGCGACCGGCGCCGCCGGATCGGCCGTCACGTCGGCCGTCAGGGCGCAGAGGCGGAAGGCCGGCGACGCCACCATTCCGGCCATACGGACCAGTTCGGCCGACCGTTCGGCGCCGGCCGCCCGGCGATAGGCGCTCGGCGACAGACCGGTACGGCGGCGGAAAGCCCGCGCGAAGGTGGTGACGTCGGCAAAGCCGCAGTCGAGGGCGATGTCGAGCACATGGCTCCTCTCGGCGCGCAGGCGCTCGGCGGCTCGCGCCACCCGGCGGCCGGTTAGCCAGCCGGCCGGGCTCTCGCCGGCCACCGCCGAGAACAGGCGGGCGAAATGAGCGGCGGAATAGCCGGCCCGCTCGGCCATCGCCCCGACGCTCAGGTCGTCGGCGAGCCGCTCCTCGGCCCACCGCATCACCGCCTCGATGATCTGTCTGTTGGCGCGCATGGCGGCAGGATGCAACGGCCGGCCGGCAAACAAAAGCCTCAATAGACAAAGACTGTCGACCAGTCGAAGTCGCCCGATGTCTCCACCGAGCGCGGCCAGCCGGCGCACCAGGCCGGCGGTTGCGGCCGTTCAACGCGGTCTAGGCTGGCCTGATAGGGCTTGATGTCGAGCACCGGCGTGCCGTCGTGGTAATCGATCCAGCCGAGGCGGACGATGCCGGCCGCCACGTCGATGCCGGCGAGCGCCACCACGCTGACGCAGAGCGGGTTGGGCCGCGCCGGCGACCGCGTCGCGAATACGCCGAGCCTGTCGGGGGCGCCGCGATAGGGCGCCGGCAGGACCAGCCCGGCCTTATCCGCCGGCTCCGCCCGATGGGCGAACCAGTGGACGACGATCCAGCGGAAGGCGTCGAGACCGATCAGACCGTCCCGATAGGCGGGATCGATGGCCAGAACGGGACCGTCGCCGGTGTGCGCGGCGTAACCGATGGGGACAAGGGAACAGGATGTCATGGCAGGCTCTCCGTGACGGCGGCGCCGGGCCAGGGCGGCCGGCCGCCGGGTCACCGCCAGAGGTAGGCCATGCGGCGAGACGGAGCGCGGCGGTTTCCGCCGTCGCGGCGCCGGACTTCGGCGTTTTCCGGCAGGCCCGTTTCAGGACCACGCATTGGGCCGAACGCGCTCAAGCTGTATTTTTACTTACAAAGGAGTATGGTCCTCCTGACCGGCGTTTCGCCGGCATGGAGGCAATTGTGAACAATGCCGTTTCCTTGCTGTTTTTTCGTACCGCCGCCGTCCTGCTGATCGTCGGCATGTTCTTCGGCATCTACATGTCGGCCAGCGGCAATCACCTCGCCGCCGGCGCCCACGCCCATCTCAACCTGATCGGTTTCGTGGTGATGTCGGTCTACGGCATCTTCTTCGGCCTCAACCCGGCCCGCAGCGCCGGCCGCCTGCCGAAGATCCTCTGGGGCCTCAACACCATCGCCGCCGTGGTGATGTTCCCCTCGCTGGTGCTGCTGCTCAACGGCTACGCCGGGCTGGAGCCGCTGGTCGCCGCCGCATCGTTCCTGGCGCTCAGCGGCGCTATCCTGTTCGCGGTGCTGCTGTTCCTGCCGGCGACGCGCTGAGCGGTCACCCTTTCCAGAGCATCGTGGCGCGATCGCCGGGGATGTCTAGGTCGGCGGGGAAGTCGGGGAAGACGAAGCGCTGGCCGGCCTTTTCGAAGGTGACGCGACCGGTCGCCGGCTGGCGCACCACGATATGCTCGCGCCGCACCTTGCCGATCGGGCTGTCGAGCGTGAAGCGGACGGCGTTGATCCAGCTCGGCGTCGTGGCGGTCAACTCGTCCTGCAGGGCGAAGAAGCGGTCGAGCGTCACCCGGAACGGCGCCGAATGGCGGATCGGCTCCGGCACGTAGACGGAAAGCGTGCGCACGCGATGATCGTCGAGCGTCTCGATCAGCCGCGCCAGCACGTCGCGATGGTCGTTGACGCCCCTGAGCAGCGGGAAGTGGTTGTAGAGGCGGATGCGCTTGGCATCGAGCCGGTCGAGCACCTCCGCCACCTCTTCGCAGATCTCGTAAGGATGGGCGAAGTGCAGCACCAGCCGCACGCCGGCTTCCGCCAGGAGGTCGAGCTTCCTGTCGTCGGCGAATATCCTGGGGGCGAAGGCCGGCGCGCGGGTGTGCAGGCGGATCGACCGGATGGTCGGCACACCCCGGATGGCGGTCAGCACCAGACCGAGGTCGCGCATCGACAGCGTCAACGGATCGCCACCCGACAGCACCACCTCCGACACCTCCGGCCGGCTCGCGAGATAGGCCGTCAGCTTCTCCACCTCGGCGGCAAGCCCCTTGAGGTCGCCGCCCTCGGCATGGGCGTCGGTCAGCACGTCCTGGCGGAAGCAATACTGGCAATGGCCGGCGCAGACCGAGGTCGGCATGAACAGCACGCGGTCGGCGTATTTGTGGATGATCGCCCGCGAGCCCGGCACCGGCATGTTGGCGCGGTCGTCGACCCAGTCGGCCACCTCACCGCCGGCCGGCGGCGCGAAGCGCTCGCGCGTCGGCCGCACCATCCGGTGGAGCGGCCCCTCAGAGTGGCCGAGCGCCGCTGCCTCCGCGTCGAGCTTCTTCTGGTAGAAGGCCGGCACCTTGATCGGCAGCAGCCGCTCGCGGGCGGCGAGTGCCGCATAGGCGGCGTCGAGATCCGGCTGCTCGGCCGGCGTGGTGCGGCCGGAAGGGGCGAGGAGCGCGCTCATCAGGCGGTGAGATCGATCAGCCCGGCGGCGCCGCTCTCGCAGCCGAAGGCCAGTTCGAGGCCGTTGCCGCTCCAGGCGAGCGCTGAGATCGGCGAGCCGTTCGGCTTGGCGAGCAGCACCTCCTCGCGGTCGGCGAAGCGGCTCAGCAGGATCATGCCGTCGTCATAGCCGAGGGCGGCGATCTCCTCGCTCGGATGACAGGCGACGCGGGTGACCAGTTCCTGCCGGCCGCCCAGTTCCAGCGGCCGCTGGCCCATCGGCCCGTCCTTGTGGAAGAACGGCCACAGCACCGACACGCCGGCGCCGGAGGTGGCGAGGTAGCGGCCCTTCACCGACCAGGACATCGACTTCACCTTGGCCGGATAGCCGGACATCCGCATGTTCTGGCCGTCCCTCAGGCGCCAGCCGTGCAGCGCCATCTCCTGCATGGAGGTGACGACGCTGGCGCCGTCCGGCGACACCGTCACGGCGATGTGCGAGCCCTTCCATTCCAGCTCCTGCACCGGCGCGGCGGTGCCGGGGAACCACAGGCCGACGCCGTTGTAGCCGGAGACGGCGAGCCTGACGCCCTTGGGGAAGAAGGCGAGGCCGAGGGCGGCGCGCGGCCGCTCCAGCTCGTGCGTCTTGCCGGAGCCGTCGATCGCCACCACCGTCCGGCCGCTGGCGAAGGCGACGGCACCGCCCGGCCCGGCGGCGACCACGTCGATCCACTTGCGGCCGCGTTCGGCGACCAGCGTGCTGTCGCCGTCGGCGGTGGTGCGCATCACCTTGCCATCGTCGCCGCCGGTCACCAGCGACTTGCCGTCGGCGGCAAGCGTCGCGGCGAGGATGCCGCCGGCGTGCGGCCGGACGACCCGGCCGGCCGTGCCGAGCGCGACGGCGCCGTCGCCGGTGACGAAGGTCGGCACGCCGCCGACATAGCGGATGTCGACGACATAGCCGGAAAGCGGAAGCGGGGTGACCTCGGGCACGGTGGACCATCCGGAGAGTTGGCGTTGCGACGGGAGTGCGGCATCCGGCCGGCAAATGCAAGGGCGGCGGCCGTTTCCGGCCGCCGGCATGCGATCATGCGGGATCGAGGTTCAGGCAGCAGCCGCCTTGAAGGCGGCCTCGAGCTTGGCCTGGTCGAGATGGCGGCCGATGAAGACAAGGCGGCTCTCGCGCGGCTCGCCCGGCTTCCAGTCGCGCTGCAGGTCGCCCTCGACGATCATGTGGATGCCCTGCACCACATAGCGCTTCGGCTCGTCCGGGAAGGCGAGGATCCCCTTGAGGCGCAGGATGTCCGGCCCCTGGGTCTGCGTCACCTCGGAGATCCAGGAGAGGATCTTGTCGGGATCGAGTTCGCCGCCCCGCAGCGACACCGAGGTGATCTCGGTGTCGTGGTGCGTCTCGTGGCCGTGGTGGTGGTGATCGTGGTCATGATGATCGTGGTCGCAGTCCGGACCGCAGACGTGATCGTGGTCGTGCTCGTCCGCATCGAGGAAGCTGGGATCGAGTTCCAGCACCCGGTCGAGGTCGAAGGCTCCGCGGTCGAGGATCTTGTCGAGGTCGACGGCCGAGCGCGTCGTCTTGTAGACCTTGGCGTAGGGGTTGAGCTGGCGCAGCGTCGCCTCCACCTCGGTCAGTTCGTCGGAGCCGACCAGATCGGTCTTGTTGAGGAGGATGACGTCAGCGAAGGCCACCTGGTCCTCGGCCTCCGGCGCGTCGCCGAGCCGGTCGAGGAAGAACTTGGCATCGACCAGCGTCACCACGGCGTCGAGGCGGGCGAATTTCCTGACTTCCTCGTCCATGAAGAAGGTCTGGGCCACGGGCACCGGATCGGCGACGCCGGTGGTCTCCACCAGGATGGCGTCGAAGCTGCCGCGCCGCTTGGCGAGATTCTCGACGACCCGGATCAGGTCGCCGCGCACGGTGCAGCAGATGCAGCCGTTGTTCATCTCGAACACTTCCTCGTCGGTGTCGACCACGAGGTCGTTGTCGATGCCGATCTCGCCGAACTCGTTGACGATCACGGCATAGCGCTTGCCGTGATCCTCGGTCAGGATGCGGTTGAGCAGCGTCGTCTTGCCGGCGCCGAGATAGCCGGTGAGGACGGTGACGGGGATGGACGGGGCGGCGGCCGGAGCGGACATGCGCATCTCCACGGATAAGAGGACCGCTGTCCTAGCACGCCCGCCTGACGGACGCACGACAAAGGGGGACGGCGGCTCCAGGAAAAATCTTCGGCCCCTAAATAAGTGTCATACTTTCGTGTGAAAAGAGGATCACCGAAAGATGTACGGCGGCGGCAGCGGCCGGGCCGGATGACGGAGACGAGGCGGCATGAGCTTCAACCATCGCAAGAGCGTCACCTATCGCCTGGTGCAGGCGGCGCGCGTCCACCGCACCCGCGCCGCCGTCCATCTCGGCCGCATCGGCCTGCATCCCGGCCAGGAGGCGGTGCTGAAGGCGCTGGCCGAGCGCGACGGCCAGTCGATGTCGGAGCTGGCCGCCGAACTGGCGGTACAGCCGCCCACCGTCACCAAGATGATCTCCCGCCTCGGCGCGCAAGGTCTGCTCACCCGCCAGACGTCGAGCGCCGACGGCCGCCTCGCCCGCGTCTTTCTCACTGACGCCGGCCGCGAGCGGGCCGGCGCCGTCGACGCCGTCTGGAAGCGCGTCGAGAAGGAGGCGCTGTCCGGCCTCGACGAGAAGGACCGCAAGCGCCTGAAGAAGCTCTTGCACCAGATCGAGAAGAACCTGGCGCCGGCCACCCCCGCCGGACACGACGAGGACGACGAGGAGGCGCCCGAGGCAGAACCGCTGAAGGCCAGGCCGGCGCTGACGCTCGACGGGGTCGACGACGGCTCCGACTGAGCCCGCAAACCGGCTTACATCTGCCGCCGTAATACTTTAGTATGATATTGAATCGATCTGATGGCGCCCGCGCCGCCGGGTGCCCGCCTCCGTTGCGTGCGAGCGAACTGCCGAATGTCCTCCTCCGGGCCGACCCCGCCCTCTCCTCTGCCGAGCCGCATTCCCCTCAAGGCGCTGCTCGCCCTGTTCGGCTCGACCATCGTCTTCGCCTGCCTCGACACCACGGCCAAGGCAGTGAGCTACCACCTGCCGGTGATCGAGGTTTCCTGGTTCCGCTATTTCATCAACCTGGTGATGGCGTCGGTGGTGCTGAATCCGATCTCCTCGCCGGGTGCCTGGCGCTTCCGGCGGCCGGGCATGCAGATCCTCAGGTCGCTGCTGCTGACGGCGATGACGCTCGCCAACTTCAGCGCCCTCCACTATTTGCAGGTGGCCGAGGTCACCTCGATCGGCTTCCTGTCGCCGATGGTGATCACCCTCCTGTCCGTGCTGTTCTTGCACGAGACGATCGGCATCCGCCGCGTCGTCGCCATCCTCGCCGGCTTTTCCGGCGTGCTGCTGATCACCCAGCCGGGCTTCGGCACCTTCCACCCGGCCATGCTGCTGGCGCTCGCCTCCATGCTGTCGGGCGCCATCTACACCCTCGTCACCCGCCATCTTGCCACCCGCGTCGATCCCGGTTCGCTGGTCATCTCGCTCGCCGCCGTACCGAGCCTCCTGCTGGTGCCGCCGCTGCTCGTCGTCTGGCAGACGCCGGCCTCGCTGCTCGTCTGGGGCATGTTGATCTTCATGGGCGCCGCTGGCGGCTTCGGCCATTTCCTGGTGATGACCGCCCATCGCTTCGCCTCGGCGGCCGCCCTCGCCCCCTACGGCTACATCCAGCTCGTCTGGACCGTCATTTCCGGCTACCTGGTGTTCGCCGACGTGCCGTCGGTGTGGACGATTGCCGGAGCCGGTGTGGTGATCGCCTCCGGCCTCTATCTCCTGCACCGCGAGCGCGTCGTGCACGCGCGGGCGCTGGCCGCCGCCGCCGGCCCGGCCGGCCGTTCAGCCCTTACGTAGGCAATCCAGTTGACGCCGGCCGGCCTGATGCGTCATGTGATCGATTGAGAAGGCAGAAAACGGGATCGCAATGACCACCAGCAAACGGGAAGACCTCCGCCGCTTCCGCCGCCGCCGCGTGACGCTGAGCCAGCTCGCCGCGCAGCTCGAGGTGTCCACCGCGACGGTTTCCCTGGCGCTGCGCGACAATCCGGCCGTGTCGGCCGAGACGCGCAAGCGCGTGCAGGCGCTGGCCGTCGAGATGGGCTACATCTACAATCGTCAGGCCGCCTCGCTCAGGACCGCCCGCACCGACATCGTCGGCGTTGTGGTGCACGACGTGCTCAATCCCTACTTCGCCGAAGTGTTCCGCGCCGTCGAGAGCGAGCTGGAGCAATACGGGCTGACCATTCTCATCTGCAATCACCGCGACAGTATCGAGCGCCAGCGCAATTTCGTGCAGGTGCTGCAGCAGCAGAACGCCGACGGCCTGGTGCTCTGCCCGTCGGTCGGCACCACCGTCGCCGACATCGACGCCATCATGCGCACCGGCACCCCGGTGACGCTGGTCTGCCGCGACGTCGAGGGCGCCAACGCCCCGAGCGTGCGCGGCGACGACCGCGACGGCATGCGCGAAGTCACGCGCCTCCTGATCGAAAAGGGCCACAAGGCCATCGCCTTCGTCGGCGGCCTGCGCTCCACCTCGTCGGGCCGCGACCGCTACGCCGGCTTCCGCGAGGCGATGACCGAGGCGGGTCTCGAACCGACGCTGGACATTCCCGAACTGATGACCCAGGGCGACGGCCGCAAGGCGGCCGAGATCATCGTCGGCCATACGCCGCGGCCGACCGCCGTCGTCTGCTTCAACGACGTGCTGGCCTTCGGCCTGATGAGCAGCTTCACCCGGCTCGGCATCCGGCCGGGCACCGACATTGCCGTCACCGGCTACGACGACGTCGACGGCGCCGCCACCTGGGCGCCGGCCCTGACCACGGTGGAGAACGGCTCGGAGGAGATCGGCCGCGAGGCGGCCCGCGCCATCTATGCGCTGATCGTCGGCGAGGAGCCGCCCTTCGAGCACAAGCTGATCGCCCCGCATCTGGTGGTGCGCGAATCGAGCGGCTGAGGGTATCGGACCCGTCGGCTCAGGCCCGGATCGAGGTGGCCGCCTCGGAGACCATGCCCGACGATTCGATCTGCGCCGGCAGCATGGCGCGGGCAAACAGGAAGCCCTGGCCGAAATCGACGCCGAAGTGCCGGAGCATGTCGCGCTGCGCCGCCGTCTCGACGCCCTCGGCGATGACGGCGATGCCGAGGTCGTGGGCGAGCGCCGTGATGCCGCGCACGATGGAGCGGCTCTCGCGCTCCTCGGTCAGCGTCGCCACGAAGGAGCGGTCGACCTTCAGGAGGTCGACGGGGAAGTCCTTGAGATGGCTCAGCGAGGCGTAGCCGGTGCCGAAGTCGTCGAGGGCGATCTTGATACCCTTGCGGGCCAGTTGCGACAGCGTCGTCTGTACCTCGTCGGCCACCTTGGAGAGCAGCACGTTCTCCGTCACCTCGACCATCAGCGCCGCCGGCGGCACGTCATATTCGTCGAGGGCGGCCGACAGGCACTCGCAGAGATCGCCGCGCCGGAACTGCGGCGTGGCGACGTTGATGGCAATGTGATCGAACACGATGCCGCGCGCCCGCCAGTCGGCGGCTTGCTGCACCGCCTGGCGGATCACCAGGTCGCCGATGGCGAGGCCGAGCTGCGGATCGTCGAGGGCGATGCCGAAGAAGCCGGGGCTGGCAATGAAGCCGTCCGGCCGGTGCCAGCGCAGCAGCGCCTCGAAGCCGGCCAGCACGCCGGTGCGCAGCGAATACTTCGGCTGATAGTGGAGGCGCAGATCGCCGCGGTCGATGGCCTGACGGATCGCCCGGAGGATGGAGTGCCGGAGTTCGATCGCCTCGCGCATCGCCCGGTCGAACAGCACGAAACGGTTGCGCCCCTCGCCCTTGGCCTCATAGAGAGCGATGTCGGCGTCCTTGAACAACTGGTCGGCCGGCGTGCCCGACGGCGCGCGGGCGATGCCGACCGAGATGGTCACCGGGATCGCCTCGGCCTCGTAGGCGATCGGCTCCTGCAGGCCGCGCATCATCTGCTCGCCGATGGCGATGATCTCGCTCTCGTCGCCGCAGTCGGCCATCATCAGCGCGAACTCGTCGCCGCCGAGCCGGGCGACCACGCCGAGTTCGCCGACCGACTCGCGCAGCCGCCGCCCCACCTCGGCCAGCAGCACGTCGCCAGCGTGGTGGCCGAGCGTGTCGTTGACCGATTTGAAGTGATCGACGTCGATCAGGTAGAGGCCGACGGTGCGGGCCGGCGCGCGAAAGGTCAGCGCCCGGTCGAGCCGCTCCTGGAACACCGCGCGGTTGAGGAGGCCGGTCACCATGTCGTGGGTGGCGATGAAGTTGACCTCTTCCTCGGTCGCCCGTTGCAGCGTCGTGTCCTGCACCGTGCCGATCAGGCGCACCACCTTGCCGCGCTGCACCTCCGCCTCGCAGACGCAGCGCGCCCAGCGCCGCCGTCCCGAGCTGGAGATCAGCGGAATTTCGGTCTCGAAGGACTCGCCGCGCGTCAGTACGCGGACGATTAGCCGCTTCACCTCGCCGGCCGCCTCCTCGCGGCAGTAGCCGAGCAGCGTCGTCAGGCCGGGCGGCGGCGCCGTCTCGTCAAGCTCCAGGAGACGGTAGATCTCGGCCGACCAGATCATGCGGTCGGCGACGACGTCATATTCCCAGCCGCCGATGCGGGCGAGACGGGCCGTCTGTTCCAGGAGGCGCCGCTGCTTGCCGATCTCCCACTTCTGGGCGGCGATCTCCGCGTCCTTCTTGGCACGGGTGATCTGGTCGAGTTCGCGCTCGATGCGGATGCGGCGGAGGTGCAGACGATCGATGATGGCGCGGATGAGACGCCAGAGATTCTCGATGTCGAGAGTCGATACCTGGCGCGGCTTATCGAACAGCAGCACTACCGCGCCGATGCACAGCCCCTTCTTGACCTCGATCGGCACGCCGACAGCGGCGCGGAAGCCGCCCTCGCCCTGGATCAGCGGGTGGTCATGGAAGCGAGGCTCCCTGGCAAGATCCTCGAATACCACCACCTCGCCGGCCTGGACGGCCAGCTCACTGATCGACACCGAGCGCGGCATATTGGCGACGTGCCGGCCGGCCGACGCCTTGCACCACGAACGGTCGGCGTCCTGGAAGGTGATGACGGCGGTATCGGCGCCCAGCAGGCTGCGGGCGAGATCGCACAGGCCGTCAAATTCGGCCTCGGGCGGCGTATCCAGAATGCGGTAGCGATAGAGTTCGCGCAGCCGCTTCTTCTCGATGGCGCCCGTTCTGGTCATCACCCTCGTTCTCCGCGGCCCGGGAGAATCACCGGGGGCCGTAACCAACTCGGCAATTTTGGGTGGTGATCGTTTCAAAAGGCTGAATGACGGCCACGGAAAATGCATTGGTGGCACAAAAGGCGAAACGGCCGCCGGATTGCCGGCGGCCGAATGACGAGCTTGCGCTCGTTTTTCCAGATTTCAGAGCGTAGCCGGCAGCGACAGCCGGCCAATGCCACGGGCAACCGCCACGGCAAGCACGATCTTCAGGAGATCGCCAAGGATGAACGGCAGGAAGCCATATTTGACGGCGCTCTCGGCGCCGATCAGCGTGGCGAGGAAGGCGACGCCGACGGCCATCAGCACCACCTCACCAAGAAGCGCGCCGGCAACGGTGCCAACGAGGCGGCCGGCCGTGCGCTCGGCGACGAGGCCGGCGACGAAGGCGGCACCGATGAAGCCGACGAGATAGCCGGCAGTGGCCGGCTTGGCGAACAGCGCCACCATCGGCAGACCGCCCGACAGCACCGGCAGGCCGATCGCCGCCTCTGCGAGATAGACAAGCACGGCGGCGGCACCGAGGCGGGCGCCGAGGAGCAGGCCGACCAGCAGCACGGCGAAGGTCTGCATGGTCATCGGCACCGGAAAGAACGGCACCTCGATCTGCGAGGACGCGGCGATCAGCAGCGAGCCGAACACTACGGCTGCCACTTTGACGGCACGGTTGGAGCTGGCGAGCGAGCGGGTGAAGGCGGTGGACGGCTGGTGCTGAGTGGTCAAGTCTCGGTCCTTTCCGGCGGAACGGCACGGCACCGTCTTGCCGGCTGCGATATCGCGGCCGACGGTCGGCGCGGCGAAGTTTCCTGCGGACAAAACCATCTGCTCGCCGCCGCGTCAAGATGAGGGCATGGCAATTCATACGCGATAGTGCGTAGGAACGTGAGACGATCCACATCCGTTCGGTGAAGACGCGTCGATGGCGGGCAACCGCGATCCGCACATGGCCAGCTACGGAACCGATGCGGTTCAGCATCGATCCAGCCCGCCAAAGTCCGGGACCGAACAGCAGGAGCAATTCCGATAGAAGCGGAGTCCCGGTTCAGCGTCCGGAATTGCATGGAGACAAGGAGATGGGACATCTCCGATCAGCCTGTTATCACCGGACATGCTCCAGACGATGACTGCCGGATCTTCCTCGCCGGCCAATTGCCAGTTGCGAACAGCTCGCATAGTCTCGATGGATTGAGACGGTCGCGTTTAGCTGGTCGTCGCAGGACAACTCGGCAATGCGGCAAGCCTATCTGATCATCGGCTGCTTGATGGTCGCCCTCGGCGCGATCGGCGTTTTCCTGCCGTTGCTTCCGACCACGCCATTCCTGCTGGTTGCGGCCGGCTGCTTTGCCCGCTCTTCGCCACGTCTTGAGGCCTGGTTGCTCGCCCATCCGCGTTTCGGCCCGTTTCTGTCCGCTTGGCGAGAGCGCGGCGCCATCCCGCGTTCGGGAAAGCTGCTGTCGTCGGCCGGCATGGCGTTGGGCTACTATGCCTTCTGGAAGGGAAGCAGCCCCGGCCCCGTCACTGCTATCGTCGTTGCGATCGTGTTCATTCTGATCGCCGCCTATGTGTGGTCACGGCCGGAATAGGGCTTGCAACTGTTCGCCTACTCCTTCGGTCTCCCCTTGCGTACGGCTCTTGAGGGCCTGCGTGTTGTAAAGCGCCTTTTCGCGAGGACACCGGCGCGCCTCAGCGAGCCGCTGCATCAATTCCGTCTTCATCGAACCGCGAGGCGCCGCCAAGGCACGGCATGCGCCTGCGGCGACCGCCTTGCTGCATTTCGGCGGGCCGGTTGACGGTCTCCAATTCCCCAGATCTTCAGCGGGTTGAAGCCTTTTCGGTTCGTCGTGAGATTGGGGCCGCTCTCGATACCCATCGAGGA